>Ga0265797_10000005_pt1 | contig 567455 bp, 512 predicted proteins | sample P2T30metagenome_FD_192433 | JGI IMG/M metagenome (GOLD analysis project Ga0265797, IMG submission 192433) | Plant litter microbial communities from East Loma Ridge, Irvine, California - P2 T30 | ecosystem: Environmental > Terrestrial > Plant litter > Unclassified | place: USA: California...
CGCCGATCCAAGCATTTTTTTTGATGTGGATAGGCTTGACGATCAATCCATTTCTTTGCTGGGGATCCAGTGAATGGCTTTCTGTGATGAGGCTGACTTTGGGGCCAATTAAAACATCATCTTCAATTGTAATTCCGCCCAGTGCAAGAAAGATGCAGTCAAAATTGATAAAGACATTTTTACCAATAGTGATGTGCCTTCCATAATTTATGTGGATGGGTGTGAATAGGGCAACGTCCTGAACTTCCCTGCCGAGAATCTTGCTGAGTATCCCGGTAATCTCAGTTGGATCTGAAGAATTATTCATCTGAACAAGTAATTCTTTAACAACGTAAGCCTCCTCCCTCAATCTGCCGATCTGTGGATCATTGGCCGATATAGCTTCCCCTGCTAACAGCCTCTCAAAAATGTCTTTCTGATTTGAATTAGAATTAAGAATAGTGTTTGAATCTGCCATCTTATTTAAGTTTGATAATCAGATACAAAGGTAGGCCAGCCTTAGAAAAGGCTAGTAACGGAAATCAAACCAAAGATTAAGAATTTCAAACTTAAGCTATACGAAATGCTTTGGGGTTGGTCCCGGTAATTTTTTTGAAGAAATTATTAAAATAGGTGGGATAGTCAAACCCGAGCGCATAGGCCACTTCCGAAATGCTCCAGTCTGTGTGCTGCAGGAGTGCTTTTGCCTCTGTAATTACCCGCTCGGTAATATGAGTAGTGGTAGACTTTCCTGTAACTTCTTTTATGGCACGGTTAAGGTAATTGGCATGAACATTTAAATGCTGGGCATACTGCTGTGCCGTTCGTAGCTTAAGCGGATTTTGGGCAGTTTCGATGGGAAATTGCCTTTCAAGCAATTCCAGGAATACAGAGGTCAGCCTTGTTGAAGCATTTTTACTTTGTTCATAATTCTCAGAGGGTTCCATTTTCAAAGATTCGTGTATGATCAGGCTTATGTAGTTTCTAACAAGCTCATCCTTATAAACATAATCACTTTCCTGTTCAGCGATCATTTTCTGGAATATGGTATTAAGAAATGTTCTTTGCTCTTCTGTGATTTTTAAAACTGGAGTACCTCCAATTTTGAAAAATGATGATTGCTGCAGGCTTTCTGAACGTTCGGAATTTTTAAAAAATTCTTCAGAAAAGAGAATCGTATAACCTACATATGTAGTTGATATTGTTTCCCATGAATAGGGGATATGGGGATTGCCAAAAAACAGGATAGTGCCTTCCTGCTCATACGTTTTATCTGAATAATGGATCTTGCTTTTCCCAGTTGTAAGGCAAATCTTGTAGAACTCTTTTCGACTATAGGTTCTTGTATCAGCGCCATCTTCTTCTATTTGAAATGCCTTAAAACCCTGTAGCTTTAATTCATTATTAAACTTGGAAACTTCCCTTATTACCTTCTCTTTCATTTTGCAAAGTTAAGAATTTCAAATATAATTTTTATGTATTTTAAATTTATAAGAAGATATTATGAATAATGGGATTTTTTCGGCGGTTATCCTCTGAAGACCTAAAGTCAAGATTTAATAGCAGTTCAAAAAATGCGCTATCACTACAAGAACTTTTTATAGAAGTTCTATCTGAATCGGGTCAGGCTATTAATTCATGCGAAAATTTGGAGACCAGTAGTCTTGCAAATAGCGTAACTGCGACCAATATGGTAAGCATAGTAACGATGTTAGAAGCCGACGGAAAGAAATATTTATTCACAGGAGATGCCGGAATCGAAAGTTTCACAGAGCATACTGGGAACTGGGAGAGCGACCTAAAAGACCTGTACTTTTTGGATGTTCCCCATCATGGTAGCAGGAATAATTTATCTCAAAGACAGGCAGAGGTTTTTAACCCCGAGATTGCCTTCGTATCAGGTAAAAACGGATCGAATAGGCCTTCTGTATTTATAAAAGAGTGCATCAGGTCAAAAATACGCAATAGAGAGTTTGAGGTCACTAATGCTGACCCAAGCACATGGTACTTAAAAGTCGGTTCTGACGGTATGGTATCAAGGGTTCCATTGACGTAATTAAGTGATAATTATATCACTGTTTACCTAACCAAGCAATTATAGTTGGGCAGTATAATCTTATCTGTAACTCCGTCATGACGGAAGAATGCTTCACCATATCTTGAAGCAGTTTCTTCTTAATAGGAGTGAGATTAGTACCAATACTCCTTATGTTATGTAACTCCTGTTCGGAAATATATTCGCTTTTTATTCTTTCTATTTGCACACGTTCCTTTATATATTTAAGTATTTCTTCTCTACATTCTTTTGGCTTTTCAATCCATACCTGAAGCAATTCATGAGCATTTAAAGTTGCAGAGGGAATGTTATCTGAAAGCAAATTCCTGTAAAACCCCTCGACGCACTGTTCAATGTCCCATCCCAGAGATAAGTATGCGACTTCTCGTCCGTGATGTTGGCTAAATATACTATGCATCATCTGGAAATTTTTAATGCGTGCCATAAAACCTTCAACTGTCCTTAAAAGCAGCGTAAAAGTATTATTATAGGCTTGCTCGAAAGGAAGTATAGTTCCGGCATCACTTACAATAACAACGTGACAGGAATAGGAACTATTTTTCTGCATTAACTTATGTATTCCCTGGTTATCATAGATCCCGCCATCGATAAGCTTTGGATTTACAGTATCATACAAATCAGGATTGCTATAGTATTGCCTGTCGATAGAAACGGGCGTAAAGGCAAATGGCACACAAGTAGAAGCCATTACAGCTCGGCTAACTGGAAAGTCGGCATGCTTATAATATATTGGTGGATTATAGTAAGCATATGCAGTATCTTCCATTTTCCTGGCCGAAAAGGTAAAATGCCTAACTGTCTGTAGGTTGGTAGAATTGATTGCGATTTCAGGAATAGTACATAAATCACTTAAAACAGCGCCTTTAAAAAAATAGGCATCATATGCTTTCTCTATTATTTTACTTAACGGGAGCAGCCTGAATTGGTATTTAATGATTGTAAATATCAATATACATAAAGGCACTAGTGTGTATATAGCAAAAGAGGTAAAAGGTAATATGAAAGTAGCAAGAATTAGCATTAACAACGGAATTGCAGTAATAAGAAAACGCCATGATGTAAGAACAAATCGAACAACACTTTTAGTACTTAGTGTTTCAACCATTTCTTTTTCAAATTCTTCGAAAGATCCTTGATGTAGACAATAGGCTGCACCTACAATGGAACCACCGGATATGGTGGATAGTACATCAACTTTATCCAATAATCCATGCTCATGAAGTTTTTTCATGGTGCCAATATGAAATCCTGCGGCACGATATCCTCCACCAGATAATGCTACACCTAATCTTTTATTTTCAATCATATGCTATTTTATTACGACAGACAGATATCTGCCTTTGTCATTACTGCCGAAATCTATATATACTTCGCCATCTGAATTTGTGCTCAGCATCTTGCGCTCATATGGCTGACCATTTCTGTAAACGGTCCATCCCCTGGAGATAGCAGAGTAGCGAGGGTTCGCACTAGTATCACACAACGATCCATCCGAAACAATTGTTAAGCGTGGATTTGCCAATTTGACAAAGTCCGAATGATAAGCCGATTCCCGGCCGTGATGCGGCGCGATGAGAATATCACAATCTTTGACTGCAGCTTTAAAGTCTTCTCTTTTCATTAATAAATCCAACGAAGCATACTCATTGTCACCAGGAATGATAATCTTCATTTCTTCATAGTGTAGTACAGAAAATATACTAAGATTATTCAGGTTAGTATTTAGCTCTGGAGTGTGAAAGGTTTTAATGATTACATCGCCATAGTTATTGGGATTGGCTGTTGTCTCGCTTGGACCTACGGGATGAATATACCTCTCGTCCATTTCAAAAAATTTTTCATACTTAGGTTTATCACGATCGCTTGTACCCTGCATGATGTCCTGTTTTCTTAAATTTCTAGGACGGTGAAATATACCTACGGTGAAATGTTTTAAATTCAAAATATCATCGATATGATCTCTATGCGGATGGGTTATCATCAGATAATCAATCTTTTTTATTTTGTAATGGCCTGATAGCGTCTCTAACGGACTACGTTCATCACTATTTTCAGAGTAGTCACCGCGTCCAAGATCATAAACTAAGTTTTTACCATTTGGTGTATTGACATAAATAGCATTACCATGCTTAACATCCCATACACGTACTTTCAGATTTCCCATAGTAAAAAAGTTTTTATCGTATTAAATTATATATGTTTGAAATTTACTTTTTGCTCTCAGCAATAAGTATGTCCTTTATATCCTGCGTTCCCTGTAATGGCCCATGTTTTGTAATAAGATTATTTAAATCCTTGAGAGCTTCTGTAAACCAAAGGTTGGTATTTTGCTTATCTTTTTGAAAAAATGCAATTGCGCTTCCGTAGCTATCTATAGCGGAGATATAGTCATTTTTGATAAGATGAACTAATCCAATGTTATTGTTAACCCAACCTAGCTGAGGATTGAGCTCTAAGGCTTTCTTGCTTAATTCTATACATTTATTGTAATCACCTTTTTCATAGGCTTTCCAGCCCAACTCTGCAAACATTTCAGCTTTGGTTTCACTCTCACTTTTTTCTTTCACCACGGTTTCTTCAATAATGGCTACCACTTCAAATTTGACCGTAATTCCTTGGGTTGCCGACGGATTCTTAAAACCGAGGCAAATATTTCCTGCTACATGATCTTTAACCGGCACAGTTGCCTGCATCAGATTTAAACGTGAGCCGTCAACCCAGTAGGTGTAAGTTCCGCCCCAGTTATCAGCTTTTTCCATAAACTTGTCACAATTAGGACGATCCATCAAATAAAGATCACAAACTGCTGCACCTGTGGGTGTCATAATCGCTTTAGTTGCAATAGCAGTAAACCCGGAGGGATCTGCCATCCTGGTTAGTTGCGAAAATAGATTAATGCTGGGAGCAGGATCCTGACCTTTAGAAGTTGTAAAGGTATAATACCATTCCACCGTATTTTTCGGAAGTTTTATGTCATACCATACCCTTGATTTACCTCCGCCAAATGTTGCCATATTCCCGCCATTGAGATAGAATGTTTCAGGAGCAAGGACGTGTACTGTTTTACGTTCCTGCACAACGGTTTGTCCACTCACACAAAATGTAACTAAAGATGCTAAAATTAGAAATGTAATTTTTTTAATCATGATTTATGCAATAACTTTATGAAAGCTTTTTTTTGTTAAAATTAATATAATACATTATAATGACTATACCCATTGTTAGGTATTTCTATTACATTTTTAATTCATAATTTATCTAAGTCTAAGAAGCAAAGAAACAATTATCAGAGTCTTGCCTCCAAAGGAAAAAAATTTTACGCAGATTTATATTAGGTTTTTACCTGTTCATCTAAAACAGGTAAAACTACGTGTGCAGAATGCATATTTTTTCATAGATTTATCCTACATATATTAATAAAGACAAATAGGATGAAGATTGATATACATGTACATACAAAAAAAATAAAATCGGGCGACGCCGCAACGAGGCAAATAGATACCGACCGATTTCAAGACATCCTTAAAAATACGGATGTGAAAATTTTGGCGATTACAAACCATAATCATTTTGATAAAGAGCAATATGAAGCATTTAGGGATGCTGTTGCGGACCACACATCTCTATGGCCAGGAATTGAATTAGATATTTTTGAAAATGGGAAGAGGTCTCATCTGCTGGTAATTATTAACCCGAAAAATTATATTGAATTTAATGAGAGAACAAGTAAACTTCTTCAGGATGTCAATCCTGATACGTTTACAATTTCTTTAAAGGATACTGTCGAGTTATTTGATGAGCTTGATTGTATCTATATCGCTCATTATCTCGTAAAGAAACCAAATTTAGGTGATGAAGAGCTTGACTTATTGATTTCATTAACCCCCAATCCACGCAGGATACTTAAAGAGGCGACAAACTCAATTTCTGCCGGAATTTACATAAGCCATGGACATAATTCAATATATGGTTCCGATGTACATGACTGGAACCATTATCAAAAAATTTCTGAAGAGCTTCCGGAGTTGCGACTACCTGTAGAAAGTTTCGAGCAATTTTGCTTACTTCTTGAAAAGGATGAGGCAACTATAAATACGCTTTTGGATAAAAAAGTAAAAGAAAATATTGAAATCTCCCCTTTCTCCATGGCGGAAATTATACGTTTGGATATTTACAACGATATCAACATATTGTTTGGCTCGAAAGGAACCGGAAAAACAGATATCCTTGACGCACTCTCAGTTTACTTTAATGCTAAAGGCCACCGAACTACGGTGTATAAATCAAATGACCTCGAGTTGAGTGAAGTTTTTGATCTAAAAGGAAACGATTTTAATATTTCCCTTTCAGAATTCGGTATTGATGACTGCGTTAAGGAAATTGAAAGCTTGAGGTCAGCAAAGGAAGTTGAGATAACAAGCTTGGCTAAATACCAGCAGCATTTTTCTGTTACGGAAACAAACAAAAAATCGCAAAAGCTTAAAATAAAAGATATCCCTAAAGAAGATGAAGGACATCCTAACAGACAGTTAGTTATTGTCGCCGGAATTCTCGAAGAATTTGAAAAATTCAGGGTTTATCTAGACAACAATAATAATCTTTCAAAGTTTTTGGATGATTCGTTGCTATCAGAATTAATGGATATTTTAGTGAGAATAGAAGGTAAGTTAAAAGTACAGACTGAGAGCAAGCTAATTGATCTGGAAGCTATAAAAATGCTAAATAGTATTGTTGATGTTTTTATAAATGAAATTTCAAAAAAGACGGGCACTCCACAAAAGCCGACAAGAACAGGCTTTTCTGACTATGCAAGCAACAGGATTCAGATAGAAGTTACAGCTAACAAAATTAAGGCTGGTATACATTCGAAGATTTTACCAATAAAGGAGTATGTTGGAAGTTTAGGGGTGAAAGGCGATTTGATTTGCGTAACCAATTTAGTTGTCCAAAACGGTTCGTTCACTGATGGTGCTTATACCACCGTTAAAAAGGTTAATAAGACGCCACAGAAAGAGTTTTCCAGAGCTGTAAACAGTATTACTAACCACGTTTTTGCTAATAGCTTATTTGAGAAAATTTCCGAACTCAATAACATAGAAGGAGTAGAAACAATAGAATCAATAAGTGATTTACTGCAGTTTAATAGGCATTTTACCCTTAATGATACTATTTACAATCCATCAAGTGGTGAGTCTTCAATGATTTTACTTCATAAAGAGCTGAAAGAAGATAAAGAGATTTATCTTATAGACGAACCGGAAAAAAGTTTAGGAAATGATTACATCAACGATGTAATCGTACCGCTTTTAAAAGAGAAAGCAATTTTAGGTAAGAAAGTTATTATTGCAACTCATGATGCCAATATCGCAGTAAGGACACTGCCTTACAACTCGATATATCGACTGCATGACCAAAATCAGTATTATACCATGACCGGTAATCCATTTTCAAATACACTTAAATGCATTTATGGAACCAGGCCGGAACTTGACTGGAAAGAAATTAGTATGAAAACACTTGAAGGGGGAAAAGAGGCCTTCGGAGAAAGAGGAAAAATTTATGGAAACTAAAAAAGCAACAATAAAAAGGGATCAGAATGATGCCTACCTGATTTTAGAATTAGGAGTAGAGAATGTGCAGATCACATTAACAGATGATAATCCGAATAACATTAAAGATGTATTCAATAAGCTATTGATTAGCCTTAAAGGCGGTGAATTTAATTTTGAATTGGTGGATGATATCGAGGATTTATATTATCATATTTGCGTGGAATATATTATCCAGCTGAACTCTGAATTAAAAAGTGTATACAGTGAACTTGCCGATTATGGACTGCTTGATGAAGGAGAGGATTTGCTTTAACGCTGAGAAACTAAAATCAGTATTGTAATTTTTGATTTATTTCCAAAATAGAATACAAATAGGTTCTATTAAAACTACACAATGAATACAAGATACTACTTTGATACAGAGTTGAATGATGATGAGGCATACGGTCTGGCCTTTCATTTCGCTAAATATATTGCAGAAAATGATGCAAAGATGAAACGAATCATCTATTTGGTTGGATCTAAAAACAGTACAGGATGGCTGGATAGATTATATGGATCAGATACTGTAAAAAGATTACATAAGGGCATGATATCCGGACAATTTTCCGTTAAAATTGAAACCCTTAGGACATATCGAAACAATTATGGTAATGCATCTGATATTGTGATTAGTTGCGGGATAGATTCTAAAGAGTTATTTCAGGTCGAAGATTATAGAAATGTTGGATATATCATTGCTATACCGTGGCTAAAAGATAATATTAAAAGTTGGGTAGCCACGAAACGGCCTTCCATACTTGAACAAACAGATAAAGGTATAGTGGTAAAAGAACCTGATACGATTGATATAAACCCTATAATAAAAGAGGCATTTAAAGAGCTGACTTCAGTTATTAACAATTCGACAGGAATTAACCATCCTTCCGATAATAGTCGTGCAAAAACGTATGTAAAAAGTCTTTTTAAATATGAAGATAACCTTGATCCGGATTTGATCTGTTCTTATCTGGTAAATGAACTGCAATGGGATGTCAGGCATGCTAACGACATACGAAAGCTAATAGATACCCTGAAGAATGGAAAGTATTTCGTCGGTGGTGAAAAAACAGGATTGCAGCATCATTATAAAAGATGGAAAGAAAATTTAAAATAGCAGATAAATAGCTGTATCGCGATAGTCTCCTATATGATTGAGGTAAATCCATTATTACCAGCGATGGTAATCAATGGTTGGATAGTTTCTTTATACCGCTGATAGTCGAATTCGAATGAATCAGATAAGATAGGGAAAATTGTAAGATACTCTTCTAAATACCTGTTCTTTGGGTTATGATGGTTTATAATTTCATAAGCAGCTTTTTGTAGGTAATAAAATTTATCAAAATGTTGATCTATATTTGGAAGCTTATCACTTTTAATTGAATTAAACGCGGTGTTTATGGGTGCTAAATTCCATATTAAATCATGTGACACGAATGCATGTGGGACAAAGTGATCCAATGCATAATTATCCTGAAATAATTTCGTATTTGTATAAATGCAATCCACGCCATTCAACTCGTTAAGTACAATATCCCAATACTCTTTGCGCTGTTTCGTTAAGGAGCCCCTAAGGGGAGGCTTTATCAGCTTACCAGGAATATCCGGAATACTAGGGTTACGTACCTGTAAGAAATTTGAAAGGTTCCATAAGCAATAATCCTTCAATATTCTTGCGTTAGCTTTCAAATATTCTATCCAAATCGGATTAATCACAATTTGTTCCTGGTGCAGGGCATATAATGCCTGATCCTTGTACGCTTGGGATTCCGCATAAATACGCTTTTTATAAACGGTGTCATTCTCGCCGCCGTTGCGCTTTATCCAGGGTGTAAGAAACCAATGGGGAACATTTTTATCGAAATGCTTAAGAATGTTTACAGTTGTGCTATTCTTTGAGTCCATGAGCCAGATCAAAAGATGCTCTTTTTTGATGTTAACAGGTATATTTTCAGTTTCCGAAATTTTTTTTATGGCTTGCTGGATAATGTCCTGGCTACTGAAAGATACGTGAAAATAATTTACCGTATACCATGCGTTGCTGAGCATTCTTGCAAACATTTCTCTTTTGGAAATATCGGTAATTCCCTGCTCGCACGCTTCGGTAAGTGAGATAAACCAATAGAACTTGTAGGTTGCCGATGTACTGTTAAATACTGTAGCAAGTCTTGTTACATCTAAACTATTTGAAGAGGGGAAATCCATGCTCCAAAAATAAACATTTCCGTCAGAAACTATCATATATGTGTGGGCTCTATCTTATTTAATTCCCCGACAAAATACCCCGGCGAAATCCCTGTCCTTTTCTTAAAAGCCTTAGTGAAGTGCTGCGTTGTACTGAAGCCGGCTTCCTCTGCCAATGCCGCGTTTGCATAACGGCGTAGTAAAGGCTCTTCCTTAAGGCGCGCTACCATGTAATCGACCCTGAGGCTATTAATATAATTTGTATAGCCATTGTCCCTATGCAAACGGATAACCCTTGATAGGTACTTGTAGTTAGTACCAAATGCCTTCGCGAGTTTTGTTGCGTCAATATCTTTTTTCAGGTAGCCTTTCCTGTTTTCAAAATCAGTTATCTTTTCAAGTATATGGCCCACTATAATTGGATTGATATCCATCGCCTGCTTTGGAGCAGCGAGTTTTGTCTTCCCTGCATCGGCATCATTTTTTATTAATTCCTCAAAGCGCTTCCTGTATGTTTTCTTGAGCTTTTGATGTCGATAAAGAATATAGAGTAGGCTAACCGCGGCCGCGGCTAATAGACCCTTAAACACAAGCCCTGACCATCGGCTGTGCCGGAGCTCAGCCTGGACCTTCTTCTTTTCAGCCACAAGTTCCGCTGTATCGTATTCCTTATGAACCTTTTTTGCCATATATATGAATTCCTTACTCAACAGGCTGTCGGCCAGAAGCAGCTGGTTTATATATTTAAGCTCTTCGTCGGGCATATCCTTATGGTGGTAATATTTTATAAGATATTCATACGCCTGGCGCAGGTCCGGGCGCAGGTAATGGTTAACATTAAAAATAGTATCAACCGTCTTGAAATGGTCTATGGCGGCATCCTGTCGCCCAATAGCCCAGTACGAACCACCCAGATAAAAATGGGCGATCGCTTCATTGGCAAAATCCTTATCGGCATGTATCTGCGGAAGGGCGTATGTTATGGATCGTATCGCCTGCCTATAGTTGTGACTGTTATAATAGATGACTCCCAGTGCGCTGTCAGCGTAGGGCAACAGGTCCCTAACCCCAAGCCGCACACTCTCGGAAACAGTAAGGCTGTTAGTAGCCATACCCTTTTCCATCTCGCCGGTGAAGGTGTAGCATATGGTAAGGCAGTGCAGAGACTTCAGGTAGGGCAGGGGGTCTTTGTCCTTAAAATAAGCGATACACTCCCTAAAGAGCGCTATCGCCTCGTGATAATAGCCTAAGTAATATTTTATCTGGGCAATGCTGTACTTCACTTTATGCTTGAGGTAGGCATCCTTGGTTGAGGAAAGATACTTATTAGCCAAGATATAATTGTCCAGTGCCTGCTGGTGCCTGTTTTGCTGGTAGTAAATTATTCCCCTACTAAGATAGGATGCACCGATCAGATCCGGGATCTTCGATTCCCTTGCGGCCATGATCATGCTATCGGCATACACCAGGCGATACGCAGGTGCGCACTCGTGCTGCATTTCCTTGTATGCATTGACAATCTCAGTTTTGTTGTGTTCCCTTTTTGCCTTTGCGAGGTAATCGTTCAGGTAGAGCCAGACCTTTTCGCCTCCCTGATGCAACTCAATATGTTCAATAAGCTCATCATACGATGCATCCTTTGATGGTGCCTGAGCACAAATCACGCACGATAATAACAGGCAAATAGCTGCTCCCCCAGTTTTTGGTTTCATAAAATGCTTTTGGTTGGATCAAAACCATGGCAAAGCCATGGCCGTTAAAGCTGGGAGACTTTTACTAAATCAAAAATAAGATAAAGGGCGTTAAAAAAAACTTAATAACAGCATAAAATTAGGTGGTACTATTCCGGAATTCCACAGGTACAGTACCGGAAGTGAGCGGGTAAATGTTTGCGGGGCAGACGGATGTAAAATAGCTTTGTCCCGAATTCATAACCGAGGGAATCTTTAAAAATTTCCTTGTTCTGCTCCCCGGGCGAATGGAACTGAAGAACTGATTCGGTAACATTAAACTTTACAATCATGAAGCTATTCACTTCAACATTCTTATTGGTCATCCTGGCGGGATGCAGCCCTGAAGATACTATTTCGGACGCATCAGGTAATGACGAAAATGCTTATAAGAAAAAGATGGCCCTGTCAGCGGGTAATCCATCCAATAACTATGACTATACCGGCGTACTATATTTAGAGCTGTTAGAATCCCATTACAAAAGCACCCAGCCTGCGCTTACGCTACAGCAGCTAATCGGACATGGAGAAGCACTGGCGTCAGTAAATCCAGGGTTTCTGGCACTTGATGATTTCATGGCCTATCAACCGATATCCGTAGCAGATGTTATGCCGTACCTTACTGCAGACGGACAGGACATCGAGAATTTCCTTACCGATTCGTTCGGGCCAGTGGCGGTTACGTTTATAGAAGAAATCACTACCCAGCTATCCTTATTGAAGGCGGCTGATGCATCTTACGCGCAAGTCCACGCCTCCATGATCGAAATTGAAGCAAGCATCACTGCCAGGCAGGGTCTCCCTGACGATGAGCGTGCAGCCTTACTTATTACAACTTCGATATTGCGTTACGCCCTTTACCATGATGGAAAGCGAAAACGAAGGGACAGGGACTGGGAATGGATGACAGGCCATATAGCAGCTACGGCAAATGCGGCTTTGGACTCAAAACCCCAGGCAATACTGATGTCTTTTTCTATCGATGTATATCAAGACTAACCTTACTCCCGGAAATAAGATTCCGGGATTTTTTTTACGAAACTTATGGGAACCGATCCGCAAAAGTATATTGAAGGCTACGGCATGCAAATCAAGCTCATTAGCTTGCAGCCATCGGAGATGCTATTCCCTTTTTTTGCTGGCCTCCATGTTTACCAATACACCGTTATTGCCATAATGGAGGGCGGTATCGAACTTGTGTCAGGGAATAGCGCCCTTACCTTGCAACCCCTGCAAATCTGTATGCTGCCTGCTGATTGTTTCCCTGCTACAGGTGCGAACCAGGCGTGCAGGTTCTGGATGCTCCAGTTTACCGAAGCTTTTGCCCTTGCGGCTTTATATACCGTCAATGAAAATAACGCAATTCGGCTTCTTGGCGGGCATTTGCATTGCCTTAACGCAGATGAAAGCACCTTTAAGATCTTTAAAAAGATGCTGCTGCTTTTGTACATGCAGCAGTCAAAAATCGCGGATAACCCTTCAGAGATCATGCGTCTTACCTTTAACCTGCTGCTTAGCTGCCTCGCTGAGATGAACAATGCAACAGCCATAATTCCGAAAAGGCACCTGCCCCGTAAAGAATATGTGGCAACGCAATTCCTGACCCTGGCCAGCCAAAATGCGGGCGCACATCATGATGTGGCATACTACGCCGGAATCCTTTGCATGAGCCGCGGCAATTTGGCTAAGATCATAAAAGAAACCACCGGCAGGACACCCAAGTCGATAATCGAGGAAATCCTGATAAGGGCAGCGACAGAACTCCTCGACCACAGTATCGAAAGCATTTACCTGATTGCAGAAGAACTCCATTTCAAGTGTTCGTCCGCCTTCGTCAACTTCTTTCGCATCCATACCGGCAGGACACCTAATGATTACAGGAACAGAAACAAAGAATAATGATGCCATGGTACAAAAATATCCCCTGGAGTGGCTGGATTCATTAATATCCCTTACGCTGAATCCACAGAAGATCTATTTACACGACCTTACCAAAGACGATATCCAAAGCCTTTCGGAAAAGGCTGCAATAGAAGTAGTACATATACAATCGGAACTCAGGAACCAGGTTTTCTCACTGCATAAGGAGAGCCAGATACGGCTGCATGTCCAGAAGTACCATTCCGCGCTGATATTTTTGCTGGATACCGTAATCTCCTACCAGCAGGATACCGCTTTTGCTAATTCAGAGTACAGTAACCTCGCCAAGGCCCTTGTCGCCTGCCTTGATGAACTTTTGTTCTTCATAGAGATCCGCTTTTCCAACTTCCTCAGCCTGGAGGAACGTGTCCCGCTTACCTACCTTGACGTGTCCCGGAAAGAACTCAAGCTTAAGCTGGATGGCCTGGAGAAAAAGCTCATTGCCGATGTCGCTGACCCGACATTTACAGCTATAGTACTTGATAGCCTGTATAAATTCATCCATCATAAAAAAGGCGAGGCTATCAGCTTCAGGGAACTGCTTTACAGAAAAGAGCTCGTGCGGAAGCTGGGTTGCCTAAAGGATACAAAAAACCAGACCAGCGTCTACAATGCATTGAATGAGATGTTGGTTTATATGAATTTCAACAGCAGGGGCTACATCAACTATTTTACAAGGGTAATCGCCGAGAAAATCAACCTGCTCCAGACCAAGGCAGAACGCATTGACAGCCTGCACTTCCATTATAAGGAATTCCGGCAGATGCAGTGCCACCAGCGTATGATCCTTTACCCGCAGCACCAAAGCCTCAAGGCCATCCTCAGCGAATGGTTTGAACAGGAGATAGCCTATATTGAAAAGACAATCCACCTGGCTGACCATCCCGTCAAAGAGCTAAAGAAATCCAGCGTCGGGCAATTCAAGATTGCCGATAAGATTATGGTCAAGCTATCAAGCGACCAGATCGCACTCATACTGAGGGCTGCTGACGAATCGCGGCTGCTTGAGGCGCGCTCCATGAGCGAAGTCTTTAAAAAGATCGTTCCTTTCCTGTCGACACCCAATAAAGAAGACCTTTCATTTGATTCGGTACGCAGCAAGTCCTACGTTGCCGAGGAACGCGATAAGCAGGCTGCAGTCGCTGCACTCGAGAAGATCATTACAAAAATCAAGGGATTTTAACAATTTTCAGTAAACGACCAACTGAAGGAATTTAATTGTTAAAAATTTTTTAAATTGCCGTCCCGCAAATTACTTAAATTCCTAATCAAAAGGAAAAAAAGTATTGCCAGAAATGACAAAACAAACTATGAAAGAATTAATTTTTAATGTAGGTAATATTTTTGGTGTGAGCAGCCAAGACGCCTGCCTTGTCCAATATGACTGCAAGATGTACCACATACCTGCCTACCAACGTGGATATAAATGGGGGTCGCATGCTGACGGGGCGGTCACCATTCTGCTGAATGACCTTTGGGACGCCTATAAGAACAAAAGCAAGACAAACAGAGAATACTACCTGCAATACATAACCGTAAAAAAGAACATTGTATCGGTAAACGGTTTCGCAACGCAATGCCTCGAGGTAATAGACGGGCAGCAGCGCCTGACCACGCTCTCGATATTGCTTTCGGTGTTGTCTTCGAAACTGGAGGCGGATAATATCAGTGACTCAAAGCTGCATTATGCGATACGCGAAAATTTTTTCACTAAGTACATTTATGACCGGGATGGCCTTAAGTGGCTTTTCCAGACTTCATGGCATGAAATCTCACAAAATAAAGATCTCGACAAACAGGATCTGTTCTATATCGCTTCTGCCGCACAGAAAATCCATACTTTTTGCAAGACGAGGGAAAACGAACTGGAGGGCTTTTATAATTACCTGCTTTCCCAGGTAAAGATTATCGTGAATTCAGTAGAACACCATATCGCCAGCGAAAACGTATTTAAAAACCTTAACAGCAATAAGGTCGCCCTAACAGAAGCCGAGCTGATCAAAGGATTGCTGGTTACCAAAATCGGCCGTTCCCAAAATGCCCAACGCCTGCCCTCGTTTGCAGAAATCACGGAACGCAGGGTGAGCCTAGCGAGGCATTGGGATGAGATAAGCCAGTGGGCCACACGGCCGGACATTCAAGCCTTTTTCTTTAACGGTAAACATGGAACGGGTGAGATCCTGCAACTGATAGCTAAAGTTTTTGGCAAGGAATTACGGCTGTCGTCCGGCAGTGATACTAATAAATTTCCCATCTTCAATGCTTTCAACGGGTACGAAAATATCGATAAGATATATAGCACCCTCAGGGCGACGCAGGCCGTCCTTAACGACTGGTTTGAAAATGATGAGGTTTATAACCTAATGGGGTATTGCAGGTTCGCGAAGAATAGCAGGAATAATACGCTTAACTTTCTTGTCGAAGGCCTGGCTAAGGATAAGGAGGAGCTGAAAAAATGGCTGGATGCAAAAAGGCTTGCGCTATTGCCTGATCCAGGTGAAGAACTGTATTTTGATGAGCAGGACGACAAAGATAAAATCCATGCCGTTTTACTTGCCCTCAGCGTATTTCCTGAAGGAACGAAAGCCAGATTTAACTTTTATGAACTGATCGAACGGAAATGGTCCCTTGAACATATTTTTCCCCAAAGTCCTGAGGGCGGAAAAGCTATCCTTAACGCAACCCAAAAAGCAACCGTCAAAGAGATGCTTGGTAAACAATTGACCCAGAAGATATCCAGGCTCTTGGATAAGCCTACCCGGGACGCAAATCAGAAATCGGAATACTACGCCGCACTGCAGGAACTTAGCGAGCTAAATTCGATAGGTAATATCTGCCTGCTTTCGAGCGGTGACAACAGCAGCAACGGATGCATGTTTTTTGATGAAAAAAGGGCTAACGTACTTAAACTGATCCAACGGGGGAGTTTTGTCCCGAAACATACTTTTGACGTATTTAGCAAGATGATTCCGGGTCTCTCCTCCCTGAACCTATCTGTGTGGTCCCATAGTGACATTATCTCCCATACCGCGTTTATTCAAAATGCCATAAAATCTTACCATCCATGAAAGCAGGAAAATACAGTGTCCAGGATCTATTTGTAAATAGGTATGTAGACCAGGTCATTATACCCGAAATCCAGCGCGATTATGTCTGGCAACCCGACCAGGTTGAAGGGTTGCTCGGCTCAATCCTATCTGATTACGAACAATACAGTACTGCCACCGTCGAATTGTCATGTGGTAATCCGGAACTTGAGCAGGCATTTTCAGAATTCGTCATAAAGAGAAAATATGCGTCGAACATCGGGTTCATATATGCCTACCATGATCAACAGTCTGATGGCAAATATTTCCTAATTGACGGTCAGCAACGGCTGACGACTATTTTTTTATTGCTCCTGAACCTAGCCTGCAGGGATACTGAGCTGCAGGAAAAATTCAGCAAGAATTACTTCCATAACGGGATCCCTAAGATCGACTACAGGATAAGGGAGTCATCCCATGATTTCCTTTACAAGTTCGTTGATTTCCTTATCGGAGGAAACCTAATAACTGAACTTGAAAAACAACGATGGCTTTATTCGAGATACAGTACTGACGCTACGACCACCAGCCTAATCAACAATTACGGGTTTATAGAGGACTACATAACTGAAAGGGGCACAGACCCAATTAAACTCTATACTTACATCTTGGAATTGGTTGAATTCTGGTATTTTGATACCAATGTAAGCGAGCAGGGAGAAGAACTTTATATTTATATGAATGCCCGTGGTGAGCAGGTGCAAAGCAATGAAAACATAAAGGCAGAAATGCTGGGCAGGCTCGCATCGACAGCGCAGAAAAACGAATATGGTAAGACATGGGAGGACTGGCAGGATTTCTTTTGGATCAAAAAGGGCGATAACCCTAATGCCGATGCCGGGTTCAATGAGTTCCTTTCCTGTATTGCGGGATTGGAAAACTACCTGATAACCCAAGACAAGACACCGTTTTACACCCCTGACGACTTTGACAGGAATGGAGGTCTTAAAGTTGGCCATATCATTGATATTCTTGAGCTCCGGACTATCGAGAAGTATTACAGCTTCCTGGAATTTATCCATTCAAATACAGCAAAATTCTCAGGCAAGTATCGGTATAGCGGATGGATAAAAAATGCGACTGATCTGCTGTGGAGCATCCTCAATGATACAGTAAAAACCAACTGGTTTGCTGATTTTGGTGATGCTAACAGAGGCCGTGAACAGAACAGGATGGTTTATCTCTGGTCAATGTTTTATTTCTTTGCAAAGCATACCGAAAACTCAGAACCTGACATTGATAAAGTTTTTAGGGTACTGCGGCTCTATTACGTACGTTACCATAACTATGATCGCTCCGTGTCAGGGATAAAGGCTACGGTGGACAATTTACTCGCAAACGGCTTATGGCAATCGAAGGCCAATACCGAAGAGTCAAAAAAACATGCCTATCTTGAAGGCTTGCCCGAAGATGACCTCCTAAAGTGCGAATGCGAGATATGGCATATTGAAGACCACAAGCTCAACCTGGAAGGAAGGGATGTTGGTAATATCAACATCTCGCACCTTATCGACCTAAACAGTTCCGTCTCACTGGATGACCTTATCTTGGTCAGGGAAAAGTTCTATGAAATTTTCCCAAAACGGCGCAAGGACAGGAACGACCCGTTAGTACAGAGCCTACTGTTACATTTCGGGGAATACTGGCAGAGGGTAAGCCCTTATTACTATGAAAATTATAAATGCGATGACTGGCCAAAGATAATCCGAAATTTGCCGTTGGGGCCAAACAAAATATTCTCGGCCTTCTTCTCGGAGTTCCTGCTATATAAAGGAAGCCTGGAGAAATTTCTTGAAAAGAAACAGAAGCAAAATATTACCGTTGCCAAATGCAATAGCCTGCGTGATATGCTCCTTTTCTATAATCAATATCTTGGTATAGAAATGTGGCGCCAAGGCTCTTATATCGTACGTTCGCAAGGGCAAGAATGCAGTCTCAAGGACTGGCGAGGAAAGGACGCTATTTTTGGCACAAGCAATATCCTTTACAACACTAAAGGCAATTTAAACGGGGGAGACCCCCAGGTACTTTTCAAACTTCTTCCAAAGGATATCCGTACCGCGAACAAAAAACAGCATTAGACTTTTACCCTTCTAAAGGTACAACTTGGGGTACAACCCGAAGTTGTACTTTTCGTGCTTTATAACAATATGTTCCTTTGTCCTGTAATTCTTAACCGGCCTGCTCCGGTTGCCACAAAAGATTGTAGAACTTAAAGCGAACAATTATGATCACAAACATTTCCTGGGCTGCCTACTTCTATACCGTAGCCTTACTTATGGTCTTATGGTACCTATTTATAGGTTTCCGTTATTTCTATTCTGATATCAAAAATGCCTTTGGCCCTCATGGAGGAAATCCCCTTAAATGGGATTCCGGACCAAGCCAGGAAGCGCCACCCCAATCCGGCGCATCCCCGAACCTCGTAGCCAAGGGAGCCTTTGAAGAAAATTCCTTTAATGATTTTGAAGCTATTGAAGATTTAGTCGACAGGGTTAAAACACTTATAGCCGACTCCCTCGAAAAAGACACCCCAAAAAGCGATTTCCTTTTAAGCCTTCCGGCACTATTAAAGGATTTTCCGGTCTTACAAAATTCCCAATTCAGGCCATCGATCAATGAGTTCATTACCACTGAGTGCGAAGGGCAGGGCCTTGTGCCTGTCAGCATGGAAGAGGTAGAGCATTGCTGGACCATCTAAAACTACACTGCGGAGGCCGGAAGACCCTGTACGTCCCTATGCAGCAAGAGGAGAACGTGACAGAACGAGGGGATCGCAACAGTGCCCCGACCTCCGCTTTTTTTTAACCCATATACCACAATTATTATGAAAAACAATAGTACTCCCCGTAACCTTACCGGGACAATTATTCTCATGGCCTTACTCGTATTGTCGCCGGCACTCTATGCACAGGATGGCATCGCGGGCATTAATGAGGCCAACCAACAGGTGAGGAGCTACTTTGACGCAGGAACCGACCTTATGTACGCCGTAGGCGCAATCTTAGGGCTGATCGGCGCGGTTAAAGTATACCAAAAATGGAATGCAGGCGACCCGGATACCGGGAAAGTGGCGGCGGCCTGGTTTGGCAGCTGCGTCTTCCTTGTTGTCGTGGCAACAGTGATACAGTCATTCTTCGGCGTCTAAACCTACCACTATGGCTAACAGTATTTACAAAGTAAACAAAGGCATTAACCAGAGCATCGAGTTCAAGGGCCTTAAGGCGCAGTACATATGGTATTTGGGAGGAGGCGTCATAGTGCTGATGATCCTATTTGCCGCAATGTATATCGTCGGGGTGCCGCCACTTGCCTGTATCGCCGTAATCGGCATTTCGGGTACAGCACTGGTACTGAAAATCTACCGCCTGAGCCGAAAATATGGCGAGTACGGGATGATGAAGGCATTTGCTGCGAGGCAACTGCCATCCGCCGTAAGGTGGTACAGCAGGACACTATTCAAAAACAGGACAAAAGGCTAAACCATGGAAAAGAAGATCGAAGATATATTGCCGATACTGGACGTGGAGCACGGCTGCATCCTCTCAAGACAGGGAGATGCCACATTGGCTTACAGTGTCCAGCTGCCTGAACTTTTCACCCTTTCCGACCAGGAATATGAAGCTTTCCACCAAGCCTGGCTAAAAGCGATCAAGCTGCTTCCAAAGCACACGGTATTGTATAAGCAGGACTGGTTTCTGGAAAAAGGCTACAGGCCTGACTTCACAAAGGATGACACCAGCTTTTTGACGCGAAGCAGCGAACTGTTCTTTAACGAGCGTCCGTACCTTGACCATTCCTGTTACCTGTTCCTTACCAAAAAGCCGGTCGGCAGAAAATCCAGCACCTCGCTGTTTTCAAGCCTGCTCAGGAGTTCCGTTGTCCCAAAGGGTATGCTGAGCGCAACTGAATTACAGGATTTCAGGGATGCAGCGGGCCAGTTCGTACGGATCCTCGAAGACAGCGGCTTTGTCCGTGTAACCGCCCTGCGTGATGAGCAGCTTTACAGCATGCCCGGCCGCATGGGCATTATCGAGCAATACTGCAGCCTGTCGCAGCACGAGGGAGCGGAACTCTTTGGCGATATCGCATTCAAAGATGGCCTAATGGTCAATGGCAAGCACTGCCAGCTCTTTACCCTTGGCGCTGCGGAAGACCTTCCTGCACTTTGCGGTTCCCGGATCAATTACGATAACTATTCGACGGATAAGAGCAAATTCAGCATAGGCTTTGCCTCTACGTTAGGGCAACTCCTCTCCTGCAGCCATGTTTACAGCCAATACCTTTTCATCGATGATGCGGCAAAAACGCTGCAGCGTATGGAAAGCAAAAGGCTGCGGCTGCAGTCGCTCTCTGCCTACAGCCGTGCCAACCTGATAGCAAGGGATGCTACGAATGATTTCCTTAACGAGGCGGTAAGTCAGCAACGCTTACCCATTAAAGCGCACTTCAATGTATTGGTATGGTCAGAGCATAAGGAAGACCTCAAAGACCTCAAAAACAAAGTATCCTCGGCCCTGGCCCAGATGGATGCCACGGCAAAACAGGAAACCGTAGGGGCACCGCAGATCTATTGGGCAGGTATCCCCGGCAATGCTGCCGATTTCCCCATGAACGACACCTTTGACAGCTTTGCCGAGCAGGTAGCCTGTTTCTTTAACATGGAAACATCCTACCGTTCGTCACTTAGCCCTATAGGCATCCGGCTGGGGGACCGGCTTACCGGAAAGCCTGTACATGTCGATATCAGCGATGAGCCGGTTGCCAGGGGCATCTGCACCAACAGGAACAAGTTCATCCTCGGCCCTTCGGGCAGCGGGAAATCCTTTTTCACCAACCATATGGTGCGCAGCTATTACGAGCAGGGCACGCATATCGTCATCGTCGATGTCGGCCATAGCTACAAGGGCCTGTGCGATATGGTCAACGGCTACTATTTCACCTATGAAGAAAATAACCCAATCCGCTTCAACCCCTTTTACATCCCTGAAGGGGACAGGCTTGATACAGAAAAGAAAGAAAGCATCAAGACACTGCTGCTGGCATTGTGGAAAAAGGATAATGAGAACTTTAACCGCAGTGAGTATGTCGCCTTATCCAATGCCCTGCAGCTGTACTATGCCAAGCTTGATGCAAACCCCGGGCTTTTTCCCTGTTTCAACACCTTCTACGATTTCCTGAAAGATGATTTTGTCGGAGTGCTTGAGGGCGACCGCGTAAAGGAAAAGGATTTTGACATCAATAATTTCCTCTACGTATTGCGTCCCTACTACGACGGAGGGGAGTTCGATTACCTGCTGAACGCTACCGAGAACCTGGAATTACTAAAGGAGCGCTTCATTGTCTTTGAGCTCGATAATATAAAGGACCACCCGATACTCTTCCCTGTAGTCACTATCATCATTATGGAAGTGTTCATAAGCAAGATGCGGAAGCTCAAGGGCATCCGCAAAATGATCCTGATCGAGGAAGCATGGAAAGCAATTGCCAAAGAAGGCATGGCAGAATACATCAAGTACCTGTTTAAGACCGTGCGCAAGTTCTTTGGCGAAGCGATCGTGGTGACCCAGGAAGTAGAGGATATCATTTCCTCGCCGGTGGTCAAGCAGGCCATCATCAATAACAGCGACTGCAAGATATTGCTGGACCAGAGCAAGTACCAGAATAAGTTCGACCAGATACAGGAGCTGCTGGGGCTGACCGAAAAAGAAAAGGCATTGGTACTGTCGGTAAATAAGGCCAACGACCCGCTCAGGAAGTATAAGGAAGTATTTATATCGTTAGGCGGTACGCTTTCAAAGGTCTATCGTACAGAAGTCTCACTTGAGGAATACCTGGCGTATACCACAGAGGAAAGCGAGAAGGTTAAGGTGCAGGCATATGCCGCGCGCTTTGGGGGAGATATCCGCAGGGGCATTGCTGCCCTTGCCAATGACATACGAGATGAACAGTATAATAAAAGCTTATGAAACTAAAGAAAACACTGGCGGCGGGCATAATGTGCCTGCTGCTGATCGCATCTGCTGAGGCTCGGGCAGTAGCAACTGCCCCTGCAGTTCCCATCCTCGGGCTGGTAAAGGAAGCCATTAAAAAGGCCATTAAGGCCATCGACCTTAGGATACAGCGGCTCCAAAACAAGACCATCTGGCTGCAGAACGCGCAGAAGGAAATAGAGAATACACTGTCCAGGCTAAAGCTTGATGAAATTTCGGACTGGGTGCAGAAGCAACGTGACCTTTTCAAGGAATATTATGAGGAGCTTATGAAGGTTAAGTCAGCCATCACCTATTACAAAAGGATAAGGGAGGTAACAGAAAAGCAGGTGAAGCTGGTGGAGGAATACCAACGTGTATGGCCGCTGTTGCAACAGGATAGCCACTTTAATGATGGGGAGCTCGACTATATGGAAACGGCCTACTCCGGCATTGTTGCAGAGAGCCTTGCCGGTATGGAGCAGATCTTCATGATACTGGAATCCTTCACTACCCAGATGAGTGATGCCGAGCGGCTGGCGCTCATCAATGCGGCGGCTGACAGTATCGATGCAACCTATGATGACCTGATGCGCTTCAACAGGCAAAACATCCTGCTGAGCCTGCAGAGGGCAAAAACGAAACATGATATTGAGAGGGTGAGGCTGTTCTATGGATTGCAGCAATAAAAGCAGGATCATGAAAACTATCGTGATACTACTTCTGTTCCTATGGGGCTCCAATGCCCAGGGACAGTCAAAGCAGGTCAAGGTGCTGCTCCAGCAGATCTCGGCACTCCGGGTCTACAGCGGTTACCTGCAAAAAGGCTATGGCATCGCTAAAAAGGGGCTTACAGCAATCAGTGAGCTAAAGAACGGCGAGCTGAATCTGCACACAACATTTTACAATGCGCTCGCCACGGTAAAGCCTGCCGTCCGCAATTATGCAAAGGTCGGTGAAATCATGGCACTCAGCTCAAAGGTAATCCACGAGGAGGAAGACGCAGGCCAATGGCTTTCACAGGAATCCTTTACGCCGGAGGAGAGCAGCTATATCCGCCGAGTGTTTAACCGCCTGCAGCAGGACTGCGAAATGCAGCTCGAACTCCTGGCCAGCGTGCTTACCGATGATGAGCTTGAGATGGCCGATGCTGAGCGCATCGCCATCATCGACCGTATCCATACGGAAATGACCGGCAATTACACCTTTGCCAAAAGCTTTTCCCGTGAAGCAGCGATGCTGGCCAGGTTAAGGGAGCGGGATAAGAAAGATATTGAAAACACCAAGCAGCTAAACGGCATAAATACGGCACCATGAAAAAAATAACATTGATAGGGCTGCTATACGCGGCACTGCTTTTACCGGTACAAGCTTCAGCGCAAATGCAGGAACTGCAGCAGCTTGCCCTAAATATTGAGAAGCTTGCCCAGTTCCGCTCCATACTGAAGCAGATGAAACACGGATATGAGATACTGACCAAAGGCTACAATACGGTACGCGACCTATCCCAGGGAAACTTTAGCCTGCACCAGGCCTTTCTTGATGCCCTGATGCAGGTCAGCCCGGCAGTACGGAACTACAGGCGCGTTGGGGATATCATCGACTACCAGATCACTTTGGTTAGGGAATACCAGGCTGCACAGTCAAAATTTACGACAAGCGGCCTTTTCAACGGCCAGGAACTTTCCTATCTGGAAGGCGTCTATGACAACCTGTTTGAGCAGAGCCTGCGAAACCTGGATGAACTGACTGATGTACTTACTGCTAACAAGCTGCGTATGTCGGATGATGAACGCCTCGCGGCAATTGACAGGATCTATGCGGACATGCAGGACAAGCTGCTTTTCCTCAGGGCGTATAATAATGAGGCCACGCTCCTCGGCGTGCAGAGGGCCAGGGAGGCAAATGATGTGAAGGCGATACGGCTTCTCACTAACACAAACAACTAATCACAGTCATTATGGCAAATTATAAACCGGCCGCATTTTTTGCCGCCGCAGGGCTCTTATTGCCTTCAAGCGCGAATGCCCAGTCGCTGGCTGATGAGATGGGAAGCCTCCACGTGGTACTGGAACAGCTGTACGATGAAATGATGCCGCTCTGCAGTGACCTTATCAGCGTTGCACAGGGCATAGCAGGCTTCGGTGCCTTATGGTATATCGCCTCAAGGGTGTGGAGGCACCTGGCGAATGCGGAACCGATCGACTTCTATCCGCTCTTCAGGCCATTTGTCATCGGCTTATGCATCATGGTCTTCCCTTCGGTACTGAACCTGATCAATGGCGTGATGAAACCTACGGTAAGCGCCACCAGCTCGATGGTTGAGGATTCCAACAAGGCGATAGCGGTACTGCTTCACCAGAAGGAAGAGGCCATCAAGACTACTGATGCCTGGCAGATGTATGTGGGGGAGGACGGCTCCGGGGACAGGGACCGATGGTATAAGTACACGCACGAGGAAGCGGAACCTTCTGGAGAAGGCATGCTTGAAGGCATAGGAAACGATATCAAGTTCGCGATGGCAAAAGCATCCTATAATTTCAGGAACTCTGTAAAGGAGTGGATGAGCGAAGTATTGCGCGTACTCTTTGAGGCGGCCTCGCTATGTATCGACACGCTACGGACGTTCCAGCTTGTTGTCCTGTCCATCCTCGGCCCGTTCGTTTTCGGCATCGCGGTCTTTGACGGGTTCCAGCATACCCTTACGGTGTGGCTCGCCCGGTATATCAATATATTCCTATGGCTGCCTGTCGCTAATATCTTCGGCAGCATCATCGGTAAGATACAGGAGAAAATGCTGCAGGTCGATATCGCCCAGGTCAATGATTATGGCGATACGTTCTTCAGCCGGACCGATGTAGCCTACCTGGTCTTCATGATAATCGGCATCGTCGGCTACTTCACGGTTCCCTCAGTTGCCAACTACATCGTCCATGCAGGCGGAGGCGGGGCACTGGGCCAGAAAGTCACCTCAATTTTCAGCACTTCGGCCAGCAGTGTGACTAATTCAGCATCTATGGGTGCCAGTTCCATGGCAGAACGCATGGGGCACGGAATTACGAATATTGCCAATGCACCTTTCGATATCGCCGATGGGTACCGAAACGGGGAGTCAGAAAAAAGCTCCCACCAACATGACCGCCTAAAGGGAAATTCAAAATAAATGAAGATACTATGTTTACAAAACTAAAGACCATCGATACCGCCTTCCGCCATGTGAAGATATTTACCATCGTTGTGGTAGTGGCCTGCTGCCTTATAAGCGTCTTTTCGCTCTATAAAAGCTTTAGCCTCGTATCCAATATGCAGGAGAAAGTCTATATCCTTGCCAATGGCAAGGCGCTGGAAGCTTTCGCGTCAGGCAGGAGGGAGAACATTCCCGTGGAAGCGCGCGACCACGTCAGGACATTCCACCAGTTGTTCTTTACGCTGGACCCTGATGACAAGGTCATAAAAGAAAATGTAGGCAAGGCATTATACCTTGCGGACAATACCGCTAAATCCATTTATGATGACCTTAGGGAAAACGGCTATTACGCCGGCATTATTTCGGGAAACATCAGCCAGACCATCACCATAGACAGCGTACAAGTAAACATTAATCCCTATCCTTACCAATTCCGCTGTTATGCTACCCAAAGCATTGTGCGCCCAACGAGCATTATCAAGCGGACTCTCGTCACCGAAGGGAACCTTCGGAATGTTTCGCGCAGCGACAACAATCCCCATGGCTTGCTGATCGAGCGCTTCAATACGATAGAGAACAAGGATATTAATTCTGAAAACAGATAGTCATGAAAGCATCTTCAAAAAACAAGGACGGCCAATCTTTCGGATTGGGCTTTCTGGGAAGAAAGCTGTATGTATTGGGCAAGGGGTATTGGGCCGGCTGGATGGAAGAAAAGGCCTCAGGCCTTTCAAGAAAACAGCTATATGTTATCCTCACCGTGTTTATGGCCTTAATCGGTTCCCACTGCATTTTCCTGATCTACCGTGGGCTGGCAGGTCAATCAGGCCACTGGATAAAGGCGGAAAGGATAAAGCCCGTCAGGACGGCATCCACGGCAGCTGTTCCGGGTAACAGGCATGCAGGCGGTGAAGAACTTAAGATAAAAGCTTTCAGGAACTACATGGACGGCCTTGAAAGTACAGCAAGGGGAAGGAAGACCAGGGACAGCATCATTCAGGCGAGGCCAGGGCTTTTAGACAGCATCGCCGCTGCCGAAGCGTACCTAAACAGAAACTAATAATTAATTCGATATGGAAACAAAAAATTCTACGACAAGGGCAGGAATACGCAAAAAGGTACTGCTGTTCCTGCCGCTGGTGGCAGTGCCGCTGCTGACCCTGCTGTTCTGGGCAGCCGGAGGAGGGAGAGGGGAAGGCAAAATTACTATCAAAGAGAAAGGCTTTAACCTTAACCTGCCAAATGCCATAAATGATGAGGATGGAAAGCTGAGTAAATTCAACTATTATGAGAGAGCCGCGCTGGATTCTGCCAAGATGGAAGAAATGAGAAAAAAAGACCCTAATTACGCAGCTGCTACAATACAGGCGGACAGCACCGGGATAACCGAAAACACCGGGAATTCCGTGAAGGGACTTAGCAGTGGGCTTAATATGGCTAACCATGATCCCACGGAAGAAAAGCTGTACCGAAGGCTGGAGCAGCTTAAAAAAGCTGTGCGTGAGCCCACTACCCGCCCTGAAGCGCGGCATAGTGAGAGCCTGGCGACATCAGCAACCATGAAAGCTTCCGCTGATGTGCAGCGACTGGAGGAGATGATGCAGGCCATGCAGGACAACCCGGAGCCGGAAGACGTGGAAATGAAGCAAATCAACGGTATGCTTGAAAATATCCTTGACATACAGTATCCCCAGCGCCAGCAGGAAAAGATGAGAAAAGCATCGGCGGCAGCGAGGGGGCAGGTATTTCCGGTCCAGGCTGGCCTTGAGGAAGAGCAGGTTTCACTACTGGCAGAACAACGTGCAGCCACGCCAGCTTATTTTGGAGGAAGTGTGGGCCATAACAGGTTTTATTCCCTTGAAGAGGCTGATACGCAAGCCAGCCTGCAAAATGCAATCCAGGCGAGAATAGCAGAAACACAAACTATTGTGAATGGCTCTACTGTAAAGATCAAGCTTGGGCAGGACGTTTTCATCAGTGGCGTAAAGATTCCGGCAAACACCTTCGTTTTCGGGACAGCGTCCCTAAAGGGGGAACGCCTCAGCGTAAAAATTACGGGTATCCGTTACGGAAATTCCATTTATCCTGTAGAGCTTACTGTATATGACCTTGACGGGCTTGATGGGCTGTACATCCCAGGTGCCATAAACAGGGATGTTGCAAAGGCTTCTGCCGACCAGTCCATGCAGACGCTGGGAGTTGCGACCCTGGATGATTCCTGGAGCGCGCAGGCTGCGGGAGCAGGGATAGAAGCCGCGAAAAGCTTATTCAGCAAAAAGGTAAAACTGGTGAAAGTCGTCGTAAAAGCCGGTTACCAGGTACTGTTACGGGACGAAAAACAAAAAGACAAACCTTAAACCAATTGTTATGAAGACTATTAAAATCATGCTGTCATTGCTATTGCTTGCATCCGCAGCAACGCTGAACGCGCAAATGTACGGCCTGAAGCCTGTATTTCGCCAACTCGAGGTGGCCTATTCGAAAACAACAACTTTGGTGTTTCCCTTCCAGGTCATCAATGTCGACAGGGGAAGCCAGGACATACTGGCACAGAAGGCCAAAGGGACTGATAACGTAGTACAGGTCAAGGCGGCACAGCAGGACTTTGAAGATACGAACCTTACCGTCATTACCTCAGATGGGCAACTCTACTGCTTCTCCCTGTGCTATAATGAGTTTCCGGAAGCTGCCGCCTTCACATTCACAGGCGCAAAAAAGCAGGGAACGATATCCTTCAGCGGCGGGCAGCCTGATGCACAGGAAATCGCTTCCTTTTCAGAGATGGTCCTTCATGAAAAGAGAGGTAAGACCGACGTAAGTGAGTCAGCCTATGGAATCAGGCTTGAAATTACCGGGCTCTATATCCACGGTGATCTTATTTATTACAGGGTCATGGTCATTAACGCGACACCCATCAGTTATGATATTGGGGGATTGCGCTTCTTTGTAAGGGACCAGAAGCGGTCAAAGAGGACCGCCTCGCAGGAAGTAGAGATCCTTCCGGTGTCAGCGCATCCTGAGGTAAATAAAATCGCAGCTTTTTCACAGGCGCTCGTAGTGTTTGCCCTCCCCAAATTTACGATTCCCGATAAAAAGAAGCTTATTGTCGAACTAACGGAAGCCTCGGGGGGAAGGCACCTCCAGCTCAAGCTCAGCAACAAGAAAGCGGCCAAGGTCGTACCACTGCCGAATTTCAATTAGTAACCTTAAACATTACGATCATGAATGACAAGAATTTTGATTATCTCAAAGACCAGGTCAAATTCACAGGGTTTGGCGAGGCCCTTGAAGGGGAACTTAAGCAAAAGATTGAAAGCCAGGAACCTACTTTCAGCCTTAAGCATGATGCCTTTTACGGAAATGATAAAGTTTCTGCGGAACTGAACTTCAAAAAGTCGGAGCAGACAGACATGTACTTTTTCAATTCCTACGACGTCAAGCTGCAAAAAGAAGACAAGCCCGAAAGCCTGGACCAGACCTTTTTTATCAACAGGGGCAACAATATAACCCTGAAGGAAGCCTACAACCTTATGGAAGGAAGGTCTGTTCATAAAGAACTGACCGACAAGCAAGGCGATAAGTACAATGCCTGGGTCCAGATGGATTTTAAGGATGCCGACAGCAAAGGAAACTTTGCCCTGAAGCATTACCATGAGAATTATGGCTACGACCTTGAAGCGGCACTATCCAAACACCCTATTAAGGAGCTTGACAATAATTCCCATAAAGACGATTTGATGAATTCTCTTAAAAAGGGCAACCTACAATCAGCAACCTTTATCAAGGATGGGCAGGAGGTGAAGCAATATCTTGAAGCGACACCCCAGTTTAAGACCCTCACGGTATACGATGCGGATATGAAGCGGCTTGATACCAGGCAGGCCAAGGAACAGGGGCAGTCGCAAGGAACGGGAGAAGGCAAAAGCCAGGAATCCAAAAAGCAGCAGTCCGCAACGGATGAAGACGGGCCGGGAGAGACGCAGGAAAAGAAGCAGCGCCGTAAAAAACAATCTTTGTAGCCATGGGAACCGAAAAGCCATTTTTAGATTTCTTTACAGCAATCAGCAATGATCACCGCATCAGCAGCACGCATATCAGCGTGTTTGCCGCGCTGCTGTACTATAAATTTGGCAAAGGCTTCCCTGATCCTGTCTCCGCTTACAGTGCCGATATCATGCCCATTGCAAAGCTGTCGGCAGCCAAGACGTACCGCAAATGCGTCAGGGAGCTGAGCGATTACGGCTACCTGCGGTATGTGCCGTCTTTAAAGAAGAATCAGGCGAGCAGGATATACCTGCCGGAATAAATTTCCTTAGTTGAATTAAAAGCCCGTACGCGGGCTTTTTTTTTTAATACAATGGAATATGAAAGAAGAAGATGAAATTACAGGAAAGATCACGCCCCAGGATGCTGTGCGAATGCTTGAAGCTAAGGGTTATCAATAAGCCTGGAACAGGCAACAAATGTCTTGGCTATTTTGCGAAAAATAGCTAATATAGCGGTTTCCAAATATTTAGAGCGATGAAAAGGATAGCAGACTTATACGTTAGGGTGAGTACTGATGAACAGGCTGAAAAAGGCTACTCACAAAGGAACCAGGAGGAACTACTTCGAAAATACTGTGGCATCAACGGCATCCAGATCCGGGATGTTATCTATGAAGACCACTCCGCAAAGACCTTTAACAGGCCACAGTGGAAAAAACTGCTGGTGAACCTGAAAAAAAATAAGAATAAGATCGACCTCGTGCTGTTTATGAAATGGGACAGGTTCAGCAGGAACGCCGGCGATGCGTACCAGATGATAAGCCTTCTTAGAAAACTCGGTGTAGAGCCGCAAGCTATTGAGCAGCCCCTTGACCTGGCCATCCCAGAGAATAAGATGATGCTTGCCTTTTACCTGGCCGCCCCGGAAGTAGAAAATGACAGGCGTGCCTTAAATACCTTCCACGGATTACGTCGTGCAAAGAAAGAAGGCAGGTATATGGGGATGGCACCTTATGGGTATGACAATAAGATCACTGAAGACGGCAAAAAATTTATTGCGCCCGTGCCGAAGGAAGCCAAGCTGGTACGATGGATATTTGATGAGATCGCAAAAGAAATATTCAACACGGAATCTGTCTACCACATGGCGAAGGACAGGGGGCTTACCTGCACCAAAGGTAATTTCTGGATCATCATAAAGAATCCTGTGTATTGCGGAAAGATAATCGTGCCAAAATATAAGGATGAGGAAGCGATGCTGGTCGATGGGCAGCATGAGGCCATAATCAGCGAAGGCCTCTTTTACAGGGTACAGGATGTGCTGGAGGGCCGATCACGGAATTACAGGCCAAAGGTACAAACCACGGAAAATTTCCCGCTCAGGGGCTTTTTCCTTTGCCCCCAATGCGATAAGAAGCTTACCGGAAGCAAATGCAAGGGACGCCACAAATACTATTTCTATTATCATTGTGAGGCAAATTGCAAGTACAGGATAAATTCAGAGATGGCCAACGAAAAGTTCATTAACCACCTGAACGGCTATAAGCCCATACCACAGGTAAAGAAATTGTATTCGGCTATCCTTCTGGAGGCCTATAAAGAGCAAACCGGCAACGCTGCAAGCCAAAAGAAAAAAATGCTTGCGCAGATCGCAGAGTATGAAAAGAAGCTTTCCAATGCAAGGAACCTTCTTGTAAGCGAAAAAATCGATGTGGAAGATTACAACTTAATGAAGTCGGACTATAATTCAATTATCACTAAACTTGAAAAACAACTAGGCGATACAAATTTCGAAAAAGGAGATATTGAAGATTTGATGAACAGGAGCCTTAACAACCTGATACTGTTGGGTTCAGCTTATGAGAACGCTACGCTCGTAGAAGCCAGGGAGCTAATTGGTTTAATTTATCCCGAAAATTTCACATTTCGCGGAAGTACTTTCCAAACCGCTCGGGTCAATGAAATTATGAACTGTATCTATTTGGTTAACAATGAGTTGAAGGCAAAAAAAAACGGGACAAAAGACGATTTTTTCGCTTTGTCCCGAGTAGTGACCTCGACTGGATTCAAACCAGTAACCTTCTGAGCCGTAATCAGATGCGCTATTCAGTTGCGCCACGAGGCCGTTTTTGCTCTCAGTATCTAATTATCTGCGATATTTATCATCCTGATTGCGGGTGCAAATATAGATATTAATCATTAAATTGCAAGCGTAAACGAATAAAAAATTAGAAAAAAATGACATTGAATCAGTATATACGTGACATTCAGGATTTTCCAAAAGAAGGAATTTTGTTTAAAGATATCACACCTCTGCTTGCAAACCCAAAAGCAGTTAAAGAATGCATGGCGTTACTTCTAAATAATCTAAAAGATCGCAAAATTGATACGGTTGTGGGGGTAGAGAGCAGGGGATTCTTTTTTGCTACTTTACTGGCTTATGAACTTGGTGCCGGTTTTGTACCGGTTCGTAAACCTAAGAAATTGCCATACAAGACGATTTCTGCCTCTTACGAGCTGGAATATGGTACTGATACACTCGAGGTTCATAGTGATGCTATAAAGCCGGGAGATCGCGTTTTAATACATGATGATGTTCTTGCAACAGGTGGAACGGCTAAAGCAGTTTGTGAGTTGGTAGAAAGACTGGGTGGAGAAATTGTGCAATGTAATTTTCTTATGGAACTATCGTTCTTTAATGGGAGAGAGAAATTAGGCAGTCGTGAAGTATACGCACCATTAATGTATTAACCCAATGAGCGGGTGGTAACATAGTATTTCCAGGCGACAATTGCTTTTTGAAGTTTTGTCGCTTTAGCAAGGTCAAGCTGCTCTTTTGTGTAGTTTGGCAGAAGCCAATGGTTTAGTTTTGCTAGTATTTTAAACATGGCTGTAGGTTTTTGGTATATCAAATATAAGAAAAGGCTGCCCGATTAAGGCAGCCTTTAAGATTTTATTTGGGTTTGTCTATTTGCTTGCAGACACCGCTAATTGACCTTTTATTTTTCCTATATAGATATTTGGTATACCCGATTCATTTTTGTGAGGATCTGATGTTGTATAAGATTTCGAGTCATTATTTTGATCTGATATTCTCAGATTGATAGTTGTTATAGCTCCTCTTGAATTTCTTTTAACATCTGAATATGCCATGCGTATTCCATGGTTTTCTAAATCTTCTTTATACGTATTTAGTTGAATGTCTGTAGTGTTTTTATTTATAATATAAAAAATATTATCCTTATTGTTATTATAAATAGGCTCTCCGTCTTCTCCTGTTATTGTTGTTACCACTACTGTTCTTACATTTTTGGTTTTGTTATTTTGCCATATGTTTTCATCTAGTTTTACACCTGTAGCTTTAAACCTATTGGTGGCAGTCTCAGGCATTTTTTTTCGTTCTGAATACGCTGAAGCCTGATTGTCGTTTTGCCATACATTTTCATCAATTTTAGCACCAATAACCTCAAACCGATTTGTAGCGGCGTTAGGCGTCTTCTTTTTTTCTGCATTTGATGATACAGGATTATCGATTTTTTTAGTTGTTAATACTATCGAACCGTCTTTGGTTTTAACATTGTACAATTTAAGTGTGCTCTTGCTATCATATTCAATAATAGACTCAAATTTTTCGCCCGGAGGCATATCTATATATTTAGATTTTTGGACTTTTCCGTTTATAATAACAACAACATCACTCTTTTTCATTATGGAATTTATGTATTCAACAGGATTATAAATCTCAGATTTTACAACCTCCGTATCTATCGTTGTGGTTACATCTGTATTTGTTTTGTTCTGTTCAACTTTCTGAAAAGATATTTTATTGTCGCTATCCATTGTTAATTTCTCGACATAAAGGTTAAAAGGATATATAGGGGTATTGTCGGTAGAAATGACCTCATAGACAGGATAACTTTTAGTATTGTTTTTGTCTTTTACCATTACTGTGATTGCAGTAATTTCTCCCTTTTTATTTCTTTTCACATTTTTGAATGTCACATCGGCGTCAAAAATATCTTTATACATTTCTTTTCGCTCGTTCATGGTTTTTTCAGAAAGATTCTTGTCTACGTTGGTTACCGCAAGAACGGGGTATTCAAGTTCGCTTCCGTATACAGCTTCTGATAAATAAGCAACTTTATCTTCTGTCGTATTTTCAGATTGTTTTTGTTTACTTGTGGCTTCACGCTCCTGCGCTATAACTTCTGTTTGAAACAGATAGAAAAACGTTGCTGTAGCCGGAAGTATAAAGGCAAATTTGATTAAGCTTAGCCTTTTAGATTGTGGTTTGTTCAGCATAACAATTCGTTTTTTGATTAATGATTGATAAAAATGATTGGTTATAGCAATACACTCTGGCTGCAAAGTGATTTTAAGCAGCGTTTTTTGATATGCTTTAAGATCTGTTATTTCTTTAGCGGCTTCAGCATCAGCAATAAATTCCAGATTTTGTGTAACCTGTTTTCTGTAAAGCCAGCTTATCGGATTAAACCATAAAAATGTACAGGTTAACTGATTTAAAAGCATATCCAGTGAATGCAATTGCCTGCTGTGTACTTTCTCATGTGCTATTATGTTTTCCAGTTCGTCAAAAGTAAGCGTGGCAGTGTTGTATACTATATATTTAAAGAAAGAGAACGGAGAGTTAACCAATGGCGAATCTATCAGGATAAATCCTTTACTGTATACTTTCTGCTGGCCTTTAAGAAGGCTTATAATTCTATACAGATCGATTATTAGTCTGCTAAAGAAAAACAACACACCCGTTGTATATAGTGCTAATGCAACATACCACCAATTGATTTTGAAAGACTGGTCTGCGGCGATATTGATAGCAGTCTGCGGAAGCATTCCCTGCATTATCAGAGGCTCATGAAGAACCGTCGGTGCTACCCATACAATTTTTGTATACACTATAAGCGGAAGCAGGGCAGAAGTAAATATTCCTGCAACAAGGAAAAAACGGCTTGAGTTAAAGAAGGTTTCCTTCCTGATTAGTAGATAATATGCCAGGAAAAATAGTGTAAGCAGTCCGGATGCTTTCGCAAGGTATACAAATAAGCTTTCCATAATAGTTTATTATTATTGGTTATTCTGGGTGTAGAAATTTGAAAAATATTGGGGCAGGATGAGCTGCCCCAATAGCTATAATAAATTGACTTATTATATATAACTAACCTCAGTTTTAATTCGATTTTTTCTTAAGTTCAGCTCTTGCTTTTTCAAGCTCTTTTCTTGCACTTTCCAGTTCAGCTTTAGCTTTTTGCAGTTCAAGGAGTATTTCCTTTTCCGATTCAAGGTTTTCCTTCTCGCTACGGGCATTTCTCAAGCCACGTGCCGCAATTTTTGATTCCTTTCTCAAAGCCATAGCTTTTCTTACTTCGGGATCTTTAAAAGCTTTGCGAATCTCTGCGCTTGCTCTTTTCATCTCTGCTACGATTTCATCTCTTTCTGCTTCAGAAAGACTTTCAAAGGCCATCTCTTTTTTCCAGTCGATTTCAGCTAAGGCTTTCATTCCCTCATGAACGCCCGTAGATGCATATTCCATTATTTCATCTGTAGATGGCATCGGTGGCATTGGCGGCATCGGCGGCATTTGTGGCATTGGAGGAAGTTCGTCTCCATTTTGGTTATAAGTATAAGTATAAAAGTTATTCGGTTTTTTGGTTGTCGTAATTTCTATAACACCTTTCTTGCCTTCTTTCCCGTATTTCTTCTTGCCTTCTTTTGGAGACAATTTGGTTACAACAACGGTCTGGCCACTTGGAAACTGTACTTTGTCGGCATCGCCCTTAGGCTGCTTAACGCCGTTGATTACTACAAGAGCATCTTTATCTACATTAGCGACTTTAGTCGTATTATCTTCAGATTTTGAATATGAATAAGAGGTTGTCAAAGGCTCTTTATTAGTTGTCGATTCTGAATAGCTCACACTGCCCGCTACAGCATTGTCTTTTTTATCAGGCCTGCCAAACGCTATGCTGTTTTCCTGCGCATCACTGCCTTTTTCAATTTCAATTGTAAAAGGTGGAATTGGTTTATTTCCGGTAATCTCATAAACTTTAGATTGTGTTTTGTCTTTTACAAGAACTCTTACTCCGGTAATTTCAGCAGTTTCATTTCGTGTTACATTGCTAAAAGTAACATCGGCATCAAACTGATCTTTAAAGACTTTCGTTTCAGATGCCAGTTCATCATCTTTACTGTCTTTATCAACTGTAATTGCCACTTTAAATTTTTCACCCGTAACACTGTTTACGGTTGTAGCTTTTTCCTGAGCTACTGCCTTTACCTGAAATGCCAGCATGAATGCTGCAAGGGCAGGTAATACAATGGCATACTTCCATGAATTGCGTCTTTTAGACTGTTTTTTGTTTAACATAACGATTCGTTTTTTGATTAATGATTGATAAAAATGATTAGTGATTGCAATACATTCCGGCTGGAGTGTAATTTTCAGCAGGGTTTTCTGGTAAGCCTTTCTATCAGACAGCTGTTTGATTGCGACAGCGTCGGCGATAAATTCCAGATTTTGAGATATTGATTTTTTATAGAGCCATACAAACGGATTAAACCAAAAGGCGATACAGAACAACTGACTGACTATCATGTCTGCCGAATGTTTTTGCCTGCTGTGTACTTTTTCGTGAGCAATGATGCTCTCCAGCTCTTCAGGCTGTAACACTGCCGAATTGTACACTATATAGTTAAAGAAAGAGAATGGCGATTTTACCTTCTTAGAATCTATAAGTTTGTAGCTTTCTTCTTTTTTAATACTGTTGCCTTTTACTATGTGGCGAATAGACTTAAAATCAACTATAAACCGCATTAAAAAAAACAGAACACCAATAGTATAGATACAAAATGCTACATAACTCCAGTTTATAGAGAACGTTTCTATTTCAGCCGTTCCTGCCAATTGTTGCTGCAGTATATATTGCTGTAATACCATCATATCGGTAGGAGCGGTTGTTTGAGAAACAGCAACAGTTTTAGGAGAAGGTTCTACCCAGACTACTTTAGTGTATTCTACAAGTGGAAGCAGGGCAGAAGTAATTAGGCCTGCCAGCAAAAAGCCACGGTTCGAAGTAAAAAAGGTTTCTTTTCTCAGTAATATATAATAGGCCGTTAAAAAGAGTGCAAGCAATCCCGACGCCTTAGCCATATAGATGATAAAAGCTTCCATATCATTCCTTTTTTTCGATCATATTAAGAATTTCACGAAGCTCATCGGCGCTTATTTTCTCTTCCTTTGCGAAAAAGGATATCATGCTTTTATAAGAATTATTAAAGTAATTCTCAATGGCATTGTTCATAAAACCTTTCCTGTAATCTTCCTTACTGACTTTGGGGAAATACTGGTGTGTGTTGCCGTAGGCATTATGGCTAACATACCCTTTTTCTTCAAGATTTCTTATTATAGTAGACAGGGTGTTGTAATGAGGCTTATCATCCTCAATTTCCATCAGCACATCTTTAACGAAAGCTTTTTCGAGCTTCCATAGTATGTGCATTATTTCTTCTTCCTTGTTGGTTAATTTTTGCATGACATCTTGTTTATAATTCAAACTTAAAACTATTTTTTTAGTTACGCAACTATTTTTATAGTTAAATAACTATAAGGGTCGTTTTTTGTTTTAGATGCCTGATGTATACTATGTGTTTTCTTTGAGGAGTATTCGCTGAAGAATAATAAGGGCTATTGCGGCAAGTATACCGAGAAGTCCCATAACAATCCAGTTGGCCATGTAGCCCCAGTGGGCTATAATTTCCAGTCCGGTTTTACCGCTTACAATATGAGCAAGGCTAAAAGTCATGGTATAATAACCCATGTATTGACCCTCGCTGCCACGGGGTGCGCGTTCCATTGCAAATCCGTTAGAGAATGGGAAGTTAAACATTTCGGCATACGATATTATAGCCATGCTTATAACAAGTATTCCTACCCAGCCCTGAAATAGCAGTGCCAGATAGCTTACACCCATAAGTAATGCGCCCAGGGCTATAGGTTTTATCTTTTGAATTTTTTTACGCTCTATATAACCTACAATTGGCATTTCACACAGAAGCACTAACAATCCGTTGAAGGACATAAGGAGTCCTGTGTGAAATTCAGATAGTCCGTATTGCTCTTTGTGGTACAGCGGGAGCGTAGTAAACAACTGGAAAAACACCATCGCACCAATAAAACTGCAAAACAGGAAAAGCCAAAATGGTTTGTCATTAGTAATAGATCTTGTATTTTCTATCGTCTCTGTTACATCTATTTCTTCTTTGGCTTTCTTTTTCTCTTTTACCAGTAACATAAAAACCAATATAGATGATATGCACGATATACCATCTGCCCAAAATAATCCTTTATATCCTATGCCTAAAATGATAAGTCCCCCTAAAGCAGGCCCTGCCATAAAACCAAAATTCACCGCGAGTCTTACTAATGTAAATGCCCTTGTTCGGTTTTCCGGTTTAGCATATGTGCCGAGTGAAACAAACATTGCAGGACGAAACATATCGGCAACAACCATTATGCTAAACATCGCAATACACAACGCGTAAAAAGTGGTTACATACTGAATAATAAAGAACGATGCTCCGCTAACAAGCATGCTGAAAACCATCACTTTATAGAAACCTATCTTATCTGATAGTTTACCTCCAATCCATGATCCTAACATCGAGCCTGCACCAAAGCAAACCATGATCCACCCAACTTGTCCGTAGGTAAAATTGAGGTCTTCTTTAAGGTATTTTGAAAGAAAAGGAAACACCATTGTACCTGCACGGTTGATAAAGGTTATGATGGCAAGTATCCAAACCTCGCGGGAAAAACCACGAAAATTATTTATGTAGCGGGAAAATGATTGCTGGAGCATTTGTATAGGTTGGTTTGCTGCAAAGTTACAAATGTTAAGAGTTTGGTTTGTTTACAAAACATAAATAAATTCAGAAGGCAATCTATCTTATATTACCTATTTTTGTGGAAACACAATTGTATGAAAAAGTTTTTTATCATAGCCGCAGTACTTGTATTACACACAGCTTCGGCACAGGAATGCAGTAAAGAAAATTCACTTAAACACCAACAGCAGCTTAATAAGGAGTATGCTAACCCAGAAGAATCGCCGCTAACTAAAAAGGATATTAAAAAATTTAAATCGCTTGATTTCTATACAATAGATATGGCCTATTGTGTTGAAGCAAAGTTTGTGCGTACACCCGATGAAAAACCTTTCGCAATGCCAACTACGACCGATCGTAAACCAATGTATGTTAAGTTTGGTGAAGTTGTTTTTAACCTAAATGGGAAAGAACATAAGCTGGACGTATTTCAAAGCCTTGATCTTATAAAACTGGAGAAATACAAAAACGACCTGTTCCTTCCTTTTACCGATCTTACATCTGGCAACGGAAGCTATGGCGGTGGAAGGTATGTAGACCTGAAACAACCTGCCGCTAATACTATTCTTATTGATTTTAATACAGCTTACAATCCGTACTGTGCGTACAACCATGTTTATTCGTGCCCTATACCGCCCGCACAAAACGACCTTAAGACAGAAATTAAAGCAGGAGTAAAAGAATATAAAAAGCATTAGTATATAAAACACAAATCCCCAAAGTGTATTTCATCTTTGGGGAATTTGCCCTCCTCATAGCAATTTGGGGTTAAGTAGGTCTGGTATTTTATAAAGCCAGGGCAGGTTCAGCATTTGCTGCTTCTTTTTCGGTAACTACATTTAATAATATAAATGATCTGTCTCCGGTATTCCCTGCCTGAATCTTTTTAAGATTTTCCAATGTTATTGTTCCTGTTATGTAGCCAAGCTCATTGTTTGTGTAAGCTTCTTCAATAGTAAGGAACTGTTGTTTAAAGGTATCGGCATCCTCTTTTTTATGCCTTAACAGTACTTTTAAATTTACGTTATCCGAAAGGATAAGGTTTTCCTGCTGTCTTATTTTCTTGTATTCATACCTGTAATTATAACTTAAGGCAGATATATCAGACAATACTGCTGAAGCTGTTGGGTGTGCACCTGCTCCTTTACCTACAAAGAACTGAGTGTCAGCAAAGCTTGTTTTGGTAAGCACGCCATTAAATACATCATCTACAGTATAAAGGCGTTCATCCGGTGATACAAATTTAGGGATTACAAAAGCAGATAACTGACCATCTGTTCCTTTAAATGCCTGTGCAATAAGTTTAATCTTAAGACCTTTTTCACGAGCATATTTTAGTTCCAGGCTACCGATTCCGTCAATACCAATATTAAAGATATCAGCTGGTTTCGCGATGTAACCAAATGAATGCGCAAGAAGTATAAGCAGTTTGTATTTTGCATCAAATCCACCTGTGTCAAGTATCGGGTTGCTTTCTGCAAAACCTTTATCCTGTGCTTCTTTTAGAGCCACCTCATATGATAGGTTTTCAGCAAAAGTCTTTGTCAGTATGTAATTGGTTGAACCGTTTACAATACCTTCAATAGACTCTAAAAGATCATTATCGTAATATTCTTCAAGATTACGTATAATAGGCATACTTGCACATGCTGCTGCCTCATACAATAACGGAACATTATATTTTTCCTGAAGTTCCAGCAATTCGGTAAAATGCTCTGCAATCATTTTTTTGTTAGCAGATACTACAGCTTTACCTCTTTTAAGTGCTTCAGATACAATTTCGAAAGCGGCATCGGCATCATCAATAAGTTCAACAACTACATTGATCTCTTCATCATTCAGGATATCATTTTTGTCGAAGGTAAAATTCTCAATACCAATCTCTCTTGGTTTGTTTTTATCCTTAACACAAATGTTTTTTATGTTGGCTTTAAGTCCGGGTGTTTTTTGCAGTACTTCGTAAAGTCCAAAGCCTACACATCCAAAACCATAAAGGCCTATATTTAAAGTTTTTCTTGACATAGCTAGAATATGTTATACAGCAGCAGTTGCGTTCTTGTTAGTACTCTGTTTTACCGCTGTTTCAAGTGCTTGTTTTAAGTCTGCAATAAGATCGTCGGCGTCTTCAAGACCAACAGATAAACGAATAAGGCTATCGGTAACACCAGAACTGTAACGTTTCTCTGTAGGGATAGATTTGTGAGTCATCTCGCACGGCAGGCAACAAAGGCTCTTAACACCGCCAAGACTTTCAGCAAGTTTGAATAGCTTAGTGTTGCTTACAATCGCAGAAGCAATTTCTTTATCATCAATTACAAGGTCAAAAGCAATTACGCCGCCAAAATATTTCTGCTGGCTTTTTGCAATTTCGTGGTTATGGTGCGATGGTAATCCAGGATAGTAAACGTTCTTAATAAGTTTTTCTTCAAGAAGGAATTCAGCAATTTTCTGAGCGTTTTCAGCATGTTGCTTAATACGAAGCGCTAATGTTTCGATACCGCGGATAGCTAACCAGCTGTCAAATGGCCCTAGTATAGCACCTGATGCATTCTGGATGAACTTAATTTTATCTCCTAACTCCTGAGTTGAAGTAACAACCAGACCTGCAATAATGTCGCTGTGTCCTGAAAGGTATTTTGTAGCACTGTGTACGACGATATCAGCACCAAGGTCAATCGGTTTCTGAGCAGCAGGCGATGCAAATGTGTTGTCTACGCAAAGTAATATGTTGTTTGCTTTTGCTGTAGCTGCAATAGCCCTGATATCTGAAATTTTAAGTGTAGGGTTTGTTGGCGACTCGATCCAGATAAGTTTAGTTTTATCGGTAACGGCAGCAGCAACGTTTTCTGCATTCGTAGTATCTACATATTTAATGCTGATACCAAATTTCTGGTAAATATGGGTGAATAATCTAAACGCACCTCCGTAGATATCGTCTACAGCAATAACTTCGTCTCCTGCTTCAAGAAGTTTTATAACTGCATCAATTGCTGCAAGTCCGCTCGCAAAAGCGTAACCGTTTGTACCGTTTTCAAGTTTTGCAATAATGTCTTCAAGAACTTTACGGGTTGGGTTATTGCTTCGTGCATAATCGTATCCTTTATGAACACCGGGAGCGTCCTGAACGAAAGTAGATGTTTGATAAATTGGAGTAGAGATTGAACCTGTTAATGGATCTACCGGAATGCTGTGTAAGATTTGAGTTGACTCTTTCATTTTGTTTTCTAATTTTAGTTTGTAAATTTTCTTTGTCAGTAAAAAACATCCTAAAACCAGTTATCGAAAGAGCATAAAATAAAAAATGCTCTCCCGATAAGTCAGAAGAGCATATAATATTTTTGAGTATTATGTACATTTTCTAAGCTTATCTTTCCGCTGCCATGCAGAGGTTGAATGTGGCACCTTATCATGCAAAAGCATGGCAGGTTGCCAAGACGTCATAGGGTCAAATCCCTCGGTCTTTCTGGATAAGAATAATTTTTTAAAGAACTTGCAGCAAAGGTACGGTACAATAAAATTAAAAACCAAATAAAATTTTATTTATTTTTTAAAGTATTGATTTTTAATAATTTGAAAACGTATTTTTTACTTGTAAATCTGCGAAAGCGTAATAATTACAATGGCAGTCAGTGCTAAAAAGAGTCCGAAATAATTTAGTTTTGTCACTTTTTCTTTAAAAATGATGATGCCGGCTAAGCTTCCGAGTATAATTACACCCATGTTCATAGCAGCGAAAACGGTAGACGGATTTTCGGCAAATGCCTTATGTGCTTTCAGGTAGAAGAGTATATTTCCGAAATTAAAAATACCAATCAACGCCCCAATCCCAAGGTTAACAATACCAAATTTTTGCTTTCCGGGGACAATCTGAATGGTAGCTGCTATAGCACTGACTACTAACGATCCGCAAAAAACAATAAACAGCGATGTGGTATACGGTAATGTAGTATAAAGAGCGATCTGTTTAAAAAGAATGTCTACAATACCAAAGCCGGTAAGTACAATGGCAGGGTATATCCAGTTGTTGCTTTTGTTTGTATCCTGCCTGGATAATATCATTAAAATAGCAGGGAAACCCACACAAAGCCCTATGATTTTTAGCGTATTGAAATCTTCTTTAAAAATGAACCATGCCGCCAGTATAGGAATAAATAATGAGAGGCGTTGGGCGGTATCTGTCTTAACAATTCCCATGTGTTTTATAGATAACGCCAGAAACAAAAAGATAGAGGGCATCAGCAGCATTAAAGGTGCATAAATAGCCCATGGAGAAGATGTGTTAACTTCGCTGGTATCAGGGCTAAAAAAGAGATAACATAGCAGTATCGCGAAAACATAATTCCACGTAACCACTTGCGGAATAGTAACATTATAGCGTCTTGATATTTTAAATAGTATTCCAACTGCTACACTGCAGCATATACTTAGTAGTAAAAACAGCATTGATTATATTTTTTGTAGAGCAAAAGTAATCTTTTACCATATTCACCCAAGCCTGTACTATACTTCTTTTTGTATATTTGGTTTATAATCATTTGCAATGCATAAGCCTAAGATACAAATTATCATACCACAGTTGCCTTCTCTGGATTTTGAGGTTTCTAAGCAGTTTTATGTCGAAATCCTAAACTGTATTCTTGTAGAGGAATTTCCTGATCTGCTTATTTTTTTCATAGATGACATTGAATTTCATTTATGGAAATGTGAGGATAAAAACATACCTGAAAACTCCAGTATCTACTTACACGTAAATGAGATAGACCTGCTGTTTGAATATTACCAGCAAAAGCTTTTCGGAAAGATTGAAATAAGCGACAGGCCTTGGGGTATGCGTGAATTTTATATTACAGATCCCAGTGGCAACCTGCTTAAATTCGGACAAAAAATACAGAACTAAAATGAAGAAGTTTTTACTGTGCTTAGCGTTGCTATCTGTTATTTTCTGCTATTCACAGGAAGACGCCTGGGTATATTTTAAAGATAAGCCCGATGCCGAATTTTATTTAGCCAATCCACTGGAAATGCTTTCGCAGAAAGCTCTGGAGAGAAGGGAAAAGCAGGGTATTTCTTTAGATGATAAAGATGTTCCTGTTGCATCGCAATATGTTGATACTATTTTATCTACCGAAGGGATTACTGTAATGGCAAAGTCGAAATGGTTTAATGCCTTACATATCCGCGGCAGCATAGAAGCTATTACCTCGCTTAAAAATTTATCTTTCGTAAGTGGTGTTGATTTTGCTGATAAAACGTTAAATATTAATGCCAGGGTCAGTATTACAAAAATGCAACATGATGCTGCTGAAAACCTTGAACCGGAGATTGTTTTTGATTATGGAAATTCGGCTAACCAGGTACAAATGCTTAACGGTCATTTACTGCACCAACAAAATTTTACGGGAAAAGGAATGTCTATCGCCGTGCTCGATGCCGGATTTCCCAATGTAGACGTAACTGATCCTTTTAAACGATTGCGCGAGAATAACCAGATTAAAGGCGGGTACAATCTTGTAAACCGAAGTGATAACTTTTACACAGGAGGAACGCATGGAACTATGGTTCTTTCTACCATGGGCGGTTATGTAGATGGCAGACTGGTAGGGACAGCGCCCGATGCTTCGTACTACTTATTCGTGACCGAAGATACCACAAGTGAAAACCCCGTTGAGGAATCGTATTGGGTTGAGGCTGCTGAAATGGCAGACAACCTTGGTGTAGATGTAATAAATACTTCGTTAGGCTATTTTATATATGATAACGTAAGGTATAACCATACCTACGAACAAATGAACGGAGAAACAGCTTTTATAAGCCGTGGTGCCAATGTTGCTGCTTCCCGGGGAATATTATGTGTAGTTTCTGCGGGTAACTCTGCGGCTACAGCGAATCCATACATCAGCGCGCCGGCAGATGCACTGGGAGTACTTACCGTAGGTTCTGTAGATGCTAACAAGAATTACTCCAGTTTTAGTTCTATTGGTCCGTCATTCGACGGAAGGGTAAAACCGGATGTCATGGCAAGGGGTTCTCAGGCCACAATTGCTACTGTTGACGGAGATATTGGTGCAAATAGCGGAACATCTTTTTCCGGCCCTATTACAAGCGGACTTGTAGCTTGCCTATGGCAGGCACTTCCGGAGAAAACAAATATCGAATTAATAGATATTATACGTCAGTCGGCAGACAGATATAATGCACCAACGCCGCAATATGGCTACGGTATTCCCGATTTTAATGAGGCACTAAAAAGCGGTTGGGGCAGTGTTGTTGAAGAAACTAAATTTACAGTATACCCAAATCCTGCCGATGACAATTTATACTTCCTTTTCCCTGATAAAGTAACTGATGCCACTCTGTTTATATTTAATAGCATTGGTCAGAAAGTTATAGACCAAAGTGTTTCAGTAACAGATACTTTTCTTGATATATCGGGTTTAGCAACCGGGGTATACAGTTACAGGATCGAGGCTTTAGGCATAAATCAAAAAGGGAGGATAGTAAAGAATTAATATGAGAAAGTACTTTTCGTTTTTCATTTTATTGACATTTTTTTCATGTGTCAGAAAATCCGATACATCAGCAGAACTGATTTTAGGTAATTGGGTAGAGGTAAAAAAGAAACCCGGCAAAAATGATATTGATTTGCCCCCACCGCCAGGTAATGATACTATCGGTTACGAGTTTAAACAAAATGGGATTTGCGAGTTTAAAAATGGGTATTACGACTGGAATAAATTTTATAATGACACTGTCACGGACAAGGAAACTAGAGTAATTCAATATCTTGGAGCAGAAACCCAATATAAAATATCGAAGAAAAGCTTAAGAATATTTAACCTTGCCAGTAAAAAATGGGATGCTTTCGGTATTAGTAAAATTACTAAGGACACCCTCATATTAAAGAATTATAAAGGCTTAATAACCTTTTCAAAAAATATATATAATACGTCTAAAGTTCCAGATTTTGATGCGATTATAGTTTCTTCTTCGTCTTGTTATGGCGCATGTCCTGCCAATGAAATCATAATATCAAAAAAAGGTGACGTACTTTATAAGGGAAATTTCTATGTTGAAAAAAAAGGTTGGTATACGTCAAAAATAGCGCAATCTCAGTTTAAGGAGATTTCAGAAAGATTTCAGAAAGCCAATTATATAGTGCTTAAAGATGATTACTACACCACGGTAACTGACAACCGTAGTGTTTCTGTTTCTTTTATAAAAAATGGTAAAATTTTTAAAACGATTGAAGATTATGCTGATTCTGCACCTAAAGAATTAATATGGGCTTATGTTCCTGTAATAATGCTGGCGCAAAAGCTAGATCTAAAGCCTAAGCAAGTTACTCCTTTTCTCAGTAATACTATTTTCAATTCAAGTTTAACTACGGGCGATAATTTAAAATCGATGGAGTTAACTGCTTCTGAAGGATTTTATCTCGTGTCACTCTTGCTGGATGCAAAAGTTACTAATGCAACATTCAATGATAATTATAACTGGTCTTACACTACACCCGCAGTTACAAAAATTACTACTGACGGAAGGTATTACAAGATTCGTTATATAGATGACAAAATCGAAATTAGAGATATAGGCTTTAATTTTATAACCGAAAACAAACTAAAGAACAAACTCGAAACCATAAAGAACTAATGAACAGAATTACTCAACTTTTTAATATTAAATATCCCATAATACAGGCGGGAATGATATGGGCAAGCGGATATAAACTGGCAAGTGCGGTTAGCAACGCTGGGGGACTTGGTATAATTGGTGCAGGCTCTATGTACCCGGATGTACTCCGTGAGCACATACAGAAATGCAAAAAAGCAACAGATAAGCCTTTTGCAGTTAATGTACCTATGCTATATCCAAATATTGAAGAGATAATGAATATCATAGTAAAGGAGGGCGTTAAAATTGTTTTTACTTCTGCCGGAAATCCTAAAACGTGGACAGCTTTTTTAAAAGATAAAGGCATCACCGTTGTGCATGTGGTAAGTAGCGTGAAATTTGCACTTAAAGCACAGGAAGCCGGCGTTGATGCTGTTGTTGCGGAAGGTTTTGAAGCCGGAGGACACAATGGGCGTGAGGAGACTACCACGTTCACGCTTATCCCTATGGTTAAAGAAAAACTAGATGTACCGCTTATTGCCGCAGGCGGTATTGCAACAGGCGAGGGTATGCTTGCTGCTATGGTTTTAGGTGCTGACGGTGTGCAGATAGGCAGCCGTTTTGCTGCTTCTGTAGAATCATCGTCCCATGAAAAATTTAAGCAGGCTATTGTTGATGCGCAGGATGGCGATACACACGTCACATTAAAAGAATTGGCTCCGGTGCGTCTTATCAAGAATAAGTTTTTTCATGATGTGGTGGCACTATATGCCAATGCGCCAACTGTCGACGATCTTAAGACGCTATTGGGTCGAGCAAGGGCAAAAAAAGGTATGTTTGAAGGCGATCTTGACGAAGGTGAGCTAGAGATTGGGCAGATAGCGGGTATCATTCACGATATAAAACCGGCGGGCGATATTCTTCATGAAATTATCTCCGACTTTGAAAAAGCAAAGCAGATAGCAGTAAGTTTATAAATTCAAATCCCAACTAATCTAGTTGGGATTTTTGTTTTTTGTAGGCCATAACTAATTGATATATAAATAACAGTTGACCTATTAAATATAGTGGAATTGATAATAGAAGAAACTGCATTACATCATTAAAGTAATAATTCGTATTTTGATCGAATCGAATAGTTTTCAATACAATCGACATAATTATCAAAGGTATCGTAAACGCTAAGTAGAGAAAGAGAAGCGTTTTATTTAATTTAATTTTTTTGTTGAATAGTATGAAATACAATATAACGACAACTGCGATCCATGCAAAAAACGCAAGGGTAATGAATTGGGTATTGATAAGCGTTGTATGCCACCCTGGAATAATAGACATGAAGATGTCATAACTAATAGCCATTAGGACAAAGGTTATCACTAAAAAGCCTATCAAAGTATACAGAATAAAGCGTGTCATTTAGTTGCTTGTAATAGTTTGTAAAAGTTCGCTGTCAAAAATTGCTGCGGGTGAAATTACCTTTTCATGTTTTGGAATAGTATTGCCATAACGTTCTCTAAGTTTAGCTTTTACGGCTGGGTTAGAAAAATCAAAATCGGCTAATTCTTCAAGTTTACCAATTTCCAGACCCGTTCCTTCTTTGTAAATTTTCCAGATCAATTCTGAGCAATATATTCTGTCGTCACTCCATTCAAAGTAACGGTCATAATTTTTGCCTGTCATTCTCTCTCCTGCCGCCTGCATTTTTTTCAGGTTATCGGCGGTCAGTACTTTATCATTTTTAAGGCGCTTTACTACGTAATGGCTGTCTTTACCGCGAGCAATCCAGTCGGCAAGTGGCGTTTTCTGTACAGGTTGTATTGCTTCAAAAACATAATATTTCCCATCGTCTAGAAAAATCAGACCACAATGCGAATATTTAGATTTGGTAGCCAGTTGTATTGCCTGGCTTTGCGCCGATTGCGATGTATGAAAAATCAGGTCGCCATTCTGTAAGTCTTTAGTAGTTACAGCATCTTTTTGACAGCTGATAAATAAATTGGCTATTAAAATCGTCAGAATACTAATTCTCATTTTTATGATGTTTGAATTTTTGACCTATTTTAAATGCAGAATAGGTTACTAGGATAACCATTGAAAATTGAATTACGGCCATATTAGTAGTGCTCGTAATTGGATAGTTATACTTTAGTTCTTTTGATGAAATATCCGGGGTGACATATTGATTGTTTACTATCATCAGAAATGAAAAGGCAACAATAAGAATCTGTACGAGAACTAAAAATAAAATATTTGCTATTCTGTTGTTTTTAAATGTATAATACAAATACCAGCTAGTATAAATTATTATGCTGAAAAATATTGTAAGTGCAAGTACGAAATATAAAGGACTTAATACAAAGTAGGTATCATGTATGTTTATATCTATGCTGTTTTCTTTAAATGCCTTAAAACCAAATGCGAAAATGGTTAACAGTATTGAAAGTAGCAACGGTGAAAATAGTAAGGTATATTTTTTAGATGTTCTCATTTGTCGTTAAGAAATATCCTTCAAATATAAAAAAAGGCGCTAATAAAGCGCCTTCATTCAGAATTAAAATGAATTAAAATTTATTTTCTACTTCTGCCGCTTCCAGCATGAGGTAATGCAGGTCGGTATTTTTAACGAATGGTTTTAGCAGATTGCTTCCCGGGCCAAACATTGCCAGTTCAACATAGTCTGCTGAGTGATCCATGCTTATCCATCCAACAGAATTGCTCTTTTGCTGAATCTGTGAGAATGCTTTAAACGGAACCTTTTTGTAATTATACAGTCCGCCTTCTTCTTTATGTAATCCATCGTAATAGGTCAGGATGGTTTTTGCATCTTCTTCAGACAGTGTAGTTTTATTGGCACTTTCAACAATTTCACGTACCTGCGCAACTGTATTGTTTGGCTTAATAGTATTCAAGATCCACTCGTTAGTGTGTGTGTATTTCTGAATGCTGTCAAAATTATTGTTGGCATCTTTACCATAAATAACACCCGGATTGGCATTACCATGATCGGTAGTTATCACAACCAGTGTATTGCCATCTTTCTCTGCGAAATCTATGGCCACTTTAATAGCTTCATCAAAAGCCGCCTGATCGTAAAGTAATGCAGCAATATCGTTAGCATGAGCACCCCAGTCTACCTTACCGCCTTCAATTTGCAGTACAAAGCCATTTTTATGGTTCTTCATACGGTCAATAGCTTTTTGAGCCATTTCTGCAAGGGTAGGGGTGTTTTCAGAAAGTTGTTTATTGTTTAACCTGTCAATGCTGTACGGAAGTCCGTCATCTGCAAAAACGCCAAGGATAGGCTTAGTAATATCGGCAGCCATCATTTCCTTACGGTTACGCGCAACCTGCCATCCTTTGTTTTTATAATAGGTGTAAACATCTTTTTTGTCCTTACGCAGTTCGGGGCTAAAATAGTTGTTACCACCGCCCATCATAATATCAAAACCAAGGTCGGGATATTGCTCTGCAATTTCTTCCTGGGCATTTCGGCTTTTGCTGTTTACACAAAAACCAGATGGAGTAGCGTGTGTAATAGGTACAGTAGTAACACAGCCCGCCATTTTACCGGCTTTCTTGAATTTTTGCCAGATAGGCATGTTTACTTCACCTTTAGGTCCGATGTTTAGCGATCCGTTATTTACGCGTGCGCCGCCGCCCCATGATGAGCTTGCAGCGGAAGAATCGGTAACAATAGAGCTAGCCGAAGCAGTATCCATTAATGCGCGGTTAACGCGCTGGTCTTTATATAACTGAAGCCAGTTAGAGCCTTTGCCTGTTTTTCTGCTAAGGTATAGGTCGGCCATATTGAGGGTGCCGTTACTCATACCGTCGCTAACCATGAATATTATATTTTTGGCCTTTTTGTTTTTATTTAAACTGTTTATGTCGAGTACATTGGCAGTGCTTTCAAATGGATTTATAAGTGTTGCGCCAAGTGTAAAAAGTGATCCGTTCCTAAAAAACTTTCTCCTGTTCATTGTAAATTAAGTTAGATTTCCAAAGGTAAAAAACTACAGCAAACCAACAGCAAAGGCAATATTATTTAACCGTTATTTATTGCAAAGTGCTTTTTTGATATAATTCATCTTTTATAGTTTATGAAAGAAAATTTTTACATTTGAATAACCAACAATCTCAATATGAAACTTTCAACTATTATAACCGCTTTGTCATTTACATTGTTTACTCTATCAAATTTATTTGCGCAAGAGAATGAACCAGACGGAATTTTCACACCGGGAACTACCCAAACCATGAAAGCTATTAATGTAACACCAGTTTGCTGGGTGAACACTTCAAATGAATTTAGTGCATATATTCCCGGAGAAACCCCGATATTATTAACGATTCAGAATGAAAGGAAACCGGATCTTGGTATGCTCCCCGAATTTAAAACGGTTTTTATGACAGCTTACTGCTTTGTACTTACTTCAGTAGACGATAGGCGCTATTATTTTGGCGTTGAAAGTAAAGAAGAAAAGCAAATGAAGGAAATCCTTAAGAACTTGGGCAGTGAATTTATAAAAACTTATTATGGTTACGGTTTTGCAAAACATACTGTGAAAGACAAAAGCCTTGAAAAGCTAAAGGCGGCTAAAAGTGTGTATGATATATTTGGAAAGGATTGAGATAAAAAAAACCGCACTTTTCAGCGCGGTCTAAATAACTAAAAACAATTATTGTAATATAACTTATACAGTTACGGCTACAGGCGTAGGTGTTGCAGCAGGCTCAAATTCCATGATAACCTGGTTGCGGATAATGTCTTCAAAAGTTTCACGCTCTCTAATAACGTGGCCTTTGCCTTCGTACCAAAGTATCTCGGCAGGACGTACGCGCGAATTGTAATTGCTGCTCATAGAGAAACAATATGCTCCGGCGTTGCGGAAACTTAATATATCACCTTCTTTAATTTCGGCAATACGTCGGTTGCTTGCAAATGTATCTGTCTCGCAGATATAACCTACAACAGAGTAGAAACGCTCTTTACCTTTAGGATTAGAGATGTTTTCTATATGATGGTGCGAACCGTAGAACATTGGGCGTATAAGGTGGTTAAAACCACTGTCAATCCCGGCAAATACGGTAGAAGTAGTTTGTTTAACCACATTTACTTTAGCAAGGAAAAATCCTGCTTCACTCACAAGGAATTTACCCGGCTCAAATGTTAGTGTAAGGTCGCGGCCATATTGTGCACAGAACGCATTAAAACGTTTGGTAAGTTTTTTACCAAGTTCTTCAACGTCTGTTTGAATATCGTCTTTTTTGTACGGAACTTTAAATCCGCTTCCAAAATCAAGGAATTCAAGATCTTTAAAATGTGCAGCCGTTTCAAATAGTATTTCGGCAGCATAAAGGAAAACTTCAATATCAAGTATATCAGAACCTGTATGCATATGTATACCGTTAATGTTCATGCCTGTATTTTCTACAATACGAAGCAGGTGCGGCATCTGGTGGATAGAAATACCAAATTTGCTATCGATATGCCCAACAGATATATTACTGTTTCCTCCCGCCATTACGTGTGGATTGATACGTATACATACAGGAGTAGCAGGGTGTTTAGCTCCAAACTGCTCAAGGAAAGACAGATTGTCTATATTGATTTGTACACCAAGTGCAGCAACAGCCTCAATTTCCTCCATAGATACACCATTTGGCGTATATATAATCATATCAGGCGAGTATCCTGCGAGTAATCCTAATTGTACTTCTTCATAAGAAACAGTATCAAGACCAGAACCAAGTTGTTTCAGAAGCTTAAGTATAGATATATTCGATAACGCCTTTACAGCGTAGTTTATCCTTAAATGGTTTACCTTAGAAAAAGCCTTTTCAAGCCTTTGGTATTGAGATTGTATTTTTGCCGCATCATACACATATAGCGGCCCTCCGAATTCGTCTACTAATTGTAGTAACTGTTTTGTATCCATCGTCGATCTTCTCTTTAATAAGATACAAAAATAAGCACCATTAACTACTTAAAAAAGTAAATGATAGAAGATTAACAAAATATAACAAAATGTTATAAATATAACAAGTGTTTAATGAATCTTAAATCAAAATAACAATCAACTATTAGTTGAGGTGATTATCTGATGTTTGCTAGTTGCTTTTTACAAAGGTAAGTTTATGACCATCTACATATCTCAGATCAAGTACCAATTTTCCGGTAGTGTCAATACTGTAGCATCCAAGTTTAGAATCATCAACTTTCATCGATTCTTTGCACTGCGATGATTCTGATTCAACGGTTACAAGATAATTGTAAGTACCACTTTCAAAACCATCATATACGGTATCGTCCTGGTTGTTATTATTCACTACAACTGTTCCATCGCCCTTAAATGTCCATGTAATGGCATTATCATTAAAATTGTGATTAACATCGGTCCATCCGCCACCTGATACATTAGAGAGGGACCAGGTATCTTCCAAGCCTTGCGCAACAGTTTGTTTATTGTCATCATCGTTGCTGCAGCTACTTAGTGTTAGTACAACAGTCATCATTGAAAATAGAATTTTTTTCATGGTTTATTTTTATTTGTTGGTTTAAAATAAAATCCGGGTAAGCCTAAAGTGGCATTTATGAGTTGCTCTAAAGGCATCCCGGAATAAGTTAATAAAGCATTTGCTATAGTAAGGTAACAGGCTAATCTGCATTAGCTTCATTGCTGCGACCCAAATATATAAGGGTAAGCGCAATGGTTGTTACAAAGCATAAAACACTTTTCATAATAATTACATTTGATGCGTAAGTTGTTACACAGAACGGTCTGTACTACTTAGATGTTTAACTGTTAAAAAGGTTGCGTTATATTGTGTTAACTATTTGCTGTTTTAACATATAGTTATTCTATATGCCGTGATTTTGATAATAATAAAATTTACAAACATTTTAAATTGACATAATACCCATTTGTAAAGTTTAAACATGCTTATAATAGTAGTGAGAAAAAATTAAAAATACTTATGGTCGTTGGATGTATTTTGCTATTTTTGTTCCACTTTTAATAAGATAAATGCAATACTTATGAATTTACACGAATATCAGGGAAAAGAAATACTGGCCAGCCACGGCGTACGCGTTCAGCGTGGTATCGTAGCTAACAGTCCTGCTGAAGCGGTTGCAGCTGCAAAACAGCTTACTGCTGAGACAGGTACAGGATGGCATGTTGTTAAAGCACAGATACACGCAGGTGGACGCGGAAAAGGCGGAGGTGTTAAGCTTGCTAAAAACCTTCAGCAGGTAGAAGAGATTGCGGGACAGATAATAGGTATGGACCTTATTACACCACAAACTCCTCCTACAGGTAAAAGAGTACACAAAGTACTTGTTGCTGAGGATGTATACTACCCTGGCGAAAGTGAAACTTCAGAATTCTATATGTCTGTTCTATTGAACAGGGGTAAAGGCCGTAACATGATCATGTATTCTACCGAAGGTGGTATGGATATTGAAGAAGTTGCTGAGCACACTCCACACCTTATCTTCACTGAAGAAATTGATCCGGCTGTAGGTCTTCAGGGCTTCCAGGCAAGAAGGATTGCTTTCAACCTTGGTTTATCAGGTAATGCATTCAAAGAAATGACATCTTTTGTTGCTTCTCTATACAATGCTTACATAGACAGCGATGCTTCTATGTTCGAGATCAACCCGGTGCTTAAAACATCAGACAATAAAATTATGGCTGTAGATGCTAAAGTTGTTCTTGACGACAATGCACTTTACAGACAGAAAAAATATGCCGACATGCGCGACATCCGTGAGGAGAATCCAATTGAGGTTGAGGCTAAAGAAGTTGGTCTTAACTATGTGGATCTTGACGGTACTGTAGGTTGTATGGTAAACGGTGCTGGTCTTGCTATGGCAACTATGGACCTTATTAAATATGCAGGTTTTGAGCCGGCTAACTTCCTTGACGTCGGTGGTACTGCTGATGCTAAACGTGTTGAAACTGCTTTCCGTATTATCCTTAAAGATCCTAACGTAAAAGCAATCCTTATCAACATTTTTGGTGGTATTGTTCGTTGCGACCGTGTTGCACAAGGTGTTGTAGACGCTTACAAAAACATGGGAGACACTATTAATGTGCCTATCATTGTACGTTTACAAGGTACTAATGCAGATATCGCTAAAGAACTTATCGACAACTCAGGTATGCCAATTCTTTCTGCTACATTGTTCCAGGAAGCTGCAGACCAGGTTAAAGCTGCACTTAGCTAGTAGATACAAAATATCTTATATATTAATCCCGTCCGCATTGTGCGGATGGGATTTTTGTTTTCTTATGATTTGGCTGTGATTTATCATTTAAAATTTCAATTAATATGACTATTATTGCACCGTGAAAACTAAAATAAAACCTGGATTTTATTTAAAATAATTTGACTTGTAAATGGAAAGTAACAAACCTGTTATTGGTATCGTATCGCCTTGCTATAATGAAGAAGCTGTACTTAGGGAAACATCTGCCCAATTGCATTCTCTCGTAGAGCAACTTATTGCTAAAGGTAAAATATCAGAGAAAAGTTTTATCACTTTTGTTGATGATGGTAGCAGGGATAGTACATGGTCTATTATTGAGAATGAATCGCAAAACAAAGTTTACGTTAAAGGACTAAAGCTTGCAGGGAATGTAGGGCATCAAAATGCGCTGCTTGCCGGGCTTTTAACTTTCAATATTGAAGCTGACGCTCTTATTTCTATAGATGCCGATTTACAGGATGATATTTCGGTTATTGAAGATATGATCGATAAATATAAAGCAGGAACAGATGTTGTGTATGGAGTACGCAACAGTCGTGTTACCGACACTTTTTTTAAGAGAAATACAGCACTTATGTTTTATTATCTCATGAAAAAAATGAAGGTTAATGTACTGCACAATCATGCCGATTACAGACTTTGTAGTAACAGGGTAATTACGGCACTGTCGGGCTTTAATGAAGTAAATTTGTTTCTTCGCGGAATTATTCCGTCAATAGGATTTAAAAAGGACGTCGTTTATTATAACAGGCTCGAGAGATTTGCAGGTGAGTCTAAATATCCGTTTACAAAGATGTTGTCTTTTGCGTGGAATGGCGTTACATCTTTTAGCACGTTTCCATTAAAATTAGTTACTACTATCGGTTTCTTGATATTCTTTCTTTGTATTTTAATGAGTATATATGCACTCTCTGCTGTGTTTGCAGGAAATACAGTTCCTGGATGGGTGTCTACTGTGCTGCCAATGTACTTTCTTGGCGGTATACAACTATTTTGCTTTGGTATAATTGGCGAATATATCGGTAAGATATACTCAGAAGTTAAACAGCGACCACGTTATATTGTAGATAAAATAGTTTAGTTTTTAACTGCACTATTTCTTCTCCAGTATCCTTTTTACCTCATTAATTAATAGAGGAAAGGCTGGGTATGCCATATTGTGTCCGTAGCCGTCCAATTCCAATAGTTTGGTGTCTTTGTGTCCTGTAAGTTTCATCATTCGTGTCATGTATGCATTCTCTTCATAACGGCCGAGCATTTCAAGTTCTCTGTCGCCGGTAATAAGTAGTAGGGGTGGAGCATCAGCACGTACATGAAATAACGGGGCAAGATCATCAACTAAAGGTTGTGTGTCTTTAATACCCCTTGACTGACGTTCTGTAAAATGGGTAATACACTGACCACTGAAAGGGATAAGCCCTGCGACTTTATTAGCATCAATATTATATTTAGATAGGTATTTTTTGTCGAGAACTGTCATAAGTCCGAGATAACCGCCTGCCGAATGTCCCGATATGAATATCTTAGACGAATCTCCACCGTACTTTTCAATAGAATTGAAAGCCCATGCAATAGCAGCAGCGCTATCTTCAATACATTCTACAACCTTTACCTTTGGGCTAAGCCTGTAGCCAACGCCTATAATACAGTATCCTTTATCTTTTAAGTCCTGTGGAATTTCTTTGCTTCCCTGCGTAAGTCCGCCGCCATGAAACCAAATAATAGTCGCAAAGTTCTTAATGTTTTTAGGGTAATAAATGTCTACGACGCAGCGCTCGCTGGCATAAGCATTATTCTTATAGAAAGTTTCGGGATAGTATTTTAATGATGTAACTGTCGTGTATTCAGTTTTCTGCGCAAGTGTACTAAAGCCCGTTATAATCAATAGGGCTACCAGGAATTGTCTCATAAAAAAGTGTTTAGCCAAATATAAAGAATCTTTAAGAAAAAACTTTAAACTATTTAGTTAAACACTCTCTGTATAGTAGATAAACGTTATTTTTTTGCTGAAGAAAATGTATTGATATTTTCTTTCCAGTAATCTACAAGGTTTTTAATTTTTTCCTTGTATTTATTATAGTCGCTACCTTTATGGATGTATCCCTGAATAGACAATTTATTAGCCTGTTTAACGGAGTATTCATCCGCTGCATTTGATATAAAGATATAAGGAATATCTTTATCGGCAAGAACTTCTTCTTCAATTATTATATTTCTCAGTTCAAAACCGCCAAGCTTAGGCATGTTGATGTCTGATATAATTATAAAAGGTTCAACTTCCGGTCTTCGGATATATGCGAGAGCCTCGGTGCTATCAGAGAAAAACAATATATTATTCTTGTAGCCAAGGTCGCGGAATATCTCTTTTAAAATATCCCTGTCGTCTTCATCATCCTCAATAACAAGTATATCCCTGTGCATTTTCATAACTGGACTGATTTTTGGTTATATGTTTATATTATAAAAAATATGTCGCAAAATATAAAATTTACCCAAACAATGGCTTATGATTTGAATGCAATTATTTACAATTTTATACGCAATTGATGTAAGAAAATTATAGTGTATCTTAACTGTTATGTATTTGTTAATTCTGTAAATTGCGTATATCAATTACCACTATAAAATTAAGAGATTATGAAACTTAAATCAATATTCGCTAGTGCATTTTTACTGTTTAGTATTACAACAATAAATGCTCAGGAACAGGCATCTGTAATTATGAATAAAGCATACTCGCAGGCGGGGAAAGAAAATAAAAATGTCTTTTTAATGTTTCATGCTTCCTGGTGTGGCTGGTGTAAAAAGATGGACAAAAACCTTACAAGTGACGCTTTGGCTAAATCATTCAACGATAATTATGTTACGGCACACCTTACGGTGAAAGAATCTCCTAAAAACCAAAATCTTGAAAACCCAGGAGGGCAGGAATTGCTTTTGAAATATAAAGCCGACAGGGCAGGGCTTCCATTTTGGGTAATACTCGACCCTAAAGGTAATGTGCTTGCCGATTCGTTTAATACTAAAGGTGAAAACCTGGGCTGTCCTTCTACCCCGGAAGAAGTGGCTGAATTTACCACTAAGCTTAAAAGGACTTCAAAGATGACTGAAAGACAACTTGCTGTAGTTAAAGAGATATTTACTATTAAGAAGTAGTAAGATTTTAGTTTTCGTTGAAATATTCATTTTCACAAATACTGTATTTTTACGAAAAATAATTACAATGAAAAAATTAATATACCTAATTGTACTGGCTTTGGTTTTTCTTTCTTGCGAAACAAAACCAAAAGAAGGGACAGCTCTTGTTTCTCCACAGCAATTTTCGCAGGAAATTGCTATGGGTACTGTTCAGCTTGTTGATGTGCGCACACCCGAAGAATTTAACAATGGTCATATTAAAGGCGCGCAGAATATCAATCTGCATGATGAAGACTTTGCTAATCAGATCAATAAACTGCATAAAGACAAAACTGTTTATGTGTATTGTAAGGCAGGCCGCAGAAGTGCGGAAGCTACAGCAACATTAAAACAAAACGGTTTTAAAAATGTGGTAGAACTTGATGGAGGTACAAATGCATGGTCAGATGCCGGCCAGCCGTTAATAAAATAGCAATAAAATTTTCGGTATCGCATAATATCTCAATACTCAAAAATGGAAACACTAACTATAATTCTCTCAGTTATACTCGTAATCTTCTTCGTGATACTACTGTCAGTTATCATCAGGCTTCGAAAATCTGAAAAGGTTAAAAAAGATCTTGAGACCCGTTTTGTAGAGATGGAGAATAAAACCAATACGCTTCAGCTTCAAACACTCGAATCAAGGCTTAATCCGCATTTGTTCAAGAATATATTAAATTCTATCCAGTCGCATGCGTACCAAACCTATTTCGCTATGGATAAACTTTCAAACGTATTGGATTATATTCTTTACGAAAGCCAGAACCGCTTTGTAAGTCCGCGCGAAGAAATAGAGTTTGCACTTAATCTTATAGAGATCAATAAAATTAAGATCAGTCCGTTATTTGCCATCAACATTAAAAAGAAGATAGACGAACTTGATCCGTTATATGAACAGAAAATACTTGCTCCGTTAATTTCGATAGATCTTATTGAAAATGCCTTTAAGCATGCCGATCTGCAAAGTTCAGATGCCTTTATATCAATGGTGATTGAATTTAAAGACAGTCATTTTTCAATGATGGTATCTAATAAGATATCACCAAAATCAACTTTTTTAAAAGAGCATAGTGGTATTGGTTCGGCTACGCTGGAACAACGCCTGAAAATTATTTACAAATCCTGCTTTAAGCTGGAACGTTATGTGGAAGAAGATATTTATATTGCCAAACTAAAAATAAACCTGCTTGAATACAAAAATCAGATGCTTACTGCTTGATGACGAGCTGCCGGGACTAACATACCTAAAAATGCTTTGTGAACAAATAGACGTACTTGAGGTGGTTAAGGCATACAATAGTCCGGAAATACTGCTGAAGGAATGGGAATCTATAGATTTTGACCTGTTGATTTCAGACATTGAAATGCCGGGAATTAACGGTCTTCAGGTTGCCGATGCAATAAAGGGCAAGGCTATTATTTTTACTACAGCTTATAAAAATTTTGCCGTAGATGCTTTCGAGAAAGATGCTGTAGATTATGTGGTAAAACCCGTAAAGCGCGAACGTCTGGAGCAGGCGGTTCAAAAAGTGGTTGCTCGTATGAGTAAGCCTGTAGAAGCTGTAAAACAAATTCAGCTGAATACTGATAAAGGGAAAGCACTTATTAATGTCGCGAAAGTATTTTGTGTAGTGACTTCTAATATAGATAGCCGCGATAAGATTCTTTTCTTAAATGATGCTTCTAAGATTACCGTAAAAAACAGTTCTTTTGAAAAACTGTTGGAGTTGCTGCCAAATGATCAGTTTTGCCGTATCAACAAAAAGGCGATAATAGCACTCAAGCATATTCAGTTTTATAGCCACGATGAAATTACTGCTGATATAGTACATCTCGATGGTAAACATTACACATTTCCGCTAAGCGAAATATACCGTAATGATTTTATGAAACGAGTTAAAGCTTAGAGTTAGTTTTAAAGGATATTTTTATTTATAGCTATTGTATAATTTCTATCATCTATCTTTCTTTAGAAATTATCTTAACTCTTTTTTAACGAAAAATTTCATTACATAATTCATCCCTTTTACTACAAAACCCTTGTAACGTAACTGTTCGCGTGCTGTTTACGTGCTTATTTCTGTGTAATATTGCCGCACATTAAACTATATGCCAATAGACACATGATTAAACAATTTAAAACAAGCTTATTTTACGTCGGGGTAATAGCATTTTTCTCTGGTATTATTTACTGGGCGCTTAAAAATGGCAAAACCCTTGAAGCAGGCCAGAACATAGTTTCTAAAGTTTCGGGTAAAGGCCAGTGGGAAGATTTTACAGATTCACTATTTCATAACCTTACACATCCGTTAGCGCTGCTTTTAGTGCAGATTATCACTATTATATTTGTGGCACGCTGCTTTGGGTGGATATGCCGTAAAATTGGGCAGCCTACCGTAATTGGAGAGATGATTGCCGGTATTGTTTTAGGCCCATCGTTAGTAGGTACAATGTTCCCGGAATATTCAGCTCTGCTTTTTCCGGCAGCATCTTTAGGAAACCTTCAGTTTCTTAGCCAGATAGGTCTTATACTTTTTATGTACGTTGTAGGTATGGAACTTGACCTTAGTGTCCTTAAAAATAAAGCTAAAGATGCAGTGGTTATCAGCCATGCGAGTATTATAATCCCTTTTACATTGGGTATTATTTTAGCGTACTTTATCTATCAGGATTTCGCGCCAAGTGGCGTTGAATTTGCATCGTTCGGGCTCTTTTTAGGTATTGCCATGAGTATTACTGCGTTCCCCGTGCTGGCACGTATTGTTCAGGAACGCGGGTTGCACCGTACCCGTATAGGAGCATTGGTAATTACCTGTGCAGCTGCCGATGATATTACAGCATGGTGTATTCTTGCGGCTGTTATTGCTATTGTGAAGGCGGGATCTTTTGTTAGCTCACTATATATTATTGGACTTTCGATAACCTATGTCTTCTTAATGCTTTGGGTGGTAAAACCATTCCTAAAACGTATTGGCGACCTTTATGGAAATAAAGATACTATTACCAAACCCGTTATCGCTATCTTCTTCCTTACGCTTCTTATTTCATCATACACTACAGAAATTATTGGTATTCACGCGTTATTCGGGGCGTTTATGGCAGGTGCTATTATGCCGGAGAATATGCGTTTCAGAAGCATCTTTATAGAAAAAGTTGAAGATGTATCGCAGGTAATGTTATTACCGCTGTTCTTTGTATTTACAGGACTTCGTACGCAAATAGGTACGCTTGACGATCCGTATTTATGGAAAGTTTGCGGACTTATTATTGCTGTTGCAGTAGTTGGTAAATTCTTAGGTAGTGCTATCACAGCAAGGTTCGTAGGCCAAAACTGGCGTGACAGTCTTACCATTGGTGCCCTTATGAATACCCGTGGATTAATGGAGCTTATTGTACTTAACATCGGTTACGATCTGGGTGTGCTTTCCACCGAGATTTTCTCAATGATGGTTATCATGGCACTGGCTACTACTTTTATGACGGGGCCTGCACTCGACTTGATAGGGTACATTTATAACAGGAGGAAAAATTACATTCCGGCGGAGATAAGGCAGGAAAGCAGGTTTAAGGTATTGGTGTCGTTTGATAATCCCGACGGTGGTAAGTCGCTTTTACGATTGGCAAATGCTTTTGTTAAAAAGATGAAAGGCAACGCTATGGTAACTGCTATGCATATTTCTCAAAGTAACGAGATACATACTTTTAACCTTGAAGAATACGAAAAAGAAAGCTTTAAGCCTGTTTTGGCTGAAGCAGATTCACTGGGTCAGAAAGTAACAACTTTATTTAAAGCGTCAACAGATATTGATAGCGATATAGCTACAGTAGCGAATAAAGGCGAGTTCGACCTTGTACTGATAGGTATAGGCCAGAATATTTTTGAAGGTACACTTCTAGGTAAAATATTAGGATTTACCACAAGGATAATCAATCCTGAAAGTTTACTAAACACTTTTACAGGTAAAGAAAAACTTTTCGAAAATTCTCCTTTCGATGAGCGTACACAACATATTCTATCTAAAAGCGAAGCTCCGGTAGGTATATTAGTCGATAAAGAATTTGAAACCACCGACAGGGTTTTTGTAACTATTTTTGATCAGGCAGATGGTTTCCTTATTGAATATGCACAGAAGTTAATAAGCAATATGGGGTCTCAGGTCACGGTACTGGATGCTGACGGATCGATCAAAAACAATTCTGAAATGAAGGAGGCTATCCGCAGTATTGAGCATAATGTGCCAAACCATATAAAATTGCTTAGTCAGCGCACACTTGAAAAAGAATTCCTTCAGGAGCAGGATCTTATGATCATCAGTGTGGACAGCTGGAAAAAATTGGTTGAGTCGAGAAGTACATGGTTAAACAATACCCCATCGCTATTAATTATTCAAAAATAAGAGCATAGTATATGTACAGTTGTAAAGTAATGCTGTTTGCAGGTTTATTAGCGGCATTTACTGTGAGTGCGCAGGAAACAACTCCTGTTATAGCACCAGCTCCCGAAAAGAAAATTGAAGCAGGTTTTGATGGGATGATTGCCATGTCTTATGGTAGTGACACCATTGGAATCAATGTAGGAGGGCCAAGCCTTAAATACAAGTTTACAAAAAGCTTTAAAATTGGTGTAGGGGCATTTCCTTCAATAATGATTGCAGATGAAAAGTCAGTACCACGTTTAGCGGTTTCGCCAATAATAGAATATAAAAACTGGATGTTTATTACACCCTATTATGGCTATGACACTAAAGACAAACAAATATGGACTTTTGGGCTTGGTTATAAATTCATCTAAAAATTTACATAAAGGTTATTTAAATTGAGTTAGTAAAAGGATAGCAAAAGCTATCCTTTTTTGATAAACCAAAAGATATAAAAAATTGTTAACTCTTAAGAGTTAAGCCGTCATATAACAACATTTTATATAGTTTTAATCCAAATTTCAATCAACCAATAAATATGAAAAACAAAATTATCGCGCTGGCAGCCTTAAGTATTATTTTGGCATCGTGCAACTCTAATTCAACTAGAGTAGAACAACGTTCTGAACCCAGAGACCCAGTTACAACTGAAACGACACCGACCACAACAACACCTGCATCAGGTGAGTTTGATATTACGACTATACCGGTATCTGAAGTCGAATTAGGTGAATTTCCTTTTATAGATCCACCGAAAGGATATTGTTATGATTATTGCTCATCTTGGACGGGGAAAGCAAATCCGAAGCATATTAAAAGCGTTGATAAAGAGTACTTTGCCGTGAACGGTAAATTACTTTCTGTAGAAGGCAACGCTTATAAAGAGACTATCGAAAAAAATATGCAGACGGATACTGAGAAATTTAGCAGGGTGTTTGTTGAGAATAGTTATGATAAGGCTATTAAAGCTTTAGGCGGCGTTCAGGTTAATAATGAAACCATAGCTAATAGTGAGGTAGATAGAATAGGTAAAGAAGAGCTAACTTCAAAAGGTTTCGGTAATTCAATTGACTTTAATCTTTTGGATCATATAAAGACCTATGTTATACGAACAAAAGACAAAACAGTCTGGATTCAGTTTTTTGGGCTTAACGATGAAAGCGGAAGAATCACTATCCTGGAAACTAAAAACTAATACAAAGCCCCCTGAAAACATTACGTTTGCAGGGGGCTAACCAAACAAAATTACTAGAAAAAATCTTTAGTTTTTTATCTCTGTTCCATCTCTTAACTCTTCGCTGGCTTGTTTAACCAGTTTTTCGTTAGGTGTAAGATCTCCAAATATTTCAGTTTTATCATCGGCATCACGGCCTTTTTTAACCGCTACGCGTTCTGCTTTATTATCTTTTACGCGAATTACAAATACACCTTCAGATGTATTTATAATTGCCGATTTCGGCACCACAAACGTACTGTCTTTAGAATTTAACGGAAGCAATACTTCGGCTACCATTCCAGGAAGCAGTTGGTTATTTGTATTGATAACATCCATTTCTACACGTTCTGAACGTAACCTTAAATCTAAAGCTCCCGACATACGCTGTATTTTCGCTTTAAAAGTTTCGTTAGGTAATGAGCGAACGGTAAAACTCATCTCATCTCCATTTTTAAGGTAACCTGTATACATTTCGGGGACCGATACTGCAACCCTTAATTTCTTTTGGTCCTGTACTGTTAGTAACGGCAGGTCAGATCCTTTTCCTGCAGGGCCAACATAGGCACCAATGTTTACATTACGGGATGTTACAACACCTGTAAATGGTGCACGTATCTGAAGGTATGCCTGGTTTACCTGAATTTCTCTTACCGATGCCTTTGCTGCCTGAAGTTGTGCGTAATCTGAGCTTTTGCGCGATAGTGCAAGGTCGATATCATTTTTAGATATGGTTCCTTCAACTTTACTGGTTTCAAGTATTCGGTTATAGGTTGCGTTGCTTGCGGTATAAACAGCCTCCATAGAATGAAGCCTAGATTGTGCCGCTGCAAGCTGCGAACTGATCTCCGGTGCTTCAAGTTCAATTAGCAGCTGTCCTTCTTTTACAACAGAGCCGATATCTACTTTAAGGTCTTTTACGTAACTCGCGACTTTAGCGTAAAGGTCTACCTGGCGGAAGCCCGATACTTCTGCCGGAAGGCTTAGCTGTGAAGAGAGTTTTTCTTTTGTAAGTTCAAATGTTTTTATGGCAGGTTCGGCTTCTACAGGTGCAGCTTTCTTTTCTTCGCCACAGCTGTTAAGTATAAGTGCCGTTAGCAATACTGCCGATGGTATAAATAGTTTTTTCATTTTATTGGTGTTCTATAGTAGGTGGTGCATAAAATTTACTTTCTTCATCTTCAGGATCAAGCGAAACCGACTGTGTAGTGGCTTTACCCTGAGCCCACGCAAAGATAAGCGGAAGGATAATCAGTACGGCAAAGGTAGAAAACAGCAGTCCGCCGATAACAGCCCTCCCTAATGGAGATACCTGTTCGCCTGCTTCACCGTGGCCTATAGCCATTGGCAACATACCTGCGATCATCGCTACCGATGTCATAATAATAGGTCGTAAACGAAGTGAAGCTGCCTCACGTGCCGATTGCAATGCATTGCCGCTCACCTTTCGGAGCTGTTCGGCATTGGTAATTAATAATACGGCATTGGCAATAGATACCCCGACCGACATGATAATACCCATGTACGACTGAAGGTTAAGTGTAGAGCCTGTTATTAGCAACATAAGCAATGCACCCAATACAACAGCAGGAACAGTGGTTAATACCACCAGCGATACCCTAAACGACTGGAAGTTTGCTGCCAGCATAAGGAAGATAACTACAACAGCCACCAATAGTCCCGATTCAAGGCTTTTCATGGTTTCACTAAGTACTTTGCTAAGTCCTATTGGTTCTATGAACAATCCGCGTGGCAATTCTCCAAGTCCGCTTATTACTGCCTGTACATCTTTAGATGCTGTACCAAGATTGGTGTGGTCTGTATTTGCTGTAACCGATATGTACGGCATAGCACCAAGGTTATCGTTTTCACCGTGTGTTTCAGATAACGTAATGGTTGCCACATCGCCGAGTACCGGCCTAACCGAATTCTTAAGCAATGGAATTTCAGCGATCTCTTCTTTGGTCATCATTTTATCCAGCGGAACCTGTACCTGAACATTGTACGAAAGTCCTGCTTTCTCATCGATCCAGGTATTTTTCTCCGTATAACGGGATGACGATGTAGATGCAATAAGCGAACGTGAAATGTCATTCATATCTACACCTAACTGTGCAGCTCTTGTACGGTCTATCTCAATATTGAAAGCAGGGTAGTGGATAGATTGTGCAATCTGTACATCCCTGAAGTAATCTGTCTTTTTAAGCTGAGTGATTATTTTGTTGGCATATTGCTCGTTCAGCTTTTTGTTTTTACCTGCAATTCTTATCTCAATTGGTGTAGGCGAACCCTGGCTCAATACTTTATCGGTAAGTTCTATGGGTTCAAAAGATATTCTAACACCCGGAACATTTTTTTTAATACGTGCTCTTAAATCGTCTTTAAAGGCATCCATATCTTCATTATGGTAGTCTTTAAGTGCAATCTGAAATACAGCCTCATGAGGACCTGCCATGAACATATAAATTGGCGATACCGAGAACAATGACGGGTGCGTACCCACATATACAGATGATATACCAATATGTTCTTTACCAACCTGGTTTTCAATTTGCTTAAGTACGGCCTGGGCTTTTTCCTCGGTACGCTCTAAACGTGTACCGTCTGCAAGTCGCATCCTTAACTGAAACTGGCTGGAATTTACCCTTGGAAATACATCCTGCCCAATAACATTTATCATTATAACGGCAAGCCCTGTAATAACTATAAGGTATGTTAGGCTAACGAATTTACGGCGAACTAATAAGGTGTCTATCATTTTCATGAAGCCAATCCTGAAACGTTCAAAACGGCCTATTTTTCCGTTATCGTCATAATCTTCCCTCTCAGAATACGCACCTTTTTCATTGGTGCCATGTTCGTGTTTGCCATGTCCTTCGGCTTTCATCAGCCAGTTGGCCATTACAGGAACAAAGGTTTGCGAAAGCAGAAATGATATTACCATTGAGAATCCAATTGCTAATGCAAGCGGCAGGAACAATGCTCCCGGTATACCTGTCATAATAAATGCCGGAGCAAATACTGCTAGTATACATAATAAGATCAATAGTTTAGGTAATGCGATTTCTTTACAGGCATCCCATATGGCGAGGGCCTTGGGCTTACCCATGTCGAGGTGCTGGTGGATATTCTCTATGGTTACTGTACTTTCGTCTACAAGGATACCAATAGCTAGCGCAAGTCCACTCAGGGACATAAGGTTAATTGTTTGCCCGAATAATTTAAGGAATAATACTCCCGATATAATTGAAATCGGAATAGTAAGTATTACTATAAGTGCTGCCCTTTTATCGCCAAGGAAAAGTACAACCATCAATCCGGTTAATACCGCACCAATTATACCTTCTGTAATTAAGCTTTTTACGGAGTTGATTACATAAACCGACTGGTCAAACTCATAAGAGATCTTAACGTCTTCGGGTAATGTACTTTGTATTTTGGGGAGGTTAGCCTTAAGATTCTTAACTACATCCCATGTTGAGGCGTCGCCGGCTTTGGCGATACTCACATAAACCGAACGTTTTCCGTTTACAAGAGCGTAACCGTTAGTAATATCGGCACCGTCTTTTACGGTTGCTACGTCACCAAGCGATAGATTTTGTACACCTCCCTTAAATAAAGGTATCTTTTCAAAATCTTTTACTTCCTTAATGGTGTTGTTGGTCGGGGTAAGGTAGTTTTTATCACCTATCCTCACGTTACCTGCGGGTGCAGTCTGGTTGTTTATTCGTAATGCTTCAACAATTTGGTCCGGGGTAAGGTTATGCGAACGCAGCTGAGCAGGGTCAACATTAATCTCTATTGTCCTTGGGCTTCCTCCAAATGGTGGTGGTGAAAGCAATCCGGGAATAGAGGTAAAGGAGGCACGTACGTATACGTTGGCTAAATCCTGAAGCTCGTTATTATTCCGCGTTTTACTGCTCAATACTAATTGCCCGACAGGAAGCGACGAAGCATCAAAACGAATGACGAACGGCGGTTGCGATCCCTGCGGGAAAGCTGCCTGTATTCTGTTAGAAAGGGCACTTAACTCGGCAGCTGCCTGAGCCATGTTCGTGTCTTCATAGTACGTAACCTTCATCAGGGTAAGCCCCTGAATATTTTTTGTTTCTATAGATTTTACGCCATTGGCAAACAACATAATATTAATGTAGTTTTTGGCGAAATAAGATTCCATCTGGTCAGGAGTGTAACCTCCAAAAGGGTGGGCAAGGTATATAACGGGCAGGTTCATTTTAGGCAGGATATCTACCTTAATGTCCTTAACCGCACCGATACCGAAAAAGAACAGCCCGGCAACCAGCACCAATATGGAAATAGGCTTGCGAAGGGCAAAACGTATTAAATTCATTATTTAATAGTATTAAAATTCGTTTATAAAAAGATTAAAATCGCCCGTTGCGGCAGCTTTCATAAGCAGTGCCTGCCATACATTGGTGTAAATAATGTCGCGGTCGGTCTCGGCGCGGTTAAGCGTGTATAATGCCTGTGTAACATCTACAAGGTTAGTAAGGCCATTATTGTAAAGTGTGGTGCGTTGCAGGTAAGCCTGCTGTGCCGCACGTACCTGCCTTGGTGCTTCTTTAAAGTTTTGCATGGCATAATCCATACGTACATTGGCAGCATCTTCCTGCGCCTTAAGCTGAAGGTCTACCGCTTTGTATTCTTCTTCAAGTCCCTGAGATATTAGCTTTTGGGCACTAACTTTTTTAGACGAACGTGCTATCGTGGTAAGATTCCAGGTAACGCCAACTCCTAAAAGATAGTTTTGGCGGGTAGGGTTTATACCGTCTGCATAATTTGTAGTATATGAATTCTGATTGGTAGCATAATCGCTGTTAAAGCCAGATCCTCTTGTCTGGTATACACCAAAAAGGCTAAAAGTAGGGTAGTACTCCCTTTTAAAAAGACTAAGCTGATTATTGCTTACTTCTATACGGCTCTTATAGAACTGGCGCACAGGATTGTTAAGGCTATCTGCCTGATTATTACCTGTAAGTATTGTTTTTGGCACAGATGCTACGAAAGTGGTATCCACCGTGAAATCTGTAGGCTCTATACCCATAAGTTCTACAAGCCTGTTATTTTGCAGTTTCACCTGCTCTTTAATCTGGTTAAGGGCAATTTTTGCGCGTGATACTTCGGCAGATGCCAATGTAGAATCTACACCCGGAAGCAACCCATTTTTAACCCTTACGGCAGCGTTATTAAGCACAACCTGAGAGCGGTCGAGATTTTTAATCTGCGATCTTTCTAACCTTTGGCTTGCCAGCAGGTTAAGGTAGGCGCCGGCAATTTTTACTTTCTGCTGAAACTGTTCCTGTTCAAAATCTTTTTGTTGTCTTTGTGCATCGGCTTTAGCAATGTTGATACGCTGTTTCATTCTCCCGAAGGTGAAAAAATCCCAGTTCATGTTAACCAGGTAGAGCGCGCCAAAGGCGGCATTCCAGTTTTGTTCTGCAAGTGGCAGCCCCGAAGAAGCTACCCCAAGCCCCCCAAAACCATACAGGGGTCCGTTTTGTCCATTAACGGTACCGTAGTCCTGCTGGGCTGATAAATTCAGGTTAGGCAAATAATCGCGCCTGGCCTGTTTTACAGTTTCCTGTGCTGCTTTAGCATAGCTACCTTTGGCTTTAACCACGCCATAATTGGCTACGCCTGTGTTTATCGCTTCTTTAAGCGAAAGGCGCGTCTGGCTGAAGCCGCTCAGTGAGCAGAGCAATAAAAACAGCGTTACTTTTTTTAAGTGCATTGAAATAAGTGAATTATATAGTAGGTAATCTGTGAAATTATGTACAAATTTATGATGGTGTTTCCTGCAAAATCAATTTTAAATGATGAATTCAATTCGTCACGTAATTTTAAATGATGAATTCAATTCGTCACGCAAACCGACGCAGTTACAGTTATATGTATTTACTTTGTAGTAAGAAATGTAATTTGAATGAATAAATTTTTTAAGAATGTAATTGAGAATAAATGGTGGCAGGAATTTTTTATACTGGCATTCTCTTTTATACTTTTTACGCTTAACGACTGGATACTTATTAAGTCATGGCGCGGCATATGGTCGGGTTGTGCCTATTTTCTTATGCTGTATGGGCATGCCCAGCTTAACAGGTTCGTATTGTTGCCGTTACTCATAAAAAAGCATAAGGTATTGCTTTATGTACTGCTAACAGCCCTGTTGATATTTGTGTTTTCGGTAGTTATGTATGAGGTTACTACATTATGGATCTACAAAAACTGCTTCCTATACAAATCATCAGAACAGAAAAGCTATATTTTTCAGGCCGCCACGTTAGTAGCCACGCTTATATGTATCCTATCGGTAGAAATGATACTCAAATTTTACCGTGACCGTAAAGATCTGGATCAGGAAAAGTTATTATACAATCAGGCGCAGCTAAACTCATTAAGAGAGCAGTTAAACCCACACTTTTTATTTAATACTTTTAATACGCTGTACGGTATAAGCCTTCAGTATCCTGAACGTACTCCTGAACTTATCATGCATGTATCACAGTTAATGCGCTATCAGCTGGAAAGTAACGAAAGGCAGTGTGTAGCACTTGAAGACGAAATTAGCTTTATAAGCAGTTACATAGAGCTTGAAAAAGAACGTGTGGGGTACCGTTGCAATATTAGCTTTAACAGCGAAATTGATAGTGCGAATGCGTATAAGATTCCGCCAATGCTGCTTATCTGCTTTATAGAAAATGCTTTTAAGCATGGTACATGTACCATAGAAAAATGTTTTGTAGACGTAGACATTACTGTTACCGATGGTAAAATGATAATGAGGGTAATGAATTCCCTACCGGAAAAGAAAACAGAAGTAATATCTACTAAAATAGGCATTAAGAACACTACCGAGCGATTAAAGCTGCAATACGGCAGTAATTATGAACTGGATATAGAGGAAACCGATATTTATACCGTAAATTTACAATTACAGCTTAAGCGTTATGAGCCAGCACGTTAAAAAATGTATAATAGTCGATGATGAGCCGGCTGCACACTATGTACTGGCGAACTATATAAGCCAGAATCCTTTGCTTGAGCTTGTGTTTGAAGGTTATAATGGGGTTGAAGCACTTGAATACCTTAGTAATAATAAGGTAGACCTTATGTTTCTTGATATTGATATGCCTGAAATTTCAGGAATAGAGATGTTACAGCAGCTTGCTAAACCGCCTCGCACCATATTGACTACTGCATATAGCGAATTTGCGCTTGAAAGCTATGAATACGGCGTACTTGATTATTTGCTTAAACCGATATTCTACCCAAGGTTTGTTAAGGCTGTAGACCGCTTTTTTGAAATGGAAGGTACCGATGTAGAGCAAGAAGATCCTAAAGAGGAAGTTGTAAACGGAACTATACATGTAAAGGTTGATAGTGATACTATTGGTATTGAAACGAACTCTATACTATATGCCCAAAGCTATGGTAATTATGTAAAGATATTTACTCAAAAGCGTAATTATCTTGCTACTATAACCACAAACGACCTGGAAAAGATGTTGCCATCGTCTCAGTTTATGAGAGCGCATAAATCGTATATTATTGCGCTTGATAAAGTAGATGAGGTAATGAAAGACCATGTGGTTATAAAACGTAACCCTATACCTATAGGCATTACCTACCGCCGGGAACTGGGCGAAAAATTGAAACACTTGATTAGAAACTAAATAAATTAACCCAAAACAAAAGAAGAATGACTCAGGTAAAAGCCTTTGCAGCTTATGACGCGGAAACGCCTCTAAAGCCATTTGAATTTGAACGTAAAGAAGTTGGCCCTAACCAGGTACAGATAGAGATATTATACAGTGGTGTTTGCCATTCAGATATCCACACTGCTAAAGGTGACTGGGGGCCTGCTATATACCCGCTTGTACCGGGTCACGAAATCGTAGGACGAATTGTAAAAACAGGAGAGAACGTAACTAAATTTACTGAAGGCGAACTTGCCGGAGTAGGGTGTTTTGTTGACTCTTGCCGTAAATGTTCAAGCTGCCTTGAAGGCGAAGAGCAATTCTGCGAAGAGGGTATGACAGGTACATACAACAGCTATGAGCGTGGTACAACTACACCTACTTATGGCGGGTATTCTACTACTATTACTGTAGATCAGGATTATGTACTGCATGTTTCTGAAAAACTTGACCTTAAAGGTGTTGCACCATTGTTATGTGCTGGTATTACTACGTACTCGCCACTACGTTATCTTAAAGTTGGTAAAGGGCATAAAGTTGCTGTGTTAGGACTAGGTGGTTTAGGCCACATGGCTGTTAAATTTGCAGCGTCTTTTGGTGCAGAAGTTACTATGCTTAGTACGTCGCCATCTAAAGAGGCAGATGCAAAAGCGTTAGGAGCTCACAACTTTGCACTTACTACTGATCCTGCAACAATGGAATCGTTAGCAAATAGCTTCGATTTCATTATCAATACTGTTTCAGCTAAGCATGATTACAATACGTACCTTAATCTGTTAAGGAAAAACGGTACTATGGTAATTGTTGGTGCTCCGCCGGCTGGCGAACCATTACAGGCATTCACGCTTATATTTAAGAGAAGAGCTATTATGGGAAGTCTTATCGGAGGTATTAAAGAAACACAGGAAATGCTTGATTACTGCGCAGAACATAACATTACTTCTGATGTAGAAGTTATAGACATGAACTACATTAACGAAGCGTACGAACGTATGAATAAAAGCGATGTTAAGTACAGGTTTGTAATTGACATGGCTTCATTGAAATAAAGGATAAGGAGAAGGCCGCAAAGGTTATATACTTTTCCGAAACCTTTTAAAAAGGGCAACCATTATGGTTGCCCTTTTTTATGTGATAAATGACTTAATTTAAGCATTTATTATGCTGAAAGCACGTCGTGAATTTCGGGTGTCTTATCGAACATCTTTTTAGCGAAAGGGCAAAGTGGAATTATCTGCTTGTTGTTTTCGCGGGCATAAGTTACCGCGGCATCCAATAGTTTTCTGCCAATACCCTTAAAGTCTGGGTTTCCTTCTGTATGATCTATAATGAACTTATCTTTTCCTGCCCATACATAGGTCATTAAGCCGGCTTTTACATCGCCCTCTTTCGCAGCGAAGTAACCTTTAGAACCGTCGTCTGAATGTTTTATTTCCATTGATTGATTATTTTTTTATTTTGAAATTAGTGTTCTGCGGAGGTAAGGGTACAAAACCGGTTTCTCCCGGTATTTTAGGGAATGTTTGTGCAACCCATCGTTCTTTTGCATCTTCAATCAGTTCCGGGGTAGAAGCCACAAAGTTCCAGTAAATATGCCGTGGTTCAGGAAAAGCGTCGCCACCAAAAATATACACTGTTGTGTTTTCATTCATTGTAAATTCACAAAGTGAAGCATCTTTAGCTACAAGTAGTTGCTTTGGCTCAAATGTATTGCCATCGCTTTCAATACTGCCTTCTAAAATATAAAGTCCGCTTTCTCCATATAGGTCTTTGCCTATCTGAAGTTTCTCCCTGGTTGTACTTTTAAGTTCTATAAAGTAAAGTGGACTATACACCGGCACATCCGATTTTTTACCGAAAGCCTCACCTGCAATAAGCTTTGCTTCAACATTGCCTATTTTCCATGTAGGAAGTCCGTTCTCTTCAATATGTGCGAAAGATGGTTCCATTTGCTCCAGATGTTTAGGTAATGCAACCCATATCTGCAACCCATGAAGCGATTTATCCGAATGGCGAAGGTAATCGGGTGTACGTTCTGAGTGTACAATCCCCTTGCCAGATGTCATCCAGTTAACCTGTCCGGGTCTAATTTCTACTTCTGTGCCAAGACTGTCGCGATGCATTATGCTGCCTTCAAACAGGTAGGTAAGGGTAGAAAGTCCAATATGGGGATGTGGGCCAACGTCCAGGTTTTCATGGTCGCTTAACAGGGCAGGGCCCATGTGGTCTATAAAAGCGAAAGGGCCTACGGTTCTTTTTTCCCTGAAAGGCAATAATCTGCCAACCAGAAAATTACCAATATCGCTGGGACGTTCTTCTAAAATTAAGCCGATATTTGACATAGTTGTGTGTTTGTTAGATACGTAAATTTAATAATTTCTAACCGATAAAAAGCCTTAGTTTTAAAAGAACAGTCTAATCCAGCGTTATAAATATTGATGATCTTACAGCATCGTTTACATTTTTAGTGCGATGGCCTTTGCCTGTAGTATCTTCTACCAGTAAAACTTGCCCGGCGTTAAAGGTGCGTTTATCGCCAAGAGACGTTTCAATTTCAATAACACCGTCCATTATAATTATATACTGTCTGGCGGGTGCATTATGAAAATCGTAATCATAGCCGGCTGTTACTTTTCTGAATATAACCGTACCCGCTTTTTGTGCTTGAGAAAGAAACCCGATTTCTCCGTTATCGTTCAGCGGGATATTTAGATCTTTAAAGTGACTGTGTCCGTTAATATCACTGTAAACCCTGGTTACCGTAAAGCTTTCCATTATGCAAAATGATTGGCAAACCATTCAACAGACAGTTCAAGATCTTCCCTTGTAAGATTGTGTCCTGTTGATAAATTGTGAAAGGCGACATTATAACCAAGTTCCTTTAATGTGTCTACGTATTTAGGAGTAGCTGTAGGAGCTATAGTGGGGTCTGCCTTTCCCGAGCTAAAAAATACAGGGACATTATCGGTTTTAACAGCCGGAATCGTAATCGCTTTAAAAGGTTGCATAGGGCGATATAATACAGCGCCTGCCAAAAATGAAGGGTATTTAACCAATGCAGCACCCGCAATATTCGCTCCGTTAGAGTATCCCAGGGCAATAACCTTTGTACTGTCGAAACCTTTTTCTACTGCTGCGGCTTTTACAAAGGCAACCAGTTCATCGGTTCTAAAATCAAGATCCTGTTCGTCAAAAACGCCCATGCCTAAACGCTTAAAGAAACGTGGCATACCGTTTTCGCTTACATTACCACGAACACTTAACAGGTTTAGCGTATCGCCAAAATTTGCTGCCAGTGGTACCAAATCATTTTCATCGCCACCTGTACCGTGAAGCAATAATAGGGTATAAGCACCGGGCTGACCCGATGCTTTGTATATATATGTTAATGGCTGAAATTCCATAATCTTATTTTTGAATTAATTAATAGGTACTAAATGGGCTTCGATATCTGCACGTCTTGATTCGTATTGTGCAGGTAGTTTAAGGCCTTTACCAAGATCTTCAAGGGTCTCGTCAATTGTAAAGCCCGGGTTATCGGTAGCAATTTCAAATAATACACCTCCCGGTTCCCTAAAGTATAGTGAGTGGAAATACTGTCTGTCTATTTGTGGTGTGATGTTGAGGTTTTTCTCAGCTACTTTTTCACGGAAGTGCATTAGTATTTCATCATTCAAAACCCTAAAGGCAACGTGGTGTACTGTACCATTGGCTACATGCCCATGTTTTTCTGCCGGAAGCTCAACTAAGTCTACAATAGAAGCCTGATCGATAGCATCAGTAGCATAACGGTAACGGTTACTTTCCTGCCCAACTAGTTTGTAACCAAAAATATCGGTAAGTACAGCCGCAGTTCCTGTAATGCTGTTAAGTGTAAGTGTTACATTATGAAAACCTCTTGTTGCATGGGCCGCTTTAACCTCGTCAGTTTCCCAGGGTTTACGGGTGTCTTCGGTGTTTTGTTCGATCAACTCTAATTTAAGTCCATCCGGATCAAGGAAGGTTAAATATCTTTCTCCAAATTTCTCTGCCGGTTTGTTGTAAATTACATTGTATTTTTCGAAACGCTCAATCCAGAATTCAAGGCTCCCTTTAGGTACAGAATAGCCAATCTCTGTTGCCATACCTGCACCTCTGCGTCCTTGTGGGATGCCTTCGCCCCACGGGAAGAAAGTAAGTATAGTACCTGCACTGCCAATTTCGTCACTAAAGTAGAAGTGATATGTTCCGGGATCGTCAAAGTTTACTGTTTTTTTAATGAAGCGTAAACCTAATATGTTAGCGTAAAAGTAGAAGTTGCGTTTAGCATCGCCTGCAATAGCAGTAATATGGTGGATGCCTAAAATTTTATTTTCCATGATTATATATGTTTTAATTTGATACTGTAAAATTACTGTAGTGTACTAACCCGTACATTGAACTGGGACAAGAAAGTAAAACAGCTGTTAGCAAACAGGCAATAGGTATGCCTTTTATAGTACCGCCTTTGTTTTCAGGTATTAGAAAATATCGGTATCAGAACGGGAATACGATATATCGTAAATTTATAGGTTGCTTCGTGCTTCTGTGGGTAATATCACCCGAAAACACAGCCATCTTTCATTTTTTAATATATCATTAAGATTTTTGAAGTTGAAAATGTCTATATTTGACCTTATCACTAATCATTTAATAGGAAAACATCATGAAAATCACGTTTTTAAGAAGCACGCTTATGGCTGCTGTACTTGTTGGAGGTCTTAGCCTTACATCATGTAAAGACAAAGAAACAGAAACTACTACAGAAACAGAAACTACAGTAGATGCTGATTCTACAGTAACTACAACTGAAACTGAAGTAGATGCACCAGGTACTGCTAACGATACTACAGTAACTGATACTACTAAGACAGCAAACTAATGATTAAGGCAGCTTTAAGCTGCCTTTTTTTATACAATAAAGTTAAACACTTAAAACAGTATATTATGAAAGTTACATTTTTAAAGAGCATACTTACGGTCGCTGTGCTTACGGGCGCATTAAGCCTTACATCTTGCAAAAAAGAAACCACCGAAACAACAACGACTACTGAAGTTGATGCAACTACAGGTGAAGATACTCTGACTACAACAGATGTTAAGGTAGATGAAAAAGGTGCCAAAGACACTATCTCGGTTACTACTGATACAGTTTTGGTTAAAAAACCGTAATGACAGGCAGCAATTTATTGCCTTTTTTAATGGATATAATTAGGCTTTATTTAATATACCCCTAAGAAAATCCCAACACTTTAAGCCCTAACTTTATAGGAGTACAAAACGCTAACTAAAATTTAGGCTTATGAAAACTACAGTGTTACGAAATACATTTATGGCTTTGGCATGTATTGCCGGGCTGAGCCTTACATCGTGTAAGGATAAATCAGAAACGACTACCGATACCGAAACAGTTGTGCCGGAGAATGGAAGTGAAGCTCCCATGGATACTATTGTTCGTGAGGACGATACTATTATTGAGACCGGGACATCTAATGATACTAAAGAGAATCCTGTTGGCACTCAGGTGCCATAACAGGCCGTCAATTATTATAGTTAAGAAAGGACGACTCTACACAGAGCCGTCCTTTTTTATTTTTAAATCTTGCCTAAAGAAAGTATATGGTGTTAACTTCTAAATGATGATGGTGTAGCATTGGTGAACTTCTTAAAGAAGTGGTTAAAATGCGCAGACTCGTCAAAACCTAAAGCATAACTTATTTCAGATATATTCCAGTCGGTATGCTTAAGTAGTGCTTTTGCTTCGCTTAACAGACGTTCGAATATATGATCTGATGTTGTTTTACCTGTGGTAAGCTTAATAGCACGGTTAAGGTGGTTAACATGCACATTAAGTTGTCCCGCAAAATCTTTTGCACTACGTAATGAAAACTGCTGAGACGGTGATTCTATCGGGAATTGTCTTTCTAACAACTCTGTAAATACAGATGTAATACGTGTATTGGCATCTACGTGAGCATATAGTGTTTCACTTGGGCGCATTTTTATCGCATAATGTACCATCTCCATAATATAATTGCGTATCAGGTCGAACTTAAACTGGTAGTCGCCCTTCATCTCATCAATCATTTTAGTAAATACATTAGTGACATATTCGTCATTTTCAACATCCAGTACATAGGCCGGACTTGCTCCAGGCATATACATAGGCAGGTCTTTCAGGCTGCCTCGCATGTGCTCACTGAAAAAAGCATCTTTAAAAATACAGAAAAAGCCTGTTGTATCGGGAGTAATAGCTTCGAAAGTGTAGGGTACAGTAGGATTAAAAAACAACAGGGTAGTGCCGTTTACTTCAAAACTCTTATCTGCGTAATGATATATATAGTGACCGCGTATCAGGGCAATCTTATAATAGTCCCTTCGGGTATATTTTACAGGTTCTTTTCCCGGACCCATACAGTCTTCATGCCTGAAAACATTAAAGTGACCAAGGTCTTTTTGCAGGCCCTCGGGCATCCAGTTAAATTTCTGCTTGTATAAATCTTCAAGTGTTTCTGTCTTTGCCATGATTTATAATGTTTTAGGATATACAATTGGTGGTTATTTTACTTTACAAAAGTAGTTTTATACCAACTATAAAGTTATGTAAAAAGCAAAGTAAAAATTGTAAAATTCAAACAATTTTAGTCGTTATAGCAAGATTTCTATTGTTTGAAAATCACAAGCAATGGTTTGATGCGGGTAATATTCTGCGTTTGTATAGCTATATCTTTGTAATGTATGTTGGTGTATTCTAAATCAATGAAGTATGAAAAATCGGAAAGCTAAAAGAGATAACGCTAAAGCGTATCTAGTAGAGGTTGTATATTATGTATAACCTTCACTACCATATATACCGACTTCCTCAGCCTGAAATTCATAAGAAAGGCTGGTATACGTTCTGTCTTTTCAGTTCGGGTAACACAACCTCATTTTTATTACTGGATTCGTCTTCTGCACAAATGCCAAACGGACTTGATAATGGGCTTGTGTTTTCTATACAGGAAGATCAGTTGCCAAAACAGGTAAAAGACAATATAAAAAAATATCCGCTTTTTTATCAGAAAGGTTATGGCCCTTTTACATTAGGTACTTTACAGCAGTGCGATATTTCATCATTGTTCGATAAGATTACAAACCTTATTACTACCACCTATATATATAAAGATTATCTGCTGGCAAATTTTGCGTTACAGCTTCTTCATTTTGGCATCAAACATTTTGCGGACGATAAGGCAATTCAAAGCGTGTAATACTTAGTTTTTTGTCGTAGATGTGGTACTCTTTGACCTTAAAAAGGGTATTTCGCTAGAGCTGTTTACAAAAGGTTATATATTTGTGATAAATCATCAATACCCTTTTGTATGCGTAAAAACCTGTTTTATATCGTACTGCTTGCAGTAAGCAGTATGTATGCCCAACCCAATTCGGCACCAAAATGGCTTCGTAATGCGGCTATTTCACCAGACGGTTCCCAGATAGCTTTTTCCTATCAGGGAGATATTTTTAAAGTACCAACAGGTGGAGGCGACGCTGTACGCCTAACTATCCACGAGTCATATGATGCCGATCCCGTTTGGAGTAATGACGGCAGGCAACTGGCATTTTCATCTATGCGTTACGGTAATAAAGATGTGTTTGTTATACCTTCTGTTGGAGGCGTTGCCAAAAGGCTTACTTATCATTCGACAGATGATATTCCAACGGATTTTTCACCATCGGGTGATAAGGTCATCTTCTCGTCATCACGTCTTGATGATGTGTCTTCGTCGGTATTTCCAACGGCTGTATTATCTGAACTATATGAAATAAATATAGCTGGAGGACAGGAAAAGAGAATTATATCTACACCGGCGGAAATGGCTACCTATAGCCCGGACGGTACATGGCTGTTTTTTCATGACAAAAAAGGATACGAAGATCCGTGGAGAAAACACCATACATCATCGGTAACCCGCGACCTATGGTTATACAATACTAACGATAAACAATATTATCCTGTAACTGAGAGTACTGTTGAAGAGCGTAATCCTGTATTTGGTAACAATGGATCATATTTTTTTTTAAGCGAAAGAAATGGCACATTTAATGTATGGAAAGCGAACCTATCAAATAACAAAGAAAGCAACGCACAGCAGGTAACCAATTTTACAAAACATCCTGTTCGTTTTTTAAGCCGATCTAATAATGGTATGCTTTGTTATACCTGGGATGGGGATATATACACTCAGGCTGATGGCGGCCAGCCTCAAAAAGTGGCTATAACATTGCAGAGCGATGAAAGATATAACGAAAAAGTAATGCAGCCAATACGTGACGATGCCAGCGAATTTTCGGTATCGCCAAATGGCAAAGAAGTTGCTTTTGTAGTACACGGAGAAGTATTTGTAACGTCGGTAGAATTTGGCCAGACCAAACGAATTACAAATACGCCAGATCAGGAGCGTGATGTTCAGTTTAGCCCTGACGGAAGAAAATTACTTTATTCGGGAGAGCGTTGCGGATGCTGGAATATTTATGAAACGATTCTTGTAAACAAAGACGAGAAATACTTTTTTGACGCTTCACAGCTAAAAGAAACTGCAGTTGTAAGTTCGGGTAAAGAGTCATTCCAGGCACAATATTCACCAGATGGCAAAGAGATCGCTTTTCTTGAAGAGCGTACTACTGTACGTATATTAAACAGGGCTTCCGGTAATGTGAGGACAGTATTAGCCGGAAAATATAATTATTCGTATAGTGATGGCGACCAGTATTACACATGGTCTCCCGATAGTAAATGGCTTTTGGTGCCTTACTTTGGTTATGAACGTTGGAATACTGACATTGGGCTTTTGAATGTTAATGATGGCAAACTTCCTATAAACCTTAGCGAAAGCGGGTATAACAACCAACAGCCAAAATTTGGCATGGATGGCGAAATGGTATATTGGGCATCGGATAAAGAAGGGTACCGTTCGCACGGTAGCTGGGGATCTGAAAGTGATGTGTATGCAATATTCTTAACGGAGGCCGCGCACAAAAAATTCCAGCTTAGCAAGGCCGAATATGCTTTGTGGAAAGAACAGGAAGACGCTAAAAAAGAAGATAAAGATAAAAAATCGGATAAAAAAGAGAAGGATAGCGACAAAAAGGACAAGAAAGACGATGAGAAAGCTGAGCCTGTCAAAATTCTAAAAATAGACTTTGAAGGTCTTCAGGATCGTAAAGAGAAACTTACTATACATTCATCAAGGTTGTCTGACTTCGTGGTTGATAAAGATGCCGAAAACATTTATTACCTTACCCGTTTTGAAGAAGGCACCAACCTGTGGCGTACCAAATTCAGGGAAAAGGAAACAAAACTTTTTGTGAACCTTAACAGCGAAGATTCTAAAATTGCATTGGATAAAAAAGAAGAGAATCTTTTCCTTATTGATAAGACGGGAAAACTACTAAAGATTACCCTTAAAGATGCTAAGAAAGAAACGGTTAATTTCTCCAGTGAAATGAACCTGAACGAAACTGCCGAACGTAATTATATGTTTGAGCATGCCTGGAGGCAGTTTAAAAAGAAATTTTACCTTGAAGATATTCATGGCACCGATTGGGATTTCTACAAAAAGGAATATGCTAAGTTCCTGCCATACATTAATAACTCAATAGATTTTGCCGACCTGCTTGGTGAAATGCTTGGTGAAGCGAATGCGTCGCATACAGGAGGCCGTTATCGTCCGGAACCCAACAAGACAAATGATGCTACTGCTTCTTTAGGTATTTATATTGACAATACATATGATGGCGATGGTATAAGAATTGCTGAGGTTATGGATAAGAGTCCGCTGCTTAAGGCAAAGCAGAAAATAAAAGCAGGATATATTATCGAAGCTATTGAAGATGTTAAGATAACATCGGAACAAAATTATTATGCGTTACTAAACAGGAGAGCCGATAAAAAGACACTAATCTCAGTATTAGATCCTAAAGCTGGTAAACGCTGGAATGAAGTTATTGAACCTATAACGCTGACAAAAGAAAACCGACTTGCTTATGAGCGTTGGGTTAAGAACAGGGAAAAAGATGTTGAGAAAATGTCGGGTGGCCGCTTAGGCTATGTGCACGTTACAGGAATGGACTCGCAGAGTTTCCGTCAGGTTTTCGAAAAAGCATTAGGTAAATACAACGACCGTGAAGCATTAATAGTGGATACCCGATTTAATGGTGGTGGATGGCTGCATGACGATCTTGCGACCTTTTTAAGTGGTAAGCCGTATATGAGCTTTGAACCGAGAGGGCAGAAGATGGGCTCTGAACCATTGTTTAAATGGCAGAAGCCTTCGGCAGTGCTTATAAGCGAAGGTAATTATTCTGATGCGCATATGTTCCCTTATACCTACAAAGCACTTGATATTGGCAAACTAATAGGTATGCCGGTACCGGGAACAGGTACTGCGGTATGGTGGGAAAAAATGATCGATGGCAAAACTATTTTTGGTATTCCGCAAATAGGTATGCGTACCGTAAAAGAAGGGAAGCTAATGGAAAACTTTCAGTTGGAACCGGATGTAAAAGTTAAGAATGAGCCGGGCAAAACTAATAGTGGAGAAGACCAACAGTTGCGAAAAGCAGTAGATGAACTTCTTAAGAAATAAATAATTTACATGTAATGAACAGCCGCCTAATAGCGGCTGTTTTGCTTTTGTTTGAATTTTGTAAGCAATGCTTTGTTTTTTACAATAAGAGGCTATTGTTTCATAGTAATTTTGTATCCTGATAATTAACCATCAAACCAATCTAAGGACTATGAGAAACGAAAAAAATGCTGCTGTTATACAGGGATTGTATATTGCTGTTAACGAAAGGAACTTTGAATACCTTAATACTGTTAGCGATGCCAGAAGCGAATGGTTTGATATTCCTTTTAATATTACAAATTTGGGAATAACATCGGCGGCGGCCTCGTGGGAGAAAAGGTTCAGTCTTTTTCCCGATGTTACTTTCGAAATACAAAATCTTATGGCGTATGATAATTATGTAATAGTACAGGGAGTAGAAAGGGCAACGTTTAAAGGTATGCTGGCTTTCATTGATGAAGATATTATTACCGAAGGTTATCCTGTGGAAATTGCTTTTTGTGATATATACTACCTTGAAGATGGCAGGATATTAAAAGCCAATTCTAACTTCGATGTAAATGCTTTTAAAGAGCAGATTTGTGCGATACCTGTATAGCCATAATTTTATAGGATAGAATACCAGCCGCTTAATAAGCGGTTTTTTTGTTTTATAATTTAAATCTGTTTGTTTTTACTCTCATTTTAATTGATTGTTTGATTTGAGCAATTATTGCTTTGTATGCCGCAATAAGTTGACTTTAAAGCCTCTATATCTTTGTGTTATCAAATAATAACAATTAATTTAATAGAATAAGAAATGAAAAATTCTAATCAAAAAGTATGGTTTGTAACAGGTGCATCAAAAGGACTAGGCCTGTCACTTGTTAAACGATTATTAAACGAAGGCCATAACGTAACAGCTACTTCAAGAAGTCTTTCTGACCTGGAGAGTGCTGTAGGAAGCCATATTAATTTTTTACCGCTTGCAATAGATATTCTAAATGAAGAAAGCGTTGCTGATGCGGTTGATAAAACGATAAACCATTTCGGTAGTCTGGATGTTGTAGTTAACAATGCAGGTTATGGATTGTTAGGTGCATTAGAAGAACTTACCGATGCAGAAAGCAGGCAGAATTTTGATGTTAATGTATTCGGATCGCTTAACATTATACGTCATGCATTACCACAATTAAGAAAACAGCAATCAGGGCATATTTTCAATATAGCATCAATTGGTGGATTTACCGGTGATTTCCCCGGCTTTGGAATTTACTGCGCTACTAAATTTGCAGTACATGGCTTTACAGAATCGCTTGCTGCTGAGGTTGCGCCATTTGGCATCCATGCTACAGTAGTTTCTCCCGGTTACTTTAGGACTAACTTTTTAGAAGGCAGTTCTTTGGCAACACCTAAAAATGCTATTGAAGACTATAAATCGGTTAGGGATTCACAATCGGCTCATGAAAACGACATTAACAACAATCAGCCGGGCGATCCCGATAAGGCAGCAGCAGTGCTAATTGAAGTTGCTTCTATGCCACAGCCGCCGGTTCAGTTATTCCTTGGGCCAGATGCTTATCACCTGGCTGAGGTAAAAATGCAGTCGGTACAAAAAGAACTTGAGGCGTTAAGGCATATAGCCGCAGCCACAAATTTTGATAACTAATACACTCACGAACGGCTCAAAAATAAGGAGCCGTTCTTTATTTTTCTTTAAAATGTTTGAATAGTATAAACAATGCTGTGAATCTTGCAATAACAACTTTGTAATCGTGAAGTAATTTTGTTTCAGAAATATAAGGAATAATAAAGTATTTTTTATGGAAAATTCAACGCTTATTACTGCAAAAACTTTACTTGTAAATTTTACAGCAAAAGACAGTCAGTCTTCGACAGAGCTTCAATATGCACTTAATTATCTGGCTGACATCAGCAGGAACGAGGAAGGTTTTATACGATATGAGGTGTTTCGCTCAGACAATAACCATCTAGATTATTATGTATTGCAAACCTGGTCTGGAGAGCGTTCTTTGGAAAGGCATCTTAACCGGATACATGTATTAGAATTTGCTGCTCAACGCAAGCTTTGGCTTGCAAGGCCATTTAGTATAGTGCCACTTTCTATGCCGTTTAAGGCAGAATGGCTAAAGCCTTTGATAACAAATAGTATAAGCCTTAACTAAGCTTTATAAGATTATCTATATTTCTAAACCATCAATTATTAATCATAATCAAAAAACGTATGAAAGCAGTTTATATGATGCTAAGTGGATTGATATTATCCATCATGGCAACACTGGCAATGGCAGGACTTTTATCTGTTAGTGCCTTAATAGAACCTAAAACTAATCAATCAATTACAATGGAATCAGAACAAGACTATACAGGAATGTGGGTAACCAAAGATGGTTATATTCGCCACGAATTATTACCTAACGGACGTTATGATGAAGCAAGGGGTAATAAGGAAAGTGCTTACCAAGGGAGTTATACAATAACCGATGATCATATTGATTATAAGGATGATACCGGATTTACTGCCGATGGTGACTTTAAAGATGGCGTATTACACCACGGCGGATATCTTTTTTACAAACAAAATTAAATGGTAAGGGCAGCTAAATTAGCTGCCCTTTTTTATGCAACGGCATTGTTTAATGCCATTAATATTTCGCTGTTTAGCAGTCCGCTGCCGCCGCCATAATGCTGTACTATTTTGCATTCCGGGTTGTGCTCGGCAAAGAACTGGCGCAGTAACGCTTCACTTTCTTTAGATATACCACAGCCTAATAGCACGATATCAAAGTCTGTTTTCCTGAAAAGTTCAATAGTTTCTTCGTCGCTGCCTGCGCCGTAGCCTGCCCAATTGTCGTTATTGTTTATAAGACGTACTACTGTTTCCAGTATTTCGGGATGCCTGCCTGTATATAGAATGTTTATCTTTTTCATACTTCACGAATTTACAATACAAAATTGAAGCATCCAAATAGTAAAAGCATTGAACCAGGACAAGAAAATCAGTTAGCTACTATTTTTTTCTTTATTACTTTGTCTACCGCGCTCCTGTATCCCGAATTAATGAGGTATACGCCGTAAAGCGTTGTAGCCAATGCAAGAACCGTAATCCAGGTAATTCTTTCGCTAAGTATTAGTACACCCAGTAAAATAGCAATTATAGGATTTACATAGGCATAAGTAGATACCATTACTATTGGCAGGTGCTGTATAGCGTATAAGTAACTTAAATATGATAGTAGTGAGCCTACGATTGTAAGATATAATAATGCCCAAAGGCTATCGGCAGTTATGGCAGAAAGCTGCGCATAATCGTCGAACATTAATGAGAACAGGAACAAACCGATACCACCACTTATAAACTGTATCGAAGCATTAGTGTACGGACTGGTTGTAAAGCTTGTATGTTTCATATAAATACTTCCCAGCGCCCAGAATACACAGGCACCGAATGACGCTACAACACCCCAAAAGTATTCGGGTTTTGCAAGATCGGCAAGGTTATCTTTAAATATCAGGATAATACCAACGCAGCCTAATGCAAACCCACCAATTATTTTCAGGTTGAATTTTTTCTTCTCCTTACCCGATATAATATTCATGATAACTATATAAATTGGCATTACAGATACTATTAAAGCTGCGAGCCCACTTGGTATATACAGTTCTGCCCAACCTATAATGCCATTACCTAAAGTTATTAGCAGAATACCCGGAAGCGCCTGTTTGGCTATGTCTTTAAATGTGACTTTCTCCAGCATTTTAGCAAAATACATAATCACTAGGAGTAATAGCCCTGCACTAACTTGGCGTATACCAGAGAACAGAAACGGAGGGAAGTCTTTAACACCAATGCGCAATGCCAGATACGTGGTTCCCCAAAAGATGCATACAATTATAAGGGCAATGATAGCTTTGGTCTTAGTTTCCATTAGTTTTTACTGTGATAATTGAAAAGCCAAATTTCAATGATTTTTTTTAACCAATACAGATACAATTTTAGTATTTTTGACCAGTACAGTTTAAACACGTTATGGAAAAACTAAAAACAGAATATATTTACAATAGGATTGCAGCCAATATAGAACAGAAAATACTTGGTGGCGTACTAAAGACTGGTGAAAAGCTGCCGTCAGTACGGATAATAAGCCAGGAAAACGGTATAAGTATCAGTACGGCATTACAATCATATTATGTTTTAGAAAGCAAGGGACTTGTAGAAGCAAGGCCGCAGTCCGGTTACTATGTAACCTACTGTAGCAGGCTGCTTCCCAATCTGGTAGAGACCAGTACACCCAATAATCCGGCTGGTCCGGAAGAGACAGAGAGTATTATTTCCCGGGTATATTCTGAAATTGGCAGAAAAGATAAGCTGCAATTTTCTTTGGGAGTTCCGGCAACTGAGTTACTTCCTGTAGCTAAGCTAAACAAAGCTTTTATGCATGCTGTACGTGATATGGACAGTAGCGGTACCAATTATGAACCTGTGGAAGGTAACCTTAAACTGCGCCGCCAGATTGCCCGTCACTCTTATATGTGGGATGGTAATTTAAAAGAAACCGATATTATAACTTCGGCAGGATGTATGAACGCGCTGGCGAATTGCCTGATATCGTTAGTTTCTAAAGGCGATACAATAGCTGTTGAGAGTCCGGTTTATTTTGGTATCCTTCAGTTAGCTAATAGTTTAGGATTAAATGTTCTGGAATTGCCAACCAATGCTATTACCGGAATTGAGATTGAAGCACTTGAAAAAGAACTGAAAAACAATACAATACAACTATGCCTGTTAGTAAGTAACTTCAGTAATCCGTTGGGTAGCTGCATGCCCGACGAGCATAAAAAAAAGGTTGTTGAACTTATGGAGCATTATAATGTTCCGTTAATAGAAGATGACCTGTATGGCGATATCTATTTTGGTGCGCATAGGCCAAAATCGCTTAAGACGTATGATAAAAGCGGCAATGTATTGTGGTGCGGACCGTTCTCTAAAACCCTTGCTCCGGGTTACAGAGTAGGGTGGGTTGCTCCCGGAAAATATAAAGACAAAGTTTTGAAAACAAAGCAGTTTCATAATATATCGTCAACTACTCTAACACAGGAAGCTATTGGTAGTTTCCTCGAAAACGGGCGTTATGAAAACCATCTTAGAAAGCTTAGGAATACACTTCATGGTAATTCGCTAAACTATCTTAGGACGATTGGCGAGAGCTTTCCTGAAGATACTAAAGTATCGCGCCCTAACGGAGGGTTTATGCTTTGGCTGGAACTAAAAAAAGATATAGATACTTTCAGGCTCTACGAACAGGCAGTAAAACATAATATCAGTATTGCGCCGGGACGTATGTTTACCCTTCAGCAGCAATATAACAACTGTTTACGACTGAGTTACGGCCTTCACTGGAGCGATGAAGTAGAGCAGGGCTTACGTAAAATAGGCAGCTTGGCAAAAGGACTTTTTTAGGTGTTAATATTTCACTTTCTGCTCCCAAAACGCGGTTTTGCTGCGTAAAATTAATAGGGGTTATTTGCTTGGAAATCAATTAATTGAAAAAAAATGTTGCACAATTTGGTTTTCAAAAAAATACTGAAAAATGATGATTTCTTGTTGTTTTTAAAATGCTCGACCAAATTAAAATTGTTTGAATTTTACACTAAAAAAAAAATCCCTGCTTTCAAATTTTTACAGATCGGAAAGCAAGGCTTTTTAGTATGTCATATTTGGTTATCCGTTTACTAACGGCATAACTTTAGTTCCTATCAGTTCAATTGCATTGGTTAGCTGCTCATGAGAAAGCCCGGCATTATCCATTTGAAATGTAAATCGAGAAACACCTCCCAGAACTTCACTATGCCTTAGTAATTTTTCTGCAATTTCTTCGGGGCCGCCAACAAGAAGTGCGCCGGTTGGTCCGTTTTGTGAATCGAAATGCGGACGCGTAACTGCCGGCCATCCGCGCTCTTTGCCTATGCGGGTAAAGGTTTCGGCATAGCCCGGAAAGAAAGCTTCAACCGCTTTTTCGGTCGTCTCGGCAACATAACCTAATGAGTGAACGCCAACTTTTAGCTTATCGGGCGAATGCCCTGCCTTTTCTCCGGCTTCCCTGTATAGTTCTACCATCTGGCTGAAGTGACGTGTTTCGCCGCCAATAATTGCTATCATAAGTGGTAGCCCCAGAACTCCGGCACGAACAAACGATTCTCTCGTACCGCCAACTCCAAGCCATATTGGCAATTCACTTTGTAGCGGACGGGGATATATAGGCTGGTCGTGCAACGCAGGCCTGAATTTACCCTCCCAGTTTACGGTTTCGTTATCGCGAATTTTAAGTAACAGTTCTAATTTTTCAATAAAGAGTTCCCTGTAATCATGAAGATTAAAGCCAAAAAGAGGGAAAGCTTCGGTAAATGAACCACGGCCAACTACAATTTCTGCTCTTCCCTGAGATATAAGGTCCAGCGTAGCAAAACTCTGGAAAACCCTAACCGGATCGGCAGCACTCAGTACCGTTACAGCACTGGTAAGCTTAATACGTTTCGTACGTGCAGCCGCAGCCGAAAGGATTATCTCATTTGCCGAATCTAAAAATTCTTTACGGTGATGTTCACCAATGCCAAAAACATCGAGGCCGGCTCTATCGGCAGTTTCAATACGTTTCAGTAAGTCGTTTAGTGCTTTTGCGTTTTGGGCAGGTGTGTCCGGGTTTGCTGTTACAGGTGCGGCAGCAAAACTGTCTATGCCAATTTCCATAATGATCTTTGGTTATTTACTACGAATTTACAAAAACATTATTTGTAAATACGCAGTTTATAGGTTATGCAAAAAGCATTGAACATTTATTAAATTACCTTTTAAGTATTATATTAATTGCACCCTAGCCAGCTAACATGGTAATCAAATTTCGGTTCTTCTTTTGAATATACCTGATATTTTCCGGCATTGTCCTTTCTGTAAATATATAAGTCTTTAGAACAGGAGGGTTTGGCTACAGAATCTCCCGCCTGATAATTATCACTTTTACCAGGAGAATAATTCCAAAAATAAACCTCGTTATTTTTATCGTCAAAAAATGTTACTTTACTTTGCCTGGACACTTCAATATCTGATACAACAAAATTGTACGCCGTATGATATTCTTTTCTAGACTTATAAAACATTCGAATTTGAAATATCAAGACTACACCGAGAAAGATAAATACAAAGTTCTTTAGCCTATTATTTGCAGGGGTATTTCTGATTTCATTCATATCGTAACAATTAGCACTAATATAATGAAAAGTTTTTCCTGTTATTAAAGTATAGCTACCAAATAATATGTATTTTTCGGGTTAGTTTTTATTGAAGTATTTTTTTTGCTTCAATCCTAATTTCCCAACAAACAAACTATTTATAATGAAATCTTTTTCAGGAAACATTTTCTTAGCCGTTGCCTTATTGGTATGCAGTATATTAACTGCTGAGGCAAAGGTAAAACTACCTTCGTTTTTTACAGACAATATGGTGTTGCAGCAAAAAGCAACCGTTCCTTTTTGGGGTCAGGCTGCGACTAACACCAGTGTAAAAATTATCTCATCGTGGGATAAAAAAAGTTACACGGTAAAAGCAGACACCAATGGTAATTGGACGGTAAATTTAAAGACACCTGCTTATGGCGGGCCGTATACTATTTCTATTAATGACGGCGACATCGTAGAGCTTAAAAATATTCTTATTGGCGAAGTATGGCTATGCTCCGGCCAAAGTAATATGGAAATGCCGCTTGATGGCTGGGGTAAAATAAACAATTTTCAACAGGAAATTAATAATGCCAATTATCCGCAAATACGCCTGCTTCAGGCAGAGCATGTAGATAGCGCCAAACCTTTAAGTGATATTAAGGTTCAGCAAGGCGGATGGCAGGTTTGCAGTCCTTCTACAATTGCAGACTTCTCCTCTACAGCATACTTCTTTGCTAAAAAAATATACGATAAGAAACATATACCTATTGGCTTGTTGCATAGCTCTTGGGGCGGTACATTAATAGAAGCATGGACAAGCAGCGGATCGCTTCGTAAAATTCATGATTTTGATGCAGGCCTTAAAGCGTTAGAATCTGATTTTGATAAAGATGCAATGCAGAAAAAGTACGATGCCGATATGAAGGTGTGGGCTGCCACTGCGGAAAAGGCTGATAGAGGCACTACCGGAAAGTGGGATACTAAAGATTTTAACGACGACAGCTGGAAAACAATGAGGCTACCCCAATATTGGGAATATGATGCGCTTAACGCCGTTGACGGTGTTGTATGGTTTCGTAAAGAAGTAGACCTTCCTAAAAGCATGATAGGTAAAGAAATTACTTTTGAATTTTTTGCTGACGATGACGATGTGCTTTGGGTAAATGGTAGCCGAATTGGCGCAACTTCGGGCTATAATGTGAAACGTAATTATAAGATTCCTGCATCTTTGTGGAAAGAAAAAGGAAATGTAATTGCTATACGGGTTACCGATGCTACAGGTGGTGGCGGTATTTACGGAAAAGATACGGATATTGCCTTAAAAGCAGGAACAGAAACATTAGAACTTGCAGGTGACTGGAAGTACGCGGTAGGGGTTAACTACAAAGAGCTTGATGCTATGCCGTTTCTTCCTGCGGGGCAAAACAGGCCATCATCGCTTTATAATGCAATGATTCATCCACTTATAAAATTACCTATTGCAGGTGTTATCTGGTATCAGGGTGAAAGTAATGCCGACAGGGCGCACCAGTATCAGACATTGTTTCCTTTGCTTATTGCCGACTGGAGAGAAAAATTAAATAATAAAGACTTGCCATTTTTCTACGTGCAGCTGGCAAATTTTATGAAAGCATCGGCAGAGCCCGTTCCATCGGCATGGGCAGAACTTCGTGAAGCTCAGTTACAGGCGTTAAAGATACCTAACACCGGTATGGCTGTTACTACAGATATTGGAGATCCGTTAGATATTCATCCAAAAAACAAGCAGGATGTAGGGTACAGGCTGGCAAGTATCGCTTTGGCAAAAGTATATGGAGAGAAAACAGAATACTCAGGGCCTTTATATAAATCTTTTGTTGTAAAAGGAAGTAGTGCTGTTGTGTCTTTTGATCATACTGCAGGGATGAAAGCGGCTGAAAACGCTACACTAAAAGGGTTTGCAATAGCAGGAGCAGATAAAATTTTTCACTGGGCAGATGCTAAAATTCAGGGAAATACTATAGTTGTAACATCGTCAAAGGTTAAAAAGCCTGTTGCGGTGCGTTACAACTGGGCAGATAATCCCGAAGGAAATTTAGTAAATGGGGCAGGTCTTCCGGCTTCGTCATTTAGAACAGATGACTGGCACGAATCTACCTTTGGTAAAAAATAAAAGATTTAGAAAAAATTTTGTAGGTACAAAGCAACTGTAAATGAGTATTATTATTGATGCTTGCTTACATCGTGCTGTATAATGTTGTAAGACAAACCGTGTATAATCATAACTTATATTAACATTTCTTTAACGCATGTTTCGCTACTTTTGGTTTGTGAATAAGAAAATCCAATCAATCCTATTAGTCGACGACGACCAGGATGACCAACTGTTATTTCAGGAAGCCCTGGCAATAGCAGATGTCGCTGTGCGTTATAGCAGCGCATGTAACGGCATAGATGCTTTAGAGCAGCTTAGTGTCGCCAATCAACTACCTGATGTTATGGTTATTGACGTAAATATGCCAAAAATGAATGGTATTGATTGCCTTAAAGCAATAAAGCAATCAGATAAATTACAGACAATACCTGTAATTATGTATTCTACTTCATGCAGTAAAGAATACCAGCAGGACTGCCTTAACAGTGGTGCGGTAGCGTTTATGAAAAAACCTTCAGACTTCTCTGAGCTGTCTGCAAAAATTAAACAAATATTAAATTTCGTTTTTTCCGAAAGCGACACACAAATGTCCATTATATTATGATACTAATTGTAGACGATATAAGGGCCAATATATTAGCCTTACAAAAAACACTTGAACTTCACGGATTAGAGGTAGATTCTGCCGACTCTGGTGAAGAAGCATTGAAAAAAATCCTTAAAGTAGAGTATTCCCTTATCATCCTGGACGTGCAGATGCCAGGTATGGATGGATTTGAAGTAGCTGAAATATTGGCTGGCAGTAACCGTACCAAGGATATTCCGGTTATATTTTTATCGGCGGTAAACAAAGAGAAAAAGTTCATTTCTAAAGGTTATGAAAGTGGAGGGGTTGATTATATCACCAAACCTGTAGACCCGGATTTACTTATACTTAAAGTGAAGACTTTCCTTAAGTTGTATGAGCAAAACCTTGAGCTTAAAAACATACGCGACCTGTTGTCTAAAGAAGTAGAGATACGTAAAGAAGCACAGGAAAACCTTGAAAATAAGGTTGCCGAAAGAACACAGGAACTTCAGTCTAAAAATAGCGAGCTTGAATTTAGTAACCACGAATTGCAACAGTTTGCGTGGGTGGTTTCTCACGATTTGAAAGAACCGCTGCGTAAAATTGAAACGTTTATAAAAATAATTAAGGAGCGTTACCTAAAGGATGATGATATTGCCCGTGATTATGTTTTTAGAACAGTGAGATCGGCAGAACGAATGTCTAACCTTATTACAGATCTGCTTGATTACTCGCGACTTTCATCGGGAGTGGTGGCTGAAAGTACAGACCTTAACCTTATTTTAGACGAGGTTATTGCCGACTTTGATTACCGTATTGAAGAGAAAAAAGCAGCGATACATAAAACAAAACTTCCAATACTTACTGGCGTACCAAGTCAATTAAGGCAATTATTTCAGAATCTTTTGAGTAATTCGCTTAAATTTACCCGCCAGGATGTCGATCCGGTTATTACTGTGACCGCAGAAACTATAGCAGACAAAAGCTTTGACAGTGAGCTGTCTGAGAACGGCAATTATTGCAGAATAACAGTAACCGATAACGGAATTGGCTTTAATGAGGTTTATCTCGATAAGATATTTAAGATTTTCCAGAGCCTGAACGACCGTAATGCTTACGAAGGCACGGGGATTGGACTGGCAATAGCCAATAAAATAATAGAAAAACACAACGGAATAATTACCGCAAAAAGCAGCCCGGGCAGTGGTGCAAGCTTTATTATGGTATTGCCACTATAAAACGAATTTTTACTTACTATGGACGGTAATTTTAGAAGAAACTTATTTGTAAGCTCGGGGGTATCCATAACGATACTCCTTATTAGTTCTGCAGCATCATTTTTTAGCATACGGAGCCTACTGGATAGTAACGATTGGGTAAAGCATACCCAGGAAGTTATTTACAATCTTAACGAATCGAAATCGGTAATGGTAGATGCGCAGGGCAGTATGCGTGGTTTTTTAGTTACCGGCAAACAGGATTTCCTGAAACGCTACGAAAATGCTGAAGATGATACTAACGTATACATTGATAGGCTTGATCAGCTTACTGTAGATAATGCAAAGCAACAGGAATCTGTAAAGGAATTGAAACCATTAGTAGCTTCGTTTTATGACTACCTTGAAGATAAAGTAGCCAATAAAATAAAAAATGGTACTGTTACTCCCGACCAGCTGGATAACGGCAGGGAACTGATGGAGCAAATACGCGTATTGCTTAAGCGTATGGAAAATGAAGAGCAAAGGCTGCTTACCGAGCGTAACTCATCGTCAGAAAAATACGGTTTATATAGCTCTATACTTATTATAGCTGCTGCATTGGTAGCATTACTTATCACGATAATATTCTTCGCCAGAATATTGAGGGATTACAATGAGCGCCTTAAACTGCAACTGAAGCTTGAAGAAAGCGAAAGGGAAACGGCTGAAAGGATTATAGCAATAAGTGAAATAGCTACAGAGATATCATCAGGTAATTACGAGATAAGAGTTAATGACAGCCAAAGCGATGCTTTGGGCACAGTAGCAGGTTCACTTAATAACATGGCGGTTGAGCTTAATAAATCTTTTAAGACGTTATCAGACAATGAATGGCTGCAATCGGGTATTGCCAAGCTTAATGATGTAATGATAGGTGAGAAAGGAATTTATGAGCTTACTAAAGATGTTATTGAACACCTTGCTGAATATACCAACAGCAGTGCTGCGGTATTATATATATTAGAAGGCGAAGAACTTATAGCCTCTTCGGGTTACAGCTATGTATCTGATAGTGCACGCGAGCGTCTAAAAGTGGGTGACGGACTTAGCGGACAGGCAGTTTTATCACGTAAAATAATGGAGATAAAAGGTGTTGCCTCTGGTGACATAACTATATCGTATGCTTTGGGTGAAGCTAAACCGGCGCACATAATTGCTGTTCCGTTGATAGATGATAAAGTAACCGGAGTTATAGAATTGGCATCGGTTAAAGAATATTCTAAGAAACATATTGCATTCTTAACAGAAGCATCGGATAATGTTGGTATAGCAATTTCTGCAGCCCAGAACAGGAAGCGTTTACAGGAACTTCTTGAAGAAACCGAATCGCAGTCGGAAGAATTAAGGGTACAGCACAGTGAGATGGAAAACATCAACGCTGAACTGGAAGCACAAACGCAAAAGCTTCAGGCTTCTGAAGAGGAATTAAGGGTACAGCAGGAAGAACTGCAACAGACTAACGAAGAGCTTGCAGAACGCAGTGTTTTATTGGAAGAAAGAAACGTTGAGATCCAGAAGAAATCGGAAGACCTTGAGCTTAGCACACGTTATAAGTCGGAGTTTCTTGCAAATATGTCGCATGAGCTTAGAACGCCGCTTAACTCGATATTACTATTGAGCAGGCTGCTTTCTGAAAACACAGACGATAATATGAACGATGAGCAGATAGAGTTTGCAAAAGTTATCCAAAGTTCAGGAAACGGACTTCTTGGTCTTATTGATGAGATACTTGACCTTTCTAAAATTGAGGCCGGTAAGATGGAACTTGAGTTCATAGATATTTCTACAAAAGAAATTACCGATGTGCTTAAAGCCCTTTTCAGCGAAGTGGCAAAACAGAAAAATATAGAATTTAAGGTTATAGCAGATGATGCACCGATAGTGCTTAAAACCGATAAGATGAGGCTGGAGCAGATATTAAAGAACTTAATATCTAATGCGATCAAATTTACATCGGAAGGTTCTGTTACCCTTGAAATTACAAAACACAAACTAAACGAGAAATTAGTAAACTTTACAGTTAAAGATAGTGGTATTGGTATACCGAGAGAAAAGCAGCCGCTTATTTTTGAGGCATTCCAACAGGCAGACGGTTCAACGAAACGTAAATATGGCGGTACAGGTTTAGGGTTATCTATTAGCCGTGAACTGGCTAAGTTGCTAAAAGGCGATATTACGCTTGTAAGCGAGCAAAACATAGGTAGTGAGTTTACGCTTACTATACCTATTATAGGTTCCGCTAACATGCAGCCTGAAAGAATTGAAGTTACAAGAAGACCTATTGCCAATACTACTTTTTCTGCTTTAACCGCTTCAACCGCATTGGTTGCTGCTCCTGTAGCTGAAGATGAAACAGAAGTTTCTGCCGAAGAAGAAAAAAGCAGCAAATACCTTAGTGCAACTATTCCTGATGATGTTCCTGATGACAGGAATACTATCAGTGAAAACGATAAGGTAATGCTAATTGTAGAAGATGACGTAAACTTTGCCAAATCATTGTTAGAGTTTACACGTCAGCGCGGTTACAAAGGTGTCGTATCTGTACGTGGTGACCATGCGCTTAACCTGGCTATTATGTATAAACCTGTGGGTGTGTTGCTTGATATTCAGTTACCTATTAAGAGTGGTTGGGAAGTTATAGAGGAGCTTAAAGCGAACTGGCAGACCAAGCATATACCAGTACACATGATGTCATCGCACAAAATGAAACAGGAAAGTTTGCTTAAAGGAGCTGTAAACTTCCTTGATAAACCTGTAGCATTTGAGCAGATACCTGAAATATTCAGGCGTATTGAGCATATTGTAAACAAAGAATCGCAAAAGGTGCTTATCATTGAAGATAACCCTAAGCATGCTAAGGCACTTGCTTATTTCCTTGAAACTTATAACATTAATTCTGAAATTAAGAGCGATGTTACCGATGGGGTAGATGCGCTTCAAAAGGAAACTGTAGACTGTGTAATCCTTGATATGGGAATACCGGATCAGCAGGCGTATGATATTCTTGACAGGGTTAAAAAGAATCCGGGTCTTGAAAATCTTCCTGTAATTGTGTTTACAGGTAAGAGCCTTTCGATGAATGAAGAGCTTAAGATCAAGAAATATGCCGACTCTATAATTGTAAAAACGGCGCATTCGTATCAGCGTATGCTGGACGAAGTTTCGCTTTTCCTTCACCTTGTGGAAGAAAACAAAAAAGGCGCAAGCAGTAAAAAGGATAGTTATAAAAAATTAACGCTGCTTAACAATGTGCTTAGCGGTAAAACGGTACTTGTAGTAGATGACGATGTTCGTAATATCTATTCGCTTACCAAGTCGCTGGAAGTACTTAAAATGAATGTTATTACCGCTATAGATGGTAAAGAGGCTCTAAAAGCATTAGAAGAAAACCCTGGGGTTGATGTAGTATTGCTGGATATGATGATGCCTAACATGGATGGTTATGAAACGGCAACACGCATACGTGAAAATAGCAAATACAAAAAACTGCCTGTTATTGCCGTTACGGCGAAAGCCATGACAGGAGACAGGGAAAAATGCATTAACGCTGGTGCTTCTGATTATATTACCAAACCGGTAGATATAGATCAGTTACTTTCGCTTTTACGAGTTTGGCTTTACGATCAACTATAATTGTTAACGATTTAGAGATGGAGAAAAAGAAAATTTTAATTGTAGATGACGATCCCCGTAATATCTTTGCACTTACGGCTACGCTAAGGTCAAAATCATTTGACTGCCAGTCGTGCTCAGGCGCACCGGAAGCGATACAATTATTAAAGTCTGACGAAGATATAGACGCCGTATTAATGGATATGATGATGCCTGATATGGATGGTTATGAAGCTATACCTATTATAAAGGGTATTGCGCACAGGCAGGGGCTGCCAATTATAGCAGTTACCGCTCAGGCCATGATAGGAGACCGTGAAAAATGCCTTAGGGCGGGTGCCGATGACTACATATCTAAACCGATTGATGTAGATAAATTGTTAGAAATACTTAGTACTATTTAGAGAGGGAGAGATGATAAATGACCGTGAACTTGAACTGTTGATAAATGAAGTGTTTGAATACCACGGTTTTGATTTTGGAGGATATTCGCGGGCTTCTTTAAAAAGACGTATAGACAGGCTGTTGCAGCTTGACGGCTTTGATAAGTTTGGCGATTTACTATATAAAGTTAGAACAGAACCGGGTTACTTTAAACGCATGGTAGAGGAGATTACGGTAAATGTTACCGAAATGTTCCGCGACCCGTTGTTTTACAAACTGCTGCGTGAAGAAATTATTCCGGTGCTGGCTACAAAACCATTTATAAGGATATGGCACGCAGGGTGTTCTTCGGGCGAGGAAGTCTATTCTATGGCAATACTGCTGCAGGAAGCCAATTTGCTTCAAAAATCTTTGTTGTATGCTACCGACATCAATCCTTTGGTACTAGATACCGCTAAAAAGGGTATTTTTCCTTTGCAGATGATGAAACAGTATTCTGAAAACTACATGGTATCAGGCGGTAAAAAAGATTTCTCGCAATACTATACAGCCAATTACGGTTTTGCAAAATTTAGTAGTGAACTGTCAGCTAAAATGGTGTTTTCAGAACACAATCTTGTTTCAGACGGTTCATTTAACGAATTCGACATTATACTTTGCCGTAATGTGCTGATCTATTTTGATAAAGAACTTCAGGACAGGGCTTTTGTATTATTCGATCAAAGTCTTGCAAAGCTGGGTTACCTAGCATTAGGAACAAAAGAAACACTTAAATTTTCTTCATTAGGTAAGAGATACAACCAGATCAATAAGGAGAAATTATGGAAAAAGATGGAATGATACGGGGATGTAAAGTGCTTATTATCGGCGGATCTGCAGGTAGCCTCGAAGTGCTTATACAAATACTGCCCCAGCTTAACCAGATACCAACTTTTGCTATAGTTATGGTATTGCACCGTAAAAGCGGTGAAGACGCTACTCTGGAAGAACTAATTGCTATTAAAAGTAAAATACCTGTGGTGGAGGTAGAAGATAAAACCCCTTTAAAGGCTGGTTATATCTATGTTGCGCCATCGGACTATCATTTACTTTTTGAAACCAATGATATTCTTTCCTTAGATACTTCCGAAAAAATAAATTACAGCAGGCCAAGCATCGATGTTTCTTTTGAATCGGCAGCCGAAGTATATGGAGAATCGCTTGTGGCTATACTCCTTTCGGGAGCAAATTCTGATGGTACTGAAGGTCTTCTTGCTATAAAAAATGCGGGTGGTGTTACTGTTGTTCAGGAACCCGAAAGTGCCCAGATGCCCTTTATGCCTAAAAATGCCCTAGAAGCTACCAATCCTGCTTACGTGCTGGATGTTGAGGGTATACTTCAGTTTATCACTTCTATTAATTCATAAAGAATGATTCAGTGTTATTGTGGTTCAGGAATGCCTTTTTCGGCATGTTGTGAACTTTACATTTCAGGAATTGAAAAAGCACCTACTGCCGAGGCATTAATGCGTTCGAGGTATTCGGCTTATGCTGTTCATAATGCTGATTATCTTTGGAACACCACACATCCTAAAGAGCGAAAATACCACAGCAAAGCGGCAATGCTCGACTGGGCAAAAAGTAACCAGTGGCTAAAACTGGAAATTTTATTTGCTAATGATACTATTGTTGAGTTTAAAGCCTATTACCTTGACAATACGCTCAGAGCCCAGGTACATTATGAGAAGTCTGTGTTTGCTAAAGAGGATGATTCCTGGTATTATATAGACGGGACTTATTGATAATTATTTCATATGTGTTTTAATCTTTTTCTTACGTAATTTTGCTATAAACCAATTAATATCTAATAATTATGAAAAGATATGAAATTATCGATGGTATTTCCAGCTGGCTTCCACGATCAGATTTTCATCTATTCAGATTATAAGATTTAAAAATAGTATTAAAAGGCGCAGAGAAGCCCCTTTTATTTATTAGGTACTATGTTAAAAATTTATGTTTAAACCACCTGTAAACACTAATAAAATCTTAATACAGGGATTACGTTAAATTCTCTGAAAGACTTGTTTTTTTAAGGTGAAAAAAGTTACATTTGTTAATATTGTATTAAAAAAACCTCACAACTGATTATTAACAAATTAATATTTTTTATGACTACAGAAGAAATTAAGCAGAGCATTGCAAGTTGGACGTCTACCCGTGAAAATGCTAAGGTATTGAATAAAAAATTTCAACAGGGTAACAGCTTTTCGTATGATGTTCCTCCTTACGCTGATGCATCATCATATCTACATGTATATCCTGGTTTGTTTGACGGGCAACTATTGTTCTTTGTTATTCCGGCTGAATATGATAATGAACAGTATGCGGAAGAAATTGACAAGTATACAATTGTTTGTCCTGCAGAGAATGGATTATCCGGAGGCCACAATATAACACCAACCGAAGCGAATGCAAGAATACTTGCCTGGGAAGAGCATCACGTTGCGTGGATACAGCAAAAAGTAAATACTGTAGACGGCGTTTTCCAGGCTTTTGAAATAGCAACTGAAGACTTTGAAGCAGCGAGTGTCGTTATTACTCTAGGACTTAAAAAAACACCTAAAGCAGAACTTGATTTTAACGCAGATATGATTGTAACAAATAAGATTAATACGCAATTGGTTTATGACGATTTCAGCAGACCTATACCACCCTTTAGCTCAACTGCAGATGTACAGTCATTTTATCTGTTATCGGTCTAGTTTCATATGAGTATAATTGATACCATTTTATTAAATTTTGACTATGCATTACCTATAATATTAATTATAGGAATTTTGGTAAATCTATGTTTTTATAAGTTTATCGCTTCAATGTACAAATGGATTTTCTATTATTTGTTAATTATGCTTTGTATAGATGTTGGTGCTCGAATTTATGGTCAGTTTGGTTCCAATCTAATATTACTACCGATATATAGTGTAATAGAGGTAATAATTATCACTGTATTCTATTACAAATTTCTTTTTGAGGCATCGCACAGGTTAGTAAAAGGCCTGTGCTTTATTGCCTCATTATACATATTGTGGGAAATCATAATTTTGATAGGTATCGAAACCAGTCAGTTTCAATCTTACGCTAAAGTAGCAGACAACTTTGTAGTCGTTACTTTGACATTAGCTTATTTCCATGAAAAAATTTATATTTTTAAAGAATCTAAATGGGATAATTTTCAGTTTAATACAGTTGTATTAGTTTATTTCTTTTTAAATATGATATTTTTTCTTCCTATAAATTTTTTAATAAATGAATCAACCGGATTGAAATTTTATTTTTGGTTTGGCACAAATATTTTAACTCTTTTATTCTATTCTTATTTAACCCATTCTATATGGAAAAATGGCAGGACCCGCAAGTTATTGCCTTCTGGATCGCGATAGTTGTTATTTTCATAGCCACACTTTTACTCTTTGTGGTTAGGATTCTGCATGCAGGTTATAAACGCATGACAGAGGTCAATCTGCGTGAAACACGCCTGCAATTAGAACATCAAAAGAAATTACTCGAAGTTAACCTACAGGCACAGGAAAAAGAACGTATGCGTATTGCCAGCGACCTGCATGACAGCCTCATTGGTAAACTTGTTGTGGTTAAGATGAAAAGCCAGATCGGGGCTACATCAGCCGATATTGACAGCATGCTTGAAGAGAGCATTGCCGAAGCGAGGCGCATATCACATGATCTTACACCGCCTTTATTAGAGTTTTCACGAATAGAAGAACTGGTCGATGACCTGGTGAGTCCGTGGAAGCATAAATTAAATATTGTATATTTAAGCGATATACGAAACACGGAAGACCTGCCGACACAATCTAAGATACAAGTACTTAGGGTAGTGCAGGAGCTTTTGGTAAATATAAACAAACATGCAGCAGCAGATATTGTTACCGTACACCTTCGGTATACCGATAAATTGTTTACGCTTGTTGTTAAGGATAACGGCCGTGGGTTTGATACCGCAGCACTTAAAAAGGGCCTTGGCCTTGGTAACCTGGAACTCAGGATGCAATACCTTAATGCGAATTATAAAGTAAAATCGGCACAGGGAAGGGGGACAGCAACAATTATAGCTGCATCTATACAAAATCCTGCTTATGAATAACATTACTATTGCGATCACAGACGATGACGCACTTATTGTAAGCCTCCTACAGGGTTACCTTCAAAGTATTGAAGACCTGACTGTGCAACTAACAGCTAACAGCGGTGAAGAGCTTTTGGCTTCACTTGCCTCGGCAGATACCTTACCCGATATTATCCTCCTGGATCTTAAGATGGCAGGTATGGATGGCATTGAAGTTACGCAAAACTTAAAGGAAATCTATCCCGATATAAAAGTCATCGTTATATCTTCTCATTACCAGAAACTGTTTATGGGTTTTATGCTTAAAACAGGTGTTTCGGCGTTTTTACCAAAGGGTATATCTCCGGTAGAACTAGTAGATATTATCAGGACGGTCTATAAACAGGGCTACTTTTTTAAAGAAGATCAAATGGCGGTACTTAGGGAGCAAATTCCTGCTAAGGCTCCTAAACCTGTATTACAGGACGAAGAATTGTTGTCTGAAAGAGAAAAAGATGTACTAAAGCTTATTTGCCAGCAAAAAACAGCCAAAGAAATTGGCGATGTGCTTTTTATAACGCAACGTACAGCTGAAGGGCACAAAAATAATCTATTTGTAAAAACCGGAGCAAAAAACATAGCTGGGCTTGTTATATATGCAATACAACAGGGTGTTATGAGCGTAGAAGAGTTGCCCATTATCTAGATATGGACTTATTTATCTAAACTACAAAAACCAGGTATTTTTACCTGGTTTTTTAATTCAGGTAATTTCTACCTTCGCTGTGTTGAAGGATTGAACGAAATTTGCCTAGTAAGAATAAGAAACATAAGTTTTATTATAAAAGCCAGGCAGGTCTGAATAGTTCGGTTAGTCCCCAAACACTTAAACGAGTTTATGTCCCCCCAAAGAACAGTAATTTAAGAGGCCTGCCTGTTTTTTATAGCAACGATAGTTGGACTTTAATAGTAGTTATCAATTTATTAGATGTCTTTGGAGCAGCGTAAGTAGTAAGGCGCTGCTCCTTTTTTTTGTATTTTTTTGAGTACTGGTTATTTATAGCAAAAAGGGCAGCCACATATTGGCTGCCCTTTTGTTTGGGTAATAATCAGGCTTTTGATTAATCAATATAGCCCATATTCTGGATGAATCCTTTAGTTACATCCATAGTTTGTTGTGGTATAGGGAATATCCTTCTATAAGGTTGTGTTGCCGGTTTTGCAGAACCCGGCTGTGCCTGGTCAAGCGTACCGAAACGTACCATTTGAGGACGTCTCCACATTTCCCAATACATTTCGTAACCTATTTCTTTATAAAGCGTTGCAGCATCAAGAGAAGCGATAGGCGTACCCGGTACGTTACCAAACAGGGCTTCACGCGTTCTGCTTGTACGTAGTAGGTTAATATCGGCCAAAGCAGCACCTGTATTTCCATTACGGAAGTAAGCCTCAGCTCTCATTGTGTATATACCTCCTAAACGGAATAACGGAATATCAACTTTACTTGTACCATTATTAGCACCATCTCCCGGGTCAAATTCAAACTTAAAACAGCGAACACCACGGTTAATCTGATTTTGCGCAAGTATAGACTGTGTTTTGTTGTCAAAATCAAGTTCAGGAGTAAAGTTCATAGGCGTAGTAGTACTTTTTTCGCAAACAAGTGCCGATACTTTAATCCTTCCGTCTGATGTCATTTCGAAGCCACCACCTGTAGTAAGTTTCGGACCATATTGCTGACCTACAAGGATACCTCTGTTAAAATGGAACCAAGGCTTAACAGTACCCGGAACCATATCTGTAGCAGGAACACTCGTAGTCGTAGCATCATTCATAAACCACGTACCATCGGCATATTGGTAATACCTGTGGAACCTTGGGTCATCATGGTTACCATTCCAGCTTGCATAGAACTCAGGAGTCATACATGATCCGTTAGTTCCCCTGTTACCCGGAGATACCCTCTGGTTACGTTCGCAAGACATATAGGCAAGGTCGTTATCACCATCACGTAATTTGTCAATTTTCTGTGTAATGGCAAACACAAGCTCTTTTGCGCCATTGTTATTAATAGAGAAGTTATCAAAATAGTTGGACGCAAGATTAAATTTACCTGAGTTAATAACTAAGCTGGTGTAGTAAATAACTTTATCCATATCAGTACCATTTCCGTCTAAAGCCGGTTCTGTAAACTTAAAGGTAGAGTTAGCATTGTAACGGTCTTTGTACACGGCACGGTTAAGGTACATTTGAGCAAGTATAGAATAAGCAGCCTCTTTAGTGATCCTTCCATTGTGGGTTCTTTGTTCACCCAATGCAGCAAGGCTTGGTATTTGTTCTTCAACCGATTTAATCAGTTCGTCAATACCTTCGGCAGCCTGCTTAATTTCAAGCGGAGCACTTGGTGAAGACGGGTCACGGTAAGGTGCCTGTCCGTAAAGGTCAAAAGTTGTGTAGGTATAAAAAGCTAAAAGTACTTTCGCTTCAGCAAGAAAAATAGTTTTCTCCGGGTCGTTACCGTTCTGTATTGTACGGATAGCAGTTAGTGAGCGTGTAATACCATTGGTAAGCAGGTTCCAGTTATCTGTAACAACAGCATTATCGGGAGCCCAGTTAAACTCGTGCATAGCGCGCCATTTTCCACCATCCCCCCAGTCACTTCCGCGGGTAGGAAGCATGGCAACATCGCTGCTGTATTCCTGCATGGCAATCATACCACCATTATCTGTAAAAGTCCTGTCGCCCAAACGGTCGTAAGCTGCTGCCAGGGCACTTGCCGCGTTGCTTGCCTCATCACCAAGCACCTCGTCCATCACTTCTTCGTCAAGGCTTGTACAACCCGCCAAAACAAGCGCTGCACATGCTGTGATTATCGTCGTCTTTTTAAATATGTTCGTGAAATTCATGATTATAGTTTTAATGTTGTACCGAATAGGAATGTTCTTGATGTTGGGTAGCTTGAATAATCTATACCAATAGACTGGTTACCGCCATTAGGCTTAGGGCTGTTAATAAGCGGATCGTAACCGTTGTAATCCGTAATTGTCAATAGGTTTTGTCCTGTTATATAGAAGCTAATACCTTGTAGCCATTTAATATTTACAGGCTTAAAGTTATAACCGATGCGTGCTGTGTTAAGACGGATAAAATCTGACTTTTCAAGATATAACGTAGATATTTGAGGTGAGTTGGCAGGGTTAGCTGCAGAATTTGCATATACCGATGCTACGTTCCTGTCTGATGCAAGGTTATTAATGTTCAATGCATTTAAGAATGTATTGTTTAGGTTATAACCACCTGTCTGACCGATGATAGAGAATGAGAAGTCAAAATTCTTATAGCTCATTTCACTGTTTAAACCGTACGTAAATGTTGGTATAGCACCCTCTATAATGTAACGATCGTTTCCGTCAATAGTACCGTTTCCGTCTTTATCCTGGTAAACATTAGCACCATTCTCATCAAATCCTGTATGTTTAAGCAGGTAGAATGATCCCGCAGAATAGCCGCTTTTGTAAATGTTTGCATTTACACCGGACTGGCCCGGTCCTGATATTGTTCCGGAAAGTATTTCTGATACCGGAAGGTTTTTGATCTGATTGTCAAGTGTTGCACCATTTACATCCATCGACCATTTAAAATTGTCGTTGTCTATAATTTTACCACCCAACATAAACTCTAAACCTTTGTTTACAATCTCACCATCAATGTTTACCCAAACGTTTGTGGTAGGGCTAAGCACCTGAGAAGGTATGTTAAGAATTGCGTCTGTAGTAGTTTTATTAAAGTAATCTACACTACCGTAAATTCTGTCGTTAAGGAAACCAAAATCAAGACCAATGTTAAACTGTGTTACAACTTCCCATTTAAGGTCAGGGTTCGGTGTTCTACCAACAGATATACCATTTACAAGCTCTAAATCGTCATACAGGTAGTAGCCATCGGCACCTGCAAGAGCGTAACTTGCTTTAGTAATTTTGTTTTGTACTTCTTGGTTACCCGTTTGTCCCCAGCTTGCACGAAGTTTAAGGTTGTTTACAACATTAGATGACTTTAAGAAGCTTTCCTGAGAAATGTTCCATCCCGCAGCAAATGATGGGAAGTAACCGTATTTGTTGTTTTCACCAAAACGTGTAGAACCGTCTGCCCTTAATGATGCTGTTAAAAGGTATCGGCTGTCAAAAGAGTAGTTAACCCTACCAAAATATGACTGTAGCTCATTTATTTGTGCGAAACCGGCAACACCCGATTGTACTCCGGCAAATGCAGGGTTATTACCCGGTTGTATACCAACATTCCTATCAGCGATATTGTCTATACTGAAGCTTGTTCCTGATCTTTCAAATTTTTGGTAAGAGAAACCTGCCATAGCATCAAACTTATGTTTGTCAGCAGCTATATCATATGTTAAGTAATGTTCTACCAATGAGTTTTTAGACTCAAGGTTGTTCTGTACATAACGGCCTCTCGGGTTAAGGTCGGTAAGGTTAGGATATATTGTAGTATTCCTTTCTGCGATAGAACGGTCTATGCCTAGATTCAGTTTATATTCAAACCCTTTTGCAATACGGAAAGATGATTCCATATTACCTAATACCCTAAGCGTACGAGTCTCGTCTTCGTAAATGCTAAGCAGGTAAGCAGGGTTGTAGTGTGCATTCATGTTAAAGTTGGTGTACTCACCATTCTCGTCAAACACATTACGCGTTGGGTTAGCCATAAGCGTGTGGATGATTAGCTGACCATTAGATCCACCGTCATCACTTGTAGGTACACCATTATCTTTAGTTTCGCTGGCAGTAAGGTTCACTTTAATTTTAAGACGCTGATCGTCTAAGAACGACTCGGCAGCATTAATTCTACCAGATGTACGCTTAAAGTTACTCTGGTTAACAATACCTTCCTGATCCATTTGCGCAAGTGATACGTAGTAATTACCTGTATTACTTTGCTTAGAGTAAGAAAGTGAGTTGTTTTTGGTTACAGCTTCCCTGTAAATTACATCCTGCCAGTCTGTGTTTCCACCGTGGTCAAAAGCGGGATCTGTAAGTTTTTCCCTGTATTGCTGAGCACTTAAAAGGTCAAGTTTTTTAGCAACAGTTGAAAGTCCTACATAAGAGTCCATAGTAAAAGTGCCTTCACCTTTTCTACCTTTTTTGGTGGTAACAATAACAACACCGTTAGAACCCCTTGCACCGTATATGGCAGCTGCAGATGCATCTTTTAGTACCGATATCGATTCAATATCGCTCGTATTTAAAAAGTTTAAAGGGTTTTTTGCAGAAGATGCTCCAAAACCAACGTTAGATCCGCCCGGGCTAACATCGTCGTTAGACAATGGTACACCATCTACAACAAAAAGGGGAGTACTTCCACTCCTGATAGAGCCAACCCCACGAATGGTTACGTTAACGCCCGCACCCGGTTCGCCGCTGGTTTGTACTACACGCACACCGGCAACTTTACCTTGTAAAAGCTGATCTGCAGATGTGTTAACCCCCTGTCTGAACTGTTCCTCTTTTAACTGGGCAACAGATCCTGTAGCATCTCTTTTTGCTACTTTACCGTAACCTACAACAAGAACCTCATTAAGTTCAGATGCGTCCGGTATCATGTTTACAGTAAGAGTACTTCCCTTTACTGTTACTGTTTGGGTTTTGTAACCCACATAAATTACACTAAGTGTTTTGCCTTGTGCAACGGCAATTTCAAAATCACCATCCATATTGGTAACAACACTGTTGTTAGTGCCTGCTTCAATAATGGTAGCACCCGGTAATGGTAATCCGTTTTCATCAAGTACCCTACCTTTTACAGGCTCCTGTACAATTGTTGATGCATTTACTAAAGCCGTTCTGTCCGATTTTAAGGCTTTTGGTGGTTCGTTTACTGTTTTTTTACTGTACCCGGTTTGTAGGGTAAGTAAGGCAGGAACCAAAAAACATAGGTTTTTTAACCTGAAAGTTGTAATTTTAAAATACATTGAATTAAGTTATTGGTTTTACGATGCTTAATTGGGCCGTAGCTGTTGGCGCAGCTGCGGCTTTTTTTTGGTACTATTTGTGTTTCAGTATTTCAATCTTTTTTAAAAGAGCCGATGTGGCTTTTTACGGAAAACCGTACAGGCTCTAATTATTGACTGCGAAATAAGCGAATGTTAAGGGGAATTATTTTGTGTGAAGGTTATCTTTAAATTAAGTGATGGAGCTACTAAAACGCTATAGTTGGCGCGTGTTAACAAAAAAATCATGCTTAGTTTTTGTTTTGTTTTTTCTAAGCTAACAAAGGCTTAACCTGTGTATTCTACATTTGCCCGCATACCAAAATAATAACCCTGAGACATAAGTAAATAGGGGTTAAGTCTAAATTTTCACACTACAAATTTTAATTTTATGAAATCATTTATTTCAGCGGTTACTGTTCTGTTAACTACAGCGGCAGTGACGCAGGTGCATGCTCAGAGCGATAATTTAAAGCTGAATCAGTTACAGGTTATAGGCTCGCATAATAGCTATAAAACAGCTATTGAGCCCGAGCTGTATAAAGCTTTATATGCGAGAGATTCTGCTATTGCAGGAGTACAATATGAACACATCGCAATTGCAGACCAGCTTACTATGGGGCTTCGCAATCTTGAAATTGATATTTATGCCGATAAAAAGGGAGGGAAGTATGCCCATCCTAAAGGACTAGAGCTTGTAAAACCAGAAAAAGCATATGATCCAAACGGCGAAATGAACAAGCCAGGCTTTAAGATCATCCACATGGTAGATGTAGACTTCAGGAGCTCTGTACTTACGTTTGAAAGCTGTCTGCAAATGCTTAAAAAATGGTCAGACGAGCATCCGGGACATACCCCCGTATTTATTACGCTTGAACCAAAAGATGGCTACACCAATAATTTTGGTACGACCCCCGAAGCCTTTACGCCACAACTTTTTGATGAAGCAGATGCTGTGATACGAAAAAACCTTGGTTCTGATAAACTTATAACACCGGATATGGTGAGGGGCAAATATGCAACGCTTGAAGAAGCTGTACTTAAAGGCAACTGGCCGACACTTAAAACGGCTAAGGGTAAGTTTTTCTTCCTACTAGATGATAGTAAGAACAAAATGAAGATGTATATGGAAGGACATCCATCTTTAAAAGGGCGCGTTGCTTTTGTAAATGCGCAACCCGGAACACCGGAAGCTGCTGCCATGTTTAGGAATGAATCGAATAAGGACACGGATATTACTGACCTTGTTAAGAAGGGGTATATAATCCGCACTCGTGCCGATCTTAATACAGTACAGGCACGTAAAAATGACTATTCATTGTTTGAACTGGCTAAGAAATCGGGAGCTCAGATTATTACTACCGATTATTACCAGCCTAGTAAACTGTTTCCGTCTACGTTCCAGATAAAATTTGATGACGGAAAATATGTAAGGACAAACCCTGTAAACGGATCCAAGTAACATATATTCCTAAAAAGGAAAAAAGCCTGCAAGATATAGCCTTGCAGGTTTTTTTATTAGTTGTCGATATTTATCACTTCTCCTGTTTTTAAATTAACGGTAAAATGCCCTGCCGGTGCTCCCTTGAGAAATTTGTCCAGAATAGAAAAGAATAATTTAAAGTTGTTTTGTGTAGTATCTGCTGATTGTTTTTTCTTAAAAATGCAATCAGAAATTATTTTGTACTGTTTTATCCTGTCTGTTCCGATATCAGAAATTGCAAGCCTGTCTGCACTTCTAATGCGGTAGAAATCTGTAATCAGATCAATACCTTTCCATTCTTTAAAGGCTTCCAGTTTTAATCTGTTTTTCTTTAGAAGATTTTCAGCTTTTTTAGTAGCATTTATCCATTCGTCTGACGATTTATCTTTTATAAAGTTTTCTATCGATTCCGAATTTCGATTAGCTAAGATCAACAGATCATAACCTGATATTTCTGATAGAAATTTTCTGAATTCTAAAGGCCAGTCGTCAGGCATAAACCGTAGCCTTACTAATTCTTTCAGGTGATAATCGGTAAATTCATGATAGCTTTTAGTTTTGAGTATAGCGTCGTCCCAAATGTTGGTAGAATTGATGCTTTTTAGATATTTATGTTCTAAAGCATACAGATCGAAAAGTTCGTTAAATCGAGGCACATTATCTATAGTTATAGTTTCAATTTCAGCTGTGTTTTCCTGTTTAATAGTTAACAGCTTATATGCCGGAATATAAGCAGCCAACGATGGCGTTTGTATGTTAACAATTGTGTTGCCGGTTTTGGTAGTTCGCACACCGGTATCGTTAATATGCATGTGACCGCCAAAATGTATCTGGATGCCGGCATCGGCAAAAGTTTGAGCAACTTCTTCTTCGGGTATCCTGTCCAGCTGCCATTTGCCTTTCCCCATTAGCGATTCAATTTCTGCAGATGCATCATCATTAAATTCTACCATAGGGTAATGACTGAAAGCAATTAACGTTTTGCCTCTTTTTTTGGCTTCATCCGCAACTTTTTTCACCCAGCTTACTAAGTGTTTTTTATGCGACAGTACATTGTTATAACCAAGGTCTGCACCCGAATAATTCTTCGGATTTTTACCATCACCATTACTATTTGCCTTAGGAATGTAAACGTTACCATCAATTGCCAATAACCAAAGTCCCTCAACAGGCTCGGTAAGATAGCTTACATCGGGAACAGAGTATCCTGGAGCTACATCATAAACCCTGTATGACAATGATGATTGCTTTTGAGCATTTTCGTATAAATAATTATCGGGGCTGTAATTGCTAAAAGGTGTTTCCCAGTAGATATAATTTGGCTTAGGGAAAAAGCCAAAATTATTTAAATAACGTGTGATGTCTTCATAACCCATTTTCGCAAGGTCTTTTGTAACTACTACAGGCAATTCGTTTCGTTTAGGCTTGTACATTCCCTCATTACTAAAAATGGGCTGAGGTTTGCCACCTTCACCTAAAAAATCGTCTTTGCCCGACGGTTGTGCAAAAGGGCCAACCGGATCATGATTACCTGTCGTAATAAAAAATTCAATCCCATATTTTTGAGCGTATTCGTTTAATATGCGTTGTAAACCTCTTAGGTGGATAGGCTGACCATCATCGGTATAATCGCCGGGTAATGCAACAAGTTTGATATTACGTTTGGCAATATCATCTAGTGCGGTAAGAAAAGCAAAATAATTTTCGTTGAAAATGCGAGTGGAATGCAATTGCGAATCCATCGTTCGCAGTAACACATTTTTTCTGTTAACCGGATTTATGATGCCTTTATAATCTGTATCACTAAAAGTACCGTACAAATCCTGAAAATGGACGTCTGCCAGAAAAGCAACCTGTATTTCTTTGGTTTCTGACTGCGATAGTAATTGATGGGGAAGGAGAGTGATGAGTAGTAAAAAGCTATATAATCTGGACATGTAATTTTTAGTGCAAAATTCTGAAATGCTATATAAAGCCAATGTTATATAAAAGCAATATTTAGGTTAGGTGTAAAATAAAAGCATCCCCATAAAGGGGATGCTTTCGTTAAAAATAATTTGGGTTTAGACTAAAATTTCTTCGTTACGGCAATTCGTTTCGTGATCACTCCTGCATCAGAAGTTACGTTAAGAATATAAATTGCAGATTCCAGTCCTGTAACATCCATACTAAAGTTTTCTGTAGTAATGTTTCCGTCTCTTACTAATCGTCCGTTAAGGTCATAAAGACTTGCTTTAAGATTGTTGTGAGAAGAGAAATCAGGTACTTTAACAAATACTTCTGTAGAAGCAGGATTTGGATAAATATTTATGTCAAGTTTGCTAAAGTCATCCACTCCAACCAATGGTGATACAACTATTGTAACACTTGCATCGCTGCAATTACCATTATTAATAGCATCGCATATTCTGTAGATTACAATATATGTACCGTCCGGTGTAGAAGCAGGAACATTAATACTTCCGTCTGCGTCAATAGTTACACCGGCAAGTCCTCCTGTGTTAACTATGCTTATTGTTATGTCAGTATCTTCAACAAGCTCGTTGTTGTAAAGGTCGTTAGCGGTAACATCTCCTGCAACACCACCAGTACCTTCAAGTATAGTGTTTGCGCTAAAGTTATCATCAACTGCAACTAGTATATTAGTAACATTTAATGTAGCCGCGTTAGATAATTTAAAGCAATCGCTTGTTTGTAATAACATAACTCTGTACTGGTAACCATTGTAGCTTACCGGAACATTTGTTACCGTTAATGCGCTGGTTGTAGCACCAGAATATACAGGGCTTGTACCACCATCTGTAATATCAGTCCAGTTTTCACCGTCTTCACTTACCTGCCATTGGTATCCGGTTATGTTTCCGGCAGCAGTAGTAAAGGTAGCAGTGTTGTTTACAGTTATATTTGCAGACTGTGGTTGCGTGGTAATATTAATAGCTTGTGGTTGTGTTATAGTTACGTTTTCAACCTTTACACATCCAATAGCATCTGTAATTGTAACAGTATAATCGCCAGCAGGTAGGTCTGTCGCTTCGGCATTTGTACCACCTGAAGGTAACCATTGGTAAGTATAAGGACCAACGCCTCCACTTACTGTTAGAGCGGCAGAGCCTGTTTCGCCATTACAAAGTGCATCTGTTTTAGTAACTGTCCAGATCAACGCTTCAGGCTGTGTAAGGCTAAAGTCTCTGGTGATTGAACAACCGTTAGCATCTGTAATAGCTACCGAATAATCGCCTGCTGCAAGGTTAGATGCTGTAGCACCTGTGCTAACATTAGGTGTCCATTCGTATGAATACTCCTCAGTTCCTCCGGTTACTGTTAACGCAATTTCGCCGGTATTGGTACCACCACATACTATATCTGTCTGAACCACGGTAACATCAAGAACATCTGGTTGAGTAATGTTAAAAATTTCAGTGGTAACGCATCCAAACACATCTGTAATAGTAAGTGTATAGCTGCCAGGAGTAAGACCTGTAGCTGCAGGTCCGTTACCGCCTGTTGGCGCCCACGAATAAAAGTATTCCGGAGAATTTCCTGTTACAATAACACTTGCAGTACCATTTGAACCGCCATTGCAAGACACATTTGTCTGTGTAGGAGTTACAATTAGCTCAGGTTGTTGTGTTATAGCAAATGATTTAGAAGTTGTACATCCGTTAGCATCTGTTACAACTACACTATAGTTTCCAACAGCTAATCCTGTAGCTGTAGCAGTTGTACTAACTGCTGGTGTCCATACATATTCAAATGGAGCTGTACCTCCCAGTACAGTTATACTGGCAATACCCGTAGATGCCCCAAAACAGTTAATGTTAGTTGTAGTTGAGTTTGCAACTAACACGCCCGGTTGTGTAATAACAATTTCTTTATTACCGGTACAACCTGCACTATCAGTTATAGTTACAGTATAAGTTCCTGCTGTAAGTTCTGTAGCTGTGGCTGCAGTACCTCCGGAAGGAGCCCACGAATAGGTGTAGTTTCCTGCGCCACCTGTTGCAGTTACGGTTGCCGAACCGTTGTTCTGTCCGTTACAAAGTATATTTGTTTGTATTGATGTAGCGGTTATTGCAGTTGGCTGTGTAATAGTAAACGATTGTGTCGCTGTACATCCATTAGCATCGGTTACGGTTACCGTATATGTACCTGCAGTAAGCCCTGTTGCTGTTGCAGCAGTACCACCTGATGGAGCCCATGAATACGTGTATGCTCCTGTACCACCTGTAACGTTTACTGTAGCAGACCCGTTAGACGCACCGTTACAAACTAAGTTTGTCTGTGCACTTGCTGTAGCTACAAGAGCAGTAGGCTGTGTAATAGTAAACAATTGCGTAGCTGTACATAAGTTTGCATCGGTTACAGTTACGGTGTATGTTCCCGGCGCAAGTCCATTAGCTGTTGCCGCAGTTCCTCCCGATGGAGCCCATGAATACGTGTATGCTCCTGTACCACCTGTTACAGTTGCAGTCGCAGAACCATTAGTAAGTCCGTTGCAAGTTACATTAGTGTGCGATGGGGTAATTGCAAGGGCGGTTGGTTGTGTAATAGTAAACGATTGTGTCGCTGTACATAAGTTAGCATCTGTTACAGTTACAACATATGTTCCTGCAGTAAGTCCTGATGCTGTTGCCGCAGTACCACCTGACGGAGCCCATGAATACGTGTAAGTTCCCGTACCACCTGTAACATTTACTGTTGCAGAGCCTGTAGCGGCATTATTACACAATATGTTTGTTTGTGCAGCCGGGGTGGCTACAAGAGGAGCAGGCTGTGTAATAGTGATCGATTGTGTAGCTGTACATAAGTTTGCATCGGTTACAGTTACGGTGTATGTCCCTGCCACAAGTCCTGTTGCCGTAGCCGCAGTACCACCCGATGGAGCCCATGAATATGTATATGTTCCTGTACCACCTGTTACAGTTGCAGTTGCAGTACCATTATTAATACCGTTACAAGACACATTAATTTGTGACGGAGTAATTGCGATAGCAGTTGGCTCTGTAATAGTAAACGATTGTGTCGTTGTACAGTTATTAGCATCTGTTACAGTTACAACATATGTTCCTGAAGTAAGGCCTGATGCTGTTGCCGCAGTACCACCTGACGGAGCCCATGAATACGTGTAAGTTCCCGTACCGCCTGTAACATTTACTGTTGCAGAGCCTGTAGCGGCATCATTACATAATATGTTTGTTTGTGCAGCCGGGGTGGCTACAAGAGCATCAGGCTGTGTAATAGTAAACGATTGTGTCGCTGTACATAAGTTAGCATCGGTTACAGTTACGGTGTATGTCCCTGCCACAAGTCCTGTTGCAGTAGCCGCAGTACCACCCGATGGAGCCCATGAATAGGTGTAAGTTCCTGTACCGCCTGTTACAGTTGCAGTTGCAGTACCATTATTGATACCGTTACAAGATACATTAGTGTGCGATGGGGTAATTGCAATTGCAGTTGGCTGTGTAATAGTAAACGATTGTGTCGCTGTACATAAGTTTGCATCGGTTACAGTTACAGTATATGTTCCTGTCGTAAGGCCTGATGCTGTTGCCGCAGTACCACCTGACGGAGCCCATGAATACGTGTAAGTTCCCGTACCGCCTGTAACATTTATTGTTGCAGAGCCTGTAGGGGCATCGTTACACAATATGTTTGTTTGTGCAGCCGGGGTGGCTACAAGAGCATCAGGCTGTGTAATAGTAAACGATTGTGTCGCTGTACATAAGTTTGCATCGGTTACAGTTACAGTATATGCTCCTGGTGCAAGTCCTGTTGCCGTAGCGGCAGTACCACCCGATGGAGACCATGAATATGTGTACGCTCCTGTACCGCCTGTTACAGTTGCAGTTGCAGTACCATTATTAAATCCGTTACAAGACACATTAATTTGTGAAGGAGTGATAGAAATACCGGTTGGCTCCGTAATAGTAAAGGATTGTGTCGTTGTACAAGTATTAGCATCGGTTACAGTTACAGTATATGTTCCTGCGGTAAGTCCTGAAGCTGTTGCAGAAGTACCACCCGTTGGAGCCCATGAATAGGTATATACTCCTGTACCACCTGTAACGCTTACTGTAGCAGCCCCGTTAGACGCGCCATTGCAAAGTAAGTTTGTTTGTGCACTTGCTGTTGCTACAAGAGCATCAGGTTGTGTAATAGTGATCGATTGTGTCGCTGTACATAAGTTTGCATCGGTTACAGTTACGGTATATGTTCCCGGCGCAAGTCCATTGGCTGTTGCCGCAGTACCTCCCGATGGAGCCCATAAATACGTGTATGCTCCTGTACCGCCTGTTACAGTTGCAGTCGCAGAACCATCATTAATTCCGTTGCAAGTTACATTAGTGTGCGATGGGGTAATTGCAATTGCAGTTGGCTGTGTAATAGTAAACGATTGTGTCGCTGTACAACTATTATCATCGGTTACAGTTACAGTATATGTACCTGCGGTAAGCCCTGATGCTGTTGCAGCAGTACCACCTGATGGAGACCATGAATAGGAATATGCTCCTGTACCACCCGTTACATTTACTGTTGCAGAACCTGTAGTACCACCATTACAAAGTAGATTGGTTTGTGCACTTGCTGTTGCTACAAGAGCAGCAGGTTGTGTAATAGTGATCGATTGTGTCGCTGTACATAAGTTTGCATCGGTTACAGTTACGGTGTATGTTCCCGGCGCAAGTTCATTAGCTGTTGACACAGTACCTCCCGATGGAGCCCATGAATAGGTATACGCTCCCGTACCGCCTGTTACAGTTACAGTAGCAGAACCATTATTAGCTCCATTACAAGACACATTAGTTTGTGAAGGAGTAATAGAAATACCGGTTGGCTCTGTAATAGTAAACGATTGTGTCGCTGTACAACTATTATCATCGGTTACAGTTACAGTATATGTACCTGCAGTAAGTCCTGATGCTGTTGCAGCAGTACCACCTGATGGAGACCATGAATAGGTATATGCTCCTGTACCACCCGTTACATTTACTGTTGCAGAACCTGTAGTGGCACCATTACAAAGAAGATTTGTTTGTGCTCCTATCGAAGCTACAAGAGCACTAGGTTGTGTAATCGTAAAGCTTCTCGTTATAGAACATCCGCCGGCCAAACTGGCAGTAACAGTATAAGTACCGGCTGTAAGTGCACTAGCTGTAGCAGTTGTACTAACCGACGGTGACCATACATACGTAAGTGCCCCTGAATTTCCGGAAACGTTTATTGTTGCGGATCCTGTAGCAGTACCATTACACAGTATATCTGTTTGAGATGTTGTTGCTGTTAAAGTGTTTGTTGTGCTTACAGTAAAGTTTTTCGTTATTGAGCAACCATTAGAGTCTGTAATTACAACACTGTAAGGGCCAGCGGCCAGATTTGTTATTGCTTGTGTAGTAGCTCCGTTAGACCATAAATAGCTGTAGGGAGATGTCCCGCCTGAAGGGAAAACAGCTGTCTCTCCGCCAGTATTACATGTTGCATCTGTACGGCTGGTAGATGCCACAAGCATTGTTGCAGGTTGCGTAATTGTAACCAATTGGGTAGCTGTACATCCGTTTGCATCGGTTATAGTTACCGTATATGTTCCTGCGTAAAGTCCTGTAGCAGTTGCCGCAGTGCCTCCTGAAGGTGCCCATGAATACGTATAACCTGGTGTGCCTCCGCTTACAGATACAGTAGCCGAACCGTTATTACCATTTCTACATGCCACATTAGTTTGTGCAGTTATCGTAGCAGTAATATCCGTAGGCTGAGTTATTGAAACCCATTGTGTAGTTTCGCATCCATTGGTATCAGTTACAGTTACCGCATATGTTCCTGCAGATAGTCCTGTTGCTGTCGAATCAGTGCCGCCAAATGGAGACCATGAATAGGTAAATGTACCGGTCCCACCTGTTGCTGATACAGTAGCCGAACCGTTAGATCCGTTAGCGCAAGATACATTAGTTTGTGCAGATACCGAAGTAGTAATTGCTGTTGGTTCAGTAAGTGTAAAGCTTTGTGTAGCTTCACAACCATTAGCATCGGTTACCGTTACAATGTATGTTCCGGCACCAAGCCCTGACGCTGTCGCAGCAGTACCACCCGACGGAGACCATGAGTATGTACGTCCGCCTGTACCACCTGTTACATTTACAGTAGCCGTTCCGTTATTTCCTCCAAAACAACTTGGGTTATTTATTGTACCCTGCGAGGCTACCAATACATTTGGTTCAGTAATAGTAAAGCTTTGTGTTGCAGTACATGAGTTAACATCAGTCACAGTTACAGTATATGTACCCGCAGTAAGTCCTGTAGCTGTAGCTGCTGTACCTCCTGAAGGCGACCAAGAGTAAGAAAGTGCTCCCGTTCCACCCGAAGCATTTACCGAAGCAGCTCCTGTAGCAGCACCATTACAACCTACATTGGTCTGCGCAAAAGGTGTAACGGTAATAACAGCAGGCTCTGTAATAGTAAAGCTTTGAGTAGCTGTACAATTATACTCATCGGTTACAGTAACTGTATATGTGCCTGCAGTAAGTCCTGTAGCCGTAGCTCCAGTTCCACCCGAAGGCGACCATGAGTAAGAAAGTGTTCCAGTTCCACCGGAAGCGCTTACAGTAGCCGAGCCATCAGTTCCGCCGTTGCATGTTAGATTGCTTTGTCCAGCTGCGGTGACTGTAATTCCGGTTGACGGTTCAGTAATAGTAAAGCTTTGGGTTGCGGTACAGTTGTTAATATCTGTCACTGTTACGGTATATGTACCTGCCGAAAGCCCGGTAGCGGTAGCCGCTGTACCTCCTGAAGGTGACCAAGAGTAAGATAATGTACCGGTTCCGCCACTTGCTGTAACTGAAGCTGCGCCCGTTGCCGTACCCTTGCAGGCTATGTTGGTTTGCGAGAGCGGTGTTACCGTAATAGCAGAAGGTTGGGTTATACTAACATTTTGTGTAGTAAAGCAAGTATTCGTATCTGTAATTGTTACTACATAGTTACCTGCTGTAAGCCCTGTGGCTGTCGCCGATGTACCTCCGGATGGTGACCATGAGTATGTTAATCCACCTGTGCCGCCGGAAGCGGTTACCGTAGCAGATCCGGTTGCAGCACCGTTACAACCTACATTGGTTTGTGATGTTATCGAAGATGTAATTGTCGTAGGCTGTGTAATAGTAACACTTGCAGTTGCTGTGCATAAGTTTTGGTCTGTTACTGTTACCGTATATGTACCTGCAGTAAGTCCTGTAGCTGTAGCCGCAGTTCCACCTGAAGGCGACCACGAGTAAGTGTAATCTCCTGTACCTCCTGTAACGGTTGCCGTTGCAGTTCCGTTAGAGCCTCCATTACATGATACATTAGTTTGGCCTGGCGTTATAACTATTTGCGGATTTACAGTAACAGTTACTGTACCGCATGTTCCCGGAGTTACACATCCGCCTTCGCCCCTTACATAATAAGTAGTTGTTGTAGTTGGGCTAACACTAAATGTAGCTGATGTGGTAGTGGTTATAGGCGTACCACCACAGCTCCCTGTATATACATGCCATGCAGTAGCACTGTTAAGTGTTCCTGTAATGGTAACTGTTTTGCTTGATCCGTAACAGTTTATACCCGTGGCTGCAAGTGTAGGCTGCGTAGGTGCAGTACAAGCTGTACAGTCAACATTTGGTGTTACATAATTAGCAGGTGTTATGCCCTGTGTTCCTGAATTGGTTTTTGTCCAATTAAGCCTATTATTTATACTTTCCCTCAAATCATCAGAAGTTCCTGTCAGGGTACCAGTATATTTATTGTTAGGTAATTCTACACTATCACTTAAATTATACAATGCTACACAGTTTACTCCATTTGTCAATCCTAAGGGTATGACACTTTCGGCAGTGCCTAAAGCTATGTCTGACCTATTCCATGATGTAGAAGGGTCATAATTAGTTGAGTTTATATCTCCATGTACACCAGCTATGAAAATAGGGGATAAAGGCCTCATAATGTTTCCTATACTTTGATAAGCTAGTATCTGATCGCCTCCAAATAAATTAAAATTATACGGAGTTCCAGATGGATTAAGTACAAAAGAAGTTCCTGCCACGCCATTTACAGTAAGTGTGTTTGGAGACGTTTCAATAACCGAAATAATAGTACCACAGCTTACGCCACCGGTAGGTATGGTCCATCTAATGTGGGGTTCGCTAGTACTTGCCCATACAGCATTTCCCCATCCTTCTTCTGTAAAATAAATTATTTCTCCCGCAGGTATATCCTTTAAGGTAATAAATGAAAAACCGTCCAGCGTTGCAGTATCATAGCCTATAAAGGCAATATCACCCGCGGCAAGGCTTTGTGCGCTGAGCCCTTGTGAAAATATACAGGAGTATAAAAACACTAAGAGCAATAGTAATTTTTGTTTCATGTTTGGTGTGATTTGATTATTAATGGCAGAGATAAGCGTTATGCCAACCTCCTAAACGTTCCGGAATTTGGATAGCCTCATTCTTTTTTATAAAGTCTCCATTGTTGGATAAAGTCTCTATTTTTTTAAAAATCAGGCCATCATTGTTATTGTTGGCTTCAAGAGTATATATGTAATGGTCAAATAATGTTTTATTATCTTCGAAATTTATAGTTCCCCTTGGTCCGTCAATTTTTATATCTTCTACAATTTTTATAACTGAATTTATATTTCCTGCTTGTTCAGACTTTGTAATAATATGGTTTACTGTAAGTCCGCTTTCGTATCCCAATAGTGAAAAAATTGAAGGTGCTTGTGAGTATGCAGCCAGATATCGATTTGTAAACTCGCAACTTTTATCGTTACTTTCAAGCCATGGGCTAACAATATACGCAGGTATAGGATTGCTCTTATAGTCTTCTATAAAAGCGTCGCTTATGGAGAATGCAGTAAAATAGAATGGATATTTAGATGTTATCTTATTTTTAGAAATAAATGCTGCTGTTTCTTCGGCATATAAACCGCTGAAAAATCCAAATACAGCGTCCGGATTGGCATTATCTATAACAGCTTCCATATACTTTTCCTCTTCCTCTCTTGGATTTAGTGGTGTTATATAATGTCCTGTAAAGTTTATGTTTTCTGTTAAAGAAGATTCAAGTGCTGATAATATTCCATAACCTGAATCATAATAAGAAGTAGCGGAGGCAATAGAGTTATAATTTTTTTCGGAAAAATATTTACCTAATAAATATCCTGATTCTGCAAGAGCGAAAGAATTTATATATATCCCCTTAAAAGATTTTTTTGAATACGGCATAGTGGCACCAAGGTCTGTTGCTAAGACTAAAATATCATTAGCAGATGCATACTCGTAAACATGGCTTATATTGTTATGTCCAAAAAAACCAATTATAATATTAATACCTTCCTGAAAATTCAGCTTCTGTATTTTTTCTATTATTAATTGTTCATCTGCCCCAATCCCTATGCTCTCTACAAATAATTTTGCATTAAGATTGTTTAATTTTAATCCGCGAACAAAATCCCTGTCAAGTGTTTTGTATTGTCTTGACTGGGGGATTAAAACTCCGATTTTTATTTCACCACCCATAAAAAAAATGTAAAAAGAGAGGTAATATAGTACCTCTCTTAAATTATTAATATTAGTTTCTTGAAGGAAAGTAACCTTCAGTACATATACAAGTATTTACAGCCAGATATGGGCTTCTTATTCCAAAAGGTTGGCTACCACCTGCTATACTAAGCGTCCCCGAAATTGTTGTTGTAACTCCTCCTACATAATTGGTTGGATCTGGCGTACTTTCAGAATACATATTAGGAAAAGTTCCACCTGATCCAAAACCAAGGGTATTACCATCGGTTTCATTAATAGGCGATCCGGTAGTAACAGGAACTACTGTTTGTGCTTTTACGTCTGATATAGCATGCGTATGCATTGGCATGTTTAGTGGCAACAGTGTCATTGTTTCATATCCACCAATTTCTCCTTGATCTATTGGGGTTAAACCGGGTCCCTGTCCTGGATGTACGATACTACGTCCTTGTAAATTAGGAATTCCAAAAGTTGTTTGTCCATCTCCGCCATAAGTTGTTCCCAATAGTGCAAAAAGTGGTGTGTTTTGAGCGATTGACAGTAATTGTCCGTTGCATTGCATCCAGCCAACCGGAGCAAATTGAAATCCAAAATGGCATATTGCACCTAAAATTTCGTCCATATTTTTTAAATTAGATTAATAAATTAATTTCTTGATGGAAAAATACCAACAAGTGCAATACTCGTATAAATTCCCAGATATGGACTTCTTGATGCGAAAGGCTGGCTTCCTCCAGCTATCGAAGGTGTTCCTGTTAATGTTGTACTAACCCCTCCTACAAAATTTGTTGGGTCTGGTGTGTTTTCAGAATACATATTAGGAAAAGTGCCACCTGAACCAAAACCAAGAGTATTGCCATCTGTCTCATTTATTGGGCTTCCAGTTGTTGTAGCAATTACTGTCTTAGCTGTAACAGTATTCATAATATGTGTATGAGCCGGCATATTTGTAGTTAGAAGTGTTACAGATTCTGTTCCTCCTACTTGTCCCTGAACTACAGGTTGTAATCCCGGTCCTGTTCCAGGATGTACTATTGAGCGGCCTCTTAAATCAGGCAAACCGAAAGTAGTTTGTCCGTTTCCTCCATAGGTTGTGCCCAATAGAGAAAAAAGCGCGGTATTTTGGGCAATAGATAAAATTGCCCCATCGCAAAATGCCCATCCTTTTGGAGGAAAATTAAAGCCGAAAGCCTGTATCTGACCTAAAAATTGTTCCATGATTGTATTTTTAATTTGTTGATTATATGGTTATAGCTAATGTATTAATAAGGGAAATACTAAAACCACGTATATTCACCTGTTTTGTAATATTGTAATTTCAGCGTATTTTTACTGTAGCGGCAGCAAAATCTTAATCTTCAGATATTGTACTATTTTCTATTAGTACGGCATCAAATTTAGGTGCTATTAATCATCCGAATATAGGTATAACTACCTGTTTTCTAAATTGGGATCTTTTTCATAATATGTATAAGGCAATTATAATTATTATGTAAGAAAATTATAAGAGAGATGAAATTTGCAACTTTAATCTTATCTTTGAAATATGTTAATTATTTAACAGAAGCCTGTCTTCAAATATTTTTATCTTATTATTTTCATTTACAGGTTTGTTGAAAAATTAAGCTGATTCAATTACAACCAATTAATAATTAATCATATGAGTAAAAAAGAAAACACAATTACTCTGGAAGATGCTAAACGTTTTGCTGCCAGATGGAGAAAAGAGGAAGGCACTTATAATGCCCATCATGAACTTCATGGATTCTTAATTCCGATAATAGATTTTGCAGAAGTTTTATCCGAAAAGCCGGATGCAGTAAGAGCTTATGTTGGAGTTGATGATTTGGGCGAAGAAAAACTAATGATGGTAGGTACCAGGTATAATAAAAGTACGGACACTTATGAAGATATTATTGCCGATAAAGGTGAATCTGCTATCTTTGATTTTTCAAGGCCATGTCCAAATTTATGCGATAAAGACAGTCCTCTGAACAAATAATAATTAAATGTATTTATTAAAGATCCTGACCAATCTTGGTCTTTTTATTCTTTTTATAAATTTGGTATTATATTCTATAGGCTTTGCTAAAAATGGCAAAGCCTATAAATTTTTTGTTGTATACATTATCTCACTTTTTCTAATAAACATTATTACAGAGATCTATGCGATATTGAATATCAACAATCACTTTTTAGCTACTTATTACCTTTTTTGTCCCTTTATACTACTGAGTTTTTTTTATTACTATTTGTTTGAAGGTATCAATAAAAAAAAACAATTATTCATTAAATTTTCGGCTGGTATTCTTGCTACTGTACTAGCCATGCAGTATATCGTAGATCCTGGCCAGTATTTTAAATTTAATTCGATAGGATTACTCGTAACTAATTGTTTAGTAAGTGTCTATGCAGTTTTGTATTTGTTTGAATTACTATCCGGCAAATTACCCTTTCAATATGCTACTATCGGTATATGTGTCTATTTTATAAGTAGTGCATTAATTTTTGCTTCTGCAACATCGATAGTGTCGTTCAACGTAGAAATTAGTATGTTTATCTGGAAAATAAATGCATCATTGTTTATTGTATATCAATTACTAATTTTATGGGAATGGAAGCAAACCTTTTATCTAACTCAGAAGAAACAGGGTTGATTATTATAACAGGTATATTTCTTATGTTCTTTATGAGCATGATATTATTGCTGTTCTTTTTCTTCTCTAAAAAGAAGATCGTTCAAAAAGAACTGGAAAAGAAGAACCTCGAGTTAGACTATCAAAAAAATCTTATTCTTGCAACTATTGAGGTGCAGGAGAATGAAAGGAAACGTATAGCACAGGATCTCCATGATGATATAAGTTCAAAATTAAATATTGTGTCCTTAAACAGCCATATGTTAACGACACCGGACTTAACACCCGATGAAGTTTCAGAGATTACAGTTAATATTATAAACCTTACAACTAAGACTTTAGAAAGTTCCAGAAGAATAGCTCATGACCTTTTACCTCCGGTTTTAGATAAATTTGGGTTACATGCTGGTGTTGAAGAGCTTTGTTTTGAATTTAACAGTAGTAAGTCGGTGATCGTAAAGTATGAAAATAATGTAACCTTTAATGATAATGATAATAACAGGCATTTGCATGTTTTCAGGATAATACAGGAGTTGATGAATAATTCATTAAGGCATGGAAAGGCTACAGAAGTTTCATTATCTTTTAATAATAGTAACGATAAAGTAATTTGTAAATATACAGACAACGGAAAAGGCTTTGACGCTGACAGGCTTAAAGAAAGTAAAGGGCTCGGGATGAAAAATATCGAAAGCCGTATTATTTTTCTTAAAGGAGATATTAAGATAGATTCAGCTGTTGACAAAGGAATTGACGTGGTTTTTAATTTTTAGTAATTATGGCAGATACTATAAGAATTGCACTCGCAGACGATGAAGTTCTTTTTAGGAAAGGCATATCGTTTATACTACAGCGCAAAAAAAATATAGATGTTATTTTTGAAGCGGGTAACGGAGAAGAAATGGTCTCTTTCTTAAGAGAAAATAAGATCAACAATACTAATCCCGATATAATTATTATAGACCTTAAAATGCCGGTTCTTAATGGCGTAGAGGCTACTAAAATTATACATTCAGAATTTCCGGAGATAAAGATAATAGCACTTACCAGCTACAATACCAAATCATTTATTGCCAATATGATTGATGTAGGTGCTGCATCTTACCTGGTAAAAAGCACAACGCCTCAGGAGCTTTTAACCACAATAAACGAGGTGTATGAAAATGGATTTTACTACAACGACGATGTATTGCAGGTAATACATGAGTGTCTTGCTTCGCCTAAGAAGAAATCTAAAGGCAGATTTCTGGAGGAGCAGCTTACCAATAGGGAAGTGGAGGTGCTTAAGCTTATTTGCAAACAGCACAGCGGTGCAGAAATTGCCGAAAAACTATTTCTGAGTACCCGGACTGTTGAAGGTCACAGGAACAACCTGTTACGCAAAACAGAATGCAAGAATATGATCGGGCTTATTATTTACGCTATCAATAATGAGTACGTAACTATAGAGAACCTTATAGAATAATATTACTTTTTTATTTACATAAGTTTTAACATTGTCAAAAATATCGAACAATGATATTTATCAGGTTTTGTATGCAAACGATATCTAATCTTTGCGGGCTAAACATTTTGTAGATGACATTACCAAAACAACTTCACACATTTCATATCCCGGTTATGGGGCTTGCCTACACAATTGATAGTCCTATACGGGTTGCCCAATATGGTATAGACTCTGTTATTTCTATTGTAGACGATGAACTGATAGAAAAAATGAACGCTTTTTACAGTGAAAAGTTTGAGCTTCCCTATAAAGAGATCACGCAGAAAATACAGGATTACCGTGCCGAACGCATTACGGCTTACCTTGATAAAGTAGATACCATTGTAAGACAAAAGTATGATTCGTTTTGTAAGGAGTTAATCGAAAGTAAAGAGGTATTAACCAACTTTATAGCGATGCTTCCTCAAAAATCTGAAATAAAGCAGGGTTTACAGGAGTTTATTTCGGATAAAGCCGGGATGATTAGCGGACTCAAAGAATATATTTCGCAAAATCTCTATCCCGGTTCTATTGATGTCAACATCATGACAAAAGTAGATAAAACAAATTTTGAGAAAAAAGAAGCACTACCTGTTATATACAACGATGCACATGCTTCTCTAAGAGGATTTGCAAATAGCAAACTAAGTTCTTCGCTTGTACTGTCGGCAGGTATGAATCCGTCATTATACAATTACATTGCGTCATTTGATGATTTTTTCCCTGATGCCAGTGGGCAGATAAAGAAGAAGATTGTACTTAAAGTAAGCGATTTTCGTTCTGCAATGATACAGGGAAGTTATCTGGCAAAAAAAGGAATATGGGTATCTGAGTATCGTATTGAATCGGGACTTAATTGCGGAGGGCACGCTTTCGCTACAGATGGTTTACTTCTAGGTTCAATTATGAATGAGTTTAAGCAAAGAAAAAGTGAGCTTATGGATACTGCATGCCAGCTTTTAATTAAGGCCCTGGCAAATACTCAGCGTACAGTTCCCTCAAACAGACCAACTCTAAAAATCACAGTGCAGGGTGGGGTAGGAACAACAGAGGAACACAACTTTCTACTTAATGAATATAATGTTGATTCTGTAGGTTGGGGATCTCCCTTCCTAATGGTTCCAGAAGCCACCTCTGTAGATGCAGCGACACGTAATTTATTGGCTGCAGCTAAAGAAAAAGATTTTTACAGGAGCGATATATCGCCGCTAGGAGTACCTTTTAATACAATTGAAGGGACTACCAATGATTTTTTAAAGAGTAAACGTATCTATGATGGTAAAGCCGGAAGCTCTTGCCCTAAAAAGCTCTTGGCACTTAGCCGCGAATATGATGAACAGGGTATATGTACAGCGTCTCGCAAATACCAGCAGATCAAATTAGGGCTACTGGATTCGGAAAAAGATAATCTGTCGGAATTGGAATTTAAGAATAGATATGAAGCCATAACTGTAAAGTCCTGCCTTTGCGTGGGCTTGGCAAACGCGTCATACCTTGAGAACAATATCGCAATTAAGGGAGAGAAGCAAGGTATAGTTATTTGCCCAGGGCCTAACATGGCTTATTTTGATAAAGAAATTTCTTTAAAAGAAATGGTTGGGCATATCTATGGGTATAATTCTGTGTTGGCAGAAGGATACCGTCCGAATATGTTTATTAAAGAACTCGGATTGTATGTTGATTATCTCTCTAAAGAGATAAATGAGGTTACACCATCTAAGCCACAAATAAAAAAGTGGACAACCTTTAAGAACAACCTTCTTTCAGGAATCTCTTATTATGAGGAACTTTTTGATGCTACAAATTTCTTTGAATCATCTAAAGCAGATGTATTCGAAAAATTAGCATTTTATAAAGCAATACTAGAAAGAATTATTATACCGGAAGAAGTTTTAGTAACAGCGTAATTAGTTTACCAGTTTTAGAAGTTTATTGCTGTCCGGGATGATTATTTTCTTTCCGGACAGTTCTATTATCCCCTGTTTGTTAAGTTCAGACAATAATCTGATACAGCTTTCGGTTGCTGTACCTACCATACCTGCAATTTCTTCGCGGGATAGTTTAATTTTTAGGCTTTTATCTGTGTCAACGCCAAAAGTTTTATAAAGGTCTACAAGTGTTTCAGCAAGGCGTTGTTTTACCGATTTCTGCGCCATATTAACCAAATGATCATCAGCTTCTTTAAGGTCACCGCAAATGGTTTTCATAACATTCATAGAGAATTGGTTGTTTTCGTTGAAAAAACCCATAACCTCGTTTTTTGGTATAAAGCATACCTCCATATCTTCAAGTGCTGTGGCAGTAAGATTTACGGGTTCGTCACTAATCATAGAACGTTGACCAAGCAGTTCGCCTTTGGTGATAAGCTTAACAATCTGGTCGTTACCGTTAGGGCTTAGCTTAGTAAGTTTGCATACGCCATCTTTAATACAGAAAATACCATTTACATTTTCACCTTCGGTAAAAATAGGCTCACCTTTTTTAATTGTGTACGAAGATTTGCATTCTGCCATTCTAAGCAATTCATCTTTATTCAGTGCTTTTAAAGAACTGAATTCCCTCACTATACATTGTTCACACTTGCTCATAAGACTAACGCTTTAAGTTCTGCAAATTTAGTGATTTGGCATGACAATTATCATATTTTATTTACGAAAGGTGGGGCAATTTTGCATCAGGTAAAATGAGCAGATTATGGAAACGAAACATTGTTTTCATTGCGGACTTGATGTTGTAAAAAAGGAAGAAATTATTTTTGATGATAAATCTTTTTGTTGCAATGGCTGTAAGACCGTATATGAAATTTTTAGCCTGAACGGGCTAACCGATTATTACGATTTTGAAACCTTCCCGGGCGCTACACCACAGGATATTAAAGGGAAGTACGACTTTCTGGATAATGAAGCTATAGTAGACAGGCTGCTGGACTTTAAAGAAGAGAGCACACATATCGCCACGCTTTATATTCCGCACATCCATTGCAGTTCCTGCATCTGGATACTGGAAAATCTGCACAGGTTGCAGCCGGGAATCAGTAGCTCGCAGGTTAACTTTCACGAAAAGAAAACCCGTATTATTTTCAATCCCGAAAAAGTTACGTTAAAGCAGATTGTATACCTATTGAATTCTATAGGGTATGAACCTTACATAAGCCTTGATAATTACGACAACAAGCAGGAAAGTGTAAGCCGAAGCCTTATTTATAAGTTAGGTGTTGCTTTCTTTTGTTTTGGCAACGTAATGTTGCTTTCTTTTCCCGAATATTTTGAGGTAGAAGATTACTGGCTTGACAATTATCGTGGCTTTTTCCGTTGGCTAATATTTGTATTATCTCTGCCGTCATTCCTGTATTCTGCAAGCGGATATTATGTTTCTGCCTATAAAAGTCTCAGGGCAGGCATGTTGAATATCGATATTCCCATTGCTTTAGGGCTTATTGTAATGTTTGTGCGTAGTACTATAGACATTGTTTTTGGGTACGGGCAGGGATTCTTTGACAGTCTTTGCGGATTGGTATTCTTTATGCTTCTGGGTAGGTTATTTCAGCAGAAAACCTATAATTTTCTTTCTTTCGAGAGAGATTTTAAATCATATTTTCCTATAGCTGTGACCAAAATTATGCCTGATAGGTCGGAAATATCAGTACCTGTATATGATGTGGCAAAAGGTGATAGGCTTCTTATCCGCAACAGCGAACTTATACCTGTAGATGGCATACTAATAAGTGATACCACTTCTATTGATTACAGTTTTGTTACCGGCGAAGCAGAATCCATTCTTAAAAAGTCTGGCGACAAGATTTATGCCGGCGGCAGGCAAATGGGAAAAGTAGTCGAGATGGACGTGTTGAGTTCGGTTTCTCAAAGTTATCTAACCCAGTTGTGGAGTAACGAGGTGTTTGCAAAAAAAGATATACGGGACTATAAAACGATGACAGATACCATTAGCAGGTACTTTACCCCATTGTTGCTTTTAATTGCGTTTGCATCATTTACCTATTGGATTTTTATTGATACGACCATTGCCTTTAATGTATTTACTGCTATACTTATTGTTGCCTGCCCTTGTGCACTGGCATTAAGCGCGCCTTTTACATTAGGTAATGTATTGCGTATAATGGGTAACAGGAAACTGTATCTTAAAAATGCTACTGTAATTGAACAAATGGCAAAAGTAGACACCATTGTGTTTGATAAAACCGGAACGATAACCACAAATAAAAAATCGACGATAAGGTTTAAAGGGTTTCAGGGTGAAAAGATTGACGGTAAGGAGTTATCATTTATTAAAAGTTTGCTTCGTGGTTCTAACCACCCATTAAGCAGAAGGTTGTATGATTTTCTACCGAAAGCCTCTTTACAAATCGTAGACGATTTTGAGGAAGTGACGGGCAAAGGTGTAAAAGGAACTATAGATGGATTTTTTATACGTATTGGTTCTGCTACATTTGTTGGGGCAGAGGGTGAAGACACGTTGCAAACAAATGTTCATATTTCTATCAACAGGAATTATATGGGTAAGTATGTTTTTGATAACCAGTACCGCGACGGACTCAGGCAACTCTTTTCCCAGCTTGGCAAAAACTACAGTCTTAAAATACTCTCAGGAGATAACGAAGGAGAGCTGCAAGTACTTCAGCAACTGCTGCCCTCAAATACGCAGTTCGCTTTTAACCAAAAGCCTGATGAAAAACTTGCCTTTATAGAACACCTGCAAAAGCAAGGGAAAAATGTAATGATGATTGGTGACGGACTTAACGATGCCGGTGCTTTGGCACAAAGCAATGTAGGTATATCCATATCTGAAAATGTAAATGTATTTTCTCCTGCCTGTGACGGTATCCTTGATGCTGGTGAGTTCAAAAAAATAGCATGGTATTTAAAGCTTTCTAAAAACACGGTTAAAACCATTAAGATGAGCTTTACACTGTCGCTGCTTTACAATGTGGTAGGATTGTCTTTTGCTGTAACCGGAAAATTATCGCCGCTTACTGCCGCTATCATTATGCCGCTCAGTACTATAACCATTATCAGTTTTGTAACGGTAATGAGTAATTACTATGCCAGGCGAAAACAATAGCAATTCCACAAAAAAATCAATAAACAAAACACCTTATCATGACAAATATCATGTTTTATCCGGTGGGTCAAAACTAACTTTGTTAACATAAAATTAAGAAGTATGAGCGTAATCTATCTATTAATCACCATCAGCCTTATAGTGGCACTGCTGTTTTTATATGTGTTTGTAAGAGCAGTGAAGCAGGGTCAGTTTGATGATGATTACACACCATCTGTCAGGATGCTTTTTGACGATGAGACCAAACAAAACGAAAACAAAACTAACAAGGATTAATTATGGAAATGCAACAATTTTATTACGATAATAAAATAGTTAAAAAGTTCCTCTACGCCACGATAGTGTTTGGTGTGGTAGGAATGCTCGTTGGCTTGCTTATAGCCTCTATGTATATGTTCCCCAACTTAACAGACGGCGTTTCGTGGCTTAGCTACGGCAGGTTAAGACCGCTTCATACCAATGCCGTTATTTTTGCCTTTGTGGGTAATGCAATGTTTGCGGGTATTTACTATTCAATGCAAAGACTGCTTAAAACACGTATGTTTAGCGATGTTTTGGGTAACATTCACTTCTGGGGATGGCAACTTATTATAGTGGCAGCGGCAATATCACTGCCATTGGGTTACACATCTTCAAAAGAATATGCCGAACTGGAATGGCCTATAGATATTGGTATTGCGCTTATATGGGTGGTGTTTGGTATAAATATGATAGGTACTATCTTAAGAAGAAGGGAGCGTCACCTGTACGTGGCTATATGGTTTTACCTTGCTACATTTATTACAGTAGCTATACTTCACATCTTTAATAGTTTGGCATTACCTGTAAGTGCGATGAAAAGCTACTCGGTGTATGCCGGGGTTCAGGATGCTTTGGTACAGTGGTGGTATGGCCACAATGCCGTGGCATTCTTTCTTACCACGCCATTCCTGGGACTAATGTATTACTTCGTACCAAAAGCCGCTAACAGGCCTGTATATTCCTACCGACTTTCAATTATTCACTTTTGGTCACTGATCTTTATATATATCTGGGCAGGGCCACATCACCTGTTGTATTCTGCATTGCCGGACTGGGCCCAGAATTTGGGTGTTGCCTTCTCAATAATGCTTATCGCGCCATCATGGGGTGGTATGATCAACGGATTGCTAACCCTTCGTGGAGCATGGGATAAGGTGCGTACAAGTCCAGTTCTTAAATTTTTCGTTGTGGCAATTACCGGTTACGGCATGGCAACGTTTGAAGGGCCCATGCTTTCACTTAAAAATGTAAATGCAATTGCCCACTATACCGACTGGATCGTTGCCCACGTACACGTAGGTGCGCTTGCATGGAGCGGCTTCCTTACTTTTGGTATGATCTACTGGTTAATACCCCGTATGACAAAAACTACTTTGTACTCTGTTAAACTAGCTAATTTTCATTTTTGGATAGGCACACTGGGTATTATTATGTATGCGCTTCCTTTATACGTTGCCGGATTCACACAGGCTTCTATGTGGAAACAGTTTAACCCGGACGGCACACTTAAATACGGAAACTTCCTTGAGACGATAAAACAGATCATGCCAATGTACTGGATGCGTGCCATTGGCGGAACGCTCTTCGTAATCGGTCTGTTAGTATTAGTGTACAACATCATAATGACGGTTAGACAAGGTCAAAAAATTGAAGATGAACTTGCTGAAGCACCTGCGCTTCAAAAAATAACAAACAAAAGGCTTAAGGGAGAGAAATTTCACCCGTGGCTGGAAAGAAGGCCAATTCAGCTTACCATACTTGCAACCATTGCAGTATTAATAGGTGGTGTAATACAGATTGTGCCTACCATAATGGTAAAATCTAACATACCAACCATAAGCACTGTAAAACCATACAGCCCGCTGGAACTTGAAGGACGTGACCTATATATCAGGGAAGGCTGTGTTAACTGCCACTCACAAATGATACGACCATTTAGAAGTGAGGTTGAACGTTATGGTGAATACTCCAAATCGGGAGAATATGTATATGACCACCCATTCCTTTGGGGATCTAAACGAACCGGTCCCGATTTAATGAGGGTAGGAGGTAAATACAGTGATAACTGGCATTTCAACCACCTTTGGGATCCGCAGAGTACATCAGAAGGTTCTATTATGCCGGCATACAAATGGCTGTTTGGTAATGAGAAAATGGATTACTCCCAAACGAAGAAGAAAATGGAAGTAATGGTAAAACTGGGAGTTCCGTATACCGAAGAAGACATTGCCAATGCCGATAAAACAGTAAGCGAACAGGCTTTAAAAATAGAGCAGAGCCTGCATGCCGATCCCGACTTTGTGAAGAGCTATGAAGAAAGTAAAAAAGCTGCGACAGCAAGCGGAGAAGAGTTTGTTGCAATGCGCGACAGGGAAATTATAGCCCTTATTGCTTACCTGCAACGCCTTGGCACCGATATTAAAATCAAAGATGCAACCGCAGTAAATAAAAAATAAAAGTCATGCTGAAGTTTGTAAAACATAATTTGGAAAGTATCTCAGGAATTGAGCTATATCCAATAATATCACTTCTTATATTTTTCATCTTTTTCGTAGTGCTATACTCATGGGTATACACCTATAAAAAGGATAAGATAAACGAAATGAGCAACATTCCTTTTACTGAAGGAAATGAAAACGGAAATACTAACAAATACGATACAGTACAATGAAAAAGTTTATTCCAGTATATGTAAGGGTTCCCGTAATATTTGCTCTGGTATTTATGGCTTTAGAGTTTTTTATAGACTCTGGCGACAGGCCTGCTTTTATAAAGTACCCAATGGTGTCGTTGTTTCTGGGCGTTTTTATCTTTATCCAGATTGCCATAGAAATAGTAGTGCTGGCAATAGACAGGGTTACGTACAGTCTTTTAACCGATGAACAAAAAGCAAAACTGGCTGCTGCCGATGCTATAGAGTTTAACGACAGTGAATGGTTTAAAAAACTGAAAAGGTTCTTTGTAAAAACTAAACCTATTGAAGAAGAAGGCTCAATCTTGATGGATCATGACTATGACGGTATCAAAGAACTAGACAATGTGTTGCCGCCGTGGTGGATAAAATTGTTCTATGCCTGTATTGTTTTTGCAATTATCTATCTGGCTAAATATCACATCTTCGGATATGGTGATCAGAAAAAAGAATTCGAGACTGAAATGGCTGAAGCAAAACTGGCTGTAGAAGAATACAAGAAAACGGCCAAGGATCTTATTGATGCCGAAAGCGTAACGCTTCTTAACGAGCCTGCCGATCTTGCTGCCGGTAAAAAAATATTCGAAACCAACTGTGCTGCCTGCCACAGGCCCGATGCCGGTGGTGCTATCGGCCCAAACCTTACCGATGAGAACTGGCTATTGGGTGGAGGTATTAAAAATGTATTCCATACCATTACAGAAGGTGGTCGCGATGGCAAAGGTATGGTGGCCTGGAAAGGTACGCTTAAGCCATCTGAAATACAGCTTGTAGCCAGTTATGTATTATCGCTGCAAGGTTCTAAACCTAAAGATCCTAAAGAACCACAGGGTGATGTATGGAAAGAAGAAGCGTCTAAGGCAGCCGATGATAAGGTAGCGCTAAACGAAAAATAAACGCTATGTCAAAACAACAGGATGAAGCGTTCCGGGATAGCATCGGAACGATAAGTGATGAGGGTAAAAGGGTTTGGGTTTTCCCTAAAAAGCCTTCAGGTAAGTTCTTTAAATATCGGGTAATTGTAAGCTGGTTTTTACTTGTATTTTTGATAATATCTCCATTTATAAAAATCAATGGTAACCAGTTTCTTATGTTCAATGTATTAGAGCGTAAGTTTAATATGTTTAGTTTTCCGTTCTGGCCTCAGGATTTTCACCTTGTTGTCATTTCAATGATCATAGGGGTAGTGTTTGTTGCACTATTTACTGTTGCTTTCGGACGTATATTTTGCGGATGGATTTGTCCTCAGACCATATTCATGGAAATGGTTTTCAGACGTATTGAGTACTGGATTGATGGCGACCGAGGAGCACAAATAAAGCTGGATAAGCAGGAATGGAATGCTGAGAAAATAAAAAAGCGTGTGCTAAAATGGTTTGCCTTTTTTGTAATATCATTCATAATCGCAAATGTGTTCCTGGCATATTTAACAGGCAGGGATGAGCTTATTGAAATGGTTCAGCAAGGCCCTGCAAACAATATGGGGACTCTTGTAGCTTTACTGATATTTACGGCTGTGTTCTATTTTATTTTTGCATGGTTCAGGGAGCAGGTTTGTATTATCGCCTGTCCTTATGGTAGGCTACAGGGGGCATTACTGGATGATAAATCGGTTATTGTGGCTTATGACCATGTTCGTGGTGAAAGGGAAACCGGGCGCGGCAGGATGGTTAAAGGTGAGAATAGGGAATCTGTTGGCAAAGGGGATTGTATTGACTGTAAACTTTGCGTAAATGTATGCCCTACAGGGATAGACATTAGAAACGGAACTCAACTGGAATGCATTAACTGTACGGCTTGTATAGATGAATGCAATACAGTTATGGATAAAGTAGGGCTTCCGCTTGGGCTTATACGTTATGCCAGTGAAGACGAGATAACCAAAAAAGAAAAGTTTGTCTTTACACCGCGTATGAAAGGGTATGCCGCTGTATTGACAATACTTACAGGTATATTTATTGGTATGCTGTTTTTACGTAACGATGTTGAGGCTACTGTGCTTCGCCTGCCAGGACAATTGTTTGAACATAAGGGCGATAACATTAGTAATGTTTTTACATATAAAATTATAAATAAGACAACTAAAGATTTTAATGATGTGCACTTTAAACTTTCGGATCCCAATGGAATTGCAAAGACGGTAGGTGCAGCACATTTTAAAGTGCCTAAAGAAGCAATGGTTAGCGGAACTCTGTTTGTTGAGATAAACCCGTCTTTCCTTAAAGGCGATAAAACAAAAATTACGCTTGAGGTTTATGACGGTAACAGGCTGATAGAAACAGAAACCACTAACTTTTTAGGGCCGAGGAGTTTTAATTAAATAGAGACGATTATGAAAATTAACTGGGGTACAGGAATAGTAATAGCTTTTGCACTGTTTATGGCATTTATATTGTTTTTTGTTTTCAGGGTGCAAAGTGACAGTGCTTATGATAATGAACTTGTGGTAGAGGAATATTACAAGCAGGAACGGGTGTTGCAATCGCAGCTGGATAAAGAACAAAATGCCGTGTCGCTGGTACACAAACTACAAATACAGGATGTGGGTAACGATATACAAATAGAATTTCCTGAAGGATTTGATATAAATAAAATAACAGGGAAAGTGTCCCTCTACAGGCCGTCCAGCCAAAAGCTTGATTTTGAAATACCTATTTCACTTTCAACAAATCATCTGCTCATACCTAAAAGTGATCTGGCTGGCGGCCGTTGGGACATTACCGTTGAGTGGCAGTATGATGGCAAAGGCTACATCAATAAAGACATGCTTAATTTATAGTTAAGGTTGTCGGTTACTGATTGTATTACAAAATTATATCAGTAACTGACAACTATCAGCCATCAACTTCTATACAATGCTTTACTCTGCATTATTATTAGGATTGCTTTCCAGCCTGCACTGTATAGGTATGTGTGGGCCAATAGCTATGATGCTACCTGTAGACAGGCATGATCCTGTAAAAAGGGCGGCACAACTACTTTTATATCATTTGGGTAGAATAACAGCTTATGCAACCTTAGGACTTGTTTTTGGGATACTGGGTAAAGGACTTTACCTTGCCGGCATGCAGCAGCAGCTATCAATCATTGCCGGATTAGTAATGATAGCCATTGTGATGATACCAGAAAGAATATTTGCACGCTACAATTTTTCTAAGCCGGTATATAAACTCATATCAAACATTAAACAAAGCTTGGGAAGCCAGTTTCGTAAACGAAACAATAAGGCTCTATTTATAACAGGACTGCTTAATGGATTTTTACCCTGCGGACTAGTATATGCAGCGCTATTTGGTGCTATTGCTATGCAAAGTGAAAGCCTGGGAACTATTTATATGATTTTATACGGATTAGGAACCGTACCCATTATGAGTGCAGTGGTTTATATTTCAGGATTTCTTAAGAACCCTATACGAAACACTTTCAGCAAAATAATACCTTATGCCACTGTATTTATTGGTATGCTTTTCATCATACGTGGACTTGGGTTGAGTATTCCTTATATTTCTCCCGGAACAATGAGTTTGTTCGTTGGCAATGCGCCAAACTGTGGATAGTTTTATACTCTGGATTTTAACCTGCTAAGCGTTTCCTGTGAAATATTAAGGTATGATGCAACCATTTTATTTGGCAGTCGTTTAATTATATCGGGTTTTTGTTCTAAAAGCTGTCTATAGCGTTCTATGGCATCCATAGTAATAAAAGACATCAATCTATTTGTGTTCGTTACATAGGCATACTCCAGGTATTTACTGTAAAACGTACTCCACTCCGGAATAATTTCTATCAGATCATAAAAGTCTTTTTGAGCAATATATAGTAGTTGGGTATCTTCTAATGCTTGTATAAATTCCAATGAAGGTTCACCTGTTATAAAGCTTACCAGTGTGGTTGCAAACGTATCTTCAAAAGCGAGGTGACGGGTGGCTTCATATCCTTCTTCGTTGATAAAGAATATCCGTAAACAACCATTGCCAACGAAAAACATACGCTGGCTGGTTTGCCCGTTAGTAACCAAAACCTCATTCTTTTTTGGATATAGCGGATGAAAATAGGAGAGGATGGTTTCCATTTCAGATGATGAAATAGCTATTCTGCTGCTGATGTAATTTTCAAGCTGTTTATACATTGTTTTTAGGATGTCCGTCCTGCGAAATTACAATAATATGGCAAAGAAAAAACTGCTATGCATTCTGCTTAATAACTTTCTCTGCCATTTTTCGCGCCCTCGGAATAATGATAAATGCAGCCATGTAAGATACAGGCAGCATAATACTCCATGCATTAAGAAATTTAATGAACCAGCCTTCGTTCAATCCGTAGTTACGAATTAACCCTACAAATGCCATGATAAGTGTCATGGGTACAACAACAAACAATGTGTTGATGTATTTAAAATACTTTTTGTGCATCTTTTAAATAATTAAATTAATATGAGGCAAAGATGCACAGCCCAGTTACCTTAATTATTGATGTATGTCAAAAAAAGACAATTATATCGTCATTGAAAATAATTTGGTGTCAGGTGTTTTTCGTTTCAGCCGCAGGTCAAATGCCATACAGATGTTGCGTACAAAAGGTTTTCCTTTTTCAGTTACCTGTATATTATTCTTACCAAACTCCAATAAACCATCGGTTTCCATTTCCTTAAGTTTAATCAGTACATCAGGCAATTCGACAAATGTTTCTGCAGTATCATTCCATGACGTAGACAGCCTGCACATAAGATTTAGAATATGTTTTCGTATAACAAGGTCTTCATCGGTAAGTAAATGTCCTCTGAATATTGGCAATTCATCAGCTTCAATACGTTTGTAATACTCTTCAAGGCTCTTTTCATTTTGCGCAAAACTGTACCAGCTGTCGCTTATAGAAGATACACCAAGCCCAATCATGAGTTGTGTTTTAGAGGCACTGTAGCCCATAAAATTACGATGAAGGCTACCATCGTTAAAAGCGTCAAACATACTATCTGTCGTTATTGCGAAGTGATCCATTCCAATTTCAAGAAAACCTTTATCCGAAAGTATTCTCTTGCCGGTTTCATATAGTTGTCTTTTTTCGTCGTCTTTAGGCAGGTTGTTTTCATCAAAACCACGCTGTCCGTTGCCCTTAATCCACGGTACATGGGCATAACTGTAAAAAGCAAGCCTGTCGGGATTAAGGGCTTTTGTTTTTTCGATGGTATCGATCATACTTTGAACGGTTTGGAAAGGCAGCCCAAAGACAAGATCGTGACTTATCGAGGTATAACCAATTTCGCGTGCCCAGAATGTGACCTTTGCCACATTGTGAAAAGGCTGTATGCGATTAATAGCTTTCTGAACAGTTTCGTTATAATCCTGCACGCCAAAACTAACCCTTGAAAAACCCAAGTTGTATAGGGTTTGAAGGTGCGCCCTGGTTGTGTTATTGGGATGGCCTTCAAAACTGAATTCACGGTGAGGTGCAATATCAGCACGTTCAAAAATGCCATTGATAAGTATTTCCAGATTTTCCGGATTAAAAAAAGTAGGAGTTCCTCCGCCAAGGTGTAATTCTTTAATACGAGGCCTTTCGTGCAGCATGTCGCAGTACATAGCCCATTCTGTAAGCACGGCGGTTATATAGCGTGTTTCAACTTCATGACGCTTAGTAACACGTTTGTTGCACCCGCAAAACGTACACATACTCTCGCAGAAGGGTAGGTGTATATAAAGACTGATACCTTCTGTAGCATTACTTTCATTAAATGATTTCAGGCAGGTATCCTTCCAGTTTTTAGTAGTGAAATTATTTTCTTCCCAGTAAGGTACGGTCGGATAGCTTGTGTATCTTGGACCCGGTACATTATACTTTTGAATAAGTGAATTTTTCATATCGTCATTATTTCCAATATTCAAAATTACTGAGTGCCAGTCTGCTAAAAAATGATAAAAATCATGTAACCCTAATAGGCCCTTTTAAAAACCAGTGTAAAGTTGCTTCCTTCACCTGGATTACTGCTTACTTTTATCGTTCCGCCCTGTGCTTCCATAAATTCTTTGCTAATAGCAAGTCCAAGCCCGGTGCCTTCTTTTTGAGTTCCCGGCACGCGGAAATATTTATCAAATATCTTATCCAGGTAATTCTCTGCTATACCCGGGCCATTATCCTTTACACTTACGCTTATAGTATGCTCGTGAACCGCTGCACTTACGGTTACGACAGTGTCTTCGTACGAATATCGTATAGCGTTAGAAATAAGGTTTGAAAGTATCCATTGCGTCTTCTCTCCATCAGCTAAAACCTCAGGTAGATCGTTTGGAATTTGCGATTGCAATGTGATGTTTTTATACATCGCGGCTGTTTTATGGCTATCTATTGTTTCGGCGGCAACAGTAGTAATATCGCTGGACGATATGTTAATACTTGTTTTGCCTGTTTCTACCTGAGTAATATTAAGTAATTCGCCAGTAGTACGCAAAAGTCTGTTTGCATCGTCTTTAATGCTGTCTACTAAATTGTGCTGTTCTTCATTAAGGCTGCCTGTTTGTTCATTTTCTAACAATTGCAAACTCATTTTCATGGATGCAATAGGTGTCTTAAATTCGTGGGATACTGTCGCTATAAAATTTGTCTTTGCTGCATCCAGTTCTTTATGGGCGGTAATATTCCTTAAAATGATGACCGATCCAATTTTCTTTACATCTGTTTCCCCTGCCGGGATTATAGATATTGGAATGATATCTTTCTCAAAATAGCTTTCGCGGTTATTGGCATATATCTTAAGGGGCTGTTCTTTTAGTTGAGATTGCTGTGGATTAACAACCTCTTTGGTCAGGTTTCGTATAAGATCATTACTAAGTGCTGTCTCCTGTGCCGGTTTGCCTATAAGGTCGATACTTTTAAGCCCGGTAATCTTTAATGCTTCATCATTAGCAAAGAGTACAGTATAATTTTCGTCAAGGCCAATAACAGGATCGTGCATGTTATTAATAAGTGTTTCAATACGCTTCTTTTCCATCATAAGCTTAGAGAAATCGCTGGCATTATATTCCTGTAATTTTCCTGCCATAGAGTTAAACGATTTTGCAAGGGTTGAAAATTCATCATGACCTTTAAAATATACACGCTGCGAATAATTCTTAGCGGCAATCTGACGAATACTTTCGGTAAGGTCGCGGATAGGGTTGGCTATATACCCGGGAAGATTAACAATAAGCGTAAAGCCAATAATAAAACAGAATGAACTTACTAATGACATCCACATAATAGAATTGTCGGCAGTTTTGGCAGCACTGTTACTCTTTCGCTGAATGGCATCCATATTCAGTTTCATGATACCGTTAAGATCAGATCGAACCCTTTCAAGCAAAGCAATATTTTTGGGTTCTTTCTCAAAGTCATTAAAATGTTCAGAAAGATTATCGGTCAATTCGCTTTCGCCTATTTCAGTAACATTTTTTTGCTGCTTCTGCAAGTAGGTTTTAAACTTAGCTAAGTCGGGACCTGTTTCCTGTTCATCCAGAATGCGATACATATTGCGTGAATAATCAAGCGAATGATAGTTGTCTGTCAGTATATTTTTGGTTTCTCCGGCAAGTACATTAACCTGACGGATACCTATTGCCGATAGTGCTGTAATCATAAAAAATAACAGGCTTACGGCTATAATGAGTTTGGTTTTTATTTTCATTTTTTATGACAGGATAATAAGGTCAATATCACTCGAAGATAATTTATTTAGCAGTTTGTTGAAAATGTTTGTAGATAAAATAACCTTAAGCAAAGTTAGCCTCGGTTTTCCTATGCAAATGGTAGTTGCTTTAAGAATTTCTGCCTGTTGTGTTATGGTTGTGGTTACATGGCTGTTTTCAATTTTAATGACTTCGGCTCCAAGCTCTGTTGCCAACTTAAAATTGTTTATCAGGTGTCGTTGCCTGTCAAGCGGAATCCTGTCAGCACTCTCATTGGGTGTCTGTACATACAACACAAACCATTTGCTATGGTAGTAATTGGCAAGACGTGCTGTTTTACGAATTACCGTACGTGCTATTTTATGGTTGCTGCCAATACAAGCTAAAAAGCGCTCATGTTTAAACGATGATCCACCAGTAATTTCTGTTTCTACTTTACGCTCTACCTGGCTTGCTACTTCTTTTAGTGCTAATTCACGAAGCTGTAATATATGTTCCGGTTTAAAGAAGTTTTTAAGAGCTGATGCAATCTTATCTTCGGTATAAATTTTACCTTCTTTCAATCGGGCAATAAGTTCATCGGCAGTTAGGTCAATATTTACTACCTCATCAGCAGCTTTAAGTACACTATCGGGTATACGCTCTTTAACCTCAACACCTGTAATTTCTTTTACATCGTCGTTAAGGCTTTCAATATGCTGAATGTTTACAGCGCTAATTACGTTAATACCGGCATCAAGTATTTCTAAAACATCCTGCCAGCGTTTATCGTTTTTGCTACCTTCAATATTGGTGTGAGCAAGTTCGTCTACAATAACCACTTCCGGGCGCAGGTTGATTATAGCCTGTAAGTCCATCTCTTCCAGATGCTTTCCTTTATAAAAAAGCGACCTTTTGGGTACTATGGGTAATCCATCTAAAAGCTCATGGGTTTCCTTACGATTATGTGTCTCAATAAAACCTACTTTTACATCGATGCCGTTACGTAGCAGTGAATGTGCTTCCTGTAGCATACGAAAAGTTTTGCCTACACCGGCACTCATACCGATGTAGACTTTAAACTTACCTCTTCTTGACTTTTGTATAAGGTCAAGAAAGTGTTTTACATTATTTTCTTTTTCGCTATCCACACTTATAGCCTGAAGTTAACTGCAAGGGTAATCCTGTTTTCGCTCTTTTTTAAATCGGCTGCCCAAGGTGTAGAACCTGTAGGTCCGTTTGTCCATCCGCTTGCCGATGTAGTTCCGCCTGAACCTGTAAAATAAGGCACACTCGAATTTCTGTAGCCGTATTCTATTCTAAAGGTTACAAAGTCGCTTGGCATAATATCAAAGGTAGTTGTAAACTGAAATATTTTCAGTTTATCACCATTGGCAATAGCCTCGTCATAGTTATTAGGTATATCGCCTGCAGCCGCAGGGGTAAAGGCAAGGTAAGGAGATACATTAACACCATTTACGACCGATTGGTTTGTCATATAATCGCCTCTAACAGTTAGCGCCATTTTGTTATTGCTAAACCAGATACGGTTGGCAAGTGATGTACCTACCATAAAGTTGTCTTTAGCTTTTACGATATCGCCTTCTTCATTGTTACTCTGAAAACCGTAATGGGAGTTAAGGCTGAACGCCGCCTGTGTAATGCCTTTAGATTGAGGATCGTTAAAATAACGGCCTACGATACTGTTGTCATGGTGAAAACGAAGCCTTTTAGACTGATTACCTTCTGTATCCGGGTTTTGAGTGTCACGGCCTAGATAGAAGTTAGCTACTAACTGTAGATTTTCGGTAGGGCGGTAGTAGGTTGAACTTCCTAAGCCCGGACCTTTACTAAAGCTGTTATAGCTCTGCCAACCGTTAAGCAGCCATATTTCCTGTTTAAGGTTTTTTGTTGGGTACATTTGTACACGTGCACCTGTAAAATAGAAAGGTGTAAAGTCACATAGCATACTTCTCTGGTAACTCCAGTTTTCCTGCGTTACATAACTCTCAAGGCCTATATAACTCATAAAGATACCCATCTCTACGTTTATACCGTGCCAAGCATCAAAATGATAACCTGCTGCTGCTTCACGAATATATTTCAGGTTATTGATGTTAGTATTACGGCCCCTGAATACAGAACCGTCAACGTCATTAACCACAGATGCCATTTGTCCGTACTGCAGCCATAGCCTCCCTATAATGTTTTTGTAATTGGTTTCTATACCAATACTTGCAAGGTTAAGTGTAAACTCGTTATGACGTCCCATAGTAGCCGAAATGGTTTGGGTATTATCGGTAGGGTTGGCAAAATTATAGTTATAATAAGTGTCAAGGTAGGTTACCCCTGTAAGTATAGTTTCGCCACCTTTGTCTTTAAGGGTAAGTGGAAAATTTTTCTGTCTGTTCTGTCCGTTGATCCAGGTGAGATCCATACCATCAAAAGGTATTTTAGATATAGTTATGGTGTCCTGCGCCCTTAAGCCCATCACCGCAATAAAAAGCAATACAATTGTGCTAATTGTTTTCATGAGAAATATTTAATTTGTTTAAATGTGTTTGTGTTCTAGAAGATCGTATGACTAATCTTTAGCCAATTTGTCTAAAGCAATATTGAGTTTTAGTACATTGATCTTTTTAGGGCCGAATAACCCCAAAAGTGGTTTATCGGTGTTATTTTCAACAAGAGTTTCCAGTTCGGTCACTTTCAGATTACGTGCTTTGGCAATTCGTTTTATCTGAAGTTTTGCTGAAAGTACAGATATATGAGGGTCTAACCCGCTGGCACTTGCTGTAACCATTTCCACAGGAATATCTTTCGTTCTAATATCCGGATTTTGTGCGAGGATAAGATCAATACGTTTTTGTACATCGGCAAGATATTCGGGGTTAGAAGGCCCTTTGTTACTACCACCGGAACCGGCAGCATTGTATGCCACCGCCGATGGCCTCGCATTAAAATAACCTTCGCTTTTAAATTGCTGTCCTATGTTGGCATAGTAGGTTTTTCCTTTGTCAGCTACTATTTCGCCCCTGCCGCGATTGGGCATTACCTGTGCAATGCCATATACAACCGACGTATATACTCCCGAGAAGCAAATAATGCAAATAAGGGTAAGTTTCAGGGATTGTAAAAATGTTTTTTTCATGATATAAGTTTTTAGATAAAAAATGCAACAGCTATATCTATAAGTTTAATTCCAATAAAGGGTACAATAACTCCGCCTAAGCCATAGATAAATAAGTTACGCATAAGCAATGCCGATGCTCCTATAGGTTTATATGCAACACCTTTCAGCGCAAGCGGAATAAGGAACGGTATTATAACCGCATTAAAAATTACCGCTGATAGTATAGCGCTCTCCGGACTATGCAATTGCATAATGTTTAATCCCTGCAATGCTGGAATAGCAGCAATGAATAATGCGGGAATAATGGCAAAATATTTAGCAACATCGTTAGCAATACTAAAGGTGGTAAGTGTGCCACGTGTCATTAATAGTTGTTTACCTATTTCTACGATCTCAATAAGTTTGGTAGGGTCGTTATCAAGGTCTACCATATTACCAGCTTCTTTAGCTGCCTGTGTTCCGCTGTTCATGGCAACGCCCACATCAGCCTGGGCAAGGGCAGGGGCATCGTTGGTACCGTCACCCATCATGGCTACCAGTTTGCCTTTTGCCTGCTCATCTTTTATGTAGTTCATTTTATCCTCAGGTTTAGCCTCGGCAATAAAATCATCTACACCTGCTTTTTCGGCAATAAATTTTGCTGTAAGTGGATTATCTCCTGTAACCATTACTGTTTTTACACCCATTTTACGAAGCCTTTCAAAACGCTCCTGTATTCCGGTTTTAATAATATCCTGAAGTTCTATTACCCCAAGTACTTTTTCGTTTTCGGTCACAACCAGTGGTGTTCCGCCTTTGCCTGATATCTTAGCTACTTTGCCGGCTACCATTTCAGGAAAATGATTTCCATTTTTTTCTACCAACTGGCGCATAGCGTCCGAAGCCCCTTTGCGTATCCTTCTATCCTCTATATCTACACCGGAACTTCTTGTTTCGGCAGTGAATTTTATAAAGACAGAATTTTTGACTTTAAAGCTTGGATCAACCCCGGCCAACTCTATAATGCTTTTCCCTTCAGGTGTTTCATCCGCCAGTGAGCTTAATACGGCAGCCTCTATAAAGCGTTTTTCGGTAATGCCATCGGCAGCATAAAAATGAGTTGCTTTACGGTTACCAATAGTTATGGTCCCTGTTTTGTCAAGTAGCAATACATCTATATCACCGGCGGTTTCTACGGCTTTACCAGATTTGGTAATTACGTTTGCACGTAAAGCCCTGTCCATACCAGCTATACCAATCGCCGAAAGCAGTCCGCCTATAGTTGTAGGTATAAGGCATACAAAAAGTGAAATAAATGCCGCAATAGTAATTGGCGCATGGGTAAAATCTGCAAAAGGTTTTAATGTAACACACACGATAATGAAAACTAATGTAAAACCTGCAAGTAGTATGGTCAGGGCTATTTCGTTGGGAGTTTTTTGCCTGCTGGCCCCCTCAACAAGTGCAATCATTTTATCAAGGAAACTTTCGCCCGGACTGGTAGTAACCTGAACTTTTATTTTATCAGAGAGTACTTTTGTACCACCTGTAACAGAACTTTTGTCGCCACCTGCCTCACGAATAACCGGAGCACTTTCACCTGTAATGGCACTTTCATCTATAGTAGCAAGGCCTTCTATAATTTCTCCGTCGGTAGGAATAATATCACCTGCTTCGCAAATAAATACATCACCTTTGACAAGGGTAGAAGAGGGCACAACGTTTATTTCGTCTACATATACCTCTCCAATTGGAAATATCTTTTTGGCGGGGGTTTCTTCACGCGTTTTTCTAAGGCTATCGGCTTGTGCCTTACCGCGTGCCTCGGCTATAGCTTCAGCAAAATTGGCAAACAACAGCGTAAAAAGCAGTACAAGAAATACCACGAAGTTATAAGCAAAACTTCCCTGTCCCTGTTCACCGTTAAGTATCCACAGACATACGCAAAGCATTACCGCAGTACCTATCTCTACTGTAAACATAATAGGGTTACGCGACAGGCTCTTGGGATTAAGTTTCACAAAAGACTGCTTTAATGCTTCCATTACAAGTTCTTTCTGAAACAATGATTTATTGGTTTTCATACATTAATTATTAAGTAAGAGAAAAGTATTCGGCTATTGGGCCAAGTGCCAGGGCAGGAAAAAAGGACAATGCAGCGATAATAAATATTACGGCAAATACCATAAGCCCAAATGTTGAGGTATCCGTTTTAAGTGTGCCTGAGCTTTCCGGTACATGTTTTTTCCCGGCAAGTATTCCTGCAATAGCAATAGGTCCGATAATAGGGAGGAAGCGTGACAGTAATAGCACTATACCTGTTGATATATTCCACCACGGGTTATTATCACCAAGGCCTTCAAAACCGCTACCGTTATTGGCTGCCGATGAGGTAAATTCATATAGTATCTCACTAAAGCCGTGGAAACCTGGATTATTAAGGGTGCTTGCTCCATATTCTGAAAAGGCAGTACTAAGTGCAGTACCGGAAAGTATCAGTAATGTGTGAAGCAAAGCTATAATCATGGCAATCTTCATTTCGCGGGCTTCAATCTTTTTACCCAAAAATTCCGGTGTCCGCCCCACCATCAGTCCGCTTATAAAGACTGCCAGTATAATAAATATGTAGAAGTTAAGTAAGCCCACACCACATCCTCCATAAAAGCAGTTTACCATCATTGCAAGCAATTGAGTTAAACCCGATATCGGCATGGCACTATCGTGCATAGAGTTTACAGATCCTGTAGATATAACCGTGGTAGCTATGCTCCAGTAGCCGGAAGCCGCAGCGCCAAACCGTGTCTCTTTACCTTCGGTAGCTCCTCCCGAAGTATCAATTCCCATTTGGCTTAGCGAGGGATTCCCATTCATTTCGGCCATAACTGTTGGTACTGTGAGCAGTAAGAAACCAACTGTCATTACGCCAAATATCATTAATGCCAGTTTTTTTCTGTTGAGGTAAAATCCAAGGGCAAATATCATGGCAAACGGCACGATCATTTGTGCGGTCGTTTCTATAATATTTGTAAAGTAGTTTGGATTTTCTAAAGGATGCGAAGAGTTAGCTCCGAAGAAACCGCCACCATTCGTACCTATATGTTTTATTGCAGTAAAAGCAGCTACCGGTCCTGTTGAAACCTGAACAGTTTCGCCTTCAAGTGTAACCATGTTTTGCTTTCCTTCAAAAGTCATAGGAGTGCCGTTCAGCATAAGCAATGCAGCAGTTATTATTGATAAAGGCAATAGTATACGTGTACACGATTTAATAAAGTACACATAAAAGTTACCAAGCTTTTCGGTAGTGCGCTCTTTAAGCGCATTAAATAGTATTGCTCCGGCTGCCAACCCTGTACCAGCCGATACAAACTGCAGGAACATCAGGAACAATTGCGACAGGTAACTTACGCCCGTTTCGCCTGAATAATGCTGGAGGTTGCAGTTCACTACAAATGATAGCGAGGTGTTAAAGGCCAGGTCAGGACTCATATTCGGATTAGAATCCGGATTGAGAGGTAGCCATCCCTGGCACATCAGCACGATCATCCCCAGAATAAACCATATAAAATTGAGGGACAGTAAAATTTTAAGATGTCTTTTCCATCCCATTTCCTCTGTCTCGTCTATTCCGCTTCCGCGGAAAAACAGTTTTTCAAGAGGATTAAAAATGGGATCAAGGAAAGTTTTGCTGCCCTGGTAAACGCGGGCAATATATTTCCCGAACGGAATTGCCAGTACCAGTGTAAGGACGAACATTAGTATAATACCTAAGATTTCGGTGTTCATAACTTAGTGTGTGGATTGTGAGGTTAAAATTTCTCGGGTTTTATTAGTACATAACAGATGTACACAAAAACAAAAACAGCGAGTATAAAGAGTGCAATCATGGTGTTTAGATTTTATCAAAAAAGTCTATCGATTTAAAACATATGGCAAAAAGTGCGATGCCTGATGCCACGAGGATGGTGGTAAGTATCATAAATAATCTGATTATACCCCAGAGGCATTAACTTGTGAGATGTATTCTTTTCTAAGCGATTGCGGAAATAAGTTTGCTATACTGCAATTGTGCATTTCCATGAATGTAGATACCGAGAATACGTAAATGTTAGAGATTACATTTTTCGTTTCTGCGTTGCCGGTTATAAGTAATTGTTCTGCTATACTAAGGCATTTTTTAACCCTGTGTATATTTCCTTTACGGATGAGGTTTTTCGTGATCTCTGCAAATTGTACCGCTTTTGTGCAAGCAGATTTGGCCTGGTTTTTCATTTTGACATTTGTTTTATGTTCTGCCTACTTATGCCAAAAGATGTACCCTTAATTTGATAATTAGGTTAACGTGTTTATTTATAATGGTTTATTGCATTTTTGATATTGTGCCAAAAAGAAAAACCCTTTCAAAATGAAAGGGTTTGGTATATCAAAATGATATGGTATTTAGGAAATATTGTATTCTTCCAGTTTTCGGTATAGCGTTGTAAGGGCAATATTCAAAAGTCGGGCTGTTTCAGTTTTATTGCCGTTAGTGTGATTGAATACTTTACGAATGTGTATTTTTTCGGCAGATGCCAATGAAAATGCCGAAAGCACTTTACTGTCATCTTCAACCGGACTGTTTTCGTGGTACTGAATTTCGACAGGAAGGCTCGACGGGGTTAGGGTAGTGCTGTTCTCTAAGATTACACTGCGTTCGATAACATTTTTTAGTTCACGAATATTACCCGGCCAGTTGTGCATTTTTAACAGGCTGATAAATTCTGCTGATGCGCCTTGTAACTTTTTATTTGTTTTTAAAGCAAATTGTTTAACGTAGTGTAGTGTTAGCGGTTCAATATCCGATATTCGTTCCCTAAGAGAGGGTAGATTTATCTGGAATATGGAAAGTCGGTAAAACAAGTCCTGACGGAAATGTCCTGCTTCAATTTCTTTCTTAAAATCACGGTTGGTAGCGGCAATAATACGAACATTAACCTTGGTTACTTTACTTTCACCAACTTTAATAAATTCTCCGTTTTCTAATACACGGAGCAATTTAGCCTGAAGATCTAATGCCATTTCGCCAACCTCATCTAAGAAGATAGTTCCGTTATTTGCTTCTTCAAATAAACCTTTTTTATCTTTAGTAGCTCCGGTAAATGCCCCTGCTTTATGCCCAAACATTTCACTTTCCAATAAATCATGGCTAAAAGCCGAACAGTTAATAGCAACAAAGTTTTTAGTATTCCTGCTGCTCGCCTGATGTATAGCCTGTGCAAAAACCTCTTTACCAGTTCCTGTCTCTCCCGTTAGTAACACAGTAGTATCGGTAACCGCAACTTTCTTAGCAAGTTCAATAGTGTCTTTAATTACTTTAGATGTACCCAGAATGCCATCAAAAGAATATTTATTGCCGAGTTTTTCTTCAAGTTGCTGTACTCTTTGCGAAAGTGTCGCTTTTTCCAGTGCGCGATGTATCAGGGGGATGATCTTGTTATTATCATCGCCTTTTATAATATAGTCAAAAGCACCATTTTTAATGGCCTGTACACCGTCCGGAATATTGCCGTATGCAGTTAAAAGTATAATTTCTACAGATGGAAATTTTGCTTTTATCTGTTCTACCATTTCAACGCCATTGCCGTCGGGTAGCTTTACATCACAGAGAACAAGGTCAATATCCTGATCCAGTTTTTTTAAGCCTGTTTTGCAATCACCAGCCTGAATAACGTCAAAACCTTCCAGGGCAATAACACGTGCCATGAGTGCTCTTAGCTTTTCTTCATCGTCTATAATCAGGATCTTTTTCACAGGATAATTTTTTTACAAAGTTATAGGATTGTTCTGATTCTGCTTACTATACAACACAGGTTTTATTACAAACAAAAAAGCTCCACTATCACGAATGACGGTGAAGCTTTAAATATAGTTGGGATATGTTTTGTAATTAATACTTCTTATTATATATCTTATAACTCTGTTCCAACATCACTGGCGCGATACAAACCCAGCATTTTCAGGCATCTCGGATTACAGTTTTAAAGATAAAGTGTGGAATTTTTCCACACTTTTTTTACGAGCTCTACACTTTTCTCAAAATTTTAATTTTGTAAAACCCTTATAATCATTGATAAAGCCAATGGCACGGCTCTTGCAAAATGTGAATATGTTAAATTCTTTCAATGTTTCAATTACGGGTTCTTATCGAGATCCAATGAAACAAAAAAAGTATGACTGAACCCTTAAGCACACACACCTATGAAAAGTGAAACAATTACATCAAAGCAATTATATTCTTCCGAAAATAGCACAATTGAACAAAATCATTTTCGTGTTTACAATAATACACCGTCGGAAGCAGCTTCTCCTTTTAAATTTGCAGGGAAAGATTATCTGAATGATGTTTTCGAGAAAGTGACCAGGACATCGCAAAAACCATTTGCACTTTTAGTGCTCGTAGCTACCTTTGCATTAATGTTTGGGTCTGCTTACCTAGTTTACGAATTGCAACCGGAGTTTTATGAGTTTAATTCAAGCAGACTAAATTCAACCTGGGGATTTGTTTTTCTGGTTATAACCTCTGCACTGCTAGTATTTAAACTGCTTTTCTTTGCCTATAGTATATTTCTTTATTTACGCTACAAACCGGTAGAATCTGTCTCAGATGAATTGCTTCCAACAGTAACGGTAATAGTTCCGGCGTATAATGAAGGTAAATTAGTACTTGATACATTAATAAGCCTTGCAAACAGCGATTACCCGGTAGAAAAATTACAATTACTGGCCGTTGATGACGGTAGTAAAGATGATACATGGTCTTACATGCAACAAGCTAAAGAAATGTTAGGCGATCGTCTAGCAATTTATCAGCAACCTGAAAATAAAGGAAAACGTCATGCATTATATCGCGGGTTTAACCTTGGTACAGGAGAAGTATTTGTAACTGTAGATAGCGATTCTATTGTAAAAGAAGATACTTTGAGAAACTTAGTTAGCCCTTTTGTGACTAATGAAAACTGTGGTGCAGTTGCAGGAAACGTAAGGGTACTAAATAAAGACAAAGGTATATTACCTAAAATGCTTAACGTAAGTTTTGTAATGAGCTTTGAGTTTCAACGTTCCGTTGAAAGTATGTTCGGCTCAGTTATGTGTACGCCGGGTGCTTTGGCTGCTTACCGTAGTTCTGCTGTATTTGCGTGTCTTCCGGATTGGATTAACCAGACTTTTATGGGGCAGCCTTCCGACATTGGAGAAGACAGGGCAATGACAAACATGATTCTAAAACAAGGGCATCATGTATTGTTCCAGAGAAATTCAGATGTACTTACAGATGTACCTGAAAAATTTAGCGGCCTGTCTAAAATGTTTATCAGGTGGGATAGGAGTAATGTTCGTGAAAACATTATGATGTCTAAGTTTGTATTTAAAAATTTTAGGGATGGTTCTAAAGCCGGATCAAGACTACTATTCATCAACCAGTTGCTGAAAATTGTATTGACATATCCGTTTCTACTGTTTATGCTGTTTTTTATAGTAATGCATCCAATATTATTTGTTAGCTCAACACTTTTTAGTATTCTTGTTATGTCTACTTTCCCAGTGTTATTTTATGCTAAACGATACGATCTTCCACAGTCATTCTGGGCATATTCATACAGTATCTTATATACCTTTGGATTGTTCTGGATTACTCCGTATGCTATTGCTACTGCAAATAAAAGGGGGTGGCTAACACGTGGTTTACCTCAAAAATAATCGTCACATTCAAATAATAAAAAATGCCTCATATTCTTTATATGAGGCTTTTTTTATTTCTATCTGTTATGAGGATATTCATTAACCCAATGAAATCCTCTGTTCATAAGAGGGTAATCTTTTTCATCTGTTCTTTTAGTATGCAGTTTAAGGGAATCCTTTTTGAAATTACCCTTAAATATATATTGATCTTTATCAGTCTTACGATAGTGTAATTTGGCTACTTCGGTAGAATCAGAATAATTTGAAAGTACAATTTCATGCTTTACTGTATCGGTTGTAATTTTAAAATAGTCAAGATCATCATAAGATGATGTTTTCATTTTAAAAATATTGGCAAATTTACTTTCAATAACAAGGTATTTCCATCGCAAAGTATCGGTAAGTACCGGCGCTAAAGTATCATTGTTAATTATAAATTCTTCCACTTCATAAATACCATGCAAAGCTGTTTTTGGTGCTGCATCTCCGTACTGCGACCTACTCTGTAAATTGTTAAATACTGTAAAACCAAGTCCGGCTACTAGTGCAACACCCTTTATAACTTGTGTTGTAATATTTGCCCACCTTTGTTCAAAAGGGTTGATACTTTTCTGAGGCTCGGCGGCTTTGTTCAGGATGAATACACCAATTAGCCTTTTATAATCTAATGCAACAAGAAATAACGATAACACTACCAGTTGCAGCGAAAACAATTTTACAGGTATGTCATATGACATGTTCATTAAAAAGACATTCAGCATAACGCCAAAGCTTATCAGTGCTCCAAGTGTCCTGGTTTTTCTATAAATTAAAAATCCTGCAGCCATGATCTCACAAAACCCAGAAAATATAGTGTAGATGTCAGAAAATCCTATAAATGTCCAGGCAAGCCCCATTGGTGATTTTTGACCTAATGGTATTAATAATGCAGATAATCCCGGTTGGCCAAATTGAAGTTTAATTACCTTCATTAAGCCATATACCAGTAGAAAGAATGCCAAGTAGTAGCGTATGTATACTTCCTGCCAGTACAAAAGTTTATTATAACTATTTCTTTTTCTATCCAGGATGCTCCAAATAAAAGAAATAATTAACGCTATAATAATTTTAAGGGTTATACCGTAAAAGTCGTATAAAGTGTCGCCACTTCCGCTTGGATGATGTGTTACCGACTCATTAAAAAAATAGTTCCCCGACCATTTTATTAGCTGCGGCCACAGTATATCTGACAAAAATGGAAAAATGGAAACAGCACATAAAATGATAAAGAAACGAAAAATCAGTTTTTCAGTCAAACTCCATGGTTTGGGAGCAATAGTATTGGTTTGGTTCATACAGGTTATTGTTTGGTATTTACTATAACGACTATAGAATCTATTTTGTTGTAATCTTTTTCCTTTGTTTTTTAATTTTCATAAAATTTAATACTATCAAAACACAAAACCCGGATAGTTATAACTATCCGGGTTCAAACAATAATTTTATACGATTGTGACTTTATCTAACAATTACACCGTAAAATAATTAGCGTTTAAAATGTCATCTATAAGTCCTTGCTTTGTTGGATTCCAATCTAAAACTTCTTTTGTTTTTTCGGCTGAAGCCACACATTCTATAGAAGCAAAATGGGTAAACCAACCAAAATGATCGGCTGCCTCATCACCGGTTTTACTCATGACAGGTATACCAAGTCCATTTGCTATAGCAATCGCTATTTCACGAAAGGGGATTCCTTCTTCGGCTACCGGGTGAAATACTTTTAATTCGGGTTGTTTCTCAACAATAAGCCTGTATAACGAGGCTGCATCATGACGATGTACCGCAGGCCAATGATTCTTACCTTCGCCAACATAAGCAGATATATTTTTTTCTCGTGATAAAGCTATAAGCATAGGTACAAAACCATGATCGCCTTCTCCATGTACGCTGGGTGGAAGCCTTACGGTATATACATTTACACCTTTTGCGACAACAGTTGCCGCTGCTTCTTCTGAAGCGGCTCTTGGCACTACATCAGACCCGGCCTTAATTGTATCATCTTCGGTAATTTTGTTATCAGAGGTAAGCAATCCTATACCCGAAGTAATGACCAGAGGTTTGTTAGTACTGATTAATGCTTCACCTAATGCGGTTATAACAAGGCGGTCGGCTTCACAACTGGCTTTGTACTGCGAAAAATCGTGGTTAAAGGCGGTATGGATGACCGCATCACAGGTAGCAGCCGCCTGTTGAATTATTTTAAGGTCATTTACATCACCACGGCAAACTTCAGCACCGGTTGCCAGTAATTTTTCGGCTGCCTTATTGGAACGAACAAGTCCAAGAACCTCATGATTGTTTTTTAATAAATCTTCAACTATTGCGGAGCCTACAAATCCCGAGGCTCCTGTTAAAAATACTCGCATATTTTAAAAATTTTAGTATTACAAAATTCCTAGATATACGATTTATAAAAGAGGTCATTTGACACTATTTTTAAGTTTGTATTTGTGAGTGTCTTATACGGTTTAAAGTTTTAAGTGAAATGCCTAAATAGGAGGCAATCATTCGTAGCGGTAAACGGGATTGCAGGTGCGGAAATGTTTTCAAAAAGTCATTATACCTGTCTTCAGGTGTGGCTCCAAGAGTAGTAAGCATACGGTGCCTGTTATAATATATGTTTTGCGAGATAAGCCTTTCAGATAGTTTTTTAAGTTCAGGTATGTCCTGAAGTAAAGTATTAAAATCATCTTTTTGCCACAGCAGAACAGTAGTAGTTTCGATAGCATTGATACTTACCGGCGAGGGTATTTGCTTATCATAACTTTCAACATCAAGAGTCCAGGTGTTTTCCGGTGAAAATTGCAGTATATGCTCGTTACCATCCGAGGTCGTACTAAACATGCGGATAAGCCCTTTAACTACAAATATCTTGTTGCGGCATATCTCTCCCGCGTTAAATAAATACTCATTTCTTCCCAAGGTTTTCGATATAGCCAAATCGCTAATTCTACGAATAACTTCTTCAGAAAGTCCGGCCTGTGTTTTAAGATAAATTTCAAATTCGGTATGCATAAAGTAAAAGTAGAAAAATCCATTTACATTACAATTTATGATTCAAGGAATTATAACGATATGAGTGATGTAGTTTGCTATAGTATTACTTCATTCTTGAGATGCTTTTCTTTACATATCCATTGTCTGATACTATTTGATAAGGGTGGGTGGCAGGTGTTTTTTGTGTATCCGCTTTATCTTAATACAGAACTTTAAAGAAAATTATGGGAGAAAAAATCATATTTAAATTATATTTTTACGCCTCACAATTTAAAATTTATACATGGCTTCAGGATTTTTTGCAATTTTGGATGATTTGGCTGCATTGATGGATGACGTTGCAGTGGCTAGTAAGGTTGCAACCGGCAAAACAGCAGGTATATTAGGCGACGATTTGGCGGTAAACGCAGAAAAGGCAACAGGATTTCTTTCTTCGAGAGAATTACCGGTATTATGGGCAATCACAAAGGGTTCATTTCTGAATAAGTTGATAATTGTTCCGATAGCTTTACTGTTAAATGCATTTTTCCCTATAGCGATAAAAATTATATTGGTCCTGGGCGGTTTTTATCTTGCGTATGAAGGAGTAGAGAAAATTATTGAATACTTTTTTCATAAATCTAAAGATGGACATGAAGTTATTGCCGAAAGTCAGGAAAATGATAGTGACGCAGAGAAAAGTAAAATTAAGTCTGCTGTAACTACGGACTTTATTCTTTCTGTAGAAATTGTAATTATTGCACTTGGAACTGTTTTAGACAAAAGTTTAACAGTACAAATATTAACTGTATGCGTTGTAGCAATTTTGGCTACAGTTGGTGTATACGGAATAGTAGCGCTCATTGTAAGGATGGATGACGCAGGATACAAATTGATTAAGCATTCAAACGAAAAAGGCTTTTTATCTAAAGTCGGAAATATACTGGTTAAGTCATTACCTATTGTTATTAGAATTTTGGCTGTAGTTGGTACTATCGCTCTTATTTTGGTATCGGGAGGAATATTCGTTCATAATATAGAATTCTTCCACCATCTTCTTCCGGTAGTGCCCTCAATCATCAAAGAATTTTGTCTTGGTTTGCTGGCGGGACTAATTGTTGTTGTACTTGTATCAGGTAGTAAAAAAATATTTTCTTTAGTAAAAGGTAAATAATTCACGTAATATAAAAATAAGGATTACTATTTATTAATCATAGATCACGATATCCAACATATATATAACAAAAAACGCTTACAACTTGTGAGCGTTTTTTGTTTAATCAATTTTGCTTTAAAATAATGATGCACATAAATTGATTATAAATAAAAAGGCCACCGGCAATTAATACCGGTGGCCGTCTCTCATACATAGTAAATCATTAACCTAATATTACAATGCCTAAAACATATGAAAGTTTATTCCTCTCTGTTAAGGTATACCCATCCGGTTTTAGATTCACCGTTAGAGCGCTCAACCATGTAAAAGTATGTTCCGGTTGGTAACTCTTTTCCGTTACTTCCCTGACCAACCCATTCGTTTGTATAATTGGTTTTAGTGTATACTTCCTGTCCGTATCGGTTAAAGATTGACAGTTTTCTAACACCTAGAGAACTAAGGTCAAAGTTGTCGTTCTTGCTGTCATTATTAGGCGATACACCACGTGGTATATCACAGGTTGTGCTTGTAACAGGCATAGAATCTTCACCTATACATCCGTCTGCAGTTGTAACGGTAATAGTATATATACCTATTCCATCAGGTGTTATAGCACGATCTGTAGATGTAAAACCTTCAGGACCTGTCCAGCTATATGTGGCAGTATCTGTATTGAAAGAACCATCTGCATCATTTGCTGTAAGGGTGTATACTCCCGGTTCACAATCTTCAGTAATTACCACTTTTATAGCATCGGTATTTTGAGTAACATTTACAGATTGCGTTGCTTTACAATCTCCAATAGTTACAGTCAATTCATAATTACCAAAGTCTGTAGCTGTTATGTTGCTCTCTGTACTTACAACAACACCATTTAGAGTCCACTCATAGATTGCATCTGCAAGTTCAAAGTTCTGCGCGCTTACAGTAATAACCGCATTTTCCGGCATACATACATTTTGATTGTCACCAAGTGTAAATCTCGGCGTAGGGTTTATTGTTACTTCAAAGCTGCTTTCAGTTGTACACGCAGGAGTAGTGTCGCTTTGCGCAAATACATAAACTGTCTGAGACGTAGTTATAGCTGATCCGGCAGTAATTTCTGTACCTGAACCACTATCACCACCCGTGGCAGTAAAATACCTGTTGCCTGCGCTTAGTGGTAAAAGCGTATAGCTGTCACATTGTTCAACATTTTGAATAACATCGGCTACAGGAGCAGGAAGTGTAGTTACGTTAACACTGTCTGAAGATGTACAGTTGCCAACCCTTACAGTTACTTCATATACGCCCGGTTCGCTTACAGTAATTGCACTTGTTGTTTCAGTAAGTATCACACCGTCTTTAGTCCATGCGTAAGTTGCATCTCCTGTTTCAAAAGCAGTAGATGTTACTTCAAGTATTGTATCTGAGTTTTCGCATATAGAACGATCTTCAGTAAGCGCAAACTCCGGTGCCGGATTCACAGCAAGTGTAAATGTAGTAACGCCATAACATGAGGTAGTATTATCCTCAATCCTTACATAAATAGTCTGCGGATTTTCTATATTTTCATAAGAAGATCCCATCGCATTTTCTCCTGCTTCAGCATCAGCTACAGATGTATGGTAGCTTATTTCATAATTTGTAGCATCCAATTCATCAAGTATAATAGCTGTATTAGAAGTAACATCAAAATTGGCTATACCTTCATTATTACATTGTGTTAGATTTAAAGGCTGCTTAACTGTCGATGTAACATCTGGATAATATTCTATTATAATACTATCTGATGCAGTACAAGAAAGGCCTAATAATTCAGCGTTGATAGCATATGTTCCTGCTTCTGTTACAGTAAGTGTTGCTCCATTTTCATTTGGAATTTCAACACCGTCTTTTGTCCACTTAATTATGAATGCTTCAGCGTCTAAGTTACTATTAAGTACGTGTTCCGATCCTTCACAAATGGCGTTTTCGGCAGCGACTGTAAGGTCAACTCCCAGGTTCAATTTACCCAGGTCAAAACTTTCTGCACCTAGAAATACTGCCGAATCCAGACGTTCGTCACCTCTGTCTGCAATAACCATTTTTATATGGTACGGCTGTCCCATTATAACGTCACCCTGGGCTTTCATAACAGTAGTTCGTCCATTATAGTTTATTGGTGCGTTTGAGCCAAAATTTTCTCCATCGTAAACTCCGTAGTAATCGCTGAAGAAATCACCATTTTCCGAGTCACAAGTATCATTGTATAATCCATCTCTGATTGTAATAACAGAAACTGGTGTGTTTGTTCCAGGTACAACTGCAAGGTTTCTTTTATTTCCCTGAGCATCGGTTAAAATAAATGCAAATGCATCTGAATATTCACATTGATATGTTCCATATTCCTCAGAAGCAAACATAAAGTCAAAACTTATCTGATCTCTAAGTGGAATAAAATCAAATTCAAGGATTGAAGCATTATGAGATACCATCGGTAGCCCTGTGCCTTCTTGGATTATTTGTTCAAGGTCTGGATCTCCAACCCAGCCGTCTGCCATACCGTTTAATGCTTCAAAATTTGGTCCGGGAGCATCGTTAGCATTACCTGTACTTAGTACAATACCTGATTCAAAAGGAAAATCTGAACCATTTTTATTAAAATAACCGATACCGTCCGGTCCGCCAAAAGTAGATCCTGTCGTGAATGTTACATTACTAACCTGAGCACATCCTGAGTTTACAAGTACGTCGCGTACAAGTTCTTCTACCGTATACTGTGTAGTATTTGTAGCGATTGGTTTAACAGGTGTTGAAATACAAATTGAAAAATGAAAGTTAGGGTTAAAGCTATCTTCAGAAATTCTTATTGTGTATTTCTGCCCTACAGTTAAATCTCTAACATAAGCAGAAGTTTCATCACCAAAGCCAGACGCACATAATAAATTATTTAGGTTTCCACAAGCGCCTTCATATAATGCGTATCCAAATGATGTATTTTGGGTTAATGGAGTTATATTAATTGTATGTGTTTGCGCTAATGCGGTAAATGTAAACCATACATCGTTAGATGGTGTACCAAATTGATTACATATTGCTTCGGTTGATATTGTAGCGCCGCTTGTAGTACCTCCGCGTACAATTGTACAATCAGGTGTTGTATTTACAGTAAGATCAATAGCTGTAGCACATTCGTCATTTGTAATCATTGTAGGAACTGCAACTCTATCTGTCCATGCGCCTTTGCTATCCGAGTCACAAACTGCTCTAACATAAGCAGCATACAGAGTACCCGATTCCAAAGGCTGTCCATTTACTGTTGTAGTTGCAATGTATGGACTTGTAGCGGGAAGACCATTTGTTGTTGCGGTAGGAGCAGGAAAAGTCGCTGGTTGAACAATGATTTCCCATTGTGTTTCTGTATCTGCCGGAGACCATGTATATTCTATAGAAGACGTTGTAGTATTACCCGCAGCTAGGTCATCTATGTCAGCACAATCCGGTATTGCTTCAAAAACTACATTATCTATTGCTACAGGAGCATATCCTGCAGATGGAGAATCAGCATGCCATGCAACATAAACCGGTCCGGTATATCCTTGAAGTGATATGATCTCTTTTATAAAACTTTCATTGTTATACACTGCTGAAGGAAGAATTACCGTAGTAAAATCGGCAATATCTTTTCCTGTAGTAGATATCATTACCCTGAAACGCGCGTTTCCACTACCTGTTCTGTAATGAAATCGTACTCTATCATTTCCTGTAAGGATAATTTGAGGTGAAATTAACCAGTCGTTAATATTTAATGCCCCAGTATAAATTTGCGCATATTGGTCGCCTTCATAACCTGCTGGAAATTGACCGTCAAGATTCCATGACGAAGCGCCACCATTTCCATTCGTCGTAGTCCAACAGGCTTCCGTTTGAGAATTCGAATTAAAGCCTTCGAAAAATGGTATATTAAAGGCTACACATTCGGTTCTAAATGATACAGGACCTACCCACTCACTAAATTCACCCGATCCGCATGATGCCCTAACATAATAGGTATATTCGGTATTAGGGGTTAAGTTTCCTGCAAGGTATGGATTTGTAGTAACAGGAGTTCCTGCAATTCCGTCGGCGGGAGGTAGGGTACCTTGAGATACATCTTTTAAAGCAATTTCCCATGCCGTTTCATTGTGGCCTTTCGTCCAGGCTAACTGTGCAGATGTAGTTGTAATATCGCTAACAGATGGCGTTAGAGGAACCGCACAAGCAGGCCAGTTCTCAACATAAACGTCGTCAATTCTCACTCTGGAATATGTTGCACTTCCTGATGGTACATACCATGCTATATTTACATTCTGTCCTTCATAAGCACTTAAGTCAATAATTTTTTCAAGATAACTATTGTTCTCAATAGGTGTTAAAGGTAGTAAGTCTGTTGTAAAATTGTCAGGATCAATACCGGTAGTAGATATTTTAACCGAAAAATGTACTAGAGAAGATGATGTGCCCTGATATTTGTAGCGCAACCTCTGATTTGCTCCAATTGTTAGTGTTGGAGAAATAAGCATATCATCATTATCAGTATTTATATCATTATAAAATGCAGCCGATTGCTGGCTGTTGAAACCATTCCATTGGTCGTTTATATCCCATTTTTCGCCATCATTATTTCCATCATTTACTATCCAGCAAAATTCTGTAGCAGAATCTTCTTCAAAACTCTCGTAGAAAGGTGTTGATAACGGATTACATAATGTAGAAAATCTAAGTGGACCTGCCCATGTACTGTAAGTGCCATCGCCACAATTAGCACGAACATAAAATTCGTAGTTTGTAGATGGAGTTAACGTAGTAGCATTATAATTTGTCGCATTTATATCAGTTCCCGATCCTGTAGGTAGTCCCAGTCCTTCGGTTTGAACAACATATTGCCAAGAAGTCGCAGTTTCCGCTTCAGTCCATGATAGTGTTGCAGCTGTTGTTGTAATACCACTTACAGTTAAAGCAGTTGGCGATTTACAATTTTCTTTCTGTATTGTAAAATTGTACGGCGTTACACCGTTCCCTGCAGACAATAAAATGTAGTAGTCAGTCCCTGCCGTTACGTCGATTTCTGAAATTGCAAGATCGCCCAATACATAGTTATTAAAATCTGCTGCAATACAGTTTATACCAATATCTGCACAAGAATTGTATACAAACATAGAAGCTGTGTTGTTTGTAAGTTCTGTAGCTTTAATTGTTATTATTTCATTTGCGGATGGAGTGTATTTATAAATAACATCGTTACCGCCAAGATAACTGCCCCATTCAGAAGTACCACAGTTAGCACCCGGGCTTCCGCTATAATAATTTTTAGCGTTTGATGTGTTGTCTACAATATTATATGGTAAGCTGCTTAACACAATCGGGTCGCTACAAGTATCACCCAAACGATTTGTACTGAAAAAAACAGGCCCAATCCAATCACTTTTACCTCCTAAAACACATACTGCCCTTATTTGGTATTTATAACCTTTATTTATTTCAAGATTTGTAACGGTATAGGGTAAAGTGCCTGTGTAAAGTTGTCCGCTACCTGTAAATGGATCTTGTTCGCCCACAATTTCTATATCCCACTTTGTAGCATTGCTTGGGCTATCCCAATTAAGATCTACTGTAGAAGTCGTTGAATTTGTAGCGGTAAGGTTAGTTGGGTTTAAGCATTTTTCTGTAACACTTACATTGTCAACAAGCCACCTGTCTGCAAAATTTGCTTTCATTATAAAAGCCACGTATACCTGCTGTCCATAAAATTCGGGTGCGAAGTTTAGTGTTTTTAGCACATACTCACGTTGTTGAACACCATTTATTTGAGATTCTGTCCATTCCTGCATAAGAGTATAATCAGCAAGATCTGCCTGATTAGCAGATGTAGAAATCTTAATCTGATAAATACCACCCTGATCGCCAACAATGCCTAATCTGGAGTAAAAATTTAATACACCATTTTCAGGTACTATAAACCGTTTTGTAATAAGCCAGTCTTCCGGGGTAGTCAGTGCACTTTCCCTTTGTATGTACGCGGCAGTTGTACCCTGGTATGGTGGTAATTGTTCATTACCCGCAGGAGATTTCTGCCATGAGTAGGTAAGTCCTACACCATTGTCATACACGCCCCAACCCGCAGGTGGAAAAGCGGCACCTTCAAATGTCTCTTCCTCTAATTGCGCATAGCCAAAAAAGCAGCACAACAAAAAAAGAAAACTTAAGGTAATTTTTTTCATAGTCATAGTTTATGTTTAAGATTAGAAAATACAGAAGTAAATTAAAACGGAGATTTACATTTTAATTATTACGGAAAAATGAATTCTGTAACAGGACAGAATTCGTAACTTATTCTTTAAAATTAATGTTCCTCAGATGCAAAGCTATCAAACCTGTATGCTAAACGGTTTAATAAAAGGGTTACAAATCATTTACACAGCTTACAAAACACCTTACATTTTATGTACATTTATAAAATAGCCTTGATATTTAGTATATTGTAAGCTCGCAATTTGTAAAATTATCTTATCACATATCTAATTTTAGATGTACATTAAAAGGTGTTTTTCAAAGGAATAATAGCAAGATAAAACGTGACTTTTTATAATTGGCAGGTTTAAATGGCACGCACAGCTACACAACTTTAGTTGTTTAACTATAGCTCTCGGGTATTCAAAAAATAGATATGCAGCGTTAAAAGTTTTTAAAGAAAATTGTCAGGTTTTGATTTTCATCCAGACCTATTTTCTTTCTCAAGCGGGAACGGGCAACCAAAATACTATTTGCACTTTGCTGCGTTATAGCCGAGATTTCTTTGGTAGAAAAATTCATTTTTGCGAAAGCACACAGCCTTATCTCATTTTTCGTAAGTGTAGGGTACTTCTGAAGCAGTTTTTTATAAAATTCCTCATCAGTCTCCAAAAATAGTTTTTCAAACTCCTTTTTATTAAATGACTGATTGCCCTTTTTCAGATCTGAGATTATCTGGGTGAGCATTTTATTATTCGGTGTATCTATAACTGTCTGAAGTTCGTTTAGCCCTTTATGGGTGTAGTCTATAATTTCGCTTGCCTGCATTATTTGTATGGCGTTACTTGTAAGTTCTTTATTCTTACTTTCCATTTGCTTAATAAGCAGTTCATTTTCAGTTTTACGTTGCTTTAGTTTTATGCGTTGTAGCCTATACATCAGGAATATAATTACTGAAAGTGGGGCAAGCAATATTATACTGAAAATAAATATATTTTCTCTTCTTCGTGCTTCGGTTAAAGCATCCTGCTGTTTTATTTTTTGATCGTTTTCAAATTCAAGCAGTTCTATCTTCTTTTTATTTTTCTTACTTATATCTTTTTCTGATAGCTGGTTTGTAATACGTAGATAATAATTAGACTTCTTGTAATCATTTTTTTCTTCATACAAGTTTGCCAGCGTTTTAGCAGCAAACAGCCTGGCATCATCTAAATTTAAACTATCACCTAATCGGAATGCTTTGTCCAGATAAAGCAATGCCGAATTTTTGTCCCTTAAAGTATCGTTAGCACCCCGATAATAATATAAATATGCTAAATCGGTTGGCTGTTTTGCCTTTTTAGCCAAGGCGATTCCCTTATCAGAATAAAATTTACTGCTATCGACTTGTTTGAGGTTACTAAAAACAATAGACAAATTTTGAAAAGTTATAATTATTCCAGCTGTGTCCTTTAGCCTTATACTATGCTTTTTATGAATATTAAGCATTTCAAGTGCCTTTATATAATTCTTGCTTTCTATTTCTATAACAGCAAGGTTACTGTAAACAAGGTATGCTTCAACATTTTTTTCACCGGTTGTTCCTTTGGCAAGAGATTCTTTAAGTCCCTTGAGCGATATATCGAAAAATTTCCTTGCTCGTTCAGTATCTTTAAGTTGCATGTAGGCACATCCAATATTATTGTAGATGAAATGCATTTGTGACGGATCGATCTTTTTCTGAAGTGCCAAAGCCTTGTAGCCATAATCCAAAGCCAAAATATTTGATTGCTGATTTATGCAGGCTACAGTTCCAACTTTATACAGGTATAAAAGCTGATTTTCGCTAATATTGTCTTTATATTTTAAAGCATTGTCGAGGTATATAAGTGCTTTTTCAGGATTGGAACGCATATTATTAGTAGCCTTATTCAATAAGTCTTTTACGAGTATATTCGTTTCTGAAGATTGTCCCATCATACATTGACCTGTAAGTAACAGGATGCAGAAAAATACGATGCGTATACAATTTTGGGACATTAATTTTTTATCCAAATATAATTAAAATATCACAGATTGAAATATGTCAGTTTTGGTTGTAGAGGGAGTACGGTATGGGAAGTTGACTTTCAAAATTGCAATGATGCCTATCATAATATCCAAATTCGCTTTCCAACAGAATATCACTAAAAATCGAAGACTAATACCTTGGACGTTAAATACTATTAATTAATGAGGTATATAGTTTAATTAGCCTACCTTACAAAATAATGAAATTTAACCCACTTAAATCATAGTACCATGTCAAAAGGCCAGGATACCAAGAAAGGTAGCAAAAAAGAACCAGTAAAGACTGCCAAAGAAAAAAAGGAAGCTAAAAGAGAAAAGAAAAATAACAAAAGCTTTGACTAGCTATATAAGGCCCCTGTTGTTACAGGGGCCTCTTAGTTTATTTTATACCTTGTTATTATATCTAATATATGAATGCTCTCTAACGGTTTCCTTTCTGAAATTTCTGGTATATTTTAAACGGTTTTGATTGAAATTCATCATTAGCCAATGAACTAACTATATGATTGAAAAACGTTAAAAATTGGTAAATGCATGTTTTTTTAAATTAAAAAACGATGTAATTAACTACATTTGTGTAAATGAGGAATAACGAAAGCTTACAAGATGTACTAACAAGAAGGTCGGAAATTGCATGGGAAGAATTCCTTCCATCAATTTCTATTGACTGTGTTGTTTTTGGTTTTCACGACGGTGCATTAAAAGTATTGTTACTGAAAACAAAGGATAGAGAACTTTGGGCACTTCCCGGAGGCTATATGGGAAAACAGGAAGATGTTAATGCTGCTGCTCAACGAATTTTATTTGAGCGTTCCGGTGCAAAAAATATTTACTTACAACAATTTAGCGTTTTTGCCGACCTGAACAGGAGTGAAGGTTTTTTTGAAGGTTTTCCCGATACACTTTGGCATAAGCAAAGATTTGTTTCTTTAGGCTTTTATGCTTTGGTAGATTTTACAGATGTCGTTCCGGTTATTGATGATATTTCTACGCATGCTGAGTGGCGCGATATCAATGATATTCCTGAAATGATGATGGATCACCGTCAGATTTTTGACGAGGCGCTTATTACGTTACGCAGGCAGCTCAATTACAAACCAATTGGTTATAATTTGTTACAGGAAGAATTTACAATGCCTGAATTGCAAAGGCTTTATGAGATCATTTTAGATAAAAAACTTAACAGGGGTAATTTCTATAGAAAGATGATCGCATATGATATTCTTGATAAAATGGATGAGCCCAGAAAAGCAGGCGGAGCACATAAAGCACCAAACCTTTATAAGTTTAATACTGAAAAATACCAGACGGCACTAAAAAATGGTCTGAAGGAAGAGTGGTAATATTATTTATCTGATGTCGATATTTTCAACAAAAAAGCAGAGTCTATTGGGACTCTGCTTTTTTGTTGAAAATTATTAAATTTCATGTGTCAAAAGTACTACCTGATAGTGTTCAGAGGACTTATACAATGTTATTGATGATAAGATCTTTAGATCATTGGAAAGATTATTCCATAATTCTTCTTTATTCTCATAGTTATAATCCCTTTTTGATCTAAACAAAACATAAATGCTAAACTCATCAGGGCTAATAAAAAGATCTCTGTTTTCCTCAAAAACGAGTTTAGGGCCTTTGTACATTATCTCAGCTTCTTTATTATAAATAAGTTTCGCAAACCTGTCATATAATATTTTATTCCCTTCCGTGGAATTTGGGTCAAATTCAAGTTCTTCGCGTGTCCCGGGAATACGCACTAAAACTTCTTCAAAGTCAAAAATTGTGTTTTCCGTATCGATAACGGCTTCTTCATTTTCTGCCGAAGATAACTCAATTAACTGGTGATGCACATTTTTTTCACGCACCTCCGGAAATTTCAACGTTTTTCCCTGATTACTTAAAGTAGTCCAGATCAGGTCATCATCATCTGTATCATTAAGCGTAATATCCCTGAAAAGGACGTAGGTTTTAAACTCATTGTTATCTTTTGGGAGCAGATGCTGATCATATCTAAAGTAATCTCCTTTATGTACAATATCTGCAGAACGGCTTGAAATAGCCTTTTGCAGTATGTTGTAAAAAATTGTATAGTTATTAGTGTTTCCTATTTCCAGTTCCAGCTCGTTCTGATGGCCGCTTAAGCGTATTACAATGTCTACTGTTCTCATATTTTAGTTGAAATAATGTTTTTTGGTTGTAGTTTGGGCGTTTAGCAGGTCGGTCAGGGATTCTGTATCTGTCATACGAATATCTTCGAGTACAGTTTCATCAAGCTCAAATTCAATTATAGTACTATAATTGAAATCAGGTTTATCGGTTGGCTCATGATAATCTGCATCAGATATAGCATCATCCCATTCTGTATAAAACAAAATTTCTTTCTGCCGGCTATATTCAAAATTCAGCAAAGCAAAAAGTGTTACATGTTTTTCCATACTGCTTTTACTTAAAGTTACAGTAATTAAAGCCTGCATACCCTGCCATTATCATATAATTAACGTAAGACTGATTAAAAGATCGTGTAGTTTCGATGAAACTATTATTTCTTGGAAGTAGTAGCGTCCACGATGTTCTTATTATCTTTCTCCGTTTCTGTTTCTTCCACATAAACGGCATAATCAGCAGGTATTATTCTTTCGCCCTTAAACGTGGCATAGGCGCGGGTAAACTCTGCACTTATGTAGAGTATAGCGGCTGAATAATAAACCCACAGCATAATTACAATTAACGATCCTGCGGCACCGTAAGGCGATCCAGCCTGGGAGGAAGTAATATAGATTCCAATTATATATCTGCCCAAAAGAAATAAGAAGGCAGTAAATAGTGCGCCGGCGCGTACGTCTTTCCATTTTATTTTTGCATCAGGAAGCACTTTATAAATAACGCCAAATATTACAACCAAAACTACAAAACTTACAAGTAAGCTTAACACGCTAAATATAATTACAGATGTATCCGGCAGCCATGATTTAAGTATCGTATTAAATGCTGATAGCGCACCATTAACAATAAGCGAAACAACAAGTATAAATCCAAGGCCAATGATTATCGATCCGGATAGGAGCCTGTCCTTTAAAAGTTTTAGCCATCCTCTTTTCGGTTTAGCTTTAACTTTCCATATCATATTTATAGAATCCTGTAAATCTCCAAATACTGTTGTCGCTGCAATTATAAGTACAACAGCACCAATTATCAGTGAAAGCTGAGTTTTTCCCGATAGCTCCATATTACGTATTACTTCCTGGATTTTAGCGGCTGCTTCATTTCCCAAAAGTCCTTTTAACTCGCTGAATAAACTGCCCTCAATTGCATCTTTTCCAAAGAAAGCACCAGCTAACGATATAACGAGTAATAACAATGGAGCCAAAGAAAAAATAGTATAATAAGCCAGTGAAGCACTAAGTTTTAGCCCCTTATCTTCCGAAAAACCTTTAACGGTGTCTTTTAAAATTGTAAAACTGTTCTGGATTATACTTTTTACTTTCATATGTATTGAGTTTGTACTACTAAAATAGAACATGGTCGCCGGTTAAGCCACAGTATTAACATAACTATAATAAGGAATCAATATCATTTTTGTCACCTTATAAATTAGAATTGTCACCTTTTTTACAACCACATTTTATCTATTAGAGTATCTCTTCTATTTGTAAGGTGCTTAATAACCTACTTTGTATTTGTGTAATTAGTTAGAGCATGATTTCCACTCTCTCGGGTTGCGAAACAACATATCGATGTTTTATTAGAAAATACACTCTTTTTGAGTATGAAATTTTATAATTTTTTATATAGAAAGATTAATACTGTTAATTGCTTTTTTTTTCGATGAAACGTAGTATATTTTCGATTAATATCTTCTTAAATATTTCATAAAGTATTCAAAAATAATTATTCTTGTATAAGTAATCTTTAATGTATGTGTTTGATTATCTATTTGTTAGGTAATTGTGAATTTAATATTTAAAAAAGAAGCGATATGAATTTTAAAACCAGATTATAATACAACAACAGAATATCATTTGTTTACAGAAACGGAGAGGTAAATCAAACACCTTTTACAGAAGTTATTTTTTCTGGAGATGACTATATTTTGGCCAAATCAGATTCGGATATTTTTTATAGTGTATTGGATTTGGATGGCAATCTAACTAAAGACGATTTAAAGGTTATTCACCGTTTTCAAAATGGATTACTGCTTACCTATAAACCTTTTCGAAAGACATATTCGTCGTCCGATGGTTTTGGGTATAATATAAATTACAATGTATTTAGTATTTTTAATTTCAGTTTCTTAAAGAGCAGTACGGTAGCGATAATACAGGCAGATGAGATAATAGAAGAAAGCAACACTGAAATTTTTAATGCTAAATGTTATAAAACCGTGCTTTGCAATTTTTTGAACAAGCCAGTTTATAGTTTTAGAGACTTCATTTTTTCGGAGATACTGGACAACCAGTATATTATTACCGGTAATTCATTGTTCGCTAATAAGGTTAACATAGATAAAGCTTCTAACGGTTTCTTTGATTTTGATATTTACAAATCAAAAAAAATATGGAGTGTTGTGAATATTTTTGAACAGGTAAGCCATACAATGGAAACTGATATAGCAGGAACTACTGTTACCGGATTGAGTTTTAAAGATGCAGAAATCAATCTTACAAACAGGCTTTCAATACCTAAACTCCCTAACAAAGAAGATTGTATGGACTTTAAAATTTATACTGATTTAAAGAACGAATCGGTAATGTACAAAACATTGAAAAAGAAGAATAAACTGCATGCTATGATTAAAAGTGTACTCTCGATATCTATAAACTAGCTTTTTATAGTTTCTTTAATATCTAAATTCTGATTAAAGGACGCTTCTGTCGATCGTTTTAAGTAGTTTTTAAAATTAAACGCTCGTTAAAAACTTGGTAGAATTAGTTAAATAATGTTAAGAATGATTTGAGGCGCCTGTAAAAATTACCAGATGCTTTTTTGCATTATAAAAGTTTGATATTGTGAACGCTATGTAGCTCAAATAATAGTCACTATGTATGCGCATTATGAATAAAAAATCAAATTTGGATTAATTTTTAATAGTACGCTAACATTTTAGTTTTTTGGAGATTACTTTAAAGACTAATTTTATTCCAACCCTCGAACTTACTATATATTAATTTACAATGATTTCTATTCTTCCTTAAAAAGGAGGGGTGCTAACTATTGCCTATTAACGAAACATCTGAGGGATTGCTAATAATAAACACTATTAAAATGACCTCACTAATTGATTACGCACAGTACTGGTGGTTTTCCTTCAGTTCCTACACGCTTATTATAAAAATAGCGATCGGAGTTATTTTAGTTTGTAGTCTGTCAACTCTTATCCTGATGGCAAGAATTTTTATCGTTCGTGGCAACAAACGGAGAAAAAAAGAAATTATATTAAAGCTAAGACCCAAGGTGTTTTCATTTTTGCGTAATATTTTACTTTCTAATGATATGTATACGCCAGATGATGTCTACAAGTTGTACGTACTGAATTTTGAAAAGCTTAATGAAAAGTCGTACATATCAATTGTTCCAACTCTGGAAGATATTGTTAACCAAGAGCGAAAAACATTCAACGCAGCCAACTACAACAGTATCATTAAGGGATTAAAAATAGATAAGTGTCTTGAAGAAAGGCTGGATTATTCAAGCACCCGTATGAGAATGCTTGCTTTACAATCGCTATCAAGGCTTGGGCTAACCATTTCAGATAGTAAAATTTTACCTTATGCTTATTCAAATGATGATGCCTTAAGGAAAGAATCCAGAATTTCGTATATGGGTGTTAGCAATAACAATCCTTTTAAATTTTTCGATGATACCGATAACATTAATGAATGGGAAGAGATAAACCTAATGCATCAATTTGAAGTGCATCATAAAGAACACTTACCCAATTTTAGTAAATGGATTGAATATTCTGATGACGCCGAAAAAATTAAATTTTTTATCAGGCAGGCCGCCTTTTTCAACCAGCAAACGGCATTAAACACCGTTGAAAAGTTTATTCAGCACGAAGATTACAGAGTACGTAAAGAGGCGATACTTGCTGTTGGAAAAATGAGGGCACTTGGAAGTGAAAAAACATTGGTTGAAATTTATTTCTCTCAGCCGTTACAATGTCAGTTTGCTATTATTGAAAGTATATCGTTTATGAATAGCGGCAATTCACTTGAATTTTTGAAGAAAGCTTATGATCTGGCGGAAAACCCGGATTTAAAACGTTTATGTGCAGAAGCTATTTATTTTTATGGAAGCGAGGGGAAGCTTCTGTTTAATAGCCTTCTGAAAACTGAGAGTTTTGACAACAGGACAATTCTGGATCATGTGCAGAATTCCCTGATAATTTCTACGCTCAAAACATTTCATGGTTTTGCTAAAAACTACAACCGTACATCGGTAACAGTATAATACCATAACAAACAATACACACCTTACATAACATTACGGCTTGTTAAATTAAAACTGGCCGTATAAAATCATATTATCTAATGGGAGAGACCAATTTTTTTGAGGCTTTCGTGTTTACCTATGCCTCTATGTTACTGCTGCTGTATCTTATGTTAGCACTATTTTCATACATAAACACGAGAAGGTACAGAACGTACAATACCCGGCTTGATGACGGCTTCTTAATGGAATCTCCATTAACACCGGGAATATCTGTAATCGCGCCGGCCTACAATGAAGAGAAAACTATAATTGTAAGTACAAGGTCGTTACTTTCTCTTAATTATCCGCAATATGAAGTAATCATAGTTAATGATGGAAGTACAGATGATTCACTTGATTTACTAATAAGTGAATTTGAACTTGAGGAAACACCATTTGCCTACGTTGAGAGAATTAAAACCGAACCTTATAAAAGGATATTTAAATCAGTTAACCCGGAATATTCTCATCTTATTGTAGTAGATAAAGAGAATGGTGGAAATAAAGCAGATGCGTCAAATGCAGGTATTAATGCCTCTCAATATCCCTATTTTCTTTGTACGGATAGTGATTGTATCATTGATAAGAACGCTTTATTAAAGATGATAAAGCCGGTACTTAATTCGCGTAAAAGAGTTATTTGTGTTGGCGCTACTTTAAGAATGTCTAACAATTGTGAGATAGAGAATGGAGCCATAAAACGTGTGAAGCCGCCCAAACAGTGGATTCCGAGATTTCAGGAACTGGAATATCTTCGTGCTTATTTATTTGGAAAAATGGGGTGGAGCCTTGTAAACTGTGTACCTAACGTATCGGGAGGTTTGGGCTTATTTGATAAAGAGATTGCCATTACTAGCGGAGGCTATGATCCGGCATCGCATGCGGAAGATATGGATATTATGATCAAGATGTCTGCCTATATGATAAATAATAAAGAGAAATATAAGGTTGAATATATTCCGGTTTCTGCATGTTGGACAGAAGGGCCTCCAGATGTTACAATACTTGGACGCCAAAGGACTAGATGGGCGAGAGGGCTGGCGCAAATATTCTTTGTACATAGAAGGATACTTTTCAATCCCAAATATAAAAGGCTTGGTATGGTAATTTTTCCGATACAGCTCTTAACAGAATTTCTTGCACCGGTTATTGAAGCCGTAGGACTTATCTATTTTATTTATCTTATCGTTACAGGGCAGTTAAATTGGAGTACGGTAGGGATTATATTCCTTTATTCCTATTCAGCCGCAATAATGTTCGGGTCACTGGTAATACTAATGGATAACGTAATTAAAAGGCATTATGAGACTACAAGGGAGATCTTTCAATTATGGATGATGGCATTTTTGGAGCCATTTATTTACCATCCGCTTCAGATATTTTTCTATCTCAAAGGATACTTTAAATTTTTCACCTCAAGCGACATGGAATGGGGAACCATGACGCGCCAGGGATTCCAACAGGACACAATACCGGATTCTAAAGCAATAACAGAAAATAACATATAAACAATGCTAAAAAGATTTATACATATAGCCCTGACATATATATTCACCATTTGTTTTTTCGGAAACGCATATAGTCAGGAACCTACCGCAACTCAATATTACGCTCTCGCTAAGAAAGAAAGTGCAAAGAAAAATTTTGCTAAGGCAACATCCTATTCTGAAAAGGCATTGAAAAAAGCTCCTAAAAACATGGATATTAAAGAGTATTTGGGAAAGTGCTACATGGACACTAAAAAGTTTGACATGGCGAGGTTAACCTTGCTGGAAGTTTTGAAGGAAAACCCTAAAAGGACCGATTCGCGTTACTACCTGATTAATATAGAAAGCCAGACAAAACGTTATTATAGTGCGGTTTGTTACGTAAACGAGATACTTGAAGTAAAGCCTTATGATAAAGAGCTATGGATAAAAAAGATTAACCTTTATAATTTAATGGGTGATACTGTAGAATCTGACAGGCAGTTAAGAAGGCTTTACCAAATATTTCCTGAGGACAACGAGATAAAAGCTATTTATACCAATACGCTAAAAGAGAACGCCGGTAAGCATAATAAAAAAGGCGATGTAGATGATGCAGCCAAACAATATGAAGATGCTTTAGCTATAAATAAAAAAGACGTTGAATCTTACCTAGGGTTAATTAACGTCTACACAAAAGCGGGAAATTATCAGGGAGCATTGAGTACTGCCGATAAAGGCTTAAATGCATTGTCGGGAAATAAAGCCCTCGTTGATAAAAAGATTGGTGTCCTTGAAAAAATGCATAACTATCAAGATGCTATTAGTTTGGTAAAACAACAACTTAAAAAAGGACAAGGTGAATACTATAACAAACAGCTTAGCTACCTTACCGCTGAAGCTGCCAGGTATCACAAAAACTCAGATCCGTACGAGTTGTATGGCCAGATATATGATAAAGACAAGGCCAATATAGAAGCACATGATTATTTGCTGAACACTGCCGTAAGCAGAGGTTATTATGGCGATGCACAGGCTATACTTAACAAGTCCCTTAAAAGTAGTCCACAGTCAAAAGAGCTTTTGGCTAAACAACTGTATGTTTACGAAAACCAGCAGAACAGGCAAGGTGCGAGGGCTACAATACAAAAACTGTTTGACTTGTATGGACAAGATCCGGATATAAGGCAGAAATATGAATATTATATTCTTCAGGATGCTAAGGATGAATTTAGCGATGGTAATTATGATGATGCTTTGGTATTGTTTGAAACCCTTAGTAATAATGCAGATTACGGTAAATCGGCTAACAATTATATCTATTCAATTTACCTTCGAAAAAAAGAGTACGTAAAGGCGATGGATCATATCGAAAAGCTAATTAAAACGTACCCTAAGGAGAATGAATATCTCTTAAAGAAAATGGACCTCCTTGCTGATATGGGCGATTATGATAATGGCTACGCCATGGCAAAAAGCTATTATGATCATAATCCGGAAAGCCTTCAATTTAAGTATATGTATAATGACATGGCTTTTGAATATATGAAGTATCTTCAGCAAAAAGAAGATTATGCAATGGTTGCTTCTACTGCCGATGGATTAATAGTATCAAACCCTGATAATCTGGAAGCATACAACTATGCGATTTCGGCAAGGGTAGCAATGAAAAACTACGATGAGGCAAGGCGACTTACAGAGCAGGCACTTAAATACTATCCGGATTCTAAAGAATTGCGCTTAAAAGAAGCAGGATTGTACTCTGCAAATGGAGAACATGATAAGGCAGTACAGGCGTTACACGAAATTGAAAAAGATTATCCGTACAACAGTACAATACGAAGTTCTCTTATAGAAGAAATGATGGTACATGCAAAGGATAGGGAAGAGCGCGGTGAAAATCGTGAGGCTATGAATATTTATCGTGAAATTACTTTACTTAATCCTAAAGATACACTGGCTCCTGTAAAACTAGCCAACCAGCATATTAATAGAAAAGAGTACACCGATGCCATGATAATTGTAGATAATGCCCTTAAAGAAAACAAGGATAACAATCAGTTGTTATATCTTAAAGGTATAATTTACGAAGAAACTAATGATTTTAAAAGAGCGAAAGAATATCAGGGAAGATATAGCCCACCGTCAAACAGGCTTGCCGAATATAAAGAGCACATGCAGTATTTAGATTCCAGATTACTTAAAAATCAAATTAATCTAACATATCTTAAAGCAACAGCCGATACACTACCTTTCAATTTGTCGGTTGGAACGCTTGAGTATGTTCGCTTTGCGAAAAAAGATACCTACGCTGCAAGGGTAAATTACACAGGCAGAGAGTCTGGAGTTGGCATACAGGGAGAAGTTGACTGGTATCATAGATTCAGCAATAAGTCTTATTTTTATGTAAATGGTGCGGTAGCCAGTAAATTCTTTCCAAAGTACATGGCTGCGTTCTCATTTTACCAGCCATTTGCAAAAACATGGCAGGCGGAATTGGGTGGTAGATATATGTACCTGCAGGATAACAGGAGTCTTTATACAGGAATCGTGGGGTTAGAAAAGACGCTTGGCGATGTATGGGTAAATGCAAGACTGTCGTTACTTAAAGAAGGAGATAATCTATATCACAATGTGTTGGGACAGGCTCGTTTTTATATGAATAATCAGAGGCATTATGCACAGGCAATGGTATCTGTTGGTAATGCCCCGGAAGACCTTAGCCTGGACTTTCAGGTAAACAATACGTTATCGTTTCCTACTACAATGGTAGGTGCAGGATATTTTCATTCTGTTGGTTTCAGTACGGTTTTTGGAATAATGGGCAACTGGTATAATTATCACGTAGCTAATGATACTTATCTTGATCAGTACACACTAATGCTAAGTATTAAAACTAAATTTTAAAGAATAATGTTGATAAGGTTAAACTTGATTATGATACTCCTATGTTTCAGTTGCAATTCTCAGCAGACTGACCTTATTATATATAAAAAAAATGAGGTTATACCTAACTTAATTGTAGAAGGTAGTATTTCTGAGTCAGTAAAAGATCACTTTAATAACTTGTTTGAAAAAGCTACAGGAACAGTTATTAAAGAGAACACGGATTCTTCGGACAGCGTTATAACAATAAGGTTTAAATTATCCGGGAGAGGTAACGAGGACAATTTCAGTATCGTAGCGAAGAAGAACATAGTAACTATAGAAGGAACACATGCTTCAGATATTATAAACGGTATTAATTACTTTTTTAGAGAATATGCTGGCCTTGTCTATATTTCAGGTAAGGGTATAGTAGGTAAAGAAGTAAAGGAGATTGTCGTACCAAAGAATTTATCCTACCGCCAGTCGATAGCATTTGAATATAGAGAGCCTTATTTTCCGGATAATTATGATTTGGCGTTTAGACAATGGTATGGCACCCATGCCATGGAAGATATTTGGGGATTATGGGGGCATAACATTGCAAAAGCAGTAACTCCTTCACCAAAAATGTTTTCTGTTATAAATGGTAAAACATGCGAAGATCAGTTTTGCTTTACCAGTCCCGAACTCGAAAATGCGTTGGTGTCTTATGTAAAAATGCAGACTGAAGAAAACCCGGACTATTCGAAGTTTATGATACAGGCCAATGATAATAGTGTAGTTTGCCTTTGTGATCGTTGTAAAGCTGCGGGTAACACAAAAACTAATGCCAGTCCTGCCGTATTCTCGCTGTTAAATAAACTGGCAAAACAATTTCCTGATAAACAGTTTGTAAGTACTGCGTATATCACGACCCAACATGCACCTAAGTTTAAGTTGGAAAATAATACTGCTATCATGATAAGCACTATGGCATTTCCTAAGGGAATAGTTTTGGAGAAATCGCACAAGAAAGAAGAAATCGAAAAGATATTTTCCGAATGGAAAAAGGTAACTAAAACTATTTACCTATGGGATTATGCTGTGAACTTCGATAACTATTTTAAAGCCTATCCTACGTTGCTTTCTACTCAGGCTAATTTAAAATATTACGAGAAGCTTGGTGTAAAAGGTGTTTTTATGCAGGGTAGTGAAGGGGAGTATTCGGCTTTTTCAGATCTCAAATGCTATATATACGCGTTGCTACTGAGCAATCCTAATATTGATGTAAAGCAGGAAATAGTACGTTTCTTTAAAGCGAAATATCCTGGGTCATCAGATTTGTTGGCAGATTATTATTTAGGAATCGAGAATAAAAGCTTTAGTTCTAAAAGAACCCTCGATATTTATGGAGGCATGGCCGAATCTAAAAGAAAATATTTTAAAGCAGAGGCTTTTAATAACTTTTACAACGCTTTATTAAATAGGACTGAAACACTATCGGATGATGAAAAGAAAGATAGTAAACCCTTATTGCTGTCGCAGACTTTTATTAAACTGGAACTACTAAGGACTGATAATAACGCGTTAGTAAATATACCCGAAGCGAAGTCACTTTTAAACCGATTAAAAGAGCTATCACGCGATACAGGGATTAAAATCTATAATGAAATGGGGTATTTGATCTCTGATTACTGTAAAGAATGGGATGTCGAAATTATCAATCAGCCTTACGCTAATCTTGCATTTGGCAAAGATGTAAAGTTACTATCGAAGCCTGACGATGATTATAACAACCCCTCAATACTAACTGATGGAGATATTGGTTTTAGTGATTATTACAACAATTGGATGTTGTTTACCGACGAGGCAATTTCGGTTAGTTTCGATGCAGATGATGTAAGAGGTGCTAAGACGATAGAAATGGATTTTTTACATGATGTACAACACAATATCTACGCACCTAAAAAGGTTGAAATAATTATCGGGTCAAAAAAATATGGGGCAGCTATAATAACTGATGATAATAAATTAAGCAAGAAGCATGTAAAGATAGCTGTCGAGATAGAACCATCAGATAAAATAATTGAAGTAAAGACTTTTAAAACAGAGGGATATAAAAATAAGTCTATGGCGTGCGATGAAATATTTTTTAAAAAATAAAACCACATGAAAACATTCATAAATAGATATAAGATAGTATTGATTTTACCAATACTACTATGCTTTACTTACTGTAAAAAATTAAATGACACAACAGAGCTTACTACTTTAAAAATGGAAGATCCTGTTCGTCATTACAGTCCAATAATGCAGGGGATAAAGCAGAACATCAAAGTAAAATTAACCAATACAGGAAAGAATCCATTGGTTGTAAAAAACGTATTGCCATCCTGTGGCTGTACCATTGCAAAATTTCCATCGCATGGTATAGCACCAGGCAATTCTGCAGATATTGTAATGGTTTATGATAGTTCTAAAAACACAGGATATACTGCCGTATACACAACCATATCTACCAACACAAAAGAGCAGGTGCACTCATTCTTTTTCGATATCAATGTAGTTCCCAATTCCTTACATACAAAAGATTATGAAGAGCTGCATTCTGAACAGGTTGGGAAGGGCACGAAATATAACAGGGATGAAATTGATGAAGAAACGAATATAAGGCACTATGAAACAAGGTGATAAATAGTGATAAAAATACAGGAGCGATATCATATATATATATCGCTCCTGTTGTCTTAGTAGTAATTTTAGTTATTGTAAAGCTACAAAGTAGTTATGAGAAAAAATATAGCTATTTATAGGGATATTTTGGATTGATTGATAACACCATCAAAACGTTTATGTTTGCTTTAACGTAACTATTCATACAGAATGGCTAACTTTAACCCTTAAATATATACCTGAAAGATTTACATCATGTCTCAATTTATTAAAATATATCCCGAAAACCCAAACGAAAAGGAAATTGCCAAAGTGGTGAAGATACTTCGCGACGGAGGGCTTATAATATATCCAACCGATACAGTATATGGATTAGGTTGTGATATTACTAATAGTAAAGCGTTGGAACGTATTGCCAAGATAAAGGGCATTAAACTGGACAAGGCTAACTTCTCTTTTGTGTGCAGTGACCTGAGTAATATATCAGATTATGTAAAGCAGATTGATACGTCAACATTTAAGATACTTAAGCGATCGCTTCCGGGACCATATACGTTTATCTTGCCGGGGAATAATAATCTCCCTAAAGAATTCAAGAAAAAGACAACCGTAGGTATCCGTGTGCCTGATAACAACATAACGTTAGAGATAGTGCGTCAATTAGGAAATCCAATTGTTTCAACTTCAATTTATGACGAAGATGAGGTTTTGGAATATTCCACAGATCCTGAATTGATCTTTGAAAAATGGCAAAACCGTGTTGATGCTGTTATTGATGGTGGATATGGCGATAACGTTGCCTCCACAATCATAGATCTTTCAGGTGATGAACCTGTCGTAGTAAGGGAAGGCAAAGGAGATCCTGACGTTTTTTAGATTGATTTGAATGCGCTTTTCATTCTGAACGGAATGAAATATAGTAAAGAGATAAAAGACTCTTTTTTCGTAAGAATGGACAGTGATACTCATAAAAAAGCTCCCATTGGGAGCTTTAATTTTTGTATATAAATTATATTATGAATTTTCAGTTTTTAGCAAGCTGATGATCTGCTCTGCAAGTTCGGTACCTATACGGTCCTGAGCTTCAAGTGTAGCAGCACCGATATGCGGGGTAAGTGATACTTTTGGATTCATCAGTACCTGTATAGCAGGTTTCGGCTCTTCTTCAAAAACATCAAGACCTGCGAATGCTACTTTACCTGAATCAAGTGCATCAACAAGTGCAACTTCATCAATTACACCACCACGTGACGCATTAACAATACTAACACCATCTTTCATGGCATCAAACTCGGCTTTTCCAATAACATAACCGCCTTCCTGTGCAGGTACGTGAAGCGTAATAAAGTCGGCATGTTTGTAAATATCTTCCATTGGTTCAGTAACGATGTCCACATTGATGAATTGTCCGTTGTAGAAATCAACCCTGATTTCTGCATTACCGACAAATTTATCTGACGCAATAACACGCATACCTAGTCCCAAAGCAATTCTTGCAACAGAACGGCCAATACGACCAAAACCTATAATACCTAATGTTTTACCACGAAGCTCGATTCCATTCGCGTAGGCTTTTTTAAGACCTTCAAAGTTTGTATCGCCCTCAAGAGGCATATTGCGGTTGGCATCATAAAGGAAACGTACACCGCTAAAAAGGTGTGCGAATACAAGCTCTGCAACAGAATCTGATGAGGAAGCAGGTGTATTGATTACATGTACACCTTTTTCACGTGCATATTCTACATCAATATTATCCATACCAACACCACCACGGCCAATGATCTTAAGACCCGGGCAGGCATCAATAATGTCTTTACGTACTTTAGTAGCACTACGCACCAATAATACGCTAACATTATTTGTGTTTATATAATTGGCAACCTGTTCCTGTGCCACTTTTGTCGTTATAACTTCAAATCCGCCATCTTCAAGGGCAATTACACCACTTTTAGATATACCGTCATTTGCTAATACTTTCATTTTATTTATTTAAAAATTTAAAGATTGAAAATTTCAATCGGATATTTAGAGAATCTCATTTTGGCGGGAGTTGAGTTACTGCCAATTGCGACTGCTTACTATATACTTTTCTCCAGTTCCTGCATTGCATCTACTAATACCTGAACACTTTCTATCGGCATAGCATTATAAATAGATGCTCGGTATCCACCTACAGAACGGTGGCCCGGTAATCCGCTAATACCTTTAGATTTCCAAAGTTTATCAAACGCATCGGAATGTGCCTCATCATTTAGAAGGAAGGTTACATTCATTTTAGAACGGTCTTCTGTATTTGCTGTACCTTTAAATAACGGATTGCGGTCTATCTCAGTATAAAGAAGGGCTGCTTTGGCGTTATTTTTCTTTTCCATTTCAGCAATACCTCCATTGTTCTTAAGCCATTGAAGCGTAAGGTAAGAAGTATATATAGCGAATACAGATGGAGTGTTATACATACTCTCTTTATCGATGTGCTGTTTATAATCAAGTATGGAAGGAATTTGTCTTCCTGTTTTCCCAAGAATCTCTTCTTTAATAACAATTAGAGTAGTACCTGCTGGTCCCATATTTTTCTGAGCTCCGGCATATATAAGATCGAACTTAGAGAAATCAAGCTGACGGGAAAATATATCCGAACTCATATCACATACAACGGGAACGCTAACTTCAGGGAAACTTTGCATTTGCGTACCATAGATGGTATTGTTGCTTGTGCAGTGAAAATAATCTGCATCTGCAGGAACAGTATAATCTTTAGGGATATAAGAATAGTTGTCAGCTTTAGAAGAACCAACGATTAGTGTATCACCAAACTGCCTTGCTTCTTTAATAGCTGCGGCTGCCCACGTTCCTGTATCCAGGTAAGCAGCTTTACCATGTTGAGTCATTAAGTTATAAGGTACCCTTACGAACTCAAGGCTTGCACCTCCCGAAAGGAACAACGCCTGGTAACCTTTTCCTGTAAGTCCCATAAGCTCTAAAACAAGAACACGGGCTTCGTCCATAACGGCTACGAAATCTTTGCTTCGGTGGGAAATTTCAAGAAGGGAAAGTCCTGAATTGTTGAAATTTATTACAGCCTGTGCGGCTTTTTCGAAAACTTCCTGTGGCAGGATAGATGGCCCTGCGCTGAAATTATGTTTTTTCATTGAATGAGATGAATTTTGGAAATGCAAATTTCCTAATAATGCGCCGAATAACAACTAAAAATAATATAAAAAAAACGGCTATATTTTTGATAAAAATGCAAGAGTGTCAATATTATCTGCGTAATCTAACAGAGTTGGTTTTTGCGTGTTCCCGAAGGGAATACTGTCTTCCGTTAAATTATTGCTCACAACACATTGAAGCTGTTCATGTTCTGTTGCCAGTTTTTCTTTAAGAGCATCTAAATTGTCGTAATACTCATAAAATACACTTGAAATTGGCGAAGCATACCCCATATCTTCTTTTATGGTAAGAAATTCGTTGTCCAGAAGCTTAAAATTACTCATCAGGAAAACAGCTTTATTATAATCGTAATTGTTCGCGTACTTGTCGTAATGAATTACATCCCTGTACTCGTAAATTGCTTCAAAGAAATTTTTAAAATCATAGCCTTCCGGAACAAATAACTTAGAAACATTACGGCATCCTAAACCAAAATAGCGAAAGATGTCTTCACCCAATCCTATTAGGTCTTCACGTGATTCGTTACCTGTAAGTATAGCGGCAGAGTTTCTATTCTTGCGAATTATAGATGGCTTATCTTTAAAATAATATTCAAAATAGCGGGCAGTATTGTTGCTTCCTGTAGCAATAACAGCATCAAAATCCTGAAGCTTACCTTCTGTGAATATAATGGACTCTGTAAACTCCGGCTCAACAGCAATCAGGTATTTTGCAAGAAAGGGTAGGAGATGCTGATCGTTACTTGAAGTTTTTATTAAAGCTTTATGTCCTGTTATCAATACAGATAAGAAGTCATGAAAACCAACGAGCGGAATATTTCCTGCAAGCACCAGTCCCACAGTTTTCGGCTGAACTTCTTCCAGGTTATAATTTTCCAGCCAGTTATCAAGGTTTTCAGGAGTTAAGGCTTCTGCCCAGGATTCCAATGCAAAAAACACCTGGTCCTCTGTGTACCAGCCATTATGCGATCTTGAAAGGCTTGCAAGTGCAAGCATATTTTCATAAAAAGGGCTGTTGTGTACTATATTGTCTTTTTGCTGGCTGTTATCCAGATGAAACTGGCTTAAAAACTTTCCAAGCTCAATAAAAGCGTTTTTTCTTTTCGTTAACGTCATTATGTTTGCGTATGAATGGATTTGCTCGTAATTTTGTTGCAAATTTACGATTAAATACTAAGATACGAATACGCTATGGCAATCATTATAACAGACGAATGTATTAACTGTGGGGCTTGCGAACCTGAGTGCCCAAATACGGCTATATATGAAGGAGCCGATGACTGGAGATATAAAGACGGTACAAGCCTTCGTGGAAGGATAGTGCTCCCTAGTGGAGAAGAAGTTGATGCTGACGAACCGCGTACACCGGTATCTGACGACATCTATTATATCGTACCCGATAAATGTACCGAATGTAAAGGTTTCCATGACGAACCACAGTGTGCTGCTGTTTGCCCTGTGGATTGCTGCGTTCCCGATGATAATCACGTGGAAAGCGAAGAGACGCTTCTTAACAGGCAGTCATTTCTGCACAGCGACGAATAATAACAATAAAAAAATCCTGAAGTTAACTTCAGGATTTTTTGTTTTCATAGCAATTAAATATTCTTATGGATTCTTAGTATACGTTTCTACCGTAACTCCATCAGAACTTTTATCATAGGTTTCTACAACAAAGTTTCCGTTTCCGTCAAAATGGCCTACAGATGTTGTAGTTCCACTTGTATAAATGTAATTGTTGTTAGACGTTTTTCTTAGCGTCCCATGATTCACATTGGTTGGCGATGCTATTTTATAGCCGTTAGCATCAGTTACAAACTGGTAACGTTGCCCGTTCATAGTATAAAAACTTGTCTGGTTAATTTGAGTCGGAACACCATCTCCTGAAACAGATGTTGTAGCTGTTACCTGAACTGGTGTAGGCTGAACATCTTTATTCAATTTTTTAGAGTCAGCATCCTTTAACTCTATATCCTGTGAAGCATTTCTAGTTTCAGTTTTAGTAACCGATTTTGGGTTTGCACCATCGTTTACCGTTACTTTAGTCGTTTTTGTCTCCTCCGTAACATTTTTGTTTACCTGCGCGCTAAGCGATAAGCTTAACGATAGCATTATAACTGCTGCAATAGTTTTCATGACTTTTTTGTTTTTAGGTTTTATTCACTAACAAAGTTATAGTCTGATTGTTAAACAAGTATGTATAAAAACATAAAGTATTGGTAAAAAAGAGTTGAGTGGCAGAGCGGCAAAGTTTCAAAGTTTTTAAAGTCTGTTGGTCTATTGCTTACAAGTATATAAAGCCTGCTTGTACAACTTTGTGACTTTGCTATTCAGCTACTTTGTAACTCAAAATCAAAACCCTATATTTGCACCCTCAAAAAAAGCCAATTCATGAAAGCAGGTATAGTAGGATTGCCAAACGTAGGTAAATCGACACTTTTTAATTGTTTGTCTAACGCTAAAGCACAAAGCGCTAACTTCCCGTTTTGTACTATAGAGCCTAACATCGGTGTAGTAAACGTACCGGATCCAAGGCTTGAAAAGCTGGAAGAACTTGTTAATCCTGAGCGTGTACAGCCTGCAACGGTAGATATTGTAGACATTGCAGGACTTGTAAAAGGAGCAAGTAAAGGTGAAGGACTTGGTAACCAGTTTCTTGGTAACATCAGGGAGTGTAATGCTATTATCCATGTACTTAGATGTTTTGATAATGATAATATTATTCACGTTGACGGTAGCGTAAACCCTATCCGTGATAAGGAAACTATTGATATAGAACTTCAGCTTAAAGATCTTGAAACTGTTGAAAAACGTTTAGAGAAAGTAAAAAGAGCTGCTAAGACAGGAAATAAAGAAGCACAGGTTGAAGAAGCATTATTGGAAAGAATAAGAGAAGCTTTATTACAGGCAAAATCGGCAAGAACGGTTGAACCTAAAAATAATGATGAAGCTATACTTCTTGAAGATTTTCAGCTTATCACCACAAAACCGGTACTTTATGTTTGTAACGTAGACGAAGGTTCTGCAGCTACTGGTAATAAATACGTTGAACAGGTTCGTGAACTTGTTAAAGATGAGAATGCACAGGTTATGTTTCTTGCTGTAGGTACAGAGGCTGATATTACAGAGCTTGAAACCTATGAAGAGCGTAAAATGTTCCTTGAAGACCTTGGGCTTACAGAGCCTGGATCATCTTCATTGATCAGGTCAGCTTATAAATTATTAAACCTTCAAACATACTTTACAGCAGGTGTTAAAGAGGTAAGAGCCTGGACTATTAATATTGGTGATACAGCGCCACAGGCTGCGGGTGTTATTCATACTGATTTTGAGAAAGGATTTATCCGTGCAGAGGTTATAGGGTATGATGACTATGTTACGTATGGTACGGAAGCTAAAGTGAAAGAAGCCGGTAAACTTAAAGTTGAAGGAAAAGAATATATCGTTAAAGATGGTGATGTAATGCACTTTAGATTTAACGTGTAATTTAATTACGAAATACAAATTATGAGCCTGTCAGAATTTATCTGACAGGCTTTTTTAATTTTGAAGTGTATGCTAAAATATAATATTTTAGCATTTTTATTACAACACATAATAATTCTATCAGCTTTTTAGTTATGGATTTACAAAGTATATTCTTATGAATTTTTTTTAAAGGGATTGGTTTTATTTACTATGATATTGTGTAATGATTAATTAAGGAAGGGCAGTTGAGTTATATTTTGATTACCCAACACGTGCGGAATTCAGAAGAATAATTAAGTTTAACAAGTTAGGCTGGGAAAAAGGTTATAAAAAGATTAGATCGTAACGTATGATTAAAAAGCTGAAACAGGTATTAAAATTTACAGGCAGGTTTATACTCGGTATACTTGCTTTTGTAGTGGTCTATGTACTGGTAGTTTTTATCACATCGCATATACAGGTGAATTCCAGTCCGGAAAAGAGTGATGATGTTACTATTTATATTAACACCAATGGAGTACATACCGATATACTGGTTCCGCTAACGAATGAAGTAAAAGACTGGAAGAGCTCCATCCGCTTCGATCATACAAAATCTAAAGATGGTATAATGCAGTATGTTGCTTTCGGCTGGGGTGATAAGGGTTTTTATCTTGATACACCGGAATGGAGCGACCTGAAAGCCAGTACAGCGGCAAAGGCGGCTTTTTATTTGGGGACATCAGCAATGCATACGCGTTTTTACAACGTTGTTAAAGACGATGCTGAGTGTGTAAAAGTTACAATCAGCAAAGATGATTATAAGGATATGGTAAAATATATTGAGGATAGCTTTTTGTTAGATGCCAACAACAATGTGCAATGGATACCTAACCAAAGTTATGGGCAGTATGATGCTTTCTACGAAGGTAAAGGCAAATACAGCCTGTTTTACACCTGCAATACCTGGGCGAATAACTGCTTAAAAGCAGGTCATCAAAAAGCTGCCTTGTGGACAGTTTATGACAAAGGAATTTTTTATCATTATCAATGATTTTTATAGATAATCCAAAAAGGAACTGGTTGGTTCCGCCATTTTTCTTAATTATATGTATTACGGCTTCGAGTATTCATGATTATGTACGATTTCATTATCACGATTATTTTGCAGTGTTAAATATTACCTTGTTTTTGTCCGCTATACTGGCAATTGTTTTTTCGTTTATAAATTCGCTTTTTATGTTGAAACAAATGATTTACAAAAAGATTAGATATCCATTATTTTTTTTGATAATAAATTTATTGCCTCTACTGTATGTTTTTATTTCAATTATTTACGTCACGTTGTTTAACTAAGTTTGGCACTCTTTTTGCCTTTCTTAAGGTATGAGAAACATAACTAAAACATCCAATACATGTCTTTTGCTGTTTTTGTTCCTTGGTTTTTCGGCGAATGCCCAAGACTATGCAAAAGTAGATGCCACTGTAAAAGGATATCCAAAATCCTTTGCTACACCCGATAAATTAGCCACACAAATCAGAAAGGATTTTAAACGTGATGATGAAAAAGCCCGTGCTATTTTTACATGGATTGCTACCAATGTAAAATACGATTATGCAGCCTACGGCGTTAACGAAAAGCCTGTTGCATACTCATTTAAAACTCAGGAAGAAAAAATTGCCAAGCAGAAAGCTTTGAAGACTGAACTGGCTCAAAAGACCTTAAAATCTAAAAAAGGAGTTTGTCAGGGATATGCAACATTATATACCGTAGTAGCTGATGAGCTTGGGCTTGAGAGTGTGATAATTCCGGGTACTTCCAAATCACACCCAATGCATATTGGTAAAGCACCGGGAGCAAGCGACCATGCCTGGAACGCCGTTAAGATAGATGGGGAGTGGAAGCTTTTGGATGCTACCTGGGGTGCCGGAACGATGACCGGAGCAAAACCTGAATTCGTTTTTAAATTCAACGAAAAGTACTTCTTCAGCGATCCGGATACCTTTTTCCTGAACCATTTTCCCGATGATAAAAAATGGCTGATGACCAACAGGACAGAAAAAGAATTTGCCAATCTGCCCTTATATTATGGCAACTGCCTTATGGGTGGTTATGAGTTTTTAACTCCTGATGCAGGAGTTCTTACTACTTCATCTTCGGGAGCTGTTTCATTTAAGATTAAAAACTTACAACCGGGAGATAAAGTACATTATGCGTTTAGTAAGGATAGGGTTTTTAAAGAAGTTAACCCTGTTGAGAGTGGTAATGTGGCAGCATTTTCAATTCCGTTAAACAATAATTCTGTAGGTACGCTTACCGTTTATATTAATCAGAAATCGGTTGCAGCTTATAAGATAAATAAGGCATAAACCTAAAACAGGCAGTTTGCTCTAAAAATAAGCCGGATTTTGCAATGCTTTTTAATAAGTTTCTGCAATCCGGCTTTCATTTTTTGTACAGAAATGGTACATTAGCAGAAAATCCATAAAACTTTATGCTGGAGCAGAATCAGTACACTGAAGATAACATCCGTTCACTCGACTGGAAAGAACATATCCGTATGCGTCCGGGTATGTATATCGGTAAGCTGGGCGATGGGTCCTCTCCCGATGATGGTATCTACATCCTTATAAAAGAGGTTATTGATAACTCAATTGATGAGTTCGTTATGGGTACCGGTAAAACTATCGAAGTTACCCTTAAAGATAAAACCGTAAGTGTGCGCGACTTTGGCCGTGGTATTCCATTAGGCAAGGTGGTAGATGTTGTATCTAAAATGAATACGGGTGGTAAATACGACTCAAAAGCATTTAAAAAATCAGTAGGTCTTAATGGTGTTGGTACAAAAGCGGTTAATGCTCTTTCTAACTATTTCCGTGTAGAATCGGTTAGGGATGGTATACTTAAAGCTGCTGAATTCTCTGCCGGAGAGTTAACACTTGAAGAAGATCAGGTGGAAACAAGCAAACGTAAAGGAACGAAAGTAATCTTTACTGCTGATGAAGCCATATTTAAAAACTACAAATACCGTAACGAGTACATCATTAAGATGCTTAAAAATTATTGTTACCTGAACACAGGTCTTACAATAATTTACAACGGTGAAAAATATTTTAGCGAAGACGGACTTAAAGACCTTCTTGCTGAAACCATAAGTGAAGACGACAGGATCTATCCAATTATCCATTTAAAGGATGAGGATATCGAAATTGCCATGACCCACAGTAGAACCCAATACAGCGAAGAGTATTACTCATTCGTTAACGGACAGAATACTACACAGGGTGGTACGCATTTAGGTGCTTTCCGTGAAGCAATTGTAAGGACTATCAAAGAGTTTTACAATAAGAACTTTGAAGCGTCTGATATACGCAAATCAATCGTAAGTGCGATAAGCGTTAAAGTTGAAGAGCCGGTTTTTGAGTCGCAAACTAAAACGAAGCTGGGATCTACCGATATGGGACCTGAAGCGCCAACGGTACGTACGTTTGTAAATGATTTTATCAAGAATAAGCTTGATAACTTTTTACACCGTAATCCGGATGTTTCAGAAGCATTGCTTAAAAAGATCTTACAGGCAGAACGTGAGCGTAAAGAACTTTCGGGAATCCGTAAGCTTGCAAGAGACAGGGCTAAAAAAGCATCGCTTCACAATAAGAAACTACGTGATTGCCGTGTACACCTTACCGATGCTAAAAATCCAAGAAGTTTAGAAAGCACACTTTTTATTACCGAGGGAGATTCAGCTTCAGGTTCTATCACCAAATCGAGGGATGTAAATACCCAGGCTGTTTTTAGTCTTAGGGGTAAGCCGCTTAACTCGTACGGTATGAGTAAAAAAATCGTATACGAGAATGAAGAGTTTAACCTGTTACAGGCTGCACTTGACATTGAAGAGGAAATGGAGAACCTGCGTTACAACAACATCGTAATTGCTACCGATGCCGACGTTGACGGTATGCACATCCGCTTGCTGCTTATAACTTTCTTTCTGCAGTTTTTCCCGGAACTTATAAAAGAAAACCACCTTTATATTTTACAGACGCCACTTTTCCGTGTCAGAAATAAAAAGGAAACCATATACTGTTACTCTGATGATGAGCGCAGAAATGCTATCGAGAAACTGAAGGGGAAACCGGAGATAACACGATTTAAAGGTTTGGGAGAGATATCCCCCGACGAATTCAAGCACTTTATTGGGCAGGATATTCGTCTTGACCCTGTTTTGATGGATAAAGCTACACCGATAGAAACTTTATTAGAGTTCTACATGGGTAAAAACACACCGGACAGGCAGGAGTTTATCATCAATAACCTTAAGGTGGAACTTGATGCAGTGGAGTAGATGGACGTAGAGGCTTGCTACAACTACATCTGTACCAAAAATACAAATATATATACATTCGAAAGTAATACATGGACGAAGAAAATTTTGAGCCTTTAAAAGAAGGAGAACATTTTTACGACAGGATAGGAGACCCTGAGTCTGGCGATACCATTACCAAGGTAACCGGTATGTACAAAGACTGGTTTCTGGACTATGCGTCTTACGTTATTCTTGAGCGTGCTGTACCTGCAATTGAGGACGGATTTAAACCCGTGCAGCGTAGGATTATGCACTCGCTTAAAGAACTTGACGATGGGCGTTATAATAAGGTTGCTAACGTAGTTGGGCATACGATGCAGTATCACCCGCACGGTGATGCAAGTATTGGTGATGCAATGGTGCAAATTGGCCAAAAGGAACTCCTTATTGATACTCAGGGTAACTGGGGTAACATACTTACGGGAGATGGTGCTGCTGCATCCCGTTATATCGAGGCGCGACTTTCTAAGTTTGCGCTTGAAGTGTTATATAGCCCTAAGATTACGCCTTGGCAAGCGTCTTATGATGGCAGGCGTAATGAACCGATTAATCTTCCGGTTAAATTCCCATTGTTATTAGCTCAGGGCGCCGAAGGTATTGCTGTTGGTTTGTCTACAAAAGTACTTCCACACAATTTTATAGAGTTGATCGACGCGTCTATAAAAATACTAAAAAATAAGCCTTTTACAATTTATCCTGATTTCCCTACTGCCGGTATTGCAGACGTTTCTGCATACAATGACGGTATGCGTGGTGGTCGTATAAGGGTTCGTGCTAAGATTTCTCAGTTAGATAAAAGTACTTTGGTTATCACGCAGATACCATTTAGTACTAATACAACAACTTTAATTGATAGTATCCTTAAGGCGAATGAAAAGGGTAAGATAAAAATCAGGAAAATTGAAGATAATACCGCTGCAGATGTTGAGATCCTGATACATCTTCCGGCTGGTGTTTCTCCTGATAAGACAATCGATGCATTATTTGCCTTTACAGCATGTGAAACATCGGTAGCGCCACTTGGTTGTGTTATCGAAGACCATAAACCATTGTTTGTTGGTGTTTCGCATATGCTTAAGATATCTACTGCACGTACAGTAGATCTGCTAAAACGTGAACTTGAAATTCAGCTTGATGAATTAGAGGAGCAATGGCACTTTCAGTCGTTAGAGCGTATATTTATCGAAAACAGGATATACCGCGCTATTGAGGAAGAAGAGACGTGGGAAGGAGTTATAAAAGCGATTGATGAAGGATTAAAACCTTTCACTACACATTTAAGGCGCGCTGTTACAGAAGATGATATTGTTCGGTTAACTGAAATCCGAATCAAACGTATTTCTAAATTCGATATTGATAAAGCTCAGGAAAAAATTGAAGCACTTGAAGGTGAGATAGAGCAGGTGAAACACCATCTTGCTCATATTGTAGAATTTGCAATAGACTTTTTTCAGGGACTTAAGGATCGTTACGGTAAAGGGCGTGAGCGTAAAACGGAACTTAGAAGTTTTGATAACATTGAAGCTACAAAAGTTGTGTTACGTAACACTAAGCTTTATGTGAACCGTGAAGAAGGCTTTGTGGGAACAGGTTTAAAGAAAGACGAGTATGTCGCAGACTGTTCTGATATTGATGACGTTATTGTATTCCTTCGTAACGGAAGCATGATGATTACCAAAGTGGATGTGAAAACATTTGTTGGTAAAGACATTATTCACGTTGCTGTATTTGATAAAAACGATAAGCGTACTATCTATAACATGATTTACCGTGATGGTAAGTCCGGGCCATCATATATAAAACGTTTCAACGTGTCCGGGGTAACCCGGGATAAAGTGTATGACCTCTCTGCGGGTACCAAAGACTCTATGGTATTGTATTTCTCTGATAATCCTAATGGTGAAGCAGAGGTTATTACAGTATTGCTTCGACAGGTAGGCAGTGTTAAGAAATTGAAATTCGACCTTGATTTTGCTACTATGGCAATTAAAGGCCGTGCCTCAAAAGGAAATACGGTTACTAAATATCCTATCAAAAAGATTGAGCTGAAAGAAAAAGGTATCTCTACACTTAAACCCAGAAGGGTTTGGTTTGATGATACTGTACACCGGCTTAATGTTGATGGCAGAGGAGAGCTTTTAGGTGAATTCAGGCCTAATGACAGGTTGCTAATAATCAATCAGTCCGGAAAAGTAAAAACTATTATTCCGGAGCTTACCACGCATTTCGATGAAGGTATGATTGTTCTGGAGAAATGGGTTCCTAATAAACCTATTTCAGCTATTTATTTTGATGGCGAAAAAGAACGCTATTTTATAAAACGTTTCCTTGTAGAGAATGAAAACAAAGAGGAAATATTTATTACTGAAAATCCTAAGTCGCAACTAGAGATTGTGTCTACTGATTACCGTCCTGTTGCGGAGCTTGTATTTGCAAAGGTAAAAGGTGTTCAGAAAGAAAATCTTGTTATAGATATGGAAGACTATATCGCTGTTAAGGGCATTAAGGCGTTAGGTAACCAACTTACGTCTGATAAATTAAAACAGGTAAACCTTCTTGAATCATTGCCGTACGACCCTCCTGTGGAAGAAGTTCCTGAAGAAATGGAAGTATTGGGTGAAACAGATGTTAATGATACTAATATCACTCTTGAAGACGATGGACAAATAACATTATCTTTGGATTAGAGGATGAAAATAAAACTAAAAACTCACGCCTGTCGTGAGTTTTTTTATTACTATAAATAAGAAAGGCTCCGCATTGCGGAGCCTTTTGTATATCATATTAAAGAATGAATTATTTACCAGCTTTCTGGTTTTTCATTTCTTTTTCTATCATGTCGTAGAACTGGTCAATTTTAGGAAGTACAAGGATTCTCGTTCTTCTGTTTGTAGCTCTTCCTTCAGCAGTATCGTTAGATGTAAGTGGAATGTATTCTCCACGTCCTGATGCTACTAAACGTTTTGGATCAATACCAAAATCATTTTGAAGTAATCTTACAATTGAAGTTGCACGTTTAACACTTAGATCCCAGTTGTCCTGAAGTACAGGGTTTTTGATAGGCACATTATCAGTATGTCCTTCAACCATACATTCAAAGTCGGGTTTATCCTGAACGATTTTAGCAACTTTACCAAGAACTTCTTTAGCTCTGTCGCTTACCTGGTAGCTACCGCTTTTGAATAGAAGTTTATCAGCGATAGAGATGTAAACCACACCTTTCTCAACGTTAACTTCGATATCCGGATCGTTTACACCAACAGCTCTTTTGATACTTGTAACAAGTGCAAGTGTAACAGAGTCTTTACGTGTAAGTGCATCCTGAAGCCTTGTTATTTTAAGGTCTTTCTCTTTAAGGCTCTCAAGAGATTTTTCAAGGTTTTGTGCACCTTTAGATGATAGGGTTGTTAAGTTGTCCCTTGTATTCATCAGGTCAGTCTTGTCATTTCTAAGGTCATCAACTTGTCTGTTTAATAGATCTCTCTCTGTAAGGCATGTATTCAGCTTTACAGTAGCGCTATTTAACAAGTCCTGAATTTCTTTGTTTTTTGCTTCCAATTCAGCAATCTTTTTTTTAGAACCGCACGAAGTGGATGTCAGCGTCAAGGCTGCTAAGGCAAGTACTAGAATGGCTCTTTTCATAAACTCCAAATTTTAAATTTTAAACTAAATTACATATTAATACTAAAAACAATAACGAGTTTGTCTATAAACTATTGTTAAAATTTTTATCAAATATCTTGCCTTTTGTGACATAATACAAGTAGATGATACTATTAATTTTGTAGTAATTTTTATACTTCTTTGATTCTCTTTTGTTTAGGAAGTGAAAAAATCTTAAATAAAAGTGAAAATGAGCACTTAAAATTGCCCATAAGTGTGCAAATTTACCCTGTAATAGAAATCGTATCCCTGCGATGCTATCAAAAAGTAGTCTTATAAACAGTACAGTAAACAATTTTGATGTTGGAAGGTTCTTTATCATCATCCATAACGAGTTCCTGAAATTCAGGAATGTTTTACGCGGATTTTCAGTTTTAAGAGTAGCTCCGCCAACATGGTAAATTACAGATTCGCTGCAAAAACGGACTTTGTAATTCTTGTTGAATGCTCTCCAGCAAAGGTCTATTTCTTCCTGATGTGCAAAAAAGTCTTCATCAAAGCCCCTAAGCTCATTAAATACTTTTCTTCGTATAAAAAAGCATGCGCCGGATGCCCAGAAAATTTCGGTAGTATCATCATACTGTCCACGATCTTCTTCTATAGTGTCAAAAATTCTTCCTCTGCAAAAAGGGAAGCCATATCTGTCTATAAATCCGCCGGCTGCACCTGCGTATTCAAAATGAGTTTTGTTTTTATAATCTAATATCTTTGGTTGAATGATAACCGTTTCATTATCAGCTTCGAAAAGTTCAATTATAGGGTTAAGCCATCCTTCGGTAACTTCTACGTCAGAGTTTACAAGTGCATAAATTTCTTCTTTCACACCTTGCAGGGCCTCATTATAGCCTTTGGCATAGCCGTAGTTGCCTTTGTTATGAATAATCCGTATTTCAGGATAGGCCACTTTTATAAATGCCACTGATTCGTCAGTAGATGCGTTATCGGCAACATAAATTTGCGCCTCCTGAGAATATTTTACTACAGAAGGAAGAAATTCTTCAAGTAGCTTTTTTCCGTTCCAGTTTAAAATTACAACAGCTATGGTTTTCATCGGATAGGTGTATATTCGGGTAAGTCATGCAGGAAAAAGTATTTTTCCTGTTCGTAATCCATCTGGCAAAAGTAGTGATTTAAGCCATTGGTAACCATTAAATGTCCCGCATTAAGGGTCATATTGTAACGTGCAATCTGGTCGAAAGTATGCTGTGAAATTGTTATTGCGGGCGCTTTACATTCAACAAGTAAAAAAATAGTTCCATCAGGATGAAATACAACTACATCATAGCGTTTGGTTAAACCATTAATTTTAATGATCTTCTCTACATTTATATATGATTTAGGGTATTTTTTTTCTTCGAGTAAAAAACGTACCACGTGTTGACGTACCCATTCTTCCGGGGTGAGGATTATAAATTTTTTACGGATCTCATCAAAAATGGCGACCTTATTTTCACTATTTTTGAATCGAAAAGTATAGTTATTGAAATTAAGTTTCTGCATGATGCAAATTTAGTTCTTTTGGCTACAAACCTCATAATTTAATAGCAGTATAGTGGACGAAGTTTCAAAGATTGTAAATGAAATAAAACAGGGCAACATTAAGCCCATTTATTTTTTTATGGGCGAAGAGCCTTATTATATCGACAGGCTTACAGAATATATTGAAAACAATATACTTACTGAAGAAGAAAAAGGCTTTAACCAGATGGTGCTGTATGGTAAAGATGTTACTATAGAGGATGTAATATCTAATGCAAAACGCTATCCTATGATGGCCGATCGTCAGGTAGTAATCGTTAAAGAAGCCCAGGAATTGGCCCGTACAATCGAAAAGCTCGAAAGCTATGCCGAAAACCCTCAGCCAACAACTGTTCTTGTATTCGCTTATAAATATAAAACACTCGATAAGCGTAAAAAAGTGACTAAACTGCTTGAGAAAAAAGGCGTTGTTTACGAGAGTAAAAAAATGTACGATAATCAAGTAGGTGACTGGATCAAGCGGGTGCTTTCCGGTAAAGGTTATACTATAGAACCTAAAGCGGCTGCAATGCTGGTTGAATTTTTAGGTACTGATTTAAGCAAGATTAACAATGAATTGGAGAAGCTTATGATTATTCTTCCGCAGGGCAGTACAATTACGGCGCATGTTATCGAGGAGAATATTGGTATAAGTAAAGATTATAATGTCTTCGAGTTACGAAAAGCTATTGGCGAACGTGACCAGCTTAAAGCGTATAAGATTGCCGACTACTTTTCGCAGAATCCAAAGGATAATCCACTCGTAATGACGGTAGGTTTAGTATTTGGTTTCTTTTCGCAGTTATTGCAATATCATGGGCTTAAAGATAGAAATCCGTCTAACGTAGCCAAGATATTAAAGGTGAATCCGTATTTTGTTAAAGATTATGATATCGCCCTTCGTAATTATCCTATGAAAAAGGTAAGTGCAATAGTAGCAACGTTGCGCGATGTTGATGTAAAGAGCAAAGGGGTGGGGGCAAACGCTATTTCGCAGGCTGACCTCTTGAAAGAGATGCTGGTAAAGATTTTTAATTAAACTTTTTAATCACGATATTTGCAGGCTAAAACCGGAAAAGAAGATGGGAATGAATAAAAATACCATTTTAGGATGGGCTACATTTATAATGATACTTATGGGGCTGCTGCTTATAGCACTTGGCGCTTTTAGATATAATGATATTGCCGGATATGGCTTTGCTGCAGTAGGTATTGGTTTTTTTGCCATTGCCTGGGTCTTTAGTTCTTTAAAAGGCAGAGTATAATAATAGAGGAATAAACAACAATCAATAAACATTTTTAGAATGTCAGACGATAAGAAAGTAATATTTTCAATGTCCCGTGTAGGCAAGACCTTTCCGGGCGCACAAAAACCTGTATTAAAAGATATTTACCTAAGTTTTTTCTACGGTGCCAAAATTGGTATCCTTGGTCTTAACGGTTCGGGTAAATCCTCGCTATTAAAACTTATAGCAGGTGTAGATAAAAATTTCCAGGGTGATATTGTGTTCGCACCCGGATACACTGTTGGTTACCTGGAGCAGGAGCCACAATTAGATGAAAACAAGACCGTTATTGAAGTAGTTCGTGAAGGTGTTGCCGAAACAATGGCTATCCTTGACGAATTCAACAAAATTAATGATAGCTTTGGTGATCCTGAAGTATATGAGGATGCAGATAAAATGCAAAAACTTATGGACCGTCAGGCAGAGCTTCAGGATAAGATAGATGCTTCCGGGGCATGGGAAATTGACACCAAGCTTGAAATAGCAATGGATGCACTTCGTACTCCTGAACCTGATACCCCTATTAATGTACTTTCTGGTGGTGAAAAAAGACGTGTGGCTTTATGTCGCCTTCTTTTACAACAACCGGATGTATTATTACTGGATGAGCCTACCAACCACCTTGATGCAGAAAGTGTATTGTGGTTAGAGCAGCATCTTCAGCATTATGCAGGTACAGTAATTGCTGTAACGCACGACCGTTATTTCCTTGATAACGTAGCCGGTTGGATACTTGAACTTGACAGGGGAGAAGGCATTCCATGGAAAGGTAACTATTCTTCATGGTTGGATCAAAAAGCAAAACGCCTTGAACAGGAAGAGAAAACTGCTTCTAAAAGAAGAAAAACGCTTGAGCGCGAGCTTGACTGGGTTAGACAAGGAGCTAAAGGACGCCAGACCAAACAAAAGGCACGTTTACAAAACTACGACAGGTTGTTAAACGAAGACCAGAAAGAACTTGATGAAAAACTGGAAATCTACATACCTAACGGACCAAGGCTTGGTACAAATGTTATTGAGGCTAAAGGTGTTGCTAAAGGATATGGAGATAAATTGTTATATGACAACCTTAATTTCACGCTGCCACAAGCTGGTATTGTTGGTATTATTGGTCCAAATGGTGCCGGTAAAACCACTATCTTCAGAATGATCATGGGTGAAGAAACTCCCGATGCAGGTGAATTTACAGTTGGTGAAACAGTTAAGATTGCTTATGTTGACCAATCTCACTCAAATATTGACCCTGAAAAATCTATTTGGGAAAATTTCTGTGATGGACAGGAGCTTATCATGATGGGCGGAAGACAGGTTAACTCACGTGCTTACCTAAGCCGTTTTAACTTTAGTGGTAGCGACCAGAATAAAAAAGTTGCTACGCTATCAGGCGGTGAGCGTAACAGGCTTCACCTTGCTATAACGCTAAAAGAAGAAGGTAATGTACTATTACTGGATGAGCCTACGAATGACCTTGATATCAACACGCTTCGTGCACTTGAAGAAGGTCTGGATAACTTTGCGGGTTGTGCAGTGGTAATTTCTCACGACAGATGGTTTCTTGACAGGGTATGTACGCATATTCTTGCGTTTGAAGGAAACTCTGAAGTATACTTCTTTGAAGGTAGCTTCTCTGAATATGAAGAGAATAAAAAGAAACGCCTTGGTGGTGATTTAACGCCAAAACGTATCAAGTACAAAAAACTTATCAGAGGATAAAAATAAAAAAAGCGGCTTAGCCGCTTTTTTTATTACAATACTATCAGCATTGCTATCTGTACGATTATATTTAGAGGCAATAGCCAGAACAACCAGTTTAAGGTATTGCTGCCAAAGATATCCTGTATAATATAGTCATCTGTTTTTATAAATAATAACCTGGAAGCTTCGGTTTTGTCTCCTGAAATAATCACCGGAGCGATATCAACATTTATAAATTTTACAAACGGAATTTTTTTTAATAAAAGCCACAAAGTTTTTTTAGCAAAGGGAGGAATTATTTTCAGACTGTTATCAAATATGGTGTGCACGTCTGTGGATTTTAGCTTTAGCGCATCATTACCCTTTCTTTTACTAAGAAGTTCTACAGCTTTATCTACCAATGAAAAACAAAATCGCTTTATGATTGGCTGGCAGTCGATGTAGATTGATTTTAGAATATTAATGAAAATGTAACTGTACGTTTTTTTAATAGCTAAAAAAACAAAGATAAAACCAAATACCGCTATTGCAAGTGGGGCATACAATGATGTATTTACTGTAAGAAATGATAATAAAACAGCATAAATAAGGAATACGATATTAACAATCGAGAATAAAGATGACACAACCAAAAAAGTAGTGACGCCTTTTAAACCTAATTGTCCTGCTTTTTTAAGTAGGTCTACCGGTTTTCTCATTGATTGCAAAATGCTGAGTGTTTCCGGTCTAATATCAAAAGGAATTTCCTTTGTATCTGTTGCTAAAGTGTAATCTTGTTTCATTACTTTCAAGTTTAAATAAATATAAGATAATACTGAACAAAAAAAATCCCGCTATAAGCGGGATTTTAATTTTTAACCTTTGTAGTTAAATTTATTTGATAATAAATGTAACTCTTCTTACAACCTGACGAGCTTGTTTGCTGTCTTTGTTTACAGAAGTATCTTCACCGTTTCCTATGATGTTTAATCTAGAAGCGTCGATACCCGAGTCAACAAGGATTTTCTTAACATTCTCAGCTCTTCGTTGAGAAAGTGCTTTGTTGTACTCGCTGTTTCCAATTTCGTCAGCGTAACCAATTACGTCTGTACTTGCAGATGGATTCTCTTTTAGGTATTTCGTTAAGAAGTTGATACCTGTTACAGAAGCCGAGTTAGGCATATCTTTATTGAAATCGAAGTATACATTAACGTATCCACCGTTGATTAGACCTTGTAGATCTGTACCTGAACCGCCAGCAGCTGCAATTTCTTTAGTTTTGTTTTCTATGTAAGATTCTAATTCATCCGGCACACCATTGTTGTTACGGTCGATAGCTCTACCTTTAGTATCTACAGCAACACCTGCAGTAGTATTTGGTTCAGCATCTAAGTAGTCAGGCACACCATCTTTATCTGTATCGTTCATCATTGTTTCAACAGATCCGATTCTTTCTTCAAGTGCAGCTAGCTCATCAGATTTAACATCTGTAACCCAGTCAGCATGTTGTTCATGTTTACCAAGGTAGAATGTAAGACCTAAAGTTCCGTTAAGTACGGCACCATCTACAGTTTTACCTCTGTTGTTACTAAATCCGTCAAAATTTTTGTTTTGGAATCCGTTAACTATACCTGTAACGTCAGCTGTAAGAACAATGCTTCTTGATAATTTTAATTGTGCTGTTAAACCACCTATTAGGTTAGCTCCCCAGTCTTCGCCTTCAAAAGCGTCATCATTGCTGCTTAATCTGTAGACACCACCACCACCGTGTGCTAGTAAGCCAATAGTGCTGGTCCAGTCTTCAAAGCTTAAAACTCTTCCAAGGTTAATTACAGCCTGGATATCACCTCTTAAGTAAGTGCTTTCGAATTCCGGAGTTTCATCGTTATTTACGAATCTGTTATAACCAAAATCCAATTTCAAACCGAATTTGTTATTGAACATGTATCTTGTTCCAAGATCTACAGTAAAAAAGTTTGCTCTGTCTGTTCTGTAGCCAGGAGTAAATGTTCTGAATGGTTTGTTAATACCACCGCCTACTTCAATCGACCATTTGTTAAATCCATTGTCGACATTAGTGGTTGTACTTGTTGTGGTCACCTGCATGTCTTGCGCTTGTAAGCTTCCCGTTGCCAGTGTAGCTAATAATAAAGGGAGTGCAATTTTCTTCATAAATATTGGTTATTGTATTGTTGAATTTTTTTGTAAAAGTAGTAATTTAGTTTAACCTAAAAAATTCTAAATCTTAACGAAAACCCTTGCCAACTATGGAAAAATCAACAAAGACGATTAACCCTTTTAACAATAATTTGGTTGCAAACTACCAGTATAGTAGCACTATACAGGTTTTTGAAGCATTAAAAATTAGTCAGGAAAGTTTTACAAATTGGAGTGATTTGAATGTTAAAAATCGTATTGATTTTATCAAAAATTTAGCATTTGATTTAACAAGACAACAACATTTGCTGGCAAAAAGGTGTACTTTAGAGATGGGTAAACCAATTAAACAGTCAATAGCAGAAGTACAAAAGTGTAAACTATTGTGTGATTATTACGTGGAAAATGCCGAAAAATTCCTGAGCGCGGAAAAAATAGATACTGACGGAAGTGAGAGTTTCGTTACTTACGAACCCTTAGGAGTTATACTTGGAGTTATGCCATGGAATTTTCCCTATTGGCAGGTATTCAGGTTTGCCATACCGGCTATTATCGCAGGAAATACTGTAGTGGTTAAGCATGCCTCTAATGTTGCAGGCTGTGCGCAACTATTGGAAGACATTTTTATCGAAGCGGGTTTTCCAAAGGGCGTATATCAGAACCTAATGATTGCCAGTGACCAGGTAGAAGATGTAATTAAAAATCCCATTATTAAGGCTGTTTCGTTAACAGGTAGTGAAAAAGCTGGGGCAGCTGTAGCATCGGCAGCAGCTAAAGAAATTAAAAAAGCAGTATTAGAGCTAGGAGGAAGTAATGCACTTATAATCTGCGAGGATGCAGACTTGGATAAGGCTGTACCCATTGCGGTTACAGCAAGAATGCAAAATGCAGGGCAAAGCTGTATAGCAGCTAAGCGATTCTTTGTTCATGAATCACTATTTGATACGTTTATACGTAAATTTAAGGAAGGGGTTGAAAAGATGAAGATTGGCGATCCGATGAATGATGATACTGAGATAGGTCCACTGGCTAGAATCGATCTGGCAAAAGACATTGAAAAACAAGTTGACAAATCGGTAGAAATGGGAGCAAAGATTATCACAGGAGGAAAACGTACAGATGCCTTTTATGACCCTACCGTTTTAATTGATGTTACTACAGATATGCCTGTGTTTAACGAAGAAGTTTTTGGGCCCGCTGTACCGGTTATGCCTTTTAAAACTTTTGAAGAGGCGGTTGAATTAAGTAATAAAAGTAACTTCGGACTGGGAGTTTCTATTTTTACCGAGGATATTGAAGCGATTAAAAATAAAATACATTTATTCCAGGAAGGAGCAGTTTTTATTAATGCGATGGTAAAATCAGATCCGGCACTGCCATTTGGAGGTGTTAAAAGATCCGGTTATGGAAGGGAACTTGCAGAAAATGGTATGAAAGAGTTTGTAAACGTCAAAACGGTTTACATAAAATAGAAATGTTTTATAAAAAGAAAAATGCCACTCAACGGAGTGGCATTTTTTATAGTAAATAAAGCAGTAGTTAATATAACTGCGGATATTCGTTTGGTTTAGCTTCATGCATTATTGCATAAACTTTTTCAAATACGTCTTCTGTAGACGGTTTCGAGAAATAATCGCCATCCGTTCCATAAGAAGGGCGGTGAGCCTTCGCTGTAAGTGTCTCCGGCTTGCTGTCAAGATGTTTGTACGCATCCTGAACATCTACCACTTGTTGGAGGATATAAGCTGATGCGCCTCCCGGTACGTCCTCATCTATAACTAACAGCCTATTTGTTTTAGCAATACTTTTAACAATGTCGTGACTAATATCAAAAGGAAGTAATGACTGTATATCTATTATCTCTGCATCAATTCCAATTTCAAGTAGTTCTTTAGCGGCCTGCTCGACAATGCGTAGTGTTGAGCCGTAAGAAACAAGCGTAATGTCTTTACCTTCCTTAATAGTTTCAACTACACCAAGCGGAGTTTTAAATTCACCAAGGTTAGCCGGCATCTTTTCTTTTAAGCGGTAACCATTTAAGCATTCTACAACAAGAGCGGGTTCATCAGTCTGTAATAAAGTATTATAGAATCCGGCAGCTTTGGTCATATTTCTCGGTACAAGAACATGAATACCACGAATAGCATTTATAATCATACCCATTGGTGAGCCTGAATGCCATATCCCTTCAAGCCTGTGTCCTCTTGTCCTTATAATAAGTGGAGCTTTCTGTCTTCCTGCAGTCCTGTATTGTAGTGTTGCAAGGTCATCACTCATTATCTGAATAGCATAAAGCAAATAGTCAAGATACTGAATTTCCGCAATTGGGCGAAGTCCCCTCATTGCCATACCGATTCCCTGTCCTAAAATAGTAGCCTCACGGATACCTGCATCACACACCCTGAAATCGCCATATTTCTCCTGCATCCCTTCAAGTCCCTGGTTAACGTCGCCTATGTTACCACAGTCTTCACCGAAAACAAGTGCTTCCGGATATTTGCTGAATATAGCATCAAAGTTATTACGCATAACCATACGCCCATCAGCATCTTCTGCATCGTCATTATACTCAGGTAAAACTTCTTTCACATTAAGTGCATTTTTCTTCGACTGCGAAAATAGGTGAGAACTGAATTTGGGCTGTATTTTTTCAGTATACGCTGTTACCCATTGCGAAAGGGCAGTTCTGCCATTTTCTTTTACGATAAGACGCAGTATTTTCCTCGCAATAACCAAAAGATCCTTTCTTATGGGTTCTTTTATTGATGAAAGTTCAGCTGTAAATTTATCGATAAATACTTTGTTTGGGCTTTGTGCAGCGATAGTGTTTAATACTGCTACAAGCTCTTTTTGTTCTTCCTTAATAGGATTCACATAGGCAGACCATGCTGCTTTTTTACCTTCTAGTACATCTTTTTTAGCTTGTTCATCAATAGCGTCCAGCTCTTCAGCGGTCGCCATATTGTTTTCAATCATCCACTTTCTCATTTGGGCGATACAATCGTATTCACTTTCCCATGCAAGACGATCGGCATTTTTATAACGCTCGTGCGATCCTGAAGTAGAATGTCCCTGAGGCTGCGTTAATTGATAAACGTGCATTAATACCGGTACGTGTTCTGTACGGGCAATTTCAGCAGCTCTTTCATAAGCAGATACCAGTTCAGGGTAGTCCCATCCTTTTACAGTGATGATCTCATATCCTTTACTGTTTTCGTCACGCTGGAAACCCTTAAGGATTTCAGAGATGTTTTCTTTTGTTGTTTGGTAACGTGCATGAACCGAAATTCCGTACTCGTCATCCCATACGCTTATAACCATTGGTACCTGAAGTACACCGGCTGCATTTATAGTTTCAAAAAATAAACCTTCAGATGTGCTGGCGTTACCTATAGTTCCCCATGCTATCTCATTCCCGTTGATAGAGAAGTTAGTTTTATTATCTATACCTGTCACATTCCTGTATACCTTCGATGCCTGTGCTAATCCAAGAAGCCTTGGCATTTGTCCGGCAGTAGGGGATATATCAGAACTTGAGTTTTTCTGAAGGGTAAGGTTTTTCCAGTTACCATTTTCATCAAGACTGTGTGTAGCAAAATGACCCCCCATTTGCCTTCCTGCAGACATTGGGTCATGTTCAAGATCACTATGACCATACAAACCTGCAAAAAACTGTTGGATATTTAGCTGGCCAATAGCCATCATAAAAGTTTGGTCACGGTAGTATCCTGAACGGAAATCACCATTTTTAAACGCCTTAGCCATTGCAAGCTGCGGCACTTCTTTACCATCTCCAAATATTCCAAATTTCGCTTTTCCGGTAAGCACTTCACGGCGGCCTAAAAGGCTGCATTCCCTGCTTACGGTTGCAATTGTATAATCGTTGAGCACCTCTGCTCTGAAATCTTCAAATGAAATCGATTTTTTTGTTTCTGTATCTGTCATAAAACCGGTTTTGTATGACTACAAATTTAAGTAAAAGAATGAGAAATCATAAAAAGTGAACAAAAAAATGATTTCACTTTTCATAATAAAACTTGCAGACTAAATAGTTTGGATGATTTTATTTTAATAAAAACACATAAAAAGTGTGTTTTGTGTAATTTTATCGCCGAATATAAGTTCGTAGATATTGTTATAACCACTTTCTGGTGAATAGACCTACTAAAGTTCCCGGACTGATTGTCACCACAAAACGTATTTTTTCGCTGTAATTTCCTAAACTTGGTTCGAAACCATTGCTGGATTGTACAGGAAAATATAATTCAAAGTAATCAGGCAACAGGTTTAGGCGTATGCCACTGTCATATACAAATTTAGGATCGGAGTGCTGATTTTTAAATACACCGGCATCTCCATATACTTCTATCCAGTTCCATATATTAAAACTTGCGTTTGCTGTGGTCATCCACTGGTTGGCATAACGCGTGTCGAGTTTAGATTTAAATCCACCCTCTGCCATAATGTATTGCTGACTGAATAACCCTGTAGTTTCAGATCGTCCATAAAAACTGTATTCAAATAGATAATCTGTTGGCCTGTCTAATCCAAAACTGAAAAACTCTGAAGTTGTATTACGATACATAAAGGCGCCGGCAAACAAACGCAGATTGATTCGTCGGTTATCATCAAATAATCTTCTGTATTGTATTTCTCCTGAAATTTTACCAAAAGCACCAGCCAGTTGTAAATCTGTATAAAAGTTATAATGGCGGGTAATTTCAGACTCAAACCTGCTGTAACGGGCATTGAATACCGAATAATTTTCGTTTTGCTCATCGGTAGCTACATAGGCTGACTTTTCCCTGTTTACCGTTATCTGTCTTAATACTATAGATTGCTTTTTGTTTTCACGGTAATCGTCTTCGCGGATGCGGAAAAGGACAGAAGGTGCAAATTTAATATAACGTGCATCCGGCGCATAATGATAGGTAGATCCACTTAAATAATAACGAATGCTATATAGCGATTTGTCCCTTATGTACTGATTGAATAACAAAGAGAACGAACCGATAAGTTGCCCGGTTTTCATAGAGTAGGTAGGTTCTACGTCAAAGAAAAAAGGCTTATCCAGTAACGACTTGTTGTGAAACCTCAGACCCGGTGAAAAACCATCGTATAAGTTAAAACTAAAGCTAGGTACATAAAATATCTGATTATACCTTGGGTTTTCTACATCCTGAAAAAAGGTAAACTTAATGGGTTTGTTATTAGGAAAGAATTTGTCCAGTCTGTACCAGTTGTTGCGGGTATTGAATTCGGGTATTTCATTATTGTAATTTAGGGCAAGCCTGTCTACGTCCTGTCGTGCAACGACAAAAGTGCTGTCTTTTTCTATGTTATCAAGCCATTGCTTAAATATAACGTTTCCTTTTTTAATTCCGTAAACCGATACCGGTACATTTGTTCTTGTCCTGTTCTTAATAGTAATTCTTAAAGAATCATTTACTTTATCAACATCAGAAAATTTAAAATCAATTAGCTTTCTGGTATTTACAACAGTGTTGAAAAACCAATCGGTATTTTTATCTGTTTTTGATTTGAGAATGGTTTCAAAGTCCTTTCTGTCTGTTTTGGTGCTTTTTATATTGAGATTATAAAATGCTGCGATTGATTGCGGAACGATGCTATCTCCTAGATAATCGTTTAAATATTGAAGACTCAATCCTGCTCTGTATTTACCTGCAATCTGTTCGTTGAATTTTATAAAAGAATCTTTTGGGTCGCCAATAGGCTGATCCAGATTTTTACGGGCTGTGATAAGGTAAATGTAATTATACTGACCGTTAAAGGTGATATTGAAAAGGTTATGCCCCTTTAAGATGCCCCAATTCGAAAGCTGTCCCATCATTTTTCTATCCGGGTGAAACTCATCAATGTATTTCATCATCAAATCCATCTGAATACCGTCATATAGCCAGTTATCCTTACGGGGATCAAGCTTTAGTGTATTTTTTAAATAGGCATTAGTGAATGTTTTGATAAAGCGTATCTCGAACATAAAAGAGTCAGGATACGGGTTAAGGAATGCTGGCAACTGATTTAACCCATACATAGGACTACGCTCGTAATCCGCCTGGGTAACCATTATTTTTTCGTGAGGATAACCACCAAGATTAGCAGCCGTAAAAGCAGATATTTTATCAATTAGTAGTGCTCTTTGTATTTCAGTAACACGACTGTCTTTAAGGTTACAGCTAATTTCTGCTACCTTATTAACATAAAAATCAAAAGTGTTGTTTCTTTCGATTGCAATGTTAAAATTGGTTCGGTCATTACCGTTTAATTCATACGTTGCAACGCTGTCGTTATCCGTTTTTTTTACTTCGTTTAGATCTGTTGTTATTTTTAAATCTTTTGGAAGTGAAAATGTTACCTGGTAGTCAGATACTGCATTAGCTATATCATCAAGATTCTCATTACTGTACCTTACAAATGTGTTTTTTTCTACACGGGCAGGGGTAAGGTACCAGTCTCTTAAGGCAAAAGCACCTGTTTTATCATCATAACCATATTCTGTAAAACGCTCGTTGGGTATTTTTACGTCATATGTGAGTAGTATGCTGAATTTTTGTCCCGGGTAGATAGGTTTCGTTAGTGCTACATCTACAAGATCCGGATGCTTTTCAGGACGTGTCCAGTTAAGCGTAATATTATTGCCATCAGTAATAGAATAGATTGTAGTGCTTCCTCTTTCGGAGTCTTTAGCCAAATGAAATGCCCTTACAAATTCATCAGAGAATCGTTTGGCAAGTGGTGTGTTTTTAGCTGAATACGAGTTATTCCAGTCGTTAAGTATAAATTCTCTTAACGTATCGTTCGTCCGGTTATGGTAAACGATCTCCTGCTTTACTTTCAATACCTGCGTTTCAGGATTTACCTGCACTTGCATTGTATTTCGATGCTGCGCATGTATTTGTACCGAAAACATCAGTATACATAAAGAAAATAACCGGACTGTTATATTCAAATTACCTGTAGGATTAACGTTATACGTAAAATATTTCTTACTCCTGTAAAACTATAACAAAGATGCGTAATTGTACCTATGGTTGCCTTACACAATGTTAAATTATGTTCACTTTTAGAAGTTAGGGCTAAGGTTGTATTTTTTATAGAATGCATCTATAACTTCAACAACTTCATCTTCAGTATCTACGACTTTTATCAGGTTTAGGTCTTCTGGATTGGCATTTTTATTTTGTTCAATCATAACTGTTTTAATCCAATCCATAAGTCCGCCCCAAAAATCCCTTCCCACTAGTATAATCGGGAACTTAGCAATTTTCTTGGTTTGTATCAGTGTTATTGCTTCAAACATTTCGTCAAGCGTACCAAAACCACCTGGCATAACAACGAATCCCTGAGAGTATTTTACAAACATTACTTTTCGAACAAAGAAATAGTCGAAGTTCACGTTTTTATCATGATCAATATATGGATTGAAATGCTGCTCAAAAGGGAGCTCAATATTAAGTCCAACCGATGGCCCACCACCTTGTGCAGCTCCTTTATTACCAGCCTCCATAATACCGGGGCCACCACCAGTAATTACGCCATAACCGGCACGTGTAATTTTCTCAGCGATCCTTTCGGCTAACTGATAGTACTTATCTTCAGGTTTAGTTCTTGCAGAACCGAATATAGATACGCAAGGGCCTATCCTTGCCATAGTTTCGTAACCGTTAACAAACTCAGACATTACCTTAAAGATAACCCAGGAGTCGTTACTTCTTATTTCATGCCATGATTTTTGTTTCAGGCTTTCGTTAATCCATTCGTCGTCGTTTTCAAACTTTTCTCTCATGGCGTTTTTTGTGCAGATAATTAATAAATCAGGTTTCTAAGATAATTCTTTTTTTAAGAAATGAGCCGTGTAGCTTTTTTTGTTTTTTGCCACCTCTTCAGGTGTACCCTTCGCAATTAGCTGTCCACCGCCTTTACCACCCTCATAACCAATATCTATGATATAGTCTGCCAGTTTTATAACATCCATATTATGTTCGATAATAAGTACAGTATTTCCTTTATCGACCAGTTTATTGATAACCTCCATTAATACACGGATATCTTCAAAGTGAAGCCCTGTTGTAGGTTCGTCAAGAATGTAAAAGGTGTTACCTGTGTCTTTTTTAGAAAGTTCAGATGCCAGTTTTATACGCTGCGCCTCACCACCGGAAAGCGTAGTACTTTGTTGACCCAATGTAATATAGCCAAGCCCTACATCCTGAATTGTTTTTATTTTTCTGTGGATTTTTGGTATATTCTCGAAGAACGGAACTGCTTCATCTACGGTCATATCCAGCACATCAGATATTGATTTCCCTTTAAAGCGGATTTCCAGTGTTTCGCGGTTAAATCGTTTACCCTGACATGTTTCACATTCTACATAAACATCCGGAAGGAAGCTCATTTCGATAACGCGTAACCCAGAACCTTCGCAGGTTTCACACCGTCCACCGCTTACGTTAAAGCTGAAACGTCCCGGTTTGTAACCACGTATCATAGCTTCAGGCGTTTGTGTAAATAAAGAACGTATCTCAGAGAATACATCGGTATAGGTTGCCGGGTTAGATCTCGGCGTACGCCCGATAGGTGATTGGTCTATATCAATAACTTTGTCAATATGCTCAAGGCCTTCTATCTTTTTATAAGGCTGTGGTTTCTTAACGCCATTAAAGAAATGGGCATTAAGGATAGGGTATAGTGTACCATTAATAAGCGTTGACTTACCGCTTCCGGAAACACCCGTTACAGCAATCATTTTACCTAAAGGAATTTCTATCGAAACATTTTTAAGGTTGTTACCCGTTGCTCCGGAAAGTTTAAGGGTTTTACCATTGCCTTCACGACGTTTTTTAGGAACAGCGATTTCTTTTTCGCCGTTAAGATACGCCGCCGTAAGTGTATGTTCTTTTAATAATTCGGCAGGAGTACCCTGGCTTACTATTTGTCCGCCGAAACGTCCTGCGGCTGGGCCAATGTCAATAACATAATCGGCACGCTCGATCATGTCCTTATCGTGTTCAACTACGATGACCGAGTTGCCTATATCACGAAGTGATTCGAGTGATTTTATAAGTTTTTCATTATCTCGCTGGTGAAGACCGATACTAGGTTCATCAAGAATATACAATACCCCGACAAGCTGAGAGCCAATCTGTGTTGCCAGCCTTATACGCTGTGCCTCACCACCAGAAAGCGATCCCGATCCGCGGCTAAGTGACAGGTAATTTAATCCGACATCAACAAGGAAGCTAAGGCGTGCCTTAATTTCTTTTACTATTTCTATGGCAATAACTTTCTGTTTTTCAGAAAGGTTACTATCAAGGTTTTCAAACCATTCAGCCAGGTCAGAAATATCCATAGCCGAAAGTTCAGCAATGTTAAGTCCGTTTACTTTGAAATTCAGCGATTCCTGCCTAAGCCTTGTGCCGTGGCAAACAGGGCAGTCAATCTCATCCATAAAGTCTTTAGCCCAGCGTTTCAGAGAAGCCGATCCGCTTTCATCATACTGACTCTTTATGAAATTAGAGATGCCTTCAAAATCAATTTTATATTCGCGGTTTACACCAAGTGTTTTAGAATTTACGGTAAACTTTTCCTTTCCGCCATTAAGAATCATTTCCATGGCTTCAGCAGGAATTTTATCGATAGCATCCGTCAGCTTAAAGCCATATTTCTCACCGATGATCTCAATTTGCTTGAAGATCCATGTGCTTTTGTATTCGCCCAATGGTGCAAACCCACCTTTTTTGATTGTAAGCTTAGGGTCAGGGATTATCTTTTTAAGATTGATCTCATTTACAGTACCTAATCCATTACAGTGAGGACACGCTCCTTTAGGAGAGTTGAACGAAAAGTTATTCGGTTCTGGGTTAGGGTAGGAGATACCCGATGAAGGACACATAAGGTTACGGCTGTAGTAGCGTGCTTCATCAGAACCATGCTCTATGACCATCATAACATCCTCACCATGATACATGGCAGTTTTAATACTGTCTGCAAGGCGTTTATCGGTATCGGCAGTAGTATCAACAGCCATACGGTCTATAACCGTTTCAATATCGTGGTTCTTGTAACGATCCAGTTTCATTCCCGGTTCGATATCTTTTATCTCACCGTCAACACGCACTTTTAAAAAGCCCTGTTTTGATATCTGTTCGAAAAGTTCGCGGTAATGCCCTTTACGTGTACGGACTATCGGCGCAAGAATAGTAATGCGCTTACCATCAAATTTCTCAATAATCAGGTTCTTGATCTGCTCATCGTTATAGCTTACCATCTTCTCGCCGGTAACGTAGCTGTAAGCATCTGCACCACGGGCATAAAGAAGACGCAGGAAGTCATAAATCTCAGTAATTGTTCCCACCGTAGAGCGCGGACTCTTGCTAGTTGTTTTCTGCTCAATCGCAATAACGGGACTAAGGCCATCTATCTTGTCAACATCCGGTCTTTCCAGGCCGCCAAGAAACTGACGCGCATAGGCAGAGAATGTTTCAATGTAGCGACGCTGCCCTTCGGCATAAATGGTGTCAAACGCAAGCGATGATTTCCCTGAGCCCGAGAGCCCGGTAATCACAACAAGTTTTTCACGCGGTATTGTAACATCTATATTTTTAAGGTTATGCGCACGGGCGCCTAACACTTCTATATTATCGGTAGTATCTAGCATAGCATTTTGTGCAAAACGCAAAGGTACTCATTTTTAGGCTATTTTCGTGTAGGCGGTTTGGGTAAGAAATTGTTAAAGTGAGGAGTATGAATTGAAAGTAATTTTTTACATTTGAGATTTAACAAATTACGATATATTTGAAAGTATGACACCAACCATCCAAACCATCTCCAATAAAAAACTTATAGGTAAACATATTGCCATGTCGTTTGTTGCTAATAAAACTTTTGAATTATGGAGCAGTTTTATGCCACAGCGTAAGCTTATAGCCAATACTGTAGATTCTCAGCATATGTATTCGCTGCAATTATACGGTAAAGACTTTTATACTAACTTTAATCCAGCAAGGGAGTTCGAAAAATGGGCTGCACTGGAAGTTGCTAATTTTGATGCTGTTCCTGAAGGAATGGAAACATTGATAATTCCCGGTGGGCAATATGCGGTTTTTCATTATAAAGGGGCACACACCAATGGTTTTGATGTATTCAGTTATATTTTTAGGGAGTGGCTGCCGGCTTCGGGGTATGAGTTAGCCGATCGTCCGCATTTTGAGATACTCGGACCTAAATATAAAAATGGAGATCCAGATTCAGAAGAAGAAATATGGATTCCGATAAAGTAGTGTAAGAGTGTCTGTGTTGCAAACTAGCAAAGTTAAATAGTGTAAAGCGTATCATTCTGAAAATTTGCTTCTTTGCGACTTTTAAGCTTAAATATTTATCTCAAATACTCGGTAAACTTTGAATCCATCAAATTGGTGAAAGCATTTTTAATCGTGCCATCAGGATTAAGTATAATGGTACGATTGATCTTCGTGAATACCCATTTAAACTTAAGTTCATTAAAGTTGCTGGCGTGGAGTAGTGTGCTGTCGGGCAGGTTGTATTCCCCGATCATTCTTTTCCATTCTTTTTCTTCATCAACATTAATTGCAATGAAGTTTACGTTGGGATGTTCTTCTTTTAATAACTTTATTTTCTCTCCCATCATATCAAGATGAAGTCTCGCGCAGGCAGTCCAAAAGAAAATAACGGTTTCCTTTTTTATGTCACCGTCAATAATAAAGTTTTTATTTTTTGTGTCAACAAGTGCAATCTGCGGGATTTTATTTCCGGGTTTAAGTAGCTTGATGGCGCGTCCCATTTTCTTGATATCGTTTTCCTCTTTTTTATCGGAAAGTTTTACATATTCATCAAGAAATTGTTCGTTGTTAGCAATATTTTGATCTTCAAGAATATAAGCAAACGCAATATTATCAAGCACGTCGTTCTTAATGCGCTTATCAGTGAAAATAGAATCAGCTACACGTAGCTTTTCGATATTTTCATGTAGCGATTTATCTTCAGGTGTTGCGCCATTATATTTCTTAGCAGATGCTGTATTGTTTAGCATTGCAGTAAGGTATCGTACAAACGGAGAGAAAAAAGTAAGCCTCTTATCGTTAAAGTCGATATCTTTTCTAAAACTGTAATAATCTTTTGGTAATTGCTCCCTGATGTTTTCGCCGGTACGCATTGCGTGAAGGTAAGGGTAACGTTCTTTTTTTGTGTTGTTGTTCAGGTTAAGCCTGGATTTAGCATAAAAATCAAAACCATCATTCCAGTTCACGGATTTTTTACGTTGTTCGTAAAAAGCTTTCTTAGTTTTATAAACGGAATCTGTTCTTTTTAAAAACGTCTTTACATCCAGTTCATAAATATCTGCAGACTGTTTACGGTCTTTCTCATTCAGCAGGTACATATCCATAAGGAAGTTGTTTTTGGCTTCACCACGCCCGCTAAAAACAATAGACTCGTCAAAATTTATCCCGTTGATGCTCACCATTAAACTATCATTCCTGTCAAAATATACATAATGGTAATCAGGCTCATGCCTAAAGCTATACAGTCCGGGAGTTAGTGAATCGAATTTTATATAAAAGCGATTTTTTTCATCGAGAGGTATCGTGTCCAGTACTTTATCATCCTTACTGAATATAACGTAACGTGTAGTCGGGTTGTCTACTACGCCGCCAAAATAGGCTGTGTAGTCATTGCGTTCATTTTTACATGACACTAGTGCCGCCAAAAGTAATAGCAGTAATCCGTTATAATAAAAATTGCGCATAAGGTGATTTTAGTGCAACAGCAAAAATATTTTTTATATCTCCATACAGTTGTTAAAATACAGTTAAAAAAATTAAAATTATATTATCTGTAAGGGCTCGCGAAAATGGGGTAAATTTTGTATTTTTGCAAAAATTTTTTAAAATGCTATCAGTTTCAAATTTATCGGTACAATTTGGCAAACGTATATTGTTTGACGAAGTTAACACATCATTTACCCATGGCAACTGCTACGGTATTATTGGTGCTAACGGCGCCGGAAAATCTACATTCCTTAAAATTCTTGCAGGAGATATAGATCCTACATCGGGTCACGTGCACCTGGAGCCGGGCAAGCGTATGTCGGTTCTTAACCAGAACCACAATATGTTTGACGAGCATACTGTGCTTGAAACGATCCTGATGGGGAACAAAACCCTGTATGCGGTTAAAAAGGAGATGGACGAAATTTATCTTAAGCCTGATTTTTCTGATAAAGATGGCGAAAGGGTAGGAGAGCTTCAGGTGATATTTGAAGAAATGAACGGCTGGAATGCTGATTCTGACGCTGCAGCTATGCTTTCTAACTTAGGTATAGGTGAAGAATTTCATTATACCCTTATGGGAGAAATGGATGGTAAACTTAAAGTACGTGTGCTATTGGCGCAGGCTTTATTTGGTAATCCTGATGTGCTTATCATGGATGAGCCTACCAACGACCTTGACTTTGAGACAATTTCATGGTTAGAAAACTTCCTTGCAAATTATGAAAATACTGTAATTGTTGTATCTCACGACCGTCACTTCCTTGATGCTGTATGTACACATATTTCGGATATTGACTTTAGTAAAATAAACCACTTCTCCGGTAACTATACATTCTGGTATGAGTCGAGCCAGCTTGCTGCAAGACAAAGAGCTCAGCAAAACAAAAAAGCAGACGAGAAGAAAAAGGAACTTCAGGAGTTTATTATGCGTTTCAGCGCGAACGTTGCGAAGTCTAAACAGGCTACCAGCCGTAAAAAGATGCTTGAAAAGCTTAAAGTTGACGATATCAAGCCATCGAGCAGAAGGTATCCTGCAATCATCTTCGATCAGGAGCGTGAGGCGGGTGACCAGATTCTGAATGTAAAAGACCTTAGTGCTTCGGTTGACGGCGAACTTCTTTTCAAGAATGTTGACCTTAACATGGCTAAAGGCGATAAAATAGTAGTTTTCTCTAAAGATAGCCGTGCAACATCTGCTTTCTATGAGATTATTAATGGTAACCTTGCTGCTGATTCAGGTTCATTCGATTGGGGTATTACTACAATTCAGTCGTATCTACCGGGTGATAACCACTCTTTCTTTGAAAACGACCTTACTCTTGTTGACTGGTTACGCCAGTGGGCTAAGACAGAAGAAGAGCGTGATGAAGTTTATATCCGTGGATTTCTTGGTAAGATGATCTTTAGTGGTGAAGAAGCTTTAAAAACAGGCAGGGTATTATCAGGAGGTGAAAAAGTACGTTGTATGCTTTCACGTATGATGATGCTTCGTGCTAACGTTCTTATGCTTGATGAGCCAACAAATCATTTAGACCTTGAATCGATCACGGCATTCAACAACTCGTTAAAAAACTTTAAAGGATCGGTGTTGTTTACAACACATGACCACGAATTTGCGCAGACTGTAGCAAACAGAGTGCTGGAGATTACTCCAAATGGTGTTATAGATCGTTACATGACCTTTGATGATTACCTGGACGATGAAAAAGTTCAGGAGTTAAGAAAGAAAATGTACAACTAATATATAATTGAAAAACCCGCAAGTATAAAGCTTACGGGTTTTTTTATGATAAAATATATGGGTTATTTCCTAAAGCGGCTTATTACCCATATGATAATAACTACAACGAAGATGACTAAAAATACTCCAACACCAACACCGGCCTGGAAAATGTCACCTATCACCTCACAGCTGGTAAGCATCGTTGCTAAAAACAGTGCGATGAATCCTAGTTTGAATATTCTACTTTGCATAATTTTTTGTTTTTTAGGTTATTTATAATAAAGTTAAACACACAAAAACAGGATATTGTTAAAATTGAATCAATTGTAATAATATTAAGATGGGCAGAAGCTGCTGGATAGTGCAGAATTAGTCTAATTAATTGTATTCTTATTTTTTCTAAATCCATTTTTTCCCTACTTTTACAAACCAAACACAATACCGCATTATGAGCCACAAAATATTGCTTACATCAAGAGAAGTCAATATCATCTTACATCGTTTGGCCTGCCAGTTAATTGAAAAACATCTCGATTTTTCAGATACCGTACTTATTGGTCTTCAGCCACGCGGGCGTTTTCTTGCAGAGCGTATCAAACAATTACTGGAACAGGAATATAACGTATCAGGCATAGAGCTTGGTTTTTTAGATATTACCTTCTTCAGGGATGATTTTCGCCGTTCAGACAAGCCCTTAGAGGCTAACAGGACAGAGATAGATTTTCTTGTGGAAAACAAAAAGGTGGTTTTCATAGACGACGTTCTTTATACAGGCCGCAGCATCCGTGCTGCGCTTACTGCTATACAATCTTTCGGCCGCCCATCTGAAATTGAACTTTTGGTTCTTATAGACCGCCGCTTTAGCCGCCACCTGCCAATTCAGCCCGATTACCGTGGGCGCCAGGTAGACGCTATTAACGATGAGAAAGTAAAAGTGTCGTGGAAAGAAAACGACGGAGAAGACAGTGTTTATTTAATATAAGGCTTAACTGCAACAGTAACTACAATGAAAGAATTAAGCGTTAATCATTTATTAGGGATAAAATATATCAACAAAAACGATATTGACCTTATTTTTGAAACTGCCGATCAATTTAAAGAAGTAATAAATCGACCAATTAAGAAAGTTCCTTCGCTTAGGGATATAACTATAGCTAACATATTTTTTGAGAACAGTACAAGGACAAAATTGTCTTTTGAACTGGCACAAAAAAGGCTTTCAGCTGATGTTATCAGTTTTTCAGCAGCACAGTCTTCGGTTAAAAAAGGAGAAACGCTTATTGATACCGTAAACAATATACTTTCTATGAAAGTGGATATGGTAGTTATGCGTCATGAAAGGCCGGGAGCTGCACATTTTCTGTCTAAAAATGTAAATGCAAGTATCGTTAATGCCGGTGACGGAGCACACGAGCACCCAACACAAGGATTACTTGACTCATATACAATCAGAGAGAAACTGGGTGAAGTTGGCGGTAAGAAAGTGGTAATTGTGGGTGATATCCTTCACTCAAGGGTAGCGCTTTCTAATATTTTTGCTTTACAAATGCAGGGAGCAGAAGTTAAAGTATGCGGACCGAAAACACTTATACCTAAATATATTGAATCTCTTGGTGTAACTGTAGAACCAAACCTTCGTAAAGCTTTAGAGTGGGCAGATGTTGCTAACATGCTAAGGGTTCAGAACGAAAGGCTCGATGTGAATTATTTTCCTTCTACACGTGAGTATGCACAACAATACGGAGTTGATAAAGCATTACTTGATTCACTAAATAAAGAAGTCATTATTATGCATCCTGGGCCGATAAACCGAGGTGTAGAGATAACCAGTGACGTGGCAGATTCTCAGCAATCTGTTATATTAGAACAGGTAGAGAATGGTGTAGCTGTGCGAATGGCTGTCATTTATCTACTGGCATCTAAAATCAAACAATAGTAAAAATTTAAGTCGTAATTTCTGTACACGACTATTAAAATATTATGAAGGGAAGTCTTAGTTACTATTCAACTTTGTAACTTAGCTTTTCAGCAACTTTGTAACACGAAAAATGAAAGTAGAAGAAAAAGGACATACAGTTGTATTAAAAGATACTCAAGGTGATTATAATGCATTTCTTGAAAAAGTAACTGCAGAATATAATGCCTATAAAGAGCGTAATATAATTCTTGATGTGACTCAGGATAAAAATATTGGGCTTCAGGATATACTGTCATTTCTCTCTTTATCTAATAAACACAGGAAAGCAAAAAAGTCATTCGTACTTGTTGCATCTGATATTGATTTTAATGAAGTTCCCGATGAAATGGTAGTTGTGCCGACTCTTCTTGAGGCTCACGATATTATCGAAATGGAAGAGATAGAGAGAGATCTCGGCTTCTAAAAATTTGATTATTTATAATTTTCTATTGTTTGGGGTTATGGGTAATCTTTAAACCCTAAACCTTAAACGTATCGAAATGAATTTAACTATACTTGGCTGTTATGCAGCGACCCCACGAACTCTTACCAATCCTACATCGCAGGTGCTGGAAATGAAGAACAGGATGTTCCTGATTGATTGCGGGGAAGGCACGCAGGTACAGCTTCGAAAGCATAAGCTTAAGTTCTCACGAATAAATCACGTGTTTATTTCGCATCTCCATGGTGATCATTTTTACGGTTTAATTGGACTTGTATCTACATTTTCGCTTCTCAATCGCCAGTCTGATCTGCATATATATGGGCCTAAAGGGATCAAAGAAGTTACACTTCTGCAATTAAAGTTGTCTGCTTCGTGGACAAGTTATAATCTTTATTTTCATGAACTGGACAGTAAAGAATCTCAGGTGGTGTTTGAAGATGATAAAGTAATTGTAACCACTATTCCTCTTACGCACAGGGTGTATACAAATGGTTTTCTTTTCCAGGAAAAAACAGGAGACAGAAAGCTCAATCTTGATGCTGTTAATGAATACGGCATAGAAACCTGTTACTATAATAAAATTAAAAGTGGCAGTGATATGAAACTGGATGACGGAAGAGTAATTCCTAATGATGTGCTAACTTTCGATCCTGTTCCTGCCAAAAGTTATGCGTTTTGTTCTGATACAATGTATGATGAAACGATAGTATCATTAATAAGGGATGTAGATGTATTGTATCATGAAAGTACCTTTCTTGATTCTGAAGAGCACCTATGTGAACGAACAATGCATTCAACAGCTAAACAGGCCGCTGCAATAGCTTTAAAAGCTAATGCTAAACAACTTGTATTGGGGCATTTCTCAACACGATATGGTTCGATCGAGCCTTTTAAAGAGGAAGCGGAAACCGTGTTCCCTAACGTCCATTTAGCAGATGATGGAAAGGTATTCGAGTTTTAAGAAATTTCAATACCTTTAAGTTAGTTTTTTCCTATCCAGTAATCATAAAACAAGAACAATGACTGATCTTAGTAACTATCGCCGTTCATACGAAAAAAGTGAGCTAACGGAAGAACATCTTCCGGAAGATCCGATGAATCTTTTTAAAAAATGGTTTATTGAGGTTGAAGAATTTGATGGTCCCGGAGAGGTCAATGCTATGACAGTTTCCACGTTTGGATTGGATGGCTTTCCGAAATCACGCGTTGTGTTACTTAAGCAATATACCTATGAGGGTTTCATCTTTTTTACGAATTATGATTCGGAAAAAGGAAAAGCCATAGCTGCAAATCCTAATATTTGCCTTTCTTTCTTTTGGGAGGGTTTGGAGCGCCAGGTTATAATTAAGGGTAAGGCAGAAAAAGTATCTGAAAATATTTCTGACGGTTATTTTGACAGCAGGCCGGAAGGCAGTAGGCTGGGAGCTATAGTATCTCCACAAAGCCGGGTTATTCCTTCACGGGATTATCTCGAAAATAATCTGAAAGATTTGGAAAAAGAGTTTGAAGGAAAAGAAATACCACGTCCTGCGAACTGGGGGGGCTATATTGTAAAACCTATAGAGGTTGAATTCTGGCAGGGAAGGGCTAATCGTCTTCACGACAGGATACGTTTTAAACTTCAGTATGATCTTTCATGGATTGTGGAACGACTTGCTCCATAAGCTTAAATTTTAATATCAAATTAACATATTGTAGGGAAACTGGCTTCGTTATTTTACGGATATTTAAATTATTGATACATAACTATTAAACCTATAGAGCGTATGAAAAATTTAATTCTGATCCGCCATGCGAAGTCAAGCTGGGAAGCACCGTTGGAGGATAAAGACCGCCCTTTATCGAAAAGAGGGATAAATGATGCGCATCTTGTAGCGTCTGAAATTGAGGATCACTTACCTAAATCATATATTGTTTGGAGTAGTACAGCTAAGCGTGCTAAAAATACCGCCTACATTTTTGCAGAAAATCTTTCTATACCTCTAGAGACTATCATCTTTAAAGACGACCTCTATACTTTTGATGCTAAAAGCCTCGAAGATGTTATAAAAAGCTGCAATAATCAATTTGATAACCTAATTCTTTTTGGACATAACGACGCTATTACTAATTTTGTTAATACCTTTGGGAACCATGCTGTAGAAAATGTACCTACGGCAGGTTTTGTATCCCTTTCCTTTCAGCAAAATGACTGGAAAGATATCCGAAAGGGGACGATAGAAAAAGTATTATTTCCAAGCGAATTAAAGAAACATGATCCACCACTCACCGGTAAACCGGTATATTGACAGGGAAAAAAGCTGGCTGGCGTTTAACGCAAGAGTATTGCAGGAAGCAGGAGACGATAAAGTGCCTTTGCTGGACAGGCTAAGATTTTTAGGAATATTTTCAAACAACTTCGACGAATTTTTCAGGGTGCGCTATGCAGCCATACGCCGTTTGAGCCTTACAGGACAGACCGGCGAGAAGATTCTTGGCGGTATAACTGCACAACAGCTCCTTACAGAGATTACTGATATTGTCATCGAACAACAATCGGAGAGTCTTCGTATTCTAAGCGTTATTGAAAAAGAGCTGGAGAAGGAGAATATTTTCATGGTTAATGAAACCCAGCTTACTAAAGAACAGGAAAGTTATCTAAAAGACTTTTATATCCAAAAAGTAAGTCCGGAATTAGTTACTATTATCCTTAACGATCTTGATGAGTTCCCGCTGTTGAAAGATACATCGGGCTATCTTGCTGTGAAGCTGGTTATGAAACCTAAAGTATTACCTGGGCACTCTGAGACTACTCAGCAAATACGTTATGCAGTAATTGAGATGCCTAAAACCGTTAATAGGTTTGTAATACTTCCATCTAATACGGATAAGCAGTATATTATTATGCTTGATGACGTTATACGTCTTAATCTGCACGGAATATTTAATATCTTCAGGTATGAGAGCATCTCTGCCCACATGATTAAAATTACGCGTGATGCGCAGTTAGAAATAGATAGCGACCAGAGTAAAAGCTTAATGGAGAAAATTTCTACTAGTGTTAAAGAAAGGCGTATTGGAGAACCTGTGCGTTTTGTATATGATCAGGCTATAGGGAAGGATACACTTGATTTCTTTCTTACCCGTATGGAGATAGATTCATCCGATAGTATTATTCCGGGAGGAAGATATCACAATAGGCGAGACTATATGGACTTTCCTAACTTAGGGAGACAGGACTTGCTTTATCAGCAAAATGTCCCATTGCCGGTACCGGGGCTTAGCCTTGAAGGAAGTATTCTTCATAAAATAAGAGAAAGAGATTATTTGCTTAACGCACCTTATCAGTCGTTTGCATATGTAATTAAATTTCTTCGTGAAGCAGCACTTGATCCTAAAGTTAGTTCCATAAGTATAACGTTATATCGATTAGCCAGAAATTCGCAAATTATCAGTTCTCTTATTAATGCAGCTAAAAACGGAAAGAAAGTAACAGTTCAGATCGAACTTCAGGCGCGTTTTGATGAGGCTAGTAATATTTCCTATGCAGAACAGATGCAGACGGAAGGTATCAATCTTATATTCGGCGTAAAGGGCCTTAAAGTGCATAGTAAGATATGTGTTATAGAGCGCGTAGAAAATGGACGTATAAAACGTTATGGATTTGTATCTACGGGTAATTTTAATGAGTCTACAGCTAAAATATATACCGACGTTACATTGTTTACCAGCCATCAGCAGATTTTAAAAGAAACACAAAGGATATTTGAGTTCTTTGAAGTCAACTATCGTGTACACCGATATAAACACCTTTTTGTATCGCCACATTACACCCGTAGTAAATTTTATAAACTGATTGACAGAGAAATATTAAATGCTATAGCTGGTAAAGAGGCATACATAAAACTTAGAATGAACAGCCTTACCGACTTCAAAATGATCGATAAGCTCTATGAAGCCAGCAGAGAGGGTGTAAAAATACAGCTTATTATACGCGGAATATGCTGCTTGATACCTGGTGTACCGGGCATGAGCGATAATATAGAAGCAATAAGCATTGTAGATAACTATCTTGAGCATTCCAGGGTCTATATTTTCGCAAATTCAGGAGATCCGGAAATATTTATTTCTTCAGCAGATTTTATGACTAGAAACCTTGATGCAAGGGTAGAGGTTACATGTCCTATTTATGATCCGGAGATAAAGCAGGAATTGCTTGAAACTTTTGAAATCGGTTGGAAAGCTAACGTAAAAGCCAGGCTACATTCTGAAACATTGGAAAATAAATACAGGAAAAAGCCTGATGAAAAACCTTTCCGTGCGCAGCTGGAAACTTACAATTATTACAGAAACAAATTAGACGTTATTTACGAACAATTATAAGTGAGGGATATAGTTCCTTAGGTACTTAAAGAATGATTACAATAAAAAAATATGCTGCGATAGATATTGGTTCAAATGCCATGAGGTTATTAATATCCAATATTGTCGAGCAGGAAGGTAAGGAACCACAGTTTAATAAAAGTTCGCTTGTACGCGTACCGGTGCGTCTTGGGCAGGATGCTTTTACTGTAGGGGAAATTACCGAAGAGAATATTGAACGTATGGTGGACTCTATGAAAGCCTATAAACTACTTATGAAAGTGCATAAAGTAGAACGTTATATGGCTTGCGCTACTTCAGCTATGCGTGAAGCATTTAATGGAAAAGAAGTCGCTGATATTATAGAGCAGGAATCGGGTGTGAAGATAGAAATAATCGATGGGAAAAAAGAAGCAGCTATTATTGCTTCAACAGATTTGCATCATCTTGTTAAGACCGATCAGACCTATCTATATGTTGATGTTGGTGGAGGCAGTACAGAGTTTTCATTGTTTGCCAATGGAAAAATCGTTGCCTCTAAATCATTTAAAAATGGTACGGTTCGTTTACTAAATAACATGGTAAACGAAGTGGTTTGGCAGGAAATAGAAAAGTGGATTAAAGCTGTAACCGAACCTTACGAAACAGTTACACTTATTGGTTCAGGAGGAAATATCAATAAGCTATTCAAAATGTCCGGTAAACAACAAGAAAAGCCATTGTCCTTTTTTTACGTAAACAGCCAGTATCAGTTTCTGAATAGTCTAAGTTACGAGCAGCGTATTTCAGAGCTTGGACTCAATCCTGATCGTGCAGACGTAATTATTTATGCTGCCAGAATATATCTAAACGCCATGAAATGGAGTGGGGCGAGAAATATTTATGTGCCAAAAATCGGACTATCAGATGGTATTGTAAAAGCCATGTACTACGGAAAAATATAAGTTTATGGATAGCAGGATAAAACTTATTAAAGGTGATATTACCAAGATGCAGACTGATGCCATAGTAAATGCTGCAAATTCATCGCTACTGGGTGGTGGCGGAGTGGATGGTGCTATTCATCGCGCGGGAGGTAAAGCTATTTTAGATGAGTGTATCGCTATCCGAAATCGCCAGGGTTGTTGTAAAACCGGCGAAGCTGTGATAACAACTGCAGGTAATCTTCCATCCAAATATGTTATCCATACAGTTGGTCCGGTGTGGAATGGCGATAAATCAGAGAAAGAGCAATTATTAGCCAATGCTTACCGCAATAGTCTTACACTTGCGGTTGAAAATTCCATTGAAACAATCGCATTTCCAAATATCAGTACCGGGGTATATCATTTTCCTAAAGTTAAAGCCGCTCAAATTGCTATTTCAACAATAGATGATTTTCTAAAAACAAATACATCAGTTAAAGAGGTTGTATTTGTATGTTTTGATGATGAGAATTACAATTTATATCAATCTATATTAGAATAATTTACATTATATAAAATTCATCTTTTGTAATAGGATCCGGAACATCTCTTTCGTGAAGAAGCTGCCTGATATTAATCTCAATAGTCCTTGCAATAGCGGTCACAGAAATATCGCTCGGCCTGTTTCTAAAAGGATCCTGAAGGTAATATGCTGTTTTTTCAAGTATAAAAAACACAAGTGCTATAAGTAGCAACAACGGTATTTCATACGCAAGTATTACACCTTTTAAACCTATTGATAATATAGCGACAAAAAGATATATAGTGAAATGAAGGAACATTCTATATGTTGTAGGAAATACAGTAGAATTAATTCTTTCTGCTGCACCCATGCTATCTGAAAACCGTACCGATGTCGTGTTTAGTTGAATATTTTCAAAATCGGTAAGTCTACCGGCTTCTCTTAGTTTACTTATTTGCTTTACATTCATTTGAAGTATTCCCAGAGGCTTATTCTTGAATTCTTTTAAAGATTGTAATTCGTCTTCAGCTAAAAAGTTATCGCAACTTTCCAATGGAGGTAATCCTCTTAACGATTGCCCAAGTGAGTAACACCATGCAATTTGTCTATATGCCATTTGTTTTATCTGTTGGTCGGTGTCGTCTCCTTTCAGGAACGCCTGAAGCTGCAAAACCAAACTTCTTGAATCGTTTACTATTGCACCCCATATTTTTCGGGCTTCCCACCAGCGATCGTAAGACTGGCTCATTTTAAACGATAGTAAGACCGATATTGCAGTACCTAAAAATGTTGCTATTGTAAGCGGCATTTCAGGAACATACGTATAAAATTTTTCGGTAAGAAAATGTATGATTATACCCAATATGAAAACGATAAGCATCTCATATTTTATAAGGTTAAAAAGATAGCGCAGGGGTACGCGTTTGTCTACAAGCATAAAACATTATTTAATACATACTAAAGTTACATAATGTTTTAATGTTCCCCTTTGATTATTGTTAACATTTATAATAATTTTCACATTACCATTTTTCTTCAAATTTAGCAAGTATGTAATCCTGTCTGTATTCACTATTCATTTTTTAATGGTTACCGTTAGGCTTTATTATAATATAACCGCAATCTGCTGCATGTCTAAATAGGAGTTCTTAACAATTTCATTCTTATCTTTATAAACAAAATCCTTTTCGTAATCAAATCCTTTTTCGGTTACAAATGCCTGGAAAACAGTTTTGTTTTTCTTTATAAATCTTCGATAGACTCTATCATTGGTATAATTATCTATCATAGGACGTTGTCTGGGTAGCAGTTTTTCTTTCTGAAAATAGTTTATAATTATCGACTGATCTGCAGATATGGGAAGGCCTGTTAGCTCTTGCAGTGCACTAATCAGTTCGTCTCTCTTTTCAGGCGTAATCTTTCCATATTCCTCTCTGGAAAGCAGGCGGGCATTTATCGAATCTTTATTTTCGTTAATTAGCCATATATATTTTTGAGACTTTATTTTAGCGTCAAACAACTCCTGAGAAATTTTGTTACCGGTTTCATCAAAAAGATAGCCTTGCTTTTTAGTTGCTTGTGCATGAAAATTTATAGTAATGAAGCAACAAATAAATGTCATTATTAATTTCATAATTAACCCTTTATTGTTGTTTTTTGTTGTATAGGTTTAGAATCTTCACGTACTTTTTTCAGTTCGGCTTCATTAATTACACGTCTGGTATTTTCATCTTCCCATTCATACATTTTTTCAAAACTAATCTCCCGTTGCGCTTTTATGCTTTTCTCGGTAGGGATTGATTTCGTTGTTGTTTTTACCTTTAATGAAGGTCGCGATTCTTCCATTGACTTCTCTAGTGATTTCTGCATTTTCTGTGTAAAGAAAACCGCGAAATTATCTTGTTGTAATATGTGTTGCTGTAGTGTTTTCTTTACTGATTCCTCAGGTGCGGTTATTTTAATTTCATCTTTGCACGGATAACATATGTTTGTAGCTTTAAAACCTACAATTTTTGTTTCGTCTTCGGCTTCTAAAATTACACCGGGCAAACCCGATAGTTTCAAGGGACCGTAAGGATAGGGTATGCTTTCGGTAAACCAGACGGTATAGTTTCTACCTCTGAATATTCCCGTTGCTTTTTGAGTTTTCAGCCCCTCAATTGTTTTAATTTCATTATGTATTTTCCACTTTATATCTATCCAGTTATCCTCATAAATATAAGGTTCCAGTATTTGCTTAGGCTGACGGGCAATTATTTTTTTAGTTGTATAATCTTTGAATATCTGAGCGCCAATAGCGTCATATCCTTTTGTTGTTACTGAAAAACTATTGTTTATTTCATCTGTCTCCATAGATGAATAATCCTGTAGATTTTCTTCCAGATCATATCTAAGCCACTTATAAAGAGACTGAGTTGAATTGAATTCAAGTAATCCGGCTATAGGTTCTTTATTGCCATTTGCTACAAGGTAGTTTATTTTTCCGTTAACGTTATTTTGGGAAAGTAAGGTTAAGTTATAGGTAAGAAATAAAATGAGGAATAGATTGCGAAATTTCATAATCTTGATAGTTGGTTGGTTAGCCAAATATAAGTTATTTCTGAAACTGGCGTGTGGTTAGATGTCTAAATCGAACAATTTCCTTAGAGTCTCTACTGCGGGATTTATCGATTTTAGTTTTTCAAACTTTTCGATAGGAGTAAAGGCATGTTTTGTAGATACTATTTCATTCACATGAACATCAATAGTAATATCATGGTTATGAAGTTTACCTCGCAGATAACCTAATAGTTCGTGTTTGGCATTGTCAAAATCTAATTTAGAACCTTCATTTGGAAGTTCCAGCTTAATAGTAACACCATCAAGCACCGGATCATTGATTTGCATATAAGTAGCCATGATCTTCTGTCCCGAATCACTTAGACGCTTTGCAAATTTATTCCATTGCAGCAGCATATCGGTTTCGTTGAATGCCTCACGGGGCAAATCATCAGTATGCCTTACTATAGCTTTCTGGCTTTCCAGTAATTCTTTTTTCTGGCGAAGACCGGCTAATGAAAATGCTGATACTTTTGGTGTTCCGTCATTTGCAGGTTTTAGTACAGGCGGTTTAATTACCTCCGGCTCATCTACCTCAAGCTCTGTAGCGGGTAGTGGAGTAATCGGTGCTGCAGAAACTTCTGCACTGACACTTATAGTTTCTGTGATAGTATTTTCAGTTTGAACAACAGTTTCCTGTACAGTAACTTTAGCTATAGCAGCGGCATTTTCTTTAAAGTAATGGGGTGGAATTATAAATTGGTCAGCTTTTTTTTTTCTCCATCAAAGGTGATGGAGGCAAGCTGCATTAAACATAATTCTACAAGCAGCCTTTGGTTCTGGCTGGTTTTGTATTTAAGGTCACAATCATTTGCAAGATCTATTGCTTTTAGTAAAAAGTCCTGACTTGTTTTTTGTGATTGTTCCCTGTAAAGATTCTGTGCAACTTCACCTGCTTCTAGCAAAGCCAATGTTGCAGGGTTTTTACTCACTAATAAGTCTCGGAAATGCGATGCAAGTCCGGCTACAAAATGATGTCCGTCAAACCCTTTCGCTAAAATCTCATTATAGGTAAGTAATAGGTCAGGAATACGGTTTTCAATGATCAGATCAGTTACCCTTATGTAATACTCATAATCAAGTACGTTTAGATTTTCGGTAACTGCCTGACGGGTAAGATTAGTACCGCAATAACTTACGACCCTGTCAAAAATCGAAAGAGCGTCACGCATAGCGCCATCTGCCTTTTGGGCAATAATGTGCAGTGCATCATCTTCGAAAGAGATTCCCTGGCTGCGGGCAACCTCACCAAGATGTTCTTTAGCATCTTTAACGGTTATTCTTTTGAAATCGAATATCTGGCAACGCGATAATATAGTTGGTATTATCTTGTGTTTCTCTGTAGTTGCAAGTATAAATATAGCATGTCTTGGCGGCTCTTCAAGTGTTTTAAGAAACGCATTAAATGCAGCCTGAGATAGCATGTGTACCTCATCTATAATATATACTTTGTACTTTCCTGTTTGTGGCGGTATGCGAACCTGGTCTATAAGGCTTCGGATGTCGTCTACAGAGTTGTTAGAAGCAGCATCCAGCTCAAATACGTTAAAGGCAAAATCCTCATACGGGTCGTCATAACCTTCCTGGTTTATTTTTCGGGCCAAAATACGTGCGCAGGTAGTTTTACCCACACCACGAGGACCGGTAAATAGCAGTGCCTGAGCAAGGTGGTTATTATCTATGGCATTAAGTAGCGTATTGGTAATAGCCTGCTGCCCAACAACATCCTTAAAGGTTTGTGGGCGATACTTACGGGCCGATACTATAAACTGTTCCATAGAAATTACTGTAGAGCAAATATAGCAATTCCTTTGGGAATTTTGACGATATCCCGCCGCCGATTAATTGTTTTTTACAACACAAAATATTACACTCTAATAACACGGAAGTTAGGTTTAAACTATTCTAATTTTAATGGTAAGTTACTATAAAAGGTAATATGCTTACGGCTGTAGTTTTTTAACCAGCCACGGCAACGTTAATCCCTGACCGATAAGTGTGAACAAAACAACGACCACCGATATAAATATTATTTCGTTGCGGAGTGGAAACGGAGTGCCGTCTCCCAGTTCGTGTGGCAAACCTATCGCTATTGCCAGAGATACGATACCACGCATACCCGACCAGCTTATAATAAGACTGTTCTTAAAATCGAGCAAAGCATGTTCGCTTATTTTGTGCCTGCCCTTTTTGAATGCATTCTGCAATCCGGCTTTTTGAGAAAAAACTCTTATCATACGTATAAGGAGTACTGCGATTGTAATAAGAAATGCATAACCTATATAAGGTAATACCATGGCTTTATCAATGCTTCCCAATATGTATGGAAATTGCAATCCGATGAGAATAAATATGAGTCCGTTTAAAAGGAATATAGCAATGTCCCAAATTGATTTCGACTGATCTTTTAATCGTTCGGGAAATACCATATTACTAAACCTCGATATTACAAGTCCCAGCATTACTACTGCAATAACACCGGATACATGGATTTCTTCAGCTATAAGATAGGTAACAAATGGCATAATCAGCATGAAACTGATAACCACTATTGCATCATCCTTTATCCTTTTTAGTATAAAGGCTAATAACTTACCCATTATCATTCCGACCAGTATTCCGCCACCTAATAAGAACACAAATTCCAATGTGGCCTTCCAAAATACAAAAGCTGCTCCTGTAACTGCGGCAACTGCAAATCTGTAGGCTACCAGTGCAGATGCATCATTTATAAGGCTTTCGCCTTCAAGTATTGTTGTTGTTTTATGTGATAATCCGAGTCCCTTTGTAATGCTCATAGCAGCTACGGCATCGGTGGCAGAAAGTATGGCTCCTAGTACAAAGCCCAACGGCCAGTTCATACCCGGAATGCAATACCGTGCTAAAACCGCTATGCCAAGAACCGTAATAAATACAAGTGATATTGCGAGAGTGCTAATCGTATTGATGTTTGTTTTAAACTGGGCAAATGATATATTGAATGCGGCATCATATAGAAGCGGAGGCAGAAATAAAAGAAAGATAATTTCGGGGTCAATTTCTACTTTAGGCAGAGTAGGTATAAAACCAATGGCTATTCCTGCGCTTATAAGAAGTATCGGGTAGGGCAATTTTATTTTATCGGCGATTGCCGACAGCCCGATCATAAGGGCAAGTATAAATAGTACAATACTATAGTTTTCCATAAATCAACTTTGAAGTTTGCTCAAAAAGTAAATTTATGAAAAACCTAAGTATTCACTTTTAATAATTTCGGTAAGTTGAATTTCGATTGATGACTATGCAATCACTTCAGCAATATCTTCGTCTGTAAGCAGCCTGAGTAATGCTTTTTCATTAGCATTAAATTCTTCACTGGTTGTAGATTCGGGTTTGTAATTTTCTATGAGACCTTTCTCATACGTTGCAATAACAGTAGGGTGTATGTAATATTTTTTGCAAACTGTGCGGGTATTTCCCAATTTTTCAGATACGGAATCTATAACACCTACAATTTTACGTTTACAATCTGTATCGCTTGTAAATTCGCCTATATCTATGAAAGCGCATAAGGCATTAAGGCTTCCTGCCCACGCACGGAAATCTTTAGCGGTAAAATCTTCACCTGTAATTTCTTTAATATAACCATTTACATCTCCGGAACCTATAGTGTGTCGATTACCGTTATCATCATAGTACTGAAAAAGTTCCTGTCCGGGAATGTCTTTGCATTTTTTTACAAGATTTGCCATCTTACGGCTTTGCAGTTTTATCTTGTGCTTTACGCCTTTTTTGCCTACAAATTCAAACCACACTGTGGTGCCGTCAAATTTTACATGCTTATCGCGAAGTGTTGTTAGCCCGAAAGAACCATAGAGTTTTTTGTAAGCATCGTTACCAATACGAATATTAGTCATCTCTATCAGTTTTACAACTAGTGCAACAACTTTTTCATAGGGCAATCCTTTACGGTTTAAGTCTTTTTCTACCTGTTGGCGTATTAATGGCAACGCATTTGCAAATCTGCGCAGGCGAAAGAATTTTGATTGGTTTCTAATCTTATTCCAGTGTGGGTGATAGCGGTATTGTTTTCTTCCTCTTACATCAATACCGGTAACCTGAAGATGGCCATTTTCAAAGGGTGATATCCATACATTCTGCCACGCCGGGGGAATAACCAGCTTCTTTATGCGGTCTATTGTTTCCTTATCTTTAATAGTAATACCGTCTTCATTAACATAGCTAAAGCCGCTACCTTTGCGTTTTCTGTAATATCCTTTATCAGACTTTAGAGAATAACGCAGACCAACGGCTTTCGCTGTTATTTTAGGATCGCTCCCTATCTTTTCAAGTTTTTTCTGGAGCCTGTTCATGACTTATTGCTGTTCAGCCCTGCCTTTAATAGACATATCTAAAAGTACTTTTGCAGCGTCGCTTTCGCTTCCCGGGCTTACTACAAATACACCTTTTTGTCCGTTTTTTGCCTTAATACCATAAACTGTAGCCTCGTCACCCGGGTCGCTTTCGCCTTCGTAACGGTAAATGTGTTCAATTTCAAAATCGTCGCAATGCGTTTTAATACGGTCTTCTTCAAGGTTAAAATCGGTAGTATAACCTTTTTCGTTTAAATCCTGTAATGCCTTAGTTACCGTGGCATAATGATACATCTGTCTGTCCATGATACTGTGTTTTTAAGTTAGTTTGCTTTATTACCTTAAAATTACAGATTTCATTTTTTTATGCCAGCCAACGAAATGTTAAACATTTTCTCACAGTCGAACGTAAAACGTCAAACCTCTGACACTGGATTATTTACAGAGTTTATTGGGATTGGCGGTAAAGTTTACGACTAAAACACTACTTTTGCGCCCGCAGGCCGTCTTATCGCCGTTGTGTTTACACGAGGGAGGAAAGTCCGGACACCATAGGGTAGCATAGCGGGTAACGCCCGTCATTCTGTTTTAGCTTGCTGAAACAGGAGAGGACAAGTGCAACAGAAAGTATGTACAGGTAATGCTGTAGTGAAACCAGGTAAACTCTATGCGGTGAAATGCCATGTACACCGGCAATTAAGGGCTACCCGCCCGATGCCGGGGGGTAGGCAGATTGATCCTTCACAGTAATGTAAGGACTAGATAAATGATAAGAAACCCCGCTTTAGGGCGGGGTTACAGAATCCGGCTTACAGGCCTGCTATTTTTTATAATTTGTAACTAAACATTACACCGGCACGATAGGGTAGCCATTCGCCACTTTTATTATAGCCGGAATGCTCATATCTTTCATTCGTAGATAACAGGCGACCTGTGTAATGTGCCTGTTGGTTACCGCCACCCAGAAACATATCGATCATCCATTTCTCATTTATCTTTATTTCGTAACCTACAGTTACTCCGAGAAAGAAAGCTTCGCCTTTTTGGTAGTAGTCAGTGTTAAGATAATTCCATTTCTGCATTTCAAAAATAGCCCCACCTACGTGACCACCTACATATATGCCGTTAAATTTTTCATTGAAATGGTAACGAACTTCGCTAAATACCATAAGTGTTTTAAAAGGAGCGCCGTTTATAGATTCCCAGTAGGAACCTAAAACATCACCCTGAAATGTAAGTTTTTTGCCTATACTTGTTTCGACAGCCACCTGAGGTATTCCCAAAAGCGTAGTCGGAGCATTAAATTTAAGATACGTTTGAGAGAATCCGGTTGTAGCTGCCAGTATAAGAACCAGCATTAATAATTTTTTCATTACGAAAAGAATGGATAATATATTAAGAAAATTTTGGCAGGAAAATTACATATTATCTTCCTCTTCAGCAAGCGAATCGTCCTCTATTTCATTATCAAATTCAAAGAACGAAAATACAGATCCACCGTAGTTTTTCTGAAAAGAAAAATTCATCATATGATTCAGCTTGGTGTATTTAGAGTGCTCAATAACCATCATGCCATCCTGTTGCAGTAACTCATTATCGAATACTAACATTACAATCTCTTCGAATAACTTCTGATCCATATTGTATGGAGGGTCGGCAAAAACAATGTCAAATGCAGCTTTGCTACCCTGCAAATATTTAATTACATCACTTTTTACAGCAGAAATATTAAAATCAAACTCACCGGCAGTCTGTTTAATGAATTTTACACAGCCAAAATCGGCATCTACGGCAGTAAGGTTAGTGGCTCCACGCGACGCAAACTCATAACATATGTTGCCCGTTCCGGAAAAAAGATCCAGTACTTTTAATCCTTCAAAGTCAAAACGGTTATTAAGGATATTAAATAGTGCTTCCTTAGACATATCTGTCGTAGGCCTCACCGGCAGGTTTTTAGGAGCAGTAATTCTTCTCCCTTTGTATTTTCCGGAAATTATCCTCATGAGTTAAATAGTATAAAGTGTTGCAGGGTCTCACCGCTATTCCTGTTCCATTTTTGTTGTAAAGGCATAGTATTAAAAATTGCTATATGCCGTATATATGTGTATGCCAGTGAAAAATTAGCATCGTTTTCTTCGACCTCACCTAACAGATACACTTTCGCTGTTTCCGGGTTGAGGAATAATTGTTCCATTGTAAACAATAGAAAGTATAGAAAATCTTCCGGCGTTTTATATTCAAAAGAATTGTAAAGCAGCAGTTTCTGATTACGCACTACTACAATTTCAAAGTGATTTTCCTGGAAGTGTACAAACACCTGCTTGTCGTCTATGTTTTTAGAGGCATCGAGCAATTTGGCTACGAGCACACTATTAGCATTCTTGTATTCAAAAGCACCAAACTGGTCTATAAGAAAGTTGTTCACATTTACCATTGGCACGTAAACATTATTAAGCTCATAGCTATCAAGTTCATCTACTGCAAAAAAGTCAGTATCAAAAACCTTGGTATTGTACTGAAGGTAGCTTCCAGGAAAATTAGGATCAAACAAAGCTGTCGGCACGAAAGTATTAAAGCTATTATCGTGCAACACAACAATTTCATCGTAAGTGCCTGTAAGCAACGGATTGTTTACAAATACCTTCCATAATTCTTCTTCTAATGGTGTATACTTAGAAAAAGGCGCAGTTATGCAGTGGGTTATCTCCCTGTTAAGCGTATCAAAACAGCAGAACGATATCCCGCTTACTGATATCTGCAGCGACAATTTCCTGTAATTTTTAGAAGTTATGGTGTTGTTCATTAAGACGAAGTTTCACTGCAAATTTACATTCTTTTTTGGTTTGGTACGGGATGCTCATTAAAATCGTGTTATCTTTGGGCTAATAAACTGTAATACCCTCTACACTTAATGAATTCTGCTTCGTTTTATAAATTACTCCGTCAGAGATTTCCATTCTCACCAACAGTAAAGCAGGACATATTTTTACAAAAAGCAGCAGAATTTATAACCAACACGAACAAAGATGAAATATTTGTACTTAAAGGTTACGCAGGTACGGGTAAAACAACAATAATCTCCACAATAGTAAATCATTTGGCAGAGGCCAATAAAAAATATGTATTGCTGGCTCCAACGGGCCGTGCAGCAAAAGTAATATCGGGTTATTCTAATAAACCGGCGTTTACAATACATAAGCGAATTTATTTCCCTAAAAAAGGAAGTGGAGGCGGAGTTGGCTTTACATTACAGCCCAACAAATTTACCAACACGATTTTTATTGTAGATGAAGCCTCAATGATATCTGATACTATTCAGGAATCGAAAATGTATGAGAATGGATCGTTACTGGATGATCTGGTATCATTTGTGTATTCCGGCAATAATTGTAAAATGATGCTTATTGGTGATACGGCACAGCTTCCACCGGTAAATTCAGACCTGAGTCCGGCGTTGGATATCGACTCCCTTTCCCTACATTATTTTAAAGACGTGCATCATATTGAACTGGATGAAGTAATGCGACAGGAAGAAAACTCCGGTATACTTTACAATGCGACAGAAATGCGCGAACTCCTAAAGTCAGCTTTTATGGATACGTTTCAGTTTAAGCTTAGAGGGTTTAAAGATATAGTTCGTTTAGTTGATGGTTACGATATACAGGATGCCATAAATCAGGCGTACAGCAATTATAGTATTGAAGACACTGCATTTATAGTACGTTCTAACAAGCGTGCCAATCAATATAACGAACAGATACGTACCAGAATATTATCCCGTGAAAGCGAACTTTCTACCGGAGATTTTATGATGGTGGTTAAGAATAACTATTTTTGGCTTAACGAAAAATCAGAAGCCGGATTTATCGCTAATGGCGATATAATAGAAATTCTAGAAATATTCAGGATTGAAGAGTTATACGGATTTAAATTTGCCAGTGTAAAGATAAGGATGGTTGATTACCCTAACCAGGTTCCGTTTGAAACACATTTGTTGCTTGACACTGTTGCAAGCGAATCGCCTTCACTAACTTATGAGGAATCAAACCGGTTGTATCAGGAGGTAATGAAAGATTATGAAGGTGAAGCGCAATATAAGAAGTTCTTAAAAGTGAAGAATAATCCGCATTTCAACGCACTTCAGGTTAAGTTCTCTTACGCAATTACCTGCCATAAATCGCAGGGTGGGCAATGGAATACTGTTTTTATAGAACAGCCCTATCTGCCTGACGGTATAACTAATGATTATATCCGCTGGTTGTATACCGCAGTTACCAGGGCTAAGGACAGGTTGTACCTCATTGGATTTAAAGATGATTATTTTGAAGAATAAAGTATAGTTAAAATATTGAATTATGAAAATCATAGCTGTAATACCTGCACGATATGCTTCTACACGATTTCCTGCCAAACTTATGCAGGATCTCGGTGGAAAAACTGTTATTAACCGCACGTATCAGGCTGCACTTGGTACCGGTTTATTTGATGACGTTTTTGTTGTGACCGATTCTGATATAATTTATAATGAAATTGTATCTAACGGAGGCAAGGCTATAATGAGTGTTAAAGAACATGAAAGTGGTAGCGATCGTATTGCCGAAGCCATAGAAAACCTTGATGTAGACCTGGTTGTTAATGTTCAGGGCGACGAGCCTTTTATAAATAAAGAACCTCTGGCTGATTTACTGGAAGTATTTAAAGGCGATACAGCCCGCGAAATAGATCTGGCTTCTGTGATGATGCGTATAACGGATTGGGAAGATATAGAAAACCCGAATAACGTAAAGGTAATAGTAGATCAAAAGAAATTTGCGTTGTACTTTTCACGCTCGGTTATTCCATATCCAAGAGATAAGGAAGCAGGGGTAAGGTATTATCGTCATATTGGTATTTATGCTTTCCGTAAGCATGCATTACTCGATTTTCACAATTTGCCAATGCAGTCGCTGGAAGCTTCTGAGAAATTAGAACAATTGCGTTATCTTGAGTATGGTAAGAAAATAAAAATGGTTGAGACCAGCCACGCCGGCATCGGTATAGATACTCCCGAAGATCTCGAAAAAGCACGAAAAATGTTGTTAGGATAAGGACCTTTGTCATTCTAAACGGTGAGAACGTAGTAAAAGAATCTCTTCTAGTCACCAGCGTTTAGAATGACAAAAAATAAGTACTATCCTAATTTTTTAATGGTATATAACTCATTATGTACTTCGACCTTAGGATACATTCGTACCGAATAATTACTGTCAAACTTTGTTCTGTAATGTAAATTCCTTTCGAAATGTTCTTTAGTTAATGTCATGGTGTTGAATAATATAAATCCATTTACATTAAGTAAGAAGTTAATTCGGTTTATAAAGAAATCTTCAAACAAAAAGTTTGGCATTTCGGTGTCTTTAAAGATATCTATAATTATAAGGTCGTATTTTTTTCGTGTTTTTAAAACGAACTCAAAAGCATCATCAATTACGATTTCAAGATTGTTAATCTTATCAAGATCAAAGTAGGTATTGGCAATTTCTATAGCTGCTGCATCAATCTCAACACCTGTAATTTTTCCTTTAAATTTTATTTCTTCGGCCAGGGTTTTAATAACACTTCCCGCAGCTACGCCAAGAACCAATATATCCTCAAATCCTCTTATTCTTTTATAGCCGATGTATTGAAGCCCTTTCCTAAGTATGCGCTGTAGACTACCATAAGAATAATTAGTGTTTTTAGAATCGAGTACAAGCTGTCCATTATTCCATGTAACTTCCAGTTTTTGGCTTATAGCGGAATTCTTTTTATATATGTTTACCGGTATAAAGTAACTCAGGAATTTTTTAAACATATAATTCCTTTTTTAGATTAATCTTTTCAGCCCATTCTAAGTTGTTAGGGAGTTCTGCATTGCTGAATTCTATATGTATAACTCTTCGGCGAGCGTTATTGGTGGTTCGCCCGGAACTATGCAGTAGTAATGGCTTCATTATCATAACACCCCCTTTAGGCACATTACAGTTTACTTCCGTTTCCTTAGACCAATCTATAGTTTCGGAGCGGTAAATATGTTTATTATGAGAGCCAGGGATAACCTTTAAGGCACCATTATCCTCATTCGTCTCATCAAGATGTATACGAATAGTAAAAATATTTTCAAGGATTTGCAAAGGAGGCTGAACTGCAAACTGATTTTGCTTTACTGTCCATGGGCCAAAACCTTTAGTTTCCTGTTTTTCAGTAACCGAAATGGTAAGGTCCTGGTGGTAGGCCACGAACCAATTAGATTCTCCAGGTTTATCGAAATATATCGATTTAACAACAAAATATCCGTTTCCAAACCCTGCAATGATTTTTTTTAATTTCTCATTCATCAATAGCGGTAGTGTTTGAGGAATTTCTTTTAAAAACTGTCGTATTGCAAATAAGTTAGCTGATTTTCTAAACGTGTCAGAAGATGTATCTGCAGCTTCAATTGTGTAGAGGATTTCCTGAATTTCTGCATCAGTATAAATGTTTTCCAGAATGGTAAATCCTTCTTTTTCAATCTGTAAATTTGGCTGGGTTGTTATCATACGCCGTGGTTCAATTCTATTGTAAATATATGTTATTTTTACAGCCTGATTTTTTAGATGCTATGAAAAAAATATATCAATTTATCTTCTTTAAGCTATTAGGTTGGCGCATAAAGGGTTTTATGGATCCGCAACTTAAAAAATGTGTCATGATAGTGGTACCACATACAAGTAATTTTGATTTTATAATTGGTGTATTAACAAGAGGAAGTATTGGTTTGCAAATGAATTTTGTAGCCAAAAAAGAATTGTTCAGGTTCCCGTTCGGGGCGTATTTTAAATGGATGGGCGGTGCTCCGTTAAACCGGCATAAAAATGAAAATAAAGTCGACGCTATAGCGGCGCTATTTAAAGAACGTGAAATATTCCGACTTGCTATTGCTCCCGAAGGCACACGTAAAAAAGTAAATGAATGGAAGACAGGGTTCTATTATATTTCTCTAAAAGCAGATGTTCCGGTTATAGCTATAGCATTTGATTATGGCAACAAAGAAGTGAAAGTGTATGACCCCTATTATCTTACAGGAAACAAGGAGAAAGATTTCGAAATACTGGAGCGTAATTATCAGGGAGTAAGAGGATATAATCATTACCAGAATTATACGAAATGATTAAGAATAGTTTAACGAAGCGTTTTAAGTAATTAACATTTAGCCGTTGTAATTTTACATTAAGAGAAATACGAATGATACCTTATTACCAATAAAGTATATATTGAATATCATTCCCCGGAAAAGGGGATTATCTTATAAAGATAATTTGTGTTTGTTTTATTGGTTAATGGCCCCGGTCAGCTTTTTATAAAGCTATCGGGGTTTTTTAATTTCCGGGGTTATAGTTTTTAAATGTACCATCAGTGTAAAAAATCACAATCTTCTTAATTTCCTTATGCATGCTGCTTACGGACTTGATTTCTTTCTCTTCCACTGTAGAAAATAAATCAGGTGTGCCAGGTGAGGGGTTTTCCTTGGATGTAGTAATCTCGTCAGAAGAAAACAAATCCATAGCTACGGCCTCATCTTTTTTAGGAGAGGGGGAATAAGCAGGTTGGGTAATTGTATTTTCGTTAATTTCTGTTTTAGGGAAATTACCTTCTCCATTTAGTAACCAATACAAATCGACTTCCGGAAAATTCTCGACAATTTTCATTACAAAATCCAGGCTTGGTTTGTTCCTTCCCGACATTAAATGGGAAAGCCCAGAACGTTGTACACCCATTTTATCGGCAAATACAGAGGCTGAAAGATTATAGAATTCCAACAGTATCTCAAGTCTTTTAATAAAATCATCAGTGTTTACCATTGTAACTTCATTTGATAAATTTGTTATATTACAAATGTAAACAATTCCTTTTAAATACGTCTATAACATCATATAATAGGTATAATAATTAATCTTGTAGTTTAGATTGTGTTGTATAATGTAATGAATAACAGATGTTAAATACTCAATTTTATTTCTAAGTTGAAACATGTAATTTTAAAAAGTTATTTATGTATACAATTGTAAACAATTGACTATAAATATAAATTTACAATTGTAAATTTTAAGATGTTTACTTTTGTCACACAAATATTGAAGTATGAATTTTGAACAGTTATTCTCAGATAATAAGGAAACAAGACTTTTTGGTAGGTACGTTACTAATACACATATAGAACCTATTCTTAAAAATACAGAAGAAAATTTTGATGTTTCGATTGCGGGTCGTTCGGTATTGGACGAACCTATATATAGTATCAAAGCCGGGTACGGTAAAACCAAAATTTTCATGTGGTCGCAAATGCACGGTAATGAAGCAACAACAACTAAAGCTATTTTCGACTTTCTTAATTTACTCAAGGGAGATACCGTATTAGCTACGCAGCTTAAGCAATCGTTTACTTTTCTTATCCTGCCAGTACTTAATCCGGATGGTGCCAGGCTTTATACCCGCGCTAATGCAGTTGATGTAGATCTTAACCGTGATTCACTAAACCTAACTCAGCCCGAAAGTCAACTGATTCGAAAGATGTTTGAAGAATTTAAGCCCGACTACTGTTATAATATGCACGATCAGCGTACTATATTTGGCGTAGGCGATATCCCTAAACCCGCTACGGTATCTTTCCTTGCTCCGTCATATAATGATGATCGTGATATAAATGAATGCCGTCAGAAAGCTATAAATGTAATCGCTGCAATGAATGAAACGTTGCAGGAATTTATCCCCGGGCAGGTAGGTAGATTTGATGATTCATTTAATATTAATTGCATAGGAGATATGTTCCAGTCTTTAAATGTTCCTACGATTTTATTTGAAGCGGGGCATTACCCAAATGATTACGAAAGAGAGGAAACCCGTAAATATATCTTTTTTGCATTATTATCAGGATTTAATGCAATTAACGAAAACGTTATAGTTGTTAACAAAAAGAAGGAATATTTCAATATTCCTCAAAATAAGATTATTTTTTATGATATGATATGGAAAAATGTCAAAATAAATTATGAAAATAAAGAAAAAATAGCGAATTTTGCATCACAATATAAGGAAGTGCTATTTGAGAATTCTATAATTTTTCAAGCTATAATTAGCGAAATAGGCAATCTGGAGGGTTTTTATGGGCATGAGGAATTTGACGCTTTTGGCGCCGAATATCAGGACGAAGAGCTTAACAAAACGCCTATAATTGGAAATAAAGCAGATTTTTCATTCGGTCCTGACAACAAATTTGTTAATGGGCAGAAGATAAAATAAGAAACTCACCTTATAGATGAACATTTTTTAATAATAGGTTTTAAATTCAATTAGAGAAACCAATATAACCTTTAAAAAGACACATTTATGAGCAAATTTCGTTTAGATGAAGTTGACCATCAGATTTTGGATATGCTGATTGACAACACAAGGGTTCCGTTTACTGATATCGCTAAAAAATTATTAATCTCTGCCGGAACTGTCCATGTAAGGGTTAAAAAAATGGAAGATGCCGGAATTATAATGGGTTCTTCATTAACGCTTGATTACGAAAAGCTGGGTTATTCTTTTATTGCTTACGTTGGTGTATTCCTTCATAACACTTCACAAACTAAGTTTGTATTAGAAAGGATTAACGAGATACCTTTTGTAACAGTAGCACATGTTACAACAGGTAAATTCAATATCTTCTGTAAAATCAGGGCTAAAGATACTAAACACGCTAAAGAGGTTATCTTTATGATAGACGACATTGAAGGTGTTTACAGAACAGAAACTATGATATCTCTTGAAGAGAGTATCAATGATAAGAAAAGGCTGATGCACACAATATTTAAAGATCTGTAAGGTTTTTTATCAAAATTTTATAACCCTCACGTAGCAATACATGAGGGTTTTTTTATTAAATTGAACCAACAAAAAACATCTATATGTATCCTGCCACACGAATTGAGCGCTTTAATGAAGAAGTACAGCTCAAATACCAGCTTTTCAACAGTATATTCATGACATTGCCTTTTCAGGCAATTGATAATACGGGAAGCCTACTACCTTTATTCTCAGAATTATGTGACGAAGGTTTCAAAAACAACAAAAGCCCTGAACAGATATTTAATGAGTTTGCCGATAAGTACCTTGCTGAAGCAACCGAAGAAGAGAAAATCGCTATGATGTTCCGTTTTATTCAGTATGTTGAACGCCAGATTGTGCTTTTTGATGCTATTGAAGATGCTGCATTTACCAGCCTTAATAATCTTGAAGGAAGCGGATCTTTACGCTATAGTCGCGAAAAAGCCGAAAATCAGGGTCTGATGGAAGAATTAAGGGAATTTCTTGAGGATTTTCAGGTGCGCGCCGTACTCACTGCTCACCCAACACAGTTCTATCCGGGATCGGTACTAGGGATCATTACAGACCTTACTAAAGCAATCAAACAAAATAACCTGGGCGAGATTAAGAACCTGCTGTCTCAGTTGGGTAAGACTCCATTTATTAAGAAGGAGAAGCCTACGCCATACGATGAGGCTGTTAGCCTCATATGGTATCTTGAGAATGTATTTTACAAGGCTGCCGGAGATATGTCATCTTATGTTCAGGACGCAATCTTTAAGGAAGGTGCGTTAAAGCATCCGGTGCTATCTTTTGGATTCTGGCCGGGTGGAGACCGTGATGGTAATCCTTTTGTAACTACCGAGATTACATTGAAAGTAGCAGACAGGCTTCGCACATCAATTTTAAAATGTTACTACGGCGATATAAGACAGCTTAAAAGAAAACTGACCTTTACGGGTGTTGAAGAGAAAATTACTGATATTGAATTGAAATTATACCGCTCTGTGTTTTATTCTGAAGGGGAAATCTATATCACACTTGATGAATTAAAACTGGCACTGGTAGAAATAAGAGATTTGGTTGTAGAAAAGCACCAGTCTTTGTATTCAGATGAGATAGATGGACTTATCAATAAGGTTAATCTGTTTGGGTTCCATTTTGCGTCGCTGGATATTCGCCAGAATAGTAAGATACATGATGCTGTTTTTGCAGACGTATTTAGTTTCCTTGCTAGAGATAATAAACAACTTGAGGGATACAGCGATTTAGATGAAGTCGATAAAATTAATATCCTAAACGGTTTAAAAGGCAGTATCAAGCCTGAAGACTTTGAAAGTGAAGATACACGTAATACGCTTGAAGCTATTCTTGCAATAAAAACTATTCAGGAAAATAATGGTGAGTTGGGAGCTGACAGGTATATTATAAGTAATAATGAAAGTGCGCTTAACGTATTGGAATTACTTACAATGTTTAGCCTGCTTGGTTTTGAAAACCCTCCGGTAGATATTGTTCCGCTATTTGAAACAGTAGACGATCTTAAAGAAGCCGATGCAGTTATGAAATTGCTGTACACTAATAAAGTGTATGCAAAGCATCTTAAAGCAAGGGAAAATAAACAGACAATTATGCTTGGCTTCTCTGATGGTACAAAAGACGGAGGTTATCTTATGGCAAACTGGAGTATTTATAGGGCAAAAGAAAATCTTACGCTTATGGCCAGAGAACATGACGTTAAAGTAGTGTTCTTTGATGGTAGGGGTGGACCGCCCGCTAGAGGTGGAGGAAAAACCCATAAATATTATGCATCACAGGGAGCATCAATTGAGAATAACGAAATTCAGATAACGATACAGGGGCAGACTATAAGCTCGAACTTCGGTACGCTTGATACCTGCCGTTTTAATCTTGAAAACCTGCTTAGCGCCGGTATTACCAATGGTGTATTTAATAAAGAGAAGCCACAGTTTACGGAAGAGCAAAAAGACCTTATTGACGACCTGGCAAGACTTGGCTATGAAAAATATACGGCGTTTAAAAAACACCCGAAATTCCTTCCATACCTTGATCAGATGAGTACGCTTAATTTCTATGCTAAAACAAACATAGGAAGCCGTCCATCCAAAAGAAGTAAATCTAAAGAACTTGATTTTGGAGATCTGCGTGCCATACCGTTTGTAGGTTCATGGAGTCAGCTTAAGCAAAATGTTCCCGGTTTTTTCGGTGTTGGATTCGCTCTGGGTGAATATGAAAAGAATGGGCAGTGGGATAAAGTACAGGGGTTGTATAATAAGTCATTGTTTTTCAGAACGTTGTTGGAGAACAGTATGATGTCGTTATCTAAATCATTTTTCCCGCTTACAGCTTATATGAAGGATGATAAAGAGTTTGGTGCGTTCTGGGAAATTATTTACAATGAATTCCTTGAAACGAAACGATTATTGCTTAAGATATCGGGTTACGAAGAACTGATGGAAAATTATCCTGATGGTAAAGCTTCTATTAAATTAAGGGAGCATATTGTATTACCTTTGCTTACCATTCAGCAATATGCTTTAAACAAAATAAGGCAGATGAGAAATGGGGGAGAAGATGCTGCGCTGATGGAAGTTTATGAAAAGATTGTTACACGTTCCCTGTTTGGGAATATTAATGCCAGCAGGAACTCTGCCTAAAAAATGAAGATTACAGATATACAGCCTGATGAATATGCACCATATCAGGAAGCGTACATTAAACTTGTTGATGATGCATATTCGCTAACGGAAGAGCTTGAAATAAGCGTTCATAATTTTGTCCATTTCGTGAGAGAGATTCCTATGGATAAATATGAGTATCGTTACGCTGAGGGTAAATGGACAATTAAAGAGATTATCCAGCATCTTATAGATTCTGAGAGGATTTTTGCTTACAGGGCACTTCGTTTTTCCCGCGGTGATGAAACCAGTCTACCAGGGTTTGATGAAAATGCATATGCTGAAAATGTTGATGCAGATAACAGAAGTACAAATGACCTTCTTACAGAATTATCGGCATTGCGACATGCTAATATCATGATGTTTAAATCATTTTCTGCCGAGGCTCTTTTAAGAAAAGGGACAGCGTCCGGATATACGGTTTCGGTAAGGGCATTTGGTTTTTTAATAATAGGCCACCAGAACCACCACGTTAAAATATTTAAAGAACGATATTTATAAAACAATAAGGGCTGCATTTAGCAGCCCTTATTGTTTTTATTGACAATCTACTTTATTAATAAATAATGGAGTAGCGGTGTTTTTACTTTTGTAGCGGTAAACATCATCATCGCCCTGAATCATTTCACCAAATTTAACTCCGGCCTGATTATTTTTCAGTATAAAGATAAATTCTTCTTTCTGGGTTTGTCCTTCACCGGAAGCATTTCCTACAGCAGTTACAGTGTCTCCGCTAAGGCTTCCTTCAAAAACAATAGTTCGCTTATCTTTCTCAAATGGAACAGACCTGAAGGTACCTGATACATTGTCCCCATCTTTTTTAATTTTAAGTGACAAAGTATCTTTGGATACAACCTGTAGAAAACATGTTTCACCGTCGGCGATAGTTTCTTCCGGTGCAGAAGTCTCAGTTTTTACTTCTTCTACAGTGGTTTCTTCTGTTTTCTCCTCCTTTTTTTGGCAGGAAACGGATAAAAGTAATCCGAAAGCTAATAGGGTAATATGGTGTTTCATTATATAATTTTTGTTAAAAATAAGATATTGCAAATAAAAAAAGAACTCCGTTAAGAGTTCTTTATATTTTTTCAGGAATTAATCCTCGTCTTCTTCATCTTCTTCCTCATAATCATGATCTTCTTTGTCATCATCATCGTCATCGTCGTCATCTACATCTCCATCAGAATCATCACTGCGGCGTGTTTCTTTTTCAGTCATATCATCTTCAGCATCATCATCGTCATCACCAATTTCAAGATCTTTCAATGGATCGATGTCGTCAGCCGGTTCGTCAATGTCATCATCATCAAAGTTCTCAATTCTGTCAGCAAGCTTAGTACTTACTTTTACAAGGTAAATTGTATCTTCCGTTCTTACTTCTACAGCCTCAATAGTTTCATTTTTGGCATTTTTAAAACGAACGATATTGGAATCATCATATCCATCAGGAAATTTCTCAACCAAAAGGGTCAGAATTTCATTAGTTAGCTTTGCGTAGTCAACTATAACTCTTTTCATAAATCTATTATAAATCTAATAAGTAAGCAAATATAAGAGGGGCAACAATTGTTGCATCAGATTCTATTATAAATTTAGGGGTATTGATATCTAGTTTACCCCATGTGATTTTTTCGTTGGGCACAGCACCTGAGTACGAACCATAACTGGTTGTTGAATCAGATATCTGGCAGAAATAACTCCAGAAAGGAACATCATGCATTTCCATGTCCTGGTATAACATCGGAACAACGCAGATAGGGAAATCTCCGGCAATACCGCCACCAATCTGGAAGAAACCAACGCCTTTGCTGCTGTTTTTTGTATACCAGTCAGCAAGGAACGTCATGTATTCTATACCTGACTTCATGGTTGAAGCTTTAAGTTCACCTTTAATTACATAAGAAGCGAAGATATTACCCATTGTACTGTCTTCCCATCCTGGTACAATTATAGGTAAATTTTTCTCTGCTGCAGCGTACATCCAGCTATCTTTTAAGTCAATTTCGTAATATTCTTCAAGAACACCTGAAAGTAACATTTTGTACATAAATTCATGTGGTAAATAACGCTCACCTTTATCGTCTGCATCTTTCCATATTTTATAAATATGTTTTTGTAAGCGACGGAAAGCCTCGTGTTCAGGGATACATGTATCTGTTACACGGTTAAGTCCTCTTTCTAAAAGATCCCATTCTTCCTGAGGAGTAAGGTCTCTGTAGTTAGGAACACGCTCGTAATGAGAGTGAGCCACAAGGTTCATAATATCTTCTTCAAGGTTAGCCCCTGTACATGAAATGATTTGTACTTTATCTTGACGGATCATTTCGGCGAAAATTTTCCCAAGTTCTGCCGTACTCATTGCTCCTGCAAGTGTAACCATCATTTGTGCACCATCCTGAAGTTGCTTTTCGTATCCTTTAGCAGCATCCACCAAAGCGGCACTATTAAAGTGCAGGTAGTACTTTTCAATAAACTGGCTAATTGGTCCTTTGCTCATTGTTGTCTTTATTTAAATTCAAGTTTATTTCTTTTCTCTGTTGTATCCTAAGATATCAAGTACTTCTTCAGCCTGTTGTTGTTCTGAAAATATTTCGGTTGCTAATATACCATTTTCATCCCTGTCTATCAAAATGTGTTTAGGCTGGGGGATAAGGCAGTGATGAAGACCTCCGAAACCACCAATAGTTTCCTGATAAGCACCTGTATTGAAGAAACCAATATACAAAGGTTTTTCTTTATTGTACTTAGGCAGGTATATGGCGTTCATGTTTTGCTCCGAGTTATAGTAATCATCGCTGTCGCAGGTAAGGCCTCCAAGTAGTACTCTTTCGTACTGATCGTTCCAACGGTTAACAGCAAGCATGATGAAACGCTTGTTGATAGCCCAGGTGTCAGGTAGTGTTGTAATGAAAGATGAGTCGATCATATTCCATTTTTCTCTGTCATTCTGTTGTTTTTGGTAAAGGACCTGGTAGATTGCACCACCGCTTTCACCTACTGTAAACGATCCAAACTCTGTGAATATATTCGGCACTGGTACATCAGCGTCATCACATGCAATCTTGATCTGATTAAGGATCTCATCGATCATGTATTGATAATCGTATTCAAAAGCCAGTGAATTTTTGATAGGGAATCCACCACCAATATTAAGGCTGTCCAGGGAAGGGCATTCTTTTTTAAGGTTAACATATACCTTTAAACATTTTACAAGCTCATTCCAGTAATATGATGTATCACGTATACCGGTATTAATAAAGAAGTGAAGCATTTTTAGCTCTACTTTTTTATTCTCGTGAATTTGTTTTCTGTAAAAAGGAAGAATGTTTTTATAACCGATACCCAAACGAGATGTATAAAACTCAAATTTAGGTTCTTCTTCGGCAGCAATACGAATACCGATTTTAAACTTACCGTTTATCTGCTCCTGAAGCAGATCCAGCTCTTCGTAATTGTCAATAATAGGAATAGTCCTGTTATGACCTCCATTAATAAGCCTTGCTATGTTTTCTATATACTGGGCTCTTTTAAAGCCGTTGCATATTACATAAGTGTTCTTGTTTATTTTGCCGTTAGCTAAAAGATTTTCAACGATGTTAACGTCAAAAGCGGCAGAAGTTTCAATATGTATATTGTTTTTAAAAGCCTCATTCATGATATATTCAAAGTGAGAGCTCTTCGTGCAATAGCAGTAATAATATTTACCGTCGTATTTGGTCTTTTCCATTGCATTCCTGAACCAGCCTTTGGCTTTACGGATATTATTGGAAATTTGAGGCAGGTAAGTAAACTTTAAAGGAGTACCATATTGTTCGACAAGTTTCATCAGGTCTATGTTATGAAACTGAAGGTTGTCTTTGTTAAGAGTGAATTCTTCCTGAGGAAAGTAAAAAGTCTGGTTTATAAGGTCGAAATATTTTGTGTTCATTTTGAAAGTTAAATAAAAGATTATAAAAATAAGAGCATTTTCCTAAAATTATAATCTGATTTTCAAACCCTTATATTAGCATAGATTATTTGTAGCTTTTCTTTACAAGTATTTTCGTTGTATATCACCGACATGTCTCCAAGTTTACGCAGCGAAAAAACCGAACTATTTGCCTCTGCAAAAGCCCTGAATTTACTGATACTCCCAAAAAGGGAAAACATGTTATGGTTCATTTTCATCTCGGCAAATGTAAAAAATATTACTTCGTATTTAAAAACAAATGTCTTAAAAAATTGTTAGTTTTGATAGTCGTCAAATCCTTTGATAATCAGGTTGTTTTCTACAGTTTGGTTAATAACTGTTTTCCCTGTTCCGTCAAGCAGTGCAAATTGAACCTCTCCTGACACATTTTTTTTATCGTGAACGAGTAATTTAATTATATTTTGAATATCCTCCACAGTGAAATTCACCTTATCAAAAATGCCGTTTATAACTGTTTTTATTTCGTAGTATTCTTCTTGTGTTATCAGGTTTTTGTTTAAGGAAAAGTAGCCTTCAATGATCATTCCTATGGCAATAGCTTCACCATGTAATAAAGCTGTAGCGTTTGGATTTTCAAGAAAGTAAGATTCAATAGCGTGCCCAATAGTGTGTCCGAAATTCAATGCTTTTCGAATTCCTTTTTCCGTAGGATCCTGTTCTACGATGTTTTTCTTTATAATTACCGATTGGTATATTAAAGATTCTAAATCATCAGTAGTAAGGCCGGATAAATTTGTAAACTGTTTCCAGTATTTGGCATCTGCTATAAGTCCGTGTTTCAGCATTTCCGCTAAACCCGAACGCATTTCATTTGCAGGAAGCGTTTCAAGAAAATTAGAGTCAATTAAAACGGCAGCCGGATTATTGATAACGCCGACCTGATTTTTTAGAACACCAAGGTCAACCCCTGTTTTCCCGCCAACAGATGCATCAACCATTGCTAATAACGATGTTGGCACATTGATAAAGTCCATACCTCTCTTAAAAGTAGAAGCAGCAAAACCGCCAAGGTCTGTAACAACGCCACCCCCAACATTAATAACAACGCTCTTACGATCTGCACCAAGCTCCGTTAGGGTATGCCAAACCTGGATACACGTTTCTATAGATTTATTGCTTTCGCCTGCTTCAATCTCTATAATCTCAATAGGAAGCTCTGTAACTACTTGTGAGAGAAATCCCGGAAGGCAATATTGTGAGGTATTGGTGTCTGTAATTATAAATAAAGAAGAGTAATTTTCACGCACTAATATTTTCTGCAAATAAGTGTAGCAGTTGTCATTAAAATATATAGAATAGCCTGTGGTGTTAAGTGTCTCCATGTTTTTGTATTAAAGAAAAAGCAAAATAAGGTAATTAATACTATAAATTCTTGAACAGTATTTATATTTGCACAAATTTTTTATAAACAATGGAAAAAATCTTCAACAATACCGCCGATGCATTTGTATTAAAAAGTGACACCGAGCTGGATAGGGCCTATTTTCTTTTTAAACTTATAGCTTCACAGCCATTGGTGCGAATAGGTACTGCCGTAACCAATTTTGCATTGAAAGTGCACCTTCCTGTAGAAGGGCTTATAAGAGCTACGGTATTTGATCATTTTTGTGGTGGTACAACTGAGGAAGATTGTTTGCCGGTAGTAGATAAAATGTTTACAAAAGGCGTTTCATCTGTACTTGATTATTCGGTTGAAGCTAAAGAAGAGGAATCTGAATTCGATAAGGCTTTAGAAAAGACGCTAAAAACTATTGAGTTTGCTAAAGAAAGAAACGCTATTCCTTTCGCTGTATTCAAGCCAACAGGTTTTGGACGTTTTGACCTTTGGGTAAAGTTAGGTGAAGGAAAAAAATTTAGTGTTGAAGAAGCTGACGAATGGAAAAGGGTAGTAGAACGTTTTGACCTTGTTTGTAAAACGGCTCATCAAAATGATGTTGCCCTTTTAATTGATGCTGAAGAAAGCTGGATGCAGGATGCTGCTGATGATCTTGTAGCCGATATGATGCGCAAGTACAATAAAGAAAAGGCGATCGTTTATAATACATTACAGATGTATCGTTGGGATAGGCTTGATTATCTTAAAAAGCTACACGAGCAGGCGAAAGAAGAAGGTTTCTACATAGGGATGAAAATCGTTAGGGGAGCTTACATGGAAAAAGAAAATAAACGTGCTGAAGAAATGGGTTACGTTTCTCCAATATGTATCTCCAAGGAAGCTACAGACATCAATTATGACGATGCTATTAAATACATGATCGAGCATATAGATAAAATGGCAATCTTTGCTGGTACTCATAATGAAGACAGTTCGTATAAGCTTATGAAGCTTATGGAGCAAAATGGTATATCGAAGAATGATGAACGTATATTTTTCGGTCAGTTATATGGTATGAGTGACAACATTAGTTTTAACCTGGCGGTTAATGGTTACCACGTTGCTAAATATCTTCCGTTTGGTCCTGTAAGGGATGTCATGCCGTACCTTATAAGAAGGGCAGAGGAGAATACCTCTGTTGCTGGACAAACAAGCCGTGAGCTTAACCTTATAAGTGCCGAAAGGAAAAGACGTAAACTGAATGATTAATCGTCTTTTTAAATTAATTTTGAAAAAAAATAAAAAATGAAGTTCATACACAGATTAGCATATTATCTTTTTGGTTTTTTAATAGGAGGATTGTTTTTACTTTTTGTATTTAAAAATAAGAAAACAGAATTCTGTTACATGCCAAACTGTAGGGTGCTTAAAGATATAAGATCTAAAGGTATTACAGTATCTAAAGAAGCTCAGGCAACACTTAATGAAAAATGGGTAACTATGGATGATATCCAGAACACTCTAAAAAACGGAGATGTTGATTTTTCTAAAAGCAATAAGATAAATCCAGGGGGAGGTAAGATCTATATAATTGAAGGCAGAACTCTTAAAAATCAGCCTATTGTGTTAGAGATAGTAAATAAAAGTGAAAGGGCTATCCTTAAAGATGTAAAAAAATAATAAAATTTTTATCAAAATCCTTGCAAATACAAATAGTAAGCGTATATTTGCACCCGTAATAACGAACTAATTAATAGTTAATAATTACAGCAAATAAGGGCGATTAGCTCAGTTGGTTCAGAGCATCTCGTTTACACCGAGAGGGTCGGGGGTTCGAATCCCTCATCGCCCACAGAAGACAAACAACGCCATTGGAAGACAATGGCGTTGTTTATATCTTTCCAGCACAGTTTTTTACTACCTGTTATTTTCAATATCAATTAATTTCTTTCCCCTTTCCTCTAAATAGTGAACGAGTAATTTATCGTAAAGCTTATAACCTACATCAGAATTGGTAAAGATTGCTATTCCTTGGTTGGTCTTTGGTAACAGAAAGGTAAGGCATTGTGTTCCGTTATCTGATCCTCCATGAGAGATTACATATTCATTATTTCCCAAATTATATAATTCAAACCCTAGACCAAAGTATTTGTTATCCTTAGTCTTTACCTGCGGTCTTATCATTTCCTGATATACATCTTTACTTAGGTTTCCTCCTTTCAGAATACTAACAAGGAAATTTCCGTAGTCTGTGATTGTAGTGTGCAGGTCATCTGCGGCATTAATTGTTTGATTCTTTACAACACTGTAATGCTTTCCACTGCCATCATAACAAATAGCAAATCTTGATGTATAAAGCTTTTCGTTCCACAGATATGAAGTGTCGCCCATATTCAGGGGTTGAAAAACAAACTCTTTTGCTAATTGTTCCAAGGGCTTTTTGAATTTTTTTTCCAATGCTTTACGCAAACACTCAAAGCCTTCGCCTGAATATTGATATTTAGTTCCGGGTTCAAATTCAAATTTCAGCTTATTATCTTTATTCAGATATCTCCAATTTGGGAAGCCGGTTTGATGGCTTAAGATAAATCTTGTAGTCAGCTTTTTATATCGTGGATCATTCTTAACATCTGGATCTGTCCAATAGTTGAAAATTGGCTCATCAAGTTTCCATTTCCCTAAGCTTACCAATTGCAAAGCCACCAGTGTCGTTATCGGTTTTGCGAGCGAAGCAACATTGAATACCGTATTATACGGTGCTGATACCCCTTCTTTAAGTTCACCGTATACTTTAACCTGCTTTAGTTTCCCTCCTTCTATAATGCCGAGCCCCAGTGTTTTGACATTGTTTTGCTTCAACCAGTTTTCAATTTGGGCATCATTCTCAAAAGATAGCGATTGAGTATATTGCTTTGAGTAAGCATGATGGTCGTAGCTTGAAGAAATCGCCAATTTCCAGTTTCCGTTTTCCAGTCGCCAAACGTTTGAAAATTTCGCAACGCCCGGTATGTTTTCCGTATTATCATAAAACAGGTGGATACCATTCTGAACTGCACCATATACAACTCCGTCTTTATACAGGGGGTATATTTCAGTACTTTCCTTTTGCAGGATTCTTTTCACTTGCCGTGATGCAGGATTCTTACATAACCCATTTTTTAAATCTCTTAGAAATCGCTGCTTGTTGGAGACCCCGTTTTTATCATGAAAGAAAACCAGATTATCACTTAGTAGATTTTCAAATTGCGCAGTATCACAGGTATTGAACCCAATCGAAAACAGCAGGCTGTCTTTTTCTAAAATAGTCCTGTAAAGAGTATCAGAGTCCTCAAGTTGGGCGAAACAACCTTGTGAAAACAGTAATAGTGAAATAAATAAGATTTGAATGTTTTTTGCCATCATTTAGTTTTTTGGCAAAGGTTAATATTGCTATATCTACTGCCAAAAAAATAGCACGCCAATAACCCGACAATCGCCCGACAGTTCTTATATAATACTAAAATTCAGCTTAAAGCGTAGTTTTTTATTTCGGTCTATTTCGGCGAGGTTTCGAACGATTAAAAACACGTTAGATAGCGCAATAGAAACAATTAGTATAATTGTGAAGGAGCGGCCAAGTTTTAATAATATACCAACCATAAACACTATTGGAGCAAGGATAGTCCACAAAATCTGAAGTGAGATGATTTGTCTCAATAAAATATTATCTTGTTTAAATAAACGAGATAGTATAAATGGGACTATAATATTTAGCGGTGGCAGCACAACAAATAGAACCGACGACAGATTAATCAGTTTCATTTTTTGGTAATCTATATGGCTTGTTGATTCTTCTGTATCAACTGCAAGCGTAGTGATGGTTATAGTTTCTGTCTTAATAGCTTTCGGCAGCAAATCATTTTCAGGAAGATTAAGTGCTTTTGCTAGTGCCTTGAGTGTATGCCCTTTTGGTGTTACCCCTGATTCTATTCTCTGTATTGTCCTGACAGAAACTCCTGAGTTTGCTGAAAGTTCTTCCTGTGTTAAATGCTGTTGCTCTCTTAGTTGCTTTAATTTCGACATATGTGTTATAATACTGGCGACTGCTATCGTAATCAATTATTTTACAAGAGTATCATCCACGCAAATATAGGAAAGATAAATATATGTCCAAGCCAAACTTGATTGACTCCATTTGTCGATTTAGAATTGATCACCATTTTCCTTGAAATACAGATAATTAGTAGCGTCATTAAAGTTAATGGAGAATGGTTAACTTAATTAATTTACTACACTTGACAGTCCTTAGAAGACAAATAACGCTACTGGAGACAGTGGCGTTATTTGTCTATATTTATGTTTATTTTAAAGTTTCAAAAAATGTCAAAACTGGTATCAAGTGTTTGACTGCAGTCTCTGACATCCCACACAAAGACAAAAAAATCCATTGGATTCCAATGGATTTTTTTGTTTATTTCCTAGTATCAATAAGGTAATATATTAGCGTATTAATAATTCGGTGTTTTATAATAAATTTAACGTTACTCGATTAATACACAATTAATACGAATCACTACATTGCAACTATAAAATGTTGAGTGTTCAATAAGTAATTTTTGTTATGAAAACTGAAGATTCTCAAAAGAAAGTAAATTCGCGTTATGCAAATACCTCAAAAACAATTTTATTCAGTTCGATATTATTCGGGTTGTATGCTTTCTACCTTCTCATAGAAACTTTAGATTTTCTCGCATTACTTCATTCTAAAGAACCAGATTATAGTCCAACGTATACTGTTGTTCATGTTGCATATATTATCGTAGAGATGATTGTTTGCATGGGATTAGCTATATGGATTTATATAATATACTTATCTAAAGCACGTAAGAATTTAGTATTAGGAATTATCTTTACAGTAGTTGCGTTTTTCCGAATTATACTGGTGTACTATCTCTATCACTATTCCGAGCCACAATATCATTTTGTTCCCTACATCTACAAATTGGCAAATCCGCTAAGTAACTTGTTTAGGTTTTCTTTTATCTATTTACAAATATTTGCCGTTGCGATATGTGCAATTAAATCCTTCAGAGTGGCGAATAGAAATCGTATTCGAAATTAGGGATATCCAAATTTTACTGACTATAATAGAACTATATTTTTTATAGGTATAAACTTATCTGATTACTGAAAAGTGGCCTTTATATTGTCGTCCGTCTTTTCGGTCAACGATAAACCAGTAGTCAGTAGCAGGAAGTGTATTTCCATTGAATTTCCCATCCCATCCGGTGCTGTTGTTCTGAAGGGATGTAATATGTTTGCCATACCTATCGAATATATGCACCAGTAATCCAGGTACATTCCAGGAGTTTTTTATACGCCATGTATCGTTTATCCCATCTCCGTTAGGGGTAAAGAATTTTGGATACATAAGTAATGTAATTTCATGTGTATCTATACCACATCCGTTTTTATCACTTATGTAAGCAGTGTAGATACCGCTTTTCAAATTCGTAAAGTCAGGGCTATCCTGATATGTAATACCATCAAGGGAATACTCAAAGTTGCCCGATCCAGATGTTGATATACTTATAAAGTTACTGTTTTCTGTCCAGTCTTCAATGTGTATGTGTGTAATTTTAGGTGAGTCTAAAGCATATACTATTACAGTCTTAGAATTCTCGCACAGGCTGCCATTAACATCAATAGCCACAGTCAGGGTATAACTGCCCGGCTCTTTAACACTGATAATACGGGTGGTCTCACCTGTTGACCAAAGATAGGTTTCAAATCCTTCGGGTGCCGTAAGTATTACATTACTTCCCTGACAATAGTTATAGTTGTCTGGCATATCTATAAAAGGTTTAGGAATAACAATAACATTAAAAGATGTGGTAGCATAACATCCCGAAGTCTTATTCTGCATTCTGACATAGATAGTTTGCGGATTTACGGTGTTGGTAAAGTTTGATTCCAGGGCGTTTTCACCTGATTCAGCTTGTTCCAAAAATGTATGGTAGGTAATTATGAAGTCTTCGGGATCTTGTAGACCAATTATCGAATCATTTTGTGATGCAAGATAAAACAGTGCAGTCTCTTCATTGTTGTGGGAGCAAAGTTTTAAATCGTCTGGTTGGGTTACGACTGGTATTGACGAAACAAAGACTTCGATTTTACTTACCCGTATGTTTTCCAAGTGTTGTGATGTAAGTGTAACAATGTAGTTTCCGGCATCCTGAAAAATATGTTTGGGGCTTAAAGCTGAAGAAGTATTTCCATCACCAAAATCCCAGGTTATATTTCCAAACTGGCTAAATGATGTAGTGATGCCAAATGATATCTCTTCTCCTGCACATACTCTATTTTGGATATCATTAATTCTGAACATAGGAAAAAGCACGTTGTTTGGAAGCCCCATCATGCTATAATTTTCAAAATCGACTCCTAAGGTTATGGCATTTTCCTGAAATCCGCAACCTGATCCTATAATATCCGGATCATTGATTACAGAAAGATAATTAAGTCCCGACCTCGCAATATAAATCTTGTTGTCTGGTGCCCTTTGTAAAGACGCTATATTACCATGAATTGCAAACATTTGTAAAGCAAAAAGGTCAATCACAGATGCCCCTATATCGCTAGCTAACAAATTGTATTGCTGAAGTACATAGGGAGTAGAGGTATACAAAACATTTCCTGAAGAGGAAAATTCGATCCCGTAAACGCCTGCCCCCTGTAATTGTACTGGATTTGTCACTATCCCGGTTGTAGCATTAAAGTCGAACAAGCGATTACCACGATTTGCTTCAGCTATGCTAAAGGCAAGTTTTTGTCCGCTAGGAGAAACTTTCATAGCGCAATGTCCATTTGCGGCAGCCACTCCGCCAGAAGCACTAATAATGGGATTAACATCAACACCTGCGGAATTTACAAGGTAGGCAGAAAACAAGTTGTTGCCATAATTATGTGTCACTACCCAAATATCCTGACCATTGCTGTGCCATGTCGCTGTTAAAGCTTCCGTTGTAGGCGTATGGAGCAATATGTTTTTATCAATCACAGCACCCATTCCAGAAGCTGCATCCATATCAATGCTGGAATAGCGTAAACCATCAGAGTATCCACCGGCAGTAGTTGTAAATATGTAATATATATTTGAGCTGCCGGGTTTACGTACTATAATTGCAGATTGTGTACTTGAGACATGGCCGGTAAGATCATTGCCGTTTAGCATTACCTGATGATTTCTATTATAAACCGTGATTCCATCAGTGTAAAACAACAAACTCCCGCTACTATCAGCTATCGAGGCGCAGCCTTCCAACGTGTTTGTTTTGCCATCAGTAATTGCAACTGGGGCACCGCCATTAAAATCCATTCCTGCGCGCGAGCCAAAGTACCAAATATTATGCTCTTGTGCGTTGGCAAAGGCCGCCATAAGAAGGAAGATTATAATTTTTTTCATAACAGGTTGTTTTATAAAGTAAAACTACTCTCTGTTAAAGAAAACGAAGTTATTAAAATTCAGGAATGGCTTATGAATTTTTAAGAATCGAAGACTGCAATTTTGACGGTGTAAGTCCGGTCTTACTCTTTACAAATATGCTGAAGTTGGCAGGGCTGTCAAAATTAAGTTTGAATGCGATTTCCTTTAGTGACAGGTCTCCCAACATTAAAAGCCTTCGTATCTCTAATAAAAGTTCTTCGTGTATAAGTTCAAGTACCGATTTCCCAAACGCAGCTTTACAGGCCACGTTCAGTTTATCTCTGGAGCAGTTCAGCATATCGCAATAGTCCGCTACTTTTTTCCGGGAATGTATATTCTGAGATAATACCGATAGAAACTGAGATACAAGATAATCGTTGCCTGCTACAATCTTTTCATCTTGCATCTCGGCCAGGGATATTAGAATGATTTCCAAATAGCTGTAGGATTTATATATAGCAAGAGGTGACATATTTTCGATGGCTAACAGTTCTGCCATTTGTTCGGCAATACTATAAAGACGTTCAAAAACCTTCGGTTCTGGATTAAAGACTGGATTTATAAAGTAAAGGTGATAGTGTTGCAGAGGCCTGATAAATTCGAACAGGTCTTTCCTAAACTGTATTAATAAGCCCTGCGCTGTATTTCGTTGCATGAGGTGCACCTGCCCCGGATATACATTAAAAAGTTGTCCGGCATGCATTTCGAAAGGTTTAAAATCAATATACTGATAGCCCGATCCTTTTTGTATAAATATAATTTCAAAGTAATCGTGCCTATGAGGACGATGGTAATCATATGGATTGGGGTAATCAATAGGTTCGATTACCAACAGTTTATTGGGGTGGGGGAGTCTGACGACAAAGTCTTGATAAAATTCATAATTCATGTGATCAGATACTTAAATCAACTTTGCATAATATACTTTTAATTAACAGATAACAGTATTTTTTGACGGTATGAAAAATACTAAATTAGTTCAATTAGCTTCAAATACGGCGATTAAGATCCTGGAAAATATAAATTAAAAATCTTCAAGTACCTCGAAAGCAAGTTTTTCGCTAGTTACAGGATGTGTAAATTCGAGATACGCTGCATGAAGGTACAGTCTTTCATCCGAAATGCCATACAGGTCATCTCCTACGATGGGCGCATTAAGTCCTAACTCATGAGCTGCGTGCATACGTAACTGGTGTGTTCTTCCGGTAAGCGGCCAAAAGTGAACCTTTGTACTAGTCTCTTTTGTTTCAATAACCTTCCATTTTGTTATCGCTTTTTTTCCGAATTCAAAACAAACAAGTTGCCTCGGCCTGTTATCAAGGTCGCCTCGTAACGGTAGGGTAATTTCTCCTTCCTGTCCAGTAATAATTTTCGAGAGTAATGCAGTATAGCGTTTATTAACAGTCCGCTTCAAAAACTGCTTCTGTATATTTTTATGTGCTTCTTTGGTTTTAGCGACTACTAATAACCCTGACGTAGCCATATCAAGCCTATGTATTATAAGAGGTTCTATATTTACAAACGCAGCCTGTAAACGTGTGTAAACTGAATCCTGTATTTGAATTCCGGGTACGGAAAGTAATTCGGCAGGTTTATTTACTACTACAAAACTATCATCTTCGTAAACAATTTCCAGTTTCCTGTCTTCTCCCTGATTAATTAGAAGTGGATTATCATCTACGGGAATTCCTTCCAGCATATGCTCCAGGATGGGTTTGCATTTTCCGGTACATGCGGGATAAAATTGTCTATGTTTTCTGATTTCTGATTTAGGGGGTGCTCCCCACCAGAATTCTGCCATAGCAACCGGCCTCAATCCGTTTAAAAACGCATATTGTAATAGTTTCGGTGTGGCACATTCACCTGCGGCGGCAGGCGGCTTTCCAAACACGGTGTCACTAAAAATTGCGTGTAGGCTCTTTGTTTTACTATCTTTATTCAGAAATGCATATTGCTCAAAAAGCTGGTGTTGTAAAGCAGCCGATTTTTCTCTGCGTTCTTTTTTTAGTGTTTCTATTGTTGCATCATACCTCGCCATAGATGATTTAATTTCATCTATACGTTGCTTCCAGGTGTCAGTTAAAACTTTAAATTGATGTTTATAATGTAAACTGTGCTGAATTAGGTAGGCTTCAAAAGCTGAATAATCGTTGTCACTCAATCTACCTTTTTGTTCCTCCCGAAGATGTTTACGATTGTCTTTATTACTTTTTAAGCGTTCTTTGAATGCTTCTATTTCCTGTACCGACTGTGCAGAATAGTGTTTAATATCCTCCTTTAGTTTAATGTATTTATCATTAGATTCAATTTCTTTAACCTGATCATTTATGTCATTCAGAATGTATTGCTCTTTCAAAAAGAAACTGTTTTCAACTAACATGTCAAAAACGGGCGGAACAAACCTGGTATGGGTATTAGAACCCGCGAGTTTTCCCGAAAATGCAGATAAATAACCTAATTTACCTTTTGCATCTTCAATAATCAAAACACCAAACATTTTTCCAATTACAAGTCCCTGCTGATCTTTTACAAGTCCAAAATTATGATCAAGATCCGTTTGAGTTTCTAAATAATGCTGCAGTTCAGTGGCTGCAATTTTAGTTAACTCATGAGGCTCATAAAAAAATGGAAATGTAAATTTTTCAGGAGCAGTTATTCCTTTGATAACGCTATCTGAAAAATATGTAATGCAATTTTGATGATTTTTCACTTCGGTATTTCACTTTCTTTTGGTTTTGCGAAAATACTCCATATTCTTTGCACATACATATATGTTATATGTTTTTTCATTTATGCAGGTCCTTTAATAAAAAAAGCCTCTAAAAAGAGGCTCAGGTGTTATACATTCGGGATTTAATTTTTAAGTATTTTCTTTGTAAAAGATGCTCCGGTTATATCGGTAGCTTTAAGAAAGTAAGTGCCACTGGATAGCGGACTTACATCGACATTTTCAGTTTGTGTTGTTTTCAGAACATTTTGACCTGTAAGGTTGTAAATTTCAATTCCTGATATATCAGTGTTACCAGACATCGCCACTGATATAGTATTTACAGTCGGGTTTGGATAAACCAAGAGTGATGAGTCTTTAAAATTCTTATCACTTAAAGTACCATCGCTGATAACAATATTATCATAATATGCATCATAACCATAATTATTATGTAACATGTTAAAGCCAACAATATTAAGTTCTGTAAAGTTTGAAAGTGTCTGTTCTAAAACATTATTGATGTAATATTTTATTTCTGTAGCAGTAACTTCAATTCTAACGTTAATCCATTCATTAGGTAGCCATTCACTATCAGCATATTCAATTCCATAGTTCACATCTTTAATAAGGTAAACCATTCCGCGGTTTTCAATTCCAACTCCGGCAACGGGAGCGTATTCATCATTTTCATCAATAGCAAATAAGGTAAATTCAAAGTCAGATCCTAATGTATCAGTAACCATTATATCATATGATATTGTAAATTCTGTATAATCTGCCGGTTCGGCAAATGTTTTAGAAGCTCCAAAAATTGGTAGCCATTGAAAGTCAAAATCTGGCTCGTAAGAATTTTTAAATGAGTAACTTCCCTGAGATGCTTTTTCACTACTTACTACTTGGTTCAATAGAAATCCATCTGAACCTTCTGTTATCTCCCATCCATTTTGAGCGTTTAACGTTCCTAATTGATATCCTTCTGCAGATTCAAAGGAAATCATTTCTTGTGCAAATGTAAAAGAGGTAATCAGTGCGATAAGTGCAGTGTAGATATTTTTCATTATTATTTAATTAAGGGTTACCTAAAATTATCTATTTATTGCGGGATACCTCGGGTGAATTATCCTAAATAAAACATAATATTTATTTTGAGATATTATAAAATAAATGATATTCAAAGCCCTTTTCGTTTATATACCAAATAATCGTTTGATTTTGTAAATTTGCAGAATGACTATTTTTCCTACTCAATATTCGGTGCTTTCAGCTAAAGGCATCAAAGTTTATTTAGAAGAATATTATAATCTTGGTATTATAAACTGCAAATTAATCATTCACAATGTTAGCGATACTTACATCGCCGAAAGTAAAGATGAAAAATATATCTTTAAAATTTACAGGGATGCACATCGATCTCTAGAAGAGATTAAAGCAGAAGTTGAGCTGCTTACTGAGTATAAAGAAAATGGGGCAAGTGTTTCATTTCCTCTTAAAGATGTTTCTGGAAATTATTTACAATCGTTTAACGCGGCTGAAGGGACTCGTTATGGTGTTATGTTTTCTTACGCAAAGGGTAAGCCTGTTTATGTCCTTAGCGATATACATCTGGAACTTGTAGGAAAAGAAATGGCAAAACTTCACCTTATTTCAAAAGCAGTTCAATTGTCTTATCCTCGTAAAGAATATACAGTAGATACTATGTTGTCCGCTCCTTTAAAAGTCATTAAACCTGCGTTTGATGAATTGCAAGAGGAGTATGAATATCTATGTGAAGCGACACGACAGGTTATAGATGAAATGTCTAAGCTGGATACTTCTAATTTTAGTTATGGATATTGCCAATATGATTTTTTACCGAAGAATTTTCATTTTGAGAACGACAAAAAACTAACATTTTTTGATTTTGACTTTGCAGGTAAAGGATATCTAATAAATGATATTACTACATTTTACATTCATTTTTTCCTGGATGTTTACTACGGAAAAATGAAGAGGGAACAAGCAGACAGATCTTTCAACATATTTCTTAACGCCTATCGAACAGTAAAGCCCGTGAGCAACGAAGAAATAAAGTCAATTAAATTATTTGGCTTTGGTTTCTGGATGTTTTATTTCGGGTTTCATCATGAAAATTTTGATGATTGGTCTAATTTCTTTTACACTCCCAATTTTATAAAAAGCAGGATTGATCTATTTAAAAAATGGATGGACTATTAATGATACCAATAAAAGTAACTAATAAGAATCAAAGCAGGGATTAGTCTTATAACAAGAATAGGTTAATATCCCTGTACGTTAATGAGAACCAGTCGCCAATAGAACGATTGGTTAATACGCCATGGTAACAGTAAATACCATGTTTTAGACCCGGGTTACAACGTATAGAACTCTCAATTCCGCCATCATCAGCCATTTGCAGTAAAAACGGACTTATTATATTACTGATAGATATTGATGCCGTTTTAGAATAACGTGACGGTATATTTGGTACACAATAGTGGATAACATTGTTCTTCACGAATGTAGGCTTTTCATGTGTTGTAACTTCAGATGTTTCAAAGCAACCTCCCGTATCAATACACACATCTATAATAACAGCACCTTTTTTCATGTGCTCTACCATAGTTTCGCTCACAATAATCGGTGTACGGTTCTTGCCTTTCATAGCACCAATGGCAACGTCACAACGCATAAGCGCTTTTAGTAAAGATTTCTCCTGAATAGTTGATGTAAATATACGTTGGTTGAGATTGTTTTGCAGCCTGCGTAGTTTGTTGATAGAATTATCAAATACTTTTACACTGGCACCTAATCCAAGTGCCGTTTTAGCGGCAAACTCGGCTACCGTACCTGCGCCAATTATAACAACTTCCGTCGGCGGAACACCTGTAATGTTTCCCATTAACAGGCCTTTACCGATTTTCTGATTTATCATCAGTTCAGCTGCAATAAGTACCGAAGCTGTCCCTGCAATCTCACTAAGAGATTTTACAGCAGGGTATGAGCCGTCTTCATCTTTGATAAATTCAAAAGCAAGGGCTGTAATTTTTTTAGCAGCTAACGCTTCAAAATATTCTTTTTTTTGTGTTTTTAACTGTATTGCAGATATTAGGAGTGTCTGATGGTTCATCATTTCAATCTCCTTAACCGATGGCGGTTCAACCTTAAGAATCACAGGGCAGCCAAACACTTTTTTTGTATCCTGTGTTATTTCCGCACCGGCTTCGCTATATTCTTTATCCGTATAACTGGAACTCATACCGGCACCTGCTTCGATCATAACGCGGTGGCCATGAGCGGTTAGCGAATTCACAGCATCAGGCGTAAGGCATATCCTTCGTTCCTGGTAGGATGTTTCTTTTGGTATCCCAATAAAAAGTTCAGTTCTTTGGCGCTCTACTTCAAGTTTCTCTTCTTGCGGCAATAGCTGCTGTTTTGTAAAAGGTGTTAAAGACAATGACATGGTTTGGCTGAATATTTTGCTCTAATTTACAAAAAATATAAATGTTTTTTTAACTATTTTACAGTCAGGTGACGCCTGCCGTCAGGTAACTGTTTTATTGTAATAGACGTATGGTCTATCGGGATAAGATTTGGTGTTTTCTCTGGCCATTCTATAAGACATAGGTTGCCGGAATAAAAATATTCATCAAGTCCCATATCATACCCTTCCTCTTCGGTGTTTATACGGTAAAGGTCAAAATGGTATAATATTTCACCATTTTTTGTTTCGTACTCATTAACCAGAGAGAAAGTAGGGCTTGAAGTCATATTTTCAACTCCAAGCTGACGCGCTATTGCCTTAATAAATGTTGTTTTACCAACCCCCATACCTGCATGAAACAGGATGGTTTTTTTAATGTTTTGTGTCAAAACCTGTTCTGCGGCGTGGTCTATTTCCTCAAGGGAAAATGTAATTTCCATATAATTTAAAGCTCTTATTTAGGGTTGAATACTAAGAAAGGAATAATCATTTCTTCAAGCGATATACCACCATGCTGATAACTGTTCCTGTAATAGCTTACGTAATGATTGTAATTGTTTACGTACGCAAGGAAGTAATCATTTTTTGCAAAGATAAACGAACTACTCATGTTTATAGTAGGTAATTCAACGCTTTTAGGTTCTTTTACGTGGAAAACATCACGGTCTTCAAAAGTTAGGCTTCGGCCTGTTTTGTATCGTAGATTTAAACTTGTGTTTTTATCGCCAATAACTTTACTCGGATTCTTAACATTTATAGTACCGTGGTCTGTGGTAAGAATTAGTTTCATACCCATTTGCTGTGCCTGTTGAATCATTTCCAGTAATGGCGAATTACGGAACCAGCTCAGTGTAAGCGAACGATACGCCTTATCATTAGATGCCAGCTCTTTTACTACATCCATTTCTGTTTTTGCATGCGAAAGCATATCCACAAAATTGTAAACTATTGTAGTAAGGTCGTTGTCCTTAAGTCCTTTAAAGTTATCGACAAGTTTTTTACCATCTTTAAAGTTGGTAATTTTATAATATTCCTGCTTAAGACTAGTTAATCCAAGTCGGCGAAGCTGCTCAGTTAAAAACTCAGCTTCAAACAGATTTTTACCACCTTCTTCAACATCATTCTTCCAGTATTGAGGGTATTTTTTCTCCATTTCTAAAGGCGTAAGCCCCGAAAATATAGCATTACGTGCATATTGCGTTGCAGTAGGAAGAATAGAATAGAATGGAGCTTCTTTTTCAAGCTTATAGTGGTTACTTACTACGCTTTCAAAAGCTTTCCATTGATCGTATCGCAGGTTGTCAATTACTACAAAGAGAATAGGTTCTTTCTTTTTAAGTTCCGGAACTACAAGTTCCCTAAAAAGATTATGTGAAAGCACAGGTTTATCCTTTTCTTTAGGATCAAACCAGTCTTCGTAGTTTTTCTCTATAAATTTACCAAACTGAGAATTTGCCTCGACCTTCTGAGATTCTAATATTTCAACCATGCTCTGGTCTTCTATATTTTCAAGTTCAAGTTCCCAGAATATAAGTCTCTTGTACATATCAATCCATTCTTCCCATGAATTAACCATACCCATATCGATGGCTATTTTACGAAACTCTTTCTGATAATCTAATGTGGTCTTAGAAGATACAAGCCTTGAATGATCAAGGTTCTTTTTTAAAGATAGTAATATCTGGTTAGGATTTACCGGCTTAATAAGGTAATCGGCAATTTTAGAACCGATAGCATCTTCCATTATATATTCTTCTTCACTCTTGGTAATCATGATTACCTGTACGGAAGATTTTTTCTCTTTCATCATGGTCAGGGTTTCCAGTCCGCTAAGGCCGGGCATATTTTCATCAAGGAAAACAATATCAAAATTTTCCTGTTCAAATAGGTCTAAACCGTCCTGTCCGTTATTCGCTGTAGTAACCTTATAATTTTTCTTTTCTAAGAAAAGGATATGAGGCTTTAGCATATCTATTTCATCATCAACCCAAAGTATCTTAATCTCATTCATAGTTATGAGTACAATTTCGTTCTTAAATTAATCCTGCAATTTAAGGTAAAGTAAGGAATTTAATCCTAATTTTTTTATAAAAATAGCGTAGCAGAAACATCTTTTTTATTGCCTCATTTTGATGTTTTTATAAACAAAAAAGCCCTGCAGATATGATCTGCAGAGCTCTCCTTCAATAACCTAAGTAACAAAAAATAACGTTATTATTGTTTTCCAGGCTGTGTTGAAGTCTTTTTAGGTGATGATGAATTGATTGTGTTAGTTGCCTTTTTATCGTCTCCTTTTTTATTCTCTTCTTTTACCGCTTTATTTTCTTTTTCATGTTTTTTCCTTTCCTGCTCTGCCAGTTTAGCATCCTTTTCCACTTGCGCCTGGGTTACCAGTGGCGGCTGTCGTACTGTTTTATCGTGCTCTTCCTGCGCTGCAGCATAAGCTGTAAATGCAAAAAAAGCAATGATGGAAAGCAGTGTGGTTTTCATAGCAGTAAAATTGTTCAGCATCGTAAAGTTAGTTATTCTGTTAGTATTCAATGGTCTGAGCAATACAGATTAACCTATGTTTAACGCTTTTTACTAAATTCCGTTAATATGCTCGTCTTTAAGCGTTAAAAAAGCGGTTTTAGAAGCTTTTGCCTATACCTTAATTAGTATCTTTGTGTAAAATTTAGCAGCACTGTGGGCGAAATAAACAAGCTTAAGATTCTTAATGACCCAATTTATGGGTTTATCACTATAACTAATCCGCTGATATACGATCTTATACAGCATCCTTACTTTCAAAGATTACGCCGTATTTCACAAATGGGTATGTCGTCTTTGGTATATCCTGGAGCACATCATACACGTTTCCACCATGCCTTAGGCTGTATGCATATAATGCAGAAAACAATACAGGTTTTAAAGTTTAAAGGTACAGATATAAGTGCTGAAGAAGAAACAGCATTAAATATTGCGATATTACTTCATGACATCGGTCACGGTCCTTTTTCACATGCTATGGAACATAGTATTGCAGAAGATGTACACCACGAAGCCATTTCGTTATTGTTTATGAATAAGCTTAATGAAATATTTGAAGGTAAACTTACGCTTGCCATTCAGATATTTAAGGGAGAATACCATCGCCACTTTATGTTGCAGTTAATTTCAAGTCAGCTTGATATGGATAGAATGGATTACCTTAAACGTGATAGTTTTTATTCGGGAGTTGCAGAAGGAAATATAAATTCTGAACGCTTAATACAGATGTTTGATGTTCAGGATGATATGCTTGTTATTGAAGAGAAAGGCATATATTCTGTAGAGAAATTTCTTGTTGCCAGAAGATTGATGTATTGGCAGGCATACTTGCATAAAACAAGTGTTGCTGCAGAACTTATAATGACAAAAATGCTTAAGCGCGCTAAAGAGCTTACACAACGGGGAGTGCATGTACCGGCAAGTGATCCGTTGCTGTTTTTTATGCAAAACAAAGTTACACTTGAAGATTTTAATGATGATGTGCTTACCCAATTTTCATACTTAGACGATTTTGATATTATGAGCGCTGTAAAAGCGTGGCAGTTCAATGATGATTTTGTGCTTAGCGAATTAAGCAAGATGATTATTAATCGCGACCTTCTTAAAATAAGAATGCGTTCTGAAAAAGTAGGCAAAGATGAAGTTTCAGACCTTATAAAACGTTTCGTAGAAATGACAGGTTTAAATGAAAAAGAAGCTGAATATTTTGTTTTTAAGGGTAAAATCAAGAATCAGGCGTATAATAAAACCGGCGAACCTATACATATATTAAAGAAAGACCGTACTATAGAAGACGTTGTTGAAGCGTCTGATCAGTTAAATTTAAAGGCTTTATCTAAACCCGTAACTAAGTATTACCTGTGTTTTCCAAAAGTGCTTTTGGAAAAAGCAGCAATTTAATTTAATTTTATATTTTTGTCGGGATGAAATTTACAGCAGAACAAATAGCAGGCATACTGGAAGGCGATGTTGTGGGCAATCCACAAGCCGAAATATATAAGCTGGCCAAAATAGAGGAAGGAATTGAAGGATCTCTTACTTTTTTAGCCAATCCTAAATACCTGCAATACATATACTCCACACAAGCTACAATCACGATAGTTAACAGGACATTTGAACCTGAAGGCGATATTGCTACTACCTTAATTAAGGTTGATGACGCTTATGCATCATTTTCTAAGCTTCTTGAATACTATAATCAGGTTAAGCTTATGAAGTCGGGTATTGAGCAGCCATCTGTTATATCTGAGAATGTTACCTATGGTGAAAATCTATATCTTGGTAGTTTTTGTTATATAGGCAAGAATGTTAAGATTGGAGAAAACGTAAAAATATATCCTAACACTTTTGTTGGTGATAATGTGACTATTGGCGACAACACGATATTATTTGCGGGTGTTCGTATATACTCTGAAACAGAAATTGGTAGTGGATGTACAATACATTCCGGATCAATCATTGGCTCAGATGGTTTTGGATTCGTTCCAAATGAAGAAAATGTATATAGTAAAATACCTCAGATAGGTAATGTAATTATAGAAGACAATGTAGATATAGGTTCTTGTACTACAATAGACAGGGCTACATTGGGTTCTACAATCATAAAAAAAGGAGTTAAGCTTGACAATCAGATACAAATTGCCCATAATGTGGTTATCGGTGAGAATACTGTCATTGCATCGCAGACAGGTGTTGCCGGATCAACCAAAATTGGCAACAATTGTATTATAGGTGGTCAGGTAGGTATCGTTGGGCATATCACAATAGGTAATCGAGTTCGCATACAAGCTCAGTCAGGTGTGGGTAAAAGCATCCCGGATGGAGAGATTATACAGGGAAGTCCTGCATTAGGATATTCCGACTTCAATAAGTCATATGTTCATTTTAGGAATTTTCCTAAGATCGTAGCAGACATAGATGAACTAAAGCAACAAATCAAACAATATAAATAACAGATATAATGGTTAAACAAACCACAATCAAAAGTGAGATTTCATTAAAAGGAGTTGGCCTGCATACAGGAAAAGAGGTTACTATGACCTTTAAACCTGCTCCTGTTAATAATGGCTATACTTTTGTAAGGGTAGATTTAGAAGGACAACCCATTGTCGAGGCTGATGCTAATTATGTAGTTAACACCCAAAGAGGAACTAACCTTGAGAAAAAAGGAGTTAAAATTCAAACGTCAGAACACGTTCTTGCAGCATTTGTAGGATGCGATGTAGACAACGTAATTATTGAACTTGATGCATCTGAGCCTCCAATTATGGATGGGTCTTCCAAATTTTTTGTGGAAGCTATTGAATCAGTAGGTGTGGAAGAGCAGAATGCAGAGCGTAAAGTTTATGTGGTTAAAGAGGTAATCTCTTATACTGATGAAGCTACGGGCAGTGAAATTATTGTTATGCCTGCAGATGACTATCAGGTTACTGCAATGGTAGACTTTGGAACTAAAGTATTAGGTACGCAAAATGCGACACTTAAAAATATGACCGATTTTAAAGAAGAAATCGCTTCATCACGTACTTTTAGCTTCCTACATGAACTTGAAGCGCTTTTAAATAATGGGCTTATTAAAGGGGGAGACCTTAATAATGCTATTGTTTATGTAGATAAAGAAATATCTCCTGAAACAATGGAAAGCCTGAAAGTTGCTTTTGGTAAAGACAGTATTACTGTTAAACCAAATGGTATCCTTGATAACCTTACGCTTCATTATCCTAACGAAGCCGCACGTCATAAATTACTTGATGTAATTGGAGACCTTGCACTTATCGGTACAAGAATTAAAGGTAAAGTTATAGCAAACAAACCGGGACATTTTGTAAATACCCAGTTTGCTAAGAAAATGTCTAAAATCATTAAAATTGAAGAGCGCAACCAGGTACCCGTTTACGACCTGCACAAAGAGCCTTTAATGGATGTGAACAAAATAATGAGCATGTTGCCGCACCGTCCTCCATTTTTATTGGTTGACAAAATCCTCGAGATGAGCGACAACCATGTTGTAGGACTTAAAAATGTGACTATGAACGAAAGTTTCTTCGTAGGTCATTTCCCTGGTGCACCGGTTATGCCCGGAGTACTTATTGTAGAGGCTATGGCGCAATGTGGAGGAATTTTAGTGCTAAGTTCTGTTCCTGATCCGGATAATTACCTGACTTACTTTATGAAGATGGATAATGTTAAGTTTAAGAATAAAGTGCTTCCGGGTGATACACTTGTGTTTAAATGCGATCTGATATCTCCAATCCGCAGAGGTATCTGCCATATGCAGGCTAATGCCTATGCAAACGGTAAACTTGTTGCAGAAGCAGAACTAATGGCGCAGATTGTTAAAAATAGCTAAACAAAAATTTATGAATCAACCGTTAGCATACGTACATCCGGGCGCAAAAATCGCTAAAAACGTAGTGATTGAGCCTTTTACCACTATCCATAATAATGTTGAGATAGGGGAAGGAACCTGGATAGGTTCTAATGTCACGATTATGGAAGGTGCCAGAATTGGCAAAAACTGTAATATATTTCCTGGAGCAGTAATTTCAGCTGTACCTCAGGATTTAAAATTTGGAGGTGAAGATTCACTTGCAATAATAGGAGATAACTGCACTATAAGAGAGTGTGTTACAATAAATAGGGGAACAGTTGCTTCAGGTCAGACTGTTATCGGTAAGAACTGTCTTATTATGGCAGCAGCACACGTTGCTCACGATTGCCATATTGGAGATAATGCTATTATCGTAAACGGTGTTTTACTTGGCGGACACGTTACTATTGGTAACTACGCTATCATCGGGGGTCTTTCTGCGGTTCACCAGTTTATTAGTGTTGGAGATCACGCAATGATTTCCGGAGGGTCACTTTTAAGAAAAGACGTGCCTCCTTACACTAAAGCAGCTAAAGAACCATTGTCTTATGTTGGCATCAACTCTGTAGGACTCAGAAGAAGAGGCTTCACTCCTGAAAAAATAAGAGAAATACAAGAAATATATAGAATACTATATCAAAAAAATTACAATACAACTCAGGCATTAAGTTTAATTGAAGCTGAAATGGAAGCTACTCCTGAACGTGACGAGATTATCATGTTTATCAGAAATTCATCAAGAGGTGTAATGAAAGGATATACAGGTATTTATAACTAATACTCGGACACAGTACAAAAAAATATACATACAAACAAAATATAATTAAACAGCAATGGCAAGTACCTCAGATATCAGAAACGGATTATGTATTAAGTTTAACCACGATATATATAAAATTATTGAATTCCTTCACGTTAAACCAGGTAAAGGCCCGGCTTTCGTAAGAACAAAACTTAAAAGTCTTACCAATGGTAAAGTATTAGACAATACTTTTTCTGCAGGACACAAAATTGATGATGTAAGGGTTGAAACCCACAAATTCCAGTTTTTATATCCTGAAGGAGACCAGTACCACTTCATGCATGTTGAAACTTATGAGCAAATATCGCTGCATAAAGATATCCTTGATGCTCCGGATCTTTTAAAGGAAGGCGAAATGGTGATGGTTATCTGGAATACTGAAACCGATGCGCCTCTATCTGTAGATATGCCAGCTTCTGTAGTTCTTGAAGTTACTTATGCTGAGCCAGGTGTTAAAGGTAACACTGCAACAAATGCAACAAAACCTGCAAAAGTTGAAACAGGTGCAAATGTAAATGTACCATTATTCATCAACGAAGGTGATAAAATTAAAATTGATACCGCTACAGGTCAGTACATGGAGCGTGTAAAAGAATAGTTTATTTTGTAGGTCTGGTTATTTGATTATTTGTACTTTGGCAATGCAAATAACCAGATCGCAAAAAATAAAACAAACATAAAAAATGAAATTCCCTAACGTTTATCCTCTTAAAGAGGTGGCAGCTATTATAGGCTGTGAGTATGTAGGTGATGATAGCTTCCCTGTGCACGGCATGAATGAAATTCACGTTGTAGAGCCCGGGGATATTGTATTTGTAGACCATCCTAAATATTACGATAAAGCGCTGCAATCTGCTGCAACAATTGTATTAATCAATAAACAGGTAGACTGCCCTGAAGGAAAAGCCCTGATTATTTCAGATGACCCTTTCAGGGATTTCAACTTTCTTACCAGGCATTTCAGGCCATTCCAGTCGTCTAATGTAACTATTGCCGCAACCGCAAAAATAGGTGAGGGGACAGTTATCCAACCTAATACCTTTGTAGGCAACAATGTAACAATAGGTAAAAACTGCCTTATACATTCTAATGTAAGTATTTACGATAATACTGTTATTGGTGATAACGTGATTATTCATGCCGGAACCATTTTGGGTGCCGATGCTTTTTATTACAAAAAACGTCCTGAGGGTTTTGACCAGTTATTATCGGGAGGCCGCGTGGTTATCGAGGACAACGTAGATCTTGGCGCACTTTGTACAATTGATAAAGGTGTTACTGGTGATACTACAATCGGAGCCGGCTCTAAAATTGATAATCAGGTTCATATTGGTCACGATACTGTGATAGGCAAAAAATGCCTTATTGCAGCACAAACGGGTATTGCCGGATGTGTAATTATTGAAGATGAAGTTACATTATGGGGCCAGGTAGGTACTACAAGTGGCATAACTATTGGTACTAAAGCTGTTGTACTTGCGCAATCAGGGGTTAGTAAATCTCTTGAAGGCGGTAAAGTATATTTTGGCTATCCTGCAGAAGAGTCGAGGGAGAAGCTAAAACAGATGGCGCATATTAAACGTATTCCTGAAATTTTAGAAAAAATCAAATAATATGAGTGCAAAAGAGCTTGTGTCAGAATATTATAGTTCAGGTGCTTTTAAGTCCGGTCCGGACATGAGTAAGTATCTGCATGATGATCTTATGCTGCAATGGCATAGTTCTAAAGGTTTTCTTCAGCTTGAAAAAAGCGACCTGCTTACGCTTGCTGCCGAACTGGATAAATCATATTCTTCTGCCAGACTTGAAGTTACACATATTATAGCCGAAGGTGACGCTGTCACGGTACGCTATACCCATTATGTAAATGCTATAGAAAATCCCGGCGAAGAAATGATACTTGCCCATTTTGTAGTTATCTGGGAAGTTAAAGATAATAAGTTTTATAAAGGATATCTGATGAGTCAGCTAGGCTAGTCAATATTATTTTTTAGTAAAAATATCTTTATAAAAGTGGTCTAAAGCTTTAATTATATTTCACAAAACCCTATTTTTGCATCACGATTTAAAAAATAATTTAAAAAATATATCATGAGTGTTCTAGTAAATAAAGATTCCAAAATAATTGTTCAGGGATTCACAGGAAGCGAAGGTACTTTCCACGCTACCCAAATGATAGAATATGGTACTAACGTTGTTGGTGGTGTTACACCGGGTAAAGGTGGTACTACACACTTAGACCGTCCTGTATTTAATACTGTAAAAGATGCAGTTGATGTTGCAGGTGCAGATACAACTATCATTTTCGTTCCGCCGGCTTTCGCTGCTGATGCAATTATGGAAGCTGCTGAAGCAGGTATCAAAGTAATCATCACTATTACTGAAGGTATTCCTGTTGCAGACATGATCAAAGCTTATGACTATATTCAAGATAAAGATTGCCGTTTAGTAGGTCCAAACTGTCCGGGTGTTATTACTCCTGGCGAGGCTAAAGTTGGTATCATGCCAGGTTTTGTATTCAAAAAAGGTACTGTAGGTATCGTTTCTAAATCAGGAACTCTTACTTATGAAGCTGCTGACCAGGTTGTAAAACAAGGTCTTGGTATCACTACAGCTATCGGTATTGGTGGTGACCCGATTATCGGCACTACTACTAAAGAAGCTGTTGAACTTTTAATGAATGACCCTGAAACTGAAGTTATCATCATGATAGGTGAAATTGGAGGTCAGTTAGAAGCTGATGCTGCTAAGTGGATTAAAGCTGATGGTAACAGAAAACCTGTTATCGGATTCATCGCTGGTGAAACTGCTCCTAAAGGGCGTACAATGGGTCACGCTGGTGCTATCGTTGGTGGTGCTGATGATACAGCTGAAGCTAAAAAACGTATCATGAGAGAAAACGGTATCCACGTTGTTGATTCTCCAGCTGAGATCGGGAAAAAAGTTAAAGAAGTATTGAGTTAATTCCTCACTCTATATAAAGCAAAAGCTCCATTTTTAATGGAGCTTTTTTTATTTGACTAGTTTAAGTGCTTTGCTGTATGTTTCAGTTTCGGTATCGGTAAGATATTGTGGTAAAAAGTCTTCGCGTGGTGTGCCGTTGATGTGATACATACTTTCAGCAGGTATTTGATAACCGATGTTAGTATTTTGTGCCTTAAATGTGTATATGGCTCCCAAAAGCCCAGCCATTTTAGTTCCGACGATCTTTGCCCGCTTCATGCCGTCAAATCCAATTGCTATACCTTCGCCCATACTACCCGTCCAGTGTCCAACCATAACAACTAATTTCCTCTTGTAAGTGGATTTTCTAGGTGATACATATTCTACCCAGCTTCTTACTGTACCAAATTCTTTTTCATTGATCTGATGCTTTTGATAGGGCAGAGGTCTATCTGTAAATCTCCCTATTATGCCTCTGGCGACTGTTGTATTGCCACCACTCGGTGTGTCAGTCAAATCCAAAATTATTGATTGTGTATTTATTAATTCTTCCATGACTCTGTCAAATTCTGCAATAAGTTTATTGTCACCTAACGAATTGTTTATCCTGATATAGCCGGTATTCCCATCCAGTATTTTATAATCGAGAAGGGCAGTAGACGCTATATTGTTTTTTGAATCATCAGGGACAAAAGTCTGTTCAATGCCATTATTAAGTACTGTGATTTCACGGGATTTATCTCTCGTTCCTGCCAGCAACATGTTTATAGCATAGGAAAACATATTAACATCATATACAGATACATATTTAGGCATGAACTTTTTAATTTGCTCATCTATTGGTTTGCCATTAAATGTAATCAACTGCATTCCGGGTTTAATTCCTATGAGTTCCGCGGCTGAATTTTTCTTGACATCAGTAATAAAAAAAGAATTGCCTCTTTTCTCTGCGAAAACATCTTGTCCGCTGGGAATAATCCTGTTTGATGAATGTAAAGCTGTATTTAGTGAAATGTGGCCATTATGTAATTCGTGGGTAACCTGTTCAAGAAAAGATATAAATTCGTCATTGCTTTTTATGTCTTTTGTTAGTGGAAGATAAATTTCTTTTACCTTATCCCAGTCTACGCCCTGTTTTTCAAAATAGGCATAGTATTTCTGATAGTCAGTCCATAACTCAAGAAAATCAGTTTCATATTTGCTTTGGGCTTTGCTTAAATAATTACAGATCAAAAGACCTCCAACAATTAATCGTTTAAACATATAGTTCTACTTTTCTTACAAATATAAGAAAGCTATATAATTATTCACTTAGTTTATCAAGTACTGCCTTGAGATCGATTGCATCATCAAAGAAGTTTTTCCAAAGATCACCTTTTTCTTTGACCCTCTTTGGCAATGTCTTAATGTTGTAATTTTTCAGGTCGAATTTATTATCCAGTTCGTCCCACTCTAGTGGAGCGCTAGCTGTAGCGCCTTCCCGTGGACGGAGAGAATAAGCACAGGCCATTGTTTTGCCTTTACCATTCTGTAAAAAATCTAAATAAACCTTGCCAATACGTTTTGCAGGACTGCGCTCAAGACTGGTTATTTTAGGTAGTTCTTTGTGTACGGCTTCACTAATAATGTGAGAGAAATCCCTTGTTTGGTCGTACGTATACTTAGGCTGTATCGGGATGAACACATGCAATCCTTTACCCCCCGAGGTTTTTAAGTAACCTTTTATGCTCAGGCTGTCTAAAATTTCTTTTACTTTTTTAGCTGTAGTAACAAGATCTTTTAGTGAAGCTTTATTTGGGTCAAGGTCGAAAATAATATAGTCGGGATTATTTATACTTCCAACACGGCTACTCCAGGGATTTATTTCAATGCATCCCAGGTTTGCCATATAAATGAGTGTTTCTTTATCATTACATATTAGATATTCAACAGATTCACCTTTTGATGAAGATTTAATTTTTCGGGTCTTTGCCCAGGATGGTGCTTTTCCAGCCATATCTTTCTGAAAGAAACCTTCATTTTTTATACCATCGGGATTACGGCGCATTGATTGTGGCCTGTCCTTTATATAATGAAGTACATAATCTGCCATTTCATCATAATACGCTATAACATCACCTTTAGTATAGCCTTCTGTAGGCCAGAACATTTTATCAGGATTGGATACTTCAACTTTTTCGGTGTCAAAACCCCTAGTCGTCGTCTTTGCTGAAACATTCTCTTTTTTCACAATGGTAGATTTAGCTTTTTTAATGTCTTGAGTCGCTTTTTCTTCGGGTACGATTTTATCGGTTGCTATAGCTTTTTCCCTTGTAACATCTTTTGGTTTCTTATCTGTTCGCAATGCAATAAAAACAGGGTGACGCAGGCTTCCAGTTTCAGTCCACTCAGAATATTTTATCTGGGCGACAAGTTCAGGTTTAATCCAGTGTGCGCCACGTTCTTTAGGTTTGATTTCGAAGTAAGATGTCTTACTTTCCAGCTTAGTAAGCTTTAGGTACATTTCTTTCAATGATTCTTCGTTGAAGCCTGTACCTACTTTACCTGAATATATAAACTTACCATCTTCATAATAGCCAAGAAGGAGCGAGCCAAAGCCGGTACGCGAACCTTTAGGTTCAGTATAGCCGCCAATAACCATTTCCTGTTCTTTAGTTACTTTAATTTTAACCCATTCTTTAGATCGTTTGTTTACATGGTAGGTAGACGATATTTTTTTAGCAATAAGTCCTTCACCACCATTCTTTTCGGCTTCTGCGAGTGCTTTCGCGCCTTTGCCAATTACGTGGACTGAATATAGTATATCATCTGCTTGGGGCAATAACGCTTCCAGGATTCGTTTGCGCTGAAGTAATTCGAGTGAAGTCAGGTCGTAGCCGTTGAAATAAAGAATATCAAACACGTAACACTTTAATTTGCCCTGATCCGGATTATCCTGAAAGTATTGCAGCCACTGAAAACGACTATTGCCTTTATTGTCCTCAACAACAATTTCGCCATCCAGTATCATGTTATCTTTAATAACTCCAAATGACTTTACAAGCTGAGCATACTTATTATTGAATGATATACCATTTCGCGAAACAAGATCTACTTTACCTTTGTTTATTTGTATAAGCGAACGATACCCATCATATTTGGTTTCAAATATCCATTCATCATTATCAAATATTTCGTCCGCTAAAGTGGCCAATTGTGGTTTCCAATCTTTTGGAAAAGTTTTAAGCGGTTTTGCATTGGCGACATCTTCAGCAGTAAAAGCAGGAGTAGGATCGGTTTCCTTCTTTAAAGCCTTCTTACTTTTCAAATCATCTTCCAGTATGTTACTGTCATCGCCATGTTTGGTTTTTTCTTCTCTGTTACTTTCCCAAACATCCGATTTTTTATCACTTTCAATTTCTTCCAGCGTACGGCCTGTTAATACCGAATGCTGATCGAATTCTTTTTTATCTGCATATTCATCTTTTCCTTTAAGCAATAGCCATTCATCCTGTTTACCGCTCATTCGTACGAGATGGTAAGAGCCTTTTAGCTTTTTACCACTCATCACAACCTTGATGTTCCCTTCTTTATGCATCTTCTGCAGCATCTTTTCACTTTCCTGAACATCATCACTTCCTTCAGCTAAAAAAGTACCTGTATCCCAAACCATAACAGTACCACCACCATATTCCCCTTTTGGTATAGTGCCTTCAAAATCAATATAATCCATAGGGTGATCTTCAACATGCATCGCCAGGCGTTTAACTGTTGTATCGGCTATCGGCCCTTTAGGAACCGCCCAGCTCACTAAAACACCATCAATTTCTAAACGCCAATCGTAATGCAATCGGGATGCATCATGCTTCTGAACAACAAAGCGAAGTTCCTTGCCTGACTTTTTCACCTTTCCTTTAGGCTCGGCAGTCTTCTTAAAATCTCTTTTCTTATTATATTCAGATAATTTCATGGCAATTAGTTTTTAATAGCAGCCAGGCTTGCTTTAAGCTGTTCTAATAAATCATCTTTAGCTTCAGGTGTCTTTTTCTTTCTACGGGGTGCAGGAGCTTTAGCGCCCGGTTTTTCAGCAGCTTTTTTCTTAATCATTTTGATAAGTTCTGCTTTGTAGGTGTCTTTGTATTTGGAAGGATCAAAAGTATCAGTAAGCTGGTCAATAATACTCATGGCCATATCGAGTTCCTTTTTTGCAATCTTTATGTCTTTAGGAATAAGTTCTGCTTCGTCAGGATCGCGTAATTCATCTTCAAAACGAATCTGAATTAATAATATAGCATCGTCTTCAACTTTTAATATTCCCAGATGTTCGGTAGTACGCATTACAAATTTACACAGACCAACCTTACCTGATTTTCGTAATGCTTCTCTTAAAAGAGCATATACTTTCTTCGCTTCTTTAGCAGGCTCGGTTATATAAGGCTTTTCAAGGTATTTTGACGGAATTTCATCTTCTTTGATAAACTCAAATATGTCCAGGGATTGTGTTTTCTCCGGTAAAACTTTAGCGAAATCATTTTTATCAAGAATAACGTAATCGCCATTTTCTTTGCGGTAGCCTTTAGCAATATCTTCCCAAGGCACTTCTTTGCCATCTTTTTTGCATACACGTACATATTGGATAGAACATTTATCTTTTTGCCTAATCATATCAAGTGCTATCCTGTGAGTTTGTGTGCCGCTATATAATTTTATTGGTATGTGCACCAAACCAAAGCTGATGCTGCCTTTCCATAGTGCTTTCATAGTAAGTATTTTTTTGAACTAACAGGAATTTTACTGCCAGTGATATTCAATTTACAAAGATTATAGTCTAGTTCTTACTGTTTTAATATGACTTTCACACTTATTCGCCGGTTTCCATGTTTGGTGCATCGACAGGCTTGGATTGCGATGACCCTTTCTGTCTTAAGTAAATAGAAAGTACAATTATAGCGAATACAGATAAAAATTCACTTTGCCAGTTTTGAAACGATTCAAACCAAAATCTCGAATCGACAAAGTAATTGTAAACTGATTCTAAAGGCTCACCTCTTAGAGCATTTTGCAGGTTCTGATCTTTGAGACTGCCATAAAAATGTAAAATGAACGATGCTATAAAGAGTAGAAATAAAGCTATTGTTAATGAGTGTTTGTATATTTTCAGAATAAAGCCACCCTTTCTAACCGGCCAAGGAGCGCCTTTTCTATTTGGGTCGGGTTCTCTGTCTACCGGCTCATCTTTTTCAAAACTTTTAGATTCAGATGATCCTTTCTCTTTCAGAAAGATAGTAAGCAGTACAAATAGAGCCATTTGTAAAAATTCACTTTCCCAATTTTCAAATGTTGATTCTATAAAATGCCCTGTAGAAAAATATTTCGATATGTTTATAGTTGCAGCTCCCAGCTCGGTTAATTCTTTATTATATTCTTTAAATCCAAAAACTGTCTGTGCAACTATTGAAATTACGAAGAGGGAGAAAAAGACAATTGAAAGGCTATTATTCCTAAAGAATGTTTTCATATTTGGTGTATAAATGGTTATAAACTAAAAAATGGGGTTTACAATAAACCCCATTTTCAACAATGCTGTAGCATCTATTCCATTTCGTTCTCGTCCTCGTCAGCAGCATCAAAATTGATAGTATTGTAAGCGGCTTCAGTTAAAGTGATATCAGCTTCTTTTTCTTCTGCCAGAGTTTCATGTAATAAAGCCGCCGCTTCATCCTGTCCTAATGTTTTTGCAAAGGCACAAATTGTACCATACGTTGCAATTTCATAATGTTCTATTTTTTGGGATGCAGCAATTATACCTGCATCACGAACCGGTCCCGGCTCAGTACTTTCCATAATATCCTGGCCTTCTTTAATAAGACCGTCCATAGCTTCACATTTTTTTGCAACTGCTTTTTTGCCAATAAGGTCAAATACTTTTTCAAGTCTGGCAATCTGTTCTTCGGTTACGGTTAAATGCTCGTTTAGTGCATTCACTAAGTTTTCATTAGTAGCATTCTTAGCCATTTTAGGCAATGCTTTTGTCAGTGCTTTTTCTGCCCAGTAAATGTCTTTAAGGCAGTCGATGTAAAGTTCTTTTAGTCCATCGGCTGCTGTAGATTTTGCTTTAACCATTCTACCTGTACCTGTAGATGTTTTAGCAGCCGGAGTTTTAGTTGACGTCGCACTCTTAGCTCTTGAAGCTGCAGTTGTCTTCGTTGCTTTTGCTGTAGTTTTTGTTGCTGTTTTCATAATGTTTTCAATTAATTTTGATTAGTTCAAATACTATAAGTAAATTGTTGATTGGATACCAAAATTAGCTGATGATTATATGTCTTAGTGCTAACTAAATCACAAAATAAAATGTTGTAACAATACTTTAACTCGCTGTCTTACAGAATACTTAAAATTGTTTGCAATAATTATAAAATTGTACATTAAATTTATACTTTAATGAAAAAAGCCTTCCCTCCATTAATAAACGACGACTCTAGAATCCTCATATTAGGAACTATGCCGGGAGAAAAATCACTTGAATTACAGGAATATTATGGGAATAGGGGCAACCAGTTCTGGAAACTATTATTTACTATGTTTGAAATGCCATTATCAAACGATTATGAACACAGGAAATCATTATTAAAAGATAATGCTATTGCAGTGTGGGATGTGCTTGCCTATTGCGAACGCGAGGGGAGTCTCGACAGCAAAATTAAGAGCGAGCAACCAAATGATTTTACTGCATTTTACAAATCTTTTCCCAACCTTAAAAACATTTTGTTTTCAAGTAAAAATGCGGCGGCATATTATGATAAATATATCGGAAGGAGAGAAGATATAGAATATGATATTTTGCCATCTCCAAGCGGGGCGAATGCAACGAAATCATTTACTGAAAAGTTAGCCATATGGTCTGAAAAAATTTTGCCGCTGATTACTAAATAACCAGCGGCAAAATTTTTCATAGCACTTGCTCTTTAAGACATAAAATATCTTCTAAGCCTTCTTTGTTTGTAACTTCTCATAGCATTATTCACAAGAAGTCTCACTTTCATTTTTAAATTCCCCCATTTCATTGTAAAAATCATTATTGGTTTGTGGACGCAATTTCAGTAAATTGAAATCTATTATTTATAAAATTAAGTTAAATGTGAGTTTTTTAACCTATGCAAGGAATATTTATTAATGATATAGTGTTTCGTTTTAGAACATTTATCTTACAAGTTGTAACAAAAAACGTAAGTGATTGTAAGTGTAGATGGCAGTATTAATTTTTATATTTGCAATTACAAATCAGATCAATTCATGGGCAGGTATTTTCTTATGTTGTTTTTGGCAATTAATTGTTATTCTCAAAGTACCAATTTTGGTGTGAGAAACGAAAAACTATTTTGGGAAAATGTGTACATTTCAAATGAAACGAATATCACGCAACTCCTTAAAAGACATTCTAAGCTTAAGATTGATTCTGTCTCAAAAAATATTTATAAAGGACACGCCACTTCGCTTAAAAACACATGTGAAGACGCTTCAGCTTATCTTAATAACGAATTCAATTTTAACTTTGAGATTGAGTTGCGTGAAGGTAAGTATAGGGTAACGATTACGAAACTAGTTTTTAAGAATGGAAAAAATTCAAAGTCTAAAACCACCGGCTCTGAGGTATATTTCATCGAAAATGGACTTGTAAAATCTTCATCGAAGGAAGATCTTGAATGTTTAGAGGCTTATTTTAATCGTATTTTTTCTTTTACTACACTTTATAAAAGCAAGTCATAATAATGCCAGTATTACATTATCGTTATTTCTTTGTGTTTTAACTTTTATTTAAGTTTTTTTTGTAAATTTATGTCAGAACGAACTGAGAGCATGTTCTCTCATATTTTTTATCAATATAATATTTATGAAAAATAGTTAAAACTGAAAGTACTAAACACCTTATAGTCCTTTCTATTCTTTTTTTGATTAATAGTTTAAATCATTGGATTATGAAAGTATTTGGTTTTATTACTTCGGTTATCGTCTTAATGCTGTCGTTGTTTTATATAATTACAGATTTCCCCAACCTGAACAGCTTTGAGGGCTTTGTATACTTCTGCATAGTATCTATACTTATACTTATATGCATAACAGGAATGATTATTAATATTCCATTACGAAACAGAATGCATAAGAAAGCATAAACGCAAACGTACTTTAATAAAAAAAGCAGGATACTTCCTGCCTTATTTTTTATCAGCCATTTATACCTTTTTCTTTCGCATCTTCATGTTAAGAAATTCAACTGCAAGGGAAAATGCAATTGCAAAATAAAGATATCCTTTGGGTACAGCGCCAACGTGCTGCCCTGCAAGTTCTGCCCCGGAAAGATGCATGCTTTCAGTTATCAGCATAAAACCAATAAGTATTAAAAATGCCAATCCTAATATCTGTATGGATGGATTTGCATTCACAAACGTTCCTACAGGTACGGCAAATAACATCATTATACCAACAGATATTACTACAGCTGTTATCATGATGATTAGAGCGCCTTCAAGGCCATTTGTCATGCCTACGGCTGTAAGTATAGAGTCTACAGAAAATATAATATCAATCATAAGTATCTGAAGTATGATAGCTGCAAAAGATTTTTTTACGCCACCGCCCAGTGTCATTTCTTCTTCACCTTTATGATCTACTTTTTCGTGAATTTCTTTAGTACTCTTGTAAATCAGAAATATACCACCGGCAAACAATATTAACGCCTGCCCGGTAAAATCTGCTTTAAACCAATTCCAGTCTACACTGAAAAACGGTTCTTTCATCGCGATAAGGAGTGTGATTCCAAACAATAGTCCGATACGCATGAACATTGCAAGAAATAAACCTATTCGTGTAGCTCTCTTACGATCTTCCGGTGGGAGCTTTCCCGTAACAATAGAGATAAAGATAATATTATCTATACCTAAAACTATCTCAAGAAATGTAAGGGTTAATAGTGCTACCCAGGCATTTGGATTTGAAAATACTTCGAGCATCAGCTTTGTCTTAGTTAAGTTTGGTTACTGTACCTTTTTGTTTGTTATTATCTCCTACAATAGAAAACTCAAAAGTGTATGAATTGTCTTTTGTAGTTAATATTTTCATTTGCACTGCTTTTTCTTCCTGCATATTCTTAGGATGTATCTTTTGCAGTATATATTCACAATCACTTACCCAACGTACAGACGATGTATCGGTTTTACCTTCAAACGTTTCTATTTCAAGGCTGTTAGTACGTTCAAACATAGTGGTTTTCTTCTGACCGTCAATCTCATATTCAAATTTAAACATCCCTGTTTTAAAATCTTTACAGTTACGTTCGTTATTATAACATGAAGCTAATATAACAAACAATGGAAGTAGTAATAATTTTTTCATTATTTCTCGCGATTATTAAGTTTGCCAAGTTCGGTATCAATAAAGTTTCTTTTTCCTTTTTCCACAGAAAACTTATCTGTATTATAGCTTGAAGATCTGTTTTTAGGAATGGAAAGGCTGGACCAGGATTCGGTTTTTAAAAGTTTAGCGTAAAATACAATCTGGCCTACATGATAAGGATAGTGTGCCAGTTGCCTGTTTATAGCTTCAACTACGGTGTGGCCTTCATTACGTATATAAATAATATTAGTAAGGTTTTCAGATTTTAAATTATCCAAAGTATTAAAGAGGCATTTCCATCCTTCTTCCCATTTATCAAGTAGTGTCTCTTTATCAGTGTACGGATTTTGGAATTCCTCATCGCGATTACGCCATTCTTTTTCACCATCGGTACTTAAAAAATCTGTCCAGCGGGAGAGCATGTTGCCATGAAGATGCTTTACTATTATAGCAATACTATTGGTGTCATCATCGGGTGTATAGAAAAGTTGTTCAGAAGCAAGCTGTTCCATTGCCTTGTCGGCTAAAGTTTTATAATAAAGAAATTGTTTTCTGATACTTATAAGATAATCATCGGCGATATCCATAGCTAGCTAAATAAACTTTTCATAATAGTTTTTATTCCGAAAAAGACAAGAAATATGGCAATAAGACAAGTAATGATCCCTAAACCCAAAACAGGTATAAACATTGGATGTTCCTGATTCTTAAATGAACTGTGAATTACAACCGGCCCGAGGAAAAACAGGGGTAATGCGCCACTTAGATATTTAATTCCCTTTGCAAGTATCTTTCTATCTGTTGGCATGGGCTTCAATTGCTTTTCTAACGTTTTTATACTCCTGTAATAATGCAGACGCTTCTTCCTGAGATATGTTAATCTCATCCATTATCATGCGAACACCACGGTCTACAAGTTTATGGTTGCTAAGCTGCATATCTACCATTTTATTGCCTTTTACATGGCCTAATTGTATCATAGATGCTGTAGAAATCATATTCAGCACCAGTTTTTGTGCAGTCCCTGCCTTCATACGGGAACTTCCCGTAACAAATTCAGGTCCTACAACAACTTCAATAGGAAATTTTGATACTTTTGAAAGTGGACTTCCGCTATTGCAGGTAATACATCCGGTGGGAATATTACCTTCATTGCATTTTTCAAGGCCGCCTATTACATAAGGAGTTGTGCCGGATGCAGCAATACCTAAAACAAAATCATTATCGTTGATGTTGTATTCAGACAAGTCTTTCCAGGCTTGTTCACGGTCGTCCTCTGCAAATTCTACGGCTTTTCGTATCGCAGTATCACCACCGGCGATAAGGCCTATAACTAAATCGAAAGGTACCCCGAAAGTAGGAGGACATTCCGATGCATCAACTATACCAAGCCTTCCGCTTGTTCCGGCACCGATATAAAATAAACGACCGCCTTTTTTTAATTGATCAACTACTTTTTCAACCAGTTTTTCAATCTGAGGTAATGCTTTTTCTATTGCAAGTGGTACAGTTTTATCTTCGTTGTTCATGTTATGAAGCAGTTCTGCAACAGGCATCGTTTCGAGGTGATTGTATTTAGAGCTTTGTTCGGTAGTTTTAGTAAACGACATGATTTGGCTTTTACGTAAAGTTAAAGAAAATAGGCCATTATGACCCCCAAAATTATAACCAGAAGCTTAGCGAGATTAAATTTATGGCCTTCACTGCTTTCAAATATTATAGTAGATGATATGTGAAATAGAATACCTACAACTATAGCAGAAATTTCGGTGTAATAATGACTAATAAATTCTAATTGTCCCGATATCAGCGTGCCCAGTGGCGTCATCACGGCAAAGGCAAGCATAAATAACAATATTGCAGGCTTTTTAAGTCCTGAATTTATAAAAAATGCTGTTAGTATAATTGCAATAGGGAAGTGGTGTATAGCAATTCCCCAAGCCATATCTGCATGATGGCTTACAGGCATACCTTCAAGCAATGCATGTATACAAAGGCTGATGAATAATAGCCATGGCATTTTGTGCAGATGCTCATTACCATGAACGTGTACATGCCCGTGCTCGGCACCTTTAGAAAAATACTCAAGTATTATCTGGAAAACAATACCTGCCATTATGAAAATACCTATCGGATTATTATGGTCATGATCATGTCCCTCGTGTGCATGATGTGCACCTTCATAAACTTCAGGCAATAAATGTAAAACTGTAAGAGACAGCAGAAAAGATCCGCTAAATGCAAGTAGCAGTTTAAGGCTTTTTTTATTTGTAGGTTTTAATATAAGTGCAATTCCGTATCCTAAAATAACAGAGAGTAAGGGTAATATATATATCATCATATTACTTAAAGATCATTATTAAACGTTCTGATTCATTTTTAAAGAACTTCTTAAGCTTGTAGTCGCCAAACGTATCTAAGAGATAAATTCCGGATTCTTCCATTTTGCTTTCAAAATCTTCAAGCGTTAGTGCCTGAACTTTTTCTGTGAAATGGAATTGTTCGCCCTTATCTTCAAAATCGATTTCTTTAAAAATATGATTGTCTTTAACGTAACGCTTAATATGGAAATCTATACCATCCACCGTTTTAGTTTCTTCAGGCACCAGATTTTTAATCACTTGGTTTACGTTCATAAAATCGATCACTCCAAAACCATATTCGGTAAGGCTTTCGCAAATAGCTTTAAGGGTTTTTGAGTTATCGCTGTCATTTTCAAAATAACCAAAGCTTGTAAACAGGTTAAAAATAGCGTCAAACTTTTGTTCGAAAGGCTCACGCATGTCATGAACCTCAAAATGAAGTTTGTCGTTACTGTGTTTAGACGCTTCCGCTATACTGTTCTCAGAGAGGTCTGCCCCGGTTACATCATAGCCTAACTGGTTAAGGTAGATGGAATGACGACCTTTTCCGCATGCCAGATCAAGTATTTTGGCATCATCAGGAAGGTTAAGGTATTGTGTAATATTGTCCATAAAGAGCTGTGCCTCTTCATAGTCGCGATCCTTATAAAGTATGTGGTAATAAGGTGTGTCGAACCACGACGCAAACCAGTTCTTATTTTCTTTTTGCATATTCATTGAGTGTACCCGCAAAATTAGTTTATTTTTGCCAAGAATTTGATTCAGGCACATGGAAAATAATTATAAAATGATTGCCAAAACCTTTTTTGGTTTTGAAGAGATACTTGCCAAGGAACTGCAGGTTTTAGGAGCTCAGGAAGTTGAGCAGGGTATAAGGATGGTAAGTTTTAAAGGAGACAAGGGCTTTATGTATAAGGCCAACCTTGCGTTACGTACTGCCATTAAGATACTTAAGCCAATTTACCATTTCAGGGCTTACAACGAGCAAAGCCTCTATAAAGGTATCCAGGGTATAGACTGGTCAAAATATCTTAATGCAAACCAGTCGTTCGTAATTGATGTTACACTACATTCCGAACAATTTAACCACTCGCAATTTGTGGCTTTAAAAACGAAAGATGCAATTGTAGATCAGTTCAGAGACCGTTATGGTAAGAGGCCAAATATTGATAGAGATTTTCCGGACCTAAGAATAAATATTCATATTCACGATGACCAGTGTTCTGTAGCGTTAGATACTTCAGGTAATTCATTGCATCAAAGGGGATACAAGACAGCTACTAACATAGCTCCAATTAATGAGGTACTTGCAGCAGGTATGCTTTTACTTTCAGGTTGGGACGGACAAGGAGACTTTATGGATCCGATGTGTGGATCGGGTACGATACTTGCGGAAGCAGCTATGATTGCATGTAATATTCCGGCTAACATTAACCGTAAAGAGTTTGCTTTTGAAAAGTGGAACGATTGGGATAACGATCTTTTCGATATGATCGTGGATTCATTAATGAAAAAGGTTCGTGAATTCCATTATACTATAAAAGGTTATGATAAAGCGCCTTCTGCGGTAATGAAAGCAAAGGATAACATTCAGAACGCTAACCTTGAAGATTATGTTACTATAACGCAGGCTGACTTTTTTACTACCGAAAAAGAAACACGTGGGCCATTACATATGGTATTTAATCCACCCTATGGTGAAAGGCTTGATATCGATCTAGAGCGTTTTTACAGGGAAATAGGCGATACGCTAAAACAAAGCTACCCGGGAACAAATGCATGGTTTATTACTGCTAATCTTGAAGCTCTTAAGTTTGTTGGGTTAAAACCTTCACGAAAAATTAAGCTGTTTAATGGTAAGCTTGAAACGCGTTTTGTAAAATACGAAATGTATGAAGGCAGTAAAAGAACTAAATTTCAACGAGATATTACCGAATCACAAGAAGATAGAGATGAGCAAACAACTTAAATCATTCGTATATAATTTACTTGGGTTTCTTCCCTTTTATGTAATAACATATCTGCTGCTGCATAATTTTACAGATGTACAGGGATTTTGGAAGCCACTTATAGCTGCAGTTGTAACAACAATATTAGCACCGAAATTTCAAATGGTGAAATATCAGGGAGAAGAAAAAATCTTTATGAAATGGCTCTTTTTTAAAAATGTGAAAGAAGTTAAATAATTTTAAATACTCATATTTTTTGGATACTGTTTTTGATTAAGTTTGCGTCATAAAACAAATCAATCAACATGAAGAAAATTTATTTAATTATTGCAGCATTGGCGCTGACAACTGCTGCTAACGCACAGACGAAAGGCAGTATAGAGTTTGGCTTTAATACTGGTTACAGTATGTCAACCGTTAGTGACGATGACGATTACGCAGAAACGAACCAAACATTTAATATTGGTGCTTCTGCAGATTTTTATTTTTCAGATCGCTGGAGTATTAAAGTAAAAGCGATATATGATAGAAAGGGGTGGGATAAAGATTTTTTGACCGATATTAATGGAAATCTTATTCGTACAGATATAAACCTAGATTATATTACTGTGCCTGTTATGGCGAACTGGCATTTTGGAAGCAAAAGAAACTGGTACCTGAATTTTGGACCTTATGTTGGTTTCCTTATGAGTGCTAAAGAAACTACTTTCGATACAGATATCAAAGATGGTTTTAATACTACAGATGCCGGACTTGCTTTTGGTATAGGTGTAAAAATACCAATTGGTGACAAGCTTAAATTATTCTTTGAATATGACGGCCAGTATGGCTTTAGTGAGGTATTAAAAAATAATGACTTCGACAGGATAACCGGATCCAGGGATGCCATTAACATTGGATTGAATTTTTTACTATAATATAAAACGGAGGCGATAGCCTCCGTTTTTAGTTACATTCTTTTAAATCCGTTTATCCAGCGTTTGTTTTCATAAAGGGTAGAGCGGCTTATCCTGCTATCGGGATTTTTAGTAGCCTCTTTAAGGTAGCCTTTTATCGTATTGTATATCTGCTCCGGCATTTGCTGGTTGATTGTCACTTTACGTATGATATTTATAGGGATATCAATTTCAAAGAAATCCATTTTATCATTGGTTTGATAGATTACTCTATATTCTTCTTCACAACGATATGGCCAGCGTTTCGTGAAAGGCATGGCGTCAATATCTACTTTGTTCTTTTCAATATCCGGTAATTTTCTGTAGGTTACTTTATCGTGTTTTAAACCGGGGATCTTATCTAATAAGGCCAGGAGTTTCTTAGCATCAAATTCAATCACACAGCCACTAGGTCCGTTAGAATACGTTTTCCAGTGATGAATGGTTTCATCATCATGGGAAAAACACAATGCAAACAGATTGGTTATACCTTTACGCGATTTATAATCCAGTATAATTTCAGAATCATTCCGGTCCTCCCAAAGTTTAGGATTTAGTAAGGTGAGTTTTTTACGCTCCAGCATGTCTAAAAGGATAGGCAGGGTAGTAAAGCGGTTAAGTTTTTGAATTTCAGTCATAATAGATAAGAAAAAAACGGAGGCTTTAAGCCTCCGTCAATGATATTACTTTTTTAGATAAGTATCAAAATAATCTGCAATTTTTTGGTTCAGGTGAATTCTGTCTTTTCCGCGAACATTATGTTCATGGTTAGGATATAAGAAGTAGTCAACCTGTTTACCTGCTGCGATACATGCATTGATAAACTCCATGCTGTGCTGTTGCACAACTACATTATCCTGAGCTCCGTGAATTACCAGAAGTCTTCCTTTTAATTGTTTCGCTTTGTCAATAATGTTTGTTTTAGCGTAACCTTCAGGGTTTTCCTGAGGCGTATCCATGTAACGCTCTCCGTACATTATTTCGTAATATTTCCAGTCGCACACGGGGCCTCCGGCAACACCAACTTTAAAAGTGTCAGCTTGGTCAAGCATTAACGAAGATGTCATAAATCCGCCAAAACTCCATCCTGAAACTCCTATTTTTTCGTTATCTACAAAAGCCTGAGATTTAAGATATTCAACACCTTTCATTTGGTCGGCCATTTCGTTCACACCAAGATTACGGTGAACAACATGTTCAAAATCACGTCCACGGGCATCAGAACCTCTGTTGTCAAGAGTAAATACAACATATCCCTGCTGTGCCAGGTAGTAATCAAATAAAGATGCTCCACCTAACCAATCATTTGTAACAAGTTGCGCGTGTGGGCCTCCGTAAACGTAAACGATTACCGGATACTTTTTGTTGGCATCAAAGTTAGCAGGATAAATCATCCTTCCGTTAAGTGGCGTTTTGCCATCGGCAGAGGTAATTGTAACTAGTTCCATTTTAGGTAAAACCGTTTTACCATCATATGGGTTATCTGCTTTAAAAAGTGTATTCTCTTTTTTTGTTTTGATGTCAACAATTATTGCATTGTTGGGAGTTTTAGTATTACTGAACATATCTAGCGCAAGCGAACCGTCAGAATTTACAATGGCAGTATGTGTACCGCTCATAGATGTAACCGGAACGGTTTTGCCTGATTTAAGTTCTACTTTATAAAGTTGCCTTTCAAGTCCGTTGTTAGCAGTACCAATGTAGAACGCATTTTTTGCATCGGTATCAAAGCCTGAAAATTCAGTGATTACCACATCCTGATATCCCAGTTTTTTTAGCTGTTTACCATCGGTATTGTAGTGGTACAATTGTTCAAACCCATCTTTTTCAGATCGGTATAAAAACTCATTATTTTTACCGGGGATAAAAGTTAGATCATGAAGCGGCTCTACATATGTAGGTGCTTTTTCTTCAAATAATGTCTTTTCAAAGTCCCCCGTAACTGCGTCATAACGGTTTAATTTCAGGTCATTTTGTTCCCTGTTCAATACACCTACGTAAACTTTTTTACCGTCAGGCGACCAGGTAACACAAGTTAAAAACTGCTCTTTTGGCCCTTCAGTTTTTAAAGTAACCGATTTGCCTGAAGCTACATCGTATACCACAAGTGTAACTTCTTCACTCTTCATACCTGCCATTGGGTATTTTATGTCTTTATTAGAAGCTATACGCTCATTCCAGTTCGTCAACGGATAGTTGGCAACCATAGTTTCGTCTTTGCGATAAAACAAAAGTTTGTCACTGTTAGGACTCCACCACATGCCCTTATTAATACCAAATTCCTGACGGTGAACATAATCGCTACCGTTTACAATCCCTCTATCGGCATCGTTTGTAACGTTTATATCTTTTCCGTTTTGTGTAACGACAATATTATTCTCTTTAAGCCATGCAGCGGCAGTACCATTTGGAGATAGTGTTTGTTGCGTAGCGTCCTGAGATACAGCTATAGCACTTTTAACTTCTTTTTTATCGGCATCAAAAAGAACCAAGTAGGTTTTGTCTTTTCCGTTCACTTCAAATGCAAGGGTATTTTTGTCATTCCATTTGTAGGTATATGGGAAAATTTGGAGTTCAAAAGTATCGGAAGGGAATTTTGCTTTTAGCGCAGCCGCAAGTTCTGTTTTAGATATAAGCGTAGTTTCAGCCCACTGGCTTTCTGCACTTCTGGCAACAAGGTTAGAATAGGTATTATCTAAATAGGTTATTGTTTTAGCATCTCTCCTCCATGATGGAGCGACAAGTGTTTTTGGAGCATAAACCTGATACTGGCCAAAAGTAGCTTCCTGAACGGTAAGATTTTTTTGTGCTGTTGCAGCCATTCCCGATACAAGGAATAACCATACTAGTTTTTTCATGTGTTTGTTATTAGAGTGGCGAATTTAACTAAACTATAAATTATGCCGAAATATTACTACGTTAATTAGTAGAAAAGTGTACGGTTTAGTTACAAAAAAATCCGTTTCTTAATTAGAAACGGATTTATAATAGTCAATTCAGTTTGTTTATACTGTTGCTTCTGCTTGAAGAACACCAACATCAACCATGCATTTTTTCATCATTTTATAGGTTCTTTCAATGTCATTATCAAGCCCGATTGAAAAACGGATAAGCCCGTCGGTGAGCCCCATTTCTATTTGTTCATCCATTGGTATTTCGCTGGAAGTAGAAGTTCCCGGCGCGCTGAACAATGTTTTATAAAAACCAAGGCTTACTGCAAGATACCCCAGGTTACGGTGCTGCATCAATTCCATTAGTTCATTTGCTTTATCAAGGGTACCAACATCCAGGGTCATCATGCCTCCAAAACCGTATTCAGGATTTATCATGCTTTTGTATAATTCATGACTAGGGTGACTTTTAAGTCCGGGATAAACCGTTTTAAGTCCATCTTTTTCAAAACGTTCAGCCAGGTATAGAGCATTGTGGCTGTGTTGTTTCATTCGTATATGTAACGTACGAAGGTTTTTGAGTACGCTTGCAGCACGAAGGCTATCCATTGTCGGGCCAAGGAGCATACTTGCACCATCATTTACATTACGAAGCGTGTCTATGAACTCCTGAGTTCCACAGGTAACACCACCTACAGTGTCGCTGCTTCCGTTTATAAATTTAGTAAGACTATGAATAACGATATCTGCACCCATTTTTGCAGGAGCAACAGATAGGGGAGAGAACGTATTATCTACAACCAATTTAAGATTGTGTTTTTTAGCAATTTTTGCCAGACCTTCAATATCGGCAACCTCTAGAAGCGGATTACTAACCGTTTCACAATAGAGTATTTTAGTTGTAGGTGTTATTGCCTCTTCAACTACATCTAATTTGGTGATATCGACAAAAGATGTTTTGATTTGTAATTTGGGCATGAAGTTTTTCATGAAGGCATACGTACCTCCGTAAATAGTTCGGCTTGAAACAATATGATCGCCTGCTGCACATAATTGCAAAAGTACCGGCGTTATCGCTCCCATACCTGAAGCTGCAACATTGGCCGATTCAGTACCTTCCATTGCAGCAAGCGCCTGCCCTAAGTAAAGATTACTAGGTGATGAGTGTCTTGAGTAAAGGTAACATCCTTCTGCATTACCTTCGAAAGTATCAAACATTGTTTTTGCTGAAAGAAAGGTATATGTAGACGAATCCGAAATTGATGGGTTAACGCCTCCAAATTCTCCAAAATATTGTAAATCCTGTATTTTATCCGCGGGATTGAATTCCATGACTAAATTTTTTAAAATTACTTACCAATTTTTTATAGATTTTATTCTTAACAAATAGAAATATTTACTGTTTAAAAATCAATCACAATTAAATATATTAGATTATAAATCTATATATTTGATTTTATATAAATAAAATTACATTCAATCACTTCGATTTCCTTGCGATAAAAGAAAATTTCACGGCACAGTATGGATATAACCGACAGAAAATTGCTTATGCTGCTACAGCAGGATAGCACTAAGACAACAAAAGAACTATCTTTGAAACTCAACCTTTCGGTTACGGCAATTTATGAACGTATCAAAAAACTGGAACGGGAAGGGATAATAAATAAATATGTTGCAATTGTCGATCAAAAAAAGATCGATAAGAATTTTGTAGTATTTTGCCATCTCAAACTTATTCAGCATACAAAAGAATATCTTACCCGTTTTGAACTGGAAGTTACCAAACTGGATGAAGTTTTAGAATGTTATCATGTGAGTGGCGATTACGATTATATATTAAAGATATATGTAAAAGATATGGAAGCCTATCGTGAGTTTATGGTAACAAAATTGACAACACTGCAACATATAGGGAGTACTCATAGTACTTTTATGATAGGGGAAGTTAAGAATACAAATGTTATTGTTCTGTAATGAAGCAATAAATGTTTGGCTATATTTGAAAAATAAAAAACGTAAAGTATGAGTAAAAAATATGTTTTATTACTATTAGTGATACAATCTATGTTGCCTGCATTCGCTCAAAAAGCGCCAAAGGTAAAAGTAGAACAGGGTACTTTAGAAGGTATTACATTAGCGTCGGGCATACGGACTTTTAGAGGAATTCCATTTGCTGAACCGCCTGTTGGCGAATTAAGATGGAAAGCCCCTCAGCCACCTAAAAGTTGGGAGGGTGTTCGTAAAGCTGATGTTTTTGGCAATAATGCCATGCAAAAACCTGTTTATGGCGATATGAATTTCCGTGCACCAAAAATGAGTGAAGATTGCCTATACCTTAATGTGTGGACACCTGCTAAAAGCCCAAATGAAAAACTTCCGGTAATGGTCTACTTTTATGGTGGCGGTTTTGTTGCCGGAGACGGTTCTGAAAATCGTTATGATGGACAGAGCTTAGCACAAAAAGGAATTGTAACAGTTACTTTGAATTATAGGTTAGGTGTTTTTGGATTCTTTTCGCATCCTGAACTTACCAAAGAATCACCCAATAATGCATCCGGAAATTATGGATTACTGGATCAGAACGCCGCATTGGTATGGGTTAAAAAAAACATAGCAGCATTTGGAGGTGATCCTGAAAAAATTACTATTGCAGGAGAATCAGCAGGTTCAATATCTGTATCTGCACAAATGGTTTCACCACTTTCCAAAGATCTTATTGCGGGCGCTATTGGTGAAAGCGGTGCGATGATCAACCCGACGCTGGATGCTATTCCGCTAGCAGAAAATGAAAAACAAGGTACAGTATTCGCTGAAAAAATAAAAGTCGGTACTATTGAAGCACTTCGTTCCCTATCTGCTGAAACACTTTTAGAAGAAGCTTCAAAACCGGGAAACTTTAATACAAGAGCAACTGTAGACGGCTATTTTTTAACTAAACTGCCGTCAGAATCATTCGCAGCGGGAGAGCAGGCTAAAGTTCCATTGCTTGTAGGCTGGACATCGGCTGAGATTCCGTATGCAGCATTCATGCAGGGTCAATATCCAAGTGTTCAGAATTATAATAAGAGAATAAAAGAAACTTATAAAGACAAAGCCGGAAAAGTACTAAAGTTATATCCTGCTAAAACTGAAAAAGAGGTTATTGAATCTGCTACAGCATTAGCCAGCGATGGTTTTATTGTTTACAGTACGTGGAAATGGGCAGAATTACATAGGACAACTGTTAAAGAACCTACTTACGTGTATATTTTCGCAAGGGCACGCCCCACAATGAAGGCTGAAATGGGTAATGCTAAAGCAGGACTGGCAGGTGGTATTATTAAAGGTGATGGAAAAAAAGAGGGAAATACAATGCCTGAACCTTTAAAAGGTGCAGCGCATGCGTCTGATATTGAGTATGCTTTAGGTAATCTTGAAACAAATACAGTGTATAACTGGAGTACAGATGATTATAAAGTTTCGGAGTATAATTTGGAGTACTTTGCTAATTTCATAAAAACAGGAAATCCTAATGGAAAGGATATGCCGGAATGGCCTGTAAGTAAACCGGAAGGTGAGATGGATATAATGACAATTGATCTCGATTTAAAAGCCTCGAAAGAGAAGCATAGAGACAGATACATCTTTCTTGATAAAGAGTTTTCTGTTAAGAAATAATTATTTGTGAGATATTAAATGTAACATATTAAAAGAGGAATGTAATTTCCTCTTTTTTATTTATACCATATAAATCTTAATGCCTAAATTTGCCTTACAAAATAAAAATCACACAAAAAGATATATACTATGAGTTCATTTGACGTAGTCGTTATAGGTTCGGGACCCGGTGGATATGTAGCAGCAATCCGTTGCGCACAATTGGGTTTTAATACTGCAATTATTGAAAAATACCCAACTTTGGGCGGTACCTGCCTTAACGTGGGATGTATACCTTCTAAAGCATTACTGGATTCATCGCACCATTACCATGACGCTACTAAACACTTTAAAGAACATGGTATTGATATTGCCGGCGAAATTAAAGTAAACATTGAGCAGATGATTGCCCGTAAACAAGGTGTTGTTGAGCAAAATGTTGTTGGTATTAAATACCTTATGGACAAAAACAAAATTACTGTTTTCGAAGGTGTAGGTTCTTTTGAAGATGCTACACATATTAAGGTAACTAAAAATGATGGTGCTTCTGAAACTATCGAAGCTAAAAACACTATCATAGCTACAGGCTCTAAACCATCGTCACTTCCTTTTATTAAAATCGACAAAGAAAAAATAATTACTTCTACTGAGGCACTTAAGCTTAAAGAAGTACCTAAACACCTTATCGTTATTGGTGGTGGTGTTATTGGTCTTGAGCTTGGTCAGGTTTATCTTCGCCTTGGTGCTCAGGTGTCTGTAGTAGAATACCTTGACAGGATCATTCCGGGTATGGATGCAGGTCTTTCTAAAGAGCTTACGAAAGTTCTTAAGAAACAGGGAATGAAATTCTACACTTCACACAAAGTGAAATCGGTAGAGAGAAGTGGAGAAGGTGTTCAGGTTCAGGCTGAAAACGCTAAGGGAGAAACGATCACTCTTGATGGAGATTACTCACTAGTGTCTGTAGGCCGTCGTCCTTACACTGACGGACTTAACGCTGAAGCTGCCGGAGTAAAAGTTACAGAAAGAGGCCAGATTGAAGTAAATGATCATTTACAGACAAGCGCTTCTAACATTTACGCTATTGGTGATGTTATTAAAGGTGCTATGCTTGCGCACAAAGCGGAAGAAGAAGGTGTATTTGTTGCTGAAACCTTAGCAGGACAAAAACCTCACATTGATTATAACCTTATTCCAGGTGTTGTTTACACATGGCCGGAAGTTGCTGCTGTTGGTAAAACAGAGGAACAGCTTAAAGAAGCTGGTGTTGAGTACAAATCAGGAAGTTTCCCTTTCAAAGCTTTAGGACGTTCTCGTGCCAGTATGGATACTGACGGTTTTGTGAAAATCCTTGCTGATGCCAAAACTGACGAGGTTCTTGGTATACACATGATAGGTGCACGAACTGCCGACCTTATTGCCGAAGCTGTAACTGCAATGGAATTTAAAGCGTCTGCTGAAGATATTTCAAGAATGTCACACGCTCACCCTACCTATGCCGAGGCGGTTAAAGAAGCTGCTCTTGCCGCTACTGATAACAGGGCGATACACATTTAATATACTGTACTAAATTATAAAGTTTATAACAAACCCATTCCGCAAGGAGTGGGTTTTGTATTTAGTTGTATTGTATGTACTTTTGAAGTATTAAATAATCGCTTTGAGAACTTCCCGTATCCTTACTATAAATAATACCGATCAGTATAAAAAACAATTGCTACAATGGGCACAACAGTATAGAGAAATTGTGTTCCTGGATAGTAATAGTTACGATCAGAAATATACATCATACGATGCAGTATTAGCTGTCGATGCATTAACCTCTATTAAAACAGATTATCACAATGCGTTTGAGGATCTTAAAGCTTATCAGCAAATTACAAAAGACTGGCTTTTTGGCTATCTTTCATATGATTTGAAGAACGATACCGAAGATTTACAGTCGGCCAATTTTGACGGACTGGGTTTTCCTGACCTGTTTTTCTTTCAGCCTAAAAAGTTATTTCTGCTTAAAGGAGATCAACTGGAAGTGAAATATCTAAATATGTGTGATGATGAATTGGAAGAAGACCTTGATGCAATTATAATCTGCCAACAGCAGGCAACAATTAAGCAACAATCATTAACCGTACAGCAGAGAATATCTAAGGAAAGCTATCTTGACAAAGCAGGCCAGATGCTTGAGCATATTCATAGAGGTGATATTTACGAAGCCAATTTTTGTATGGAATTCTATGCCGAAAATGCGGTTATCAATCCGGTTGAAATGTATGGAAAGCTGAATTTAATATCGGAGCCTCCGTTTGCTGTATATTTAAAAAATCATAAACACTATCTTATATCAGCATCACCGGAACGTTATATACGTAAAGAAGGTGATAAGATAATTTCGCAACCCATTAAAGGAACAGCGAGAAGGAGTGAGAATCCGGTAGAAGATAAAGCCATTCAGCAGGAACTATACAAAAATGAGAAAGAACGCTCTGAGAACATAATGATCGTAGATCTTGTTCGTAATGATTTGTCGAGGACTGCAGCAAAGGGTTCGGTGGAAGTTGAGGAACTTTGTGGTGCCTATGCATTTAAACAAGTACATCATCTTATTTCGACGGTTGTTTCAAAAGTAGAAGAAGGTAATTCTCCTGTTGATGTTTTAAAAACAACCTTTCCAATGGGAAGTATGACGGGCGCACCTAAAATATCAGCCATGCAAATTATCGAAAAGCTGGAAGAAACTAAACGTGGTCTTTATAGTGGGGCAGTGGGGTATTTTACACCTGAGGGTGATTTCGACTTTAATGTTGTCATTAGAAGTATACTTTATAATCAGGAAAATAATTATGTATCTTTTTCAGTAGGTAGTGCTATAACATCTAAAGCAATTCCTGAAATGGAATATGAAGAATGTTTACTTAAGGCAAGAGCGATGAGAAGTGTATTAGAGGCGTAAATTTGCGAACAATTCACTAACTTTGAATATGCTTTCAGAATTAAAAGAACATCTTAAAAATAACCTTCCCTTTTTAGAAGAAAAAAAACTGCTTATCGCCGTTAGTGGTGGGATAGATAGTGTGGTTTTAGTTCATCTTTTAAAACAGCTTGATTACGATATTACTATAGCACATTGTAACTTTAACCTTCGTGGTTCCGAGAGCGATGGCGATGAAGCATTCATAAGAAATTACGCATCTGAAAATGGAATTAAAATTTTAGTAACCAGCTTTAAAACAAAGAGTTTTGCTAAAGACAATAAACTATCCATTCAGGTAGCCGCAAGACAGTTAAGGTATGTTTGGTTCGATCAGTTACTGGATGAATATAGTCTTGATTACCTGTTAACAGCGCATCATCTTGATGACAATATAGAAACATTTCTTATTAATTTTACGCGTGGTACAGGTGTTGAAGGACTAACCGGAATTCCCCAGCAAAATGATATGATTGTACGTCCACTGCTTCCTTTTACCAGAAATCAAATAGAGGCTTACGCAAAGGAAAAAAATATACAATGGAGGGAAGACAGCAGCAATGCATCTGATAAATACCTTCGTAATAAACTTCGTCATGATATCGTGCCGCAAATAAAATCTTTAAATCCGGCTTTTACAGATTCATTTCAGCAAACACTGCAAAATTTGCAGCAAACGGCTTCGTTGGCGCATGATGCTGCCATCTTAGTGTATCAGCAGGTAGTTTCGGAAAAAGAGGGGCAGAAACACATAAGCATTGAACAATTAAAGCGTTTACCTAATTACAAAGCGTATTTATACCAGTGGCTAACCTCTTTTGGATTTACCGCCTGGGATGATATTTATGCATTAGTAAATGCTCAATCAGGTAAACAGGTATATTCTCAGGGTTATAGATTACTAAAAGACAGGGAGATGCTAATTTTAGAGCCTTTAAAGCCTGCTGATAAACAGGTCTATGAAATTAAAGAAGGAATAACAGAAATAACTGAACCTTTAGCAATGAAGTTTGAATTAACGAATCGGATTTCGACAGATTCCACAAAAAACACGGTTTTTGTTAATAATAACTTAATAAAATTTCCTTTATTTGTACGTAAATGGCAGGAAGGTGATTATTTTTACCCTCTTGGTATGAACGGACAGAAAAAGAAGGTTTCCAAATACTTTAAAGATGAGAAATTATCTTTATCTGAAAAAGAAGATACATGGTTATTATGTTCGGGAAATGAGATAGTTTGGGTTATAGGCAGGCGTGCGGATAATCGTTTTAAGATACGCAATACAACAGACACAATATTAAAAATAGAAGTTTTATAAAATGAAAAAAGCGGGCTTATTATTCTTTTTTTTATTTGCTTTTTTAACCCTTCAGGCACAGCCTCCGGGAGCTAATTTTAAAGATCCGGTAAAATGGACATCAAAAATTGAAAAGAAATCGGATACAGAATATATATTGGTATTTGATGCTACTATAGAAGATAAGTGGCATATGTATTCTCAGTTTAGCGATGAGAATGGTGCGCTTCCGATGGAAGTTATCTTTAACAATGACAAAGGAAACTTTGAAGCAGTTGGTAAAGCAGAGGAAAGCAAAACTGAAAAAGCTTTTAATGATACTTTTGGCGTTGAAGAAACATTCTGGAGCCATAATGCACAATTAAGACAAACTGTAAAAATTACAAATACAGCTAATAGCATTGTTCAGGTTGAGCTTGCTTATCAGGTTTGTAAAGAAGTTTGTATACAAGGAAGCAACCTGTTTGAATTTGATACTAAAGCTTTAACCTCTAAAGAGGTAAAAAATTTCGAGGCTGCATCTCCTGCTGCTGTTGAAAAAAAAAAAGCTGATACAAGCTCAGTAGACTCGCCGAAAAAAGAAGAGCAAAAGGGACTTTTTTCTATCTTTTTTCTAGCGTTTATTTCTGGTTTTGCCGCACTGCTAACACCATGTGTATTCCCAATGATCCCTATGACTGTTAGCTTTTTTACAAAGCAAAGTAAAAATAAAGCAGCCGGTATACGAAATGCATTCATTTATGGTATTTCAATCATCATCATATATGTATTGTTAGGATCGCTTGTAACCGCTATTTTTGGCGCAGATTCTCTTAACGCATTGTCTACCAATGTATGGTTTAATATAGTATTCTTTGTACTTCTTGTCGTATTTGCTTCTTCGTTTCTTGGTGCGTTTGAAATTATGCTACCAAACTCATGGGCAAATAAAGTTGACAGACAGGCCGATAGAGGTGGTATTGTAGGTATTTTGTTCATGGCTTTGGCTTTAGCAATTGTATCTTTCTCATGTACAGGTCCCATAGTGGGAACATTATTGGTTGAGGCGGCTTCTAAAGGAGGTATTGCGCCTATAATTGGAATGTTTGGATTCTCTTTAGCCCTAGCGTTGCCTTTTATGTTATTTGCAATGTTCCCTGGATGGCTTAATGGACTTCCAAAATCAGGCGGATGGCTAAATACAGTTAAAGTATTCTTAGGGTTCCTTGAACTTGCACTGGCATTCAAATTCCTTTCTAATGCCGATTTAGTATTACAATTACATTTACTGGAAAGAGAAACTTTCCTGGCAATATGGATTGCAATATTCGGAACAATGGCGCTATATCTTTTCGGAAAAATAACACTACCTCATGATACTCCCGGTGGATTTATATCTGTCGGAAGACTTTCATTAGGATTAATAGTTCTTTCTTTCACAGTATATCTTATACCAGGATTATGGGGGGCTCCTTTGAAACTTATCAGCGGATTCCCACCGCCATTAAATTATAGCGAATCACCGTTTGGTTTTGGAGGATCAAACTCTGTAAAGACAGGAGATGGTGCACTGCCAGAAGGTGCCAAACTTGCAGCCCATGGTATTGTTGCTTTTGAGGATTATGATAAAGGACTTGCTTATGCTAGAGAAGCAGGTAAACCAGTTTTACTTGACTTTACGGGCTATGCTTGTGTAAACTGTCGAAAGATGGAGGATTATGTATGGTCTGATGAACGTGTACTTTCTATCTTAAAAGAAGAAGTAGTTTTGATTTCGTTATATGTAGATTATAAAAAAGAGTTACCTGTCTCAGAACAAAAAATATCGGAAACTACAGGGAAAATGATCAAGACAGTTGGTAACAAATGGAGTGATCTTCAAATAAAAAAATATAAAACAAATTCACAGCCTTACTATGTACTGATGAATCTTGAAGAGGAAAATCTTAATGAGCCGGTCGGCTATACTCCGGATATCGAAGAATATCAGGAGTGGTTAACTTCAGGTATAGCCAACTTTAAAAAATAAAACAAAGGCCTTCAAATTTGAAGGCCTTTGTTTTTAAATATCATTTATAAGTTTTCGGGCTGTAGTTTGAACTGGGTCCCAGACAGGGGAGAACGGCGGTGCATAGGACAGATCTAAGTCAATAATATTTTGTAGTGTGAGATTATGAGTAAGAGCAGTCGCTAATACGTCTATGCGCTTGGCTGCGCCCTCTTCACCGATTATTTGACCTCCTAGCAATCGTCCGCTATTTTTTTCTGCTAAAAGCTTTACAGTTATGTCTTTTGCGTTTGGATAATAATGTGCCCTGGTTTTACTTTTTGTTGTTCCTGTAATATATTCTATCCCTAATTCTTTAAGTTCTCTTTCTAATAAGCCTGTGCGGGCTACCTCATAACTGCATATTTTGCAAACGGCCGTACCCACCGATCCCGGAAAAGTAGTTTTCTCACCGGCAATACTGCTGCCGGCAACAAGGCCTGTCTTATTGGCTACGGTTCCCATAGCTATATACATATGTTTGTGGCTAATTAGGTTTAATGTTTCAGTACAATCACCTGCAGCCCATACATCTTCAACATTTGTTTGTAATTGTCCATTTACTTTAATCGCTCCCTTAACACCTAATTCAATTCCAGAGTCTTTTATAAATTCTGTATTGGGAGAAGTTCCCATTCCAAATACAACAATATCAGCAGGTATAGTTTGTTTGTTTGTAACAACTGCCTTAATAGTTTTGCTATCCATTTCAAAGGCAGTAAGCTCTTCTTCGCAATATAGTTTTACTCCTAAATTTCGAATTGCGTCAGATACCATAGCTCCCATATCAGGGTCAAGTGTATTCATTACCTGCTTACCGCGGTTAATAAGTGTTACGTTTAATCCTCTAATTAGTAAGGCTTCTGCCATTTCAAGGCCAATATAACCTCCGCCAACGATTACAGCATTTTTAGGCTTTTGCTCCTCAATAAAGTTTTCAATGTTAATGCCACTTTTGAGCGTAGTAACACCAAAAGCATTATAGGCATCATGACCGTCTATATTTGGGCAATACGACTTTCCACCTGTAGCAATAAGAAGCTGGCCGTAATCCTGCCAGATTTCCTTATTCTTGACTTTGTCAAGTACTTTGATACGCTTGTTCGATGTATCAACCTTGAGGACTAAATGCTGAGTACGTACATCTATATCATATTTGGAGCGAAAAGTTTCAGGACTGCGTACAACAAGTTCATCAGCCGACTTTACGGTCTCAGAAATAAAATACGGAATTCCGCATGCAGAATAAGAAGTGTAACTGGATTTTTCGAAAACTATAATTTCTTTATCGGGTAATTCGCGCCTTACTTTTGATGCTGCTGTCATTCCGGCTGCATCGCCGCCAATTATTACTAAAGTACTGTTATTGCTCGTTGTCATATATTTTAATTCGTTTTTGTACCGTCCTGGCAGATATCCCGTGTATGATAACTGAGAAAAATATTGTGGCGGTTGTTATAGCAAAAAGTTTATTTGAGTTTTCAAAATTGGCGGCCTCAAGTGCATATACCAAATAGAATATTGAGCCGATACCCCGCATACCATAAAATGAAAGTACAAATTTCTGGAAACGGCTTAATCCTGTATTAACTAACGACAAATATCCTGCGAGAGGGCGGACAATCAGCACCATACCTAAAGATACCAATAATATATCCGGTTTAAAAAATATATCGTAATGAAAAGAGATAAATATACCGATAGTAATAAAAATTATGGCGACTACAAAACTTTCCAGTTCTTCATTAAAATCGTGGAGGCTATTCATGTGTTCCTGGCTTTTTTCGCAACTGCTAAACATGCATGCAGATAAAAACACAGCAATAAACCCGTAACCACCTATTACCTCTGTAATTGCATAAGGAAGTAAAAGTAACGCTAGCGATAATATGCCTCTGCTAATCCTGTCTACCGTCCGGTCATTACTGAGTGAAAATACCAGATGATATAATAACCATCCCGATGCAAGACCTATTATTGTTCCGATTGCGATTTTTATTATGAAGTAATGTAGAAACCATCCTCCTGCCCAGTCCTGAAAATCCAATCCTTTTTGATAAGCAAAAATGGCAAAAAATGTAAATGGAAATGCTAGTCCGTCGTTAATGCCGGCTTCAGAAGTAAGTCCTAAGCGGCTTAATGATGTATCTCTTTTTCCTGGTTCTGATGTTTGTAATTCAGAAGCCAGAACAGGATCGGTAGGTGAAATCAATGCCCCGAATAACATTGCAGTGGCAGGTGCCATTCCTAATATCCACCAACCTAAAAATGAAGCAGCTAAAATTGTAAGAGGCATTGTTATGACCAGCAATCGTATGGAATACTTCCAGGTTCGCCATTTAAACGGTTCTTTTATACGTAGTCCTGCATTCATCAATGCAACAAGTATAACAAATTCAGTTATATGTTTTATCGTAGAAAGGTGTTCCAAAGGATGGAACTCATGTTTATGGTAAATTATATATACAATAACACCAATCACTATGTATGCAATAGGGGCAGAGAGATGTTTACGCCTTAAAAGAACGGGAATTATTGAAGCAAATAAAGCCATGAAACCCGCTATGAGGAGTAAAATAATATAGTTATCAATTTTAAAGTATTCGGTCATTAAGTTGTAAAAAATTAGCCAAAACGTTGCGTGTTTTGGCTAGGTATTATAATTAGGTTTAGGTGGTCTTATAAAATATGCTGACTAAGGATAACATAGACTTCGTTGATGTTGTTATCCTTGCCGAATTGTTTTTTAATTGGTTGTACCTCGCCGCGTATCCATATTTTTAATTCTGCATCAAGGTCAAGCAACCCCGCACTTTCTTTAGAAAATTTAGTAATGCTGTGGTATGGAATAGACTGATAATCGACTTTAGATCCTGTAAGTCCCTGTTTATCTACAAGTATGAGTCTTTTGTTTGTAAATACGAACATATCCCTGATTAGCTTGAAAGCTTTTTCTATAGTTTCACCCGGAATGAGCATTGGCTGAAATTCGCCCTGCACTTTTTCGATATTTACCTCAGAAGCATTGCCTAGAATGGCGTTAAATAGTCCCATAAATTGTTTGTTAGGTGATTTAAATTTTATTAAAATTAAGCAGATATTTTGTATTATGAAAATTAAAGGATTTAATTTTAAACGTATTTTAAGAGTTACGCTAAAATTTCTTATTTTCGATCTATAATAATCTTAGAATATATATACGCCATTCAAATTAAAAGTACATGCTGATAAAAGTTTTTGGAAGCGCCGTTTTTGGCGTGGAAGCCACTACAATTACTGTAGAGGTAAATATCGATAAAGGGGTAGGCTACCATTTGGTAGGACTACCTGATAATGCCATTAAAGAAAGTAGCTACCGTATTGCGGCGGCTTTAAAAAATAATGGTTACCAATTACCCGGTAAAAAAATTACCATAAACATGGCACCGGCCGATTTACGAAAAGAAGGCTCTGCTTACGATCTTACACTTGCTGTAGGGATCTTGGCTGCTTCAGGGCAGATATCGTCTGACGAGGTAGATAAATACGTAATTATGGGGGAGTTATCATTGGATGGTAGTCTGCAACCCATAAGAGGCGCACTGCCTATAGCAATTAAGGCAAGGGAAGAAGGTTTTAAAGGTTTTTTTCTGCCGAAACAAAATGTAAAGGAAGCTGCAATTGTAGATGGGCTTGAAGTATATGGAGTTGAAAATGTGCTTGAAGTTATTGATTTCCTTGAGGGAAGGGGAGACCTGAAGCCCACAATTTTCAATACACGAGAAGAATTTTACAAAACGCTCGATTTTCCAGAATTTGACTTTAGTGATGTAAAAGGGCAGGAGTCAATAAAACGCTGCATGGAAATTGCAGCTGCGGGTGGACATAACATTATACTTATAGGTCCGCCGGGCTCCGGTAAAACAATGCTCGCAAAAAGGCTGCCAAGTATTTTACCTCCAATGACGCTTAAAGAAGCACTTGAAACCACGAAAATTCATAGTGTTGTTGGAAAAGTAAAGGAAGCTGGTCTTATGAATCAGCGTCCCTTCAGAAATCCTCATCATACTATAAGTGATGTGGCCTTAGTTGGAGGTGGAAGTTTTCCACAACCGGGAGAAATAAGCATGGCACACAACGGTGTTTTGTTTTTAGATGAATTACCTGAATTTAAACGCAGTGTACTTGAAGTGATGCGTCAACCCTTGGAAGATAGAGAAGTAACAATTTCCAGATCTAAATTTACAGTTACTTATCCATCGTCATTTATGCTTGTAGCAAGTATGAATCCGAGTCCGGGAGGCTATTTTAACGATCCGGATGCCCCTGTGAGTTCTTCTCCGCATGAAATGCAGCGTTATCTTAGTAAAATATCAGGCCCTTTATTAGACAGAATCGATATTCACATTGAAGTTACACCTGTTCCTTTCGAAAAGCTTTCCGAAAAACAGAAGGCAGAAAGCAGTGTAGAAATTCGTCAGAGAGTGACTACTGCCCGTGAGGTGCAAACAAATCGCTTTGCTCATTTAGATTCCATTCACTATAATGCACAGATGAATACCAAGCAGATTCGCGAATACTGTGAACTGGACGACACATCATTGCAACTTTTAAAAACGGCTATGGAAAGGCTTAACCTTTCAGCGCGTGCTTACGACAGGATTCTAAAGGTATCCCGAACTATAGCAGATCTGGACGGATCTGAAAATGTACAGCAACAACATATTGCTGAGGCGATTCAATATAGAAGCCTTGACAGAGAAGGTTGGTTGGGATAAAATTTATAACAAATAGACAAAAAAACATATTATGGTAAAACCACAACTTGAAGAACTATTCAATAGCATGCCTGCGATAGTTCAGGAAAAATTAAAGCCTGTATTGGAAAATATTCTTGAGAGGGCAGAAGATCTTGATGCATTAGGAATCGACCATGAAGATTACGATGAAGAGCATGAGCTTATTCGTAAAGAGGTAAATAAAGTAAAATACCTTAACGATCAGTGGCAAATAATGAATTCAAAAAAGAATAACTAAGTTAAAGTTCTTTAAAGGTATCTCCGTTATTAAAATCTCCGGATTCAAAACCTCTTTTAAACCAGTACATTCTTTGTTCTGATGTGCCATGTGTAAAAGAATCAGGAACAATATAACCCTGGGCACGCTTTTGTATGGCATCGTCACCTACAGCATTGGCAGCACTTAGTGCTTCATCGATGTCGCCTTCTTCAAGGACATTGTTCATTTGTTCATTGTAGTGTGTCCAGACACCCGCGTAAAAATCAGCCTGTAATTCTAAGGCTACCGAAAGATAATTAGCCTCCTTTTCAGTGGCATTTGCTTGTAATTGCCTTACTTTAGATGAAGTACCCACAAGCGTTTGTACATGATGTCCTATTTCGTGGGCAATTACATAAGCAATGGCGAAGTCACCGCCTTTAGTGCCAAAGCGCGATTGCAATTCATCAAAGAAAGCCAAATCCATGTATACCTTCTGATCTGAAGGGCAATAAAAAGGACCTGATGCGGAAGATGCTCCTCCACAAGCCGTCTGAACCGCATCCCTGAACAAAACCAGTTTAGGTTTTTTATATGTCATTCCATTCTCCTGAAATATTTTAGTCCATACATCTTCGGTATCGGCAAGTACCGTAGCGACAAATTCACCCATTTCTTTATCCCTTGCACTCAGTTCTGTATTTTGGGTTTCGCTGCCTTGCTGTATTTGGTTGGTGATATCGTTTATTACGGCTGAATTATCTCCACCCATAAACATATTTATTACCAATATAATAACGCCAATAATACCTCCTCCTGCTACAAGTTTACCACCGGACATACCCCTACGGTCTTGCATATTATCACTTTGTCTCCTGCCTAACCATTTCATAGCTTAAATTTTCTATTGAAATTAAAACAATTAGTTTCCATTTCAATGCATTTTGATAAATTATTAGCATTAAAAAAGCCGCATCGTAAAATGCGGCTTAGATTATATATGACGAAGGCGTTCTAGAATCCGAAACGGAAACCTAAATAAGCATCTGCCTGATCTGTATCTGTAAGGGCTGCAGATAATAATGAACCCGAGCCAATGTAGAAACCACCTAAACGAACACCAATACCGGCTGTAAATCCGGATATTTCGTTACTTGAAAATGGCATATAAGCTTCGAACCATTCACCTGAATAACGTGGTGTTACTGTAAATACATTTTGGGAAACAATCTGATCATTTTTAGCATCGTCGCCTAGTCGTTGCTGTAAAAAACCTGTCACGTACCAGTTATTATATACTTTTACATCGGCATATGTCGATAGAAGTGCTGGCTGTTTTACCTTAAAATCCTTTTGAGGTGTCCCTTTTGTTACTAAAGGATCGCTATCAAGAATTGCCTGGATATCCTGTAGGTTATCTACTCCTTCGAACTGACTTAAGTTGAATTCCTGCGCACCAGTTACATTAAGTGAATAATTTGAAGATTCATTGTTATCGTCTTTAAAGGTCATGCTTCCTAAATTACGAAGTGATAAACCTGCATTTACAATGTAGCCGCCATCATTCTCCTGATCTTTTAACTGATAATTAAAACCTAAATCAGCTGCAAAACCATTAAGTCCGCCCGCAAAGAAATCTGTAAAGTTTCCAGCATCTGTAAAACCGTCGGCTAATGATCCGGAATAAGCAACATTTATACTTGTACTTGCATTTTTTAGCACTGCATTACCTTCATTATCACCTGAACCTAGAGCTATATTTCCGGTAAACTTGTCAATACCAATATTAGCATAAGATCCAGGGAAAATTAATTTAAAAGTTACACCCGCCGAGAATTTATGCTGATCATTTTCAAAAATATCCCTCGCTCCCGAAAAGCCAATTTCTCCCCAGGATGTTCCTGTAACTTTCTGATTTGACCCTGCTGCAATTATGCTTCCGGCAATAGTGAGTCCATCACTTCCATTAGATAGTGCTCTTCCAAGCCTGCTATCTACATCGGTTATATTAGCTTTAACTTTTGCTGATGTTGTTATTGCAAATGCCCATTTATCAATTTTATAAGCAAATGCTGGGCCGAGGATTTCAATATCTGCTTTCATGTTTAGCGCTTTATTTCCTGAAAATATCAGATCTTCAAAATCAGAATTTCCACCAACAAGATCTCCAAAGCTAACTTTGTTGTTGGATACATTAGCGCTAAGATTTAAAATATTAACCTCATATTGCGTTTTTATGTTTGTTAACTCTGCCGGGTTAACTGTGGCATTTATAATACCTGTTCTGCGAGATGTATTAATACCTGCAAAATGCTCCTGAGCGTAAACGCCGGTACCAAGTAGAGCAAAAATAAATAGTAAAGTTTTTTTCATATGTATAGTGATTGTTTGTGTCATTAAATTTACTAAAATAATTTTGTATTTTTAATGAATTAACGATAATATCATTTTATACGTAATTTACTTAACATAGGTTTTATGATGCAAATATCATAAAAGAATACACAAAAGCAAATACCCATATCAGGGTATTTTAACATTTTACGTAAGTATGTTATTTAGATAACGTTATACCGCTTTCCATATCACGTCTTCGGGTACAGGTGCAATAATTTGGATCGCTTCTTTTGTTACGGGATGTACAAAATTCAGTTTTCGGGCATGAAGGTGTATACCGCCATCAGGATTGCTTCGGTCAAATCCATATTTAAGGTCACCTTTAATAGGAGAGCCTATAGCGGATAACTGAGATCTGATCTGGTGGTGCCTGCCGGTATGCAGGTTTATTTCGAGTGCAGTGTAGTTGTTTAGCTCTCTAATTATAGTAAAATCAAGGCTTGCCATTTTACTTTCGGGGACTTCTTTGCTATGAGCTTTTGAAGTATTGGATTTTTCATTACGTTTAAGGTAATGTACTAACGTAGCCGATTTTTGTTCAGGTTTATTTTTAACAACTGCCCAATATGTTTTTTGGGTTCCGCGGTTCTTAAAAAGTTCATTTAGCCTTGTTAAAGCTTTTGTGGTACGTGCAAATATAACAATGCCTGTTGTAGGTCTGTCAAGTCTGTGTACAACTCCTAAAAAAACTTCTCCGGGTTTGTTGTATTTATCTTTAATGTATTCTTTAACAACATCGCTCAGTGGTTTATCACCTGTCTTATCACCCTGTACAATATCGCCAACACGCTTGTTTACAGCAATAATATGATTGTCCTCATAGAGAACCTGAAGATTTGTTTTATTGGAAAGAACTTTCATTTAGATAATCTAACTATCGAATTAATATTGTTCGTTAGTGTTTGGGAAATCTTTTGATTTTACATCAGTAACATATTGACCTATAGCAGAAGTCATACCTTCGTATAGATCCATATACCTGCGTAGGAAACGCGGGCTGAATTCGTTATTCATACCAAGCATGTCATGAATAACCAACACCTGGCCGTCAACGCCACCACCAGCACCAATACCAATAATAGGAATAGATACGCTTTCGGCAGCTTTTTGAGCTAAATGCGCCGGTATTTTTTCGAGTACTATAGCAAAGCAACCTAGGCGCTCCAGCATTTTTACATCTTCAATTAGCTTCTCTGCTTCAGCTTCTTCTTTAGCACGAACAGTATACGTTCCGAATTTATAAATAGACTGAGGCGTTAATCCTAAGTGTCCCATAACAGGGATACCTGCATTAAGTATTTTTTTGATAGAATCTTTTATTTCACTCCCACCTTCAAGTTTTACAGCATGTCCGCCGCTTTCTTTCATTATCCTTATTGATGAGCGAAGTGCTTCTTTGGGGTCAGACTGGTAGCTACCAAAAGGTAAATCTACTACTACCAAAGATCTTGTTATTGCTCGCACAACAGACGATGCGTGGTAAATCATTTGGTCTAGTGTAATAGGAAGTGTTGTTTCATGTCCTGCCATTACGTTTGATGCAGAATCACCTACAAGGATGACATCTACACCTGCGGTGTCAACAATTTTAGCCATCGTATAATCGTATGCTGTTAGCATAGATATTTTTTCTCCGTTGGCCTTCATTTCAATTAAAGACTTAGTAGTAATTCTTTTATAATCTTTTTTTGCTACTGACATGACATTAAAATTTTGAGGGGTAAATGTACTAAATTGTAATAAGAATAAGCCCTAAGTTCTACTTTTATTAGGTTTTAGTTTACCCTGATTCATCTTCGACCAGGGTTAAAACTATAATCTAAAACAAGTTACGGATTCGAATAAATTAAGCACAAAAAAAGCCGCAATGTTTAAAATTGCGGCTTTCTATATTAACAGTCGGCATTGTTTACTGTAACAGCAAGTCCGCCTTCGGATGTTTCTTTGTATTTATTATTCATGTCCTGAGCAGTTTTCCACATAGTGTCTACTACCTTATCTAATGGCACTTTAGCGTTTTTAGGGTCAGTTTCTAATGCAAGTTCAGCAGCGTTAATGGCTTTAATAGCGCCCATTGTATTACGTTCGATACATGGAATCTGTACAAGCCCACCGATAGGATCGCATGTCATACCCAAGTGGTGCTCCATTGCAATTTCTGCAGCCATAAGGCATTGCTCGGGAGTTCCTCCCATAAGTTCACAAAGTGCTGCAGCAGCCATTGCAGAAGACACGCCTATCTCAGCCTGGCATCCACCCATTGCGGCAGATATGGTAGCACCTTTTTTAAAGATACTTCCCACTTCTCCGGCAACCATAAGGAATTGTTTAATATGGCTCTCATCTGCATCGTGGTTTTCAATAACCATATAATACATAAGTACCGCCGGAATAACACCTGCACTACCATTGGTAGGAGCAGTAACCACACGGCCAAGTGCAGCGTTAACCTCGTTTACAGCAAGTGCAAAACAGCTTACCCATTTAAGTATCTGACGGAATTTAACCTCTGTACCTCTAATTACCTCCAACCATTCCTGAGGGTTATTGTACGGCATTTCGCCTATAAGATTCGCATGCATGTCGAAAGCCCTGCGACGAACGTTAAGACCGCCCGGTAGTATTCCTGAAGTGTGGCAACCTGTGTACATGCATTCCAGCATGGTATTCCAGATTCGTATAAGTTCTTTATCAATATCTTCTTCGCTACGAATTGACTTTTCGTTCTCGTATACTATCTCAGATATCTTTTTATTTTCAGATCTGGTATACGCCAGTAATTCATCCGCTTTATCAATAGGGAAGGGGAAAGCACATTTTATTAGCTCTTTCTGTTTTGCTACAGTACGCTCTTCTTTAACTACAAATCCACCGCCAATAGAATAGAAAGTAGATTCATATTGTGTATCATCATCAAGGTAAGCAGTAAACATGAATCCGTTAGCGTGAAATGGCAGGAAGTTTTTATTAAAAACAATATCTGTATTTATAAAAAACGGAATGATCATCTTACCACCAAGATTTATCTGGTAGGATACTGTGATTGTATCTATAATAGATGAGATGCTTTCAATCGGTACATATTCGGGGTCGGCACCGCTAAGCCCAAGCATTACTGCAAGATCTGTAGCGTGGCCTTTTCCTGTAAGTGAAAGTGAGCCATATAGGTCTACCTTAACACGGTTTACTTTTTCAAAGATACCTTCTTCATGAAGTTCTTTTAAGAAGCGTTCGGCACCGCGCCATGGTCCAAGTGTGTGTGAGCTTGATGGCCCCACACCAATTTTGAGCATATCAAAAACAGAAATACATTCGTTCATAGCAGTTTACAGCAATAGTTGTAAAGATAGTTATTTTACAGCCCGCAAATGTATGTAAAATGCAAATACTACAACGATATCGGAATAAAATTATTGATTTAATAAAGCCGAAATAACAAAGGAGAGATGAGATGTGATATTATGCAATTACTTTAAGATCATAATTTTCTGTGGCGGCGGATCTTGTATAACTCCAATTGAACCATAATAAGGTATAGTAATTTCTAATATTGAATTTTTCGAAAGTTTAAGCAGCTTATTTAATAGTTCATCGGTGATCTTATCTCCAGCCATTTCTAATACATTTCCGTTAGGCATTTTAACCATAAAATCCCAGACAAGGATATTGCTCCATGATTCTTCGGCATCATCCACTTTAATTTCTAAAACAGCATTTTTTAATTCACTAGGTGTCAATTTTAAAATACAGTTTTTACAGCTTTTATCGTTTAAAGTAATTTTATTTGGAATTATGTTTTTAATATAAAATAATTTCTTAATGTTTATAACAGAATCATGTCCCGTTAAGATTTTAAAATCAAGGTGTATTTTGTCTTCTTTTATATTGCTTACATTGATTGTATATGTACTGTCCTGTTTCATTTCACTAAGCCCTGACGCATTCACTGTAAATGATTTAGCACCTGGCACCTCAATTTTTAGTGAGTTATCAATGCCTCTGTAAATAATATTTTTATAGTTTAAGTTATTGGATAAAATTACAGGTTTAAGTATTTTGGAATCTATTGAATCAACAATTCTTACTTTAACTGTTTCAATTCTAGTTAAATCATATTGATGTGGATTGTATGTATGGATGTCGCCTATGAGTAACTCAGTACCAATAGGTAAATCTTTAAGTAAGTTAAAAACTTTGTTATTCATCTTATTACCTTTAATCCAAATAGTTTCTTGGTCTTGAATTTCTATTGAAAAATATTCAACTCTAAAGTATGTGGTATCAATGGAATAATTGAAATTTTCGATAATTGTCTTTAAATTTAAAATTTTAAGTTGTTTATGAGTCATTTCATACGTAACCCATTCATAATCACTACTAATTAAGCCTTTGCGATGATTAATAGCTTTAATCTCAAACTCTTTTTCCTCATGCCGTTTGCTATTATCAGGCATTGTAATATCAATTTTTATCGAAGTTTTTAGTCCTGAAACACCTGTTACATTCCAACCGTAGTTTCCTAAACTATCAATTTTAGTTAATTCGCCGGCTGCTTCAACAGTATATGATTTCGCACCTGGCACCGCAATTTTAATAGGATTCACTATACCTCTATATACGACATTCACCTTTTCGAGGGAAACCACAGAAACGTTTCTATCGCCTTGTGCAAATGCAGAAAGCTGAAATAAAAGATATGTGAATATTAATTGTTTCATGTGATAATAATATGAAACAAACATAAATAAAAAAGCCTCCCGATTGGGAGGCTCATATAACTATTTATTTTTTCTTTCGAGCAACGCCATATAGAAACCGTCGAAGCCGCTTTCTGAAGCCAATACCTTATTTTCTTTTACGAAAGTAAATTCTTTACCAATCTCGGTCGTAAGGAATTTTTTAACCTGCTCTTCATTTTCTGATGGAAGTACCGAACATGTAGCATATACCATTTTACCACCCGGTTTTACGATCTTAGAATAGTTTTCAAGCACTTCTGCCTGTACTTTTCTAATGTTATCTATAAACTCAGGCTGAAGCTTCCATTTACTGTCTGGATTACGCTTAAGTACGCCTAATCCGCTGCATGGTGCATCAATAAGTACACGGTCGGCTTTTTCATGAAGCTTCTTGATTACTTTAGTACTGTCAATAATACGGTACTCAATATTGAAAGCACTATTTCTTTTCGCACGAAGCTTAAGTTGTTTCAGTTTACTTTCATAAAGGTCCATTGCAATAAGCTGGCCTTTGTTTTCCATTAGCGATGCCATGTGAAGTGTCTTACCACCTGCACCAGCACATGTATCTACAACACGCATACCCGGCTCAACTTCAAGAAAACGCGCTACAAGCTGAGATGAAGCATCCTGTACTTCAAACATTCCTTCCTTAAAAGCATCGGTTAGAAATACGTTTGCTCTTTCTTTAAGGATAAGTGCATCCGGATAATCTTTTTCGATTATCGTATCTATATTTAAATCCATAAGGATAGCGCGAAGCTTTTCTCTAGTGGTTTTAAGCGTATTTACTCGAAGTATTACTTTTGCCTGCTGGTTTTGTGCAGCAAGTTCTTTTTCCCATTTTGCTTCGCCAAGCTCTTTTACACCAACTTCATCCATCCAATCTGGAATGGACTCGCGGTACTTACGTATTTTAGAAAGTTCATCAAAGCGACCCTTAATACGGCGTATCGGAGTATCTTCAAAATATTTCCAGTCCGGAAGCGTTACGCCACGAAGCACAGCCCACACAGCGAAAATACGCCATAGGTTATCCCTGTCAAGAGGTTCTTTAACTTCGGCAATCTCTATGTAAAGGCGTTTCCAGCGAACAATTTCATATATGGTTTCGGCTACGAATTTTCTATCGGCGCTTCCCCAGCGTTTATCTTTTTTAAGTGCGCGTGCAACAACCTTATCAGCATATTCTCCATCATTAAAGACAAAGCCAAGTGAATCAATAACCGTAAAAACTAAATTCCTGTGTAATCTCATTATCGTAATTTGAAGCTGCAAAGGTATTATATTTTAAGCAGAACTTATAACTATGTTTTGTTATGCTTTTTATCAGAGTTTATTTTGGCTGTCCCATTGTTTAAGCATCGCTGCCAATTCATGATATTCTTCAGCATAAGCACCATCTAAAACTTTCATTTTTAATGGGAATTGTTCGAAATATTCTCTCGCTTTGTTGCTTCCCGATACAGTAGCTATGAATAATTTATTAGCTAATCTCATCTTTTGCTCATCAACAGTAGAATCAGTTTTTTCATATTCAGATAAGACTTCTGTAATTTGGCTGCTAGTGTATTTAGGGAATTCAGTGTTAACTACGTTTTTTCGATTAATAATATCTTTATCAAAATATATCTTTTCAATATTCCATGCGATTGAATCGTATTTAAAACTTTCTGATACCGGTAGAAACTTAATGTCACTTACATATAAAGTATCATTTTTAGATTCAATACGACAGTTTTTAACTGCACCCCAAAAATCAATAACTTTATTACTATTACAGATAGATAGCGTAAATTCCGAAAAATCACCATTCTCATTCCGGTAACCGCATAGTGCTATTATCTTATTCTTGGATAATGAAAAAACAGTATCGGCTACACTACCTTTTTCATGATACTTACTATCAGGGCAGTCGCAGGTAATTTCGCTGTTTATAATTGTATCTCCCTTGGTCTCTTGCTTTTCAATCACTGTAGTCTTTTCCTTTTGACAAGCAGCCACAGCTATAACTGCTAGTATAAGAATAGTAATTTTACTCATGGTAATGGTTTAAATGGTTGTCTCCTTTATATCTTCCTAAAAATGCAGATGGTGTTTCACCGGTTTTCTTTTTGAAGAGCCTTGAAAAATAAGCATAATCATCGTACCCCAATGAATAGCTAATTTCAGCAAAACTATCTTTTTGAAGGATAAACGCTTTTTTAGCTTCAAGCAGCACACGATCCATAATTACATCAGAAGCTGTTTTACCAACAACTGCCTGCGTAATTCTGTTAAGATGTTTAGATGTCATATTTAGCATTCCCGCATACGCAGAAGGCGATTTTTCATTTGTAAAGTGTTCACCAACCAGTTCTTCGAAATGCCTGAACTTAGCGTAATAGTTGTTTCTGTTTTCTATAGGCACTATATTCTGATGCGTGTAATATCTTGTCCCTTCATTATATACAAGGTCTGTCAGGCTAATTATATACTCACGCTTTAATATGTTTTGAGATTGATTTTCTTGCAGTATTAATCTGAACCAATTAGTAATGTTTTGATATTGCTCACCCGCGAGATAAATACATGGCGAGTTGTGCATACTGAAAAAGAAAGGAAAATGGCTTAATCTGTTATTGGTGTAATGCAGGTCATAAAAAGCCTGAGTGTGGAAGAAAATATACCCCTCGGTATCTTTCGATAACTCCCAATGATGCGTCTGCCCCGGATTTAGAAAGAATAATGCCCCGGGTTTTACATCAAAAACAGTAAAGTCAACTTCGTGTATACCGCTTCCTTTGGTAAATAATATAGCAAGGTAAAAATTATGCGAATGGGGTAGTGCAATGTCTTTGTGGCTTGTAACTAAATGATTTTGTAATGTGTTTGCATAGAAATCTTCAGGGCTTGTTCCTGCCTGAAACTGCTGCATCTGCAATACCGATACTTTTTTCATATTCATGTAATATGTCCTAAAAGTACAAATTCCTGCGAATATATGCTATTGCCATAAACTACTGTGTGCACTAAATTTGAATAAAAAAAACAATGTCACAATTTACAGATATATTAGAAGAGAAATGTCCGAAATGCGGACAGGGAAAAGTGTTCAGTAAAAAAGGTAATCCATTGTTGTTTCAAATGCCAAAAATGCATGAGAACTGTACCGTTTGCGGACACAAATTTGAGAAGGAACCGGGTTATTTCTTTGGTTCTATGTATGTAAGCTACGGCCTAACAGTTGCAGAAATGATAGCGGTATTTGCAGTAGCACATTTCTTTATCAAAAGTTACATAGGCATGGTTAGCCTTATAGGCGTGATGTCAGTACTGTTAAGCACTTTTAATTTCAGAATTTCCAGAATGGTATGGATATATATGTTTGATGGCAGGGAGAGGCACGTGTAATCTTTAGTAAAAATAAATTGTAAAATAGCCGGATATCGCTTGTCAATAAAAGTGATATCCGGCTATTTATCGTTAAGTTCATCTGTAACACGATCATCATAAAATTTATAAAATGTAACATTCTAGATAACTATGTGTTGTTTTGTAAGTAATTATTGATTAATCATCACAAAACAAACCGTTTTAGTATTAAAAATTCATACAAAGTAAATTTTCAATCTTTATTTTTTTATACATTAGCTAACCAAATTTACAAAATGAATAAAAGCATAATATTATTAATGGTGCTCTCGTTGCTTTCCTGTAATAAGAAAGAAAGCAAAAATTTTAAAGCTTCTTTCAATACTGTTACAGTTGTTACAGTTGATACATTATTACAGGACGAGATAAGTATCAGGGGAATTGCTATTGATGGCGATAAAGCCTGGTATGCCGGAAACAATGGTAAATATGGATGGGTGTCATTAAATAGAGGCAGGAATTTTACTGGTGTTGCGGTACAGGATACCTTAATGCCGGAATTTCGCGCTATAGCTCAGACAAAATCTGATATTTTTATACTTAATGTAGGTACGCCTGCGTTATTATATAAGATATCTAAAGACGGAAAACAATCTAAGCTTGTATATACCGAAACAGGTGAAAAAGTGTTTTACGACAGTATGCAGTTTCGCAATGATAAAGAAGGTATAGCCATAGGTGACCCTATAGATGGATGTTTATCTGTTATTATCACTAACGATGGAGGAAATACATGGAAAAAAATACCTTGCAGCCAGTTGCCGGCTGTAGCAGATGGTGAGGCAGCTTTTGCGGCAAGCAATAGTAATGTTATTGTTAAAGGCGATAAAACCTGGATAGTATCAGGTGGTAAAAAGTCGAGAGTGTTTTATTCGTCCTCCCTTAAAGAGAAATGGGAGGTTTTTAATACCCCAATAGTTCAGGGTAAGGAAATGACAGGAATATTTTCTGCTGATTTTTATAATGATGAGATTGGTTTTGCTGTAGGAGGTGATTATGAAAATCTTCAGCTTAATAAAGATAATAAGATACTTACTGAAGATGGTGGTAAAACCTGGAAGAAAGTAGGGCAGGACAAAGGTTTCGGATATGGCTCATGCGTACAGTTTGTGCCGGAAAGTAATGGAAATGAATTAATAACGGTGGGAACTTCAGGTGTTTATTATTCACACGACAGAGGAGAAAAGTGGAAACAATTGTTATCAGATAAAACATTACATACGTTACGATTTGCAGATTCTAAAACAATTATTGCCGCAGGACAGAATAAAATTATACGATTAAAATTAAAGTAGATTTACAATAAAATACCGGCGGATAGTCGATAATAACAAATGTTTCTTTGAAGGAATGAGATAGTACTTATGATTAGTGTATAAAAAAAGGAAAGAGAAGCTGTAACTTCCCTTTCCCAAACTTAAACTAAACATAAACTAACTAATTAATTAATCTCGCGATTAATTAATTAACTTTCATAAACTACTAATCTTTTCTTCCTTTGTATTTACTTAGAAGCAACTTGTTAAAGTCATCTTCCGCCGTTTTTAATTTTAGGACTTTCTTCGCGCCAATTACTGATCGTAAGTCAGATACCAGTTTTTTGCGCAAATTAAATATCTCTTCTTCCGCCGACTCAAGCTGGCTTAAATACAATTGTGCTTCTTTAGGTGTAAGTGCATCAATCCCTTTTTCTTCGAGTTTATTTGTCAGGGGACGAATTTTATTATACCTTATATCATATATCTTTTCTTCACAATTAAGATACATAGGCCAAAACTTCTGCGATTCGGCAGGAGTAAGTTTTAATGCACCCTCAATATGTGTTGATTTTAACGCTTTTAACTGATCTCTCCTGTCGGTTTGCCCATAGGCCAACATTGTAAAAAACAGGAAGAACAACATTACATGTCTGATCTTCATTATTTTATTCATATAAGTAAACATTTTCGCCAGCAAGATACTCTTCAATGGCCTCATCACTTATATTTACCGATTCCTGTAATTCGCTTACATCTTCAACATCGAGGTTTTGCAGCAATTCGTACGAGCTTATGTCAGCCTGGTAAGCAAAGTAATTTTCAATTGCTTTGTTGTCCGGCAGTGCAGGTTTTTTTGCAGCCTCATTTTTGTTAAGTATAAGCGATAATGACAGCACAAGCGCAGCCGCAGCAGAAGTAACCCATACAGGCCTTCTTTTGTAAAGCGGTATTACTTTTACTTCCTGCATAGGAAGGTTAAGCATTACCCTGTCGGCTAAGCTTTCAAAATAAGCGTCAGGAGCTTTAAATCCTGATTTTATATTTGGTCTGCTATCTAGTTTGAAATCGTTCATAGTGATTAGACTTAATTAATTTAAAAAGGTTTAATGGCTATTTATAAAATCTTCAATTTTTTTTACTGCATGGTGGTAGGATGCTTTTAAAGCCCCCACCGATGTTCCCAATATTTCTGATATTTCTTCATATTTAAGGTCTTCATAATATTTCATTTTAAATACTAACTGCTGTTTATCAGGTAGCGACATTATTGCCTGTTGAAGTTTTAACTCCATAGCATCACCTTCAAAATATTCATCTGCCTGAAGGTTTTGCAACGCTTTTTGTTGCACTTCTTCATTGCTGATATTATTTTTTTTCGCTTTAGAACTCACAAAGGTTATTGCCTCGTTGGTGGCAATACGATATACCCAGGAGAAGAGTTTACTTTCACCTTTAAAACTTTTAAGGTTCTGGAATACTTTAATAAACGTGTTTTGCAGTACATCATCTGTATCATCGTGATCTATCACGATGTTACGAATATGGCTATAGAGAGGCCGGCTGTATTGAGATACGAGCTGCCTAAACGCAATGTCCTGCGTTTTGGGATTTAGCAATGATGCTATAAAGGCCTTCTCGTCCTGCAACTTTGGTTAGTGTTTATTGTTGGACTAAAAATAAAGCAAAAGGTTTAATCTGCAATTTTTATAATTAAGTATTACAAGGTTTAACAAGGGTTTGAAGTTTAACTACAGCTTAATCACTCTTAATTTTATATAAACGTAGCAATGTTGTACTTTTGCGACTTTAAAATACATTATGATAAAGACTGTTATTTTTGATATGGATGGGGTTATTGTTGATACAGAGCCTGTTCACCACTATGCTTACCACCAGCACTTCAAACATTTAAATATAGATGTAACTGCCGAAATGTATGCTTCATTTACAGGTAACTCTACCAAAAATGTATACCAGCGCTTAAAAGAATCTTTTGAAATACTTGAGGAAGTAGAAGATCTTGTGCAGAAAAAACGCTCTCTTTTTAACGACGCTTTTGATGAGAAAGAAGATCTTGACCTTCTGCCGGGTGTGCGTGAGCTTATCGTTAATCTTTATGATAACGGCATACAATTAATATTGGCGTCATCAGCATCTAAAGTAACTATACAACGTGTATTTAACCGTTTTGGGCTTCATAAATATTTTACGCATATTGTAAGCGGAGAAGATTTTCCAAAGTCAAAACCGCATCCTGCTATCTTTGAACATGCTGCTTCGTTATCAGTAGCGCCTAAAGATGAATGTATCGTTATAGAAGATAGTACAAATGGTATCAAGGCCGCAAAAGCTGCCGGCATATACTGTGTTGGCTATATGAGTGAAAATTCAAAATTACAGGAATTGGCAGAAGCTGATATGGTTATCAATCATTTTAATGAGCTGGACGCTGATAAAGTTAAAAAATTAAACTAAAGATTTTGCCTTTGCTTGTTTAAGCGGAGGCAACTAAATTCTATTATGACAAAAGCAGTAATTTTCGACATGGATGGGGTAGTGGTGAACACTGAGCCAATTGGCTACCGTGCTAACCAAAAGCTATATAAAGCACTTAATATAAATGTATCTGATGAAGTATACGGTACATTTATCGGTAATTCTGATAAGATGATCGTTCAGAAACTGAAAGATTTATACACTATTCCGCTTACGCATGAAGAGCTACTTGATGAAAAATACAAGTATTACTTCGATGCTTTTGACAACGCTGAAGATCTTGAAATGCTTCCCGGAGTAAAAGATCTTATTATTGATCTGCATAAAAATGGAATGAAACTTTTATTAGCATCATCTGCGTCAAAAAGAAAAATTGAAAAAGTGTTTACACGTTTTGGTTTACACCAATATTTTGACTGTACTATTAGCGGCGAGGATTTTGAGGAGTCCAAACCGAATCCGGCTATATTTCTTGAGGCCGTAGCAAAATCAGGTTTTGAGAAAAATGAATGTATTGTTATTGAAGATAGTACCAATGGAATTAAAGCTGCGAATGCTGCCGGTATTTATTGTATTGGTTATAATAGCGGACATACTATGGGACAAGACACCTCTTTGGCAAATAAGGTAATCACCGATTTTGGCCAGGTTAATTTTGAAATAATAAGAGATATTCAGTAATAAAGAATTTTGACGCAATTGTCATACATCCATATTAGTTTTATATTTTTAAGGTATTATTTTCAACTATGGGAAATGCTTAATTTATAAGATGTTAGTTATGGATAAATTAGTACGTTCAATAAAGTTTCCGGTTTTATTTGATGTAGAAAAACTACAGAATGACCTTAAGAAGATTATAAGTACAGACTGGACTGATCATTATAATAAGAATGATTATTCGGGTAAGTGGACTTCTATAGCATTGATGTCGCAAACCGGAAAGGCAGATGCCATTTTTTCGTTGCCAAATAGTGATAAGAAACTTATTGCTACAGATGTTTTGAATTCCTGTTTATATTTTAAAGAGATACTTGATGGCTTTTTGTTTGAGAAAACAGCTGTAAGATTGTTACAACTAGCTGTCGGCGCAGAAATTAAACCGCATAGTGATCATTGTCTTGGTTATGAAGACGGTTCTTTCAGACTACACATTCCAATAATTACAAATAGTGATGTTGAGTTTATTTTAGATGGTACGCGCCTTATTATGAATGAGGGTGAGTGCTGGTATATTGATGCCAACTTTATACATTCTGTTGCAAACATGGGATCGCGTGATAGAATTCATCTTGTAATTGACGGTATCAGAAATAACTGGACAGACGCCATGTTTTATAATGAAGCTAAACAAGAGGAATTTATTAAACCTGCTCCGGTAATTACTGATGAACAAAAAAAGCTAATGATTGCAGAGTTACGCCTAATGAATACACCCACAGCAAATAAAATGATTGGTGAATTAGAGTAGCGTAAGCACTATTTTTCTAAAACGTAATTCTCAATTACCAAAATATCAAGTGCGGTAACTTCAAATAAATGAATAGCTTCTTCGGGAGTTTCAATCATTGGCATTCCTTTTTTGTTTAGGCTTGTGTTTAATAACACAGCAATTCCGCTTTGATTATAAAATTCAGTCAATAAGGCTGCAAAAAGAGGATTCCAGCTTGCCTCAACGGTCTGTACACGCGCAGATCCATTTTTATGTGTCACGTTTTTTAGCTTATCAATATATTCAGGTCGTGTTGCATCAACCAGAATCATATACGGACTGTTTCTACCCGCCTTAAAATAATCATCTACCTTGTCTTTTAATACAGCTGGCGCAAAGGGGCGAAAGTCTTCCCTGAATTTGATATCCCTGTTAATGTGATCTTTCATTCCCTCTATACCGGGATGCGCCAAAATACTCCTTCTACCTAAAGAGCGTGGACCAAACTCAGATCCTGACTGAAACCAGCCAATTGTTTTTCCGTGATTCAATTTCGCGGCACAATAGCGAAGCATCTCTTCACGATCATCAAAGATTTTTGGCTTGTATTTATCGTTTTCCGGCAGATTAAATGCAGTTTCTATACAAGTATCTGTGTATTCTTTACCAAAACAGGTACTTCCATCATGCTCAACCTTAGGCATTTTTAGATATTCCAACCAGCCATAATAAGCACATCCCAAAGCGAGGCCATTATCGGCAGCGGCGGGTTCAAAATAGATGTTTTTTGCAATACCACTATCTTCCAGTTTGGCATTTGCCACAGCATTTAAAGCTACACCGCCTGTATAACATAAATTTTCATGGGGAAATTGTTCCAAACGATTTTTAATGCATTGCAATACCGCTTTTTCTACCTGCGCCTGCGCCCAATAGGCAACATTAGCATAATAATCAAAGTTTTGCTTAAAGTATTCATAGCCCTGAAACGGATTTACAAATTGACTCTTCCAGTCATCGTTAACATACAGATTTCCATTAATAAATTCAAAGGCTTCAAAATTAAATATACCCGAATTTCCAAATGGTGCAAGTCCCATTAATTTTCCAACATCATCCATATCTCCAAAAACATAATTGCTGACAGCAGCATAAAAGCCGCCTATAGAGTGCTGTGTAGTTGGGAGTGAAAATAAGCTTTCTGTTGATTCAGCCATTTTACTAAAATCTTTTGATAGAGGAGTAAGTATTTGTCCATCAAAATGATAAAAACTGTCTTTTTCGCAAACCATTTGAATTTCATTCAGTACATCTTCTGAAATGGATTGTTTTTGCTCAGGGTGAAGTTCTATAAATTGATGTAGCGGACTTCCGCAGCCATCAATCACCATTACTGCGCATTCAGAGAAGGGAGACGTTCCTACAGCACTATAGGCATGCGCCAAATGATGGGAAATAGTAACGACATTAAGAAGTTCGTTTCCGGCAAAAATCCTTTTACCTTTATATTGGTTGCGTTCGGGAATTTCAAAATTAGCACATTGTACAACGAGTGAGATATCTTTTAGTTCAATACCCTCTGCATCCAGGCAATATTGAATAGCTAGTGTATCATTGCCTCCGTCATGCTTTATCCTGGTAAGGCGTTCTTTTTCAATACCAACACAAATCTTTCCGTCTTTTAACAGAACCGCTGAACCATTATGTGATAATCCGGTTCCTAAAATATAAATTGGAGAACTCATCTGAGAATACATTTTTGTAAATATATTGCGACAGAATATATTAATAGTAAGTATTTCTACCTGTTTATTTAACCGCTTCCTTATATACCCGCAAAGCACGTTCTCTGGCTTCTTTATGGTCTACAATTGGCCTGTAATCAAGGTCTTCAAATTCAGGAACCCATTTACGTATATATTTCAGGTCTTTATCAAATTTCTTAACCTGTTCGCTGGGATTAAAAATCCTGAAATAGGGAGCTGCATCTACGCCACTGCCTGCTGCCCATTGCCAGTTACCAATATTACTGGACTGCTCATAATCAAATAACTTTTCAGCAAAGTAAGCCTCTCCCCAACGCCAGTCAATTAATAGGTGTTTGCATAAAAAGCTTGCAACAACCATACGCACACGATTGTGCATCGTTCCTGTTGCATTTAGTTCCCGCATACCTGCATCTACGATAGGGTATCCTGTTTTTCCTTCGCACCACGCTTTGAACTCAGTTTCATTATTCCGCCATTTTATATCGTCATATTTAGGGCGGAAACTTTTTGTTACCGTTTCAGGGAAATGCCAAAGTATCTGCATGAAGAATTCGCGCCATATTAATTCATTAAGAAATGTTTCTTTACTGTTCTCCGAAGCTTTCTTAACAATTTCCCTGATACTTACGGCTCCAAATCGCAAATACGGACTAAGGTGTGATGTACCGTCAATTGCGGGAAAATCACGGGTGTCTTTATAATTTGTAATTACCGGACCGGAAAGATCAAAAGTTATAGGTTTGATTTTAGATTCAGTAAAACCAATATCATGTAAGCTTAAAAAAGGGTAGGAGTGAGATGCGATATTTTCAATTTTATTCTCTGAATGATGCATCCTTAGAGATTGTTTATGAAAGGCATCCTTCCACTTTTTCATATAAGGGGTGTATACAACATAAGGAGTTCCATCATCTTTCACGACCTGGTTTTTTTCGAATATAACCTGATCCTTAAATGTTTCAAAATCAATAGTATTATTCGCTAACAACTGATGTATTTGTTTATCCCTTTTTAAAGCATATGGCTCATAATCATGATTGGTATACACTGCTGTAATATCATGCTCTTTAAGTAATTGCGTGAAGATATTTTCAGGTTCGTCATGAAATACGGCCAATGACTTTTTATGCTTTTTAAGTTCGCTATTTAAATCGTCAAGAAGCTTATGTATAAATGATACGCGGGCATCATCTTTCGATAATTCAGCGAGTATATTTTTGTCAAAAATAAAAATTGGAAGCACATTGTCGTCAGCACTTAAAGCTTCAAAAAGTCCTGTATTATCTTTTAAACGCAAATCACGTCTAAACCAGAATATCGTCATATAAAAATATTATTTCATTTCACCAAAAAGCTCAATCAGCTTCTTTTCACGGAAGTCAAATATCTCCTTAAGTTTTGTTTTTACCAAAAAAGGATGTACTATTTTACCAAGAAAACCAAAGGGTAATTTGTAATGTACAATGTCTTCCATTTCTACGCCTCCGGGAATTTCTTTTAAAAAATGTTTATGATGCCAAAAGCTGTAAGGACCAAAACGCTGCTCGTCAACAAAATATTTCAGATTTTCTGCGTGTGTTATTTCAGTTACCCAACCAACTTTTATACCTAGTAAGGGAGTAACAGTATATTCAATTATTTGTCCGGGAAAAATCGACCTGTCATCACCGGATAAGGTTACAAATCCCATAGATGGCGGGGTAATTACGGCAAGGTTTTTGGGATCTGATAAAAAATCCCATGCCTGTTGTACGCTAATAGGTAGCTTTTGCGTTGTGTGTACAGAGTGTAGCATATTTTTGAAGTAAGGGGATTGCTAATAAAGTTAGCAAACGTACTTGATATTTGTAACTGTACGATGTTTATTTTTAATATTTTTTAACAATCGTACCACCTTTAATGATTAATTTCGCAGTAACAAACTATATAAAAAATAACAAAAATTTTATGAGAAAAATATTCATTACCGCCGCATTTGTGCTGGCATTTATGGTGAATGGTTCGGCGCAAGTTGTAACACCACAGGCAAGTCCTAAGGCAGTTATAGAACAAACTGTAGGTTTAACAGATGTTAAGATCGAGTACTCTCGACCTAGTTCTAAAGGAAGATCTGTTTACGGAGAACTTGTTCCTTTTGGTAGAATGTGGAGAACAGGTGCTAATGCCAACACTATTGTGTCTTTTAGCAATGATGTTGTAATTGGCGGTAAAAAGCTTCCTGCAGGTCATTATGCGCTTTACAGCCAGCCGAAAGCTGATAGCTGGGATGTGATTTTTTATGACGACACCAATAACTGGGGTCTTCCTGAAAAATATGATGATAAAAAAGAAGTATTAAGAACAACTGTTAAACCGGAATTCCTTAGCCGTAATGTAGAAACACTTACTATAGGAATCAATAACCTTGATAACGACTATGGTTTCCTTGAAATTGCATGGGAAAAAACTATGGTAGCTGTTAAGTTTGAAGTACCAACTAAAGCTACAGCAATGAAAAGTATAGAGACAGCAATGGCAGGCCCATCTGCTAACGATTTATTCTCTGCGGCACAGTATTACTATCAGTCTAATGGGGATCAGACGAAAGCTTTAGCATGGATCAACCAGTCTGTTGCTAAATTCGGACAAGAGCCTCCATTTTATATCTTAAGACAAAAATCGCTTATACAGGCTAAAATGGGAGATAAAAAAGGTGCAATCGAAACCGCTAAACTTTCTTTGGCAGCAGCCGAAAAAGCTCAGAATAACGATTACGTTAAAATGAACAAAGATTCAATCCAGGAATGGAGTAAAAAATAATTAGCGCATTGCTATGAAAAGAGAAGGCTGCCTGTAATGGGCAGCCTTTTTGTGTTTTATCATTGTCTTATTCTGTTTCCTGAGTAACAACAGGAGCTTTAGTATTTCCAATAAACACCTGAAGTATAAGCGCCAGGATTATAGTCATAGCTGCACCTACAACGTTTAGCCATAAGTAACTCATTATTTCCATCTTATATATAACGATAACTACAGACTGGGTAACAATCGCACTCCAGAATATAGCTTCTGCCTTTACGTATTTTATGTAGAATGCCACGAGGAAAATACCTAACACTGTACCGTAGAATATAGACCCTATAATGTTTACCATTTGTATCAGGTTATCAAACAACGATCCGATACAGGCAAATAGTATAGCTATTACACCCCAAATAAGCGTAAACATTTTGGTAGCATCCACAAAGTGTTTTTCATCTTTTTCCCCTTTAACGTGGCGCATATAGATGTCTATAGTTGTCGTTGAAGCTAAAGCATTAAGACCTGATGCCGAAGAAGACATTGCTGCAGATATAATTACTGCCAACAGTAAACCTATAAGACCTTTAGGTAAGAAATTAAGTATAAAGTACAGAAAAACATAATCTTTATCGTTGGTTTCTGCGGTAGCGTCGGCTTTACTAATAAGCTCTTTAGCCTGATCCCGTAAATCTTTCTCCCTCGTATTAAGGGCTATCATTTTATTATGAAGCTCTTTGTTATCGTAGTCTTTACTAAGCTGGTCTACATACAGCATGCTTATTTCTTTTTTCTCTTCTGCTACAACATCAAGTTGTTTTTCCAGATTATAGTAAGGCTCTTTATACTGTGAGTTCTCAATGATCTTTGTATTGTTCGGATTAAAATGTAATGGTGCCGAATGGAATTGGAAGAAAACAAATACCATAACGCCTATCAAAAGGATAAAAAATTGCATAGGTACCTTTAAAAGACCGTTCATTATTAATCCCATTTGGCTTTCACGAACCGACTTACCAGATAGATAACGCTGCACTTGAGACTGGTCTGTACCAAAATAGGCAAGGGCTAAAAAGAAACCTCCTGCAATACCACTCCAGATTGTATATCGTTTTTCCGGATCGAAAGAGAAATCTATAATATTTAGTTTTTCGTTCGCACCCGCAATATGCATCGCATTGTTAAAATTAAGCTCTTCCGGCAGGTATTGCATAATTATAAAGAATGTAATTGCCATACCAGTAAATATCACGAACATCTGTTGCTTGTGGGTTACATTTACAGCTTTAGTGCCGCCGGAAACTGTATAAATGATAATCATTACCCCTATAACAACATTCATAAGGTTAAGATTCCATCCTAACAATGACGATAAAATAATAGCCGGGGCATAAATTGTAAAACCCGTTCCAAGACCACGCTGCACTAAAAAGATAAGTGCCGCAAGTGAACGCGTCTTTACGTCAAAACGTTGCTCAAGATATTCGTACGCTGTATAAACTTTTAATCTATGATAGATTGGAATAAATGTGATGCATATTACCACCATTGCCAGTGGCAAACCAAAGTAGAATTGCACGAAACCCATACCGTCATGGTAGGCTTGTCCCGGTGTAGAAAGAAACGTAATAGCACTGGCCTGTGTAGCCATAACAGATAAACCCACAGTCCACCATGGGGTCTCGTTATTGCCACGAATATATTCGTTTACGTTTTTGCTGCCTTTAGTCCGTAGTGCGCCATAGGCAACAATGAACAGTAGGGTAGCGGATAGGATAATCCAGTCTAATAACTGCATACTAGTAAATTTGCATTATAAAATAGAACAGCACTATGTAAATGATGTTGAGCAATAGTACCAGCGAGTAGCTCTTTTTCCATCGTGTCGGATTATCTTTCATGTGCGTTTATTTTTGGGTTCTGTATAAGACTCTTTTCTTCTTGTTTTGTTACAGGTTATTTTCCTGCACCAATAAGGTTAGCCATAATTCTGTAAGCTCCTGATACACCTTCCGGTAATTCACGGAAAAAGCTTAGCCCTGTATATATGTAATATCCTTTTCCATGTTTAGCTACTAGTAATCCGCCTTTTTTCGCGTCTTCTCCTTTATCGTTAGAACTAAATATTGGTGTAAACTCTTTTCCCCATTCATCAGGATAATACAATCCCTGTTCCTGCACCCATCCCTTAAAATCCTTTTCCGTTATTCTATTAGGGTAATTAAGCACCGGATTTTTAGGATCTAGAAAAGTAACAGTGGCATCTTCTTCTGTAACCCTGTCTCTTGATATCCTTAATGGAAAAGGAGCAATATCTCTTGTTACCAGATCTCCGGTTGTATTATACTGTACAACCATAGTACCTCCATTGGCTACATAGTCAAACAGTATTTGTTGTTTAAATACAAGAGCGTCAAGAACATTATAAGCACGGATACCTACAACAACAGCATCAAAAGTTTTAATATATTCAGGTGTAATCGCGTCAGACTTAACAAGCGTTACATTGTAGCCCATTTGCTTAAGGCTTTCAGGAATGTTATCTCCGGCACCCATTACATATGCGATATTTTGTCCTGCAATTTTCAGGTCTGCTTTTGTAAACTTAGCCGTAGAAGGCATTAGTACCTGCTGTAAAGCAATGTGCGGATAATCTACAATGATCTGTTCCCTGTCAAAATCCTCTCCATTTATAGTTGCAATACTTTTCGCTGTAGCTTCAGAAGAACTGTCAGGAGGTGTAACTTCAAATGTAACTATGGTTTCACTGCCTTTTCGTGTTAAGTCAAACGGAATAGAAGAAGGAGTAACTTTCCATCCTGATGGGAGTTCAAGCCTTATATTTCCTTTAGCGTTATCTTTACCAGCTTTAATTTTAACGCTGGAAAGCTGTTTCTTATTATCTTTAAATAACTGAACCTTGTTAAGTATACGTGTTGTTACAGCAGGAATAATATCAAGAGGCTGATAAACTTCCCCAGCTACAGGATCGTTGTATTTGTAAGCGATAGTACGTTCAAAAGGAATATCTGTTCCATCAATATTAACAACAAAAACAGCCGACATTTGCCTGATGATATCGGGAAGACCTATTTTTTGCAGATCGTCAACTTTATACATCCCTGTATCTCCTTTTTCGGTAAGCCAGTAAGGTGAAGTATAATCTGCCGTTTTTGGCACAACTGCATCAATTGTATTTTCTACACCAATATTGTTAGGCAGTTGTATATTCTGATTTATAGTTTTTTGTTCAGGAAAAAGTGTAACCGATTGCAATTTCATCGGGACGCTGCTACGATTAGTCGCTTCATATCTTATTTTGAGATCGCTACCGGGAGTAACAGACTGAACTTCTGTAACTGCTTCAAGATATAGCCCGCTGCATCCGGCAATAATTTCACTAACTTCTTTCAGTTTAATAGTTTTCCAGTGTTCGTCCTCAAGTTTTGTTATCGCTATGTATACCTTTATCAATTCAGGAACAGACGCAGCAGGATTGGCAAAATCAAAATGCTTAATGATAACTGTTACTGCATCGCCAATGGCTTTACCACCTTTAACACGATTCCATGACGTATCTATACCTTCAAAAAGGTTTTGTTTATCTTTAAGATTATCCCCCTTAATAAGTTCCAGGTACTCCATATCATCACCACGAACACCTGTAGAACCAAATCCCTGTGATTTGTGTTTGCTACGGCTAAGTGCTGCTATTTCCTGGTTAGATACACCGAGGGTAGGGAAGTAGGTACCCGTCTGCAGGTTGATATATCTTGTTTTATCAACCTTATCAAATTTATCTTTTCCTCCGAAAAACCACCACGAAACGTTGAACATTACCCGTTTAGCCTGCCATGTTTTGGTGAATTTCAGTTGGTTTGGCTCATAATTAGGATCTGCCGCCAGCGTATACGCATCCTGCGTAAGCATTGCAGATGATGTGTGATGCCCATGCGTTGTACCGGGAGAACGGTGGTCGAATCTGTTGATGATAATATCCGGCTGAAATTTCCTGATAACCCATACCATATCCTGCAACACCTTTTCTTTATCCCAAATCTGAAGTGTTTCATTTGGTACTTTAGAAAAACCAAAATCGTTGGCACGGCTAAAGAACTGCTCCCCACCATCAATTTTACGTGCCTCTATAAGTTCCTGCGTGCGAATTACACCAAGTAATTCCCTCAATTCTAATCCTATTAGGTTTTGCCCGCCATCACCACGTGTTAATGATAGATAGCCGGTTCTTGCTTTCACGTCATTCGCCAGATAGGATATAAGCCTTGTGTTTTCATCATCGGGATGAGCAGCTAAATAAAGGGCTGTACCCAGAAAGTTCAACTTTTCAAGTTTGTTATATAGTTCAGAGGATTTTGGCTTTTGCTGTTGTGCAAAACCCAATGCGTAACCAAATAGAAAAAGGTATAATAGTTTTTTTTGCATGGAATGTTAGTCGTAAAATTCTTTATCCTCCTGTTTTAGAGGCACAATGCTCACGCCCTTTTGTAGCAGGAGGCTGTTAGGATAGGTAATAAGTTCGCCATCCCTGGTTCTTAAAATAGTATGAAAAGCCTTTATGTCTTCAATCTGGGCTTCTATAGGAAAATCTTTATCATGAACTTTAATTACATCACCAATGCGGAACGGAAAGCTAAAAAACAATATAATTCCTGATGTAATATTGCTAAGTATAGACCATTGTGCAAAAAAGGCAACACCAATAATAGTTAATATACCTCCCAGATATTGAAACAGATTTTCTGCTTTTAATCCCCAGACAGCAATTATAATCACGATATATACCGCCATCATGAAGAAGTCGATATATTTAGATATAAGGTTAGTACGATGTTCAGACAGGTGAGAAGCACGTGCGTAACGCTTTATAAGCTTTTTAATAATTACGCTAAGAATTATAAATACTGCCGTTGTTATAAGTGTACCTATAATCTCACTGTATACTTCCTGAATCATATATTATGCTTTTAACGTAAATTTTAGCAGATGCTGATAAACTTTATCTACTGGAAGACCTACCACATTAGCATAAGAACCTTCAATTCTGGCTATTGCAACAAGACCTATCCATTCCTGTATACCGTAGGAACCAGCTTTATCATAAGGCTGGTACTTGTCAAGGTAATAGTTTATCTCATCGTCTGACAACGGATTAAATGTAACACGCGTCGTCTCATTAAATGTTTCGCTATTGCCTGCATTTTTAATACATACAGATGTAATAACCTCATGTGTCTTGCCGGAAAGTGACTTTATCATGGTAAAAGCGTCCTCTTTATCTTTAGGTTTGCCAAGTGCCCTATTTTCGTGCCATACTATTGTATCGCTGGTAATAAGTATTTCGTCATCAGAAAGGGATTCACTTAAAGCTGCTGCTTTAAGTTCAGCCAGATAATCTGTTATTTCGGCGCCTTGTAAAGTATCGGGATAAATTTCGTCTACCTCTTTAAGGCGAATTTCAAAATCAGCATCCAGTTCCCTTAAAAACTGCTGTCTGCGGGGTGATCCCGATGCAAGTACAATTTTAAAACCTTTTAATTTTTCTTTAAGCATGATTCTGAATATTATAGGTTATTACAGCAACAGATGCCGCTGCAAAAAATAGTACTGCTTTTAAAACAACCTCTAAAGTTGTAAATTCTTTCTTTGCTTTAGCTGACCATATATTAATAAGAAAATATACTAACGGCCCCAGTACTAATAATAGAATGAAGCCCATGGCCCACACCAGTTCTTTTAAATAAGTGTTTATATAATAAAGAAGCATACCTACGGCAATTATTCCAAAAGCAAAAGCGACTTTCGCAGCACGCGCTTTACCAATAGCTATCGGTAGTGTATTTAATCCTGCATTATAATCATCATCCGTATTTTTAAGATCATTTACCAATGTTATAAGAAATCCTGTAACGACACCAAAAATCGCATAATCTGCAATTAGCCTGAATATAACTGAAAGTTCGTGTGTTGTTGACGTCCCACCGACAACAGGATAAATGGCAAATATTCCTATAATCATAATACTCAGACCTATAATAAAAGCAATAGCAATATTACCAAGTAATAGACTATTTCTTAGGTTGGTGGAATAAAAATATAAAGTTCCGACAGGAATTGCAAATGCTATCATAAAGCTGGATCTTCCAATTGAATTTGCAATAAAGTAACCAATTATAAGCCCTCCTATAGTTAGTGCACCGTAGATATAATAAGCTGCAGACTCACTTAGTCCGTATTGGGCACTTCCATTTGCTGTAATATTATTAATTAGAAAGCCGCCGGCCGCAATCAGTACAGAAGCAAAAACTAAAAGTATATAATTAGTACTACTAAGGGATAGATTTAGTCCCGGCTGTTGGTTTAAAAAACCATATTTAAAAATAAATTGAGCAAAAGCCAGTATGATTAGGTTTTCGAAACCTATTAGTTTTAAGAATTTCATTCAGAATAATTAATGATTCAAATTAAAAGCACAACTCGTTATTTACTGTTAATCGTAACGGGCATTAAAATGTTCCATCCATTTGCCCTGCACTTTCATAACCTGTTCAATAACATCTCTTACGCAACCTGTACCTCCATTTTTATGCGATATGTACCTACTAATCTCTTTAATTTCCGGAGCTGCATCCTGAGGACAAGTAGGCAACCCAACGAGTTTCATAACATGGTAATCCGGGATGTCGTCTCCCATGTATAACACTTGCCCAGGGTTAATATTGTAGATATCTGTAAATTCGTCAAATGTTTCAACTTTGTTAGGAACACCAAGATAAATGTCGGTAATACCAAGATTTCTAAGTCTAATACGTACACCCTCATTCAATCCCCCGGAAATAATACATACAGTATAGCCATTTTCAACCGCAGCTTTCATAGCATAGCCGTCACGTATGTTCATATTGCGAAGCATTTCTCCGGTAGGAGTTACATGTATGCTGCCATCGGTAAGTACTCCATCCACATCAAAAATAAATGTGGTAATATCATTCATTAGTTCTTTATAGCTTTTAGCCATGTGTTCTTTGTATAGATTGTGTTAATAAGGTATATATTGCTTTTTGATTGTCATCTGTAATAAAGTCCAGATGCCTTTGTATCGTTGTTTTATCATTCCTTCGCGCCGGACCTGTCTGTGCCTGTTCAGGTGTAAGAGTTTTTATCTTATCTGCTGTTTCCTGTATCAGAGGCCTCAATATGTCGAACGGAATCTTGTTTTCGTTACAAACATCATTGCCAATTTTATAAAGATGATTGGTGAAATTGTTTACAAAGACTGCTCCCACATGCAATGCCTGACGTTGTTTGGTATCAATACTGTAAACTTGAGAAGAGATGCTTTGTGCTAGTTTATCAAGTATTTGATAGTCTATATCCTGTTCGCTCTCAAGACAAACGGGAATAGTATTAAAATCGACTTCCTTTGATTTAGAGAAAGTTTGTAACGGATAGAAAACGCCTCTGCGATTCTTACTATCAATATGCTCCATACCGGTACTACCTGATGTATGCACTACAAGCCTGTCGGCAAAAGGTAGTTGCGAGGAAACTTCAGTTATGGCATCATCGCTGACAGATATGATATAAATATCCGCTTCCGAAAGACTACTGATATCACTAGTAATCTGACTTGTCTCTAGCAGATGCGATAGATTTTTAGGGGTACGCGCATAAGCCTGCACCAACTGAGCTTTCTCCGATTTTTGAAAAGCTTTTATAAGGTGCTGCGCTACGTTTCCCGAACCTATTATGACTACTTTTAACATGGTCGCTAAATTAGTAAAAAAGTTTCAGGTATTAGGGAAGGGTAGGGTATGTAAAATGACGTATTCAATTCGTCATAATAGATTTTAATAATTGCTATTTACATCAAAAAGCAGAAAGTGCAACATTTCTTTATTAAATATTAATTATCAATAGTTTATGATTCTAATATTACACATTTCAAAAAACAGGATCGGAAGCAAAAAGTGCAATATTAAAAAAGGCGGCTTACTACTGTAAACCGCCTTGTAAATTTTATTTTATCCATGAGTTGTCGCTCGAATCGACATCGGGAAGGAATCTTCCCGGATCAATATCAATCGCTTTCACTTTTTTAGGAGAATTCAGTAAATAATCCCACTCATTTGTCCTTTGCCATATCTCTACAGGTAGTGTTTTTATCTCTTTAGTGTCGTCTTCATAAACAACTTTAAATACTACCGGCATAGGTACTTCGCCTTTATTTACGAAAGTTATAACGGCAGAATCAGGATTCTGAACCACATTCGTAACTCCTAAATCGATGTTGCCATTGCCAACAAACCAGCCTTTCCAGAACCAGTTAAGGTTTTCACCGACACCGTTATCCATTGCATTAAAGAAATCAGACGGTTGAGGATGTTTGTAGGCCCATGCTTTGATATATGCCTTAAAAGCATTATCAAAACGTTCGGCATCGAGTATATATTCGCGAAGCAGTATAAGTCCTGTTGCAGGTTTAGAGTAGGCTGTATAACCAAGATTCATTGGCCTTGCGATATCCGGGTAAGTACTTATGCTTTCCCTTTGTTTAGACCTGAACCAAAAAACACCATTACGGCCTTTTGCAGCAGTTGAAGGATATTCACCATTATTAAAAGCAAGGGTACTGTAATGGTTAATGAACGTATTAAAACCCTCGTCCATCCATGCATAGCGGCGCTCATTAGAGCCAACGATCATTGGGAACCAGTTGTGACCAAATTCATGATCAGTTACGCCCCAAAGATCCTCACCACGGCTTGATGCATGGCAAAAAGAAACGCCGGGATACTCCATGCCACCAACGTTTGACGCTACATTTACTGCATTAGGGTAGGGATATTCAAACCATTTAGCAGAATAATGCTCTATTGATGCTTTGGTATATTCTGTTGAACGTCCCCACGCACTTGTTCCGTCACTTTCCTTTGTGTAAACCGATTGTGCCAATGCTTTTTTTCCGCTTGGCAGGTTAATTTTAGCAGCGTCCCAAATAAATCCTTTAGACATTGCAAATGCAATATCGCGGCTATTCTTCATTTTAAAGTGCCATGTAGATTTTCCGTTTTGCACAGGCCTGGTTAGTTTCGTATTGCCAACTTCGTTAGGAGCAATAAGGTAAACTGTCTTATCACTTTGGGAAGCTTTATCTAAACGGCTGATAAGTTCTTTGGTAAGTACCTCTTTAGCATTTACTAATTCACCCGATCCAACAACTATATAATCATAAGGAAGGGTAACTTTATAATCAAAATCACCATATTCAACATAAAATTCACCTGCGCCCAGATAAGGTTCAGTATTCCATCCTGTTACATCATCAAAAACACAGGCTCTGGGATACCATTGTGCCATTGAATATACTATACCGCTTTTGGTTTTAAGCTGACCCATCCTGTCCATCCCTTCCTCAGGAATTTTGAATTCAAAATTCATTGAAACAGTCGCAGTACCGCCTTTGGCAGGAATAGGTTCGTTAAGTAGAACCTGCATCCTCGTATCTGTAATAATGAATTTAGATGAAGCATCTCCTTTTACCTTTGCCGAAAGGTTACTAATTTTAAAGCCACCGTCGGTATCGCCTGCATAACGGTTCATGCCATTTATAGGAGTAGTAAGTGTACCTCTCGAATCTGCAGTGAAACGGTTTTGCTCTACATACATCCATATATAGGTAAGTTCCTCAGGGCTGTTATTACGATAGGTCATAACAAGTTTACCCTTTAGGGTATTCGTTGTATCATCAAATTCGGCTTCAATTGCATAGTCGGCTTTGTTTTGCCAGTATTCCGGTCCGGGTACACCCGATGCAGAACGGTAACTGTTACCACGTCGGTACATGACATCGTCAAATTTCGACTGGTTATTCGGTATAACTTCCTGTGCAAAAGATGTCAATCCACTCAGGCACAAGAGTAAAAATAATTTGGGTGTCTTCATTAATGTTTAGGGTTAGTTAGGGTACTAATAAATTGGGTTGACTGTAATCGTCAAATATACCTAACTTAACTTTATATAAAAAATTATTTACAACTGAGAATTACTCAATTTTTGTAATTAAATAGGGGCTTAAAATGAAGTTTTGAGTACTTTTGCATCAATTTACAAAAACAACTTCCGTACACATGGATAAAATTATATCGTTCTTTTCATCAACCCGTTTAATGGCAGTTCTTTTTATCGTTTTTGCCTTTGCAATGGGGATAGGTACTTTTATAGAAGATGCCTACAATACAGATACTGCGCGCATTTATATTTACAACGCAAAATGGTTTGAAGCCATAATGCTTTTATTTGTAATTAACTTTTTTGGTAACATTAAACGTTACCAACTTAACAAAAAAGAAAAGTGGGCCACTTTACTACTTCACCTTTCATTCATCTTTATAATTATTGGTGCTTTTGTTACCCGTTATATTAGCTTTGAAGGCATGATGCCAATAAGGGAAGGCGCTACCGAAAGCCGTTTTTATTCTGATAAAACATACCTTACCGTTTTTGTAGATGGTGAGCATGAGGGTGAAATTCGAAGAAAAACTTTTGAAGAAAACCTTTTACTATCTCCTGCTGCAAACAATAATTTTACTATATCTGAAGAGTTTAGCGGTACTCCATTTGAAATTAAATATAAAGATTTCAAACTGGGAGCCAAAGAAACCATTGTTGAAGACCCTAAAGGAATTTACTATATTAAACTTGTTGAAGCCGGTGATGGAGGCCGTCATGAACATTACCTGAAAGAAGGCGAAGTACAAAATATCCATAATATTCTTTTCGCTTTTAATGTACCTACAGAAGGTGCTATTAATATAGGGTTTAAAGATGGTAAGTATACCATTAAAACTCCATTTGAAGGAGATTACATGCGAATGGCAGATCAAATGAAAGGCAGTGTAGCTAAAGATACAACTCAACCTTTGGTAATGCGCTCGCTATATAATGTTGCTAATGCACGATTTGTTTTTCCTGAGCCTGCGATACGAGGCAAGGTAGATTATATTTCTAACAACGACTATAAAACAAAAGAAGAGTCGGCTCTTACTTTAGTTGTGAAATCAGAAGGTCAGGAGCATGAGGTTACATTACGAGGTGGCAAATCTCAAATGGGAGTGCCACAATCATTCAAGCTTGGTAAATTGGAATATACACTTATATACGGAAGCAAAACGTATGAATTGCCATTTGCAATAAAAGTGAATGATTTTATAGCTAACAAATATCCCGGAACTGAATCTAGTTATGAGTCATTTGAAAGTAAAGTAACTATTGAGGATAAAGAAGAAGGTAAAAATTTTGATGCTAGAATCTATATGAATAACGTTCTTGACTACAGAGGGTACCGTTTCTTCCAGGCTGGTTTTGATCAGGACGAACTAGGAACAAAGCTTTCGGTTAACCATGATTTCTATGGAACATGGATAACGTACATTGGTTATTTCCTTTTATACATAGGCCTTATGGCAATATTATTTGATAAAAATACCCGTTTTGGCGACCTGAAACGTAAGCTTGAAAAAGTAAAAGCTAAGAAGGCAACATTATCTGCTATTGCATTATTTTTCTTTGCGTTTGCAGGATATTCTCAAAACCATATGCATGAGCAGCCTACGCAAAAGCAAATGGATTCCCTTATTCAAAAGTACAAGGTAAGCGATGAGCACGCTGCTAAATTTGGACGATTGATAATCCAGGATGCAGGGGGAAGGATGAAGCCGGTTAATACCTTCTCTTCTGAACTTTTACGTAAAGTAAGTAAAAGCGATACGTACAACGGATTAAATTCTGATCAGGTATTTATGTCGATGCTTATGATGGACCAGATGTGGTTTAGTGTTCCGATTATAGAATTGAAGCGTGGTAATGACAGTTTACGAATTGTTGCGGGCCTTGATAAGGAAGCTGAATTCGCATCTTTATCTAACTTCTTTGATGCGCAGGGTAACTATAAATTATCTAATATACTACAGAGGGCACATCGCGAAAAAGAACCTACACAGTTTGAAAAAGATTATATAAATATTGATAAAAGGGTAAATCTTTTATACTCTGCACTTACAGGACAGATACTGAAAGTATATCCTGTACCAAACGACAAAGGCAATAAATGGGTTTCTTATCTTGAAATACCGCAAATTAAAAACGCCGAGCTGGATAAGATTAAAAATGTACTTCCTTTTTATCTTCAGGCAGTAGGAGAGGCGACTCAAAAAGGTGACTATAAATTATCGGATAGCCTTCTTGAAGGGCTTATAAAATACCAGCATAAATATGGCGGCAGCATTATGCCGAATGACGATAAAGTAAATGCCGAGATAATATATAACAAGTATGATATCTTTAAAAAGCTATTTTCGTATTACATCTATGCGGGTACTTTAATGTTCCTGTTCGTTATTATCAAAATATTCAACTCACGTAAATGGGTTACCTATACAGTTAAAACATTCCATGGAGTTATTGCACTACTATTTGTGCTTCATACCTTAGGCTTAATTGCACGTTGGTACATATCAGGCCACGCACCATGGAGTAATGCTTACGAATCGGTAATTTATGTTGCATGGGCTACTATGTTTTTTGGCCTTGCATTTGGACGAAAATCTTCACTTACAGTTGCCTCTACATCTTTCGTAGCCGCAATGGTGCTTATGGTAGCGCATTGGAACTGGACTGACCCGGAAATTGGTAACCTTGTACCCGTACTAAATTCGTATTGGTTAATGATTCACGTTGCTGTAATTGTTGGTAGCTACGGTCCGTTTACACTAGGTATGGTACTCGGACTTGTATCACTTATTCTTATGTTGTTTACCAACAAGAATAATAAAGCCAAAATGGATCTGAATATACAGGAGCTTACTTATATAAACGAAATGGCACTTACAGTAGGTTTGGTGATGTTATCTATAGGTAACTTCCTTGGTGGGCAATGGGCGAATGAGAGTTGGGGTCGTTACTGGGGCTGGGATCCTAAAGAAACATGGGCACTGGTAAGCATTATGGTATATGCCTTTGTAATACATATGCGTTTTGTACCGGCACTAAGAGGTAAATGGATATTCAACTTCTTTAGTGTGCTGGCATTTGCTTCTATACTTATGACTTATTTTGGGGTTAACTTCTATCTAACCGGATTGCACTCGTATGCAAGCGGAGAGGTAAGAACTCCAATATATTTCTTATATATGGCGCTTATCGTCCTGGCAATAGGAGTCCTTTCATATATCCAGTACAAGAAGCATTTTAAAAAGCAGGTTAAGAAGTAATTTTTCGTAATTTTATATAAATAAAAAAATCAACGATGAAAAAATTTGCAATAGCAGTAATGGGTTTAGCTCTTTTGTGTAGCTGCCAGAATCAGGCACAGACCAAGGCCGCTAAAACAACAAAACAAACAAACAAGACTATGTCAGCATCCAATATATATCATTTTAAAGTAACCGATCTTTACGGTAAGGAATTTGATTTCGCTTCTTTAAAAGGCAAGAAAATCATTATTGTAAATACGGCATCTAAATGCGGACTTACACCGCAATATAAAGATCTTGAAGCTATCTATAAAGAATACAAGGACAAGAATTTGGTTATAATTGGTTTCCCTGCAAATAACTTTGCATCCCAGGAACCGGGCACCAATAAAGAAATCGCTGAGTTCTGTGAAATGAATTACGGTGTGACATTCCCAATGATGGATAAGATATCTGTTAAAGGAGATGATATGGCTCCGATTTACCAGTTCCTTACTCAAAAAAGTAAAAACGGCTTACAGGATAGCGAGGTAGAATGGAACTTCCAGAAATACCTTATCAACGAGAATGGCCAGCTTGAAAAAGTAATAAGTCCACGTACGCTACCAACAGATCCTGAAATTGTTAACTGGATCAAAGCTTAATATTTTCAGAGCAGGGGTCAGGGTTATAAAATCCTGACCCCTGACTACTTAAACTCCAAAAAATGATCTACCCTAAAATACCTTTAGCGCAAAGCATATTAGAAATATGCCTGGCTAAAGGAGTTACTGATATTGTAATATCTCCCGGTTCACGTAATGCCCCGTTGACGATTGGTTTTGCTAACAACCCTAATTTTAATTGCTATAGTATCGCTGACGAACGTTGTGCTGCATTTTTTGCTACGGGTATGGCACAACAGCTTAAAAAGCCTGTTGCTGTGGTTTGTACATCGGGGTCTGCATTGCTGAATTATTATCCGGCTGTGGCCGAAGCCTTTTACAGCCAGATTCCATTGATCGTTATTTCTGCTGACAGGCCGCATGACAAGATTGACATAGGGGATGGGCAGACTATACGCCAGGAGAATGTATATGCCAATCACATACTTTTTAATGCAAATTTACATGAGGATGCATCAGATGAAAATGACAGGCTTATAAACGAAGCTATAAATGTTGCATCGTTACAAAAAGGCCCCGTGCACATTAACGCACCGTTTGAAGAGCCATTGTATGAAACAGTGACTGAGCTTTCAGTACAGTCACAGGTATTTGATATTTTAATTGAAAAAGAGTCGGAAATAGAAGATCTTACACCGTATATCAGTAAATGGAATACCGTTAAAAAGAAGTTGATATTAGTTGGGGTTAACAATCCTGACAGCATTGATACTACAATTATTGAGCAACTTGCCAATGATCCTTCGGTAACTGTAATGGTAGAGACTACCTCAAACCTGCATCATGCTACTTTTCTAAACAGCATAGACACTATAATTACGCCTTTTACCCATGACGATTTTGAAGCCTACAGACCGGAAATACTAATCACATTTGGTGGCATGGTAGTTTCTAAACGTGTAAAGGCCTGGCTGCGCAAATATAGCCCTGCTGAACACTGGCATATCGATACACTCAGAGCCTACGATACTTTTGGAGCACTTACCAAACATTTTAAAGTTGAGCCAAATAAATTCCTAAATGAATTTCTTCCTGAAACAATAGCTGTAGAAAGTGGTTACCACACTATGGCACAGGAACTCAATACTTTCAGGAGAGTAAAACATGACGAATATCTGGCAAAGATCCCGTTCTCAGATTTTAAAGCTTTTGAAATTATTTTGCCGCAACTTCCCGATAATTCACAGTTACAGATAAGTAACAGCTCTGCAATACGTTATCTCCAGTTATTTGATGTAAAGGAATCGGTAGAAGTATTCTGTAACAGAGGTACCAGTGGTATCGACGGAAGTAGTTCAACAGCAGTTGGAGCCGCTGTAGGAAGCGGAAAGGAAACTGTGCTTATAACAGGTGATGTCAGCTTTTTATATGACAGTAATGCGTTGTGGAATAACTACATTCCAAAAGACTTTAAGATCATAGTGATAAACAATGGCGGAGGCGGTATTTTCAGAATATTGCCGGGGCATAACGAAACCCCTGTATTTAATACATATTTTGAAACCGCACACCATTTAAACGCAGTGCATCTTGCGAAAATGTATGGCTTCAGTTATCAAACGGCATCTGATGAGGCAAGTCTTAAAACTGAATTATATACATTTATTCAGAAAAGCGGTCAGCCAAAAATTTTGGAAGTGTTTACACCAATGCTGGAAAATGATAAGATATTATTACAGTATTTTAAGGAGTTGCTATAGATGGGTTTTCATCCATCCATAGCACTCTTATTGAGTTAAAGTAATCACTCTCAAAAGAAATGGTTCGAATCTCGTCTATTTTAAATTCACAATCATATTCGTCGTCAACTTCACCTTTTTTATCTATAAAATCGATTATCAGTATGTTATCTATAACACTTTTAATTCTACCAAAAAATACGGCAGCTTCCTCGTCATCCTGAAACTCAAAAAGGCCAAACTTATTTTGCGACCATTTTAAAAGTTCAATAGTGTCAGCAAATATAAAATCATCAGCACCATTAATAATTGTGCCTTTAAGTGTCAACACTTTTTCGATAATTCTTTCCTCCGTAGAGTTTATCCTTTTTTTGATAAACTTTTTATTGTAAAGTTTATATCCATCTAAAACATAATCAACAGGAATATGTTTAACGAGTAGCCAGTCATGATTTTCAGATAGGGTAACGCCGGTTTGTAATTCTTCCCAGCCGTCAACCTCAAAAGATTCAACATTCATAAAATCCAATTTATTATCCAAATATATATAATCTCCTAAATATGCAAAGTGTTCAGCTCATTATAAAATCGGATTAATTATATCTTCGTACCTTTACGCCAGAAATTTATACGAATGATTGAAATAGGAAAATACAATACGCTTAAGATAGTTAGGGATACACAGGTGGGGCTTTATCTTAGCGACGGAAAAGAAGATATATTATTACCCAATAAATATGTTCCCAATGAATTTGAGATAGGTGAAGAACTTATCGTTTTTGTTTATCTGGATCAGGAAGAACGCCCTGTTGCTACTACATTGGAGCCTTATATTTACCTTAATGAATTCGCATTATTGCGTGTAAATTTCACAAATAAATTTGGTGCTTTCCTTGATATGGGATTAGAAAAGGATTTGTTTGTGCCTTTCCGTGAGCAGGCCCGTGAAATGGAAAAAGGCAAACGTTACCTTGTACACATGTACCTGGATGAAAAATCGAACAGGCTTGTTGGTACAAGTAAGATCAATCAGTTTCTTAACAACGATGAGTTAACTGTTGAGAAAGGAGAGGAAGTAGACCTTATCATTTCTCATATTACCGAGATGGGTATTAATGTAATCATCAATGAGCAGCATAAAGGTTTACTTTATAAAGATGAAGTATATGAAGATGTTCGTACAGGAGATAGGATGAGAGGGTATATTAAGAACATCCGCCCAGACAAAAAAATTGACGTTACGTTACAAGTACAGGGATTTGAAGGTATTGAGCCCAATGCTGAAAAAGTATTGGATGAACTGCGTGCAAGCCGTGGCTTCCTTCGTTTAAACGACAATAGCCATCCGGAAGATATTAAAACTGTTCTTAGAATGAGTAAAAAAACATTCAAGAAAGCTATTGGTACCTTATACAAACAAAAGCTTATAGAAATAAAAGAAGATGGAATTTATCTTGTAAAGGAGTAATTCCATACTAAATTTTTGTATTACAGACTACTTATCTATTTAGTCTGTAATACATATCCCTGATACCATTTGCTGAGTGAAAATATTTTTTCTGCAGCAATCATAACAAATACCGGAACTAAAAGTAATTCTGCATGTCCTTCTATGTAGAGTAAGTAAGAGAATAAAATTCCTAAACGGAAATATTCAAGATAATAAATCCATTTTCGTTGTTCGAGTAAAGCCCCACAGTTGATAAGAGTTATAAGTATAAAGCTGAGATAAAAAGCTTTGTCGGCATATTCATAAGAACTATAAAAGAAGGTGAACCAGGTTAACATCACTACAGATAGTGAAATCTGGAACGCAAGGTAACTTTTAAATTTGAGTTCTTTAAGGCGTAATCTTCTGTCCTGAAGAAATTTCTTTTCCAATTCCGGGCGTATATCCTGATCCATGTAGGCAGGGCTTCCAAAAACGGCCTTCCATTTTCCTTTAAAAGTATCTGCGCGTCTGTAAGATTCGTATATCTCAAAATAATAGTGAAAATGCATCCATAGAAAACTGTAACTTTTTAGCGGATGTGTTAGTCCATATTTTGGTTGTTCTTCTTCAGTCTGAAAAGTACCAAACATCTTATCCCAAAATACAAACATATCGCCGTAGTTCTTATCGAGGTATTTTTCATCAGAAGCATGGTGTACGCCGTGAAGTGATGGGGTTATAAAGACATACTCAAGCCATTTTACTCGTTGTAAAACCTGCGTATGTGTGAAGAATGAATATGCTCCGTGAACCAACAGCATTGTGATGACCATAGTAGGGTGAAAGCCTATTAATGGTAAGACACTCCAAAATACAGTTCTAATTAAAGCCTGTATAGTTGTAATTCTTGCAGATGCAGTTAGGTTAAACTCTTCGCTTTGATGGTGCACAATGTGAGCAGCCCAAAACAAGTTTACTTCGTGTCCAAGTCTGTGATACCAATACCAAACAAAATCGGTTGCCAGAATTAATCCTATCCAAACCATCCAGTTATTAGGAATATCAAATAATTTATAATTATTGTATACCCAATAATAAACCTGATAGAAACTAGCAGAGACAAAAAGATTGATAAGCCTTTTTGCTATACCTATACTTATGTTAGATACTGAACTTTCATACTTAAAAAGGTGTTCTTTTTTTCTGTGTTGAGCAAGCTTATATTCCATATAAACAAACAGGAAAAAAGCAGGCATGGCAAACGCCAGATAATTTAAGTTTTCCATTTTATTTGATTATTGATTTTGCAAATATAGCTATTACTCTACTATTTTGGTAGACTAATTATCAACAACCATAGTTAATAAAAAGAAAAAGCCCTTAAAATAAGGGCTTTGGTATTACTCCAGTTCGTCGTCTTTATCCGGTTTTATAGGGTAGTGACCAAATAGAGGTGATAATTTCCACACTTTATAGGGCTTGTAGGAGAACTTATTTGATAATGCTATAATAGCAACAGTATCTTTTTTAAGCGTAACATAAGATGATGTATTACCATGCCACCAACCGTTATGATAGAATAGTTTTTCACCAGTTTCCCATTCGTGCATCCTTATTCCGAGTCCGTAATTTTTAGTCCCTTTATGCTCATAACTGTATCCTTTAAATACTTCGTTATAGAGTTTAGGATTCAGGAAGTTTTTACTGTATGTAGCAAGATCAAATTTTAGCAAATCGCGAGGCGTAGAATAGATGTTTTTATCGCCATATACATCATCCAGAAAGTCAAATCCATACAATACATTGTTTCCTTTATAAGACTGGCTCGCTGTAGCACGGTCTTTTTGGTAATCGAAAACATAAGTGTTTTTCATGCCAAGCGGATCGAAAAGTATTTTTTTCATTGCATCACGATAATTCATGTGCGTTACTTTTTCAATTATTATGGCAAGCATAGCATAATTTGTATTGCAATAGCCAAATTTCTTATCAGGTAAAAAGTAAAGATTGAATTTATGCTGGGCAAAAAGATCCAGAACATCCTGATTAGTAAGCACGCTACGATCCCAAATTTTACGATCATCACAAAAATAGGCGTAGTTGGGTAATCCACTGCGGTGATTCAATAGCATCCTCACAGTAATATCTTCATAAGGAAATGTTGGCAGGATTGAGTTTACTTTCTGGTCCAGTTGAAGTTTTTCCCTGTCAACAAGTTTTAAGACTACAGCTGCCGTAAGCACTTTACTCACAGAAGCTATATGTATAGGTGTTTGCGAGTTTATTTCAAGTTTACTGTTTCTATTAGCGAAACCTCCATATTTTTCAAAGATTACCTTTCCATTTTTAGCAACGATAAAACCTCCGCTTAAATCATTTCGGCTCCATAGTTTATTATAAAAATGTTCAACGCTTGCAGTTTTAGCATTAATAAATTTCTTGCTGACTTTATTCAGCTTAACATTTAACGGTGCTATCCGTAAGACGGTGTCTTTAACTTCCTCTTTGGTATTTTCTGCCAGTTCAGATTTCTCCTTAAGGCATGAAACAAATGTAAGTGCAAATATATAGGGTAGTAATCGTAATAACTTCATCTTTTGGTAACGGGTAAACAGCAAATATAATTAAACCATAACTTTTGAAAAGCGTTTTCGTACAAGGTTAACATTAAAAAATTTTATTTATTGCCCACAAATGCTGTAATATTTTGAAATAAAACAATTTAGCACAATATTAGATTTATACCTATATTTTAAATATGTAAGGTAACTTGTAGGAGTGGTTATATTTTTATTGATGAATGCAAAAAATGGCTTATTTTTACGGTAAATTATTATAGAGTATGAGTACTATAAACTGGACAACCGTAAAGGAATTTGAAGATATAACATACAAAAAAAGTAATGGTGTAGCACGTATTGCATTCAACAGGCCGGACGTGAGAAATGCTTTCAGGCCAAAGACCACAGCCGAACTTTTCGAAGCTTTCCTTGATGCCAGGGAAGATACCTCTATAGGTGTAGTATTGCTTTCTGCAGAAGGTCCATCATCAAAAGATGGCATATATTCGTTCTGTAGCGGCGGCGACCAAAAGGCACGTGGTCATCAGGGCTATGTAGGCGATGATGGCATGCACCGACTTAATATACTTGAAGTACAGCGTTTAATACGCTTTATGCCTAAAGTAGTTATAGCTGTAGTTCCCGGATGGGCGGTAGGAGGAGGACATAGCCTTCATGTTATCTGCGATCTTACGCTTGCCAGTAAAGAGCATGCAATATTTAAACAAACTGATGCCGATGTAACCAGTTTTGATGGTGGTTACGGATCTGCTTACCTTGCTAAAATGGTAGGGCAGAAACGTGCACGTGAAATATTTTTTCTGGGACGTAATTATTCTGCTCAGGAAGCTTATGAAATGGGAATGGTTAATGCAGTTATTCCTCATGACGAACTGGAAGATACTGCGTACTCATGGGCTCAGGAAATACTTGATAAATCGCCAACATCTATAAAAATGTTGAAATTTGCCTTTAACCTTACGGATGATGGTATGGTAGGTCAGCAGGTATTTGCCGGTGAAGCAACCCGCTTAACATATATGACCGAAGAAGCTAAAGAAGGCCGTGATGCTTTCCTTGAAAAAAGAAAACCTAACTTTAGGGATATCAAATGGATACCATAATGTAAAAATAGTATTGTTTATGGTTTGCTGCTTATAACCATGAACAACAAACCATAAACATATACAATTGGAAAATTATAGTAACGAACTTATAAATACTGCCGGATTACCCAGATTTGAAGATGTAGAACTTACACCACTGCATCCTTCTTATCTTAAAGTGATATTACTAAATCTTGCTCTGGTATACGGTATTATTACTATAGTTGCAGGAATAGCTTTCTACTTTATAGAGGAATTACATAATTATTGGGTGCTTATTACAGCAGCGTATATAATTATTGTGGTTCTTTCTATACTACTCTCATTTATAAGTTTCAGGAACAGGGGATTTGCTTTCCGAACTCATGATACTATTTACCGCAGTGGTGTAATTAGCCTTACCACTACTATTATTCCGCATAACAGGGTACAGCACGTAGCCATGCACGAAGGATTTATTTCCCGTTATTTTGGACTGGCATCTGTAGAAATATTTACCGCCGGCGGCGATCAGAGCGATATAAATATTCCGGGCATTGAAAAAGAACATGCAGAAAAGATCAAACAACTTCTTATGGGTAAAATTGTAAACCAGATAGCCGATGGAGAGTAGTTTCAGCCAGCCTCAGCGCCAATCTCTTATTGGTGTAGTTGTTATGTTTGCTGATACTTTTCAGGGTGCATTGCGTTCGCTTTGGCCTGTGCTTGTACTTTGGGCTTTTAGGATAAAGGAGATAAGCAGTTTAGGTCTTTGGGTTGGAGTTAGTGTTATTTTTTGCGGTATATGCATTGTTGCCTATCTTAAATACCTGAATTTTACTTTTTTCCTTGATGAGGAAAATGAAGAATTTGTTGTAAGTAAAGGAATATGGAATAAAAGCCGAATTGCTATACCACTGGATAAAATACAGCAAGTTAATATTAATCAGTCACTTATACAAAAAATGATAGGGGTACACGCCCTTGAAGTTGATACCGCAGGTAGTAGTAGCAAAGAAGTTTCTATTAGGGCAATCAAGCATGATATTGCACTTTTATTAAAAGAAAGACTTTTAGAGACTGATAGAAAAATATCTTCAGAAGATCTAATTCAGGAAAGCACCTCAAAAAAATCTCACCCATTTATACATATAAGCCTGTTGAGTCTATTTAAAACAGGAATTACATCGAACTATACAAGAAGCTTCGCTTTACTACTGGCTTTTATAATATCCTCGTTTCAGTTCGTTGAAGATATAATTAAGGCTGCCGGTTACGACGAAGATCCGCTTGATGATTATATAAACACAGATATATTATTACGCTTCCTTACATTTATTATCGTAGGGATCATGATAATAACGCTTATAATAAACCTTGTCAGAACAATCGTGAGATATTATGACTTTAAGATAACAAAACAGAAAGATTCATTATTGTTATCGTATGGATTGATAAATACCAAAAACACCATCCTGAGGCCAAATAAAGTTCAGATAGTTACTATCGGTCGCAATTTTTTTCAAAAGAAATTCAATATTAATGATCTTAAAATACGTCAGGCATCGGGTGTAGAAGCTAATGATAGAGATCAGAAGAAAACTGCAATTGAAATTCCGGGTTGTAGTGATGAAGAGAAGAGTGTATTGCTCGAATTTCTATTAGGAAAGATTCCCAAAAATGGCATTGCATTGAAGCCGAGTATAAGAAAGGTAATAATGGAATCACTACAGTTTATAATTATTCCGCTTTCAATATATTTCGCTCTTGCATATTTCGCTTTTCCATCAATCAAAGAATATATCATTTTCCTTCCCTTGTATGTCGCTTTTTCAGCAATACTGATATATTTCGGATTCAGACACAGCAGGTTGTTTGTAAATGATGATTTCATCATAAAACAAAGTGGTGCCTGGGATATTGATAAGGAATTTATAGCACCAAATAAAATACAAACCATTTCAATAAAGCAATATTTTTGGCACAAAGGCTCTAATATTGGTATTGTTACGCTGCACACAGCAGGAGGCACATTATCATTTGGTCTGGCCGATTACACCCATCTTAAACAGTTGGTTAATTACTGGCTATACCAGGTTGAAACAGACACAAAACACTGGATGTAAATCCACTAAAAATAAAATAAGATTTAGATTAAAATGTCAAATATAAAAGCATGGCTTCAGGCCGCACGTTTAAGAACACTCCCCTTATCAGTTTCAGGAATACTAGTAGGGTGTTTCTATGCCTTTTCGCAAGGGCTTGTTAATTATGCAATACTTGGTTTTGCATTACTAACAACATTAGGATTACAAGTGCTTTCTAATTTTGCGAATGATTATGGCGACGGTGTAAAAGGCACAGACAACGAAAACAGAATTGGCCCACAACGTGCCATACAAAGCGGTGCTATTACAGTACAGGCAATGAAGAAAGGAATTGTGTTTACATCAGCTTTAACACTGATTGCGGCAATCATCCTCATCTATGTTTCTTTCGGGAAAGATAATTTTGGATATTCGTTATTTTTCTTTGTTTTAGGTATTGCGGCAATAGCGGCAGCGATCAAATATACTGTAGGGAATTCCGCGTATGGTTACAGAGGATTAGGTGACGTGTTCGTGTTTATCTTTTTTGGTTTGGTAAGCGTTATAGGATGTTATTTTCTGTTCGCTAAACATGTAGACAATCTTGTAATACTTCCTGCGATAACTGTAGGTCTGCTGAGTGTTGCAGTACTAAATCTTAACAATATGCGTGATCAGGTTTCTGATGCATTGTCAGGCAAGAATACCCTTGTGGTAAAAATGGGACCAAAAAACGCCAAAATATACCATTACAGTATAATTATTGCAGCATTGTCATTAACACTGTTATTTGCCGTACTTTCTAATTTTAAACCGATACAATATCTTTTTCTTATCGCATACATTCCCTTTATACTGCATATCAAAACAGTGGTTAGAAATACAGTTCCACGTGACCTTGATCCGGAACTTAAAAAAGTAGCGTTGGGAACTTTTTTCCTTTCTGTGTTGCTTTGTATAGTATTGCAGTTTTAAATCTATAATTTCCAAAAACTCACATTAAAATTAAATCTATGAAAATCACATTTTACGGCCACGCGAGCCTTGGTATAGAGGTTGGAGGCAAACATATTATTGTTGACCCTTATATCACTGCTAACGAAAAAGCTAAACATATTGATATCATGCAGCTTAAAGCTGATTATATCCTTATTACACACGCTCATGGCGATCACATACTTGATGTTGAGGCTATTGCTAACAATACCGGAGCTACAATTGTTTCTAATGCAGAAATTACAGGCCACTATGAAAAGAAAGGCTTTAATGTACACCCAATGAACCATGGTGGAAGCTGGAACTTTGACTTTGGTAAGGTGAAGTATGTTGTAGCACATCACTCAAGCTCTTTCCCTGACGGAAGCTATGGAGGAAACCAGGGCGGCTTTGTTATAGAGGGTGAGCATAAGAACATTTATATAGCAGGAGATACAGCGGTAACTTTCGATATGAAACTTATACCGATGCGAACTAAGTTAGACCTTGCCATTCTTCCGATAGGCAGCAACTTCACTATGGATGTAGAAGATGCCATCATTGCTGCAGAATTCTTAGAATGCGATAAAATTCTTGGTTATCATTATGATACTTTCGGCTATATTGTGATTGATCACGAAGATGCAGTTAAAAAATTCTATGATAAAGGTAAAGATCTTATGCTTCTTGAAATCGGAGCGTCTATAGAATTATAATATAATTATGAATTACGAATTTTAAATTACGAATTCATGAAGGCAGACAATGTCATTCAGATAAAAAGTTATGCGTTTGCTATCAGAGTTGTAAATGTGTATAAATATTTGACATCTGAGAACAATGAGTATGTTTTATCTAAGCAACTTTTGAGATGTGGTACTTCTATCGGAGCCAATATAGAAGAGGCTATTGGTGGACAAAGTAAAAAAGACTTTATTGCTAAGCTCGCAATTTCCTATAAAGAAGCAAGGGAGGCACATTATTGGATTAGAATATTAAAAGATACCGATTATTTAAGTCAGGAGCAAAGTGCAAGTTTACTGAATGATGTTGATAAGCTTCTTCGAATAATTGGAACTATTCAGAAAACTATGCGTAATTCGTAATTTGAAATTCATAATTGTAAAAATGGTTGCTAAATACAAAAAATACGTTCTTGACTTTAAGCGTGCAAGCGGTACATCCCGCGGGGTGCTTACGCAAAAAGAAACCTGGTTTATTATTCTTGAAAAAGATGGCAAACAAGGGATAGGGGAGTGTGGTATATTACGATCATTAAGTATTGATGACCGGCCGGATTATGAAGATCAGCTGAAATGGACCTGCGATAATATTCATTTGGGCGAAGATCAATTATGGGAGGCGTTAACAGAATTTCCGTCAATTCAGTTTGGAGTAGAAATGGCCTTTCAGTCATTAAAATCAGATTCGCCATATTTGCTTTTTCCTTCGGATTTTACAGATGGTAAGAAAGAAATTGCCATAAACGGACTGGTTTGGATGGGTGAAAAAACCTATATGAAGCAACAAATTGAAGAAAAGCTGCAAAAAGGATTCAACTGCATTAAATTAAAAATTGGTGCTATCGACTTTCAGAATGAGCTTGATCTTTTGGCGTTTATTCGTGAGCACTTTTCTGCACAAAAGATAGAAATTCGTGTAGACGCTAATGGCGCTTTTACATCTGATAACGCTTTAGGTAAATTGAATCAATTACATAAATATCAATTACATAGTATTGAACAACCTATAAAACAGGGGCAGACTGAATCCATGGCAGGATTGTGTAAAGTTACTCCTTTCCCAATCGCCTTGGATGAAGACCTGATAGGTGTTTTTGGTTACGAGAACAAGAAGCGATTGTTAGAAGATATACAGCCTCAATACATCATTTTGAAGCCAAGCCTAGTTGGCGGTTTCCGAGGATCCAAGGAGTGGATAGAACTGGCAGAAAAACTTAATATTGGATGGTGGATAACATCTGCACTGGAAAGTAACATCGGACTAAATGCCATTGCGCAATGGACATACCTTCAAAATAATCCTATGCCACAGGGGTTGGGAACCGGTGCATTATACACCAATAATTTTGATTCTCCATTAGAAGTTAAAAACGGAAAACTATTTTATAACCCAGATATTAACTGGAATGTAAATCTTTAATAAAGAAAAGGCGGTAATAAATGTTACCGCCTTTAAATTTTATGCTTCTGCAGCTTTACTGGTAACAATAGCACCAAGGCAGCTTTCCGGTATATTAAATGCGTTTACTAAAGGAACAGCATCCTGTCTTATTTCCCAACACAACTGGCTAACAAGCTTACGAACAGCTTTGGTTTTTACACCTTCCATATAACCTTGCTCTAAATACCATGCTTTGTGTTCTTCAATTTTATTAAGGGCAAACAAATTGTATAGCTTTTCTAATACTTCCTTAACTCCTGCATCGGTAACTAATTCCAGATTTGCCTGAAACTGTTCAAGGAAAACACGATCAAGATAGCTATCCGAAATTTGTATCATGTGCGGATGCATGACATTGGCTGCATCAAATGCATCGAGGCCATCATCAACAAGTTTTTTAAACCTCCTTGCCGCAGAACTTACTATTTCTTTCTCTCTGTATAAAAATGCCTGTAAATGAAAGTTTTTATCTTTTAAATGCTGCTCGTCTGTATTTCGTGTAGCAAAAGGATTTTTTTCTGTAATTGAGGTCTTTGCCTGATCCAATACGTAATTAAATATTGTTGAAACATTCATTTCTCCAAACTGTTTACGGAATTCACCTAAACGGTTTTTAGCAGTAAGCTGCATCAATACAGTATTGTCACCTTCAAATGTGGTATATATCTCGGTGTCATTTTTAAGATCGTCTATACGATTCTCGCTAAGATATCCTTTACCGCCACAGGCTTCACGGCATTCCTGAAGAGTATCGCGGGTATTCCAAGTAGAATATGATTTCATTCCTGCAGCTAACGCTTCGATCTCCTGCATTTCTTCTTCCTTACGATTGACAAAACGCTTGGTTAAATATTGTAATCCAAAGTGAATAGCATAGGCGTTAGCCAAATAAGGCATAAGCCTGCGTTGGTGCATTCTGTAATTCAGAATCGGAACTTCAGATCCTCCTTCAGGCCCAAACTGCCGACGTTTGTCGCCATACTTAATAGCAATAGTCAATCCTGTTTTAGCAGCTGCCAAAGCAGAACGCGGAATACCAATACGCCCGCCAACAAGTGTGCCCAGCATAGTAAAAAAGCGCCTGTTATCACTTGGTATTGGGCTTTCGAATTCTCCATTTTCATTAACCTGCGCAAAACGGTCAAGCATATTTTCATAAGGAATAACAACGTTTTTAAACGTAAGTATTCCGTTATCGACGCCATTTAAACCCATTTTATGGCCACAGTCCTCAATAGTAACTCCTTCAAGCACATTTTTTTCAGTGTCACGAATGGGAACTACAAAAGCATTTACGCCATAATCCTTATCGTTAATTACAAGCTTGGCGAAAACAGTAACCATTTCTCCATGGTTAGCCGTATTACCAATATACTCTTTACGATCATATTTTTCAGGAGTATTTATGGTGAAAGTCCTGTCGTTGTGATTATACGTAGCTGTTGTGCGTACACCCTTCACGTTAGACCCATGATGTGTTTCTGTCATAGCGAAACCTCCGGGTAATTTTAACGTACCGATATCCTTTAGATATTTCTTATAATGTTTTTCTGTACCTAGTGAAAGTATACTCATTCCCCACAGTCCAAACTGTACGCCGAACTTAATCACAAGACTTAAGTCATGGTAGCTAAGCGTTTCCATTACAGAAAAGTAACCTTCAATGTCATCTTTACCGCCGTGCTCTTTGGGGTAGGCATACGCCCCCAAATCATGTTTTGATAGCGACTTGCTCCAGTCTAAGACTTTTTCCCTGTACTCCATAATATTCTCCGGAATATCCAAAGCAAATTCAGGGGAAGATATAAGTTCTTTGACCTTGTTTATGGTTGTTGCCTGGCTACCATCAAGAAAATCAGTTAGCAGCTTTACATCAAAGCTTTCAACTGTTTTATACTTATCGGTTATCGTGTCACGTTTTTCATTGAACCCGGAGATAACCTCGCGGCTCATAACACCAAGCTCAGATTCCATTTTAGCAAAAGCTTCCCCGATATTTCTTATATCTTCATCGTTTAACGACTGTCTTTCTGCATTAGCTATAAGGATGCCCAGTTCGGTAAGGTTTGACGGCTTTTGAACAGTATCCAGCGCTTTATCTATCTTTTCTTTCCAGTGAAAAAGTTCAGAGCGGCTAGGAGGGGAGGTATAATCTATTTTCGATTTAAGGAATTCTTTTTCAGCCTTAGTAATCCAGTCTTGTTTGTTTATAAAATCATTAAGCGTTATAAATTCATTCTTGGTTAAAAAATCATCCTGCCATGCTAAGTAAAAGACAGGAATAAGTATGCTGAGTTTGGGATCGTTATTAAAAGTAATATCCATAATGTGAGTTTTAAAACTTAAAAATAAGCAATTAGCCTCAGCTATATATGAAAAATAGTGTTAAACTAAGTCGTGAATCTTGGCATGCTGCAGCAACATAATTGTCTTAGCATCTTTAATTTCACCGGTTTCAATCATTTGCATTGCTTTGCTAAAAGAAAGTTCTAAAACTTCAATATTTTCCTGCTCTTTATCCAAACCGCCACCTTCGCTAGTTTTCATAGTATCAGAATAAGCTGCAACATAAAAATAAAGTATTTCCGTTACAGATCCCGGAGACATATATACTTCCATAATTTTCTTTACATCGGATACAGTGTATCCGGTTTCTTCTTCAGTCTCACGGCGTATTGTTTCCTCGGGATCATTTTCATCAATAACACCTGCACAGGCTTCAATCATAAGACCGTCTTTATTACCATTAAACCAGGTAGGTAGTCTAAATTGCTGCGTAAGGATAACAGTTCCTTTTCCATTGTTATACAGCAGAATAACGGCGCCATTGCCACGATTATATACTTCGCGTTCCTGAGTTTGCCATGAGCCATCTTTAAGCTGATAATCGTATTTTACTTTATTTAATTTTCCCCAGTTATCAGATAATACAGTAGTTGATTGAATATTTACTTTTTCAGACATAGAATTGTTTTGAAATTAATATTTAGAGATAACGCACGAATTAAATAAAATTACGCTAATCAAGAAAGTATTTAAATACTTTATATTATGTAAAGTATTTTAAATACTTTTTTAACTATAATGGTATTCCCTGAACTTTAAAACTTTTTATATTTACGCAAATATTAATCTGATTTAAACCAAATGAAAAAATTACTAATCTGTATGATGCTGGCGTTTGCCTTTAGCATGAATGCCCAGGATAAATCTGTGCCATTATCAATTAAAAATTTTGAGCTGTATTCAAATTTAAAAAAATCAAATTCGTTTAAAGATTTTCCGGCGTTGCCTGAAAATGTCACTGAACATTATGTTGGCGGGGAATTACAATACACAACAGCAGAAACAGAAAAATTTACGCTTAAGATTATGGCTGATGGTGAATTTAGGTTTAAGATGAAAAAGCCGGCAACAACATTTATAGATCAGTCGTATTACATAAGGTTTCCAAATAATACAGTATTTGGATATGCAATGCAGACAAGGAAAGACGGAACAGTTCAGGTGACTGTTTACCAAGGAGAAAAATTTGTATATACCGGAGAAGTTAAGAAATAGCTTTAAAACAATATATTAGCGGGTTCTGCCCGCTTTTTTATAATCCTCCATTTGACTTATAATTTATATTATGTAAAATAATAAATATACTTTTTACTTCTTTTTTATGGTTTCAGTTATAAACAATAAAAAAGCACATTACCATATTAAGATAATGTGCTTCTATTTAAATTGAGCCTAAATTATTTTACAGATACCGGAATATCTAAATGTTCCCAGCTAAGTGTAATATTATTTTTTCCTACTGTGTAAACAAGTCCTTCGTTAGCTTTAGAAGATTTCTTTGTCTTAACGTTTACACGTAATTGATCCTGAGCTTCATCATAATTAAAAGCATTCATTTTAGCATCTTTGCTAAAAATTACTGTAGCGTTACCTTTTTCAGGAATTACATAAACGTTATATTTTCCTGCAGGTAAATCTTTACCTTCAACTTTAAGGGCTTTATCTGTTTCAATTGTTGTAGCAGCATTAGCACCAGCGCGCCAAACTTTTCCGTAAGGTACTAATTCACCCCATATAGTTCTTCCTTTAACAGATGGGCTACTATAATTAATAGTAATGTTAGCACCATTAATTGTTCCTTTAGCCGTCGCAGCCGGACTTGCAGGTTTTTTGTCCTGTGCTACAGCGATTGTTGTAAAAAACACTGTCATAAACAGTATTGCAATTTTTGCAGTAAATTTCATTTTTATAATGTTATGGTTAATTAAAGCGTAAATTTAAACAAGCATTTCTGCATAAATTATATTGATGTCAATTTTAACAAACCTTTAAGGATTTGCTGTAGGCTTTTTACTTTCATACAATCTTAAAAAGCATTACTTTTAAAATTCATTACTATCATTATGAAAAACCCTGTTGCCCAAAGCATTGTAGATTTTCTTAAGCATTTTCCTCCATTTAGTTTTTTGGAAAGTGCCGAACTTAGCAGTATTGCAGAACATTCTAAGATTATATATCTGGAAAAAAACCAGATATTATTTAAAGGTGGCGATGCTACACACATCGACTTTTACATTGTAAAAGATGGTGCGGTGGGTCTTTCAATTACTTCTGATGCAGAAGAGACACTTATAGACAAATGTGACGAAGGCGATATTTTAGGATTACGCCCATTTTTTGCTAAAAATGATTACTTAATGACGGCTAAAGCCCGAGAAGAAGCTATTGTATGTGCTGTCCCTATTGCTGTTTTTCAGCCATACGTTACAGCAAATTCAAAAGTTTTGGAGTTTTTACTTGAGAGTTTTGCTTCGCAAACACGTAATCCTTACGACAAGGAACGCCAGGGAAAACTTATTTCTGAAAATAGCTTTAGCGATCAGGTAGCTGATATACAATACTTTCAACCCATTAAATACACAAAGAATCCAATAACTGCAAATGCAGACGATATTCTGAAGTTTATTGCCAAAACTATGGCTAACAGCGCCATTGGTAGTGTCATAATTCAGGAAAATCAATTGCCTATCGGTATTATTACAGACAGGGATTTACGGTCTAAAATTGCGACAGGCCTCTACTCTATTGATATTGATGCCAGTACAGTAATGACAAGTCCTGTAATAACCGTGCCTGAAAATATTTCTATAGCTGAGGCTCAAATGATTATGCTTAAACATAATGTTGGGCATTTATGTGTTACCCGCGATGGAAGTAATAAGTCAGCTATTAGCGGTATAATCAGTGAGCACGATGTTGTTGCTGCCCAGTCTAATACTCCGGGTGTGTTGCTTAAGCAAACCAGGCGTTCAACAAACGCGAAAGAACTTAAATATGTTCGTGAAAAACTCACTGATCTTATTCAGAGTTCTATAGATACAAACATACCTGTATCACATATCTCTAACATCGTTGCCGAGATAAACATTGCGCTGACACGCCGTGCTATTGAGCTATCTGTAATTAAAATGGGATCTCCCCCTCCAGTTGGATTTACGTGGGTAAATGTTGGTAGTCAGGGGCGTAAAGAACAATTATTACGTACAGATCAAGATAACGCACTTATATTTGAAGATGTTCCTGCGGAAAAATATGAGGATGTAAAAACATACTTCCATGAACTGGCAGAACACGTAAATGAAATACTTGAAAAGGTCGGTTATGAGCCCTCTCCTACTGGTCTTTTGGCCAGCAATCCGTTATGGTGCAAATCATTATCAGGATGGATCAAGCAATACAATTCATGGATCAATACTCCGGCAGAAAAAGGTGTTGAATTAAGCACTACTTTTTTCGACTTTGACTTTATATATGGAGCGCCTGACCTTGAAGATGCATTAACCGAGAATATATTACACAACATCAATCACAATAAAAAATTCTTCGGATACCTCGCAGCAGATACGTTAAGAAACCCGCCACCACTTGGTTTCTTCAGGCAGTTTCTTGTTGAGAATGATGGCGAACACAAAGACAGTTTCGACATTAAAAGCCGCGCACTTGAGCCTCTTATAGACGCAGCCAGATTGTTGTCGCTTAGCCTTAATATTTTGGAAGTAACAAATACGTACCATCGCTTTAAAAAGCTGGCTGAGATAGAACCCAAAAATGCCGAACTTTATGAAGAGTGTGCTGAAGCATTTAATATCCTTATGCGTTTCAGGACCGAGGAAGGCTTAATAAACAATTCTAACGGCAGGTATTTAAATCTGGATGAGTTATCAAAAACAGATAAAGTAAAGCTGAAAAATTGTTTTCAGCCAATCAATGATATTCAGGATATGATTAAAAACCGTTTTCCTATCACTTATATAAACTAATTCTATGGCTTTTGACTGGTTAACAGGTAACAACCTTCCTCAATTTTGGAAAAATTATGTTTCGCTTTTTGACGACGACGATGAGAAGTCGCGAAAACGTTACGTTGTTTTTGATATGGAAACTACAGGACTCGACTGGAGAGAAGATGTTATTCTTTCTATAGGAGGAATTAGGGTTGCTTCAAATGCTATACATGTAGGAGATTATTTTGAGGTATCAATTAAACAGGATGGTTTTTCGCCTCAGTCTGTAGCTTTACAGGGAGCGTTGAAAGATGATGAAAAAGTTGTAGAAGCTGAAGCTTTGATTCAGTTCCTGAATTTCGCTAAAGATGCAATACTGGTTGGTCATAATGTAAACCTGGACATCGAAATGCTAAATCAGGCTTTGAAACGCCTTGACCTTGGAAGAATTAAAAATCCACTAATGGATACTAATGTGTTATACCAGCGCTGGAAAGATTTACCTGATGATACTCAAACTACACTTGATGAAGTTTGTGATGCGTTAAAAATCAAAAAAAACGAATTACAGACAGCTTCCGGAAATGCCTATATTACCGCTCTGATATTTTTAAAACTTAAAAAGAAATTGGGAATTCACGATTGATGGTATTGCTAGCGACAATCTATATCTATCAATATAATTTTTTTCGTTGCTATATATTGTACCAAATGCATTTCCGATTCAGCGGTGCCGTTTTTTACAACAAAAGCCTCCTTTATTATTCCATTAGTGATAGTACTCTCTTTCTTCCACTTTCTATACAATAACCCGGTAGGATATAGAAAAGGTGCTTTGAAATTATCAGTGTTATCCATAATATAATACGTCGGCAACAAATTCTTTTTCTTTATCTCCTTTTTATTTAATGGGTTAACTACGAAATAATTATACCTGTTGGTGTTTATAATGGTGTCAGGAAGTTTTCTAACCTTATAATCTTTCAGGTTTTCATAATCACTGTTTCTTTTAGTCCATGTTTTAGGACATTTTAAACTTATAGCTTCCACAAAAAAATCCTCGCGGTTTATTTTATCATAATACCGTTGTCCGCTTTCTAAGGTAAGCCACATGTGTATGCTTTCATTATCGTCATTAACCCATAACATATAGCTATTATCTTTAGAATTATAAAACTGATATTGAGTTGTAACCATAGAGCGATTTATGCCTCCCCTTATTTTATATTCCGCAACAAAATCGAATTCAAAACTTTTTTGGGCATGACCCGAAAATAGAGAAGACAAGCAGATAAATATTATTAGTCTTAAAATCATCACAGATAGTTTTAATATCCTAAATATAATAAAATAAAAAAAGCGGCCTTATTACAAAGCCGCCATCTTCAATTTAAATAAAAAAATCTAAAGTTTTCCATCCTTAATCTCGTCCACGATTTCAGGATTTAATAATGTCGATGTATCTCCGAAATTAGAGAAATCACCTTCGGCAATTTTTCTAAGTATTCTTCTCATAATTTTACCCGAGCGTGTTTTTGGTAAACCGGAAACGAATTGTATTTTATCAAGTTTCGCGATTGGGCCAATGTGGCTGGATATGTGTTCGTTAATCTCTTTTTGAAGATTTTCCCTGTCACGTCCTGAACCTGATTCTTTAAGGATAATAAATCCGTAAAGCGCATTTCCTTTAACATCGTGAGGGAAACCAACAATAGCAGATTCTGCTACGGCCGGATGCTCATTAATTGCATCTTCAATAGGTGCTGTACCAAGGTTATGCCCTGAAACAATAACAACATCATCTACCCTACCGGTAATCCTGTAATAGCCTACTTCATCTCTTAGTGCACCATCTCCTGTGAAATATTTACCCGGGAAAGTAGTAAAGTATGTTTCTTTAAAACGCTGATGGTCGCCCCATATTGTCCTTGCCATTCCCGGCCACGGAAATTTAATACAAAGGCTGCCTACCACTTGGTTACCTTCAATTTCATTGCGTAATTCATCCATAAGTACCGGTTGTACTCCCGGAAGCGGTAATGTTGCGTAGGTTGGTTTTGTAGGTGTTACAAAAGGAAGCGGCGATATCATAATGCCTCCGGTTTCGGTTTGCCACCATGTATCTACAATTGGCGATTTCTTTTTACCAACATGGTCATTGTACCAGTGCCATGCTTCTTCATTAATAGGCTCTCCTACAGATCCTATCACTTTTAGCGTAGAGAGGTCGTGTTTATCTACCCATTCCCAGTTTTCTTTCGCTAACGATCTGATTGCTGTAGGTGCTGTATAAAATTGGGTTACTTTGTGTTTGTCAATTACTTCCCAAAAACGTCCAAAATCAGGATATGAAGGAATACCTTCAAAAATTACGGTTGTAGCACCGTTTAATAATGGTCCGTATAATATATAAGAGTGACCTGTGATCCAGCCAATGTCGGCAGTACACCAGTAAATGTCGTTTTCTTCGTATGCAAATATGTTTTTAAATGTATAAGCAGTGTAAACCATATATCCTGCTGTAGTATGCAGCATACCTTTAGGCTTACCTGTAGATCCTGAAGTGTAAAGAATAAATAATGGGTCTTCAGCATCCATAATTTCAGCTACATTGTTACCGACAGCTTCGTCTAATAAAGGCTGAAGCCATTGATCACGGCCTTCTTTCATGTCAACTTTTCCGTTGGTTCTCTTGGCTACAAGTACTTTTTCTACAGAAGGGCATTTCTGTAATGCCTCGTCAACTATAGATTTTAATTCAATAGTTTTGTTGCCACGGAAACCACCATCAGAGGTTATAACCATTTTACATGCTGAATCATTAACCCTTGCAGTTACAGCAGAAGCTGAAAAACCTGCAAAAACGACAGAATGTATAGCACCAATTCTTGCACATGCTAAAACAGAGATAGCAAGTTCGGGAATCATAGGAAGATAGATACATACCCTATCCCCTTTTTTTATACCCTGATCGCGAAGAACATTTGCCATTTTAGATACGCGCTCGTACAGTTCGTTATAAGAGATGTGGACTGCCTCTTCTTTCGGGTCGTTCGGTTCAAAAATTATAGCTGTTTTTTCACCTCTTTTAGCCAAATGTCTATCTATACAGTTCTTAGTAATATTAACTTTTGAATTTACAAACCATTTTACCTCGGCTTCCTGCATATCAAATTCTACAACTTTGTCCCATTTCTGGTACCATGTAAAATTTTCATCTGCAATTTTATCCCAAAATTTTCGTGGCTCGCGTATAGATTTATTATAATGCTTAAAATATTGTTCTAAATTTTTAACTTGATAGTAACTCATATCTTTAGTAGTAGTTGTTTATTCGTTAATTAATGTAAATATAGCAAAACATAAACTTTCAATCGATGTATTTATGCTAAAATTCTATACATGACTTACAAGCGTATTCACCTCTTCTACAAGCTTTTTAATCGAAAATGGCTTTGTCATATATAGGTTTGCACCTAATGCTATACCCTTTTCTATATCGCTTGTTTTATTTTTTGCAGTGAGGAAAATTACCTTGCATTTGTTAAGTCTTTCATCCAGTTTAATTTGCTCTAAAGTGGCATATCCGTCAACCATTGGCATCATAACGTCTAAGATTATAATGTCCGGTAATTCCGATTTTAATATGTCCAAGGCTTCCTGTCCGTCGCGGGCAATAAAAACCTGAAAATTGTTCTTTTTAAAAGTATATTCAAGAGACATAACGATGTTTGGTTCGTCGTCTACTATCAGCATTTTCTTCATATATACACTTTATATTTTAAAGCTTTTTAGGCAATGTAAAGATAAGGCAAGCCCCACCATCTTGGTTATTTTCTGCCCAGATTTTTCCCTTGTGATGCTCTATGATCTGGCGGCTGATAGCAAGCCCTAGCCCACTACCTAAAGGCTTCTTAATGTTTTGATTGATCGATTGATAAAACTTGTCGAAGATATTTTCCATATCTTCTGTATTAATTCCTTTACCATTATCTGCTACAAATGTTGTAATTTCATGTTGCCCATCATTAGCAGATATCGTAATTATTCCATCCTGATCCGGACAAAATTTAATAGCATTTGACAAAAGATTTGTTATTACCTGAATCATCCTGTCTTCATCATACATAGCAGTAAGATTCTCACTTTTACTTAGTTTAACCTTTATGCCTTTATTCCTTATTAAATGCTGAAGCGGTTCCAAAGCTTTCTCTAAAGTAGCATCAAAATTATGCTGCTGTGCGTTTAATACCTGCTTACCTGTTTCAAACTTTTCAAGGTCAAGTATCTTATCAATAAGCCTGCTCAGCCTGTCTGATTCCGACATTATATTCTGTAAAAACTGTTTTCTTAAATCTTCAGGCATATCTGAATCATCATGCAGTATTTCCCCAGCTGCTTTAATGGCTGTAATTGGAGTTCTTAGCTCATGAGTAACCGTATCCAAAAATTCATCCTTCTGATGATCTTTCCACAGCAGTTTTTCATTTGCTTTTTGAAGTTCTGCAGTAATAGATTTTAACTCATTTGATGTTTCTGTCAGCTTTTTATTGATGATAATATTTTCCTTAGATTCTTCAAGTATTTTAAGTACTTCTGGCAGTGTAATTTCTTCTTCTTTTACCACACTTGAAATCAATATTTTTGCCGAAGCAGTTCCAATATGCCCTGTAAGCAGGTTTTCGGCGAATTTAACGAGCCTGGCATCTGCCAGTTCCTGATTTTTATCCACATCATATTTTACCTGAAAAATATTCATTGCCCTTCGTGTTCTTTCTTCACCAAGGAAACGCTTTAATATCATTGTAATATCACTTGTATAGGCAGTACCTTTCCAGATAAAGGCGTTTTCATGCATCGTAATATATTTGTCAATATCCACAAACATCTCTGCATAGTTGCGCTCCCTGTAGTTCCCTTTAAAGCTGACTGATACAGCCATATAAGTGAAAATATTAAAGAACATACTCCAAAATACTGCATGCGGTACCGGCGACAGATAATCTAATCCTAAAAAAGCGAAAGGTTTTAAAAGCGCTATACCAAAAGGACCGTCATTGATAAAAGTATTGCCTACATGCGTTACGCCTGTAGCATAAGGTATGAGTACGCAATAAGTGCAGACTAAAAATCCTGCTATAATACCTGCTGTCGCGCCATAAAGCGATCCTCTTCTCCAAAATATTGCACCAAAAAATGATGGTGCAAGTTGGGCAATAATCACGAATGATAAAAGCCCTATTGAAACCAAATCGTAATCTAAAACCAAAACCCTGTAAATAAAGTACGAAATAATGATAAGGCTGAAAATGCTCACCTTACGGATGTTTACAATACGCTTTGTGTTCTCTGCCTGGTTACCTGTTTGTAACGACCCTAAAAAACCATACGGAATTAATATATTGTTACTCAGCATAGTTGAAAGGCCTATTGACGATACGACAATCATGGATATTGCTGCAGAAAACCCTCCAAGAAAAACCAAAACAGTAATGGTTTGATTGTTCATGAATTGAGGTATGAGTAGCGAATACGTATCTGCGTTTACATCAGACCCTTCAAAAAGTATGTTTCCTCCCCAGGCTATCGGGTATACAAAAATATTAATAAGCAGCATATACAACGGAAACACCCATACTGCGGTTTTTATATGATTTTCGCGATTGTTTTCTATTACCCCCATCTGAAATTGCCTCGGAAGCAAAAAGATTGCAAACAGCGATAACACACACAAAAAGGACCAATTAATTGCTTGAGGTATTCCGCCGATAGTATTCTTCTCTGTAAAATTATCAAGCAGCGACGCTTTTTGGTAAATATCATCAAAACCATCAAAAACAAAGAAAGTTACATACAAGCCAACCAGTAAGAAGAAGAACAACTTTAGTAGCGATTCCATTGCTACAGCAGTAACAATACCTTTTCTTTTCTCCGATGCATCTACATAACGTGTTCCGTAATAGGATGCAAACAATGCCAATGCTATAGCTACATAAGTAGTTGTATCGTTAAAGATACTATCAGACGAATTTGTCATCGTTACTACATGGAAAGTTTCAGCTATAGCCTTTAGCTGAAGTGCTATATAAGGTAAAATTCCAAGTAAGCATATAAATGTAACCAGTGCTCCTAGTGAGCGGCTATTACCGTATCTCAAAGAGATAAAATCGGCAATACTGGATATTTTATTAACCCGCGATATTCGTATGATCTTACGAAGAATAAGCATCCAAGCCGGAATAATTATTATAGGCCCGATATAGACAGGTAAATAAGTGATTCCCGAATTTGCTGCGACACCAATGCTTCCATAGTATGTCCACGCAGAACAGTACACCGCTAGCGATAATGAATAGATGTACGGATTATTTGTCCACTTTGTATTGGCTTTTTTCTCAGCCCAATGCGCCACAAAAAATAGCAGCGCGAGATAGAGCGATAAAATAAAAAGTAATGCGGCGCTACTCATAATATCGTTTAATAACATATAAGGAAACAAGTATTGAGGCAAGCCATACCGAAAAGAAATAAACATAAATAACGGGAACCCCAAATACAGGCTGTGCGCTATCAAAAAGCAATAGCAAAGGCATATTGAATGCCATTAGCAGCAATATAGATAAGATAATTAGTTTTTGCTCGTGCCTTTTTTTCATACCTGACAGTAAAAACCGTAGCCCCTTAAGAGGAGCTACGGAAAATTATAAAAAATAAATCAATTATACGTTGTCATACTCTCCTTTAAGGGCGTAATAACCAAATGTTCCTAACCCTAAAGAAATTAGCGGCGTTAAAACAAACAACAGGATAATACCAAATACAAGGTCGTCAATTTTGCCTGAGGTAAATCTTGGCCATCCAAAGCTTATGCAATAGTACGCAGCTGCAGCAGCCAGTACAAGCCATAAAACTCCAAGTACTCTTTTTAATGCTTTCATATTTCTTTGTTTTAATCGTGTTCTACATTATTTTTAGACTTAAGGTAAATCATACCTATGGCAAAACTTATAGCCGCTATTATAATCGGATACCATAAACCTTCCAGGTAAAACTTAGCATCGCCTGCATCTTTAGCTGTTGTTACGAAGTAAGTTGAAACAGCAGGAAGCAGTCCACCAAATATACCGTTACCCACATGATATGGCAGTGACATAGATGTATACCTGATCTTAACAGGAAACATTTCTACAAGGAATGCCGCAATAGGACCGTAAACCATAGTTACAAATATTACCTGAATAAATACAAGGAATATTAACATCCATCTGTCAGATGAATTTATCGTAATAGTCGTTTTAGTATCTGCTTTTGCCTTACCATCAACTATTATTGGCTGACCATCTTCTAAATGTACAGTTTTTACCTGTTTGTAAGCAGTACCGTCAGAATATGCTTTTGTAGTTGTGTAAATAGAGTCTAGCTGACCGTTTTTGGTTTCTTTAATAATGGCATCAAGTTTAGTATCTGCAACTACTTCTGTTTTATTGGCAACATCTACAGTTATATACATTTTATCATAAATTGGCCTGTATAACAATATTGCACAAAGCATACCCAGCATCATAATAGCCTTTCGCCCTACTTTGTCACTCAACCATCCGAAGAATACAAAGAACGGAGTCGCAAATAGTAGCGCCAAACCAAGTAGTCCATCAACTTGAGAAGACTCGACAAACATTACGGTTTTCATAAAACTCATTGCATAGAATTGTCCCGTATACCATACAACACCCTGACCCATCGCTGCTCCGAAAAGCGCAAGAAGGATAAATTTAAGGTTAAATTTGTTACCAAAACTTTCTTTAAGCGGATTTGTACTTGTTTTACCTTCAGCTTTTGCTTTGGCAAATACCGGAGATTCATGCATTTTTCTCCTGATGAAATAAGAAACAACAACCATTAGGATAGAAATCCAGAATGGTACCCTCCATCCCCATTCGTCAAAAGCTTCTTCAGATAATGTTCCTCTTGTAACGAGGATCACCATAAGTGAAATAAACAAACCAAACGTTGCTGTAGTCTGTATCCAGGATGTCCAGTAACCTCGTTGCCCTTTCGGCGCGTGTTCAGCTACATAAGTTGCAGCCCCACCATATTCGCCACCTAATGCAAGTCCCTGTAATAATCTAAGAACTAGTACTAATAACGGTGCCATAAACCCAATGGTCTCGTAACTGGGAATACAACCTATTAAAAACGTTGCCCCTCCCATTAACAGCAGCGTTACCATGAACGTATATTTACGCCCAATTAAATCTCCCAACCTGCCAAAAAATAGTGCTCCAAACGGTCTTACAACAAAACCTGCTGCAAATGTTGCTAGTGTAGACAGGAATGCTGCGGTTGGATTATCGGCAGGGAAAAATTTTGTAGATATCACAACAGCAAGGCTTCCAAAAATGTAGAAGTCATACCATTCTATCAGTGTTCCCAGGGATGATGCAGTAATAACTTTCCAAATCCCTTTAGTAGATGTATTGCTCATACGAATAGTGTATTATTGGATTTTATAAATAGATTTGTAATTGTACGATAAATTCGCCTTTAAGGCTTGACGTATCCGGAGTTGTATAAACAGGCCTTGTAGAATATTGCGCTGTTATTTTGGCATGCTGTCCGTCAAGATGGAAATTAGTCCCGATATCGAACTGGCTGCTGGATTTTTCTAAAGCCTCAAAGTTTTTATAGGTAAAGGCACCGAAAGGCTGAACCCTTACTGCCGGTTTAGGCGAAGAATCGGGTATCATGAAACCAGCCTGGGTGTACCAGATGTTTCCTGTGCCCATTGTAGGCTGTAGGTTTCCTGCTCCTGCCAATGCTGCCTGACCTGTAAAGTCCGGGTTAGCGACACCAACATTCATAATACCAAGGTTCCTTAAGTAATTCGGACCAAAATTGTAGTTATAGAAAACACTGTACGCCGTAATTGCCATTTTCTTTTCTGGTGCTCCTAAAGGCATATCCAGAAAAGCATCTAAAGCAAAAAGCTTTATATCATGTTTTCTTACGTTTCCATCAACAGAACTTCTTGTAGCATCCGGAGCTGTATAAAAGCCGGCACCTATATTGAAAACTTTTTTGGTTCCCAGATAACTTCCAACCTTATAAGGCAGCAGGTTAGATTCCTGATCTAAAAACTGGTATTCAACATATCCAGCTTTAGACCATTTGGTGTTTCCACTATTATCAACTGCTACTTCCCTACCGCCTCCGGGAACATCTGTTGGAACCAGGTTTGTTGCAAACGGTTTGTTTACACTAAAGCGATATTCAAATTTTCCGTATTTACCTTTGGCGAATATTCCCATCTGACGTGCAAACTGATCTGAATTTTCAATCAGAGGCCAGTTAAAGATTGGGGCATCAATAGCTAAATAGTTCAATGTAGATGACATTGTCATACGGGAAAGCCCCATGTAGTAGTGTAACCCTCCTCCTAACGTAAGGCTGAATTTCTTATCAGCCTGTGGAAGTACTACAGCATATTCATTCCATACATCATGAAAAAACATTCCCGGTTTTTTACCCTGGCCATAACCGCCTGTACCTGTTGTACCTGCCGCACCACCATTGGTAAAGGTTTGGTTATTAATACCAAAGTGTGTAAGTATCATATACCTTTTAGATATCTGGGCATATAACAACATACGAAGCCTGCGGTTACCAATATCGGTACTGGAAGAGGCTTCCTCCCCGTTAATCATGGTTCCCGGATTCATTTCACTGGACCTGAACCATATTTGGTTCCATGCAATGACACGCATGTATTTGGTACCTGTGGTGTCAAGATTAAATTTTAATCCTGATCCGTATTCCGTTGACCCCTGAGAGAACGCAGCCATCGAAAACAGTAGGCCGGCAATAACGTAAATTCGTTTCATAGAGTGTTTGGTTAGGTTAGAAAATCGTTTTCGTTACTACCAAATTCTTAAATTGAAACGAAGAAATGTATATTGAATATATATTTCTGTAAAGTAGTATAGCTAATCTTTAAAACGTTCCCATTTTATAAGCATAAACTTATCACCAAGCTCGGTTATAATCATACCCGCACCCGATAAGTGGTCTTTATTTTTAAGATGCTCTATAAGCTCCATGTGGTTAAATATCTTATAAGTAGGATGGTAATCGCCATGGGACGGCTTCTTGATTTTAAACTCTTTTACCCAATTACTTACTGTGACATGCGAAACACCAATAATACGTTCAATTTCCCTAAAACTAAGTCCTTCGAGGTAAAGTTGCAAAGCCTTGGTAACGTAGTAATTATCTATCTTTTTACCAAGTTTGTTAACGGTGAAATAGTATTTGCACTTTTTACACAAATACCTTTGTTTATCATTAACCACACCACTTTTAACGATAGTGCTACTTTGGCATTTTGGACAGGCTAAAATCTCCATGTATAGTATTTTTGCATAAATATATTAATTTAGCAAATATATAAAAATGAATAATTAAAATAATTGCCAATATTTTTATTTACTGTAAAATTTAATCAAGTAAAGTTTGAATTATTCATATTAAATTTTCTTTTATTTGCAGTAATCATTACTACTAATTATGAAAATTTACCCTGAGCATACCAGCCAGAAGGATATATATAAAATACTTACAGGAACTATTATACCACGGCCTATCGGCTGGGTGTCCAGCATAAGTGAAGACGGAGTTCCAAACCTCGCTCCTTTCTCTTTTTTTAATGCTGTTGGCGAAGATCCACCGCATGTAATGTTTTCTACTGTACGAAGCGGAAACACCAATAAAGATACATTAAATAATGTTCTGGCGACAAAACAGTTTGTAGTAAATATGGCTACCGAAGAGTTAGTAGATGCCATGAATGCTACGTCAGTTAACTTGCCTCCAGATGGCAATGAATTTGATTATGCAGGGCTTACAGCTATCACCTCAGATTTTGTCAAAGCACCACGAGTTAAAGAAAGTCCCGTCTCTATGGAGTGCGAACTTGTACACCATTATAGCCTTGAAGATCATAAAGATGGAGGAGCAACAATAATGATAGGGCGTGTAATAATGTTTCATGTTGATGAATCGATATTGTTGCCTGACTATAAGATAAACCTGGAAGCCTACAGGCCTATAGCCCGTTTAGCAGGAGCTAATTATGCTAAGCTTGGAGAAATTTTTTCAATTAAAAGACCTTTTATATAATGAGAGTAACAGTTATAGGTGGAGGCCCGGGCGGATTGTATTTTTCAATTCTACTAAAAAAAGCTATTCCTGATTGCGATATCCATATTTACGAGCGTAACAAAGCTGATGATTCTTTTGGATTTGGCGTTGTATTCTCTGATGAAACACTTAGTGAGTTCCTTACAAGAGATCCGCAATCATATGATTTAATACGCACCAAATTTGCTTACTGGGATGAGCTCGATGTAGCCCGCGATGGCGAAAAAGTACGCATCACCGGAAATGGTTTTTGCGGATGTTCGCGCAAAACACTTTTACAACTATTACAGCAACGCTGCCTCGACGAAGGAGTTAAACTGCATTTTGAAGCTAACGTGGACGATTTAAGCAAGTTTGCAGATTCCGATATAATTGTAGCTGCTGACGGTATTAATAGCAGCGTGCGTGATAAATTCGCAGCAGACTTTGGAACCAAAACGGAACTTAAAAGCAATAAATTTGTATGGATGGGTTCTACCCGCCCACTCGATGCTTTTACTTATTTCTTCAGAACTACGCCTTATGGAACATTTGTAGCACACACCTATCAATACGAAGAAGGTATGAGTACATGGATTTTTGAGACAACTGACGAAACCTGGCAGAAAGTTGGCTTTAGTACTACTGATGAAGAGGACACTATAAATAAGCTTTCTGAAATATTTAAAGAAGAACTTGATGGTCACGGATTGATATCAAACCGCTCTCATTGGAGACAGTTCCCTGCTATTACTAACAACAAGTGGAGTAAAGACAACATAGTTTTACTTGGTGATGCTAAAGCAACGGCCCACTACTCTATCGGATCGGGAACAAAACTGGCAATGGAATGCGCTATCGCATTAGCAGATTCTGTTATAAAATATAAAACTGATATACAATCGGTTTTTGCTAACTACGAAAAGCTACGCCGCAACCGTGTTGAAATGATTCAGCATGCTGCGAACGTGTCGCTTGATTGGTTCGAACACATGGACAGGCATATTCAGCATCCTTTTATGCAATTTGCCTTCAGCGTAATGACAAGAGCCAAGAAAGTTACTTTCGAAAATCTCGCATTACGAGACCCATCATTTCCTCAGAAAGTACAGGAAGAATTTAACAAAAATACAAATCAGCCTACAACATCACCGGCCTTTACTCCTTTTACTTTAAGAGGTATGACTCTAGATAACCGTATTGTTCTGAGTCCGATGGAGCAATATTCCGCTAATGATGGATTGGTTTCAGACTGGCATTTAATGCATTATGGTTCGCGCGCAACAGGAGGTTTAGGACTAATTCTTACTGAAGCTACAGCCATATCACCAACAGGAAGAATCACTTTAGGATGTACCGGAATATGGTCTGAAGAACAAACAATTGCATGGAGAAGAATAACTGATTTTATTCATCAAAACAGCAGTTCTAAAATAGGAATCCAGCTGGGGCATTCGGGACGTAAAGGAGCCGTACAATTTCCTTGGGAAGATGCAGGCAACCCTATAAACGAAGCATGGGAGCTGATCTCTGCATCTCCTATTCCATTCAGTTCGAAAACGGCTATTCCGAGAGAATTGACTGTGGAAGATATGAGCACCATTACTAATGATTTTGTAAACGCCGCAAAGAATGCTGACACTGCCGGATTTGATATGATCGAACTGCAGGCGCATCATGGTTTCTTACTAGCTTCTTTTCTTTCTCCACTAACAAATATCAGAAAAGATGAATTTGGTGGAAGTATTGAAAATCGGTTAAAATTTCCAATAAGGGTATTTACTGCAATGCGCGAAGTTTTTCCAAAAGACAAACCTATGAGCGTTAGAATCTCAGCATCAGACTGGGAGGAAGGCGGAATTACGCGAGATGATGTAATTATAATTGCCCATGTATTCAAAAATGCCGGTGCAGATATTATAAATGTATCAACAGGATTAACCGTAGAGCATCAAAAACCGGCTGTAGGCAGAATGTGGCAGACACCTTTCTCTGATATGGTCCGTAATGAAGTACATGTTCCCACGATTACCGCAGGTTATATTCAGGACATAGACCAAATAAATACCATACTATTAAATGGCCGTGCCGATTTAGTAGCACTTGGAAAAACACTATTACTTGATACTGCGTTTGTGCGCAATGCACAGGCATATGAACAATATAAAGCTAACGACCTGCAATCGGTAGGGATCCCTAAACAATACATGGCGGCGGCATCGCACCATTATCCATACAAAAATGGTGAACGTAAAGCTATCGAAGGCATGAAAAGGGCATTAAAACCGGTAACACATAAAAAGTAATATTACAGTATAGTGATGAAACATTACGAAGATAATTTTGCGCACGATCATCTGCCCAAACAGTCTTTACAGGCTGAATGCTTTACAGGTCATCCTGATTTTGAATTCCCGGAAGATCTCAATTGTGTAGAAAAGCTTTTGGACAGGCATATTGCTGAAGGTAATGGCGACAGGATTGCTATTAGAACTTTTGAAACCTCATGGACATTTAGTGACCTGTATGAAAAAGCAAACCAGATTGCGCATGTATTAACAGATAACCTCGATTTTAAATCAGGGAACAGGGTACTGATTCGTTCAGCAAATAATCCTATGTATGTAGCTTGCTGGTTCGGTATATTAAAAGCAGGAGGAATTGTTGTTGCAACAATGCCACTGCTTCGTGAAAAAGAACTTAGCGTGATGATTGAAAGTGCCGAAATTAGTCACGTACTGTGCGATTACAGGCTTGAAGACGCAATGACAGAAGTTAAATCTTCATTCCTTAAACACATTATAACTTTTGATGGTTCGGGCGAAAGGGTATCTAAACTGGAAACACTTATGGGTAACAAACCTAAGGTATTTGTTAACTATCCAACCAAAGCTGAATCACTTTCTATTATAGGATTTACATCGGGTACAACCGGTAAGCCAAAAATGACAGCACATTATCATAAAGATATATTGTTAATCTGTGAAGCATTTCCTAAATATTCATTAGAGCCTACACCGGATGATGTATTCACCGGAAGTCCGCCATTGGGCTTTACTTTCGGATTGGGAGGCTTAGTATTATTCCCTTTTTATTACGGGGCATCAACTTTCCTGATAGAAAAGCCAACACCCGAATTATTACTTAAAGCTATTGAAGACTTTAAAGTAACAGTATGTTTCACTGCCCCTACAGCCTGGCGTGTACTGACATCTAAAGTACATGAATTTGATATTTCGTCGCTGCGTAAATGTGTGTCGGCAGGGGAAACACTTCCCGTAAAAGTTTGGGAAGACTGGTATGAGGCTACGGGATTAAAAATAATTGACGGAATAGGTTCGACTGAGATACTACATATCTTTATATCATCGAATGAGGAAAATATGCGTAAAGGCGCAACAGGAAAAGCAATTCGTGGTTATGAAGCCAAAATTGTCGATAAAAAAGGTAATGTGGTTGAAACCGGAATGCCGGGCCGCCTTGCTGTCAAAGGAATTACAGGATGCAAATACTTAAATAGCCCCGATAAACAAAAGGAATATGTTGAAAAAGGCTGGAACATTACCGGGGATATCTTTAAACAGGATGAAGATGGCTATTTTTGGTTTGTTGCCCGTGGAGATGACATGATAATTTCTTCAGGATATAACATTGCAGCTATTGAAGTAGAAAGTGTTTTGCTTTGCCATGAAGATATTGCTGAATGTGCTGTTGTAGGCCTTGCCGATGAAAACAGAGGGATGTTAGTTTGTGCCTATATCGTCCTTAAAAATAAAGAAAAAGCCTGCGACGAATTTACCAGAACTATACAGGACTGGTTTAAACAGGTTGCAGCACCTTATAAATACCCAAGAGAAATTCGCTATATGGATGCACTTCCTAAAACAGAGACAGGTAAAATACAGCGATTTAAACTTAAAACTATATTACAAGCCTAATGGAAAACGCATTTATAAAAAAAGAAAAAGTACGCTTTCAGCATGTAGATTACGCAGGCATAGTATTCTATCCCCGCTTTTTGGAGATGCTAAATTGCCTTGTTGAAGATTTTTATGAGGAAGCACTAAATCTTCCGTTTAAAAACATTCATAAAACAGGCGGCATTCCCACAGTTGATCTTAAGATTCAATTTAAAAAAGCTGCCCGCCTTGGAGATGAACTTACAAAGTACTTCTGGATTAAAAAACTGGGAAGTTCATCTATGAATTGCGGATTTAAATTTGAACATGAAGACGGATCAATATGCCTTGAAGGCGATGTTACCCTGGTTAAAGTAGATTTTCTTGATAATCGCGGCGGTATCAAAGCCAGTCCGTTTACTGATGATATGCGGATGAATCTAGAGAGATATAAAATTGAAGAATAATATAAATTCCATATATAATGCTGGATTTACCAAAGTTTAAAGCTGCCGCCGTACAGGCATCTCCTATATTTTTAAATGTTGATGCCACAGTTGACAAGGCCATTTCAATTATAAAAGAAGCCGCCGGCAACGGGGCATCCTTAGTTGCCTTTCCTGAAGTTTTTATAGCAGGCTACCCCTACTGGAACTGGATCATGACACCAGTACAGGGCAGTAAATGGTATGAGAAATTATATGTAAATTCTATCACAGTGCCAGGCCCGGAAGTTGACCGTCTCTGTGAAGCTGCAAAAGAAACCAATACTCATATTGTTATTGGCGTTAACGAACGCGGGCAAAGCTTTGGAGAATTATACAACACCAACCTTATTATTGACAACAAAGGTAATCTAGTTGGCAAACACAGAAAACTGGTACCTACCTGGGCGGAGAAACTTACCTGGACAGGAGGAGACGGATCTTCATTAAAAGTATACAACACAGAAATTGGACCCATAGGCACACTTGCCTGCGGTGAAAACACTAATACCCTGGCGCGTTTTGCGCTCCTTGCTCAAGGCGAACTAATTCATATTGCAAATTATATATCACTACCTGTTGCCCCTGCCGACTATGATATGGCAGAAGCTATTAAAATTAGGGCAGCAGCACATTCTTTTGAAGGTAAACTATTTACTATAGTTTCATGTTCTACAATAACGAAAGAAATAATTGATATCATGAAAGAGGATGTTCCTAATGCCGAAGAACTCCTTACAAGGAAGAACAGTGCTTTTTCGGGTATTATTGGTCCGAACGGAGCTGTAATCGGTAAGCCGCTTATTGATGAAGAAGGGATTGTATATGCTGATATCGATCTTTCGAAATGCATTCAGCCTAAGCAAATGCATGATATACTGGGGCACTACAACCGTTTTGATATCTTTGACCTTCGTGTTAATACAGCACCCCGAAAAAATATTACATTTACAGACGAAACACCTGAATAGGATCTAAATGTTATACGGCTTACTTCCTGAATTTTTCGGGGGTAATGCCGTATTTACTTTTAAATGCAGTTGAAAAAGACTGAACGTAAACATAACCGCATTGTTCAGCTATTTCCGCTATACTTTGCGAGGTTCCAATGAGTAAATAACGGGAGGTGGTCATTCTCAGATCACGAAGGTATCCAAATACTGTAGCACCAAATAATTCTTTAAAACCCTTTTTAAGCTTAAAATCGTTAAGCCCACTTTTTCTGCTAAGTTCATTAAGTGAATGGTTGTATGAAATATTTTCTTCCAGTAGTCTTCTTACCAACTGTAATTTTTCTACATCGTATACCTTTACCGATTTATATTCTTTTTTTACGAAGGTAGTTTCATATTGCTCAAATTGTAATAGTAAGAGCTTTAAAACGCTTGTTTCAATAAACAATTGTTTTATAACTCCCTCTTTATCGCAATGCACGATATCATTAAGAATAGTATACATTTCCGGAGTTATCTGTAAATCTGAATGACTTAAGATCGAAAGTTCTTTGTCGTCAATCTGTTCAACGAATGTTGAAAATAACGGATGTCCTATCGGCAGAAATCTTTTAAAATAATCTTCAGTGAATTGTACCTGTAAGCTTATGTTTTCATAATCATTTACAGATGGTTCAATATAAAATTCTGTATCGGGAATATAATATAAATTATGATAGCCCTCTTTTACTGAATCTCGCTGCTTACTTTGGGTAAAATAGATATCCCTACTCCCCTTTAAAGAAAAATACATTTCTACATAAGGGTTTTTGTTATGAACAGTTATCGGCACAAGCTTTATAAATGTGAGCTTACCATATAGCAACCTGATTCCGTTGAAAATTATTCTTTTAAATGATGTTTTACCCAAGTCATATGAAAAAGAAATCTCATTTTCTCTTATCTCTTCTACAGAATTAATATCTATTGGCCTATTCGCCTTAGAAATTTCTCCATTTAAAAACGCATCTCTTTCCATTGCTGCTAATTATCCGTTTGGCTTATTTAAAAATCCGTTTGGCATACAACATTCTTTCAACTGTTGATGAAATTTGCGCAAACTTAGCTATTATTATTTAGACTAATTATTAATAAATGAGTTTAGCTGGGTATAAACTGACAAAATCACAAAAAGGATTCTTATTGTTATGTTAACCATTAGCTATGAAATTAAAACCTAATATTATTCAATAAAATGTCAAATTTTACAAATTTTAGCAAAAGGTCTGTCCTATCAGGTAGTGCCATAGTGCTTTGCTCATTCTTATTTCTGAATAGCACTTACGCACAGGATTGTGTGGTTCCCTCAGAAATTACGCCTTCATCTTTGGGTATTAAACATGCCAAGGTAAGTTGGGAAAATGATACCCAACCTCAATTTGGTTATGAATGGAAAATAACATTGCCCGGCGACAGTGAAGTCCTACAATCGGGTACCGCAAAAAATCTTTCCGTTCTTATTGCCGGCTTAAACACAAACACAGAATACGAATTAAGTGTTCGTGCACGTTGTGCAGATGCTGATTATAGCGAATGGGCAATTGAAAATTTTACCACTTTGCCTGTAATCTATAACCTAAATGGCCAGATAGGCTTTGGCGCCTCGGCCAGTCCGCTCTTTGGATCAAGCTACGGCCCTATTATGTATGCCGGTATTGCTCAAAGAAATGGCTCTGTAGCAAATATGCTATTTACACAAAATGAAATAGAACAACTTAAGATACCTGTTGGTGCAAAAATTAGAGGCGTTGCTTTTGATAAAATAAGCAATGCTAAGGGAGGCGATGAATATCCGGATCTTAGAATGAGAATGTTTGTAAAAAATTCTGATGCGGCAGCTCCATTAGATCCTGCAACAACTTACGGCGACCTATTGACTTCTCACATAGAAGTTATGGATAATCCGGCCTACGAACTAGCCGCTGCTACCGGCTGGGTAGATTTTAACTTTGATACCCCTTTTGAATATGGAGGGCAAGGCATAGAATTAGCTACAGCTATGTATCAAAATGGACAAACGGCGCAATTTAGTACTTATGTTATCTGGCAGTTTACTGCAGGCTATAAAGATTACCTTATTGGTGCATGGCCGATAAATACTGTGCCAATGGATGAGAACCTTATATTAAGCCATAACAGTGGTGGAGGACAATATAAAGATCGTCCGAATATGAAGCTATACTATGACGTAGATAACAGTCCAAAAGATATTACTGTAAGTACAGAAAACGATACTGCTGCAGAAATTACAGAAAACCAGGGATCGTTGCAACTGATTTCATCAATTGAACCTGCCTATGTAAGCCAGGAAGTAGTTTGGGAAATGGTTTCGGGTGCAGAATTTGCAACTCTGGATCAAAATGGGCTTGTAAAAGCATTTGCTAATGGAACTGTAGTTATAAGAGTTTTATCTGCTGATAACAATGAAATACTTGATGAGAGAACAATAACCGTTACAAACCAGGCTCCGTGTAAAGTTTTGTTTCCCGGCAATGTTGAGCCAATAACCTCGGTATTATTTGCAGGTATTAACAACCAGTCGTCTGCAGTTGCAGGAGGAGAAACACCTGCTCAGGAAGATTTTACAATGCATACAGCCGAAGTTGCTTGGGATAAAGAATATACACTTACCGTAAAGGGAAATACCAACGGAGACTTTACACATTACATTACTGCATATGTAGACTGGAACAGGAATAATAATTTTGAGGACGAGGGAGAAATATATCCTATGGGCACACTTGTAAACTCTACCGGAGAAGATAATGTATCTGTTACCGGTACTATCGCTGTGCCTGCTAATGCCCCTTTGGGTATTACAAAGATAAGGGTTATAAAGAAGTTTAACTCGGAAGCATTATCATGTAACAGTTTAGGTTACGGACAGGCCGAAGATTACAGTATTAATGTAAATGAAGAAATCGTAGTTGGCCTGGATGATTTTTCAAAGAGAAGCATTTCCCTATACCCCAACCCTACTTCAGATATGATTTATCTGCAATCACAAGAAACCATTAATGATATAGAGATAATTAATTCGCTTGGGCAATCTGTAGCTAAAGGTAGAGGAAAAGAAATAAACCTTTCTACTCTCAGTAATGGTATATATGTGCTAAGAGCCAATTTTGGCGCCGGAAATTCGGAAACATTTAAAATCATAAAAAAATAATTTATTTCAACTAAATAAAAATGCCTTGAGTTATCAGGGCATTTCCTTATTTACAAGGTTACTTTAAAATGAAATCAAAATATAATCTACTACACCTTCTAGCTTTACTATTTTTGTGTATCGCTGCAAATGCACAATATACTAACAAGCATTTTATAGCACCGTCGCCTTGGCAATACTGGAGCAATGCTAACGAAATTATCGTCACAACAACAGAAATCGGTGCTGTAACCGCAACACTTACCAAAAGTAACGGAGAAGCTATTACAAACTTAACAGTAACGGCAGACATACCGGCTGTTTATCGCTTTACAGGCATCCCTTCTCAAACACCTAAAAACTGGACTGAAGTTGTATACGATAACAGAGGCCTGATAGTTGAGGCAACCGGAAAAATATCGGTAACAATGCGAAATGTAGCATCAGATCAGGGAGGTACGTCGGGAGACAACGCAGGTGATTACATAAAAGGAAATGCTGCTATGTTAAGTTATGGCGATCAGGGAAAAGGAACTGAATTTCTTTTAGGTTATTACCGAACCAATTTTACTGGTATTTCGGGTAATGCGCCGGTATACACCGTAATGGCTACCGAAGACAATACTAAAGTGAAGTTAAATGGAGTATCATTTATAAATCTTAATGCAGGACAAAGCTACTTGTTTAAAGCAGCTATCGGGAGTAAATTAAGTACTGATAAACCAGTTGTAGCGAATGTAGGTGCCTACGCCGATACCCCTGTTGTATGCTCTGATGGAGTTGTTACGCAAATAATCCCTACGCATAACCTTGGATTGAGATATCTTATCGTAAGAGGAAGCGGCCAGGCTGGTACTCTTTCAAATTTCCCCGAACAAACTACCATAATTGCTTCTGAACCGGGAACAGTTGTTATGATTACTAATAATAGTTTTAACGGAATCATTTTAAACACTACAACACAAACGCTTGCCAATGCAGGTGATTCATTTTCGTTTTTTCATGGTGATGCGGCAAACGAATATTCAACCAGTCATGTGGTTTCATCAAAGCCAATAATAGTTTATTCCGGAATAGCAAACGGATGTGAAATAGATATGCATACCGTGATGCCAATAGGTAATTGTACAGGTGCAGAATCTTTTACAATGCACAAGTTTACAGACTATAGTAACACTGATCTTGATGCATTTGGATATGTTATTACAGAAAGCCCCACCGAGCCCGTTTTTGTAAACGGGCTTAATCTTGAAACTTTAACAGCCTCATTTAGAACTACACTGGGAAATTCCGGATATTTTATGCTGCGATTTACCCCATCTGACTTTGATAATGCCGCTAACCTTAAATTTACTTCAGCTGCAAAGATGAATGCCGGCCTTATTCAGCGTACTAATTCGCACAATATGGCAGAATTTTTCTCGGTTTTCAATGAGCCGCTTGCAACACCTGAAATTTCAGACAACGGCACCTGTACTCCTGTAATAACATCTGCAGCCGGCATGGCGCCATACCAATGGTATCTAAACGGAATTGCAATAACCGATGCAACCGCACAGCAATACAGCCCGAAAATTACAGGTAATTATACCGTTACTGCAACTAGAGACTGTGGTGTTACGAGCCAGTCTGTACCAGTATATGTAAAAGTTTGTAGTGATCTTGAAATCATAAAAGAGATAATTGATGTAGTTAATGGTCAGATTACATTTAAACTCACAGCCAAAAACAATGGCCCGGAAAATGAAACAGTAGCTCAGGTTACCGACATGCTTCCTTCAGGTTATACATATGTTTCTTCTGTTACACAAACAGGTTCATACAATAACACAACAGGCGTATGGTCTGTGGGATCGCTTAGCGTAGGCACTGAAGCATCGCTGTTGATTACAGCACAGGTAAATACAACGGGGAATCACACCAATACAGCTACCATATCCGGATTAAATACTGATGCAGATAGTTCAAATAACACATCATCGGCAACACCAAATGGCAAACTGTATTTAAGTAAAAAAACGCAAAAAGAGGTATACTATAACATAGGAGAGATTATACTCTATGATATAGTGCTTACGAACACAGGTAACGTCACGATAAATGATATTAAAATTACAGATGCTAATGCCGATGCAGGAAGTATAAATCCGTCTCAGGTAAGCAAACTAGCCCCGGGTGAAAGTATTTCAATTACCGCTCAACACACTGTTACCTTAGCAGATGCACTCGCAGGACAAGTTGTAAACCAGGCTAATGCTGTGGGTGAAAGCTATAATGAAATATTTGTAAAGGTTATTTCTGATAATCCTGAGACTACAATAATAGAAGATAAAACGATAACACCTATTGTTTACCAGGCAGATCTTTCTATCACAAAAACGAACAATCAGGATATATATAAAAAGGGAACACAGGTAATTTATACTATTACAATTACTAATAATGGCCCTTCAAATACTATCGATGTGACTGTAACCGATGCCCTGCCTGCCGGTATAATGATTATGGAGTGGTCTGCTGACAATCAAACCTCTGGTAATGGAGCGCTAAATGATGTAGTACAGCAGCTAAATGTTGGTGAAAGTATTACGTATTCTGTTACTCTAACGGTACCTGAAACGTACGAAGGTAATTTATCTAACACTGCGACAGTAAATAGTGCAATAACCGACAAAGACCTTTCTAACAATGAGGCTACAGATATAGATACACCGTGCACTACTTGTGGTGCGATTGTTATACCAAGAGGTATCTCACCGAATAACGATACTAAAAACGATGTGTTTGACCTTTCGGCGCAGCCACAAATAGAAAAGCTGGAAGTATATAACCGTTATGGCCAAAAAGTATATAGCCTTACTAATTATACAAATCAATGGAATGGAAATAACGATAGTGGGAAAGAATTACCTACGGGTACTTATTACTATGTGATCTATTACCTTGAAAATGGAACAAAAACTGGATGGGTATATATTAACAGGGAGGAATAAAAGCTGATTGTTCTATAAGAATATGAAATATAATACTGCATTTTTACTTATACTCTTATTCATAATTTCCACTAGTTTGCCTGCTTTTTCCCAAAGCGGGCAGCAGGAAATTTGCAATAATGGTATTGATGATGATGGTGACGGATTTATAGACCTGAATGATCCTGATTGTATATGCAATCAGTCGCAGGTAAATTCACTTATACCTAATCATTCTTTCGAAGATTATAGCGAATGTCCGTCGGGACTGCATCAGATCGATAAGGCTGTCCCCTGGATACAGCCTACTGCTTACGAAAATCACTGGCAGGCAACTACAGATTATATTAATACCTGCGGACACATGGGAGACGCAGGTGAACTCCTTCCGTTTCCCGATGGCAATGGTCTGGCGGGTTGCGTTATCGAACAACTATACAAAGAATATGTTGGAACGTGCTTAGAATCTCCATTACAGGCTGGCAAGCCTTACAGGATAACGTTTAATGTTGCAGCTATTGAAGATGGTCCTCCGGCATGCAAAGATGGCGACATGAGTGCTTATGAGGCACTGGATCTAACCATTTACGGAACCCAGAAGTGCGAATATCTTCCCGCTAAAAACACTCAGGATTATCCAACAACCGATCCAAATTGGGTTGTTTTAGGTCATGCCCGTTACAAACCGGAGTCAAACTGGAGCCTGGTTACAATTGCTTTTACTCCCAAGACTGATATTAACGCTTTTATGCTTGGCGGACCAGAAGTTTTGCCACCTACGTATCCTGTATGGGATTTAAATACAAACACCTGTTACCCCTATTTTTTCTTTGATAACCTTATATTAAATTCAGGTTCGGCATTTGGACTCGAAGTTACTCAATCGGGGAATTTATGTGATAATAACCTTATACTTAATGCCACCCCTACTCAACCTTTAAGTAATTTGGCAACCTACCAATGGTATAAAGAAGGTATTGCAATTACAGGTGCTGTAAATCCTACCTATAACATAGTTCAAAATAATAATGCGTATGGGATTTACGCTTTAAGAATAACAGATGGTAACGATTGCTTTACGGGCTATACAGAAGTAAATGCAGATTTACTGGCACCGAAAGCATCATCTGTCCCGGTATGTAAACCCGGAACAGGAAGTATTGCTATAACTACTCCCGCCCCATTTTATAGTTTTGACAAAGGGGAAACATGGACAGCTGACCCTATAGCGCAAAACCTTACTGTTGGTTTCTATGGGGTAAGAATTAAAAATGAACAGGGTTGTATTTCTGATCCGACGTACATTGAAGTAAAAGAATTTACGCTACCTGCTCCTGATTTCGAGATAATTCAGCCGAAAGATTGCGTAAATGGCTGGAAAATAACCATCACTACACCTGCTTCCGAGTATAGTTTTGATAATGGATCTACATGGCAGGATGTCAATTTTATTTCAGGACTTTTAGGTGGTGACTATCGTTTACGTGTTAAAAATCAAGATGGGTGTGTATCTGATTCAGTATTTACCCATATCAATGAATTTTTCACACTTGCACCTACTTACATCGCGGCACAACCAAACTGTAGTACTGATGGAAGTCTTACTATAACAACACTAGCCGATGCATACAGCATTGATGGCGGAACCACATGGCAAAATGAACCATTGTTCGATAATCTTATCTCGGGATATTATGAAATGAAAGTAAAATATAACAACGGCTGTATATCCTACTCTTCATATCAGCTCATTGCACCGGCAGAAACCCTACCGGATGCACCTTTAGTAACAGTACAGCAGCCTTTATCATGTCTCATACCTTTCGGAAAAATAATTATCACAACGCAGGCATCTCAATATAGTTTTGACAATGGATTGACCTGGATAAATAGTAATACGTCAACAAACCTGACTCCCGGTACTTATCGGGTAAAGATAAAAAATGCAGCAGGCTGTCAATCACCAGATACTATTGTTACAATAAATCCTCCTGCCGATATTCCTGTAACACCTCTTATTTCTGTTATTCAGCCTACATGCAGCCAACCTAAAGGAACCATAACTATATCTACCATATCAGATCAATATAGTTTCGACAACGGGACTAGCTGGGAAACTACAAATACCAGAACAGGATTAGCTGCCGGATCCTATACCGTAAAAATCAGGAATACTGCAGGATGTGAATCAGAAGGTATAGAAGCAGTTATCAATGCAATAAATCTACCTTTAAAGCCTCTCGTTTCGAATATCATTTATTGTGAAGGAGATGTTGCATCAGCACTTATAGCAAATGGCGTTAATTTGTTGTGGTACAGTGAAGAAAACGGCAACACTGGGAGTTCAACTTCACCCATTCCAGACACTAATACTACAGGAACAACATCGTATTATGTCTCCCAAACAGTAGATGGATGTGAGAGCGAAAAAGCTGTACTATTGGTAACGATAAATGCTATACCAAGTTTACCAATTACCGAATCTACAATTGTCTACTGCCAGCATCATCCTGCCGAACCACTTACTGCAACAGGAACAAACTTATTATGGTATACATCAGCAAGCGGAACAGGAACAACGATAGCTCCTACTCCTTCAACAGAAATAGTTGGTTCTACCGTTTATTTTGTAAGTGAATATAATGATGGATGTGAAAGCGGACTCGTTGCTATTACGGTTGTTGTTAATCCCGCACCGGAGGCACCGGAGGTAACCTCGCCTGTTATCTATAACTATAATGATAAAGCCTTACCACTTGTAGCCAAAGGACAGAATATTGCCTGGTACGATTCTGATATGAATTTCATTTCTTACACACCACCTGTACCGCCTACTAATCAAACAGGTGAAACTATATATTATGCGGTTCAGATACTTGGTTGTACCAGCCTAACTGCGGAAGTTATTGTAAATGTTGTCCCTGAGGATGTTGCTTTTAACTATCCCAAATTCTTTACTCCAAATGGTGATAATGTTAATGAGAGATGGAATATAACAGACCTTAAAAATCAAAAGAATGCAAAGATTTACGTTTTTGACTGTTACGGAAAAGTAATTATTGCGCTAAAACCAAATGAATTAGGTTGGGATGGAACATACTATGGTTATAAACTTCCTGCTACTGATTATTGGTTTAAAGTATTATATTTCGAAAATGGAAGTGAACAGGAATTTAAAGCGCACTTTTCACTTATAAGATAATCCATTTAATTATTATTAAGCCGGGCTTTAGCCCGGCTTTTTATTTTGATTTAACCAAAATATAAGAATTCAATAATTTTTTACGATATAATAAATATACCGTATATTTTTTCAGTATATTTTTTATAATTTTACCATATTTTGCAGAAAGTAGATAATAATGCACATCTGTCATTAAGTCTAATTCATTGATTACTCTTAGAAACGAAAAGTTAAAATTAAAGAAAAGCTATTTGCAATACTATAAAGACTGAACCAATCTAATTATGGATAAAAAATATGACGATAGTGTTCTGGGACGTGCACGCGTGCAGGATACCCCGGAACTTGAAGCCTACTATAAAGAGCTTGAAACCCTTGGCGCGGGTGCTTTATGGACTGTCGCTAATGATATTGAACCATGGGAACCGAGAACATCTTCTATACCTATGTTATGGAAATACGAAAAACTTCGCGAACTGGTACTTAAATCATCTGAATTGGTAACACCCGAACAGGCGGGCCGCCGCGTTGTTTATCTTGTGAATGATAAACGCAAAGACGTTAGTGCTGCTGTTGGCTGGCTATACACCGGCATCCAGGTAACACGTCCGGGAGAAAGCACTTCTGCCCACAGGCATAAAGCTTCTGCACTGCGTTTTATTATGGAAGGCGAAGGTGGCTATACAGTGGTAGACGGAAACAAAATAATGCTTGAAGTTAATGACTTTGTAATTACTCCAAACAGTACATGGCATGAGCATGGTGTTGAAGAAGGCGGAAAGACATGTATTTGGCAGGACGGATTAGATATACCGCTTATTAACGCTCTTGAAGCAAATGATTATGCTGTCTACGATGGCAAACAACCCTTATCTGCTCCGGTCAACCACTCTCCTCTTACCTATGGAGGAGCCGGTTTGGTTCCTGCCGATATCGCTTGGAATAAGCCTTATTCTCCATTATTTAAATATTCATGGAAACAAGTATACCCTGCACTATTAGAAGCTGCTAAAGTTAATGAGAGTTCGCCTTACGATGGTATACTCATGCATTATATAAACCCGGTAACGGGAGGCCACGTTATGCAGACTATGGGTGCTTCTATTCAGTTGCTACGTGCAGGAGAACACACTGAAGCACATAAGCACACAGGGTCTTTTGTTTACCAATGTGCAAAAGGTCACGGCTATTCTATTATTGGAGGAAAACGCTTTGACTGGAAAGAACGCGATATTTTTTGTGTTCCATCATGGGAATACCACGAACATGTAAACCTTTCCGAAACTGATGATGCATGCCTGTTTTCTTTTAACGATCTGCCAGTAATTACCTCTTTAGGATTGTATCAGGAGAAACAACATCCCGAAGGATATCAAACAATATAATTTTAACCCGGACTACTTATAATTGATATATACCCAAAAAATAATAAATGAAATTAGTTACATACAGAATAAACCATACTCCATCGCGTCTTGGTTTTATAGAGGAGAAAATGATTATTGACGCTGAAAAGCTAGGAAACATTAAAAGCAGTCCATTACCGGATAATATGCTTGATTTCATAGATTTAGGTATTGGTGGAATTAATCATGCTGTCCGACTTATAAATACCGCTACAAAAGAGGAATTACTTGACTGTTCAATCCCTTTAGCGAATGCAACATTGCTGGCACCAATCCCAAAACCGCGTAAAAACATATTTGGTATCGGACTTAATTACACAGAACATGTAGCTGAGTCTGCCCGCACGTTAGACACTTCTAAAGATCTGCCGCAAGAACCTGTAATCTTTTCAAAGCCAACTACAGCTGTCACCGGCCCTGATACTAATATTATTCACAATCAAAAATTAACCAAGCAACTTGATTATGAAGTAGAGCTTGCAGTTATTATTGGTAAAGGCGGAAAGAATATAACCAAAGAAACAGCAATGGATCATGTATACGGATATACAATAATTAATGATGTAAGTGCTAGGGATTGCCGACGTGCCGGTCAATGGATAGTATCTAAAGGACAGGACACTTTCGCGCCTATGGGACCAGTTTTGGTTACACGTGACGAAATTTCAGACCCTCAGAATTTAAATCTTAAGTTAAGCGTAAATGGTGTAGAGAAGCAGAATTCTAACACAAAATTCATGTTGTTCAATATCAGCGATCTAGTTCACGATTTAAGTACTGTATTTACATTGGATACAGGAGACATTATCGCTACAGGCACTCCAGCAGGAGTTGGTGCCGGTCGAAACCCACAGGAATTTATGTGGCCCGGCGATGTGGTTGAGGCTACAGTAGAAGGTATAGGAACACTAAGAAATACAATTGTAGATTCCGAAGAGGTTTAATATTATTCATAATGACTAAATTAAAATATAAAATAGGCCAGATTGTTCCAAGTTCTAATATTACAATGGAAACTGAGATTCCGGCCCTGTTTCGCTCACGTGAGAAGATATATCCCGAACGTTTTACATTCCATTCCAGTAGAATGAGAATGAAAAAAGTTACGAAAGAAGAATTAGAAGCTATGGATGCGCAAAGCTTAAAATGCGCACAGGAATTATCGGATGCACGTGTAGATGTTATGGGATATGCGTGCTTAGTTGCAATTATGAGCATGGGCCGCGGTTACCACTGTGTTTCTGAGACTAACCTTTACGAAGAAACTTTAAAAAACGATGCCCCTGCACCTATTGTGACCAGCGCAGGAGCCTTGATAAACGGTCTTAACGTGTTGGGTGCTAAAAAGGTTGCTGTCATAACGCCTTACATGAAGCCATTAACCGAAATGGTTGTTGATTATATTCAGCACCAGGGGTTTGAGGTTTTAGATTACATTGCGTTAGAAATTTCAGACAATCTTGAAGTCGCGGCACAAAACCCAATGAATCTTCTGGATATCTACAAACGCCTTAATCTCAAAGATGTTGATGTTCTTGTAGTTTCAGCGTGCGTACAGATGCCCTCTCTGGAGGCGATCGATGCAATAGAAAAAGAAATTGGCATACCGGTAACGTCTGCTGCAGTATGCACAACCTATGAAATGTTGAAAAAAATGGGACTTGACACTAAAGTTCCAATTGGCGGTGAACTTTTGAGTGGAAAATATTAAAAAGTTGGTAATTATATTACATTTAAAATATAATAATTAGTTATATAACAAAAGCAGCTATTATAAGCTGCTTTTTTTTATTTTGAGTTTTAGTATCTATATAGAAATTATATTTCGCCAAATTTATTTTTATAACGTTCTACTTCCGCTTCAGTTTTTTCGAGGAGCTTTTGAAGCAGTTTTATTTTGTCTTCATATAAGCTTTTGATAAAATCTGAACTTTCATCACCTATTGTCGCGCTTAACAGGTTGTTCTTTTTCAAGTTATTACGGTTGCTTAAATACTTCTGACTATCAAATGCGATTATGTCTTCGATATTAATTTCCAGAATTTTGGCGATCTGTGTTAATTTAGCATATGTAAGTACGGTGCTACCATTTTCAAGCTTACTATAGCCAGCCTGTGTTATGCCAAGTTTATCTGCCATATACTCCTGAGTAAGATTTTTAAGCTCCCTGATATTTCTAATTTTCTCTTCAACTGTAGCCATTTATAAGTTTTAAATTATAACTAATAGGAATATAATACAACTCCAATTTTAATATTTTATTAATCAATAGTAATAGTTTTGAAGCGCCTTACAATTATACCCTAAACAGCAATACTTCTGCTGAAAGCTATATGGATTATACCAAATAGCCTCATATTCTTATTTAACAACTATTCTCCATGTAAATACTATTTTTTACATTATGATAGTATTGTACTCAAATGATAAATAGAATATATGCGCCATTTAGGAGAAATCCACGTCATCAATAAAATAATTACTATCAAAGATGATATCATAACGATCAGGTACAAAAAAGAAGAAATATCTCATTATTTTTCTGAAGTACACGATATTAGCCTTACTAAAATTAAGATAAAGAAAAACGTTATAGCGCTAAAAATTACCTTAATTATCCTAACGCTGTACCCAATTTTATTCTTTTTTATAAACCATATTTACGCTATATTCCCCTACGTACTGCAACTTTTGTTATCCATATACTTTAAAAGTAATCGCTATGAAAAAGGTTATTTCCTAAAAATAATTTTAAATAACGGCTCAAGATCACGTTTAAGAATACATTCAAAGGACAGACTAAACATAATAAGAGAAATAACCAATTATATTGATTATCGCTTTAAGAAATCTATGCAGGAATTCTTTATGGATTTAAATCTAAATGAAACCATTTACAATATTAAGGTTTTGTAATCTACTTAATCAATAATAATCAAATTAACAATATCACTAATAATTTTTCAACTTTTATCACCACAATAATCAGGCGATACGGTAATCTGTTGTCAATTCTACAAATATAGTTGGGAATATTCGATTAAAAAAAAATCTATATAGACATTTAATCGACACACATATCATATTATTGGGGAAAGATATGATCAACTGTATCATTATCAACATTTTATTTTAAAATCCAAAAAGAATAAAAAAACACTTTCAAAATCAATGAAAATAAATACTTTCATAACTAAAGAATTACCTCTTAAAGCCTTCAAACCAAAAAAATAAATTACATTTATGGTATAGTTTTATTTGTTAGATATGACCCCTTTAGAACACCATTTCCAGGAAGACATTAATAATGTTGGAAAGATTACAATTATACCTACTATACTAAATGTAATCTGTCAAACGACGGGGATGGGATTTGCCGCTATTGCAAGGGTAACTGACAGCAGATGGATAACATGTAGCGTTCAGGATGATATAAATTTCGGATTAAAACCTGGTGATGAACTAGAGATTAAGACTACTATATGTGATGAAATACGTGAATCTCAAAAGGTAGTTGTTATAGATAATGTTGCGGAAAGCCCGGAATTTCATGATCATCATACTCCAGCCATGTATGGATTCCAAAGCTACATCTCTGTACCTATAATGAGGAAAAACGGCTCTTTTTTCGGAACATTATGTGCCATAGATCCGAATCCCAATATCCTAAATACCCCGGCAGTACTCGGAATGTTTGACCTCTATGCAGATCTGATAGCATTTCATCTCAATGCTATTGAACAGCAACAAATTAGTGATATTAAACTTAGAGAAGAAAGAGGTTTTAAAGATGCACTTGAAAAGGAAGTAAAAGAACGGACTCAGGAATTAAAAGAATATAATATATCGCTGGAGAAGATGAATAAGGATTTGCAGGCGTTCGCCTACATCTCCAGCCATGATTTGCAAGAACCACTTAGAAAAATTCAGACTATAGTTTCTATTATCGAATCGAGCGAAAGCGATAATTTATCAACTAAAGGAAAAGATTATTTTGAAAGAATGAAAAATGCTGCCGAGCGAATGCAGACACTTATAAACGATTTATTAGCTTATTCCAAAACCAGCCTTGTTGAAAAGATTCTCGAAGATACTGATCTAAAGACTATACTTGATGACGTAAAGGAAGATTTATACGATGATCTGCAGCAGATAAATGGAGAAATTATTTCAAAAGAAATGTGCAGGATCGCTGTAATTCCTTTCCAGTTTAGGCAGCTTATCTATAATTTATTAAGTAACTCGATAAAATTTAGCGATCCCAAAAAGAAACTGGTTATTACTATTGACTGTGTTATTGCAAATGGACGCGCATTACAATATGAAAGATTAAACCCTGTTACAAAGTATTGCCACATAAGTATAAGCGACAACGGAATAGGCTTTAATCCAAAATTCTCCGACAGAATCTTTGAGCTTTTTCAGCGTCTTAATGATAAATCAGAGTACAAGGGTACCGGCATTGGGTTATCAATTGTAAAACGTATCGTAGAAAATCACAAGGGTTATATTACCGCCAGCGGGAAAATTAACAATGGTGCTACATTCGATATTTACTTACCTGTAAAAGAGTAACAATTATAAAATTTTAGTTATCTAATCAGTAGCTTCAATCATCCAGGGACGATTTCGTCCTCCGAAATTCTTAGCTTCTATATAGATTTTCTTTACATTAGGAAAGGCTTTTTTGATCTGATCCTCAAGTTGGCTTACTGCATCAAACAACTCTTCAACAGTCATGTCTTTTTTGAACTCAACATCCAACGCAAGTAAAATCTCATTTGGAGCTAAATGCATGGTTAACGGGAAATAAAGCGTTTCAACCCTCGGCTCTTTATTTACGATATCATATATACCATCTACAATTTCGCGGTTGGCGCTCTCCCCTACCAATAATCCTTTGCTCTCCTTAACCATAGTTATAGCTACCAGTATCAACACTAGTCCAATTAGCATAGATGCAAGTGCATCAAATAGTGGATTATTAAAGTAGTGCCCTAAAAACACTCCTAATAAGGCAATCGTAAGCCCGGCAATAGCAGCGCTTTCTTCATATATAACTGCAAAAAGACCGGGATCTTTACTCATGCTGAGTTCTTTCCAAAAACCAAATTTACCTTTAGTTTTATTAAATTCACGAACAGCATATACAAGCGAAGCGCCCTCAAAACACATTGAGGCCACTAAAACCACATAGTTCCAAAACGGATCTTTTAATTCTTCAGGATGTTGTATATGACTTATACCTTCATATACAGACATTCCGCCTCCAAGCGAGAAAACAAGTATAGCAACTATTAGTGACCAGAAGTATATTTCTTTTCCATGTCCAAACGGATGACCTCTATCCGGCGGACGTTGGCTGCGCTTCATACCTAACAATAGTAGTAATGAATTACCACTATCGACAGTACTGTGGATACCTTCACTGATCATTGCAGAACTTCCTGTAATAGAAGCTGCTATAAATTTTACAACAGCAATACCAATGTTTGCAGCCAGGGCACCATATATAGCTATTTTTGAGTTTCCGGTCATAATTGTGTTTAAAAAAATCCCCCACATCAAATTGACATAGGGGATAATTATATATAATTCAGCAGATTAATATCTTTCGTTTGTCTCTTCAAAGTCTTCATCATCACTTGATATCGACTGGTTTTGGTCTTCATCAAGATCCAGATTATCTTCAAGGATATAATCGTCCTGATTAAAAGCATCGGAGTTCTTACTGTTACCGCCCTCTTCACTCCATTGCTTTTTTTGGCTTTCACTTCCAAAATCTGACTGATCAGAATTAAGTGTTGGATCTGTGTCATGTGTAAAAGATACACCGGGTTGCTCCATAGCCAGATATTTATCGGTATCGTCTATGTCATCCTGATCATTCTGAACATGATGTTTATGTTCAGTGTCTTGACTGTGTTTTTTCTCATCAGCAGTATTATCCTGCTGATGAAACTCTTTATTATCTGTGTGTTTTTTAGGTTGATTTTCCATAGCATTATTTTTAAAATAGTAGCATTGATCGTATTTCGTTGATCTTAAGCAACTTTAAATTATTCATCAAAAGATTTTTCAGCAAAAGACTGCAGCTAACATCTTCAGTTCTTTCATTTTCTTCAGCAAATTCTAAGGCTGCCTTCTCATAAGATAAAGCATTGAGTGCCTTGTCGTGGCCTGGCTGTGTAATTATACGTTCCATGGTAATAGTATTTTTTAGTATGTAATTGCTTGTTTTAAGGTTCTCCTAAGTTACTCACTTTAATTCTAAATATTCTATAATGTTCTATTAAATAATAGCCAATTTCGTTCTCATAATAAGCTGTTGATACTGAATTACTACTTTCAATTCATAGACATAATTATCACTTTATGATTTTGTTATCTTATTTTATATAACCTGACAGCTAACTTTAACGTCATTAAAAATTTACATTATGAAAACACTTTTACTTATACTACAATTAATCCTTTTCACAACCTTTGGAATAAATACATCAATCGCTCAACAGACAAAACCTGAAAAACCACGTTACACAAAAGTACCGGCGGGATATCTAATGGTACTTCGAGAAGGTGATAACATTCTACGGGAAATTGAAGCACTGACAGAAAAGGAGAATATACCATCAGCAAATTTTACAGGCATGGGCTTTGTAAATATGACTTTTGGCTTTTATGATTTCAAGCTTAAAAAATTTGATCCTAAAGCATTTAAAGATATGGAGCTTGCAAGTATGCATGGTACTATTGCGTGGCAGAAAGGCAAAGTGTCTATTCATGCGCACGGCACAGTAACAGGCAAAGATTTTAAAGCTTACGGAGGACATATTTTATCGGGTACAGTTGGCACAGGTTCGTTAGAAATATTAGTTACTGTACATGATAAAAAACTGGAACGTGTTAAAGAAGAAAAACTTGGAGCAAATGTGCTTTGCATAGCCCCTTCCTGCCCTGAATAATGATATCGTTAAAAACCTGCTTCCCAAATCATGGAAGTACTATTCTAAGTATCTTTGCTTAACCAAATCTCCTTTTACAAATCCGCTATAAATGAAACGATCCGGTTCTGCCGACTTACCCCTTCATGGAGGCCATGTACCTCTTTGGTTATCTGAACGGATGGCGAAGCTTGGGCTTGCTATTGTAGAAACCATTGCTATGGAGTTCTCAACCTCTGAAGTGATAAGTAAATTAGCAAATCCATTTTGGTTTCAAAGTTTTGGAGCTGTTATGGGTATGGACTGGCATTCATCGGGTATTACGACATCTGTACTTGGCGCATTAAAACGATCGGTAAACCCGCATGCAAAAGAACTGGGGATTTACATCTGCGGAGGCAAAGGCAAAAACTCTACTAAAACGCCTGATGAATTGCTTATAGTTGGTGAACGCACCGGACTTAACGGAATGGAACTTGCAGGATTAAGCAGGCTAACTGCCAAAGTAGATAATACTGCAATACAAGATGGGTTTCAGTTGTATCAGCACAATTTTATTGTAAACGCTAAAGGTGACTGGTGTGTTATTCAGCAGGGCATGAATAATACTACCGGCACAGCACGCCGTTATCACTGGCACTCAGAAAACTTACAGTCTTTTATTAACGAGCCACATACTTTTATATACGGACAAAATCAGGGCAAAATACTTAATCTGACCGATGCTATGGCAGCTAGTACAAGAGAAAAATCGTTGCTTATTATGAACGAACACCCAGACAAGATAATTAAAGAAATTAATCATCTTGTGATGCCTAACCATCATGATGTTAGAATGAAAGATGTAAACATGAAACGCCTTGGCGCTATGTTATGGGTGGCTCATGAGAACAAACCCGAAGATTTTGAAGATCTTTTAATGCTAAAAGGAATGGGCCCGAGAACTATACAATCTGTTGCCCTGGTAAGCGAAATCATTTATGGCACCCCTACCCGATTTGACGACCCTGCACGTTATAGCTTTGCGCATGGTGGCAAGGACGGACATCCGTTTCCCGTACCCATAAAAGTGTTTGATGAAACAATAAATACATTACAAACAGCTATACAACGTGCTAAGATTGGTAACAGCGATAAAATGGATGCTATAAGAAAGCTGTCTGAAATTTCGCGTAATGCCGAAAAAGACTTTACACCTAACACAAACTTTGACGCCCTCATACAAAAAGAACGAAATGAATCTTATAAATATGGAGGTAAAACTATCTTTGGGGATGCAAAACCGCCCAAAAACAAAGGTGGCGATAGTAATCAATTAAAATTATTTTAATTCTACATCGTCATCTTCAGCTTTATATGTATTAAAAAGACGTCCGATAAGAATACCTAAACGTGTTTTATAATCTTCTATAAGCCACTCCCTGTAGTTTTTTGTTGTCTTCGCCAGAAGTTTTGCATATTGCTTTACACGATATTCAATATCCGGTTCGAGCAGTTTAGAAAGTCTACGGGCTTCAGGTATAGTTTCAGCATTTTCAATGCACATAACCGCATGTTGCGTTATAGATTTATCAATAACAGCTTTTGGCTTTTGCTTTTCTTCTGCTGCAAGGCGAAACTCCTCCTCTACATTAAATGAAATATCAACGCTTTTAGCAAATTTCGCACGCACTTCATCAGGCATACTATAACTGTGGAAACTTTCAATATCTGCATCTGTCCTTATATTTTCAAGGAATTGCTCTGGATGCTTAAAAATGTATTGCCAGTCCATCGGATCTTTCCATAAACCGAAACGCTGTGCATTGTTACCTAAGTCAATAACCGTAAATATATCTTTTCCGGGAAGTTTACGCGATCCACGTCCTATCATTTGGAAATAAAGAGTAAGCGAGCGTGTTGCTCTATTCAGGATGATCGCTTCAACTGTAGGTTCATCGAAACCTGTTGTTAAGATGGATACCGACGTTAATATAGCATCGGGTGTCTTCTTAAACCATGTCAGTATCTTTTTACGTTCAAGATCGGGTGTTTTATTATCAAGATGCTTGATTGGTAATCCGGCAGCTTTAAAGGTCTCATAAACATACAAAGACGTAAAGATACCGTTGTTGAAAATCAGTGTCTTTTTACCTCTCGCACGGGTATCATACGCCTGAAGCAGTAAGTCCTGCATGGCTGACCGTGAATATAACTCGTCTGATGAGCTAACGGTATAATCACCATTTATACCCAGTTTGAGCGAAGTAAGTTCTACGTCATAGCCAAACATGACGGCTTTTGCTAAAAACCCTTTATCTATAAGTGACTGTATCGGTTCACCTACAATAAGTTCATTATAGGTTTCATACATCGGAAGTTCTATATTTGAACTAAGCGGTGTAGCAGTAACTCCCAGAAAAAGTGAGTTCTTGAAATATGTGAATAGCTTTCTAAAAGAATTATAATGCGCCTCATCCACAATAACAAGACCTACATAATCCATGTGGAATTTTTTATCTTTAAGACGGTTATTAAGTGTTTCAACCATAGCAACATAACATGAATAGTCATTATCGTATGGTAACTCTTTCACTGCACTGTCTATAATTGTATTTTTTACGCCAAAACTTTTCAGCATTTGCGAAGTTTGCTTGCTGAGCTCTATCCTATGTGTAAGCACGAGTACCTTACGCTGATATTTTTCAATAAAGCGTCTGGCAATTTCAGAAAATATAACAGTTTTACCGCCTCCTGTAGGAAGCTGGTACAATAAATGATAGTCATTAGGTTTGCCCTCAAACTTTTCAAAAATGGCATCTATATCTTCTTGTTGATAATGGTACAGCTCTTTCCTGTCCTCGACATTGTCTTCTCTTTCCATGTAGGTATGATAATTCCCAAAAATAAGCCATTTGTCTGCATTATTTTGTATATAAAATCATAATTCTTACAAGTTGAGGTGAAATTTAATACAACATTAGCAGGCAGTATCACGAAATCAGCCATTTAAATAATTAATTTTATAGAAAAGATTTATGTAGGAAGAAAATGAAAAATTATGACGGAACATCGCTTACAGAAGCTACTGAAATACAAAACCAGTTACGCAATAGCGTATCGCTTATAACTGAAAATAAACATATTACCACAATAGCCGGGGGTGATATATCGCACAATAAAGACACAGATATCGTATATGCTGGTATAGTTGTTCTTAGTTACCCGCAAATGCAACTCCTATCCTACTCACTTGTTGTTTCAAAAACTATTTTCCCTTATGTTCCCGGTTATCTCGGCTTCAGAGAAGTACCCTCACTACTGGAAGCCTGGCAGCAACTACCACAAAAACCGGATTTAATGATTCTTGACGGGCAAGGTGTTACCCACCCCAGAAGAATGGGAATAGCCTCTCACTTTGGCGTCTTAGCCAACCATCCGAGTATTGGCTGCGCTAAGAATATGCTATATGGTAATTACCGGCCATTAGGATTAGAAAAATTCAGTACCAGCCCTATTATCAGTCAGGAAGAACATATGGGTTACGCAGTTAGAACAAAAGACAATGTAAAGCCGGTATACATTTCACCGGGACATAAAGTTTCTGTTACCGATAGCCTTGAGCTGATAAAACCCTGTATTTTAAAACACAGAATACCTGAGCCCACACGATTAGCACATGAAAAAGTAAATTTATTTCGGGTAGGTAAATTAAAAGAGGGCTACCATACAGTAAATGTTCAGGGAGAATTATTCTAAACCTAATTACTCGAAGTTGTCGTAAATGCGCTCAAATTCTTTTTTATTTTCCCAACGCTGCCTAAAGGTTTCATCATAAATACCTTTAATACGTGAAGCAAAATTAGTGTTCATGCCATTGGCGGCGACATAATCTACCGCCTGCTTATACGAATTGAGTAAACTCTTGTAGAATGCTGACGAGCTAAGTTCCCTTCGCTGAGAATACGTTTGTGCAATTTCGATATTATAAAGCATGACATCTGCAACAACATAAGGGTCAACACCCAGCGATATAAAATGCTTTATATATTTTTGAGCTGTAGACCTGCGCAGCTTAGGCCTTTTTCCCCTCGTCGGAAAATATTCATTAGAAATTTTCACTTTAGCTTCCTGCTCAAGCTTTTCTTCCTTAGGATTAAATACAAAATCATAATACGCCTTTACGTCAGCAAATTTCTCGTATAAGGCCAGCATCTGCTCTTCAAGTTCTTCCTTTGGTAGTGAAGTCAGGTATTTTTTTAAGTCACGTTTACTCATCGTATTCAAAATTAAGCCTTAATTTTACCATCAGCAATAAAAACTAAAAAAGAATGCTGAAAAACTAGATAAAATAGTATTTTTGCATTCCTTGAAATTAAAGTCAAAAAACTAAATCAACTTTTACTGTGGAAAATCCGAGTGCACAAAAACTGATCAACAAAATACAGCTTGACCTTTTTAAAAAAGGTTTTAATGCAGAAACATTAATTAACGATCTGAAAAAATTACGCGAATATTCCCTTGAAGAGCAAAACCCTGTACTTACAAAGGCGATACGCTTAACGTATGAACACCTTGAAGCAAACGGCGCTTTTCTTATCGCTATTCCTGATGATGAGCCTGTAGATGAAGAAACAGAACTTGTAAAAGGTGAAGATGTTACTTCTGAAAACAATGTTGAAAGCCTTGAGTACCTAATATCACTATTCAGTGATCTTAGCCATAAAAATAACCTTCTTGACCTAAGGGAATACAACAAAGCTTTTTTAGCATTTTAATATTTCTATCACCGGTTATATAATTATCAAAGCTGTTTGGAAACAAACGGCTTTTTTATTGTTATAAAAAGTAAGTAATTATCCGTGTTTTTGTTTTTATAAAAAAGCAGTATCAACTACCTTTGCGCCATTAACTTAAACCCCCGCCTTATGACACGTTTATTTAAAATTATTGCTACACTCGAAGGTGTATCACTTTTGGCCTTACTATTTGTAGCTATGCCTCTTAAATATGTATACGACATGCCAGAGTATGTTCGTGTAGTAGGTATGGCTCATGGATTGCTATTTATTGTATATATTGTTATTGCCTGCATGCTTAAAGCTGAACTTAAATGGCCGTTAAACAAGTTCCTTATTATTTGCCTGGCATCTGTAGTACCTTTCGGTACGTTTTATATAGAACACAAGTACTTTAAAAATTCTACAGATACAGATAACAAAAACATTTAAAACCCTAAATGGAAATACTAAATTGGGCTTATAAATTATTAAAAGGAATTGGATTTGGCCATATTACAGCCATTTACATTAACCTTGTAATTAATTTGGTAATTATTGCCTTTGTAGCTTATGTTATAGATAAGATTGCGAAGGCAATTCTTATCATTGGGTTTACCATTCTTGCAAAAAGAACTAAAACAACTTTTGATGATTTCCTGGTTGAAAATAAGACCACCAAATATATTGGCCATTTAGTACCTATTTATTTTATTTATAAAAGTGTACCCATTGCGCTTAAAGATTTTACCTATTGGGAATACGTGTTCTCTAAAGGTGTAACTATATTAATCATACTTATAAGTCTTTGGATAATAAGAAGTATTTTTAATGCAATCCGTGATTATTTAAAACAACAGCCGGATTATAATGATAAACCGATAGATAGCTATGTTCAGGTAGTTATGATTGTATTATGGATATTTGGCACCGTAGCCATTATTCTTATATTATTTAACTTAAGCCTTGGAAGTATATTAGGAACGTTCGGTGCAATATCTGCTGTTATAGTGTTGATTTTTAAAGACACTATTCTTGGTTTTGTTGCCAGCGTCCAGGTTACTGCAAATGATATTGTGCGTATTGGAGACTGGATTACCATCGAAAAATTTGGCGCAGATGGCGATGTTATCGAAATTAATCTTGCAACAGTAAAGGTTAAGAACTTCGATAATACAACAACAACGATACCGACATATAGTCTTATTTCCGATTCATTTAGAAACTGGAGGGGAATGCAAAACTCTAACGGAAGACGTATAAAAAGGCATATTCTTATAAAGGCGAATAGTGTTCGTTTTGTGCATAAAGACGAAATGAATGACTTAAAGAAAATTCACCTTATTTCTTCTTACATAGAACACAGACAGGCAGATATCGACAAATATAATTATCAAAACGGAATTGATAAGACATTATCAATCAATGGTCGTAACCTTACGAACCTTGGGCTATTCCGTAAATACATAAACAGTTATATTGAAACACATCCGGGAGTGAATAAGGACATGACAATCATGTGCCGTCATTTACAGCCTACCGAAAAAGGTATCCCAATTGAAATTTATGTATTTACTTCAGATAAGCGATGGATAAACCATGAGTATATTATGGCTGATATTTTCGACCATATAATTGCTTCAGTGGCTTACTTTGATCTGGAGATATTTGAATTACCTTCCGGAAAAGGATATATAGACGCTTAAGGTTTAATACCCCCTATTCTATCTTTAACGTATTCAATTTTCGTTTTTCCGTGAGCAGACGGACGCCCGAAACTATCAAGGTTTACCATTGTTATATTATCAACGGTAATTATTTTTTCCTGCGTCATTTTGTTTCGTACTTCAGAGCGAAGTACTATCGATGAAGTTCCAAAACGCACAACATCGATACCAATTTCAATAATATCGCCCTGTTTAGCAGAACTCATAAAATTGATTTCCGACATGTGTTTTGTTACTACTCTTTGATTTTCAAGTTGTATAATAGAATAAAGTGCTGCTTCTTCGTCAATCCAGGCAAGCAATTTACCTCCAAATAAAGTTCCGTTAGGATTTAAGTCTTCCGGTTTTACCCATTTTCTGGTGTGAAATCTCATAGGTGATGTTTTTCAATAGCTAAAGTTACGATATCTGAATGGTCAAATGCTAATTCAGGGAGGTTTTTAACCGAAAACCATTTCGCTTCATCGGCATCGTCAGCTCCGGAAACTTCTGCATTTTCTTCCGAAAAGCCTGTATAAGCTATAGACACTGTATGTTGCCTTGGGTCACGACCTGGTTTACCGAAAGCGCCCAACTGTTCAAGCTGCGTAACCTTAAGACCGGTTTCTTCTAAAAGCTCGCGTTGTGCTGCCACGATAAGATCCTCTCCTTCATCTACAAAGCCGCCTGGTAAAGCCCATTTACCTTTAAAAGGATCATTTTTCCTTTTAATAAGCAGTAGTTCATGATCACCCTTTGTTTTCCTGAATATTACAGCATCAACCGTAACAAATATCTTTGATGTTCTCATATCCCAAAGTTAAGAAAACCATCTATTTCATTAAGGTATATTTAAGAGATTTTGTCTATATCCATATAACTGAAATGCTCTGCTTAATAAGGCAGAACATTTTAAATTATAAATAGTGAAATTTATTAATAGGCAATCAATTCTTTTAAAGCAATTTCAAAACGTTGTTTAGGCAAATACTGATCTTCTAATGCTTTTGTAAATGGTATAGCACTTTCAAGGCTACCTACACGTTTAACAGGTGCATCAAGATATTCAAAACATTCTTCCATGATCATTGCAGATATATCACTTGCAATTCCACCAAATAAAGTATCTTCCTGAAGGATGATTACTTTACCGGTTTTCTTTACCGAACTGAATATTGTTTCTGTATCCAGAGGCTGTAACGAACGTAAATCCAGTAGATCTGCTTTTATATCCGGATTCTTATCCAGTGTTTCGAGTGCCCAGTGTACACCCGCACCAAAAGATATTACAGTTACATTCTCACCCTCTTTAAGTATCGCAGCTTTTCCAAACGGAATTGTATAGTAATCTTTAGGCACATCCTGATAGATGCTTCTGTATAACGCTTTATGCTCGAAGAACATAACCGGGTTAGGGTCATTTATGGCTGTAGCTAGTAATCCTTTTGCATCATACGGAAACGCAGGGTAAACAACTTTAAGTCCGGGCGTTTTGGTAAACCATGCTTCATTGGTCTGTGAGTGGAAAGGCCCTGCCTGTACACCTGCTCCACAAGGCATACGTACTACCACATCGGCATTTTCCTGCCAACGGTAATGTACTTTTGCCAGATAGTTTACAATTGGATTGAATCCTGTTGATACAAAATCAGCAAACTGCATCTCTATAACCGATTTATATCCGTTTATTGAAAGCCCCATGCCTGCCGATACAATAGCTGATTCGCATATTGGTGTATTACGTATACGATCTTTACCAAACTCCGCTACAAAGCCATCTGTTATTTTAAAGGCTCCACCATATTCTGCTACATCCTGCCCCATAATTACAAGGTTTTCATGACGCTGCATTGACTGTTTTAGTCCCTGCGATATGGCATCAATCATACGTATGTTATCTATATCATTACTAGGAGCAACTTCTTGATATTTATAGGGTTTATATACATCATTTAACTCTTCACTTAAAATTGCTTCTATTGCAGGCTCAGCTGACGCTTTGTGATAGTTTTCATCAATTTCACTTTTCAGCTCAGCACGCAGCTCTTCATCGTATTGTTCGCTAAGCACACCTTCCTGTTTCAGGTATTTCCTATAATTATCTACGGGATCTTTTATAGCCCACATGTCCATAAGTTCCTGCGGAACATATTTAGTACCGCTTGCCTCTTCATGCCCGCGCATCCTGAATGTTTTAAATTCTAATAAAACAGGTCTAGGATTTTCACGTAGCGAAGCAACGATCTCAGTCAGTTTTGTAAATACTTCAAGAATATTGTTACCATCAATAATGTGCGATTCCATTCCGTAACCAATACCTTTATCGGCAATGTTTTCGCAACGGTATTGTTCATTAGTAGGCGTAGATAATCCGTAACCGTTATTTTCCACAATAAATAGTACAGGAAGCTCCCAGACTGCTGCGATATTAAGTGCCTCGTGAAAATCACCTTCGCTTGTAGCACCTTCGCCGGTAAACACAGCCGTTACTTTTTTGTTATTGCTTAGTCTATTAGCAAGCGCAATACCGTCAGCTACGCCCAGCTGAGGTCCAAGGTGCGATATCATTCCGATAATCTTATATTCCTGTGTACCAAAGTGAAACGACCTGTCGCGACCTTTAGTAAAGCCACTAGCTTTACCCTGCCATTGTGCAAATAGTCGTGACAAAGGAATATCCCTGCCTGTAAACACACCAAGGTTGCGGTGCATAGGCAGAATATATTCGTCTTTATCCAGCACAGCAGTTACTCCTACAGATATGGCTTCCTGCCCAATGCCGGAAAACCATTTGGACACTTTACCCTGACGAATGAGGATAAGCATCTTCTCCTCTATTAGTCGCGGTTTTATTAATTTCTTATATAAATCGAGTAATTGTCCGTTGGTTAATTCTTTTCTATCGAAATTCATTGTGATTTTTGAATAATCTTTATTTTTCAAAAGTAGTAAAATAACATTATCAGAATGAGATGTGATAAAAATTATTTTCAAACGTTTTCAAATGAAATTTAATTCGTTGACAACACATGTTCTAAACTTTATTCAACCTTGCTTCTTCAAGATCTAAATTGTGTTCCATTTCTCTAATTACTTCATCATCATATTTCTTTTCAAGCCGAAGTTCATACAGCCCTGTCCTTCTTAAGTCGATAAGTTCCAACATAATGTCTCTGTATAATTTACGCACTGAAGCCAAAGCTCTTTTCTTATGGTCTTCGTTAAGGGTTCTTTCAGTAGCGTTAATACTGCGTTCCAACTGCTCTTTAATACGATAGATCGTTTCGTATTGCTGCATTTCGTCGGTATAGTTTTCTTCAAGATATTGCACAGCATTTTTAGCAAGATGCAACCTGATAGATTCTATCTGGTCTCCTGTTGGCACATATTCATCTACTTCTTCAACTTTTAGCCATTTAATTATAAATGGAAGTGTTAGCCCCTGAAAAACAAGTGTTATTAGTATAACAACGAAAGTGATAAATAAAATAAGGTTTCTATGCGGAAAAGCCTCGCCATTATCTAACGTTAATGGAATTGATAATGCTGATGCCAGCGAAACTACTCCTCTCATACCCGCCCATCCTGTTACAAAAGGCAATTTCCATCCGGGGCTCTTTTCCCTGTTCCTGATTTTCTTTGAAAGCATTCTTGGTAGAAAAGCAGAACCATAAACAAGAATAATTCTTAAAACAATCACTATTAAAGTTATCACTAAAGAGTAGTATATCGCTTCCTCTAAAGAATAACCGTTTAAACCATCTACAATCGAAGGAAGCTGGAGGCCTATAAGCATAAATACAAAACCATTCATTAAAAAGCCAACGGTGGCCCAAACCTGCATAGCCTGTATCCTGGTGTTGTAGTTAAAGAAATCCTGGGAACGAAATGAAAGAAACAATCCGCCGCTAACTACAGCCAGCACACCAGACCAATGAAACTGCTCTGCCGTTAAATACATTAAATAGGGCGCTATTAACGTTATTGGTGTTGTTATACTGGATGATTTCGCCCAGTATTTCAGAATAAAATACAGAATATGTGCTATAACCAAACCTATCACTATTCCCATAAATGAGAGTATAAAGAAATCTAACGCAGCCTCCTGAAACACAAAGTGACCTGTAAGTATCGCTGCAATAGCAAATCTAAACACGGTTAATGAAGCTGCATCATTTACAAGGCTTTCGCCTTCTAATATTGTCAGGCCTCTTTTTGGTACAGGAAGACCTTTTAGTACCGATGTTGCAGCAACTGCATCGGGAGGAGAAATTACACCACCTAACAGAAACCCTAATGCGGGTGTAAATAAAGGAATCAGGCTTACGGAAACCATAGATACAACAAGAGACGTAACCAGTACCAGACCGAATCCTAAAATTGCTATCGATCGTTTCCATTTCCAAAACTGCCTCCACGACGTATACCAAGCTGCCTCAAACAATAATGGTGGTAGGAAGATAAGAAACACGAGATCCGGCTCTACATTTATTCTGGGTACACCCGGAATAAAGCTGATTCCCAGACCGCCTATAACTAGAAATATTGGATATGAGATTTTTAAATGCTGACTAAGGAGGTACAATACTGCCATTGCAAAGAAGAGTACCAGTATAACTAAAAGATTTTCATGTATCATGACATCAAAATTATAAAAAACTCTCGCTAGAAGTCCGGGAAAATTTAGAAATATGAACTTCCTGCACACAAATATTTATACCTTTGTTCCTGTTTAAAGAAACAATAACAGCAACACTCTATGCAGAATATACCAAGTGTAAATCTTAGCGATTTTCTTTCAGACGATCCTCAACGCAAGCAAAAATTTGTAAATGAGTTAGGTAGAGCCTACGAAGACATTGGTTTCGTTGCCCTGAAAGGTCACTTTCTTGATGATAAACTAGTTGACGAACTTTACGCTGAAGTGAAGAGTTTTTTCAATCTTCCTTCTGAAATAAAATCTCAGTATGAGATTCCCGGTATCGGCGGCCAGCGTGGCTATGTTTCTTTTGGTAAAGAAAAAGCAAAAGGACATACTCAGGCAGACCTTAAAGAATTTTGGCATTTCGGCCAATATCTTCCAGAAGATTCAAGATACAATGGCCATCCGCACTACCATAATAATGTTGAAGTTGCTGAACTTGAAAAGTTTAATACAACCGGTAAACAGGCTTATAAAATGCTCGAGAAAACGGGTGTTTACGTATTAAGAGCGTTAGCTATCTATTTAGGACTTGATGAATTTTATTTTGATAATTATGTAGCAGAGGGCAACAGTATACTTCGCCCAATTCACTACCCGCCTATCACTCAGGAACCAAAGGATGCCGTACGTGCAGCAGCACACGGAGATATAAATCTTATCACTTTATTGATGGGTGCCCAGGGTCGTGGCCTTCAGGTACAAAATCGAGACGGTGAGTGGATAGATGCTATTGCAGAAAATGAAGAACTGGTAATTAATGTGGGCGATATGTTATCGAGACATACTAATAATAAACTTAAATCTACAATACACAGGGTGGTAAATCCGCCGAGGGAACTGTGGAGTAGTTCGCGCTATTCTATTCCGTTTTTTATGCACCCGGTAGCTGAAATGAAATTGGACTGTCTTGACAATTGTATTAGCGACGAAGAACCGAAACAATATGAAGATATTACTGCAGGCGATTTTCTATATGAACGCCTGGTTGAATTAGGGCTTATAAAAAAATAATCATTATTTTTATACCGTTATAAAGGCATTAGTATTACGCCTGATGCTTTACTTTTTTTACTACTATGGCCAAGAAATTAAGCAGTTTAGACGATTTAGGTGGATTTGTATTTTCTACTAATAAGGATTTTGAATTTGAAAACAATGATGAACAACAGGAAACGTTGGCTAACAACCAGCAAAAACTTGAGGCACATCTTGATAAAAAAAATCGCGGTGGTAAAGTTGCAACAGTTATAAAAGGCTATGAAGGCAATGATGACGATTTTAAAGCCCTTGCAAAAAAACTAAAGACACTTTGTGGTGTTGGAGGAACTGCCAAGGACGGTGAAATTATTATTCAGGGAAATTTCAGGGAAAAAATAATGGATTTTCTTGCGAAAGAAGGCTATAAAGTAAAAAGGGTTGGCGGATAATCGCAAGCCCTAATGAATATTAGTTAGTGCAATCATAAAACCATCCCAATTTAATTTTCGAAAAGACTCGTAATCATCCCTAAAACAATTTTTGTTTCAGGGATTTTTTATTCTTGTTTGTTAAATCTTTATTCTCTTACTACCTTTATACTTTAATAGAAAGATAATGACATCACTAAATATTGCCGGAGTACCCGAACACTTTAATCTTCCCTGGCATTTATGCATAGAAAATGATGAATTTGAAAATGCAGGCATAGATCTTGCATGGACAGATGTACCGGAGGGAACAGGCAAATTATGTCAGATGCTTCGTGACGGAAGTACAGATATTGCCGTAATTTTATCTGAAGGCATTATTAAAGATATTGCAGCCGGAAACGACAGCAAGATCGTTCAGATATATGTTGAAAGCCCACTTGTCTGGGGAATACATGTCGCAGCAGGATCGTCTTACAAAACTTTGTCTGATATAGAAAAAGGCAAGATTGCTATAAGCCGCTATGGATCAGGTTCGCATCTTATGGCCTTTGTAAATGCGGAAAATCAGGGATGGGATACAATAAATCTTGAATTTGAAATAGTAAACACACTTGATGGCGCAGTTGAAGCTTTAACAGAGGAGAGAGCCGATTATTTTATGTGGGAGCGTTTCATGACAAAACCTATTGTAGATAAAGGTATCTTTAGAAGAATTGATGACTGTCCTACTCCGTGGCCTTGCTTTGTAATAGCAGTTCGCAATGAGGTTTTGCAAAACAATAGAAAAGCAGTAGATAAAGTATTAGAAATAATAAATACTACAACGGAAGATTTCAAAGAGATTCCAAATATAGATAAAACACTTGCCAGCCGTTACGATCAAAAAATTAAAGACATACAGGAATGGCTTAAAATAACAGAGTGGTCTCAAAAGAAACTTGATAAAACAACGTTTGATAAAATACAGAATCAACTGTTTGAGCTTAATATTATAGAAAATAAAACTGAATTTGAAACCACAGCAGAATAAAACATAGCGTTTTATTTAGTGCCTAATGATAAAACTGGATTCCAACACCATAAAAGATCTTAAAGCAAAGCTTCAGATAAAGAAGCCCTGGGATTCTGTTATCATTTTTGTACTGAATGTGCTCATAGCAATTCCACTGTTTATCATAATTCACCAAAATTTAAAAGACCCTGAGTGGCCGTTTCATCTTGACAGGATTTTAATTTTTGTAGTCTTAGTTACAGTCATCCAGCTAATCTTAAGATTATTAAAGACTGTGCTGATAATCTGTATATTTTTTTATTTGTTAGCACTTCTATACGGTTCGGTATTTGGAAATTATGGTTTTAATGCCGTTTACGAAGATTACAGGTCGATGGTTTATACTATGGCTGATGACGCCAATCCGCAGGACATTATTATATCTAAATTGCTTCCGTTCCCAAATAAATCTAAAATTATTGATGCAGTAGAATATGACAACCCTAAGGTTAGAAATTTTGCATTGATGGCGACAACGAAATATTTTAGAGACGTTAAAGGGTATAAGAAACAACGTTTAATGATACAATGCTTCGCTGTATTTAAGGAGATTAGAAACCGATGGAACTATGTAAACGATCCTAAAGGAAAAGAATACATAGCTGCAGCAACAGAATCACTGGAGCATTTCTCTGGCGATTGTGATGACCACGCAATACTTATGGCTGCTGCTATAAGAGCTGTTGGTGGAACCCCAAGGATAATTCATACAGGCGGCCATTTGTATCCGGAAATGCTTGTAGGATCTAAAGCAAACCTGGAAACTGCAAACTATCTGATAAAAGAGATACTGTTCGTTGAGGAAAGCCGTGGTAAAGAAGTTCACTATCACATAGATGAGCGCGGACAGGTCTGGTTGAATCTGGACTATACCGCTACATATCCCGGAGGGCCATTTATGAGTGAAGAAATTTTGGGAGCACTTACTTTTAACTAAGAGCTACCAGTCAATTTGTTTCTTACCTTTTTCGGCTAAAAATTCATTTGTTTTACTAAAATGTCTGTTACCAAACCAATGACCTTTATTAGCACTTAACGGCGATGGGTGACCGGATTCTAAAACCAGGTGTTTGTTCTTATCGGCGCGGGCGCCCTTCTTTTTCGCTGAGCCTCCCCATAATAAAAACACAACATCTTTTTTGTTGTCGGAAATTTTCTGAATAACAGCATCAGTGAACAATTCCCACCCTTTACCCTGATGACTGTTAGCTTCACCATTGCGAACCGTAAGTACAGCATTAAGCAGTAGGACACCCTGATCTGCCCAGCGTTCAAGGTTTCCGGTTGGAGGAAAAGGTTTACCAAGGTCTGTTTGTATTTCGCGGAAAATATTCTGAAGTGATGGCGGCATTGGTATTCCGTCACTTACAGAAAAACATAGACCATTAGCCTGACCCGGACCATGATAAGGATCCTGACCCAAAATAACCACTTCTACTTTATCAAAAGGACAGTGGTCGAATGCAGAAAATATCTTTTTCCCCGGTGGATAACATGTGTGTTCAGTATATTCGCTCTTTACAAAATCTATAAGGGCATTGAAATATGGTTTTTCGAATTCATCTTTTAATACATCTTTCCAGGAAGACTCAATATTAACCTGCATATAATTACTTTTTCACAAATATAATGATTGGCTGCAAATACACTTTATAAAGCCCTCTTAAACTTTACAACACAGATATACAACCCGGCTAAATATGTAGTATTTTTGTATAAAATTTGCTTATAAACTATAATGATCAGCATAACAGATAAAACCCTTAAAGACTTAGAATTCTATACTGTGCTTGAAGCTGTTGCTTCCAGCTGTGTTACAGAACCCGGTCACGAAAAAGCACTCCGGATCACTCCTTTTAAAAACAAGGAGGAATTAATGGATTCGCTTTTACAAACGTCAGAATACGTATCGTCTTTTGATAATAACAATGCACTACCAAACCATGGATTTGAACCGATAAATAATGAGGTCAAATTTCTTTCTATAGAGGATAGTTATCTTGAAGCTTCAGGATTCAGGAAAATCGCTGTAGTATCCGATACGGTGAATACATTAATAAAGTTTCTTGAGAAATTCGACGATTATTACCCAAAATTAAATTTAAGGGCTCAGGATGTAGAGTACACAAAAGAGATACTTAAGAACATTGACAAAGTAGTAGATAAATATGGCGAGATAAAAGACGATGCTTCTCCTGAACTTCAAAATATCCGTCGTGAAATGAATTTGGTTAAGACAAAGATAAATCAGAGTTTTGCTTCTGCACTTAGCCAATACAATGGCATGGGGTATCTTGATGATATTAAAGAAAGCGTAGTTGAGAACCGACGTGTGTTAGCCGTGCTGGCAATGTATCGCCGTAAAGTAAAAGGGTCAATACTTGGAAGCTCTAAAACCGGAAGCATAGCCTATATCGAACCGGAAGCAACACTGAAATACTCCCGCGAATTAAATAATTACGAGTATGAGGAGAAAGAGGAAATAAAACGCATATTGCTACAACTAAGTAATGTTATACGGCCTTTTGTCTCTCTTTTGTATGACTACCAAGAATTTCTGACTGACATAGATGTTATTTCAGGAAAAGCTAAATACGCAAAAAGAATCAATGGGTTGTTACCAAATATAACAGAAGAAAAACGTCTTTTCTTTAGAGAAGCCTTCCACCCTATTCTTTATGTAAATAATAAGAGAAAAGGAGAAGTCACTTATCCACAAACCATAGAGCTAACCCAGGATAATAGGATAATTGTTATTTCGGGACCAAATGCCGGAGGTAAAAGTATCACACTGAAAACGATAGGATTATTACAATTGATGCTGCAAAGTGGCATGCTGATACCTGTTCACGAACGCAGTGAAACATTTTTATTCGACAGGATAATGACAGATATTGGAGATAACCAATCAATTGAAAATCATTTAAGTACATATAGTTACCGATTAAAGAACATGAACTACTTCTTAAAGAAGTGCAACAACAAAACATTGTTCTTAATTGACGAATTTGGTACTGGATCCGATCCAGAACTTGGTGGTGCGCTGGCAGAGATATTTCTGGAAGAGTTTTACCACCGTGAAGCTTTCGGAATAATAACTACCCACTATACTAACCTTAAAATATTAGCCAACGAACTTCCATTTGCTACAAATGCAAATATGCTATTTGATGAAAAGTCGCTGGAGCCGATGTATAAACTTATACTCGGACAAGCCGGTAGTTCTTTTACATTTGAGGTAGCACAGAAAAATGGAATTCCCTACGGGCTTATTAACAGGGCCAAAAAGAAAATTGAAGGAAGTAAAGTACGTTTTGACAAAACTATAGCAACGCTACAAAAAGAACGCTCTAAACTTGAGAAGACCTCACAGAATCTAAAAGAAGAGGAAAGCAAAGCACGTGAAGAAGGCAAAAAAATGGAAAACATTAATACAAAAATCCAACAGAAACTTGAAAGCTACCAGGAATTGTATGATGCAAACCAACGCCTGATTTATATGGGACAAAAAGTTGATGATATAAGCGAAAAATATTTCGGCAATAAAAACAAGAAAGAATTAATAGGTGAGTTTTTGAAAATGGTGGAGATAGAAAATTCAAAACGTAAGAAAGCAACACCAAAAGAGAAAAAAGAAAAAGAGGTTCAGCAAAAACAAGTTATTGCCGAAGTGCAGGAAAAAGTTGAAGAAATTAGGATTGAGAAAAAAGAAAAGAAACTCAAAGCCATAAAATTAGAAGCAGAGAGACCTAAGGCTATACTTAAAATTGGCGACAGAGTAAGGATGATTGATGGTAAAGCTGTTGGAACACTCGACGCCATTGAAAAGAAAAAAGCAACAGTTAATTATGGGCTATTCACTTCTAAAGTAGATATTGAAAGTTTAGAGCTTGTTGAAGCTAAAAAGAAATAAGATGGAAAATTTAAATCTCCCACAAGATAAAAAAATAATATTATTTGACGGTGTTTGCAACTTATGTGACAACACTGTTCAAAAAATCATTAAAAACGATAAAAACGATATTTTTCGTTTTATTCCAATTCAATCAGAGCTAGGAGAGAAAATAATAAAATATATCGGAATAGACACAAGCAAAACAGATTCTATTATTTTATATGAACCGGGACATGCTTACTATTATAAAGCCGAAGCAGCAATAAAAATAGCAAAAAATCTTGGGGGTATATTTTCAGTATTAGGTATATTTTCAGTATTTCCAAATTGGTTATCAAATATAGTTTACGATTACGTTGCCAGAAACAGATATAAGTGGTATGGCAAAAAAGATGCATGTATGATGCCAACTCCTGAACTTAAGGCTAAGTTTTTATAACTACAATCAAATCTTTCTCGACTAATTAAAGCATAAAAAAAGTCCCGCAATTGCGGGACTTTTATTTTATCTATAAAACTATAATTAGTTTTTAACGATTTTTTTAGTTAAGCTACCTTTATCAGAAGTAACAGTTACCATATAAACTCCAGCAGATAAATCAGAAACATTTACCTGAGCATCAGCTACACCTGCAAATTTAGCACTTTTAACTGTACGACCATTAAGATCTGTTACAGTTACGCCGTTAACAAGTACATTTTCAGTATTGGTAATATTTATAACATCTGTTGCTGGATTTGGATAAACTGAAACTGTTGATATAGCATGTTTATCAGTTGATAACACACCTGAGAATAGTGTAAAGTCATCCATAAGAAGGTAGTTTAATAATTCACCACCATTACGATGTCTGAACATAACACTAACAACTTGTCCTGCATACGCAGTAAGATCTACATTCATTACAGTTGCAGAAGCAGGAGCGTTAGCACCAGAAAGTGCAGGTGTTAAAGCATCCACTGCAGCTTTAAATTCAGCAGCTGTAGTTGCAGCACCAAGAGCAGCTCCTTCAGCATCACCAATAACATAGACTTCATATGGAGAAACAGCTCCAGCTTCTAAAGGACTACCAGCTAATTTAAACGAAGCATAAAAACTTTCGCCTTCTGCCAATTCAAAGGCAACAGATTCTAAAACATTGTCACTATTAGGAGATTCAGCAGTAATGTTACCTTGTTCATCTGTAACGAAGTTACCAGAACCAATAACGCCACCTGAGAAACCTAACGCTGTCAACGGTGCTTGAGGCGAAAATATACCAAATCCTGATTGGTCACCATCTAAATCGTAGTTACCCCATCTTGGACCAGTTGTAGGGAATACTTCTGCAGGTACTTCAAAACCTTGAGTATAAAGACTCTCTTGCGCCTGAGCAGCAAAAAAAGAAGCTAAAAGTAAAGCTCCGGTAAGTAATTGTTTTTTCATGATGATAAATAGTTTTTAATTTTCCCAAAAATAGGAAAAGTTTTTATAACAAGTACCAACCATCATTAATATTTTTTTAAAAAAAATGAGCCTTAAAAGGCTCATTTTATATAATACACTGAAAATTAACTAGTTTTTGATAATTTTCTTTGTCGTTTTTCCCTGATCAGAAGTTAAATTCATCATATAAACACCTGATGAAAGATCTGAAATATTTATTTGCGCATCTGAAATACCGTTGTAGGTAGCTGTTTTTACAGTTCTACCGTTCATATCCACAATTTCCGCTCCATTAATTAATGCATTATTGCTACTATTAATATTTATGATGTTATTTGCAGGATTAGGCGATACCGAGAATTGTGAAGCAAGATTATCATTTAACCCTACCGTTCCGGTTGTTGTAACACTGAAATCATCAACTAACAATGCAAAAGCATCATCGGTAACATAATTAATTGCTACATACACATCCTGTCCATTATAGGCATCCAGGTTCAATGAATACTCTGTCCAATCGACTGGAACTTCCACATAATTACCTGCTGTAATAACAGTAAAATCATCTGTGTTAGTATTACCAGTTGTGGATACAGCAACCTTTATCCTTTCAAGACCATAATCGGCTGTAATTGAGCGCGCGGAGAATTTAACAACATTACCTGTCGATCCCAATCTTATTTTAGGAGTAATTACCCAGTCATTGTTGGCTGTAGGTATAGCAGCAAAAAAATTTAATGTCTTAGCTCCCGAAACAGGTGTCCAAGTGTCTAAAACGGGATCAGTAGCACTTTGATTAAACACAATCGCTGTACCAACATATCCTGAATTTTGAAACGCCACACTTGTTTGTTCGTCAAGTTGTATACCATAAGTTGGAGCGCCGTCAAGATCAATTTGAGTCCACGATCCAATTGGATCAATAATAAAATCGTCATAGCTATCAAAGTTATCCTGAAATAACGTTTGTTGTGCATTGGCTGAAAATAGAGCAGTTAACAATAATGCTCCGGTAAGTAATTGTTTTCTCATGATTTAAATATTTTAGCTTTATCCTAAATTAAGAATAAAACCCTTTAAACCAATATATGTTGTGATATTTTTAAGATTTCACCTAAAATCACAAATAATAATCAGCCAAAACTAAAGCAGCCATTGCCTCTACAATTGGCACTGCACGCGGAACAACACATGGATCATGCCTTCCTTTTCCAATCATCTCTATAATTTCACCCTTATTATTAATTGTTTCCTGTTTTTGCATTATCGTGGCAACTGGTTTAAATGCTACCCTAAAATAAATATCCATACCATTACTAATTCCACCCTGTATTCCACCTGAGAGATTTGATTTCGTAGAGCCATCCGAATTGAACAAATCATTATGTTCACTACCTTTCATCTTTGCACCACAAAATCCACTACCATATTCAAAACCCTTTACAGCATTAATAGATAACATAGCTTTTCCCAGTTCTGCATGGAGCTTATCAAATACAGGCTCGCCGAGACCTAAAGGAACATTTTGAATAACGCAGGTTATAGTTCCACCAACGGTATCGCCTTCTTTTCTAATCTGCTTGATATAATCTTCCATTTTCTTTGCAGTCTCAATATCAGGGCAACGAACATTATTGGTTTCAGTTAGATTAAAATCTAAAGCCTGATATGGTTTATCTATAAATATTTCTCCTACAGATGATACAAAAGCATTTATTTTTATTTCTGGCATTGCCTGCTTGGCAATCGCGCCACCTACTACCCTACTGATAGTCTCACGGGCAGAGCTCCTCCCTCCGCCTCTATAATCTCTTATACCATACTTCTTGTCATAAGTATAATCAGCATGTGAAGGTCTGTAAACATCTTTTATGTGGGAATAATCATCAGATTTCTGATTTGTATTTGGTACGATAAAGCCAATAGGAGTTCCGGTAGTTTTACCTTCAAAAATACCTGAGAGAAATTGCACCGTATCAGATTCTTTTCTTTGGGTAACAATTGACGACTGCCCCGGCCTTCTACGGTCCAGTTCCTTCTGAATTTCACTAATATCTAATTCAATTCCTGGAGGACATCCATCTATAATACCTCCTATTGCTTCCCCATGTGACTCTCCAAACGTAGTCAGCGTAAAATTTCTACCAAATGTATTACCGGCCATATCTTAAATTCTGTTTACACAAATATACAACTAACCAAATAAATGTGTTTGAAGCAAAACAATTAATAAGGACACTTTTTAATAACGTTAGCTTAAACATAACTATATATATATGTAGGTAATTTGCAGAAGAAAAAACACTCTGAATGAAAAAAAGGACTGTTGATGTGGTTGTACTATCTGATGTACACTTAGGCACTTACGGATGCCATGCTAAAGAACTTTTAGCCTACCTTTCTACCATCAAACCAAAAACACTTATCCTTAACGGAGACATTATAGATATCTGGCAATTTAGGAAATCCTATTTCCCAAAGACTCATTTAAAAGTTGTAAAAAAATTATTGGACTTTGCATCAAAAGGCACTAAGGTTTATTACATAACTGGTAACCATGATGAAATGCTTCGGAAATTCAGTGATACAAGCATGGGGAATTTTTCAATTGTAGACAAAGTAGTACTTGAACTCGACGGCAAAAAAGCATGGTTCTTTCATGGTGATGTATTTGACAGCTCGGTTCAGCATGCTAAGTGGATAGCAAAGCTGGGAGGCCTGGGGTATGATTATCTTATTTTATTAAACAGATTAGTCAACTGGATACTAAATAAAATGGGCAAAGAGCCGTACTCGTTATCAAAGAAGATAAAATCAAGTGTAAAAAAGGCGGTTAAATTTATTTCTGATTTTGAAGAGACTGCTTCTGACCTGGCAATTGAAAATAATTATGACTACGTTATTTGTGGACATATTCATGAACCGGTTATAACGATTAAAGAAAACAAGAAAGGAAGTGTAATGTATCTCAATTCGGGCGACTGGATAGAAAACCTTACAGCGTTAGAGTACAATAAAAGACGATGGAAATTATACCGACATGCCGATGTTGAAATTATTGAGCAGGAGGAAGATTATTTTGAATTTGAAACCAAATTGGGTGATCAGCTTATTGCATCTATGATATTTGGAAATAAATAAGTTCAATTACACACAGAATTAACTGTAATTTCAATATACAAGATACTACCATTAAATTAAGCATTGAATATTTGGTCGAATAATTTCACTCTAAAATGCTTTAGCATTTGATATTTGCTTTATCCAAACGTCTGAAATCCAATATCAGACATACTAACAGCACACTGGGAACACTAGTAAAATATAGGGTTCCGTGATTTTTTAACATAATGATAACTGTTAAAATGTTAACACTTCTCTTTTCTTACAAATGAAGTCGATTTATATTTGTTAAATAAATAACCTAATAAATCATTATGAAAAAAGTATTGTTATCAGCCTTTTTGCTAATAGGGTTAGCATTTAGCGCACAAGCACAGGACAGAAATGCATTAGGTCTTCGTCTTGGGGACAACGACGGTTTTGGTGGAGAGATATCTTACCAAAGGACACTAGGCACCGGAAACAGGTTAGAACTTGACCTTGGATGGAGAGATTCTGATTATTATGACGCTATTAAGCTAGCTGCTTTATACCAATGGGTATGGAATATTGAAGGCGGCTTTAACTGGTATGCTGGTGTTGGTGGTGGTCTTGGAACGTGGAATTTTAAAAATGACCGTATTCCGGGATACTATAATGGTAACGACGATAGCGGAACATTCTTATTTGTTGCGGGAGATCTAGGTATCGAATACAACTTTGATATTCCACTTCAATTATCGTTAGACTTTAGACCGGAAATTTATTTTGGAGACGATTATCGTGAGAACAATTTCGGACCAGATATCGCTTTAGGTATCCGATTCAAATTCTAAATATTCAAGAAACCCTGTAATTACTTACAGGGTTTTTTATTATCTTTAAAAGAAAAACATGGAACAACGCGATACGCAGATACTTGCTCTTCGTGGTGAAACTCTAGGAGAAATACATCCTCAATCATCAAAAGAAGAAATTTTCCAGAACAGAACTTTAAGACCTATATTAAAACTTCAGAACGATCTGTTTTTAGAGTCCTTTATAAACTATGTAAACAAATCTAAAAGCGATTTTTACGCTTTTAATACTGACAGGAAGTTGCAATTTATTGACAACGCCATTCATAAGGATATAAAATTCAGAAATGCTTTGAAAGGTATGGTTATCGCTTTTTTTACTGTGGAAGAGTTCAGGGAATATATACAGGATTCGTCGAGCCTAAATAAGAGAATGATGAACCTACTTATAGAGCGACTGAAAGATCAAGTGCAATTAATTGTTGCCTAAATAAAAAGCGAGGATTGAAAAATCCTCGCTTTTTATTTATTCTATTATGCTTTCTCCATTGAGATTCGTTGTTAAGACATCGCTCATATAATCGAAATAAGGCCGCATTGCACTGAAGGTTTTTAAAACTTCATTTTTGAAATTTTTATCCATTACTTCTTTATCTGTAAAGTTCCTAATTACCAAAAATTGCTTTTTCTTCATCAGATCAATTGCGATATGGTTTTTATCAAAATCTTTAGGCGCTGTCTTTAGCTCCTCGCCTTCCAAGCCGTTAAAATATTTTCTAAAATCTGGAGCATTCATAATTTCCCGAATTTCACTATCGTCCAATTCAAACTCCTTCCGAATTCTTTTTAGGTCATCCGGGTTCGGATTCCAAAAGCCACCTTCAACAAAGCTATTACCCGGTTCGATGTGCAAATAATAACTTCCTCTGAAAAAAGGTTTGGTTCTCGAATACCAAACACTTAAGTATTTTTTATAGGGCGACTTATCTTTAGAAAAACGTATATCCCGATAAATTCTGTATATATTGATACTTTCAATTGAGTCCTGCTTTTGTAAATCAGTATATACTTCATTAAAGAAAACTTTAGCTTCGCTTTCAATATTCTGAAAAGCAGTCTTATTTTCAGAAAACCATTCCCTGTTATTGTTTTTACTTAGGCTGGACATAAAGTCCAGAACTTCTTTTGAAATCATTAATTATCCTTTTTTCGGAACAAAAGTTAAAACTTCCTGAGAACCATTAATCAAAGTAAGTTTTTCTTTTTCGGCCTTAAAAGATGTAACACCACCCAAAGACTTCATATACAATTCTTCGCCACCACCAGGACAAAACATTTTTGTAGAGAGCATTCTACCTAAGGTTAATTTATCTCCTTCTAAAGTATACTCACCGCTATAGCGGTTACACCCACCATGACCGCTTACTTTATTTTCTTTAGTAAAACTAATTGTGGGCAAACCCCTGCTGTATTGCTCGGTAGATGGTGCTGCATTATTTACTGAGGATAATTCCCATTCTGGTACGGATGTAAGCACATCAGTCTGACTTGAAGCATTTATATTTTTACTTTTACAACCTGTGGATATTACGGCCATACAAATAATAACAAAAGCCATAACTGAATTTTTCATAGTATTTTTATTTAAAATTGATACTATAAAAGTAAGATAATTAAAAGAGCTAAAAATTAATTTACCACTTTTTTAATACACCTAAAGGAGTCCATTATACTTTCTAACAAACCATTCTGCTGCAAGGCTAACCGCAAGAATAACCAAAAGCCATATCCAGTCGATTAGTGGAGATTTTGTAGTGATCTCCTTCTGAATTGCCTTATAATTTTCATTATTTACAAGAAAATCAATTAGCTCATCTGCTGTATCAGGATAGTAAACAGCGCCTGACGTATTTACCGCTACTTGCTGAAGGCGGGCAAGATCCGGGTTAACAAATTGTTTCTCAATTTCAAAATCCAAAACCTCAAAAGAACCACTGTAACTGGTTTTTGACGCACTTTCGCTTACTGTAAATGTATATACGCCGGCATCAAGGCCATCAAGGTTAACCTTATATTCGTTACTGCCTTTAAGGAAGTCATATGTTTTAGACGAATTTGTTTTCTTATTCTTAAGTTGAATTGTAAGCCTTGCGTTCTCGTCAAACTCATAATTTTTGTTGAAATACTGCGCCGTGATTGGAATAATCTCACCTGAATTATAAAAACTTTCATGATTAACAACCAACGATTTACGCTTTGAATTAGATGCTAGGTACTGAATAGTTTTATCAATAAACAAATCGAACTGCTCAAAAGATTTAGTATTCAGGTTAGTTTCAACCCTCCATTTCCAGATATTCTCACCAAATATAAAAGCGTTGCGTGACGCACCGCTTTCAGAAAAAAGCATAAGAGGGCTCTCCGTTTTTACATTTCTTATTCTTGCCTGTAACAGTGTCGTGGCATTGCCCTTTATATTAATCGTTCCAAAAGGATTTTGCAAAGGAGGTAATTGCTCAAAGCCCATATTATCTATTGCAAAAGAATTAAAACCCGACTGAAAATCTGCCAGATAATCTTCTCTTTGTGAGGTCATTTTGAAGTTGACAACGTTTTGACCCTGATTTAAAAGATTGAAATCAGTGCTTAATCCGGTGATGGTTAACGTATTCAATCCTGCATTTTTGTTTTGGTCTAATACTACTTTAAAAGAAGCATCCGGCTGATACAAAATCAATACATTATAATCCTGTAATGATTTTACATCTGCGGGTTTGAGTATAGTGACTTTTCGTTGCTGGTTCGTTTCTATAGAACGCTTAAAGGCACCAAGATCGGGATGGTTTATAGCAGAAACTAAAGCAACTTCAGATCTTTGATCTATAACTTCTACAGCAAAGTTTTTTACGTTGTTGTATTTGTTTTTTTCAGGTTCTGCAGATGATATTACAGCTCTGTATGTTTGCACACCAACCTTATCAGCATTAAGCAGTACTGATAAGGATACTGCTTTTTTATCTTTTGAAAAATTAATGTTTTCTTTATGCAGCACTGTATTTCCCTGCATTATATTGAAAACAGTATTTAAGTTTTTATTTCCACTGTACTGAAGAAACACTTCTACCGGAAATTTATTTTTTAAGAAGGCATACTTATTTACATTAACCTGGCTAACCCTAAGATCCAGTAATGTAGTTGTATCACCTAATACTAGTGGATATACAGCCGTGTTTTCGCGGAAGCTATATACGTAGTCATTACCGATAGTTTGGTTACCATCAGTAAGCATTATTACAGGATATTGAATATTCCTGTATAATTGTTTTAAATTCTGAGCAGCCTGATCTATATGTGTTTGTTTACCGCTAAAGTCAAGAGGTTTTCCATTCTCAAATCCTTCGGCAAAACTATACAGCTGAACATCATATTTATCTTTAAGTGCTTTACTTGAAGTAATTTTTTCAACGAGCTGTTTTGCTATAGAATCTGCTCCTAATTCTTTTATAGATTGCGAATTATCTGCAATAACAGGAAGTGGTGTTTTTACTACCTCCAGATCCTTAGTGGTAATCACAGGATTGATTAATAACAGAAAAATCGAGAACAAAGTAACAAAACGTAAAAAAGCTAAAAAGAAGAACAGCCTGCCCTTCTTTTTAGCCTTAAAAAGATATTGGTAAAACGATAATCCAAATGCTGCAAAAGCAGATAACACTAACAATAAAATTGTAGATCCGGTCATTGTAAATTATCGTGTATTTCTAATATTCTTAAATTTTGTATTCTATAGATTAGGTAAGCATACCGCCATCTACATTAAGCGTTTGTCCTGTAACATAAGCAGACATATCTGATGCTAAGAAAAGACATGCGTTAGCAACGTCTTCTGTAGTACCGCCCCTTTTTAGAGGAATGTTGTCAGCCCATCCTTTTACTACGTCTTCGGGAAGCTTTGCAGTCATCTCTGTTTCAATGAAGCCCGGAGCAATAGCGTTACAACGAATATTTCTCGAACCAAGCTCTAACGCGATGGATTTAGTAAATCCAAGTACTCCCGCTTTTGATGCAGCATAGTTAGACTGTCCTGCGTTACCTTTAACACCTACAACAGAACTCATATTAATAATAGATCCTGAACGCTGCTTAAGCATCGTTCTTTGTACCGCTTTAGTCATGTTGAAAACCGATTTAAGGTTTACTTCAATAACTTTATCAAAATCCTGTTCAGAGATACGCATAAGCAGGTTATCTTTTGTAATACCTGCATTATTGATAAGGATATCAACTGTACCGAAAGTTGCAACTACATCGTCTACCAGCTTCTGAGCCTCATTAAAATCAGCAGCATTAGACTGGTATCCTTTTGCCTGTATACCGTACTTTTTAAGTTCTTCTTCAAGAGTTTGCGCAGCTTCAGCAGACGCACTATACGTAAAAGCAACATTAGCGCCATGTTGTGCAAAAACTACGGCAATACCACGACCTATCCCCCTGCTTGCGCCGGTAATAATAGCCGTTTTTCCTTCTAATAATTTCATAATTTGTTTCAGTTTGTTTCTTTACAAAGTCACAAATATAGCAAAATGTTTGTGGTTAGTCCTGTTTTTCTGCTTCCGGTTTTTCAGGAAATAGTACTGATACAATCACTGACAATACAAGTACGCCACCCACAACCATTAGAGAATGCAGCGAATCAATATGGTATAGTGGAGAGATAACCATCTTAACACCTATGAAAGCCAATATAATAGCCAGTCCGTATTTCAGTTTACTGAATAAATGGATAAAGTTAGCCAGTAAGAAATACAATGCCCTTAAACCTAATATTGCAAAAATGTTTGATGTGTAAAGAATGAATGGATCATCAGGAGCAATAGCAAATATTGCGGGGATTGAATCCACCGCAAACAAAAGGTCGGTAAATTCAATTACACCAACTACAACTAATAATGGAGTAGCTAGCTTTTTACCATTCTCTATAGTAAAGAATTTATCTTTGTCATAGCTCTTACTCACATTGAAAAACTTGTGAACTACTTTAGCTCCGGGACTTTTATTAAAGTCTTTTTCCTCATCTTCATCCTCGTCTGCAAACCATGACTTAATACCCGCATATATTAGGAATATACCAAATAAGGTAAGCAATACGTTTATCTTAACATTATAGCCAAGCACTTCCATTTCAGGAAGGTAAGTAAGCTTAATAAGTCCTACTCCACTAAAAATAAAGATTGCCCTAAGCACTAATGCTCCTATAATACCCCAGAATAATACTTTGTGGTGGTTTTCTTTAGGAACATTAAAAAATCCGAATACAAGAATGAAAACGAAAAGGTTATCTACTGATAATGCCTTTTCAATCCAATAGGCAGACTGAAATTGTGAGAATTTCTCAACTCCCATATAGTAGTAGATGAATCCACTAAACGCCATAGAAAGGCTTATCCATACTAATGACCATGTAATAGCTTCCTTGTTTGTAACGGCATGGCTGTTCTTATTAAAAACACCAAGATCCAGCAAAAGCATTATTACAACTACAACCGAGAATATAGCTATAAGGCCGGGATGATTAATTAAATTATCCATTTGATAGTGTATGTGTTTGTTTTATTGGTTAAATTTAAAGGTAGTTCTTTACTATCCTTTGTATTGTCTGACCTAAGAAAGTGTCTTCAGTCGGATCACCTATAGCGCTGAATTTCCACTCATCTCCCCTTTTGTATAGCTTGCCCATAATTATAGAACGCTTGTTAGCATACTGGCCTTCTGCAGATACATTGTAAGATGCGAACTCAGAAATCACTTTGGTAGGCGTACCTTCATACATCCTGATCTTTGAATACGGAATCTGTGCGAAATCTTCTTTCCCTGCGTTGTTCAGGAAAAAGAAAATCTGAGTTACTTTAGGATTAATTCTTGAAAGATCTACAGTTATAATCTCGTTATCAAGACCATCATCACCACCGGAATCTCCCTGTAGGTCATCACCTGTGTGTTTCATCGCACCATCTGTAGTCTGAAGCTTTCCTTTTGAAAGTCCAAACTGCCTAAGCACTTCTTCTTTGTATAACGGAGAGTACAAATGGTCTGCTATTTTGTTTTGATCGTCTATAAGTACACAACTAAGATCCAAATCTATGCTTTGTACTTTTTTAGATAGTCCGAACAAACCACCTTTAGTTTCTATAGCACCCCAGTTAACCCCCACACAAAAATTGTTAAGCGTCTCACCTGTACTTTTCTTAAGATCAATTTTCTGACCTTTGGTTAGATTGATTGCCATGTTAGTTGTATTTGTTTAAGAAATCCTGAAGCCCGCCTTTCATACCTGCCCCTACTGCTTCAAATTTCCATTCATCGTTTCTTTTGTAAATTCTTCCGAATTCTACAGCAGTCTCGATAGAGAAATCTTCATCCAACTCATATTTTACAAGCTCTGTATTATTAGTGTCTACAATACGGATAAATGAATTTCTTATTTGTCCAAAATTTTGCCTTCTTGTGTCCGCACTATGAATAGTTACAACAAAAGCAATCTGAGATACATTAGAGCTTATTTTAGATAGGTCTATTACAATTTTCTCATCATCTCCATCACCTTCACCCGTAAGGTTGTCGCCTGTATGAATTACAGCTTCATCTGGAGATTTCAGGTTGTTATAGAATATAAAATGGCTATCGCTTATTAGCTTGCCATTATCGCCAAGAATAAAAATTGACGCGTCAAGATCAAAAGCCTCACCTGTACTACTCGAGTTAGTGTCCCAACCAAGACCAACAGTAAACTTTGGTGCCGATATGTTTTGTCTTTGTCCTTTTTCTAAATTAATTGCCATTGGTTATTTTGAATTAATATTAATGTTTAGCATTGCCCTTAAAATATTGGTCTGCTCATCTACATTTTGCAGTTCATCAAGAAAATCTACTCCCGATATCTTATGCAGGTAACTTGCCAGTACCTCTTCCACATCCGGTGCTATGTACGACTTTATTGTGGCCTGCTTCTCTCTTATCGAATCTGACTTTATTTTAAGATCAATTATAATACTTGTTTTGTTTGATGTGTTTTTAGACAGATCAATGCTATTGGACATATCTTCATCTAAAAAATAAAATGACTTGGAACTATTGATGAAAATAAACTTATCGTTAGAATCTACAAAGTCAAAAACCTCGGCAACTTCATCATCACAGATGAAGCCACATGAAAATTTCATCCTGAAATTGTAAATATTAAGCCTCCCTAAAAGTTTACGCTCAATCGTAACAAATTCGTTTTCATAACTATTCCTATTTTCCGCTTTGGTCAGCTGAGAAAACTGTTCCGAATCAAGCTGCCTGAAAAATTCACCGCGCATGCTTTGCGAGAAAGACATTGTATCACCCCAGCTAAAAGCCGATAGTGTGCCTCCCGCCAGCATATCATACAATTGCTTTATCTTTTGGGACATAGCTTTTGAATGACTACGGGCCGCAGCATTAAAATTAGCACCTGTGGCCTCACCCTCCAGTTTACGAACAAGATCCTGGTTAATATAAATTTCGTCCGAAAGCAAAAGATACTGCTGTTCTTTCGCTTTTTTAAGCTTTAGAAACAAATCAATAAGCGTACTTGTGTACTGTACATGAAACAGATCCAGCTTATTAACATCAAGGTTTTTGTTCGATTCAAAAAGATTATGAATAACCTGCGTCCTTACAAAAACGGCAAAAAGATCTTTATGGTTAAAAAAATTAGATAACGTTTTTAAAACCACCAGTCTTTTGCTGCTCTCCCTGATTATCTGAGCATATATTTCTTCCTGCTCCTGCGTCATTTATAGTCTCCTCCTGTTTTCTAGCTGATAACGCCTTTTTTAAGTTCTGCCTCAAGGTTTTGAAGTCCTGCATCAAGCTCCCTTCTTGTCTGGGTTCCCTGCTCATGTATCTGTTTCACCTCGGTAAGCGTTTCTATAAGCGATTGCGTTGTCATCTTTAAAGTGTCAAGCGATACGATAGTATTTTCGTTTTCTCTTGCTACTTCAATACTATTTTGTTTCAGCATTTCCGCATTCTTTCTAAGTATAGTATTGGTAGTTTCAGATACTTTTCGCTGAACCTCAATATTTTGTTTCTGTCTTTGTAAAGCAACAGCAAGCGTAAGCTGGTTTTTCCATACCGGCATTGTAGTCGTAAGGATAGACTGTGCTTTTTCGGCTAATGAAGTATTGTTATTCTGAACAACCCTTATTTGAGCTAATGACTGTAGCAATATAAAACGAACTACCTTCATATCGGCAAGCCTTTTGTCAAGCCTGTTAATAAAAGTCCTTTTATCTGCTATTTCATAATCCTGATAATTAGCAGGATTACCCTCCATTACTGCAAGTTCTTCGCTAAGTTCTTTAAAACGTATCTGACCGGCAACAATATACTTTTCAATTTCTTTGATAAGATTAACGTTTCCATCAAACATAGTTTGCAGCGATGTATTATCCTTTACAGAATTGATCATACCTGCTTTTACCTTGTTGCTTATCCTGTCAACATTTGCAGTTATCTTATCGTATTTCTGGAATATCTTTTTAACATCAATCACCAGCTTGTTTAGCAATGGCACTCTTGATATAAACTTCTGAAATCCTGTCTTGTTAAGCTCATCTACATCTATGTAATTAAGTTCTGCCAATAGCTCATTGATGAGTGTTCCTACTTCTCCGCCCTGCTGTGCGCGAACATTGGAAAGAAATGTATCACTCTGTTTAGCAATGGTGTTTTGTATTTCAGCACCATAATTAAGTATAGAGTTTACATCGCCCTCATTAAGCTGATTCGCTATAGGCCTGTAGGTAGTATCAAGATCTGTTGCGGTTACATTTGCCAGATTTACATTTCCTTCTTTATCAATTGGGCTGCCATTACCCGTCAATACAATTTCGTTATTTTCCATGATTGCAGTTTATAGGTGGTTTTGCTGAATTGTCACTATCGTCTGCTCCAGCTTTTTATCGGCTGTAGGTGTTCCAACAGCGTTGAATTTCCATTCGCCATTCTTCTTATAGAAAATGCCCAATACCATAGAAACGTTACCTTCAAATGCTTTCTCGTTTGCAATGTCATATTTAGCAAACACTTCATTTACACGTGTAGGCGTTCCTTCATAAATTCGTATAGAAGCAAAAGGAATATCTTTAAAATCCTGTCCTCTAAAGCTGTTGATAAAAAAACCTAGATAATTAGCTTTAGGGTTAAGCTTAGAAAGGTCAACAGTTATAATTTCATTATCAAGTCCATCATCACCGTTAAGATCTCCTGTAAGGTCATCCCCACTGTGCTTTATCGCCTGATCGTTACTTTTAAGCTGCCTGAAACTTACGGTATCAATGTTGTTTTTGTTCTCGTCATATATAGCGCAGCTTGCATCAAGATCTACAGGTTCTTTCTTAGTACCAAAAAATCCTTTTTTCTCTATTGCTCCCCAGTTGATACCGACACAAATAGTTGTAAGCTTTGTGCCATTGCTCTTCTCAAGGTTTATGCGCTGTCCTTTTTCTAAATTGATTGCCATTGGTTTATAATTGGTTTTGGTTGATTAATTGTATTTGTTTAAATAATCCTGAAGCCCTCCGCGCATTCCTGCACCTACTGCCTCAAATTTCCATTCATTATTTCTTTTATAGATCCTGCCGAATTCAACAGCAGTTTCAATAGAAAAATCTTCTTCAAGTTCGTATTTAAGTAATTCTGTTCCGGAAGCATCTACAATGCGTACAAAGGAATTTCTTACCTGCCCAAAGTTTTGTTTTCTCGTGTCGGCATCGTGAATTGTAACCACTATACAAAGTTCAGAAACTCTTGGATCTACTTTAGACAGGTCTACAAGGATAGCTTCATCATCGCCATCACCGTCACCTGTTAGGTTATCACCTGTATGTTCTACTGCTTCGTCCGGCGATTTTAGATTGTTGTAAAATACAAAAAATTCGTCTGCAAGAAGTTTTTTATTATCGCCCATAATAAATACCGAAGCATCAAGGTCAAACTGTGCTCCTGTAGATGATGAATTGGTATCCCATCCAAGACCTATTGTAAATTTAGGTGCACTTAGTGTTTCACGTTGTCCTTTCTGTAAATTGATAGCCATAATTAGATTTTTTATTGGTTAAACTAGTGTTTATAAAATTAAGGTTGGTCGTATAATCATCTATCGTATGATAGTTATTACTAACAGCAAGATCAAAAAGTTTTTGCATAAGCGATCCCGGTATTTTACCCAGAAGCTTTAGAAAATCATTTTGTTCCAGCTTGAGAATATACTTAACAACACGGGTGTTAAATGTAAATGTAGCCGAATTAATAACTGAGCTAAGACTCTCTACATCTTTAACATAGAAATAGTTGTAGTAATTTTCGATATTAGGATGTATATCTTTATTCAACAGTTCAGCATAATAAAGGAAAGCAAACTCTCCTTGTATATTATATTGATCGAGAATTTTCTTTACAATATGTTCATGACTTCCTGTAATCTTTATATCATCGATAAAGAGACATAACTTACCGCTTATGTAATTTCTGTCTATGTAATAGGTATCATTAGAAATAAGCTTTACCCTGTCATCATAACTAAGATTTCCATAATCTGTAGTATACGTCTGGTTCCTGTAAATTTTAGATTCTGCCAGGGATTTTTTGCCGTGATCGAATAGAAATTTATTCATTCGTAGCTTAAAGTAATGGCAAAGGTAATTTGACGCTGTTGGTATAGCCAGGTAAGGACTTGGCAATATTACAATCTCATCGTGAGATAGTATAAGGTCTTTATGTTTTGCAATAAAACCTTCAAAAAGTTCATCGCCAAATTTTTCGGCGTACGAATTCACACCAAATTTAAATTTGCTGTATTCGGCTTCGGAAAATGGGCAATTGTTTTTATCGTTAATTTTATGCAGGCTGTAGGTTTGGCTCATTGATTGGTTGGTTTGTAATTAAATAGGCATCGAATCCAAAATTTTTTGCTCCATTATAATCTGATATGCGGTTATCCCCCACATGCAGAATCTCATTCTTTTCGATAGTATCCAATTTAAGAATTTCATTATAAGCATAGTTATACATTTCAACTCCCGGCTTAGAATATCCTGTTTCATCAGAATATGCCTGGAATGAAAAATAATCGGTAAGCCCGTAATGCGAAACGATTTTACGTAATGAACTCCCCTTAATAAAAGCAGTATTACTCAGAATATTCGCCGTTATCCCCTTTTTATGCAAAGATGCAAGGGTTTGCGGAATATCATCCGATAACAATAATGGCTTGTACTCCATTAATAACGCTTCTGTATGGTTGTAAAAAACATCAAGATCATTACCCGAATATTTTTCAATATCACCACCCAGAGCATCAAGAATAAGGTAATAAATTTCGTAAGTATTAAAATTGCAGCAAACCTTTTCGTTAATGCTATTGGTAAGCACATCAAATTTGCGGATAACTGCCGCAACTTCATCTATAGGTTTATCAATGCTGAAAAAGTCCTTAAATAAAAGGTTTCTTTTATTTTTAAACTCAGGGTTAGATTTAATTAGCGTAAGCCATAAATCAAAAGAAATGTGTCTGTATTTATATAATTCCGGTATCCGCTCCATCTTAAATTTAGTATCATCAAAAATATAAACAGGGTAAATATAGAGTTTAAATTTTTTTAAAGCAATTAAATTATCATTAACAATAGCCTCAATAATTAATTTAACTTTTATAGAATATTATCATAAAATCAAAAAATACGGCTTAAGCATTTGATTATCTTTGTATAAGAGAAACCTTATGTTCACGATTTAAACACTATATAAAAATCCTACAATAATGAAATCAGCAATTTTAGGCTTAAGAACAGTTTGTTATAAAGTGTCAGATATAACAAAAGCAAAAGAATGGTATTGTAACGCATTTAATACACAACCTTATTTTGACGAACCTTTTTATGTTGGATTCAACATTGCGGGATATGAACTTGGCCTTCAGCCCGACGAATCTGTAAAAGGTGACAATGTTGTTACATATTGGGGCGTGGAAGATATTAATACAGAATATAATCGCTTCCTTGAACTAGGTGCAACAGAACATGAAGCTCCACAAAATGTTGGCGGCGATATTACTACTGCATCTGTAACAGATCCGTGGGGGAATGTTATAGGACTTATATATAACCCGGAATTTAAACTGCCTTAGTCATGAAAACACAGCCTGAAACCCATTTTACAAAAGAGGGTAAGGAAATAATTATCCGCGAGGCAAATGAAGATGATGCACTTAATCTAATTGAACTTAAGCGGAGTTATATAAAGGATACTACCAGTATTCCTATATATGAGTTTGAATACACAAACGATATACAAACCGAGAAAGACTTAATAAACAAATATCTTTCTGAAACGAACAGCCTGCTGCTTGTAGCTGAGCATGGAAACAAACTTATAGGTAATATTGACCTTAATGGCAACCAGCGAAAAAAACTTTTTCATACGGGAATGATAGGCATGGGGATACATACGACTGGCAAAATAAAAAGATTGGCAGCCTGCTTATGGAAGGTATTATGAAATGGGCTACAAACAAATCTTCATTACGTATTATCTGGCTGGAAGTTTACAGTACAAATAAAGGAGGCATGAAGCTCTATGAAAAATTCGGCTTTGAAAAGTGCGGACTCATTAAAGATTTCTTCGAAGAAGAGAATCCGGCAGACAAAATCACAATGGTAAAACACATATAAGCGCTAAAAAAATAAGTCTTATCAAAGCCTCTGAAAATTTCATTACACGAAAGTCCCTTTTCGTTGCAAATTAAAGGTTTGTCTATTAAAATTATGCCAATAAATGAGGTTGGAAAAATGATAATTTGTAATTTCAGCCTATCAAACAGGTAAATATTTAATAAAAGCCATGAAAAAAGACATTAACCTTAAAAACGCGGACGACATGAAACTAGCAAAATTTTTCTTAGCAGCACTAGCCGGATTTGGACTGGTAAAATTCTTCGGTTATATCACCGAAGCTGAATTTGATGAAGAAGGTGAATTTGATATGTATGACGAAGACGAATATCCACTTTTTGTCTAATTGTATTTAATATACCTAATAAATATACAGCACCCGTCAGGGTGCTATTCCCTTTTATGCCCTCGTTTTAAACGGGGCATTTTTTGTTTACTAAAATTCTACACCAACATAAAACTCTTAATTATTTTAACACAAACCAACTGATTTAAAACACTTTAATTAATTAAAAGTTAAATCGATAAACTTTAAGAGAACCTTAGCAAAGCTTCCTTTTTACAATGGCTAACTTAGTACTGTAATAAAAAACAAGGGACATATTTATGTCTCTTTTAAATTATAAAGCCATGAAAAATCCAGATCAAAACCATGAGGAATTTATTCCGGAAAATGAGGATATGCAGGCAAAAGCGCATAACCCGAACCCGGATAGGGATACTACAGGTAACTGGGACGAAAAAGCTCATATGAGCCGTAACATTGAAAGTAATATCCAACATAACGAAAGAAGGAACCTTAATCCTGACCGTGAAAAAAGAACAGGCAGCGACCTGAATCCCGACAGAAATAGTGGTGACAGGTAGACTATTAAATCATTAGAGAAATCAATAAATTATAATTCAATTAAATCTAGAAGCTATGAGTAACAAAAAATTAATTATAGGCGTTGCAGCAGGAGTTGCAGCCCTAGCAGTAGTAGGAATCATTCTTAAGAGAAGAGGTCATTTAGACGGTATTATCAGTAAAGCTGAAGAGCTAGGAAGTGATCTTGCCGACAAATATTCAACCATTAAAGACTCTGCACGCAAAAAATTTGACGAGGTAGTTGAAAAAGGTGGTGAAATTGCAGATAAAATATCTTCACATGCTGATACAGCAGCAGCAACTGCAGCAAAAGCTACTAAGCCTACAGCTACAGCATAAGCTGATTTGAACAGCTTGTAAATAAAAGGCGCCCGCAACATTGTTGGGCGCCTTTTATTGTTTAATTTTATAGTAAAGCAGCAATTATGAAAACATATATTTTTATAATCATTTCAGTTTTATGTATCGCCATTGGCTGTAGTACAAAATCTACGCTGCCTAAACATAATTCGTCAATGGAAACGGCCACTGCGTCGGGCGATACAGTAAGAATAGCAAACGATTCGCTGGAATACGAGATAATAATTATAGATCCCGGGTTTAACAGTTGGCTGGTATCCCGAGCAAGACCGAGGGGATATTATAATCAGTCTTATTTTGAAAACAGGAATAGGATGTGGGTAATGGAATGGAATAACCGTGCCCTTAACCCAACCCGATTTGGCGACCTGTATCAGATGCAGATTGACTACCAACATCAAATTGATTACGGATATGAGGTAAACTATATGCTTTACAATTATCTTGTTTATTTTCAGGTAAACAACAGGCAACGTCTTGGCGGTAACATTCCTCAGTATTAATCTTTATTGCAATTTGGAATAAATTAAAATAAAGAAGCTAAAAGATTGCTGCAATTGACTAAAACCAATATATTTGCCGTTTTATTAGCCAAAATGGGAAATCTTAAACAGCGTTGGGGAATTACGAGCAACTTACAGTTAGTTGTTATATTCATAGTGTTTGCCGTAACAGGTTCAACATCTGCCTACCTGTCTAAACCTGTTCTTGCATGGATGGGATTAAGTAAAGATGATATTTCGCTTTGGCTCTACTACCCTCTTTACATCATCCTTATTTTTCCTATTTACCAGGTATTACTTGTCTCTTTTGGTTTTATTTTCGGACAGTTTAAATTCTTCTGGTGGTTTGAAAAGAAAATGCTTAAATCTTTAGGATTAGGTTTTCTTTTTAAAACAGAAAAGCCCTCATAAAAAGAGCTTTTCATATTATTTTAATCTTTACGATTTTAATTTCGACTTGTAATTCTTTTTAAGTTTTTCGAGCTTAGGTGTAATTACTGCCGCACAATACGGCTGGTTCTTATTCTGCGCATAGTAATCCTGATGATAATCTTCTGCAGCGTAGAATATTGAAGCCTTAGATATTTTTGTTACAATCGGGCTTTTATATAAATGCTGATCTGTAAGCAGCTTTATAAAATTTTCTGCCGCTGCTTTTTGAGCGTCATTAGCGTAAAATATCTCGCTACGGTATTGTGTACCAACATCAGCACCCTGCCTGTTTAAAGTTGTAGGATCATGCGTAGCAAAAAATATTTCAAGTAAATCTTCGTAGGCTACCTGTTCAGGATCGAAAGTTATTTTTATTGCCTCTGCGTGACCGGTAGTACCTGTAGAAACTTCGTTATATGTTGGATTGGCATTCTTACCGCCAATATATCCTGAGACTACCTTTTCAACACCTCTTAAATCGGTAAAAAAGGCTTCTGTACACCAAAAACATCCACCGGCAAAAATGGCAGTTTCCATTTTTTTACCATCTATGCTTGTTTCTCCTTTACCGGATTCTACAATTGCCTTTTCAAAACTTTCTTTAGACTGGCACGAGAAAGAAACTACTGCCAGTACAAGTGCTATTACGTTTTTCATATTATGTACCCAAAAATTAATTTATTGAAGCTCTATACCAAGAGCAATAACTAAACTATACATACGAAATATTGTGCCAAAAAAGATTTCTTATTCTTTAAAATGTTTGTTTCTTTGTAGTAAACGGTACATTAATGATCCAGGCTAAAAACATTCATAAATATTACGATAAGCTTCACGTTTTAAAAGGTGTAGATCTTCATATTCAAAAGGGCGAAATTGTTTCTATAGTAGGTGCATCAGGAGCCGGTAAAACTACCCTGCTGCAAATATTAGGAACACTGGACAGGCCCAAAAAAGAAAAGGCAGCAACTACTCTTGTTATAAATGGCGAAGATGTCTTAAATATGAAAGATAAAGCTTTGTCTAAATTCCGTAATACACAATTGGGCTTTATATTCCAGTTTCACCAGCTATTACCTGAGTTCACAGCACTTGAAAATGTATGTATTCCTGCCTTTATCGCAGGTAAATCTAAATCTGCCACGGAAACAGAAGCAAAACGCTTATTAGATTACCTGGGACTTTCGCACAGGATAAACCATAAACCCGGGGAATTATCCGGTGGAGAGCAGCAACGTGTGGCTGTTGCGAGAGCTTTGATAAATAAACCTGCCGTTATTTTCGCCGATGAGCCTTCAGGAAATCTGGATACCGCTTCTGCCGAGAACCTTCATCAGTTATTTTTTAAGCTTCGTGACGAAATGGGTCAAACTTTTGTTATTGTTACCCACAATGAAGAACTTGCCAATATGGCCGACAGAAAACTGGTAATGAGCGATGGGCAAATTGTAAATACTGTTAATTCGGTTATTGGGTAATTTGATTATCAGAATAGAATTCTTCGCTTTGAAACTTTACCTCTATGCATTACTTTTGCACTATGGAAGTGAAAATGAATGCCGATGAACTGCGCTCCTTTCTTGACGAGAAAGTACTACAATACAATACTAAAAACTTTATAGACAGTGATCCTGTACAAATACCCCATCTTTTTACCCTAAAAGAAGATGTGGAGATTTCGGGATTTTTAGCTGCAACCATTGCGTGGGGTAACCGTAAGATGATCATCAACAATGCCAAAAAGATGGTAACTCTCATGGGGAATAGCCCGTATGATTTTATTATGAATCATAAAGACCACCATCTGGATGATCTGGAAGGTTTTGTTCACCGCACATTTAATGCTACCGACTTTACTACATTTATAAAAGCCTTGCGTCATATATATCAGAATCATGGAGGCCTTGAAGCTGTATTTGCTAAACACCAGCAGGAACAGGGTATGCAGAAAGCTATTCATGAATTCAAGAAAGTATTCTTTGAAATTGATCACCAACACAGGACGCATAAACATGTTTCTGATCCATTAGCAGGTTCAGCAGCGAAGCGGATAAATATGTACCTGAGGTGGATGGTTCGTAACGACAGTAATGGCGTAGATCTTGGAATCTGGAAAAGCATCTCCTCCGCAACACTTTCATGCCCATTGGATGTACATTCCGGGAACGTTGCAAGAAAACTCGGGATACTAACCCGAAAGCAAAATGATGCTAAAGCGCTACATGAGCTTGATACCCAATTGCGTTTAATGGATAAAGCCGATCCCGTTAAATATGATTTTGCCCTTTTTGGGTTAGGTGTTTTTGAGGGATTTTAAACTTTGTAAAGAGATTTTATTTTATCTTCATTCAAACTTTTCGAAAGATCAACAAAATAATCCAGCTGCCACTTTTGAGTTTTCTTTGCCTGTACATTTTCTGTTATATCCCAGAAAGGATAAACACGGATAGCGCGTTTGCCGTCTTTACAAGCGGTTGTGAAAATTCCTTTTTTTAATAAAATCGACTTCGGAAATATAAACTGTCCGTAATGATTATCAGACCTGACAGAGATTATTACCAGATCTATAGCGTCCGCAGCATCATAAGGCATAATTGAGCCATCTCCTAACCTCTTCCATAACGTAACAAACTGACCTGTTTTCTTCGGTGTGATTTTGGCAGACCTAAAAAGTACCTTTGAACCATTGAGATCAAAAGTAAAGGCATCATATTCGGTACTTTCTTTTTCAGCTGCAGGATTTTCAAACAAAAATCCGCATCTGTCATAAACCAAAGATTTTGTCAGGAAAGGTTCTGAAAGAACTTGCATTATTTTGGAAGGTGAGCTGTATTTACATTTAGCTTACTCTTATTGCGTCCGTATATAAAGTAAATGACCAGGCCTACAAGTAACCATAGTCCGAACCATTTCCAGTTAGAAAGCTCCATACCCGTTAGCAGGTAACAACAAAAAACAAGTCCTAACAGTGGTATGAGAGACAGATTTTTAAGGAAGGCCAACACCGCCATGATAATACAAAACACAAAGAAGACAACCATTGTTATATTTGCTGTCAGCGCATCACTATTACCTGTAAAATCAAAACTATCTGTAAAGAAACCAGGGAAAGCATAATGAATAATAGCTGCTGAAACAGCAAGCAACGCAGGGAAGATAAATTTCGAATTAATATAAGGTATCCTGAATTTTCCTTTTGTTTGTCTTTCTGCAATCTCTGCCTCGCTCTGCGGTGATAATACCAAAACTCCACCACAAACCAATACAAACGCGAATAAAGTACCTATACTTGTAAAGTCGAGTACAAAGTTTTCATCAGTAAAAAATATAGGTAAACCAACAACAATACCTGTAATTATAGTAGCAAATCCCGGTGTCTTATATTTAGGATGTATCTTGGAAAACTTCTTGGGCATAAGGCCGTCACGGCTCATTGTCATCCAGATACGTGGCTGACCTAGCTGAAACACAAGCATTACACTGGTCATAGCTACCACAGCTGCTACAGATACTATAAACAGCATCCATTTAACGCCTTTTAGCTTAAATATCTCGGCAAGCGGATCACTAACACCTAATAATTCGTAAGAAACCATTCCTGTAAGCACAAGTGCAAGGATAATATACAATACTGTACAAATTACCAATGAATAGATCATACCCCGTGGTAGATCACGCTGGGGGTTTTTAGATTCTTCTGCCAATGTTGAAACAGCATCAAAACCTATATATGCAAAGAAAACTGCCGATACGCCGGCCATTACACCACCAAAACCGTGCGGCATAAAAGGTGTCCAGTTTTCTATATCAACATAAAATATACCTACAAAAATAATAAGAACTATAATGAGCAGCTTCACAATAACCATAGCATTACTAAAGTTTTTAGACTCCTTAGTTCCGCGGTATACAAGGTAAGTAATAAGGACATTGATAAGCAATGCCGGAAGATCAAATATAATTCTTAAACTACCTATCATCGGTGCGGTTTGCCATGCAGAAAGCCCCTCACCTGCTTTATTTACCGTAAAGGCTTCGTGTGCCGCATGGTAATTTATAGTAAGCCATTCCGGAAGATGAATATGGATCGCTTCAAGTAAATTGGTAAAATAACCACTCCATGAAAAAGCGATATAGATATTACCTATAGAATACTCCATAATAAGTGCCCAGCCAATGATCCATGCAAATAATTCACCGAAAGAAACATAGGCATACGTATATGCACTACCCGAAACCGGAACCCTTGAAGCAAACTCTGCGTAACACATAGCGGTAAAACCACAAGCTATAGCACACATAATATACAGTAATATAACACCCGGTCCGCCTGAATAGCAGGCATTCCCGATAGCACTAAAAGTACCTCCGCCAATTATAGCTGCTATTCCGAAAAAGGTTAAGTCGCGTACCGTAAGTACTTTATTAAGTCCGGAATGTTCTCCGTCGCCACCCTGTTGAACAATTTTTTGAATTGACTTTTTCCTGAATAAATCTTTAAATGCCATCGATATGATTATTATTAGCTGCATTTATAATGCATGTAACAAATATAGAAACTTAATCTAAAAAAGCACGACTACAATCTACAAATGCTATAGCAACTATGCATGACACATAGGAATTTTCTATATACTCATAAGCAATTATGATAAATGTCATAAGATGAAAACGGTAATTATACCTATTTTTGTGACAGTAAAAAGAATATTCATTTAAATCATACATCTATGTCTTTAGTAGGAAAAAAATTCCCAAACCTTGCAATTGATGCTATTTCAGAAATGGGCGACAACCTAAAAATCAACATTTTTGAAGAAGCTGTAAATAATAACAAAAAAGTTTTATTATTCTGGTATCCAAAAGATTTCACATTTGTATGCCCAACTGAGCTTCACGCTTTTCAGGCTGCTTTAGGTGAATTCGAAAAAAGAAATACAATTGTAATTGGTGCTTCATGCGATACTAACGAGGTTCACTTTGCATGGTTAAACACAGCAAAAGATAACGGTGGTATAGAAGGTGTAACTTACCCTATACTTGCAGACACAAACAGAAACCTTGCAAACATTCTTGGTATTCTTGACATCGAGTCTTCTGAATATAATGACGAAACTGATTCTGTAATCCTTACAGGTTCTAACGTTACTTACAGAGCAACTTACCTTGTAGACGAAACAGGAAAAATTTTCCATGAAAGTGTTAACGATATGCCACTTGGCCGTAACGTGAACGAATACCTAAGATTAATTGACGCTTACACTCACGTACAGACTAAAGGTGAAGTTTGTCCTGCTAACTGGGAAGAAGGAAAAGAAGCAATGACTGCTGACCGTGACGGTGTAGCATCTTACCTTGCTACTAACTAATAAAAAACAAAACCATGTTACAAGAACTTGAGAAGGATAATTTAGCAGAAATCGTTGCCGGTAACGAGGTAGTTGTAGTACAATACTCTGCCGGATGGTGCGGAAACTGCAGGATAATGAAGCCAAAATTCAAAAAAATGGCTATAGAGAATGAGAATGTAACATTTGTTATTGCCGATGCTGAGAATTTTCCTGAATCAAGGAAACTTGCCAAGGTAGATAACCTGCCAACATTTGCAACATTTAGAAATGGAACACTTGTTAACCAGGTACAAACAAATAAAGTAGAAGTTTTAACTGATTTAGTCAATGAAATTACCAGTAATTAAGCATTTAACTCAATTTATTGAGGACAACGACCAGGATTATATTATAGAAACCCTTGATGTGCTTGAAGCTATGGTGGAAATCCCTTCGTTAAAAGACGAAGAGCTGGATGTTATAGGCGAGCTTATCTCTAATATGTATGGCGCGCTTGAGGTAAACAAAATGATTAAAGACGGAATGGACAAAAAAGAGGCCCTTAACAGCTTTATGATGCGTGTTTTAGGTGCTATAGATAAATAACCCGGCTTCACTCACTTTACATATATCCAAAACGCTTCCGGAAACGGGAGCGTTTTTTTATTTATTTTTACTAAAATTAATAATTCAAATGAGAATCCTTTCTTTCATAATATTTCTTTTATTATCGGCTTGTACTTTAAATGCGCAGGCTTATTCAGATATGATCAATCTGTCGTATGGAGAACATAAACAACAAACACTGGATTTATTCCTTCCAAAAAAGTTCAACAAACAAACACCTTTGATCATAATGCTTCACGGCGGTGCGTGGGTAATGGGCGGCAAAGAGTATACCGATAAAACTTCGAAAAACCTTAGGAACAGAGGCTTTATTGTAGCTAATGTAGATTATAGATACGTAGATGCCGACACGCATGCTAAAGATTTATTGAATGACATAGATAATGCAATTACTTACCTTCAAAAAACCGGCGTTGAAAAAGGATTCAGCACGAAAAATCTACATCTGGCAGGTATAAGTGCAGGCGCTCATTTAGCTCTATTATATGGTTACACTACACAAAAAAATATTTACTCCATATCGGTACTCTGCCCACCCGTCCGACTCGACAATACAGAGGAACTAAAAAGACTGGCTACTATAGGGCTGCTTCAAAATGTTGAATATCTGGCAAATTCAAAATTTGAAAATCAAGCAGATAAACGCTTTACAGATGTAAGTCCGTATTCACATATTAAAAACATCCCCACCCTCTTGATACACGGCAATAAAGACGACCTTGTTCCGCATGAACACTCTGTATTCCTGTATAACAGACTTCAGGAGAAAAAGGTTAAAACAAAGCTTGTAACTATGGAAGGCAAAGGTCACGATGCAGGAATGAATCAGCCGGATAGTGAAGAAAGAGTTTTAAATGAAATCACCAACTGGATTAAAACCAACCTTTAATGCATTTATATATAAAAAATATGGTCTGCCCACGTTGTATTACAGCAGTTCGCAATGAACTTGAGCAGATGCACCTTAATATAACCTCAATAGAACTTGGTGAAGCAGAAATCGCCAATGACCTTTCTATAGAAGAACATCAAAACCTGGAACAATCATTAAAAAAATTAGGCTTTGAACTCATCGGGGACCGCAAAAGCAGGATGATAGAACAGGTAAAAACAGAAATCATTTATCTTGTTCATCATTCCGAGGAGGTAATGAAGACTAATCTTTCGGCTTGGCTTTCTGAAAAACTTAATTACGACTACACGTACCTTAGCAATCTGTTTTCTGAAGTTGAAGGAACTACCATCGAAAAATATTATATAGCGCAGCGCATTGAAAAGGTAAAAGAGCTATTGGTTTACGATGAGCTATCGCTTGCAGAAATTGCCAATAATCTTGGATATAGCAGCCCGGCATATCTTTCAAGCCAGTTTAAGAAAGTTACAGGCCTCACTCCCACCTTTTATAAGTCAATTAAAGAAAAGAAGCGTAACAACATAAATGACCTGTAAATGTTATTAGCTTTTCTAAAAATTACATATGTGCTAATGAATAGTTTATTCCGAAATTTGTTGTGTACATTAACAAGCATATTTGCTTTACAAAACAAAACAAAACAAAACAAAATGACACATACATATAATGTAACCGGAATGACCTGCGATGGCTGCATATCTAAAGTTAGCTTTTTACTTAAGAAAACACCTCATGTAACCGATGTAGACGTTAACCTTGAGAAAGGCGAAGTTTCGGTAACTATGGACGAACATATTACCACAGCTACATTACAGGAAGCACTAAAAGATTACCCAAAATATCAACTAAACGGGCAGGGTAACCATCACGTAAAACAAGAGAAAAATATCTTTGCAGAACAAGCCAAAGAAAGCAGAAGCTGGATAGAAACATATAAACCTATAGTATTGATATTTGTATATATATCTATCATATCTTTAATAATAGCTTCAACACATGAAAATTTCAGCACCATGATATTTATGCGGGTATTCATGTCCGGATTTTTCCTTGTATTTTCTTTCTTTAAAATGCTTGATCTAAAAGGTTTTGCCAACAGCTACTCTATGTACGATATAATAGCCAAACGATTTACGGGATGGGGCTACATCTATGCATTTTTAGAGCTTACACTCGGACTCGCTTTTGCTTTAGATTTTGAACCTGTACTTACAAATGCTTTTACTGCTCTACTTATGACTGTAAGCCTTATTGGAGTGTTACAAAGCGTACTTAATAAAAAGAAAATACAATGTGCCTGCCTCGGCGCTGTATTTAACCTACCAATGAGTACTGTAACAATTATAGAAGATGGATTAATGATAGCTATGAGCATCGCAATGCTTTTTATGTACTTATAAAGATATTCAATCTACACAATATCAAACGCTTCCAAACCGGAAGCGTTTTTTTATTTACAGCACCATATTTATAATGTATACCAATGTAGAAATTCTTACTTTTGCTTTTCTAAAACAAATCACATAAAATGGCTAATATCACACTTGGCGGAAATCCCGTTACTACATCAGGCGAACTACCTCAGACAGGAACTCAGGCACCTGATTTCAAACTTGTAAAAACAGACCTTTCCACTGTTTCTTTAGCAGATTTTAAAGGCACTAAGTTGGTACTTAACATTTTTCCAAGTGTAGACACGGGAACTTGCGCTGCATCGGTACGCAAATTCAATGAAAAAGCTGGAGACCTGGAGAACACAAAAGTATTATGTATTTCACGTGACCTGCCGTTTGCACAAAACCGTTTTTGTGGTGCTGAAGGATTAGAGAACGTTATTAGCCTTTCTGATTTCAGGGATGGAAACTTCGGTAAAAACTATGGACTTACTATTACAAATGGTCCGCTAGAAGGATTGTTATCGAGGGTTATTGTTGTTATCGATGAAAATGGTACTGTAAAATATACAGAACAGGTTGCAGATATTAAAGATGAACCTAACTACGAAAGTGCCCTTGCAGCACTATAATATAACCTGCATATTTTAATGAAAGACAACAGGTTTGTTAAAGGAAGAATGAAGAGTGTTGAGTACTCGGTTAAGGGAGCTTTTAAGCTTTTAACAACCGAGCATAGTATCATGGTTCAGTTTGCTATAGGAATCGCTATGACAATAGCCGGTTTTTATTTTAATATTTCTTCAACCGAATGGATGTTACAAATACTGGCTATTGGGTTGGTTCTTGCAATAGAAGGGCTTAACACGGCCGCTGAAAAAATAGCTGACTTCATTCATCCTGAATATCACGAAAAAATAGGGTTTATAAAAGATATAGCCTCCGGTGCTGTATTTTTCGCTGCTATGGCTGCCATAGTCATTGGCGCAATTATATATTACCCTAAAATTGTGATGCTTTTTTAAATTTATTGATATTTTTACATTCGCGATACTTATTATAAATGGCAAAGAGCAAAAAAGAGACAGCAGGAAAAACTGTAGAAAAACCAACTACCGAAAAGAAAAAATGGGCTTTATCCCGTCAGCATAAAGTACTGATAGGTGTATTGTTTTTTATGTTTTCGATAGCATTGCTATTATCTTTTATTTCGTATTTCCTGTATTGGGATTTTGATCAAAGTACACTTGCTTCTTTTGACGATAGAAATCAGGCTGTACAAAACTGGCTTGGCAAGTTTGGTGCTTCATTAGCTGATTTCTTTCTTTACAAAGGATTTGGTGTTGCGTCATTTATATTAATTCGTTTTTTCTTCTTAACCGGGGCTTATTTGGTATTAGACCTTCCGGTGAGGAAACTTAAAAAAACATTATTCTGGGATTTATTCCTTGTAATAATACTTTCTGTTCTCTTTGGATTCTTCAATCCTTACCTTCCAGAACTTGGAGGTGTTATAGGCTTTGAAATGAATCTTTTCATGCAGGATTACCTTGGTAAAATAGGTACTATACTGGTTATTGTTTTTGGCCTTTTTATCTTCCTTATCTTCAAGGTCAAAATGTCTCCGGATGCTATTAAGACTTTCTTTGAAAGCAGGCAAAAAGAGGAAAGTGAAGAAGAGGAAGAAGTGACTGAAAACAGGCAAAATATCCCTGTAGTCGCTCCTACTCCAATTCAGGTTCAAAAACCTGTTGTTGCGCCTCAGTCTAAATTATCGAACAAAATTGAGGAAGAGGATGATTTTATTGACGATGAAGATGACGAAGAGCTAAACAATATCGAGCTTAAGACGATACCTACACCTACTCCTACTCCGCCTCCATCTCAGTTTGAGATTAACCGTGAGTCGTTAAAACCAACTATTTCTAATTCATCAGAAATTAAACTGGATCTTGGTAAACCAAAACAACCTGAGCCTGCACCTATTCATGAAAAAATAGAAACAGGGGATGAAAATTTTGTCATTGAAAAATTTGAAGAGGAGGCAACTGTAGAAGAAAACCTTGCGGCAAGGCTTGTTAAGGATTTTGGAGAATTTGACCCTACCCTGGAACTTTCAAATTACCAGTTTCCTTCTATTGAACTATTAAAAGATTACTCTTCGGGTGGTATAACTATCAATCAGGAAGAATTAGAAGAAAATAAAAATAAAATTGTAGAGACACTACGTAACTACAAAATTGATATTGCACAAATTAAGGCAACTGTAGGCCCTACGGTTACATTATATGAAATTGTACCAGAAGCAGGTGTGCGTATATCTAAGATAAAAAGTCTTGAAGACGATATAGCACTTTCGCTTTCCGCTTTAGGGATACGTATTATTGCCCCTATCCCCGGTAAAGGAACTATAGGTATCGAGGTTCCGAATAAGAACCCAACTATGGTTTCTATGAAAAGCGTTATTGCCGCTCCTAAGTTCCAGACTGCAGAAATGGAGTTACCTATTGCTTTAGGGAAAACCATTTCTAATGAAACATTTGTTGTAGATCTTGCCAAGATGCCCCACCTTCTTATGGCGGGTGCTACAGGTCAGGGTAAATCGGTTGGACTTAATGCGGTACTAACATCGTTATTGTATAAAAAACACCCAGCCGAAGTTAAATTTGTACTGGTTGACCCTAAAAAAGTTGAGCTTACCCTTTTCAATAAAATAGAAAGACATTATTTAGCGAAGTTACCTGATGATGGCGATGCCATTATTACCGATAACACGAAGGTTATCAATACGCTAAACTCTCTATGTATAGAGATGGACAACCGTTACAACCTTCTTAAGGATGCGATGGTTCGAAATATAAAGGAATACAACGAAAAATTCCGTCACAGGAAATTAAACCCTGAAAACGGACACCGTTTTCTTCCGTATATCGTCCTTGTTGTAGATGAGTTTGCCGACCTTATTATGACAGCCGGTAAAGAGGTTGAAACTCCTATTGCCCGTTTAGCGCAACTTGCACGTGCTATTGGTATTCACCTGATTATTGCAACACAGCGCCCGTCTGTTAACGTTATTACCGGTATTATTAAAGCTAACTTCCCGGCAAGGATTGCATTTAGGGTAACATCCAAAATTGACTCCCGTACTATTCTTGATAGTCAGGGTGCAGATCAGCTTATTGGTCGCGGAGATATGCTATACACACAAGGTAACGACCTTACACGTGTACAGTGTGCTTTTGTTGATACTCCCGAAGTTGAAAAAATAACTGAATTCATAGGTTCTCAAAAAGCATATCCGCAGGCTTATCTTCTTCCTGAGTATTTTGGAGAGGAAAGTGGCATCAATCTTGATATAGACATATCCGAAAGAGATTCGATGTTCAGGGACGCGGCAGAAGTAATTGTAACAGCTCAACAGGGTTCGGCATCACTATTGCAGCGAAAATTAAAATTAGGCTACAACCGCGCCGGAAGGCTTATTGATCAGCTTGAAGCAGCAGGTATTGTTGGCCCTTTTGAAGGCAGTAAAGCACGAAGTGTAATAATCCCCGATCTCGCATCTCTTGAGCAATTTTTCAAAAATGAAGAAAATAACTTTTAGCATGCGCACTTTTTACGGGATAGCAATAGCTCTATTTTTAATTTTTACCCCTGCCCTACAGGCACAAAATGCCGATAAGGCAAAAGGATTACTGGATCAGGTAACCGGCAGGGTAAAAAGTTATGATAATATATCTATCGACTTTAAATACTCTATGAGCAACCCAAGGAAAAACCTGAATCAGGAAAGTAAGGGTTCTGTTGTGCAAAAAGGCAATCTTTATGTTTTAGATTTTATGGGAACGACCCGTATTTTTGATGGCAAAAAGATATACAATATCGTTCCGGAAGACGAAGAAATTTCTATTTCTAAATATGACGATCAGAAATCAGACGATCTTACCCCTGCTAAAATGCTTACCTTTTACAATTCGGGATACAAGTATGCCTGGGATATATTACAGAACATTAAAGGCAGGAAGATTCAGTATGTAAAACTTACCCCTATTAACGCTAAAGATCAGACTAAGGAAGTACTTATAGGTGTAGATGTTCAGACAAAGCATATCTATAATTTTATACGTACAGAGAAAGATGGAACCAAAATAATTATAACCATAAATTCTTTCAAAACTAATCAGCCTTTGTCAAAAAATCATTTTACCTTTACAGAGAGTAAATACCCTAATTACTATATTAATAGATTAGACTAATTTTTTGGTGAAAATATTAGACCGTTATATCCTAACCTCGTTTATTACGACATTTGCATCGGTATTTGTTATCCTGTTTTTCATTTTTGTATTACAGGGCATCTGGCTGTTCATCTCTGAACTTGCCGGCAAAGATCTGGACATTTGGCTTGTACTTAAATTCCTTACTTTTTACTCTCCTAAGATAGTTCCATTGGTATTGCCTTTGTCTATACTATTGGCTTCCATCATGACTTTCGGAAGTTTCTCAGAACATTACGAGTTTGCCGCGATGAAATCATCGGGTATTTCTCTTAGCAGGGCTATGAAAGGCCTTACCATATTTATATTTGGACTTAGCGTTGTTGCCTTTTTCTTCGCCAACAATGTTATTCCGAAGGCAGAGTATAAATTTATAAACCTCCGTAAAAATATTATACAGCGAAAGCCTGCAATGGCTATAGTTGCCGGTCAGTTCAACGCTATTGGTAACTTTAATATCAAGGTCGATAAAAAATCCGGGGACAACGATGAAAAACTCACAGGGGTCACCATTCATAAACGGGTTATAGGAAGTCCTAATGTTACAATTATACGTTCTAAAACAGGTTTATTAAAAAGTAATGAAAGCTCTAACCTGTTACAGCTTGAACTTTTTGACGGCTATTATTATGAAGAAGTAAGCAGTAAAAAACCATCTGATCGTTTAAAGCAGCCTTTTGCAAAAAGTAGTTTTACAAAACAGATCATGAACATAGATCTTACTATGTTAAACTCAAACGACATGGACGATGAAAAAATTGCACACACCAACACAATGCTTAATATCAATGAATTATCATATACACTTGATTCACTTGAAAGCAGTTATGTGAGAGAGTCAAAAAGTATAGCCGATAACGTCTCGCAACGTTTTAATATAGTGTTGCAAAATCAGTTTACACATAAACTGGCTGATAGCATAAATACTATAAAGAAGGACAGTCTTCCGAAAAATCTTCTGAACCTGATTAAGACCAATGAAGATAAAACGCGTATACTGGATGTTGCAACAAACAACATAAGCAGTGCGGAATATCTTATGAAATCCGGTAAAGACCAATTATATGACAGAACTAAAAATATTAATGGTCACTGGCTGGCGCTGTATGAAAAGTTTGTTATCGCCTTTTCATGCCTCTTGATGTTCTTTATTGGTGCACCGCTTGGAGCTATCATACGCAAAGGTGGATTAGGCCTACCTATTGTATTTGCAGTATTAATATTCATTATTTTTCACTTTATAAATACATTCGGGAGAAAGCTTGCGGGTGAAAATGGTATCCCACCATTCTTAGGCTCATGGATGTCATCGTTTGTTTTGAGTCCACTAGCAATATTGCTGACTTACAGGGCTACGAATGATCTTGACGTAAGTATAAGTTTTGACTGGCTTACATCTCCTATCAAAAAATTATTTGTAAAAGACAAGAGCGACGAGCAGCCTAAGATTAATTTAGATACGGTACGTATTACCGACTCTGAGGAATGGATTGGTTTAAAAGAAATGACAGACGATACATTAATACACATCGTTAAAAACTCAAGACAATTAGGGCATACAAATGAGTACAGGAAAAAAGCATTAAAAATACTGGAAGGAAGAGGTATACTTCAGGACCAGCTTAAGGAAGATAATAATCTATACGATCTTGACTATCTTAAATCTGAGTTCCTTTATAATAAATTTAAAATATCAGCCAATACGGCGTTAGCGGCATATATTATTCTAATAGGGCTCGCCCCTTTCATAACTAAGGCTAAAATGGGTATAATTTTACCTGCGCTTATATGCCTTGCTATTTTTTATATCACTGTATTCAAGGCAGCACAAAGTATTAGCCGTACGGGAAAAATATTGAAGGAAAAAATCAGTATAGGATTAATCCTGAATATGATACTGGCGTTACCTTTTTACCTTATACTATATTTCTACAATAAAACAGCGCTTAAGAAAACACTGGCGCGACACAATTATAAATTTTAAAGACAGTTAACATGTCAGCTATCGAGATAAAACTTAATACAATAGAAGAAGCTATAGAAGACATCCGCAATGGTAAAGTTGTGGTTGTTGTTGATGATGAAGATCGTGAGAATGAAGGAGATTTTATTGCAGCAGCAGAAAAAGTTACTCCCGAGATGATCAACTTTATGGCTACTCACGGACGTGGACTTATATGTGCACCTTTAACAGAGGCGCGTTGTAAAGACCTTGACCTTCACATGATGGTTACTAACAATACTGTATTGCATGAGACTGCATTTACAGTGTCTGTTGACCTTATAGGGCATGGATGTACTACAGGTATATCTGTACACGACAGAGCAAAAACTATTAAGGCTTTAGTGGATGACACTACAAAGCCGGAAGATTTAGGGCGTCCTGGTCATATATTCCCTCTAAAGGCAAAACAAGGTGGTGTGTTACGCAGAACAGGCCATACAGAAGCCGCTATTGACCTTGCAAGGCTTGCAGGATTTAAACCTGCCGGAATACTTGTAGAGATTTTAAATGAAGACGGTTCTATGGCGCGTTTGCCGGAACTTTACGAAGTTGCTAAAAAATTCGACCTTAAACTTATTTCTATAGAAGACCTTGTTGCATACAGGATGCAGCACGACAGCCTTATACAGAAAAAAGAAGATTTTGAAATAGAAACCCGCTTTGGTACCTTCCGTTTAAGAGCTTATGTTCAGACGACAAATAAACAGGTTCATTTTGCACTTACAAAAGGTAGCTGGAATATTGGTGAGCCCGTATTAACTAGAATTAATTCAACCCAAGTTAACAGTGATATTTTAGGCACATTAACCAATGATGCCGACAGAAAGCTTGATAATATGTTCCGTCGTATAAATGAAGAAGGGAAAGGCGCTATCTTATTTATCAATCAGGAAGTACAGCCTTCGGAATTATTAACACGCATAAAAGAATTAAAAGAGTTACAGTCTGAAGGAATAACCAAAGCTCCCCAGGTAAAAATGGACGACAGGGATTTTGGTATTGGTGCGCAGATTTTACACGATATAGACATCTGTAAAATTCGCTTGCTTACAAATTCCGGTCAGACAAAACGTGTTGGAATGATCGGTTACGGTCTTGAAATAACAGAATACACTGAATTTTAGAAAAAAGTTTCATCCTTAAAGTTAAGGTAATGAAATGTTTATAAAATAGTATGAGACTTACTGCGATTTTAGTGTAAATAGTTTTTGGCAAAACCAAAAACCTTGCTATATTTGCAACCGCAATAAGGAACTTATTGTAACACATACTGGAGGAATGGCAGAGTGGTCGATTGCGGCAGTCTTGAAAACTGTTGACTGTAACAGGTCCGGGGGTTCGAATCCCTCTTCCTCCGCTAAGCTTAGAAAGCTTCAAATTTTATAAGCCTTTAAATAGAAATATTTAAAGGCTTTTTTATTTTATATATCTTTTCGAAACCTCGAAATCTAAAGACTAATCAACTAATTCAATAACTAGTTACTTATTTTTTTCTTTGGAAGTGTTCTCTTTAAATTGATTTCTAGCAGATTGAAATATTTAAATTAATGACATTTTTCTTTACTTAAAATTTATATTGAAATAACTATAGTAAGTGTTTGGAAATAATAAAAACCTTACTATATTTGCAACCGCAATAAGGAACTTATTGCTATACATACTGGAGGAATGGCAGAGTGGTCGATTGCGGCAGTCTTGAAAACTGTTGACTGTAACAGGTCCGGGGGTTCGAATCCCTCTTCCTCCGCTAAGCTTAGGAAGCTTCAAATTTTTAAAAGCCTTTAAATAAAACTATTTAAAGGCTTTTTTTATACATTGAAATTGATTGATATCAATTTATCAAAGCGTAATCTTCTTTTTAATCCCAAAAAAGTAAACATCCTTACCACTAATTCCGTAAAGCTTCTCATCAACAATCTTTACAGAAAAATCAGTAGGCTTAACTTTGTATAGTTTTTTTAAACCCTTGCTCAAAGTATTTACAAAATAGACGTTATTTTGGTCAGAAGCGTAATACGTATGATTTTGATCCAAATGAAAACTATCAAAACATCCCGGTACCGTCTTAAAGGTAGTTATATCCACTTCCGCTTCCTTTTTACCCTTAAAAAATAAGTTATTGTCATCCTTTCCGATATTCTGCCAAAGTATACTGAAGGAGTCGGCATCAGCATCTTCTACGTACTTTGTCATAAAAAACACTTTTTTACCATCCCGAACGTAATATTCATTATACTTTTCTGCCTTGCTGTAATCATAAGGAAGGACTTTATCATACCAATAATAGTTATTCCTATCGTAGGTAATCCCTTCTGCAGCGTTAATTACTTTAAAAATTTCCGGATTTGCATTTTCGAGGACAGAAGGTGTACACATATAACTGCTAACATAAACATGGTTTTTATCCTTAAAATAAAATGTTTTGTCTTCGAAAGCCTCTATTAATTTAAACGAATTGTAATCAATTGTTTTTCTAAGGCTTGTAAATGTTTCTGAATCATGATATAAAATACTCTTGTCGATAAGCCTGAAGCCATGTCCTAGATCTTGCATGTAATTGATATTTTAAACGTTTTACAAATTTCACAGTTAGATATGTAAAAGCAAATTGCTTATAAAACTTTTAACAACGAAAGGATAAAATTAATAGAGCCTTTAAATAATAAATATTTAAAGGCTCGTATTTAATATAATGACGGATAATTGAGCTTATTCAACAATTAGTTTCTTTATCGCCGATTTATTTCCAAGATATACTTTCACAATGTATACGCCTTTCGACAAACCTTCAGTGTGAATTTCATTCTTAGTCGTTTCAAGTATATTACTTCCCAATAATGAATAAACTTCAATTTTTGATATCGCTGAAACTTTAGACTCAATATAAGCGATATCCTTTGCCGGATTGGGATATAATACTAATGCATTATTAAGCTCAGGATTATCTGTTCCCATAATACAATCGTCGCCTACAGTATAGCTAATATATTCAGTAACGGCTAACCCTCCCGCATAGGCAAATTTAACAGCATACGATATCGTTTCACCAACAATCTGCCCTGTAAGTGTATTTGAGAATTTAAGACCTGAAACATTAGTCATCGGTATCTCGGCAAACGGTGTTTCCTGCCATAAATATGCGACTACCCCCTCCTTATCCGTATCCAGCATTTCGAAAGTAATATTAACATCAGTTCCCAAAGTTTTAAAATCATAATTATATCCGGTTGAAAAAGTGCCTTGTTGCGCTTCAGAACTTGTTCCGGAACAATCTGTGCTACTATCTCCAAGAGTAGTTGCCTGCAACACGATAGGATTAACGACTTTATTACCTGTAACATCACCGGCATCAATAGTGAAATTGTACATTGTTTGCGGAGCAAGATTATTTATCACAACTGATTTTTGGACTCCTGAAACACCATTAACAGATGTTGAGTTTTCACCATATGCTATATCATAAACAACGCTTCCTGAATTATCGGTTGCCTTAAGCAACAATTCTACTGACGTTGCTGTTATAGCTCCAACCGAAGCTGTAAAACCTGATGGAGCTTCGGTGTCAGTTCCACCTTGATTACAATTGCTACCAACCACGTAGCTTATATATTTTGTCACCGAAAGCCCCCCTGCATAAGCAAATTTAACGGCATAATTAATAGTCTGCCCCAATGTCTGGCCACTTAATGTTTTAGAAAAACTCAAGCCTAAAACATTATCCATAGCTGTCTCTGTAAATGGTGACTGCTGCCATAAAAATGCTACAACTCCCGTTTTGTCTGTATCAAGCAATGTAATTTTAATTGTAACATTAGTACCAACTGTTTCAAACGTTGATTCATAACCTACAGAAAACGCACCTTGTTGTGCTTCGCTGGCTGTTTCTGTACACGACATTACCTGTGAAACAGATATATTAACTACATGAGAGGTTGCCTGAGCCCCACCACTGTCAGTAGCTACCGCCTTTATACTATGGTTTCCTACACTGGCTGTTGTCCAATTAAAATTATAGGGTGCGGCAGTGGCCTCCCCTATTTTTAAAGTTCCATTGTAAAACTCAACTAGAGTTATTGTACCGTCTAAATCACTAACCGTTGTATTAATGCTAATTGGAGTTCCCTGTATGTAAGAAGCGCCATTTACAGGAGATGTTATAGACACAGAAGGTGCAGCATTTCCTGAAGCTGAAACAATGATGAAGACTTCGTCTGTTGCGCTGTAGGTTCCGTCGCTTACAGTTAACTTACATTTATAAATACCCGCAGCTAAATTGGAAATGACTGGTGATACAGCAGTAGCATTACTGAAATTTATTACTGATGGCCCATAAACTTGTTCCCAGCTATATGTTATAGGCTGCCCTTCAGGGTCATTACTTAATGAGCCGTTTAGCGTAGCAGTTGTCCCGGGTAATACAACCACAACGTTTTGCCCTGCGTCCGCAACTGGTGGAACATATCCTAAAGGGTAAGCGAATGTAAAGTTCATAGTACCGAGGTTAAATTCACCATTACTCACAACCAAACGTAGTATATGTTTACCTTTGGTAAGGGCAACATTATTTACTGTTTTATTTACCCATGTCCCCCAATCACCTGTAGTTGGTAAAATTACATCAGGGCTTATTGCGGCGCCGTCAATTTCAAAATGAAAAGGCCCACCACCGCTTGCATTTCCCGAAGCATATCTTAAAACCACGTTATACAATCCTGAGTCTTGAACATCAATTGTATATTCCATCCATTCGCCAGAAGTTATCCATCCAACAGTTGGGCCTTCCTGTGTATCTATTGCAGCATCTACATATTCGGCTGCCCGGTAGCCTCCCTGGTTATTTAACGACGAATCATTATAAGATATATTCTGCCCTATACCACCTTCAAAAACATCATAATTACCTGCCTGAATAGTACCCGGAATCTGGAAGGCTGTTGTAAAAGGCACTTGTTCACCTACCTGTACAGAAATGATATTTGTTATATTGAATTGGTCGCCTACAAATATTTTTGCATACATACCATGAATTCCTAATGCTAAATTAGCCGCCTGAATCTGGTAAGGAGCGGTTACATCTGACCCGATAGACGTTTCACCATCAAAAAATTCTACTTTAGTTATGCCACTCTCTGTAACTGTAGCAGTAAGATTTACGCTTCCGTTTGGATAAGCCTGGTAAAAATCTGACGCCAGCACACCCGAAGCATTTATATCCCTGCTTGTTTTCATTTTCCGCGCTGGTACGTTAAGTATGTATCCATCAGAAAATGTTACATCAATTGCCGATGCAGAATAATTATGTGCAACGTATGTAGTAACTCCGTTATCCACAAAAGAAGCTGCTATTGGATAATTAGCGGTAACAGAAGTATTTACTCTTCCAAGTGCGTTCATTGCATGCAGCCAATGGTAAGTCTGTGCATCCGATATACCAAATTTCAATTCCCTGTCAGGATAAGAATCATATAAATTAATTGCAGCCTGCGGATCTATAAATGATAAATACTGCCAATAAGTATCGTGCCATAAATTAGCATTTGCTTCATTACTTAGTATTCCTGTTTTTGCTGAAATTTCATTCCATAGTGATTGCGCATAATCCGGATGATGACCAAGATATAGCGATCCGCCATGAATAGGATACATTTCTATACCGTATGCAGCGGCAATATCAGAAGTCCAGAATGTCTGGTTGTCATATCCGTTACCCCAAATTCTTGAAGCAATACTAAATCCATATCCCGGTTTAAAAGTTCTATGGTTTATGTCGAACCAATACTCTTCTATAGCTGTTTGCTCTGTGGTATAAATATATATACCAAGATCTCTTATAGTATTATTCTGGGTAAGCGTTCCCCAATGTATTAATGAGGAGGCAAACTGCATACTTTCGGATGTTGATTCCTGATCGTTTCCAAATGGAAAAGTAGCAAAACCATTTGCCCAACTATGTCCGGCATACGGACTAAAATTTCTCAAATAAGGAAAAAGTGTATCATTTCGGTCTGTTGATGCAGCATCACGAATCAATAAATTTATCATACCACCCCATTGCGCTGCCCATCCCGGTTCAAACTGTTCCATAAAAGCGGCTGCAAGAATAAAATATCCCCAATGAAAATGGTGGTCGTTTATATTATTGTCCTGTCCGTGACCTGCCGGATATCCTAATAGCGTCGACCAGTTACTATTATAGTAAAACAGAAAAGCAACCTCTCCCGATTCTACTTTCAGCCAGTCTTCAAGGCGTACCTTAATTGTAGCTACAATTTTATTTCTCGCTTCGGTATCTCCCATTTCGTTAGCAATCCGGGCAGTTTGTATTAGCCTGTTCATTACCTGTCCTTCGTTGTATGAATCTGTCCACTCTGCCAGTCCATCATTTTCAATCTGAGCAATCTTGCTTTCAAGTTTAGCCGGGTTAAATCCTTCACTATAATTATCAAGATAAGGCAGCGTAGGCAGTATACCTTTAAATGTGTTTTCTACGGCAAATGTATTACCGGCAAGTGTTTTAAGTTCTCCCCTTATAGAATTATAGCTCTGTCCTGTAGGCTGTGGAGAAGCGGAACTTAAATGCGCCCATTGATGTGGCAAAAGTCCTAACAGTACTTTTGTTTCGGTACCTTCTTTTACATCTGTGGCTACCGCAAAAGTTGTAGTCAGCTTAGAAGTATTTTGATTGTAATTCCAGGTGGCTGTTGTATTTGAAGGAAACACATAAGCGTACTTTTTATATTCATTGGCAACTACAGGTATATCAGTAGCACTAGGAGGCAAATATGCCAAAGACCAATAGTTTTTTCCACTTAATGTAGAAGTATACGTATTTCCGGTTTGCTGCCATGTGCTACCAACAGGTGCATAAATTGCAAAATCGGCACCCTGATGTGAGTTGGTTACAACAAGCATTTCATTGGCTACAGTAACTGTGCCTTCAATAACATCAATCTTAGCGACGTCGGCGGTATTTTTAGTAAAATAGACAAATGGCATGCCTATACCGGCTGTAGCTGTAAATGAATGAGAACTGTTAGCCCAGTTCATTGTAACAGTCCAATCGGAGTAATCCGATACAGTAGCCTGCGTAGCATTCAGGTCTGAAACTCCAACTACTATTGGTAACGCATCATCCAGGGGTTGACTGGATCCGTTTGGCGTTGAAGTTGGAACTATATAACTCACAACCAATCCCTGATTTACCGTCCGCATGGCAAGTGGGTAGTTAAATAGGTTAGCAGCATGGTTCTCTTTTACCAAAGAAGACCACCAGTCATTTGTTGGAACAGGTTTTCCTAAGGCATTGCCACTAAGTTGTGGTGATTCCGATGGAAAAGAGTTTCTTCCTGCGGAATCTGCTCCCGGAAACGTTCTTGTATAACTTCCGTTACCCACCGAAGTAATCTGAGCGGAAAGGAACTGCACAGAAAATGCGATAATTAAGAAGAAAGATAACTTAATATACTTTTGGTAATTATATGCCATTATTTTTATATTTTATATTATTTAATGGTAAAAATATTAAAACATATTCAATAAACAGCACATAAACAAACTATACAGCAAGCCCAAAACAGGCTGAAATATAGCTTATTTACCTATACAATAACACTACACATATTTTCACAACCGTAGATTTTTCTGATATTTTCGCCTGGATAATTTGAGTGTTTGAATTGGAAATTATTCGATGATTTATTGTAATAAAATGGAAAAGCTGCCAATATATATATTGACAGCTTTTTATAAATACTTAATAATTTGATTTAGCTTATGATTTGATAAAGGCTAAAATATCATTATTAATTGTTTCTGCTTCTGTGGTAGGCATACCGTGAGGGAATCCCGGATAAGAAATTAGCTTACCATTTTTAAGAAGTTTTGCAGCTCTTGGTGCCTGATTAAAAGGTACAATCTGGTCATCTTCTCCGTGAAGTACAAGAACAGGAATCTCAACACTTTTAAGATCTTCAGTAAAATCTGATTCAGAAAAAGCTTTAATACCTTCGTAATGTGCCAATACAGACCCCATCATTCCCTGGCGCCACCAGTTATGTTTAATACCCTCCTGAGTTTCTGCTCCTTCACGGTTCCATCCGTAAAATGCTGTAGGGAAATCATAGAAATATTGTGCCCTGCTAAATCCTGTACCCTGACGGATTTCATCAAAAATTGACAATGGCACACCTTCAGGATTGCTTTCATTTTTTACCATAATTGGCGTTACAGCACTAATTAATATCGCTTTGGCAACGCGGTCTTTACCGTATTGCGCAACATAACGAATAGCTTCGCCACCACCTGTTGAATGCCCAATATGAATAGCATCTTTTAAATCTAACGCTGCTGTTAGTTCTGCAACATCAGATACGTAAGTATCCATATTGTTTCCTTCAGAACTCTGACCTGAACGTCCATGTCCTCTGCGGTCATGAGCGATTACCCTATACCCCTGTTTTAGGAAAAACATCATTTGTGTGTCCCAGTCATCGGCTGATAAAGGCCACCCATGGTGAAAAACAATAGGTTGTCCTGTTCCCCAGTCTTTGTAATAAATCTCAGTTCCGTCTTTTACTTTAAGTGTGCTCATTTTGTATATTTTTTGGATTAATAAATTTTATAGATATGTTTCTGTTTTTGATATTAAACAAACATCCCGATGCCAAAATAAAGACAACTTTAAACCCAAAAACATATACCTTTATAAATCAACACTTTAAACATGAGGCTTAGTTTTTAAAAATACGATATATCGTATTTTTATATATTGTCTTCCTTTTTATTTATTAAAGGTATCACAAACAGATAAATTTACCTCAACGGTTTAAGTATAAAGTTAATACCATCTATAAAAGAGCCTTCGATATTACGAACCACAGTAAAACTAAATGAGGTGGTGTCAGTTGTTAATTCCAGTTCCCTCAATTTATCCGAATCAATTTTTGCGGTGTATTTACCCGGTAACAGACCCATATAAGAAAAATAACCATCAACTTCAGTTGTAGTCTGTCCAACCTTAATAGACTTCTCATTATAAATTGATATTACAATACCTCCCCTGCCTCTTTCGTTTTCATCATCAAGCTCAGATACCTTACCTGATACCTCAGCGAACACCGATACTGGTATCTCAATGTTTTTTACGAAATTTGGATCTATAGCCACAGCATAATTCTTTTTAAGCAGTTTCCATCCCAAAGGTTTAAATCCTGAAGGATCTAATTCAATATTGCAATTTGTGTACGGTTCGAGATCCATTATAAGGATTGTATTGTCTTTAGCAGATCGTTTTACACGTCCCCCGTTTACATTTACATTTAGTCCTTCTGCAGATGGTTCATCTTTGTCACGTCTCATATTACCATTAAGATCCAAGTAAGGAATTAACAGTACCGATCCCTTACCAATACTGGTGTAGTTATTAAATTCTGTTTTACCGGATTTCGGATCATGTATCAGGCTTCCACTTGCACCCTGCAATGTTCTGTACAGATCGTTTGTTTTCCTGACTGACGCTCTTGTCTGGGCAAAAGAGAAATTGTAGCGTAGTCCAAATTCAATGTTATCGATATTACTAACGTAATTTCTTTCGTACGAAAGATTCGCGTATCCATTTAAAAATATTCTTTTCTCTAATTCTGTACGCATACCTATGGCTTTATTAGCACTATACTCATACTGAAGCTGCTGGGTAATTAAAAGATTTTTAAAAGCCCTAACCCCAACCGAATATATACTATAAATGTAGGCATCGTTATTTGGAAAAAACAGTCCAAAAGTATTAGCACTAATATTAACGTTCGCTAAAACCCCGGAAAGCATCCATTCTGCTGTGGTATACTTGCTATTGGGTAGTTTTATCTCCTGAAGAGATAAACGTGTAAATGCAGAGAAAACTTTGCCCCTGAACGGAACTGTCAGTATTGCTTTATGTTCTTCTAAAAAGGTGTTATTTATAGCTGTTTGCCCTTCCTTATACCAGTTGTTATACAGCTCAAACTGCAACCCCGAAGGCATGCTATAACTCAAAACAGCCCTTGTCCTTACATTGTAGTCGTACTCGGCAGAGACAAGTAAGTTAGGAAGCAAACGGAAGAAAGTGTTCACAAAAGGAATTTGACTTCCTGATGTGATAGAAGAAAGATATTCATACCCCGCCCCCACGGTGATATGCCTGCTTAGCCCATAATTGCTGCTAAACCTGGCAAATCGTGTATCCTGTCCATCTTCAACAATACCTCCGCTTGCTGTATATTCAAATTCGTTTTTGGGTAAAAAGTTAAAAGGAATATTAATGTTCTGCTCTGTTGCCCATTCTTCTCCAAAAGGACCATAAAACCTCAACTTCACATTTGTATTTCCGTACACAAGGGGTACATTAAAAGTGTAAAAACCCGCAGCATCTGCCTTGACATAATTGATAAGTACACCATTTACATACAACTCTACAGTCCAGTTGGGCTCTGTATAGTTACTTAGGGTATAACTGCCAAATGACCTTCTGAATGTTGTAGGTGTGTTAGTAACCTGAGCCCCAACAATAGGTGAATAAATAGACGAAATTGTCTGAGGCCTTATCTTACCTGCGAGATATTGTTTTGCAAAAACACTTTTGTTATCTACATAACGCCATAAATAATACTGCTGCCTGCTTGAAAATGCAATGTTATTCTGATAATTTAAAATAACATTAGTTTCTCCACCCGCAATAATACCTCCCACACCTACGCTTGCCCTAACGTCTCTGGGTGTATTTTCGTTTCCCCCTGACGTAACAAACGCGTAGTCTGCCGCTCCAAAAGAAAATGCCGGCCTGCTGCGCCCTACAACAACATCAGCCTTAAAAACTCCCTGCAATTTACCCAGGTTGTTTCGCATTTGCTCCAGCCTCATTTCGCGTAATATCGGTAATTCCAAATCGGTACTCAGGACGACGGAAAGGTTACGGAAACTAAAAGTACAGTTCAGTCCGAAAATCTCACCAAAATACTCTGACCGTAAATACACATTACTGGCCGACTTGATAATGCTATTGGGTTTTAGATCAAACGTTTTCCCCTGATATATAATACGGTTCTTCGGCTGATCTATAAAATAGTGTGATTCCGGATGAATAAACGTTCCGGTTACCGAATCCAGTTCTCTTGATATAATCCTTATTTTTAAATAGTCAAATAGGTCAATTACCGGTAAATAGGCTTGCTCATCATTTATTAAAGCCGTCATTTCTGTTGATCCGATTCGCTGAATATTAAAAAAAACAGGTATCTCATCATATTCAACTGCTGTCTGAGCATTACACGTTGCACCCTGCCCCAACATTATAACGCATATAATGATGATCTTCAATAAAAAGAAGGGATTTAAACCTGGGGGGGCTAAACGCATAAATCAGGGTTGAATAAATGTTACCGAAAATGTTCCGTTATAATTGCCTGGCGGGCTCGCCAACGGGTTACCCAATGTAAGGATACCTCCTATTCTGATCATTGTTCTTGACGGAGAAGTCGCTGTAGCAATAAACGGACTTGGCGGATCTGAATCACCTATGGTTAAATTTATTGTTCCTCCGTTACTGCCTGTAAGTGTTACATCGGGGCCATTTAAAATAGTAATTAGTGTGCCCGGCTCTGCATCCACTTCAAAAATCGCAGGAGAAAAAGAGTATCCCTGACTAGTTTGTATTACACTTCCTGTTGTTGCTCTTGCCCCACTGGGATAAACAATTATAGTTCCGCCCGAACCTCCCTGATAAAATGCTCCAAAATTTAAACCCTGTGCAGGGTTTACATATATCTGTACCGGTCTTGGAGGATTCTCCGGCCCCTGTGCTGTAGCTGAAAAGCCAACGAACGACAAGACAACTAGAAAAGCAGCCTTCAGCAATAATTGAGTAGTATTTAGTACTATCATAATTTCCGGTTTATCTGTCTGTTGTTATTATTTTTAATGTATGATCTCCTTTGGAAGTTATAAAACTTACCACATAAACTATATTTGATGTTAGTCCTTCAAGTTTGTAATCTCCATTACCCTGCACCTGCAATTCTGAAACTACCTGACCCAGTAAATTTCTTACGACCAGGATGCCCGGTTGTTCGCTCATCAAATTGATATTTACATACGTGTTGTTAAACGCCATTCCATAGGCATAATAAATGTCTCCAGTTCCATTTACAGGTGTACAAACAAGTGAGAATCTATTTTCTACAGTTCCCATTTTTAAATCAACCGCATAAGCAGGATCCTGTTGCAAGTCGGTATTGACACCTGTTACAGCATCTCTCAGATAAATATTCAGATGAGATGGCCAGTTTTCAATATCACGAAGATTAAAACTTACTTTACCATCTCTTTCGATTTTAATACCCAGCGGAATTACCATAGTGGAATCTATCTTGGAAATTGCATTTATTACAAGCTTCGAAGCGTCTCCTGCTATAGTATAGATACTTGGCACAAACTCATCTATATTCATTAGTTTGATAGCATCATATGTGCCGTCAAACTTAGAGGTGGCATCATCCGCAGTGTAAACCACCAACGGATCGGCAGATTTAACCTGATCTGTAAAACCAGCACTAAGTCTTATTAGCGTTCTTTGACTATCAGGTTCTACAGTCCTGAATGTTGATTTGTGGAAAACCGGAGAAAGATCATTTGTCCTTGCACTATTGTTTACACCAAAGGTTGCTGTAACAGGATAACTTCCATCGCTTACGTGTACAAAGAATCCCTGCATAGAAGCAATAATTGGCCCGGCAACACCGTCGCTTGATACTCCATTAATATAAGTGCTATAAGCTCCTGTATACTGGCTTGTAGTTCCAGAATTAAAGAAATACAGTGCATTATCAACATTAGTTTTTGTCCATCCCGTCGGAGAATCCCAATCAACAGGAGAAGGATACGGATTGCCAACCAAATTAAATCCTTTTGTATATGGATGATTATTGTTGTATAATGTTTTAGAAAGCGGACCGTTATTTACCAAACCTGTCATTACAACAGTTTTTTGCACTTGCGATGGTCCAAAATCGGCTGCATAACCCTCTAATGGGTTTAAAGGACTTGTAGGGTTTGTATATGTTGTAAATCCGCTGCTTACCTTATTTTCTATATAATTGTAAAAATTAGGGAAGCTGGCATTAAGATCTACCGTAGAAGCAAAACTGGCCACAGTTGCATCCTGAAAAGGAGAACTAAAATATTTATAACCAAACCCTGCAACAAGATAACGCTGCATAGTTACATTACCCGTTACCTGTCCTGCACCACTACCTGATATCAATGCTGTCTTTTCTTCTGTTGATAGCAGCGTAAGATTACCCGCTGTATTAAAAGTTCCTGTATTTACCCTTAATATTTCGGTAAGGCTTAGCGGGCCACCTAAACCTACACCTGAATTGTTAGTAACTGTAAGATTTTTAATGAGGTTGCCCGTAAATGACGATGCAGTTATAGACTGTGCATTGGTTCCATTCATTTCGACCGTTCCATTGCTTGCGATAAAACTACCCGTACTGGTAATGTTACCACCTATTCTTATTAGTCTGTCATTTATGTTAAGGGCTCCGGCAGTGACTCCTACATTATTAGTAACTGTTAAATCATTATTAATCAACGGAACTGTAACACCGGCATTACCGACTTCTAAATTGTAAAGCGCACTAACTGTATTAATATTCATTATTTGAGTGCCCGTTGTAGCAGATCCTCCCATTTGCAATGTACCTCCGGTAAATCCTGTACCTGCTGTAGATAGATTTTGATAGCCAAGATTCTGACCTACCGATCCGCCTGCATTATGAATTACAATTCTGCCTCCGCTTACGTTAAAAGCACTGGCGACATTATCCATATTAAAAGGGGCTGTGCCACTCACGTTGCCGCCAAGCGTATTTAAGTTTACGGTACCCCCTTGCATATCAAAACGCCATGCTATGCCGGGGTTACTTACGGCTGAAGCAGTATTCAACGTCCCTCCACTTATAGAGAAGTGTGCCTGACCTTTCGGTATAACAGTATTATTTACGTCACTACCCATGTTCAGCGTCCCGCCACTCACCCTTACCAAGCCGTCAATCGTCCAATTCATTGCAGACGAGTTAACCGTTCCTGCGTTTACCCAAAGGCCTGCGGTAGCAGGTATCAAATAATGATCTGTAGTAATATCATTTAAAAAAGGCGTAACGGTAATTCCTGCATTATCCAACTTAAATGTTCCATTACTTAATGTAAGAAATCCAGCCGGAGCTGTAAAATTCGAAATTGTTACTTCGAGTGTGTTGGCATTATTATTCCCCTGATTTAAGGTAATTTCATGGAAATCTGTTGTTCCTGTTCCAGATATTGTCTGATTTCCTTCCCTTATAAAGCTTACAGATCCAAGGCTATTGGCATCGGCAGTCATGTCTAACACGCCGTTACTAATAATATCTCCACCAATATTTATTGAATGCTTAACATCGGAAGACGGTGATATAGTCAAAGTTGCGCCATTGGCAACAGTAATATCATCATACACATTAACCTTACGTACGCTGTTGCTATTACCTATATGAACTGTACCGCTACTTACGCTAAACAGCATTTTTACCGTTACATCCTGAAGTGTAACAATTCCTGTGGGGTTTGATGTATCAAGATTATAATACGTTAAATCGGCTACGGTTTGGTTAGCCGTTCCGTTATAACTGATGGTATTTACATTTGTTTCGGCATCTGCCCCAACACCTGTAGCAATAGTTAAGACGCCTGAAATACGCGTAGTACCTACAGCAAAGGTCTTTTTGCCTGCATTATCCAATGAAAGATTATTATAAGTCGTTGCCGCTACCGTTTGTGATCCGCTGCCATTATAACTAACGGTACTGCCAGTAACGGTGTACACATTTGTTCCGGGTGTAAACGAATTACCAATACCAATTATGCCACTTGATGCAAATACCCTTGCACCTGTTGAACTGCTTACAAGATTGTAATAATTATAGGCCGGTATAGTTTGCGAAACAGATCCTGTAAAGCCAACCGTTCCCCCTGAGAAGTCCACCAATCCTGTTACTGAGGGAAATGCTCCCGCCATATTAAAGGTCCCCGAGGCAAGCGTAAAGTTACCCGATACAGATAATGTATTTGTACCAACTGTGCTTAAAACAAGGTTTGGATTGCTTAATAATAGATTCTTTGTAACTGCCGGGACATTGATATTGATAGTATATGCTCCTGTAAGCTCTACATTATCATTTACAGTTGGCACTCCATCGGTATTCCAGTTGGCTGCATCTCCCCAATTTGATGTCCCTGCTCCTCCATCCCATGTTTTAATAGAAATCGCGAGTTGTCCTATCTGAAAATCTGCAAACGATGTAATCTCTGTTGCTGTAAGACTTGTGCCCGTTAAACCACTCACCCTCGGATATATCCAAGATCCGTTTCTGTATTCGGCTAAAACAAAAGCTGATGTTACCGCACCAGAATCAATATCAGCAGCCGCATAGTTAAACGTAACAGAAGCAGTGGTAAAAACTATTCCGCTGTTGGTAAGTGTCCAATACCTATTTACACTTAAAGCCGGATTAAGCAACGAATTGCTTATACTCGGATGGTCTCCGTCTATTGTAGATGCAGTTAGATTCCCAGCTGTTGAAACATTATCAAAAACAACTGATACCGGAAGGTAACTTGTTGCGTTACCAATCTCAAAAGTTTTGGTAACGGCTCCTGTACCGGTATTCTTTTGAAGTTTACCATATACCCATCCTGTGTTTTGATTTGCTCCGGAAACTGAACCACTTACCGGTTGTATCAGTACATAGTTGCCTGTAACAATTTTTCCTATGGTAAATGTCAGTAAATTATTTACCGTTACGTTTGAAGATATAGTTACTATACCGCCGGTATTATTTATAATAACATTGTAAAACGGCGATACTGAAAGTATATTCTGAACGGCAGATCCGTTTAAAGTAAAAGATGAAGTATTACTATTTAAAGTTCCATTGTTTATAATATTACCTCCAATCGAATAAGCAAAACTCCCGGCATTAAATATCGATCCGCTATTGATTGTAAAGTTCCTTGTAATCGTAACGTTCGAAACAGAAGTTATCCCGGCTACATTTGAGTTTGCTATCGTTACATCTCGTAATGATATAGGATTTCCCGCAAGTGTAATTGCCCCGGTACCACCAAAAACTACAGTACCGGTACTTATAAAATTAGTACCCATATTAAGCAAAGTAGCTGTTGCAGGTGTAAAATTTAGAAACCCTGAATTTGTAATGGTACCGTTATTCGTTAAAGTACCTAATATAGTATGAGTAGAAGAACCTCCATTGAAAGATGCCCCGGCACCAACTGTAAGCGCGTTCGCTATGGTCCACCCGACACTTGGGTTTACACCCGCTGTATTATTAACATTAAGATAGCCGAATTGAGGTGGAGATGTAGAATTTAATACAGGTGAGACGGACCCGTTAAAATTAACCGTAGTAGCTACAGTTGACACCGCGTTGATAAGGCTGAGGGTTTGTAAAATATTCCCTGTAAATGTGGTTGTGCCTAATGTTTCTAATTTACCTCTATTGGTAAGGTCGGCATTTAGCGTGGTGCTAATAGTTGATTCTCCTGTCAATACTCCTGAAGCTGTAATTTCAAGCAGTCCGTTAAAAGTTATATTGCTTAAAATTGCATAGTTTCCTGAAATAGTTGCTTTATTAAATGTAGTAATTCCTGTAATTGTTTTTCCCAAACCCGAAAATAGAACAGTGCTGGTTGCCGGTACATACGTTCCGTTATTAAGCCAGTTTCCATTTAAGGTGATTGTATTAGCTCCGCCATTAAGCGTAGCAGTATTTTCTATAGTCAGGTTATTTTTAACCGTAATAGGTGTGCCTAATATTTTTGTCCCGGAATTCCTGAAAATTATATTTCCATAGGAAACGCCCGGCAGCGCAAGGTTTTGTGTCGCAGTGCCATTAAAGACAATAGTGCTGCTAGTACTTAAAGCATAATTAGCAAATCTGGTAGGTGCATTGTTCGCTCCGATGATTAAGGTAGCAGCATCATTTATTGTTGCAGTTCCACCCTGAACATCCCTGTTAAAATCGAACGATTGAATATCTAAAGTTCCTGACGTACCGATCAGATTTCCTTTAATAACTACATTACCTGTTAATGTAGCAACAGTACCAATTGGTTTATTGAATTGAAGATTATTAAACGTAGACGCTGATATGCTTTGCGCCCCAGCCCCATTAAAAATGACACTTGTACCTGAATTATTTGAAACAAATGATCCGCTATTCAGCCAATTGCCCCCAACCGTTACAGTACTGTTATTCTGATACGTAGCACCCGAAGCTATTGTTACACTACCTATAATAGTATTAGCGGCATCACTATCAAGTTCTCCGGCAGTTATTGTAAGGTTACCATTTATGGTTAAAGCACCCGAAGCTGTCGCAACTGCACCGACAGTGGGTTTATTAATAATCAGGTTGCTATATGTCACAGCTCCCACAATTTGGTTTGAAACACCGTTATAAGTTACCGTACCCGATGATGGTGTAAAGGTACCGCTAGCATAATTAAAGTTACCTCCGATGCTCAAATTGCCGGCACCCGAGAAAACAATATTAGCATTGCCACTTTGAGTTAATGCACCCGTAACAGCTAAAGTCCCTGATGTAATGTTTAAATTGATGGCACGCCCTGCCGTACCCTCACTTAAAGTTAAATCACCATTAACAGTTATTGTTTGTGCATTTACGTTAATAGTATGTATTGCATCTGCACTCCAGTTTCCTTTAATACTTCCTGTAGTAAGAGAACCGCTTGCACCCATCGTAAGGTTAACAGCCTGTACACTTCCAAAATTTATATTTTTTGCTACTGCAGCGGTGGTAATTATGGGCTGGTTGGTAAATGCTGAAGTCCCAATATTAACTGTACTTGTCGTTGCAGGCACGCTCGCAGGCGACCAGTTTGAGGCTGTATTCCAATCGCTACTTGTAGTTCCTCTCCACTCTACTACACTTGGGGTATTTGCAAGTGTCCAACGATATGTACCAAGGCCAGGTACGCCGGCTTCCACATAATTATTTGTTGGATTACCACCGGTTTTAGCTACAGCTGTCCATCCTGTACCGTTGTTACGCCAAGGAACCATTGTAGCTTCATTGTTTCCGTTTAACTCATTGTCCTCATAATGAAAACGAATTGCTCCAATCAACCCAAGTCCATTCGGTATGGTAACAGTATATGTTCTCCTGATAGAAGCATTAGATGGAAAATCGCCCGGAGGTTCTATTGCCACCGAAACCGTTACGTTACTTACACCTACTGCCGCTGTAAAAGCTATTATATTATCTGGGCTCTCAAAAGCATAACCCGCTAATAACAATCCAAATGTATGAGCCCTCGTTATTGTACCTAATATAATTCCGGGCCCGGTTCTGTCGGTGGTCATTGTTATTGTATTTGCTCCGGTATACATTATACCTGAAGTCATATTTACAATGGAAACGCTAACATTGTTTAACAACGTAACACTGACAGCAGCACTGGTTTTTTCAAGGGTTAATATATTAAACGTTGTAACGCCACTGATTATGGAGTTCTGACCACCTGCAAGTCGTATAATACTCGCTGCATTTGTAGTTGGCGTAAAAGTACCGTTGTTGTACCAGTTGTTATTAATAGTATGCGTAAAGTTGCCGGGGGTAAACGTTGTATTCGCTCCTATAGTTATATCGTTATTTACTGTTATTATGCCAGCAGCCGTTTTATTTCCCCCGACACTAAATACTAAATTATTATATGTTATTGCGTTGATATTTTGATCAATACTTCCGTTAAAATTTACCGTATTTGGGACTGAACTTACATTTACCGTAGAAGTGGTAGCATTAGTAAGCGTAAGAGCGCCGGCAACACCCAATGTTGCATTAGCCGATAATTGAAGTGCAGTTGCTGCGCTAACAGTTACATTAAATAAATTAGCAACACCGCTTAAACTGGTGGTGGTCCCTGTAAAAGTTGCCGTACCTGCCGATGCCGTGAAGCTGCCGTATACTAGTAACCCAGATGTAATCGTAAAATTTACCGCTGTTGTAACAGTACCGGTTATTGCCAGCATACCAAATGATCTAACCGCTACACCAGTGCCTGATATGGTTTTTGAGGCGCCGCTCATTGTTATGGTACCTGTAGTTGCTGTAAAACTTCCTGGATTGGATACGGATAAATTACCGGTAATTGTAATTGATGATGTGGTTGTTACCGATCCGGTAATAGTTAAGTTGTCCGGTGAAATAGATGTGCCCGTTATTGTAGTATTAGTTCCTGTCATTGTCAGGGTTCCACCAGATGCTTGGGTGAATGCACCTGCACCTGTAGTAGCGAGATTACCCAATAATGTAAGCCCTTCTGCCGAAAAGCTGATCATCGGCGCAGCTACAGTAAGGTTATTGAAATTTTGTATACCTGAGCCACCTACAGTAGCTCCTGAACCATTGAAAATTACAGTACTGGTAGCGCCTGTAAATGTACCGCTGTTGCTCCAACTACCGCCGATTGTATGTGTAAAGCTGGCTCCATTAAATGTAGTAGCTGTTCCTAATATAACATTTCCGTTTACTGTAATATTTGATGCCGCTGTAAATAAGACAGCTGTACCTGAACCTACAGCTGTAGTTAGATTACCAACTATTGTTAACGCAGCCGATGGGAAATTTTTTGTTGCCGAACCACTTGAACTTGTCAACCTAAGATTACCATAGACCTGATTTGCAACTGCTTGATTAGTACCCGAATATTCAACAGTACTGGCTGTAACCAATGTGTTTGTTGCGTAATTTGACGGGAAAGTATTAGTACCGCCTATTCTAAGTGTAGCATTGTTAGCAACAGTGAGCGTGCCTCCATTGGTTGTACGGTTTGCAGTAAAGCCGGCAAGGTCAAATATTCCTGCACTTACAGAAAGATTACCTGAAACATTTATATTTACCGCAAGCGTAAGTGTAGCAGTTGTATTTACAATCAAATTATTAAAGGTCGTAGAAAAACTCCCGCCGATAATTTTAGCTATAGTATTGCTAAAGACAACCGTATTTGTGCCGCCTGTAAAAGCTGTAGCTGATGCATTATTAATCCAGTTACCTAGTATAAATATACCAAAATTGTTAGCATTTAATACACCTGAGGTAATTGTTAAATCGTTATTTATAGTTATTGTTACCGGTAATAGCAGCCCATTACTGTTGTTAACTGTAAGATTAAAAAATGTTGAAACTCCCGAAAATGTCTGTTGTCCAGTTGTTCCGTTAAAATTTACAGTACCATTATTTGTAAATGTGCCATTGTTAGTTAGTGTGCCTGCAATATTTAAAGTTCCTGTAACTGCAAGCGTAACACTCGCTCCACTATTAATTGTAAGGTTTCTACAAATAACGCTTGTACTAATATTTGGCATATTGGCTACTCCGGTGGTAATTACAACATCTGTAGTAGCTGTCGGCAAAACTCCATTACACCAGTTACTTGTATTAGACCAGTCAGAGCTCACGTTACCTGTCCATTGTCCGCTGGCGGTGGTAGATGTTACAATTGTAGAAGCTGTTGTAGAAGCTGCACATCCGGGAGCATTAACCTGAACAGTATATGTGCCGGCATTTGCAGCTGAATAAGTAAGTGTTGGATTTTGCTGTGTTGAAGTAAAGCCGTTAGGTCCTGTCCATGAATATGTAGCGCCTGCAATAGCTGTTGCTGTAAGATTTAATGTTGCCCCAGCACAAACAGGAGAATTACTACCTGCTCCATCAGCTCTGTTATACAGTGTACCTACTTCTGATGCGGAAAGCTCGCGGTGGTAAATCACCATATCATCCAAAGTGCCTGAAAAGTAATAGCTGGAAGATTCGTTTGGCCATGATGAAATGTCACTATGCCCTAATCGCCAGTAGCCTGTGGTTACTTCCGCAGATGTTACGGTTAGATCACTAGCCGATAATACACCATCAACATATAATTTCATACCACCAGCACCAAGGGTTGCTGTAACCTGATGCCAGTTGCCATCGTTGTATGCAGTTGTTGTGTTAATATATTTTTTTACCGCTCCGGGAGCCACTCCAAAATACAGAACCCCTGCATTTGTCATGTAAAGAAATCTATCCCTATTTCCGTTTGGTCCGGTCTGAACGCTTGAAAACCCCATTAAAGCACCTCCCGAAGTAGAGCTCGTTCTAAACCATGAGGATATACTGAAAGAGGACGGATTTACATAAGAATTTGTTGTAGAAATGTAGTTAGAGCTTCCATTAAAGGTATACGCCCTGCCCGCGTTATTAAACCTGTCCGCAGATGCTGTTGGAGTTCCCCCCTGAAATGTGCCGTTATTATTTCCAGTTGCGTCATTAGCGTTACCTTCAAATTTATAATTTGCGATTAAATTTGATGCCGGCAATTGAGAAAGTGCTGGACCTGTACATCCTGTAGCTTGTGTGCCACTAAGAGCATTGCTTAATCCACCTTCAGAAACTGCATATACTCTCCAATAGTACGTTGCGCCTGTTGTAAGTCCGGTTTGAACAGATGATGTTGTATTGGCAGCTGTCTGACTAACGAAAGAATAATTTGCCCCGTCAGTAGAACGGTAAATTAGGAAACCTCTTTCTGTAGTAGAGTTATCTGTCCAGTTAAGTGTTATTGAGGTTGGAGCGACTGCTGAGAAAGTTAAACTTCCCGGTGCCGCCGGTATTGGTGGTGTAAATCCGTAAGTTGTACCTGTTGCACGTTTGGTCGTTACAGAGGCTTCTGATGTTGAACTTACATTTGTTCCTGCGTTATTCACTGACAAAAAATTCCCAGACCCGGTTGCTGTTGTCGTTATACCTATGGATGCAGATGGCGAACTAGCACCAAAAAGGTCAGATCGGTAAACGAATTCAACCTTTCCTGTAGTTTCATAAAAATTTACCTGAAAAGAACACACCGCCGCTATTGCAAGGTAATTCCATTCAACATTAAGATACTGAACAGTAAAAATCCTGCTTCCTGCTGTTCCTGTAGTTCTGTAGGTTACGTTTGAAGTAGAGCCAACATTAAGGTCATCCCATAATGGAGCAATAACAGGCCTCGGCGTTCCACCTGTTGATAGGTTATTAGCGTAACCGTAATCTGTTGGAATAGCTCCTAGCGATAACCAACCGTTGGTAGTTGCAGATACATTAGTATAGCGGGTACCCATATACCAAAAATCAAAGCCAATAGGAATGAGCGCTGACGCTCCATCATCGGCAGATCCGGTCCATGTAGTAGTACTACCGCCTGTTATCGGCGTAAATGTAGTAGTTGAGTTTGCAAATGCGTAACTAGTAATTGTCTGACCAAAAAGGCCGGGTGCAGCCCAAAGCAGCAAAATAATTATAAGTGTACATCTACACGACAAAGTAAAAATAATTTTTCTTTTCATGTGTTGAGTTTCTTAATTTGTCTGCCTTATGGTTATTTTGAGCTATTGGTTGGATCAAAAAAGATCAATTTGGGTGGTAGTTAAAACTACAGGTTTTGATTCTGCTGAGGTTGAATAGGTGATAATTAGCTTTCCTTTTTTGTAATCTATTGCCGGATTTTTATCCAGTTTTAGTATCAGACTACGAGATGGGTTTGGAGTATACACCGCAAGTCCTTTTGCCATGCCTACCTGTGTGATTTTACCCTTATCAGACACGTGTTCTACTTTTACGTCTCCATAAACAGATATATTTCCTGTTCTGGTAAACGTCATATTTAACTCCTGTACACCATCTTTGTTTACCGATAACACCGGTTTCTCAATTTTTACATTTAAGGTTGTAATACCGCTTCTTACGATAATAGGTATAGCAATACCAAATGTGGGCGTTAATGTTACCGATACAGACTCCGGCTTTTTTACAGGTTTATCTCCCGGAGCTGGCTCTTTAGGAACAGCCCTGAAATAAAGATGTGATCTGTATTCCCCGGCTTTTAATTCTCCCGTATTGACAGCCTGAACTTTAACTGTTTGAGATTCGTTTGGACCAAGCGTAACACTTCTCGGAAAAAACCTGATATTTTTATTCGCAAAGTACTGGCCCGAATCGGGAACTGTAATCTCTTCAAAAGCGCCACTGGCAAGCATCCTATAATGAATAACTGAAATGAGGAATTTTGCACTATCTGATCCCGTGTTTGATACACTAAGTTCCTGTGTTCTTTTAGAAGCATCAAGCACTACCCTGCGTGGCATAATAACTAAATCGCCTTGGGCAATGCTATCAGTAGTGTATAGCCATTGCCCAGATACGATAATAGTTAACATCATAACTATGGTAAGCCCTGTTTTTACAAATAGGGTGTTATTCATAAGCTGTTATAATTATTTATTAAGTTAACTTGTTGATATCCGTTAAGGGATAAATATTTAGTTGTAATTAACTGTAACTGCAAAAGGAACATCCGAAATATACTCGCCCGCTGCTTGTCCTGCTGCAAGATTTAATGTTGCACCTACGTTTACAACCTGTGTACCGCTAGTTGCGTCTAATACACCTGTAGATGATGGATTACTCGTAAATGTGTTAACAATCATTGAATTTCCACCGTCGCTAATTGTTACAGAAGCAGGTAAAGTAATTGCATAAGTGTATAAGCTAGAACCCTCAACTTCAAAAGATGCTGCTGTTACTGTACCATTATCTGCAGGCAAGGTTACCCCACCTGTAGAGGTGCGTCCACTTTCAGGTGATAAAACTACTGTACCTACCTGACCATTTGTTGCAACATTACCAAAGTTCATGTCGGTTACTTTAGTAATACCTATCGGCGCTACAATTGTAGCAGCTGCTGTTGCCGTTGCCGTTGCCTGTCCAAAAACAGAAGATGAAAATAAAAGACCTAAAACACAAAAGGTTACTGATGTAAATACTTTTTTCATAATGTTAAGTTGTAATAAAATTTATAATTAAAAGGGGATTTGTTATAGTAGACGATGTCCCTCACCATCAACCTTATCATCCACAGGGTCAAAGGTATAAACAGGAATAATATGTGATCTCAAAATGAAAGAAACAACGTCAAAATGCTGCTTTTAATCTATGAGTGAACTTATCGACACTAAAACAATACTTCATTTCTTAATAAAAAGTTAATCACCTATCACATTAATACAAAAAAGGGTCACATACTAAGATATATTTTATCTAACGTTGATTTTTTGTACAATTATTCATTTTTTAGATATACTATATTGTTACAATGGTTGCATAGCACTATATGGTACCGTATTAATAATTATTTAGATAATCAAGTCTTGAAATTCTATTATGATTGAAAATATTTTCAATCATAATAGAATTTCAATTATAATTTTTATATTTGCAATCACAAAACAACAAAATCCCATGATTTTTAATCAGCTACATCATCATCATTTTCAAACTGGCTCAAAGGCGAGAAGGAAATGATATGTTAGCAAACTAAAATATTTTCTAAACCCGTTTGAGTAAAATCAGACGGGTTTTTTTATTTAATCGAGCTCCTCCCTTCTAATTTTACTCAGGCATTATCTTCAATAAAATGAGTAAATTAAAAATAGCCGTCCAAAAAAGCGGCAGGCTGAGCGAAAAATCACTTCAGTTATTAAACGAATGTGGCATAAGGCTTTCTAACGGAGAGCGCAAACTTAAAACTACCTCTTCAAACTTTCCTATCGAAATTTTATTTCTTCGAGATGACGATATTCCACAATATGTTGAACAGGGCGTTGCAGATGTTGGTATTATTGGCGAAAACGAAGTCTGGGAAAAAAACAAGAACGTTACCACTATTAAAAAACTGGGATTTGCCAATTGCAGGCTATCTTTAGCAGTCCCCAAAGATGTTGACTATTCAGGTATAAGTTATTTTAACAATAAAAAAATAGCCACAAGTTATCCTGTTATACTTCAGCAATTCTTCAATGAAAATAACTTAAAGGCAGAAATAGAAACCATTAGCGGCAGCGTTGAGATTGCTCCGGGTATTGGCCTGGCCGATGGTATATTTGATATTGTAAGCACCGGGAGTACCCTTCAGATCAACGGACTTAAAGAAGTTGAGGTTGTTACCAACAGTGAGGCAGTTCTTATAGCTAATTCAAGTCTGACAGCAGATAAACAGGATATTTTAGACAGGCTTTTATTCAGGATGCAATCGGTTAAGAATGCTGCCGAAAACAAATATATTTTACTTAATGCACCAAATGAAGCAGTTTCACAAATAGCGGCGCTCCTTCCGGGTATGAAAAGCCCAACTGTACTTCCATTAAATGAGGAAGGATGGAGCAGTATGCATTCTGTTATCAAAGAAGATGATTTTTGGTATATTATAGATAAGCTCAAATCACTAGGTGCGCAGGGAATACTCATTACTAATGTTGAAAAAATGATCTTATAAGCCATGATACAAAAGATAATAAACCCTCCGACAGAGAAATGGTCGGAAATAAGCCAACGACCAGTATTACAAAGTCTTGAACTGGATGATCTCGTACAGCAGATCTTTACTGAAATTAAACGAAACGGTGATAATACACTAAAAAAATATACTAATTTATTTGACGGTGCTACTATTGAGAATATAAAAGTAAGCGAAGATGAAATTACTGAAAGTGTAAATCTGGTTTCAGAAGAATTGAAAGCAGCCATTCAACTGGCTAAAGCTAATATTGAAAAATTTCACACAGCACAGACAGAGAATAAACAAATAATTGAAACTACTCCCGGAGTTAGTTGCTGGAGAGAAAGCAGGCCAATTGAAAAAATCGGTATTTATATACCGGGAGGTTCTGCCCCACTGTTTTCTACTGTACTAATGCTTGGTGTGCCTGCACAAATAGCAGGATGCCGCGAAATTGTATTGTGCACGCCGCCAGATAAAAACGGAAGCATTAATCCTGCTATTTTATACACTGCTCAACTTATTGGGATAACAACAATTTATAAAGTAGGCGGTATTCAGGCAATTGGGGCTATGGTTATTGGAACTGAAAGTATCGGTAAAGTCGAAAAGATTTTTGGCCCTGGAAATCAGTATGTAACAGCAGCTAAACAAGGTGCCTTAAAATATGGTGTCGCTATCGATCTGCCTGCAGGGCCAAGCGAATTACTCGTAATTGCCGATGCAAATGCTAATCCCGATTTCGTGGCTGCCGATCTTTTATCGCAGGCGGAACACGGTGCCGATAGTCAGGTTATACTTTTATCTGACGATGAGACTATAATCGATAAAACCATAATTGCCATCAGTGCACAGGTAGAAGAATTACCCCGTAAAGAAATTGCATTAAAAGCGCTGCACAACAGTAAAGCTTTACTTCTTGCTGATTTAAAAGCCTGTGTTGATTTTAGCAATTTATATGCCCCCGAGCACTTAATTATAGCATGTGAGAATGCGGATGAATTGTCCGACAACGTTATAAATGCAGGATCGGTTTTTATCGGTAATTACAGCTGCGAAAGCATAGGCGATTATGCAAGCGGAACAAATCACACGTTGCCTACAAATGGTTATGCAAAAAATTACAGTGGTGTTTCGTTGGACAGCTTTGTAAAGAAGATAACCTTTCAGAAAGTAAGTGCGGAAGGAATTAAGAATATTGGCCCCGCTGTTGAAATAATGGCTGCAGCAGAACAACTGGAAGCGCACAAAAATGCCGTATCAATACGATTAAAAGCTTTAAAAAATGATTGATATAAATACACTTGTCCGACCTAATATACTTTCATTAAAATCTTATTCTTCTGCAAGGAGTGAGTTCAAGGGAAGCCACGGAATATTCCTGGATGCCAATGAGAATCCGTTTGGTTCGCTCAACCGATATCCTGATCCGCTGCAAAGCGACTTGAAACAGAAGTTATCTGAAATAAAAGCAGTACCCGCAGAACAGATATTTATAGGAAACGGTAGTGATGAGGTTATAGATTTATGCTTCCGGATTTTTTGCGAACCAGGAAAAGACAAGGCTTTGATATTTACACCTACATACGGAATGTATCAGGTTTGTGCTGATATTAATAACATTGAGCTGCTACAACAACCTTTGAATGAAAATTTTCAGATAAATCCGGATGCAGCAAAAGAGGTATTAGCCGCAGAAAATTTAAAGCTCGTGTTTATTTGCTCACCCAATAATCCTACAGGGAATTCTATTGATGCCATAGAAGAGATACTATTTAATTTTAACGGAATTGTAGTTGTTGATGAGGCTTATATCGACTTCAGCCGAAATAAGTCCCTATCGGAAAAGCTTAACCAATATCCTCACCTTATCGTTTTGCAAACGCTAAGCAAAGCCTGGGGACTGGCCGCCGCAAGAATAGGCATGGCGTTTTGCAACACTGTTATTATCGACCTACTTAACAAAGTGAAGCCGCCGTATAATGTCAGTCAGCCTAATTATAAGGCTGCAATAGACATTCTTAATAAAAAAGAAGATTATGAATTCAATAAAAATGTTCTGTTGAATGAAAGGGATAAAATGATTGCAGCTCTTAAAAGTATCGCTACCGTGCTAATGGTATACCCTACCGACGCCAATTTTATTCTTATAGAAGTTATAGACGCAAACAAAATATATAATCGGTTAAAGAAGAATTTTATAATTATTCGAAACAGGGATAAGGAAATTAAAAACACATTACGAATTACAGTAGGCAATCCTGCCGAAAATAAGGCATTACTAGATGCCCTAGAAAATATTAAACTATGAAAAAGTTACTTTTTATAGACAGGGATGGTACCCTTGTAATAGAGCCGCCATTAGATTATCAGCTTGACAGCCTTGAAAAACTGGAGTTTTACCCCGGTGTTTTTCAAAACCTGTCAAAAATAGTTACAGAAATGGATTATGAGTTGATTATGGTTACTAACCAGGATGGATTAGGTACAGATTCATTTCCTGAAGATACCTTTTGGCCCGCACAAAATAAAATTATTCAGGCTTTTGCAAATGAAGGGATTACTTTTTCTGAAATTATAATTGATAAAAGTTTTGAGCACGAAAATCTGGCTTCAAGAAAACCGGGTACTGCCCTACTTACACGTTATTTAAATGGCAACTACGATCTTGCAAATTCCTATGTAATTGGCGATCGACAGACAGACATACAATTAGCAAAGAATTTAGGCTGCAAATCCATTTTTATAGGCACTGATGCAAAAGCCGACCTAGTAACAAAAAGCTGGTCTGATATTTATAATCACCTAAAAAAAAATCCCCGTGTTGGCTATGTTAACCGAAACACGAATGAAACTAAAATATATGCAGAGGTAAACCTTGACGGAAACGGTAGAAGCAATATATCAACCGGACTTGGCTTTTTTGACCATATGCTGGAACAGGTTGCCAAACATGGAAATATTGACCTTACCATAACTGTCTCCGGAGATCTTCACATAGATGAACACCACACTATTGAAGATACATCTATTGCTTTAGGAGAAGCGTTCCTTAAAGCATTAGGAAGCAAAAAGGGTATCGAACGCTATGGTTTTTTGCTTCCGATGGACGATTGCCTTGCCCAAACTGCTATTGATTTTGGCGGTAGACCATGGCTGGTTTGGGAAGCCGATTTTAAAAGAGAGAAAATTGGAGAAATGCCAACAGAAATGTTTATGCACTTTTTTAAATCGTTTAGTGATGCTGCAAGATGCAACCTAAACATTAAAGCCGAGGGAACCAACGAACATCACAAAATTGAAGCGATTTTTAAATCGTTTGCAAAGGCTATAAAAATGGCAGTTAAGCCTACAGGAGATTATTCTATACCAAGCACTAAGGGAACATTATGATAGCAATTATTAAGTACAATGCAGGAAATACGCAATCGGTGGAAAATGCTATCGCCCGATTAGGCTATGACTGTAGCATTACAGATGACAACGCTGAAATTGTAAAAGCAGATAAAGTGATCTTTCCGGGTGTAGGCGAAGCTTCAAGTGCCATGCACTATCTTAAAGAAAATGGGCTCGATGTACTTATCCCCTCTTTAAAACAACCTGTGTTAGGGATATGCCTTGGTATGCAATTAATGTGTCGACTTTCAGAAGAAGGTAACACTAATGCTTTAGGAATATTCGATATTGATGTAAAAAAGTTTCCTCCTACTGAGAAAGTTCCACACATGGGATGGAACAACCTGCAGAATATAAAAGGTGACATGTTCCGGTCAGTCAAACCCGAAGACGATCTTTATTTTGTACATAGCTATTATGCGGAGTTATCGCAATATACTATTGCACAATGTGATTACATACTGCCGTTTAGCGCTGCACTACAGAAAGATAATTTTTATGCCACGCAATTTCACACTGAAAAATCGGGTTCCATAGGCGAACAAATACTTAAAAACTTTTTAGCGTTATGAGGATAATACCAGCTATAGATATAATTAACGGAAAATGCGTCCGCCTCACAAAAGGCGACTACGGTACCCAAAAGATATATAATAATAATCCTGTTGAAGTAGCCAAACAGTTTGAAGATGCAGGAATACAATATTTGCACCTGGTTGATCTTGACGGCGCAAAATCAGGAAAGATCATAAACCATAAGGTTCTTAATGGAATTGCAACAAATACCAATTTAAAAATTGATTTTGGAGGTGGACTAAAAACTGAAGATGATTTGAAAATTGCCTTTGAAAATGGTGCTTCACAAATAACTGCGGGCAGTATTGCTGTTAAAGATCCTGAAACAGTATATGACTGGATATTGGAATATGGCTCAGCAAAGATAATCCTTGGCGCAGATTGCCGTAACCGGAAAATAGCTACAAATGGCTGGCAGCGGGACAGTTCCCTTGATATACTTTCTTTCATCACAGATTACAAGAGAAGGGGTATCACAAATGTCATTTGCACTGATATCGAGAAAGATGGAATGCTTAAAGGACCGTCTAACGCATTATACCTGGAGATTATTACTGCATCCGCCAACATTAACCTGATAGCAAGTGGTGGAGTATCAAATATAAAAGATGTAATCAGGCTCAGAGAAATAGGCTGTGAAGGTGCTATTATTGGCAAAGCAATCTACGAGGGAAACATAACATTAAAACAACTGAGTAAGCTATGCTAAAGAAAAGAATAATCCCATGCATGGATATAAAAGATGGCCGTGTAGTGAAAGGCATTAACTTTCTAGGACTAGCCGATGCCGGAGATCCCGTACTGCTCGCCACAGAATATGCTTTAGACGGAGCTGATGAACTTGTATTTCTTGATATAGCTGCAACACTCGAAAATCGTAAAACATTATCTGAACTGGTAATAGCAATAGCCTCAAAAATTAATATTCCATTTACTGTAGGTGGAGGTATTAACAGTGTAGAGGATGCCGAAAAGCTAATTAGATGTGGTGCAGATAAAATAAGTATTAACTCTTCGGCTGTTAAAAATCCGGAGTTAATCACAGAAATTTCAAAGTCACTGGGTAGCCAGGCTGTTGTTGTGGCTATAGATGTGAAAAACAACAGTGGTCATTGGGAGGTATTTATTAATGGAGGCACAAAGCCAACAGGACTCGACGCGGTTGACTGGGCTAAAAAGGTTGAAGAACTTGGAGCAGGAGAAATTTTACTTACTTCTATGAATAGCGACGGCACTAAATCAGGATTCAGTATTGAGATTACCGACAGTATTTCTAAAGCTGTAAACATTCCGGTTATTGCATCAGGTGGTGCAGGCAGCAAAGAACACTTTAGAGATGTATTTACCAAAACTTCTGTCAGTGCTGCATTAGCAGCGAGTATTTTTCACTACGGTGAAATTCCGCTTCCTGAATTAAAAAGCTACTTAAAAACACAAAACATTCCAATACGATGAAACCTGACTTTAATAAAACAAACGGACTTATACCCTCAATCATTCAGGATGCCAGAACAATGAAGGTGCTAATGCTTGGATACATGAATGAAGAGGCGTTCATAAAAACACAAAAAGAAGGACGCGTAACTTTCTTTAGTAGAAGCAGAAACGCACTATGGACAAAAGGAGAAACATCGGGAAATTATCTATTGGTTGAACGTATAACCATAGATTGTGATGATGATACATTACTTATAATGGCTATTCCAACCGGACCGGTATGCCATACGGGATCTCAAAATTGCTTTAAAGATGAAACATCGAAAGGGTTTCTTTACGAGCTTGAAAGCGTTATAGAAGATAAGATTAAAAAAGATGATACAGCCTCATATACCAACAGTCTCTATAAAAGCGGCATTAATAAAGTTGCCCAAAAAGTGGGTGAAGAAGCAGTTGAATTAATTATTGAAGCAAAAGACACTAATGATTTGTTATTCAAAAATGAAGCGGCTGATTTATTGTATCACTACATGATACTTTTACAAGCTAAAAACTTTAAACTGGAAGATATAGAATTAGTCTTGAAAGAAAGAAACAATAAATAATAAAGCTGATCTACAATAACCAATAAGCTATTAAAATCATATGCTTATTGGTTATTTCTTTTTATCGTCAGCTTTTGCCGGAGCAGGGAAACCACGCGAACTAAACTTCTTTGTCTCTACACGTTTCTCTTTAATTGTAAGGTCAAATTTCACCTCTTTAATATCATTTGGTTCTGCATTAACCTGAGTATTGTTGTTTTCAATTTCAACATATTCGGATATTCCTGATTTTTCTAATGTAACAGTATATGTCCCTTTTGGCACATACAAAGTAAAACTACCATTATCATCTGTTTTGGTTGTAAACACTTTTCCATTGCCATCAATAGCAATTACAGATAAGCCGTTCTTTCTTCTGGTTATATCAAAACTTTTTTCGGTTGCTATATAAGATAAAGTTCCTTTTATAGTTGCCGTACGGGTTAAGCCAATTGCGATTTTCGTATCTAAATTTATTTCGACAGTACGCTCAGCGGCATACCATTCGTTTGTGTTTAATGTTTTAACAGCATAACTGCCCGCGGGAAGCGATTTATAAATCAGGATACCCTTACTATTTGTCCTAAAAGCCTTTCCATTGATAATTACAAGCTGTCCGGCAGCAGGTTTACTATCTTCTATACTAGATTTACCTCCCTGTTCATAATATACGTATATTTCAAGATCACTTTTAGACCTGTCTGCTTTAACAGGATTAAATCGTTTAGTAAGCCCTACCTGATAGGTGTTTATTGGTTTAGGGCTGGTTGAAAAATCACTGTAATAATTATAAAAGAAAAGTGTAAAATCAGTTGTAATATCATATTCAACGCGACCGTTAAACTGCAAAGATTCCGCAACAAGTGAGTTGTCAGAATAAGTCATACCGGCGGTTACAGATAACTTATTATTGAAAAATTTCTGTTGCAGGGTTGGGGAAATAGTAAGATTAGTATATTTCCCTGTTTTACCGGATTGTACATTGGCAATAATTTCACCTAAGTAAAAATTGTTATACTGATAAAACGTAAACAAGCTTAGCATTTTCCAGTTATAGATAGCGTTTGCCTTAAAATGATATTGTCCGCCACTAAAGGTATTTGTGGTAAACTGTCCCCCTTCTAACGAAACCGTTACATTTTGTTTGGTAGGCATATTATAATAGCTTATTCCTAAATTTAGCCTGGCAGCATTCATCTCATATTGTTTAGCAAGGCCTACAGAAAAAAGCTGTTCTTTACGTTGTTCTTTATATAAATATGGTGCAAGTGTTACCATCAGCGAACCAAAACGTGTAGACATACCAATATCGTAACGTGTTGAGGAAAAATTAGAAACCCCATATTGGTTAGCGTATATTTTCGGCTCTACAGAAAGGTAATTGAATGCTGTCCATATATTTAATTTTCCGACCGGAATATTAATCCTTTCGTTGACGTTAACCACTCCCCTTCTCATTCCCGAGAAATAGGCAGAGCTGACATAATTAGAACTACTATAATAAATACCTTTTGTTTTACCATTAAGCTGAACCTCCCCCGATCCACCCACCTGACTATCTAAACCAAGATTTGACGTTACATTGCTAACCGCCCCGCCAGCCCTGAGATTAAAATGATCAGAACTTAAAACTCCAAAACGCGCCGATGCCAAATAGTTATTTACTCCGTAATAGCTATCATTATCATATATAGCCATAGCTTCATATCCTTTCTTTTGCATCCAGCCTCCATTGTGCGTAAATGATGTCCAGGCCGATTTACCAAAAGACAAACCGGAATCGTCAATCAAATTATATGCTTTGTCTACGGCACCTGCTTCAATCAAATTTTTGTCGTCAGGATTATAGTATACTTCTGCACCACGCCCCATAAGGTTAAAATCGGAGAATCTGGAAATTGAACCTATAGTCGCTCCGTATTTTTTTTCCTTATATGCAAGCCATGTGTTTCTTAAAAATACCTGTTCTGAATTCTCCCAGTAATTAAGATCAATGTTAGCCTGAATAACAGCATCCTTAACTTCAGCCTGTACATTTGCATATAAAAAATATGCTTTAGACTTATCATTGTTAAACTGTGTACTTGCCGTCAGTTGATTTTCCTGTCGGAATGTTAGGTTGTAATCATCATTATAAGGCGTAGTATACCTTCTGTTACTTTTTATAGAACTAGCCTTAACTGTACCACTGTTGATTATATTACCATTGTGATATAAAGTAGTAATACTAATGTCGAAATCTTCCTGCTTAAGTATGTTTTTGTTTATTTCTTTCTTTAGATAAATTATAGTATCGGTAAAAGCACGTACATCAATAGTCCTGTTTTCCAGGGTATTGCGTGCAATAAAATTGGGGTATCTTGCAAGTATGGCTATTTTTTGAGTTGTATTACCGTCATTAAATATATGCACAGGTACAGAAAGGCTGTCACCTGCATTTTCATATATCACATTCAATTCGGGAAACATAACTTTTACCAATTTCCTTTCATGGATAATTACAGGTATGGCAATGCTTTTTAACTGACCTGACTTTAAAGTAAATACGGCTTCAATATCACTTTGGTTACCTGCTTTTGCCGACGACGAAACTATTGCTTTTACAGAAACAAAAACACTGTCATTAGCTTTGAGAGTAATTTGCCTTGGCTTTCGCTGCGACATATAGATATCTTCATGGCTGCTGTGAACTTCAAACTGCCCCTCGAGAACATTTGATGAGATGTTTACTATCTTAACTCTGGCTTCAATTAAATCTGAGCCGTTAGTTTCTATTTTATCTGAAGCAAAAGATATCGTAAACCCTTCACTCTGGGAGCGGGCGGTAATACCTGATAACAACAGAATAAATAATAACGATAGTTTACAGCCCTTGAAAAGCATTTAATTAGGTATAATTAAAAAATAAACGTGTGTACTATAAGTGCCCGGAGGCGCGCTAAGACCTGGACTGTTGGCCGGAATGTAAAATTTCACATTGAACAATATTTCCTCTGCGGTACTACTGGTTCGGTAAGCGACTGGCTGTGCCGCCGTAGATAGCGTAACCGGAGTAACTATCTGTAATCCGGGATAACCCTGGTTCACTGACAACTGTAATTTTAAATTTGATAAAGGGAGTGTTTGTGATGATGACGCAGAAATAAAATTGCCCGATGCCTGAACGGCCAACTGGTAATTATATGTTTTAAGTTTAAGTGCATTAGCTATAGTAACCGATTTTTCTACCGTATAATCTGCTGCTGTAGTGTACGATAAATTAAATTGTTGTGCACCATTTTGCAGTATTACGCTTTGGTTACCATAATTTCCACCGTAATTAAGCTGGAAGCGTGCATCGCCGACTCCTGATGTATAGATACCTATAAGCTGCTCTACTCCTCCTGAAATTTTATAAAGCTTGAACTCATAGGCCGAATTATACATACCATTTGGACTAACCAAAAGATGATTACCTCCTTTTATAAAAAGATTATATCTGAATAAACGGTTAACCTGAGGGTTTAGGCTTACAGTACTTTGTATAAGCGTTATTTCGTTGTATTTACTTAACTGAAATAACTGCGTAGGCACATTTATAGAAGTACCATTAGCCGAACCACTATTATCCTGGCTGTTAAACTGCAAATATGCATATTGGGCTCCTACCGTATAAGAAGAGTTACTCTCATTAGCAAAATCCTGTGTTAGCCTTGCGGTAAGTTTCCATTCGCTCACATTAAGGTTATTACCATAATATTGTATAGGAATAGCTATCTGGTTGTTAGCCGTTTTACCCGAAGTCATCTCGGCGTAAGTGCTAAAAGAAGGCTGCCCACCGTTATAGGCACCAAGTGTATATTGTGCTTTTAGTGTATAAGAGCAAACCAAGAAAGCACATAAAGCTATAAGCTGTTTCATAAGCTAAATTCCAGTTCGGCAATTTTAATTACATCATTTTCACCATAAGTTACTATAGCCGAAAGCGTATAATTACCTTTAGACAAGTCATTTGGCAAAATTTGCTTTATAACCCTAATATCTTTGGGAAGCGTATAAAACTCAGTATCTCTTAAAGTCGTTTTTTTACCGTTACTGTTGTTAAACAGTTCCCATTTTACTTTTCCATCAGCCCAGGTAGTTCCCGGATTTTCTAATTTCAGTTCAACAATTTTATTATTTGCTTCATCAGCCGAACTTGTAAAATCGATAATTTCCAAAAGGGGTGTCGACTGTTGCACAAAACTATGGTACACTTTTACGCCCATTCTAACGGTTACCTGTATTGCAGCACCGTTCTGGTCTTTTGCTTTACCCGGATTAAGCTGTGTGAAGAATATCATACCGGTATGTACGGGTATTTTTGTGTCGGCATTTGCCCGAACATTAAAAACCACCTCTACCTGTTTCGTTTCTCCCGGCTGAACAACAAAATAAGAAGAAGGTAAAATTTGAATCCAGTCAGTACAGGAAGTAGCAAGAGTTTTGGTCTCTGCGATTTTATTGCTTCCGGAAGGATCATATTCCCAATCACTAAATGACACACCTACTTCGAGTTCTTTTTCGGTAGGATTGGTAACATTCACTGTTTGTTTACCTGATGCTCCTGATGCAAGTTTATAATACAATCGGCCCGGCGAAACAGATATACCCGCCTGAGCTTGCATAACCATTGTTGTTATAACCGTAAAAAACACCAATAAAAACTTTTTCATTTCCTAAATTTTAGCTTGGTAAAGATACATTTATTGTGGAACCAAAGTATACATAACAGTTGTAGTATATGCACCCGGAGTTCTGTTGAGATAAGCAGGCGATTGTTGTGCCGATATACTATATTCAACATTGTAACCACGTCCATACTCACCTGTAGGTGATGTAATTATAGTATTTGGCGATGTAGAAATAGAAGCCTGGGGCGCCACTTGTAATCCGCTGGGTGGAGCTGTATTGGTGTTGGAAAGGTCGTTACCCACTGTTGTTTTTATGGCAACAGTATTTACCGGAAGTGTAGTTACACTTCCATTAAGGGAAAAATACTGAGTACTCGCTTTTGCAGTTACCTGATAACCTGCACTGGATATTACCTTTACATGGTTAACTTGCTGCCCCGATGAGTTTCCATTTAAAAAATGAGAAACATTGTTCATATTAATACTTACCGAGGGCTGCGAAACTTCTATACTTTGTACCTGATTAATTACTATGTTTACCTGGGTCTCTGCAGAACCTATCTGTGAAAAAACAATAATAGGGAATAACAGTACTAGCAGGAATAAATTACTTAGGGGGGTGTGGGGATTCAAATGTAATTAATTTCCAAAAACTAAAACGCACCATTTGTAAGGCCATAAAATTACAGCCTGATGTATAGCATAAAATAGCACTAACCTAAATGGCTAGCGCTACTTTAAGTAATATTTCTTTATTGTTAGTCTGCTGCTATAGTGTAAGTCAGCGTTGTAGTGTAAACACCTGTTGCTTTATCAAGGTAAGCAGGTGTTTCTTCAGCAGGAATAGTATATGTTACATTAAAACCGCGGAAATCTCCTGTAGAAGACTCGATGATTTGAACAGGAGCTGTTGCGCTTAACGCAGGCTCTGTAGTTGGGAAAGTTGGTGTTGTAGTAGGAGCTGTACTTCCTGACGCACCAAGATAAGATCCTTTTTCTGTTTTGATTTTTACTGTAGATACAGGAATTTCAACACCTCCGTTAGTTAAATCTGTAGAAGCCTGAACAGTAACAGTATAACCTTCTGTAGCAGTAACCTTTACGTGATCTGACAATTCACTTGAAGAATTACCGTCTCTAAGGTGAGCAGCGGTTGTCATTTGAATTGTTACGCTTGGGTTTGCAACCTCTATAGCAAGAACGCTTCCAAGGTTTACATTAAGAGTTGTTGTTCCGGTTTTTGAATCTTGAGCGATAATTGAATTAGCAGACAATAGAATTGCAGCCAATGCAGCAGTTTTGAAAAACTTGTTCATTAGTAAGGGGGTTATGGGGATTAATTTTTAAAGTACTGATTTTTAGGGGGTCTAAATTTCTTAACTTTTATTGTGCAAAAGTATAACACAAGAATGCATAATGAATAGTCAAAATGAGAATTTTTAATATCATTTTGCGCTAACGGGTATTTTCTTGTTAAGTTTAAGCTAATTAATCTCCTGATAAGCAGATTAAGGCATTAGTATAGTATAGGTAACTAATGTAGAATAAGTCCCGACAGGCTTGTTAAGATACGCCTCACCGCCTGAAACTTTGTAATTAACATTAAAAGAACGCTGTGCATCGCCATGAGATGATGACACAAGTGTAGTCTCGCCTAATGAAAGAGCAACTGCGTTAAGATTAAGGTTTCCAACCGGCGCAGCGCCTACGCTACCCAAACTTGGTGTTAGTGTTACAGTACCTATATCAATAGATGATGCTTCGTTTATAAGATTTGAAGCTGCAGAAACTTTAATTTCGTAATTAGAGCTGCTTGTTATATTAATATGATCTGCTTGTTGCGAAGTTTTTCCGTTACGGTATTCTGAAGCATTAGTTAATGAAATACCAACATTATTCTGGGCTTCATTAATTGTAATACTTTGAATGTTTTGTAACTCAACACTTAAATTAGTGCCTGCCGAACTTTGCGCATAGCCTCCCCAAGCTAAAGCACAAAAAATAGAAGTTAATATTTCGGCATACATCTTTTTCATAACATCGACTGTTTAATCCCCTTTTCAGTCATAAACAAATATAACCATCAGATGCAAACAGTGTGTTAAAACGGGGTAATAAAACGATTAACTAATGAAAAAGATCGATAAAAGACATGCTACACAGAAAACTCCTTTTTATCCCTGAACATATCACGGTATTCTTTTGGTGACATATTAACAGATTTGATAAAAAAGCGAATAAAATTACTGGGTTCAAGAAACATCAAATCAAAAGCAACTTCCTTTACGCTCATACTGCTGTGCTGCAATAAACGCTTAGCTTCCAGAACAACCTGTTCTGTAATCATTTTTTTGGGGTGCATACCATAGGTCGTGTGACATACTTCATTAAGGCGTTTTATTGAAATGTTAAGCTTATCGGCATAAAATTTAACCTGTTTGATCTCCCTGCAATTTTCTTTGACAAGATGCCTGAAATGATTTGCAACATCCTGATCTGTTTTCTTTATAATAGCAATAGGACTATATTTACTTGCCATAAGTTCTTTTTGCGCAAACAAAAGCAATCGTTCTACAGTATTATGTGAAAATTGATATAATAGTTCCTCAAATGGCTGACTACACATTTCCATTAAAGATTTATGGTAATGCTCTATTATCGGATTTAATGAAGAATGTACTTTGTATTTCTGAATTAATTGCGCATCAAAAAAAGTACAGCTTTCTAAAAATCTTTCGTCAAGGCCGTTTCTTATATAAAACGCCTCTGTGAAACAGACAAGAAGTATCTCAAATCCAATGGTCGGTACAAAACTAAACACCTGGTTGGCTCCAATAAAAACGCATTCGTTTCTATTTACAGATAATGTTTGGTTATCTACATTAACCACAATAGAACCACTCTTAACCCAAAACATATGATAAAATCCACCCCTGTAGGGCTTGTCCGGCAATGAGTAATCGCCAGCCTTTATATGCTGGGCACTAAATCCGGACGGGAATTTAGTTTTATCAATATTTAGTATCTCGATCATTTATGTAGTAAGTAATGCTAAAATTACGCAAAATAATCTGTACTTGGAGAAATGTTAAAAAAAAATCCCGGACTAGCCGGGATTCTATATAAATCATGTAAATATTACATTCCTGCCGCCGCAGATGCGCCTATAGCCACTGCTGCAATTGCTGCAATGATATAAAACACTATGATGATAATAGTGAATATACCTAAAAATTTGAAGTACGATTTCAGGTTACCTAAGCTTTCAGTTAGCTCAGCAGTCGTACTGTTGTTAACAGCTTGCTTTGCTTTCGAACCGAATTTGAAAAGATAAAGTGTTGGAAAAAAACCCAAAACAGCAAATACCAGGTAAATACCACCCAGCACTCCACCGGACATCATACCCATTGCGCCACCTCCGGCCATACTTCCTAAAGCACTACCTAACGAGAACATTGCCAAAGCACCAATAACCATAAAGCCTAACCCGATAAAACCAATGATAGAAAGGAAAGTAGCCCATTTTCCTGCTATTGCTAAATAATCTTTAGCTTCATTTGTAAATTGTAATTCAAAAGAATCGAAATGTGATTTTTCTTCCATAATAGATAATTGATTGGTTATAAAATATTTAATTGATTATTTTTCAAATGAGGTTAGTGTTTTGGTAATAATGCTAACACAATCTAAAAGCTGCTCTTCATTTATTACCAACGGTGGCGCAAAACGTATAATATTACCATGTGTTGGCTTTGCAAGCAAACCATTGTCTTTTAGTGCAACGCATATATCCCACGCAGTAGAACTTTCTTCGTCGTCGTTAATAACAATAGCATTTAAAAGCCCTTTACCCCTTACCAGCGATACTATGCTGCTCTTTGCAATATAGTCATTTAGTCTTTCACGGAAAAGTATGCCCATTGCTTCTGCATTTTCTGCCAGCTTTTCGTCATCAACCACTTGAAGTGCTGCAATAGCAACAGCCGCAGCCACCGGATTACCACCAAAGGTAGAACCGTGCTGCCCCGGCTTAATAACATTCATAATATGATCATTAGCCAATACGGCAGAAACAGGATATGCTCCGCCTGAAAGTGCTTTACCTAATATTAAAATATCCGGTTGTACGTTCTCATGATGTACAGCTAACAATTTACCTGTACGAGCAATACCTGTTTGCACTTCATCAGCAATAAAAAGTACATTATGATCTGCACAAAGTTGTTTTGTTTTTGCAAGATAACCTTCGGCAGGAACATAAACACCTGCTTCACCCTGAATAGGCTCTACAAGAAAACCTGCAATATTTTTTTCAGATTTTAGGACATTTTCCAGTGCCTCTACGTCATCATAAGGTATCTTTATAAACCCAGCCGTGTATGGACCAAAGTTCTTTCTGGCGTTTTCATCGTTAGAAAACGATATAATAGTAGTGGTCCTACCGTGAAAGTTGTTTTCGCAAACTACAATTACAGCTTCCTGCTCTGCAATTCCTTTTTTCTCGTATGCCCATTTACGGCATAGCTTAATTGCAGTTTCTACAGCTTCGGCACCAGTATTCATTGGCAGTACTTTATCGAAACCAAAATATTTGGTTACGAATTCTTCATACCTGCCTAACTGATCGTTGTAAAAAGCCCTTGAAGTAAGTGTAAGCGTTTGTGCCTGAGCCACCATTGCGTTAACAATTTTCGGATGGCAATGGCCCTGATTTACCGCTGAGTAAGCCGATAAAAAATCGTAGTATTTTTTTCCTTCTGCATCCCACACATTAACACCTTCTCCCCTGCTTAACACAACAGGTAAAGGGTGATAGTTATGTGCTCCGTATTTGTCCTCTAAAGCTATGGCATATGCCGAGCTCAATTTTTCTAAAACTGACATTAGTTTTGTAGTTTTTATTTTTCAAACAGCAATTCCTTCTTAGTGGAGAGAAATCATCCTTATTGAGCACGCAAAATAATAAAAATAAAATTATTTTACGTTTAATTTAAATTAAATGCATCAAAAATAGACATCTCCTTAAATATGAGCATTTTTGCCGTTTTATTACCTGACACTGATTTCTTCGGTTTTAAACAATGGGTGTTTTTGAAGTATATTATTTAAATGTTTTGCAATACTGTCTTTAAGAAGCTGCGGTTCTACTATATCCACATGATCTGCAAACATAATTAACCATCTTGCCAGCCCCTCTTCGATTGACATAGAAAGAAAGGTCATTTCAATGTAATCATCTGTCTCGAATTCAGATACAAACCCAAAAAAATATTTACGATCCTGCATAAAAACAGCCACGCTTTTACTAACACGGATAACTGCTTTTTGTGTTACAAAATCAGATTTCATGGTTTTTCTTAATTCCTGAAAATCTTTAAGTGACGTTCTTTCTTCCTGGTCCTGATTGGTAAGTTCTATTGTAAGTACCCTGTCAATCCTAAACTGCCTGTATTCCTGGCGTAAATGACAAAAACCAATTGTATACCAATAGTCATTTTCGTGAAAGATACCTATAGGCTCTATAAGCCTCTCATTACTGTCTTTATCAAAAGCCTTATAAAGTATCTTAACCGCTTTTTTATCGGCTATTGCTTTCAGCAAAAGATCTAGAATATTACCGGGAAGCGAAACAACATTTGTTTTCTGAACAACCATGATTTGTTCTTCGAGATTTTCAACCAGATCTTTTTCTGCACCGCGAAGTACTGCTTTTACCTTAAACATCGCCGAACTGAAATTCTTATTTAGTTCGTTATCGGTAAATTTCGACATTAGTTTTTCGGCAGTAATAAAAGCTACTGCTTCTTCTTTAGTAAACATAACGGGCGGCAGTTTGTAGCCATCTACAATAGAATAGCCTATACCGGCTTCACCATATAAAGGCACACCTGCTTCTTCCAGCGTACGAATATCGCGGTAAATAGTACGAAGACTTGTACCAAACCTATCGGCAAGATCCTGGGCTTTAACTATTTTCTTAGATTGAAGCTGTATTAATATGGCAGTTATCCTGTCAAAACGATTCATAACTATTGGTTTGGTGTATCCAAAGATATGAATTCCTTAAAAGAAAAATGCCCCGCAGTGGCAGGGCATTTTATGAAATCAAAAATCAACTTAACTCCTTACTAAAGTTGCGCTGGATGTGATTGCTGTATTTAACAGCCTTGATATTGGGCAATTGGTTTCCGCTTTGGTTACCAGTTGCTGAAACTCGTCAGTTTCTATATCATCAATCCTTGCAAGTACCGAAAGATGTGAACCTACAACGCTTCCATCCTGGAAATCGATGTCACATTTCGTTTCAACCGAAGCAACATTATAGCCTGCTTCGTTGATGTATGCTGTAAGCTGCATAGTGAAACAGCCTGCGTGTGCTGCTGCTATAAGCTCTTCGGGGTTTGTACCGTTACCACTTTCAAAACGTGTTTTAAAAGAATATTGTGTATTACTTAATACGTTGCTCTGTGTAGTTATTTTACCTTCTCCTTCTTTTAGTGAGCCAGACCATACGGCTGTTGCATTTCTTTTCATGTAATTGTTTTTTTATTAGAGTTCCTAAATTACACAATCATGAAAACGATTGCACTGTTTTTAACAAAACATTAAAACTCCATCATATTCAAAAGTTTAAGTGTAGTATTCCAGTTCCTCGTGGTGGCCCTTACCTTTAGTTTGCTTTCAGTAAGATTGTTGGATAGTTTAGAATCGGATGCTTTCGATTCCAGCTTAAAATAGAGTACATCTCCGATAACTTCTATAAGGTCATCTCCAATAGAAGACTGAAGAAGCTTTTCCATGTTTTCATCAGATGGTGTTTCTGATAAAAAAGTTACGTAAAGCTTTTTAAAACCCGGAGCCTCTTCTTCCCTTCCCTCTGTAAAAGGATTGTGTATTACGGCCTTATCAAGGTTATCTTTATCTAATACAAATACCGAAACATCAAAGCCATATTGTTTTTCGATAGCTTCTTCTATTGTCTTTTTGATTAAAGCCTTATCTCCTTCAGGGTTACTGAATATAATATTACCACTTTGAATATAGGTCTTAACGTCTGCATAGCCTAAAGTTTCCATAAGCTTACGCAAATCTTCCATTTTAATAATCTTTTTTCCGCTGACATTGATGCCGCGAAGCAGGGCTAGATAGACAGGCATAGTAATTGTTTTACATGATTATTACAAAAATATTTAAATTTTGTAATAATAGCTTATTTTTGCGGCATGGGAAGAAAGAAGACAGACAAGATCGTATTTGATAACATTACAGTACTGGACGCCGGAGCAAAAGGTGTATCGGTAGCAAAAGCCCCAGATGGTAAAGTAATTTTTATACCTAATGTGGTACCGGGTGATGTGGTAGACGTACAGACTTTTAAAAAGAAAAAGTCGTATTATGAAGGCAGAGCCATTAATTTTCATGAATATTCCAAGCACAGGATAGAACCTGTATGCAGCCATTTTGGTTCATGCGGAGGATGTAAATGGCAAAATATGGAATATCCTCAGCAGTTATTCTATAAAAACCAGGAGGTATACAATAACCTTAAACGCATCGGTAAAGTTGACCTGCCCGATTTTGAGCCTATTATGGGCTCTGAAAAGCAGTTTTTTTACCGTAATAAAATGGAGTTTTCGTTCTCTAATGCACGTTGGAAAACTCAGGCCGAGGTAGATAGCGGCGTCGAGATATCGGACGCTAACGCACTTGGTTTTCATATTCCTAAAGCATGGGATAAAATTCTGGATATTACACATTGCAGTCTTCAGGAAGATCCGAGTAACGATTTGCGTAATAGTATACGAGAGTTTGCCAATGCAAACGGGCTTAGCTTTTTCAATCCGCGCAACCACGAAGGACTACTGCGTACACTTATGATACGTACTGCCTCTACCGGAGAGATTATGGTATTGATACAGTTTTTTGAAGACGATAAAGAAAAGAGAGAGCTACTGCTTAACTTTTTAGCAGAACGTTTCCCTACTATAACATCACTGCAATATGTCATCAACAGTAAAGCTAACGATACATTATATGACCAGGATATAATTCTGTTTAAAGGGCGCGATTATATTCTTGAAGAGATGGAAGGCCTTAAGTTTAGCATTAATGCTAAGTCGTTCTACCAAACGAATTCAGACCAGGCCTACGAGCTTTACAGCATAACACGTGAATTCGCCGGACTTACCGGTAATGAGCTGGTATATGACCTTTATACAGGTACAGGTACAATTGCTCAATTCGTTTCTAAAAAAGCGCGTAAGGTTATAGGTGTAGAAGCCGTTCCGGAAGCTATTGCGGATGCCAAGGAAAACGCTAAACGCAATAATATTACCAACTGCGAGTTTTTTGTAGGTGATATGAAAGTTGTATTCAACCACGACTTTATCACCACACACGGAAGACCGGACGTTATTATTACAGATCCGCCGCGTGATGGTATGCACAAGGATGTTGTAGAACAGATATTACAGATAGCTCCTGAAAAGGTTGTCTATGTAAGCTGTAATTCGGCTACACAGGCACGTGACCTTGCCCTTATGGACGAGAAATACAAAGTTACACGTGTTCGCCCGGTAGATATGTTTCCGCAAACGCACCATGTGGAAAATGTTGTACTTTTGGAAAAACGATAATTAAAAACAGGCACGGCCTCTATGAAAAGATTAATAGCTTCTATTGCCCTTTTGCTTATTATTACCAGCTATCTGCTGAGTTGTGAAAAGGATGACCTTTGCGCAGAAGGTACGCCTACTACGCCCGGCCTTGTTGTTGAATTTTATCAATATGACAATACACCCGTGCTTAGTCCGGTTACTAACTTGTCGTACCAGGTTGTAGGTTCTGAGAAAGTTATTGATTCTATAAGCGGCTCTAAATTTGTTTTCCCGTTAAAGGCAGATGCCGAAAGCGTTAAGTATTCAATCACGTATAATTTTACAAATACCGGAGGAACTGTAACTACAAATACAGATATATTTGAAGTTAAGTATAGCCGCACAGAAACTTTTGTATCACGCGCATGCGGTTACAAAACTACTTTTACACTTTTACCAAGTACACCGGAAAATCCGAATTTTGTGGTGACGCCCGGAACCGATAGAAACGGGCAGCCCTGGATAAGACGTGTTGAGGAAATTACAAATAACATAGACAACGAAGATGAAGTACATATCAAATTCTATTTGTAGCTTATTACTTCTTGCTTCGGCAGCCGTTTTAGCACAGGAAGAACAACCCGCTGCCGATACAGTTGCTGTTGCTATCGCTCCATCTAAAATAGACCGTTACGGTATTCGCATAGGTGCCGATATTTCAAGGCCTGCCCGTGCCATTTACGATAAGGACTTTAAAGGTATAGAACTGGTTGCCGATTACAGGCTTACCAAAAAGATATATGCTGCAGGTGAAGTAGGTACAGTGGATTTTAGGATATCTGACGACCTGCTTGATTTTACTACGAAAGGTAGTTACATAAAACTAGGTTTTGATTACAACGCTTACGAAAACTGGCTGGATATGGAAAACATGATCTATACAGGAGTAAGGTATGGTTTTTCTTCGTTTAGCCAAAATCTAAATGCGTATACTATTTACGACACCAATCCTTATTTTGATGATGTTGTAGTAAGACCCGATAAGAAATTTAGCGGACTTTCTGCACACTGGGTTGAGATTATAGGCGGACTTAAAGCGGAAATTTTTGATAATCTATTTATGGGCTTTAGTGTCAGGCTGAATATTCTACTAACAGAAAAAGAACCGGATAATTTTGCCAACCTTTATATTCCGGGTTTCAACCGTACCTACGACGGTAATTTTGGAGTGGGCTTTAACTACACGTTATCGTACTTTATACCGCTGTACAAAAAGAGCAACGACAAACCTAAAGAAGAGGTAAAAAAATAAAAAACGCGCTACAGAAATGTGGCGCGTTTTGATTAAACTCTTATGTAAGATTTACTCATCTTTTTTATTCTTTTCTTTCCAGTTTTGGGTTATGGAGGCATAGTTAATTGCGAATGCAGGTTCCTGTCTCGGCAACCTACCGCTTCTGAAGGCCTGAATTAAAAATCCCTCTATATGATAATCTTCTGCCACAGTAGCAGGGCTGTATTTTCTTTTCAGGTCGATATTAAATAAGTGGGCAACACGGTTAGACCAAAATGCCTTCCAGCCACTCTTATGTTCTTTAATAAGATCGAAGGTGCTATGGCCAGTTTGCCTGTAGATAAGCTTAACAAGTATCTGACCTTCTTTTTTAGAAAGTTTTTTAAGCTGGCCTTCAAATTCGTCTTCAAGATATTTTTCTACTATTTTGGCGTATTTTTTTTTCTCCCTGTCAGTTTTTAGCATTGCTAGGTTTTTATTCAGCATTGTAAGCCTGTCTGCCGCCGCTTTAGCAAACGGAAAAACCTTTAGCGTTCTCCTTTTAAGCAATGCCAGGTTTTTTAGCTCCTCGGCAGATATGGTATCCTTAACGTTGGAGATTACAAGTTCCTGCATCTCAATAAACATTACAGAATCGGTTTCCGTAACCGGAACAGTATCTTTTACCACCACCTGAGCCTTTGCTCCAAGGGTTGCAAATAACAGGAACAGCAGGCAAATCTTTACTTTCATGTATTAAAAATTTTACATCAAAATTATACAATAATACGTAACTCTGTAATGTAATTTATATTTTAGCGAAAAATTAAATTTATGTCTTCAAAAACAGTTCTAAACGACAACTCTATATCATTTCTTGAGCAATATTTAAACAATCCATCCCCTACAGGTTACGAATCTGAAGGACAAAAAATATGGATGGAGTACCTAAAACCATACGTTGATACTTTTATTACCGATACTTACGGCACTGCTGTAGGTGTTATCAATCCGGATGCTCCTTACAAAGTGGTTATTGAAGGCCACAGCGACGAGATATCATGGTATGTTAACTATATAACGGAAAATGGACTTATTTATGTTATCCGAAACGGAGGGTCTGACCATATGATAGCTCCTTCTAAAAGAGTAAACATTCATACTAAAAACGGAATTGTAAAGGGTGTTTTCGGATGGCCGGCAATACATACCCGTAACCGTGGTAAAGAAGAGCCTGCTAAAATTGAAACGATCTTTATTGACTGCGGATGTAACACTAAAGAAGAAGTTGAAAAACTTGGCGTACATGTTGGCTGTGTCATTACCTACCCAGATGATTTTATGATACTAAACGGCGATAAATTTGTTTGCCGTGCTATTGATAACCGTGTTGGCGGTTTTATGATTGCCGAAGTTGCCCGTTTACTGCACGAAAACAAAAAGAAACTTCCGTTTGGACTTTACATTACCAATTCGGTACAGGAAGAAGTGGGGCTTCGTGGTGCAGAGATGATCACTAAGACTATCCGCCCTAATGTAGCAATTGTTACCGATGTTTGCCATGACAGCACTACCCCAATGATCGATAAACGCATAGAGGGCGAAACTCAGATTGGTAAAGGCCCGGTTATTACCTACGCCCCGGCAGTTCAAAACAACTTAAGGGAACTTATTATAGATACAGCAAACAAGAACGAAATACCATTCCAAAGGCTTGCATCTTCCCGTGTTACAGGTACAGATACCGATGCTTTTGCGTACAGCAATGGTGGTGTAGCTTCGGCATTAATATCGCTGCCGCTGCGCTACATGCATACTACAGTAGAAATGGTACACAGGGATGACGTTGAGAACGTAATTAAACTTATTTACGAAACTCTGCTAAACATAGAAAACGAAGAGACATTCTCTTACTTTAAAGCATAAAATTAAAAAAGCTTCCTGTTTCCAGGAAGCTTTTTTAATTACAGTTCAATAGTAGATTAAGCGTTTAATGCCTGCTTAATTACAGTGGCAGCATCGTTAGCGTTTGATGCCTCTGCATATTTAAGAGCAGTAATACCTTTCTCATCTTTAATTTTAAGATCTGCACCTTTCTCGATAAGCAATTTTAAAATTTCTACCTGGTTGTAACGTGCAGCGATCATAACCGGTGTTAAACCGTTAGATTTCTCGTTTACCGATGCACCATACTCAAGAAGTTTTTTTACTGTTGCCAAATCTCCTTTAGAGATTGCCATACCAAGCGGTGTGTTTGTTTTAACGCTTCCTACTAACTCAAATTTAGAAGTTGCTTCAACATTGTTTGCTACTGTTACATTACTAAATGCTACAAGAGCCAGGCCTAGATAAATGATCGTTTTTTTCATGATAATTGATTTGATGTGATGATTGTTTTTAAATTTCCCGACTGATTAGGTCGTTTAAAGTAATAGACGTGCACAACCATGAAAACGTTACAGCGAATATCTATTTTAACATAATTTTAACAATTCAAAACTTACTATGCCTGCATATATAAACAAAAAAACCGCCTTATTTATAAGGCGGTTTCGTATAATTTTTCCTGTAAATTATTTATTCAGGAAAGCAAGAACATTTTTTTCAATTCGTTCGTTGATATTAGAAATATCTGCTTTAGCGAACTTCTCTCCCGAGATATTTTCATATAACTCGATATATCTTTCAGATACAGTTTCAATGTACTCATCAGTCATTTCAGGAATCTGTTGACCATCTTTTCCCTGAAAACCATTAGCTATAAGCCACTGACGTACAAACTCTTTAGAAAGCTGTTTTTGAGACTCTCCGCTATTCTGACGCTGTTGATATCCTTCAGCATAAAAATAACGTGAAGAATCCGGTGTATGTATCTCGTCAATAAGAACGATCTTACCATCTTTAGTTTTACCGAATTCGTATTTGGTATCCACAAGGATCAAGCCTCTTGAAGCAGCGATCTCAGTACCTCTTTGGAAAAGGTCTCGTGTGTATTTTTCTAATACTACATAATCTTCTTCAGAAACAATTCCGTTTGCAAGGATGTCTTCTCTCGAAATATCCATATCATGCTCACCATTCTCTGCTTTGGTTGTTGGTGTGATAATTGGCGAAGGGAATTTATCATTCTCTTTTAAGCCTTCAAAAAGCTCAACACCGCAAAGTACCCTTTTACCTTCAGCATACTCACGCGCAGCATGTCCTGAAAGGTATCCACGGATAACCATTTCTACTTTAAAAGGCTCGCAAAGGTGACCTACAGCAACGTTGGGGTCTGGTGTATCAATCAGCCAGTTAGGAACCACATCTTGTGTAAGGCGCATAAATTTAGTAGCTATCTGGTTAAGTATCTGCCCTTTGTAAGGGATACCTTTTGGCATAACTACGTCAAAGGCAGAAAGCCTGTCTGTAGCTACCATTACCAATAGCTCATCGTTAATATTGTATACTTCCCTTACTTTACCGCGGTAAACCGATTTTTGCCCCGGAAAATTGAAATCAGTGCTTGTGATGGTATTCATGAAACTGTTATACGTTTATAGTTTTTGAAGTTGCAAAAATAAGAAAGTTAATTGTCTAATCTTTTCTTTTGTCATACAATTTATATGAGATAGAGAAAACAACATTGATAAGTAATAAAATGATGCCTAAAACAGTAAGTAAAATCCTTGGGATGCATAAAAATCCCTGTGAAGAACTCAGAAATAAAAACAACAATGTAATTATAATAAGAACCAAATGGATTATTGATACTATTCTATTAAGTCTTGTTTTAAAAAGCGATAACAATCCGTAAACAACTATTCCGGTTAATAAAGATCCTATAACTAACGCAGGAATAAAAGAACAAAAATCCCAAGCCCAGCCTATTGTCTTGTTTGATCCGTAAGCTTCTATTTGCGATGAGTTAGTCATTGCCAGGATCAATAAATTGAATACAGGCAATAATAATATAAACAATAAAACTAAAAGAAGATGTTTCGGTTTTGAAAAATTGAACATTATATAAATTTAAAAACCGGCAGCGTTACATACTGCCGGTTTATCGTTAAGACTTTATGACTTCATGACTTAAAAATCTAATCAAGGTTCTCAATACTCTTATACGCCTCAATTACTTTCTTAACAAGACGGTGACGAACGATATCTTTATCGTCAAGATATAATATACCTATGCCATCTACATTTTTAAGTATAAGAATTGCTTCTTTAAGACCAGATGTAGTGCGGCGTGGTAAATCTACCTGACCGGGATCTCCGGTAATCATGAATTTAGCATTTTTACCCATACGCGTCAGGAACATCTTCATCTGCGAATGTGTGGTATTCTGCGCCTCATCAAGAATTACAAAAGCATTATCCAGTGTACGCCCTCTCATAAAAGCAAGCGGGGCGATCTGTATAATTCCTTTTAAAATATAATCTTCCAGTGTTTGTGGCGGAAGCATATCACGCAATGCATCATATAAGGGCTGCATGTAAGGGTCAAGCTTTTCTTTCATATCTCCCGGAAGGAAACCAAGGTTCTCCCCTGCTTCTACCGCCGGACGTGTTAATATGATACGCTTTACCTGTTTTTCCTTTAATGCTTTTACGGCAAGGGCAACACCTGTATAGGTTTTACCTGTACCTGCGGGGCCAATAGCAAAAACCATATCATTTTTATACATAGAGTCTACAAGCAGCTGTTGGTTGGGTGTCAAGGCCTTTATTAGCTTACCGCCTACACCGTGTACCAGTATTTTGTCGCTTGGATCCATCTGCTGTACCTGGGAGTCATCCTGAATTACCCTTTCAATAACATTATCATCAATATTATTATAGCGTGTAAAATGCAGCATAAGCCTCTTAAAGCGCTTTTCAAATTCATCAAGAATTTCTTTTTCGCCAAAAGCTTTCAGGGTAGTTCCCCTGGCAACAATTTTTAGCTTTGGATAGTATTTTTTAATGGTTTCAAGATGAGCGTCCTGAGTTCCCCAAAAATCTTTTGGAGCGATGTCTGTTAATTCAATTATTCTTTCGTTCAAAAGCAGATGATTTTAATTAGAGAAATAAGCCATATAATTGTTAGCTTTGCATTCAAATTTAGTGAAATTTAATCTCGCTTTTTTAAAAGTTTTACACAATTTTATGTCAATAATTACCCTTACAACCGATTTTGGCCTCAAGGACCATTTTGTGGGCGCTTTGAAGGGAAAAATTATTTCCGGCTATAACGAAGCCATGATTATTGACGTTTCCCACGACATAGATCATTTTAATGTATCTGAAGCCAGTTATATTGTTGGTGCGGCATACAGTAGTTTCCCTAAAGGAACAGTACACCTTATCGGCGTAGACGCCGAACTTACCAAAGATAACAGGCACCTTGCCATGCAGTGGAACGACCATTATTTTATCTGTGCAGATAATGGCATATTAAGCATGCTTACGCAGAAGATCATCCCACAAAAAATTGTTGAGATAAACATACACGACAGGCTACCGGAAGGGTCGACCGAAATGGATGTATTTGTAGCCGTTGCCATTCACTTAGCAAAAGGCGGACAGCCAAGCGTTATAGGCCGAGAGACTACCGAAATTAAAGACATGAACGAACTGCAGCCAGTGGTTGCAGCCGACAATTCTGCCATAAAAGGCTATATTGCTTACATCGACCATTTTGGTAACTGTGTAACCAATATTCCGCAGAAACTGGTTAAAGAAGTAGCCAAAGGGCGTGACTTTGAGATTACCTTTAATACTAAGAATATAAAATCGGTCAGGAGAAGATATTCTGACTTTATAGTAAGAGAACCATTTACCATTAAAGACCATGAGGGCGACAAACTGGCCATATTTAATGAGGCAGGCTTTCTGGAAATTGCCATTTACCGAAGTAACCCGTTAACTGTAGGTACCGCAAAAACATTATTGGGACTTAGGTTCAGGGATGTTGTAAATGTGGTTTTCAGGTAAGGGATTTGGCGATTTGTTGATTTGGTTATGTGATAGATACTAAAAGTTAATGCTCTTTTTTTAAGAGGTTTCAACCTGAAAAAATAGAAATAAAAAAACAATAAAAAACTGTATGTTTGTACGCATTGTAAAAATGGGGTTCCACGAAGATAAGGTTGATGCCTTTCTTAATAATTTTGAACAGGTTAAGCAGGATATACGAAACTTTCCCGGAAACCGTTTCTTAGAGTTGTACAGAGATAAAAATGACCCTACGGTATTTTTCACCTACAGCTATTGGGAAACTGTAGATGATCTGGAAAACTACAGAAAATCAGAGCTTTTTACCGAAGTATGGGCATTTACAAAGCAATTATTCAGGCAAAAGGCAGAAGCCTGGAGCGTTGACAAATTAGTTACATTACCATAGACTATTGAGACGTAGCACCGTTACGTCTGTAATAAATAAGTTTACAAATTTAGGCGTAGCGACACTACGTCTCAATAACTAGAAATTATAAATGAAAGCATTGTTATTACGGGAGATCAAATCCTTTTTCGGTTCGCCGATAGGTTATTTGGTTATCGCTATTTTCCTGTTACTCAACGGCCTGTTTTTATGGGTTTTTGAAGGTGATTTTAATATACTTAACAGCGGTTTTGCCGATTTGAGTCCGTTTTTCACCATATCACCCTGGATACTTATTTTTCTTATCCCGGCGGTTACTATGAGAAGTTTCTCTGACGAAAAAAAGCAAGGGACTATCGAATTGCTTTTCACTAAACCGCTAAGCATTTGGGAAATTGTAAACGGAAAATTTTTCGGCGCGTTTATCCTTATCGTGATGGCTTTATTACCAACTATAGTGTATGTACTGGTGCTTTCATGGTTTGGAAATCCTGAAGGAAATATCGATATGGGAAGCACCTTAGGTTCTTACTTTGGTTTGCTGTTCCTTATTTCGGGTTATACAGCAATTGGCGTTTTTACCTCTACCCTTTCCGACAATCAAATTGTTGCTTTTATAGTTTCGGTATTCTTTTGCTTTATATTTTACTTTGGCTTTGAAGGCCTTGCAGGATTTGCAGGCAATATGAGCGGACTGGTTTCTGCCTTTGGTATGGATTATCATTTTAAAAGTATGAGCCGTGGCGTACTGGATACAAGGGACATTATTTATTTCCTTAGTATCACTATTATCTTCCTGTCGTTAACTGTTTACAAACTTAAATCGCTAAAAGGGTAATGGAGACAGTACAACAAAAAAACCTGAAACAGCTGCTTATTATTGTGGGCGTTTTACTTGCGCTAAACTTTGCAGGCTATTATATTTTTAAACGATTTGACCTTACGCAAGACAAACGTTATACGCTGTCTCCTACCACACTTAAAATCGTTAAAGAAGTAGAGGAACCCCTATACATAGACGTTTTTCTTGACGGTGAGTTTCCTGCAGAATTCAAAAGGCTTCAGAATGAAACCAGACAATTACTGGAAGAATTCCACGCTATTAATCCCAATATAATTTTCCAGTTTATTAATCCCTTAAAAGATGAAGCAGGTCGAGACCAGGCAATGCAGGATCTTTACAAGATGGGCATGACACCTGTAAGCGTTACTGTTGAAGATAAAGGCAAACAGTCTCAGGAAGTTGTATTTCCGTGGGCAATGGTTAATTACAATAAGAAAACCGTAAAAGTAGCCCTGCTTAAAAACTTAATGGGTGCTACCACTGCCGAAAAGGTAGTAAGCTCGGTACAACACCTTGAATATGCTATTACAGAAAGCATCAACAAAGCTGTTTCTGAAAAAGAAAAAAAGGTTGCTGTAATAAAAGGCAACGGTGAAATGACTGAGCGCCTTATGGGTGACTTTATAAAAAGTATTGGTGAAAGCTACCATATCGGTCCGTTTACGCTGGACTCTGTCGGCAAAGACCCTCAGAACACACTAAAGGCACTTAACAAATATGACCTTGCTATTATAACAAAACCTACTGAGGCATTCACCGAAGCAGAAAAACAAGTACTTGACCAATACATCGTTAATGGAGGTAAAACGCTCTGGATGGTAGATGCTGTACAAATTGAAATGGACAGCCTTTACAATCAGACAGGCAACACACTTGCCTTTCCAAGGGAACTGAACCTTACGGATATGTTCTTTAAATACGGCATCAGGATCAATCCAGATATTATTAAAGATGAAATGGCAACTCCTATAAAGCTTGCCAGTGGATCTCAAGGCAGCCAAACGCAATACCAGGAGTTTTTCTGGAAATATTCTCCGTTCGTATATCCTGATTCTGACAATCCTATTGTAAAGAACATGAGCGGTATTAAGTTTGAATTTGCCAATCCTATAGATACACTTAAAAACGGCATTAATAAAACAGTACTGTTACGTTCTTCTAAATTTTCGAGGAAGGTGGGTACTCCGGTGGAAGTAAAACTTGCAATGGTTTCAGAAGAGACTAATCCAAAAGATTATGATGGCAGGGGATTTCTTCCTGTAGCCGTATTACTTGAAGGTAAGTTTCATTCCGCATTTGAAAACAGGGTGCTTCCGTTTAAAGATGCAACTTTCAAAGCGCAAAATGCACCAGGTAAGATGATCATTATATCTGATGGCGACATTGCAAAGAACCAGCTTGATAAAGATTACCAGCCAATGGAACTGGGCTACGATAAGTGGACAGGCAATATGTATGACAACAAAGGTTTCCTTATGAACTGCATAAATTACCTTTTGGATGATAACGGACTTATTAACATCCGAAGTAAGGATGTGGAGCTGCCAATGCTGGATAAACAAAAAGTTTACGACAACTATACAATCGCAGTATTTATAACTGTCGGATTACCAATAGTCATTTTAGCAGTGTTCGGAATATTATTTACTTACCTGAGAAAAAGGAAATATTCTAAGTAGTGTTAATAAATAATGTTGCACTATTCAATTTGATTACGATATATTTGTGAAACGTAAATTCCAATGGATTTTACAATTAAATAAACCAAACAGAAATGAAATTTATAGTATCCAGTTCATATTTGCTAAAACAATTACAGGTTTTGGGAAGTGTTATCAACAGCAGCAACACACTGCCTATCTTAGATAACTTCCTTTTTGAATTAGACAATACTGAATTAAAAGTATCAGCTTCAGATTTAGAGACTACAATGTCTGCTACACTGGAGATTGACTCAGACAGCAAAGGAAGTGTTGCTGTACCTGCCAAACTGTTACTGGAAACTCTAAAAACGTTCCCTGAACAGCCGCTTACTTTTACTGTTGAAGATAACAACACTATAGAGATAAGCTCTAATTCAGGTAAATATGCACTTGCATATGCATCAGGAGATGAATTCCCAAAAGCAGTATCGCTTGAAGATCCTTCTTCTACTCTTGTGCCTGCAGAAGTACTTGCAACAGCAGTTAGCAAAACAATATTTGCAGCCGGTAATGATGATCTAAGGCCTGTAATGTCGGGGGTATTCTTCCAGTTTTCACCGGAAGGGTTAATCTTTGTTGCTACCGATGCTCACAAACTTGTAAAATATTCAAGAACAGATGTTAAAGCTTCTCAGGTTGCTGATTTTATCATGCCTAAAAAGCCTTTAACAATACTTAAAGGTATACTTGGTTCATCTGATGCAGAGGTTAAGATAGAGTACAACGACTCTAACGCTACTTTCTCTTTTGATAACTATGTACTTACCTGCCGACTTATAGATGGTAAATATCCTAACTACGAGGCGGTTATACCAAAAGAAAACCCTAACAAGTTGTTGATAAACAGGTCTCAGATACTAAGCTCTGTGCGTCGTGTGGCTATTTTCTCTAACAAGACTACACACCAGATTCGTCTTAAGATTGCCGGTACTGAACTTAACATATCTGCTGAAGATATCGATTACTCAAATAAAGCTGAAGAGCGTTTGACATGTGATTATCAAGGAGATGACATGCAGATAGGTTTTAATTCACGTTTCCTTACGGAGATGCTTACCAACCTGCAAAGCGATGAGATCATGCTTGAAATGTCTTTACCAAACCGTGCGGGTATCCTTACCCCGGTTGACGGCCTTGACGAAGGTGAAACTGTTACTATGCTGGTGATGCCGGTTATGCTTAACAACTAAAAAAGCTATTTAACTAACCCTTTTTTATATAAAACCCGTATTGCTAACGCTTTACGGGCTTTTTCATGTCATTTTTCGAAAATTAATATTGCACTTTATGTTCTCAAAACGCACTTTTGCTGCGTAACATTAATCGCGTAAACCGTTGATTTTAAATACTTATAAACAATATTACGCTTTTTGGTTTTCATTTTTTGGTCGATTTTCGCTCTTTTTTAAGCATAAAAAAACCTGCCGAATTTCATCAGCAGGTTTCATATTATTAAAATTATCAGATTTTAATTTTCTGTAATTCGGATGAGTTTCTTGTTTACAAATTCTTCAATTCCCAAACTTGAAAGTTCCCTTCCGTAACCCGAACGTTTTGTTCCACCAAATGGCAATTCCGGACTCGAGTTTGTTGGTGAGTTAATAAACACCATACCGGTCTCAATCTGTAAGGCAACTTTCTCAGCACGCTTGATATCCTTACTGAATACAGCACCACCAAGCCCAAAATCAGAATCATTAGCCAGTTTAATAGCTTCATTTTCATCTTTAACCCTATAGAAAGAAGCAACGGGCCCAAATAACTCCTCGTGGTAGGCACGCATACCCGGCTTAATATCAGTTAATATAGTTGGTTGCATAAAGGCACCTTCCCTATCCAGGCGTTTGCCGCCAATAACAGCTGTGGCACCCGCTTTAATAGTTTCTTCCACCTGTTCTGCCAGTTGTTTCGCAGCACCTTCGCTACTTAACGGACCAACTTCTGTAGATTCATCGGCAGGGTCGCCCACTTTAAGACCCGACATTTTCTTTGTAAGCTTTTCAAGGAATTCATCAGCGATAGATTCTACAACGATCATACGTTTAGCAGCCGTACATGACTGTCCCATATTTTTCATACGACCATCAAAAGCCTGTGAAACAGCATGGTCAAGATCGGCATCTTCCAAAACAATAAACGGGTCGCTACCGCCAAGCTCCAATACCGATTTCTTAAGGTTTTTACCCGCGGCTTCTGCAAGACTTGCGCCTGCTTTCTCACTCCCTGTAAGAGACAAACCTTTTATCCTGTCGTCTTCAGCAAGTTTACCAATCTTATCTCCACCTATAAAAAGGTTAGTATATACACCTTCTTCAGCACCGGCCTCTTTAAAGATATCTTCAATCGCCTGGGCACACTGCGGTACGTTACTGGCGTGCTTAATCATAATTACGTTACCAGCTGCAAGGTTAGGTGCGGTAATACGCGCTACCTGGTAGAATGGGTAATTCCACGGCTCAACGCCAAGTATAACACCAATCGGGCTGTAACGCACATACGCTTTACCTTCTTTTACCTCAAATGGTTTATCTTCAAGGAATTCAGCAGCATTATCTGCATAATACTTGTAAATAGCCGAACTGATATCTATCTCGTCCTCACTTTCACTAATAAGCTTACCCATCTCTAAAGTGATAAGCTTCGCCAGTTCTTTTTTTCGCTCCTGCAATAAAGCAGCAACTTTAGTAAGCAGTTTGGTACGCTCCTCAACAGGTTTTTCTTTCCATGAAGCATAGGCCTTATCGGCAGTGCTTATTTTATCTTCAATCTGTTTTTCGCTTAACGCTTCAAACGTTTTGACTTCTTTGTTATTGTAGGGATTAATGGTTGCAATAGCCATAACAATTTAAATTTTTTGAATTAATAATTTTGGATTTAATAAGTACTATTTGCTCATTTCTATAGGTTTAGTTACGCAAACTGACCGTTGGTCATTTTCTTTTTATCGGTAAAGCTTTCAAGTATGTTCCTCACCTGCTTGTTGTCTTTAATAAAATAACGTGCATGTGTTTTTTGCGATCCGATCTTCACGGTGTGAGCATCCTCAGGCAATTCCTCAAACATATATTCGTCGGTCCAGTCATCGCCGATAGCGAATATAAAATCGTAGTCACCACCTGCGAGTAACCTGCCTGCTGCGCGTCCTTTATTTACATTACTGTTCTTAATTTCCAGCACTTTATTTCCTTCAAGTACTGCAAGCGCATTATTAGCAATAAGGCTGTTCAGTACAAATTCCAGCTCTTTGGCACGGATATTTGCCAGTTCGCTATCCGCTTTGCGGTAATGCCATGCGAGAGAATAGTTTTTCTCTTCTATAAACGAGCCTGGCGTCCTGTCTACGAACGTTTCCATAATGGGGCGTATATTTTCCTTCCAGTCGCTTTTAACGCGCTCTATAGCCTCCCACTCCTGTCCTTTACGTCGAAGCCACACACCATGATCGGTAATAAGTGTGTAATTTTTATGCCCAAACCATTTACCCAGGGTATCATGGTCACGTCCGCTTATTATGGTAACTTCATTATTCTCATCTTCTGCAAGCGCATCCAGTAATGTAAATAACGATTCATCAGGCATTGCTTCTTCCGGTGTATTCCTGAAACCAACAAGGGTCCCGTCATAATCCAAAAGGAAAAGCCTTTTTTGCCCTTCTTTACAGTTTTGGGTCATCGCTGTAAGCAGTTCTGTATTCAGCTCGCGTGTAACCGATGCGTCGGGCAGTTGTTTTGAAGCGTCAAGCGCTTTCATGAATTCCTCTGCCCACTTTTCAACGTTGTAACGTGATATCCTTTTCTTCAGTTCCCTCATACGGGTGAACTGCTCCTCGGGTTGCATTTCAAGCGCCTGTTTTAAAGTATCGGCAATCTGTTCGAAGTTATTCGGGTTGATTAAAAGTGCTTCATGCATCTCTTTAGCTGCGCCCGCCATCTCACTGAGCACCAACACTCCGTCATGATCTGCTCTTGATGCGACATACTCCTTTGCAACAAGGTTCATACCATCCCTGATCGGGGTGATAAGCGCTACCTGCGACGATGCATACAAATCGATCAGATCCTCAAAAGGCATCGACCTGTAAAAGTACCAGATTGGTGTCCAGTTCACCGTGGCAAACTGTCCGTTTATACGTCCTACAAGCTCGTCGGTTTCCCTTTTTAATTTTTGGTATTGGGGAACATTAGATCGTGACGGTACGGCAAGCATGACCAACCTTACCTTCTCTTTGTATTCGGGATATTTATTCAGGAAGTATTCAAAAGCGCGAATCCTGTTCGGTATACCTTTTGTATAATCCATCCTGTCTATGGAAAGTATCAGCTTGTTATCGCCAAAATGCTGGTTATGTTCTTCCAGTTTTCGCATCAGGTCAGATTTTTTTTCTTCCGGCCTTGTTTTGTGTTCCAGGGCAGCATCGTGAAAATGGTTGTAATCTATCCCCATAGGGAAAGAATCTACCTTTACAGTGCGTCCATCATACAACACATCGTTAAACTTTGTTTCAAGGCCTGTAATTCGCTTTACAGAGCTTAGAAAATGACGAACATAGTCGTAGGTATGAAAACCTATCAGATTGGCTCCTAAAACGCCGTCAAGGAGTTCTTCACGCCACGGAAACGTCCTGAAGATCTCATACGAAGGATATGGTATGTGAAGGAAGAAGCCAATAGTAAGCGACGGGTTTTTGTCGCGTATCATTTTAGGAACAAGCATAAGCTGGTAATCATGCACCCAGATAGTATCGCCATCGTTGGCATGTTCCAGTACAGCATCGGCAAATTTTTGGTTTACCTCTTTGTATGAGTTCCATTGTTCCAGTTCAAACTCGGTATATTCCATAAAGTAATGAAACATAGGCCAGAGTGTCCTGTTGCTAAATCCATAGTAAAAATTCTCTACATCATTTTCATTTAAACTTACGGTTGCACATTTCTCTTTTTCGAGCGCAGCATCTACCTGTCGGCTGAGGTCATCATCAAGTTGTTCTTCTGTAAGGCCAGACCACCCTATCCAGATGCCGTTCCCTTCAGAATGTACAGACTTCATACCCGTTGCCAGTCCTCCTACACTTGGTTGGGCACGCAAAATGCCATGGTCAATTTGAAGATTTACGGGCAGACGGTTAGAAACTATAATTGTTTTATTCATGCTAAAGTGTTTGCGGTTAAGGTTTACTTTTTATAAATTTAGTGAACAATGAGCCGAAAGGCTAGTAAATCCAAGACTTTATGAAAAATTTAAATTATGGCATTATTGGAAATTGTCGCAGTGCGGCCCTTGTTTCTGACAAAGGATCAATGGATTGGTGCTGCCTTTCCAAGTTCGATTCGTCTTCTATTTTTGCAAAACTGCTTGATGAGGAAATTGGCGGAAGCTTTGAGATAATTACCGATGAGAGCTATAGTATACGCCAGCACTATCTTGAAAACACCGCTATATTGGTTACTATATTCAGTAACGGTACCGATGCTTTCGAGGTAAACGATTTTATGCCGAGATACTATAAAGAAGATGGCTCTTACAATACGCCGCCGGAAATTATACGCTACATAAGGAGACTATCAGGTAAACCTGTATTTAGCGTTAAATATGACCCAAAACTGGAATATGCAGCAGGAAAAACAATTACGCACGTTAAAGACGACTATATAGTAAGTCTTACTAACAGCACAAAATTCAATTCGCTGTTCCTGCATACTAACTTTGACAAACAGGCTGTTGCCGATAGTACGCCGATGGAACTTAATGGTGATGGCTTTTTCCTTCTTGCCTACAACGAAAAGATATTTAACCAGACCGTTGAAAAGATTTATCTTGAGTTTGAACGTACTAAGACGTATTGGTTAAACTGGTCTGACAAAACTACCTCATACAAGCGATTCAACAGCCAGATCTCAAGAAGTGCCATAACCTTAAAGCTGCTTACGTACGATAAAACCGGGGCAGTACTGGCAGCGGCAACAACATCGCTGCCCGAAACCATTGGGGAAGTACGAAACTGGGATTACCGTTTCTGCTGGATACGCGACGCCTCTATGGTAGTTAAGGTAATTTCTGAAATCGGACATAAAAAACAGGCCAGTGATTACCTGCAATTCATTGTCGACATTATGCCGGATAAGGATGAGAAGCTCCAGATCATGTACGGTATCAATAAAGAGAAAAACCTGAAGGAAGAAACATTGGAACACCTTAGCGGTTATATGGACTCGAAACCTGTGCGAATAGGTAATGCAGCTTTTACACAGCGCCAAAATGATATTTACGGCATCTTAATGGATGTAATTTACCTGCAGTTGGTCAACTTTAGCAATGATGTTCAGAATGCAGAAGAATTATGGAATATAACTAAAGGAATTGTTTGGGTAGTGGGCAGCCACTGGCAGGAACCTGATAAAGGGATATGGGAGTTCCGTACAGAAGAGAGGCATTTTACCTTCTCTAAAGTATTATGCTGGACAGCAATAGACCGTGCTATTAAGGTAGCTAAGATATTAGGTAGAAAATCCAAACTTGCCAAATGGGAACTGCTTGAAGAATCTATCCGCAGAGATATTATGGAAAATGCATGGAATGAAAAAGTACAGGCATTTACACAATCGTACGGATCGGAAGACCTTGATGCATCGGTACTGTTAATGGAAAACTACGGTTTTATAGACGCACGCGATCCTAAATATGTAGCTACCGTTCATGCCATTGAAAGAGAACTGAGCAACGACGGCTTACTATACCGTTACAAGAATAAAGATGACTTCGGATTGCCATCGTCATCGTTCACCATTTGTACGTTCTGGTTCATTAACAGCTTATATAAAATTGGTGAAACCAAAAAAGCCGAGAAGCTTTTCGAACAAATATTATCTTATAGTAATCATTTAGGTTTATTTAGTGAAGATATTGATTTTAAGACAAAAAGGCTGTTGGGTAATTTCCCTCAGGCTTACTCCCACTTAGCATTAATTGAAACTGCTATCAACATAAGCAACGTTACACACGAGGAAGAAGTAATGGATGCTATGCGATAGATAATCTTTAATGTTTTAAACCTGCAAGGTTTTGGAAACCTCGCAGGTTAATCTAAAAAGCCGTGATACTAATGTGTCACGGCTTTTTTAATGTATCAAAAAACCGCAACAGACAATTAAGTCATATTGCGGTTCAAAGGTGGGGGCACTAAAATTATTTATGAATTTATAAAATTCACGATGTCTTCGTTGAACTTATTTTTATGCGTATAGTATAGACCATGCGGCGCGTCATCATACACCACATATTGAGCATGCGGTACAATTTTAATCGTTTCTTCGGCAGATGCATCAATAGGCACCGTTTCATCGGCTTTACCGTGCAATACCAGTAAAGGCACACGAATGTTACGTAAATCGTCCCTGAAGTCGGTTGTAGACCAGGCCTGCATTGCTTTGATCGTTGAATATCCTGCCGACTCTAATGCCAGCGTCATATCCCTTTGCAGTATTTCATCGCTTACAGGATTACTGAACAAATGCACACCATAGAACATTTTAGAGAAACCTGCCAGGAATTTAGGCCTGTCTTCTTCAATTTGCTCTTTCATAGTGGTAAACATTTCCTGAGGAAGTCCTGTCGGGTTATCTTCTGTTTTAAGAAGGAAAGGCGTTACAGCACTAATAAGGGCAGCTTTAGTCACCCTGCCTTCGCTATTGTATTTAGATAGGTATCGTGCTACTTCTCCTCCACCCATAGAAAAGCCAACAAGGGTAACATCCCTAAGGTCAAGTTTTTCTAAAAGAAGGGCGAGGTCTGATGCAAGGGTGTCATAATCGTATCCTTCCCAAGGGCGTGAAGACAATCCAAATCCTCTCCTGTCATAGGCAATAACACGGATATTATGTTTAGGTAGTTCGTTTAGCTGGTATTCCCACATTTGGTAGTTAAGCGGCCAGCCGTGTATTAATACTACGGGCTTGCCCCTGCCAATGTCCTGGTAAAAAATATTTACTTCTTCGGCACTTCCGGATAAGCTTACAGAGGTTGTTGTGATAAAAGGCATAATTTTGTTTTTTGTCGTTAATAATGTTACATAAAATTACTAACTACTAAAAACAGCATTGTGCTCGTTAAGAATTCCTTAGCTGTTAATTAAAGGCTAATTAAGATTTTATACAACGCCCATTTTTTCCATAAGAAAGGTTGCGCTTTTATTGCGGCAGATGCCATCACGCAGGCGGTAATCAAAATAAAGTTCGTTATTTATAATCTGTGCCTCGAAACAACGGTTAACCAGTTTAGAAGGATATTCAGTAACAAGTTCGCATACCTCGATATCATGGGTTGCTATGGCACCGGTAGCATTGAGCCCTATCATACGCTTGATAACTTTTATGGTTCCTGTACGCTTATCATCAGAGTTTGTTCCTCTTAGTATCTCATCCAACAATATGAATGCACGCTTTTCCTGCAATTCATCCATAATATACTTAAGGCGTTTTACCTCTGCAAAGAAATACGATTCACTATCGGAGAGCGAGTCAGACAATCTCATAGAAACCAATACCGGCAATGGATGTACCTCTGCCCTGTCGGCACAAACCGGAGCACCTGCACCTGCAAGTACCATATTAATGCCCAGGCTACGTAAAAATGTACTTTTACCCGACATATTAGAACCCGTAAGTATCATAAAGTCCGAATTGAAATTTATATCGTTCCCTATCCTGCCTTCTTTTCGCAGCAGCGGATGCGAAAGATTGGTAAATTCTATTCTATTCTCTGTATTGAGGATTGGGAAAGTAAAATCAGGATTATTATAGTACAAGTTAGCGAAACCAGATAAAGCCTCTGTTTCAGCAATAACATCAAGCCAAAGGACTATGGTTTGAGAATGTTGTTTTTTCCAGTGCAGTAAGCCTTTTAATGAAAAAAGATGATACAGCATAATGCCATTCATAACGGCAGCACCAAAAAGGTTATCCAGGCTATCGAGCTTAGAGAAGAACTTTGCCAGCCTTTTTATTTCCTTCGATGCCGTTTTACCTTCTGTAACCAGTTTAGCCTGTATTGCTTTTAGTTTTGGCGCAACAAATTCCTGGTTTTCTATTTGTTCGATTATAAGTCCGTAATGATGAATGATATCGTGTATCTCGGCGGTATCTTTCATCTCAGCTTTGATCAATTTTAAGTGAGAGCCGATGAAGAGAAGGTTAAAACCAAAAACCCACCCGGCAATAGTAGTAAATAGACTGTCACCAGTTATAAAGTAAGTTGCTACACATCCTAACAACAACACAGGAGTGACTAGTGCGATAATTCCTTTAACCGGTGATACTTGTCCCGAGCTTGTATTTGCCCAATGCAAAAGGGTATCATATACTTTCTGGCTATCCTTTCGTGCTTTACCCAAAGCCATTATTTCCTGCCTGAACTCAGGCTTTTCAGCCAGTTCTTTAACAGCCTCCTGATTGGCAATTATATCTTCCTGAGATAAAACGTCTGTAAGCAAGCCGGCAAGTTTTTGCTGACCTTTAAAAGTCTGGGTACGGTTTATATTGTGGTAAAGTGATCTGTTTCCAAAAATATCAAGATCGTGCGAGTACGGATGTGTATAATCTATAAATTCGCTACCATTTTCAAACGGAATAGCCTTACCTGAAAGGTAATTCATCTCGTCATCGTTTATCTTAACCAAGGCTTCAGCACGCAATCTTTTGTTCTGAACCAATCCGTGTCGGTTCATCAGCAGTATGAATTCTACAAGGCAAAAAGCAATACAACAAAGGAGTATTGTTGGGTCTTCTGCCTTGAAAGCAAAATAAACTAATACAACTATAGCAATAGCCATAAGCAGCCTGCATGCGCTTATAATATTGTATCGCCTGTTAAGCTTTTTAAGTTCGTGTAAATGGGCAGCTTTTTGTTTTTGATAGAATTCCATAAGTAAAGTGTAAAGGACAAATATAAAATAAAAAAATCCTGCCGTAGCAGGATGTATGTTTTAACCTTCGTGAAATACAAGTAAAGGTATTTTTGTATGATAGGCAAGCTTTTTAGTTAGGCTTCTGTGAAAGAGGCTTTCAAAAAAGCCCCGCTTGTGCGTACGCATTACAAGCATTCCAACATTTTGATTATCTATAAAATCTAATATTGTTTGTTCTATATGGTCGCCTGCAATATTATAGAAGTCTATATTTTCGCTACGATAGAAAATCTTCCACTCGTTGATCCTTTCTTCGATATCTTCGGGATCATCTGCATTTTTAATATAAAGGCAAAGTACCGAAGCATCAAACTTACCGGCAATTTCCAATGTTCTTGCCAATGCATCATTATCTTTATCCTTGTACTGCGTTGTAAAGGCTATACTTTTTATAGGGTGGTACTCAGCTTCGGCAGGTATCCCTAATACAGGAACCTTAGCATTTGCAATAACCGATGCTGTAGACGAACCCAAAAATGTTTCTTTTAACCCCGTAGCTCCTTTTGTTCCCATCACGATAAGATCGATGTTTTCATCGGCACAAACCTTATTGATATTATAAATAAGATCGCCATAATGAAGGATGTTACGCATTTTTACATGTCCGAGATTTCTTCTGTCTGCCATTTGATGCAGTTCGGGAAGCTGTTCCCTGAAACTCTCAAACTGATTCATTTCTACAATATCAAAAATTTCTTTGGTAGATTCCGGTAATGGCGGGGTTTCTACAATGGGCAAGTCGTATACGTGAAGTATAACAAGTTCAGCCCCGAAAGAATCGGCAAACCGCAAAGCATAAATAAATGCTGTATTTGCAGCTTCAGAAAAATCGGTAGGAAAAAGTATTTGTTTCATGATCCGGTTTATTGGTATCTCATAAAATTACTAAAAATTACCGTGGCTTCCTACATTTAGACTGTCAGGGTTTTGTTAAAAAAAAGAGGCTGCCAATGGCAGCCCCGATTTCAAAATATGTTGTTTTATTATAGCTTGTTAGAAGTATAGTTACCTGTTATTGTAACATTGCTGTTTTTAGTAACATTACCAAAGATTGTGATTGAAGATCCCTGACCTACAAATTCTACTTTAGCACCACTGTTTAGTACAAGGTTACCATACACTACTACAGATCCTTCTACTCTAAGTGTACCGTTTACTGTTAGAGGCTGTCCGAATAAAACTGTACCCTGTGCAAGAGAACCTTTTATTGAAAACACTCCACCGCTGTTTACATTAAGTGCCTGAGATACCGAAAGCGAACCACACCATGTAAGATTAGCATTTACGTTTACAGTTGATAAAGCTGCTGCACCCTGATATTGTTTAGTCTCGCCAGAGTTAACATTAAGGTTAGCTGAAAGGCCAAGGTATAGAGGGAATGAAGTACAATCTACTGAGCTCGCAACCATCTTAACAATTTTTAAACCTCCGTTACCCATTGCAGCGAATATATAGTCTCCTGAACTTGTAAGGTAGTTGCATGAGCTGTTTCCGCTAAGAGAGATAGAACCTAAGAAGCTTAATACTGAATTCGTGTTTTTATATATGTACATACCTGCACCACCGTTTGCTACGAACACATTATCGTCGTTTACAGATACCGCGTTTGTCGTGATGTCGCTTGCGTTAACACCATTTACGTTTGTTGGTACAGCAATTGTTTGTGTTTTTGCACCGGTAGAAGTATTGTAAACACCAAGTCCGTTATAACCTTCAGATACAAGTACTCTTGTAGTTCCAAGGAAATCGATAGTTCTTTTAGCATTTTGAGTATCCTGAGAAGTGTTGAATGAAGAAAGTAAGGCTAATCCATTCGCGTTGTATACTTTTACACCCTGAGTACCGCTTAATACTACGATTCTGTTATTGTTTAATCCTACAGCTCTAAGGTCTGCTAATGGAATTGATACCTCTATAGCGTTACTAGTTTTATTAAGCTGAGATATAGCGCCATTGTTACCAGATACAGCATAATATTTGCTCGATGACGATGTTACAGAAGTACCTGTGTTACCCGGTAATGATTTCTGAACAAAGTTTGTGCTTAATAGACCATTGTTAAGTGTCATTGCTCCAGAGAATGCAGCTGTACCGGCAGTAGGGAAAGCATCTGTGCTTCTTGCACCTGCAAGGTAAAGAACTCCGTTATCATAATTTACACTACTTAAATCTGTATTAGGAAGTATTGCCTGAACTACAAGTTGTGGTGAGTTTGGATTAGAAATGTTAATTACGTCAATTGCTCCACCGTAAGGTTCACCTTCAACATTATAAGAAACATAAGCGTAGTTACCGTTAATAGCAACGTGAGTAGCTTTAAGTGTCATACCGTTATACGTTGGTGGCGCTACCTCTGCAACCATTACAAGCGGAAGCGTACCCGCAACCTGCTCATCTCTGCCTAACGGATTACTGTCCTGACGCATTGACAATACTCCTGAGTTATCAAAACTAATACGCTCGTTAAGTCCTTGAGAATCATTATTAATGATAACTCCATTCTGAGGATCATTACCTACCGTGTCATCATCATTTTGACAAGATGCCAGAAATAAAACAGCTACTAAAGCAGAAACGCGTAAAAAATTAAGTTTCATATATAAATTTTTATGTTGATTAAAATTATTAATTAAGTGTTAATTCGAAAATACATTTAACGTCTTCTTTACATGTTCCTTTATAAAAAAGTAAAACATCTATGCTAACCGTGTAAAATACATTCTGTTCCATAACCCTTAATTTGATGAAGCAAAGATATATCGCTAATTTCATATAAAATAAAAATAGAGGTAAAGCAAATATTTAGTGAGGTAAATAGGTTTATCTTTGCCAAAAAGGTTAAAAATGATACCACAGGATACTATAGTTGCCCTTGCTACCCCTTCAGGATCCGGGGCAATCGCCATAATTCGATTATCCGGCAATGATGCCATAACTATTGCTGCACAAGTTTTCACCTCTATTAGCGGTAAAGATATTAACCGCCAAAAAACACATACTATACATTTAGGCCATATAACAGACGACAATAAAACCTATGATCAGGTATTGCTATCGATATTTAAAGGGCCTAATTCTTATACAGGAGAAAACACGATAGAAATATCTTGTCACGGCTCGACCTATATACAGCAGCAAATAATACAGTTATTGCTTCGTAAAGGATGCCGTATGGCAAATGCAGGAGAGTTTACATTGCGAGCTTTCCTTAACGGTAAACTCGACCTATCTCAGGCAGAAGCTGTAGCCGACCTGATAGCATCTGATAATGAAGCTTCTCACCAAATAGCCATGCAGCAAATGCGCGGTGGGTTTTCAAATGAAATTGCCAAGCTACGTGAAGAGTTATTAAACTTTGCCTCTTTAATAGAGCTTGAACTTGATTTTGCAGAAGAAGACGTAGAGTTTGCCGACCGTTCTCAGTTTACCGACCTTTTAGATCGTATAAATTTTGTACTAAAACGCCTTATAGACTCTTTTGCCGTAGGTAATGTAATAAAGAATGGTATACCTGTAGCTATTGTGGGAGAGCCTAACGTAGGTAAATCGACCCTACTGAATTCGCTTCTAAATGAAGAGCGGGCCATAGTATCTGATATTGCCGGAACAACTCGCGACACTATCGAAGATGAATTGGTTATTAATGGTATCGGATTTAGATTTATAGATACCGCTGGAATACGCGAAACCAAGGATGTAGTAGAAAGTATCGGAATAAAGAAAACATTCGAAAAAATAGAACAGGCGCAAGTCGTAGTTTATCTTGTAGACGGTTATCAGCTAACAACAGATAGTATACAGCTTGAACGTTTAAGAATTGAAGTCGAGAGGATAAAAAATCAATTTCCTTTAAAGCCATTAGTTATTATAGGAAACAAAGCAGATAAGTTAACTGATACTCAGAAAGCAGAAATACTTACTACTTTACCCGAGCTTCTCTTAGTATCTGCTAAAGAAAATATTGGTGTTGAAGAACTAAAAGACAAGTTGTTGTCTTTTGTTAATACAGGTGCTCTTCGCAATAATGAAACTATTGTGACCAATACCCGCCATTATGATTCGCTATTAAAAGCACTGGAAGAAATTCAGAAAGTTCAGTTCGGAATTCAGTCGGGTATTTCAGCCGATCTTATGGCTATAGATATTCGTCAGGCATTATTTTATTTTGGTGAAATTACAGGGCAGGTTACAAACGACGAATTGTTAGGTAATATTTTTGCCAATTTCTGTATTGGCAAATAGAGAGGTATAAAGAACACATAACATCACAAACAAAACCAGTTAAAAAGCTTGAAAAACAGCGTTTTAGCTGGTTTTTCATTTTTGCGATATTTTGATTTGGTTTGCGTTTTTTATATCAGATTTGTACCCCATTTGTACCTCAAAATTAAAAATTTTCCGAGGTACAAATCTTGGGAGAGATTATGGCACACGCAGTCACACAGAGGCACATGTAGACACCGAGGGACATAAACAGTCACAAAATGAGTTCAAACTTGAGCATTCCTAAAATTTGCGAGTTTTGTAAAAACCGCTTTACTGCTAAAAGATTAAGCACGCGATTTTGTTCCCATGCCTGCAATAGCAAGGCTTACAAGGTAAATGGGAAGCAAAAAAAAGTAGAGAAAATCAAGGCTAAAACCAAAGATGCGCCAAGTTACGACATGGAGACGGTCAAGGCCATGGAATTCCTAAATGTCGGTCAGGCCGCGTCATTACTGGGCATAAGCAGGAGGACAATTTACCGGTTAATTAACAAAGGATGTCTGAATATTGGAAAATTTGGCAGCCGTACAGTACTTAAAAAAAGTGACCTTGAAAGCTTTTTCGAACTGCCGGCGGAGGTACAACTATTTACGCCGGTGAAGGAGTTCCCGGGCCTGCAGAACTGCTATACGATCACCGAGATCAAGCAGCTCCATGGCATATCGCCGGCTGCCCTTTACAACCTGCTGCAACGCTACGGCATTGCCAAGTATGCAGTAGGAAGATACACCTATGTTGCAAAAGAGGAAATTCATTCAATCTTTAATGCTGATGGATTATGAAAAGGATAAAGGTAACACTGAGAAAGAAAGCAATGTCAAAAGGAAGGCTGTCGCTGTATTTGGATTTCTATCCGCCCTACTTCAATACCGCCACCGGAAAGTATTCCCGTCGCGAGTTCCTGCGCATCCATCTTATAGGGAAGCCCAGGAACCAGTTCGAAAAGAATACAAACATTGAGAACCTGCACACCGCAGAGCTCATGTGCACCAAAAGGCAGAACGAGGTCAACAAGGAATTCATCTACACCCCTTTCGAGATCGAGCAGATCAGGAGGGACAAGGTACTTGAAGGATCATTTGTCAAATATTTCAAGAAGCAGGCAGATTACAGGGAAGGACCCAACAAGCTGATATGGGACAGCAACATTGCGCACTTCGAGAAGTTCGCCGATGGACGCGATTTCAGGTTCAGGGATATCAATGCAGACCTGGTGGAAGATTACAAGGAACACCTGCTCAAGGCAAAAAGCATGAGGGACACGGGAAAGCGCCTTTCAAGAAATACCGCCATGTCCTACTTCAACAAAATGAAAGCGACGCTCAGAAAAGCCTACAAGGAACAGATACTTACAAATGATGTGAATGCGGCCGTAAGCGGCATTACAGAGTCGGAATCAATGCGGAACTACCTGACCCTTGAAGAGGCCGGTGCCCTTTCCAGGACGCCCTGCGAGAACGAGATCGTGGGAAGGGCAAGCCTCTTCTCCATCCTCACCGGCCTACGCTATTCGGATATCGAGAAACTCACATGGGGCGATGTCCAACAGTACGGGGCGGACACCTATATCAGGTTCCGCCAGGAAAAGACCGAGCATGCGGAAAACATGCCGATTTCCGAGCAGGCACGCATGCTGCTTGGAATCCCTGGTGGAAAAAAGCATATCGTTTTCCAGGGGCTTCAGAAATGGGATGTCTACAGGCACCTCCCGGTGTGGCTCCTGCAGGCCGGCATCACAAAGCACATCACCTTTCACTGCTTCCGCCACACCTATGCTACTCTTCAATTATCGCTGGGCACGGACATATTTACCGTTTCCAAGATGCTGGGACACAAGAGTATCAAGACCACACAGGTCTACACCAAGCTGGTAGACGAGAAAAAGAAAGAGGCAGCCAATAAGATTTCATTCTGACAGCGGATCATTCCGTTGACCGGAATTTCCCCTCGACTTCCCTGCGGATCTCAAGGGCAGTCCTGATCCTGCCGGACCTGATCCAGTCTTCAAGTTCGGAGCGGTAGAAGTACAGCTTCTTGCCTACCTTGTTCACCGGTATCTCGTTCCTGCTCACCTTGGAATAGATGGTCGCGACAGAAAGACGGACGAGCCTTGAAGCCTCATGCACATTTATGGGTTCGTCCGTCTTTATACTTCCGGCACCTGGCTTCAGGTGCTGCTCTATCCTTTCGATCCTTCGAAAGATTTCATCAATCTTCTTATACAGTATCTTCTTGGTATACCTCTTCATATTCAGATAATTGAATCATGTAATTTAAAGTAAAACAACATGATTTAATTGCATTGGCTTCTATCTGTTTGGATTGGCTTCCCATGTCATCATCTTGGTCAGCCGGGTCATGAATGCCAATTTTACAGAACTGGTAGACAGTACCTCGGTACCCTCCAAACAATTCGCGATACAGCATGCAAGGCTAATGCCCCTGCCCAAGACGAAAAAATAATTATTAAATCGAAATACTATGATAACCGAACTACAGGATACACCATCGAATGTGGCCGGATTTAAAGCGACAGAAGAAGTTACGCAGGAAGACTATAAAAATGTAATGATGCCCAGGATTGACAAACTGGCCAGGGACCAGGGGAGCTTAACTTCTTGTTCCTGATTGACACAGAACTGAAAGAATTTACCGCCGGGGCTTGGTTGCAGGATGTCATGATAGGCATGAAGCACCTGACAAAATGGAATCGCGCGGCCATTGTAACGGACAATGACGGTGCTGTAAAATTTACTGACGCATTCAGTGTTGTGGTGCCCGGCGAATTTAAAGGTTTCAGGAAAGTGGACCATGACAAGGCCCTTGAGTGGATGTCAGGAAGTTAATTACCAATCAATTCAAAATCACTAGCTAGGCCTTTGACATTATTTAACTTTCGTATAATGCAGCTATTGGCTGAAAGTCGCATTCACGCTCGAATAAGCATGGTGCTTTACAACCCGGCACGCTACTAAACTTTTATCAAAAACAGACAATCATTTTTTCTAAAACTAAATTCCTTAAATCCATATATTCTAAAAAATCCGATGAAAGCCCGATCAGAGCGTACGGAAAACAAATTTATGGATTGCTTTTATCCATGCCGCGCTAAGCATCATGGACATGGCAATAACTGCGAGTATCAACTGGTGTGCTATATCAGAAACAAGGCCCATAGTACGGGCTAAGGTCATCAGTACAAAGCTGAACTCGCCAATCTGAGACAGGAGCGCACCTGCATAGAGGCTATCACGCCAGGTATGTCCGGTAAATCTGAAAACTAAAGAATTAACTAGGCTGTTGATAATAAGGATGCACAGCGTTAGCGCCGCTATTGAACCCAACGACGCGCGGAAGAAATGAATATCAATCTGAAGGCCGACCGAAATGAAAAAAAAGGCCATAAAAAATACACGGAAGGGTACCAATGCGGTGTCGAGCCATTTTGTGGATTTGTCCTGTCCGATAATTATGCCGGCCATGAAAGCCCCCAAAGCTGCGGAAAGCCCAAAAAAAGCAGTAAGCCATGCCATGCCGAAACAAAGAAGGAAACCGATAAATACTTGTAGGTCATGGTCAGATGCGATGTCATCTTTGAAAGGTAAGTGCAACACTTTCTTGCTAAGTGCTGCCCATAAAAACAATCCACATAACAATGCCCCGATAATCGCTTTGGCCATTTCCTCAACTGGGATAGCACCTTCCCCTATGAAATTAAGTGTCAGCATCATCGGAACAACAAGGATGTCCTGTATCAATAGTACGCCGCAGGCCATCAAACCAAGGGGTGTCTGTACCTGACCCGTCGTGGAGAGATATTGAAAAACAATTGCTGAGCTGCTGAGGCTAATAATAAAAGATAAAAGTATAACGAGGGTGGTATCCCATGCAAAGTAGAAACTCAAAAAATATATAAGTACATAACTGAAAATTAATTGACTTCCCGCAGCCAGCAAGGGATGTGTAAAATTTTTAGTAAGCTGGGCAAGGTCGACTTCCGCCCCTATAAAAAACATAAGTAGCACAATCCCAAGGTCGCCGAGTTCGGTAATTGTATCTTTACGCTCAAATACATTAAGTACTTCCGGCCCCAACAATATACCGGCTGCGATGTACGCCACAAAATGGGGTTGTTGGAATTTACGTAATATCAATACGAGCAGCAGGATTACAAGCGACACGACAGTAATACCTGTAATAAGAGGAGACTCCATATTGGGTTATCGTTTTGTTATAAATAAAGGCCGTCCAAAGGACAGCCTTTCGGTGGTTAAACGTCAAAAATTATGCGATCTCAATCATCCTAGGGGCCTTCTGTTTGACTTCTTCCCTCTTTGGAATAGAAAGATGAAGGATGCCGTTTTCATAACGTGCCGTTATACCTTCTTCATCCACGACATTTTTTGGTAGTTCAAAAGTCCTGCTGAAGGATTGATAGCTGAACTCTTTTCGTGTGTAATCCTCTTCGTATTTATCCTGCACCTGCTTTCTTACGGAAGAAATGGTTAGCAGGTTATTTTCAAGGGCCAGGTTAAAATCGTTTTTTTCCATCCCGGGTGCAGCCACCTCTACTTCATAACCATTGAAGGTCTCTTTGATATTTACCGAAGGAAGGGGCGTCCTGGTAGACGAAAAGTTACTGTTTTCCCAATTGAAAAGCTCACGGTTCACGAAATCATCAAATAATGCCGGAACACCAAAAAAAGTGTTTGCGATTTTTCTCTCTCTTGACATGGTCTTTACTTTTTAATAGTTCTACAATAATTATATGGTATTATCAGCCAGCCGATATTGAAAAAAAACAAAAAAAATACCAAAGCAAAAAAAATGACATTTTTTCATATTAGTGAAAAATTGTCACTGAGAACTACAAATTCAAACTCGCATAAGTGTACACTACTGAGAAAAAGTGCACTTACAATGCCCTTATATATACTAGGTGTACCTTGTTATGTTGCTAAATGTGCCGATGGGAGCTCATTCCGATGATAGCATCGCGGAAAATAGTTTTAAGGATGATTTTCAATTCCTCTGCCAGGAGGGATGTAATCGCCAGACATGCCCAAACCCTGACCTTTGCTACTTCCAGATTGACACCATATAACTAAAATAACTAAGTTAGCCGCAATGAAATAAACAGGATTTTCCACAATTTAATGAGTTCAGTATCAATCATCTTCCTGAGCAGGAATATAAGTAAACTCAATTATGGTACCGGGATAATGTACCTGCTTTGGATCTTCCTTTGCAGGGTTTGAGGATGCAGGAGTATTATCAACTGAAAGGTAAATTCTCAGACCATCATTTGAAACAGCTATATCCCTGTAACGGCATTTGTTATTGAAATAACAAATAGTGTCACTCAATAATTTATTGCCATCTTCGTTCAACTTTAATCGTATTAGTTTATTTCCTTTAAGGGTTGGAATGAGTAGCGAATTTTTCCATCCCGGTATAGCATCGTGAGTATACACTTCAATACTGCTGGGTGCTTCTGATGGCCAATCTTGCTCTTCAGAGCCTTTCAACCTCTTCTCATACAGTGACCTTAAAAACGAATTTTGAGTTGGGTAAATCGATAGGATCGGGTCACAGTAAGTTTTTCCAATTTTGCTGGCATTTTGTTTTTCACTGTTTATTAACGGATATGTAGTATTCCACAACCCCGGAAGCTCGTTATGAGCTGAAACCGATGCAGCAAGCCCATTATAGTTTCCATCTGCATAACCACAAATAAGTGGATGCCCGTAATTACTGCCCTTGACAATTATATTTATCTCGTCATCCGAAAATGGCCCATGTTCAGTAGAATACAGCAAGCACTTGCCAGACATCGTTGCCGAAGCCAAACCCTGTGCATTGCGATGGCCGAGGCTCCACACTGCATTTTGCACGATACCGTTAAAAGGATTATCATTAGGTATCCATTTATTAGAATCTTCTGTATCAGCATCAGGTTCGGTATTGAAACGCAGAATTTTACCTTCCAAGGTGGTTTTATCCTGCGCTCGGTTGACTTGTCCCGCATTTCCAAACTGGCCGGCGCCCATGTCGCCAACACTGCAAAAAAGAAAGGGTTTGCCGTCAACGACAGCAATTGCCAATCTGCCACCATTATGGTCATTGCTTTGCGGTATAGTATTGCAAACTATTTCGGGATCAGATAACTTTTGTGCATCTCTGTCATAGGTGTAGCGTACGATTCGCCCACGATAACCGCAACCACCGAAGTTCTCCTCACAACCCCTGCCACTTTTCGATGCTCCTTTAAATTCGTATATATACATCAGATAAACGTAAGGATGCCCATTAAGCAAGTCGGGGTGGAGTGCCATCCCCATCAGTCCGCCCTGAGGCCATGGTTTTGATCGATGATTTTGGACAATCAGATCATACCTCGGGAACTCCCGGTTGTGGTTCAGGTCAAGCAGTATCATCTTTTTCCCATCTAAGGGGTTTATACGGCTTACAAGATAATTTTTTGATTCAGTAACCCATAAGTGATTATCGGGGCCACAAGTAATTTCCCAGGGATCTGTAAGGTTTTTAGCCACTATCCTGGCTTTAAATACTTCTCCTAGTGGCCCCCTGATTGTCTGACCTGCTACATGAGGCGCTGTAAATGCTAGCAAAACCGCTAACCAATGAGGTTGAATTGATCTAAAAATGTGGCTACGATACATGGAATCTTTATTTATTTTGATACGAACCTCTAAAATAATACCATCTTTATTTTGATAATAGTCCTTTATAAAAACTTTAGCGTTGCCAGCCACGACGCCGATCAGCCGACAAACTACCGCTCCAATTCACAACTTCAATCCCCTCACAATGTATTTATTAAATAAATGCAGTGAGGAACTTACGGTTGTATAAGGGGTTGCAAATTGATTGGGTAATCATAAATGAATTCTGTTGGAGCTAGATCGCTCTGCTGAACGACCGGTCTTATGGCAGGCAACAAAAAACTATACTATAGCTGTACCAACCTGAAATTTCAGCACAATATTCAACATGCAATTATACATGTGCATGGAGCAGAATGTAAAATTGTGTAAATTCCTTGTAATTTGATGTACAAGGGATAAATTTCCAAAATAGTACTTTTACCTTACGTTCTTACCGGTTGGGGGTAATCTCATAGCATACAACCGTTTCTATAACAACGCCGATACTGATTTGATTCGTAATGTATCTATGAACCCCGCCCAAAGCGGGGTTTCGTTTTTAATTATACGGTGTGGCGTAACTATAGCTTGCTATTGCAAATCTTCGCAACTGTTGGCCGACTTCATTTTTCAATAAATTATGTTTTGTTTAATGTATTTATAACATTTTTATAGTACTCCCAGAATTATATTGCACGTGTAACTTCAGCCAATAATCACCGGTTATGACAAAGAAATACGTAAAATCTGAATTGAAAACGTTCTCAGATACGCACCCGATTTATGATATGGGGTGGAATTTTCTCTACAGTTATTCCTCGAAGCTCCTCTCCCTTATCAATGATGCAAATGAACTCAACTGTGACCCTGAGCATGTGGAGGGCCTCAACTGCGATTTACTGGAATTTCAACAGAACATAGCAGTAAATCTTTTAAAAACGGATTTGAGAAATATAAATGCCAAATACGATTTCAGGGTAGCTATACTAGCAATGAATCGGCTGAAAAAGAAATTTTTGGCAGTTTGCCTGGATTAGCTGATCTCTCCAACTTATATTGGCCGACCTTTAAGTTTGATTGTACAATTGCAAAATTATGTAAATTGAATGGCATGACCTTACAGTGATGCTGGTATTCATTGCGCTATTTGAAATGCAAGGCTTCAATAACATTTGTTGCATTAGTTATTAATGAGTAATGACTTACCCTCATCGGAGGACTATTTTATATGAAAGCAATTCAATAATAATAAGGAGCCTATAAGTCAAAAAGCTACTAACATATAATATGAATATGAAATTACATCTTTCCTATTACCGTAACGAGGATGTCCTATATTTAGCAAAAGACCTTTTAGGGAAGATCCTGTATACCCGTATAGGGGCGGAAATCACAGCCGGGATAATTGTTGAGACAGAAGCTTATTACGGGGTGGCGGACAAGGCATCACACGCCTATGGGGGGAAGCGTACCCGCCGCACACACACGATGTATCAGTCGGGCGGTATTTCGTATGTTTATCTGTGCTACGGTATGCACCACCTCTTCAATATTGTTACTTCCGTTGAAAACGAACCCCATGCTGTGCTTGTCAGGGCCGTAGAACCCTTTATCGGAAAAGAAATAATGGAGGCAAGACGTAATATGGCCTTTACCAGAGCTGCTATCTCTTCAGGCCCCGGATCTGCCGCTAAAGCTTTAGGCATTGACCGTACATTTAATGCGAAAGATTTAACAGGGGAAGATATCTGGATTGAAGATCATGGTCTGCAGTTCGAAGATACAGCTATTGCTAAGGTACCACGGGTAGGTATTTCCTATGCAAAAGAGTATGCCGCGCTCCCCTGGCGTTTTTTTGTAATAGGTAATAAATATGTAAGCAAGCCCAATGCTATTTGATGAAAACATGGTGAATGTCAAACTATTTTGAAAATCGTTCTACACCACTCTATTTCGAAGGCCCCTATTATAATATCCGGGCTCGCACTCTATAGTGTCCACTAATCTTTAACGGAATACTAAGACTAATTAACGTATCGCTGTAAATTGTTTAACGTATTGGTTGGTAGGTTTGTATAGCTAATGAACTAAGCAACTATACCGTTAAGAACAGAGGGGGAAATGACGCAGTCAAGGCAATTGAAAAAGACAATCAATATAAATGTTTATCCACATTGCAATAGGAAAGGCACTCCAAGAATGACATGCAAAAGTCTTACTTAACTTTCCCTTATGCTCCGGAGTCAAACACGAGGCTCAATTATATTTAAAATGCCGTCAATTTACAATATAGTATTTGTGTTGCCGTACTCAGGCAGAACTGTTAACATTAAAATTATGGAAATTATAACGATACAAAGTACTGATGTACCATATTTGCCAAATCTCGAAGCTATAGACAGCGAAGCCTTACTTACCAAAATCCTACAGCAGCTCAGCGATAATAAGTACAGGCATATCGACACGCGGCCAGGTCAGCCCGGCCCAATAGAAGGTTATAAGACGCCACTGCGCAATTCTGAAATAATTGTCCATATCTATCTCAGTAAAGGTTCATGCCCTGTAAAAAGCGATATAAATGTTTTACTCCATGAGTATATCGTTAGCAATAAGTTGAGTATCGTTCAGGCCGTTAGGCACACTTACGGTGAATATACAAGGATTGTTGCTGTTATAGATTAATGATGAACCTGCTGAAGCATTGAAACTTTGTTCTTTGCATAGGCTCAATCAATCTGCTACATTTCTAGCCAAAGGTCGCCAAAAGCCCCGCTGTTGACTTTAAGCTTTGGGAACGGTAAAGCTTTTTGTTTGTTATTGCCTTGGCCAGTAAAGCTAGTTTTTCAAGGCTCGCGGCATCCACCCCGATACAGATACTATGTGAGTTGGTAAGGAGGTAAGGAGGTGATTGTTCTCCCTGCTTTAAAGGCTCAACTACTGCAATCGCATAGGATAGCTCTTGGAAGCTCGTGAACAAAACCTCAGTAGTTAGCTGCTTACCTATCGATTTTAAAAGCACATCAAGCGTACTGCCAATAATCCGTAACTCATTCTTTTTGCCACGCTGGTTAACATTGCCTTCCGGCAAAAATATTTTTAAAAAAAGTATGGCCGAGGCTGTATCCATTTCTGTTGTTTCCATGTAAGGTGTTTTAAAATTCAAATAGTTAATCCGGGGAATCAATTGATAAACTGTTGAGTATTATCAAATGTACGGTAAAAACGGATTGCCTTTACATATCTTATTTTCAGGATAATGGCCCGATTCCACGTCTCGGTTATTTAAAGGCGAAACACTAGCCTGAAACAGATAAGCCCCGCCGAGGGGCAAGGCTTATCGAAAGGTTTTATAAACAGAACGGGGGAACCTTTACGTTATAACTCCCGTTACAGTGAAATTACAGTACCAAAATTAAACAGACTATTTAAAAATACAGGTACATAATTTTCAGGTATTTTTATATTATAATGCGCAAATCAAGTAACTTGAAAGTCGAAATGATAGATTACTGAGCGACACTATAAGATATGAGGATGGCATTATATAACACCCACGGTTCATCGCCGCCTGCCCATATTTGATGTTACCGGCGAAAAGCTAATGTATGAATGCCTTTACATTGGAAAAGAACTCTACAAAAGCTCTGGCCAAAAAATTACCATTATAAATATTGTTAAGCGCACAAAAGCCGAAGGATATTTTCTATGTCTAATGTTAGAAAAAGCGTCAATGAGGAGCGATAGTCTGGGGGTGTAGCGATATGATATAAAGGTTTTTAAAAATTATGTAACGTAGTAATTGTTATTTTAAGCGAATTTTATTTTTCTAAAGGTATTACTATGAAAAAAATTAGTGAAATTATTGTAGCCGGAGTGGTGGGGACCAGCCTGATGACACTTTTTAGCTATCTGATGTCAGAAAAAGAAAACGAGCAATTTCGAGAGCCTGAATTGCTCAACGCGCTTATTGACAGATCAAAAATTCTTCCCGCAATAAAAAACAGCCGTACACACCCTGCCGGCTGGGGTGTCCACTACGGTATCGGAATACTTTTTGTTATTTCGTACTACGTAATCTGGAGAAAGGTCCTTTGCGCACCCACCTTGGCCACTACATTACTGTCGGGGTCTGCAAGCGGGCTAATTGGCATTGCATCGTGGAAGGTTTTCTTCTCCGAGCATGATAACCCGCCTAAAAATGACAGGGACGCTTACTACTGTCAACTTTTCGTGGCACATCTTATTTTTACCGCTGCCGCTGTCCTAACCTATAAAAACCTGAATAGTTTTAAGCCAAGTAGTAGGGATGCAAATACATGCCCTGAAAAATAGTATTCGTCCCTAGGCAAATAGCTCTTCGAAGTAGAGGTTTGTCAAAAGTAACAGTAAAAACCCGCAGGTGCGGGTTTTTACTTATACTGCGCTATATACTGCTAGTGAAATAATAAAAGCTGATAGCTCATTTCGACCTGTATCCACTGGCAATCGCTAAAAATTATCAACTTCAGCCCTACTGATCGTTGTTTTCCTCCGATGGGCTGGCGCCGGAACTGCTGCCCGAGCCCTGATTATCACCCGGTTCTTCTGTTCCTCTGGTATTACCGTTTGATTCCTGGCCTGCGCGGGCACCGCTTTTGTTTCCGGAGGTATCGCGACAGGATACACAGCATAGCATTGAACACACTACTAAGATGAGCAGGATACTTACTTTTTTCATATTAACTGTTTTATTAATTTCATTGATTATATAGATGTATCGCTAATGACTACGTCTTCGTGATCGATAGATTAAAAATGCCGTCAGCAGTCCTGCAGCCACTGTGGTTACTGCTACTTTGGTCAGGAAATTTTTACGGTTATATTTCATCTCTGCCCCAAAGCCATATTCGGCAAAAAGATTGGGTACGCGTCCCCGGCCAAGATCCCTGGCTATCCCTTCTATGACCCCAACCCTGTCGGCTAGCATCAGGGGTAACCAATGGGCGTAATCTGACTCGCTGTAGTTAAAGGCAAATCTGCGGATCATTCCACTCAGGCCCGATGGCGGCAGTGTTGTTCCAAACACAGCTGGCAGGTTTTTGCGCTCGGTAGAGGTTAAAATCTCAACAGAGTCGGGTTGTTGTTCCGGACGCTGCCATGTGTAGCCGTAACGCTCTTCATCAGTACGGTTTTTCATTGGGTAGGTCGGGTCATTCTTTAGGTCTGCATCGATGCCCCAGCCTTTTATATGAGTATAGCCTTGTGGTATCTCATAGTTAGTTATTTTAGGGATGTTTTCTTCGTTTTCCATGATGAGATATGTTAGTAGTTCGCGCTCGGCGGGAAAAGGACCGTTTTAATACAATTATCCAGCTTAGATGAAAATATGTGGTAGCCCTCGGCCGCCTCTTCCAGGGGAATACGGTGAGTGATCAACTCTTTAGGGTTTAGCACGCCATTTTTTACATGCTCTATCAGTCTTGGTAGAAGGCGCTTTACCGATGCCTGGTTGGCACGTATGGTAATACCTTTATTGACCACATTACCTATAGGAACTAGTGCGTCAATAGGCCCATAGACCCCAACAATAGAAACAATTCCGCCTTTCTTAACCGAATTGATTGCCCAGTGAAGCGCAGTGGTCGAACCGCCCTGAAGCATTAGCTTAGTACCCAAGACATGGTTCAGGGTATTGCCGGTGGCCTCGCAGCCTACGGCATCGATACATACATCCGCGCCCAACGAATCAGTAGTCTTCTTTAGGAACTCTACAGGATCTTCCATGAAGCTGAAGTTATAGGCTTCACATTGGGCAAACTTTTGTACAAACTCCAGGCGGTAGTCGATGTTATCGATAACAATGACCCTACCGGCGCCAAATAGCCATGCTGACTTGGCCGCCATGATACCGATAGGCCCTGCCCCGAATACAACCACGGTATCACCAGGAAGTATGCCACCCATCTCGGCAGCCTGGTAACCTGTAGGCACAACATCGGTAAGCAGTACGGCATCATCAGGATCCATCCACTCCGGTATGACCGTCGGACCTACATCAGCATAAGGTACGCGTACATACTCCGCCTGCCCACCGGCATACCCCCCAGCCGTATGTGAGTAGCCAAAAATTCCACCCACTGCGGTGGCCTGTGCATTTGATTCGTGACAATTGCCAAATAGCTCCTGCTTGCAAAAAACGCATTTCCCGCAGGCAATATTAAATGGCACCATGACACGATCACCGATTTTTAGGTTCTGCACCGAGGAACCGGTGTCCACTACTTCACCGATGAATTCATGGCCGAAGGTGCTACCTACTCGGGTATCGGGAACCAACCCATGATAAAGGTGCAGGTCGGAGCCGCAGATACACGAGCGCAGTACACGCACAATGGCATCCTGCGGATGCTCAATTTCAGGCATAGGCCTGTCCCTGTCTACCCTGACCCTGTAGGGCCCTCGATAATTCATTGATAACATACGAGTCTGTTTTAGTTTTATAGTTTATTTTAATCGCTGCGTATAGCATAATTTGTTTATACATTTACCGCGTCCTCAGTTTTCCATAATTTGCTTACCCACCCCTCTGCCAATATTATTTTATCATATTCATAAGCTACTAATGAAGTATCGCAATCATTTATCTTGATCCGCTGATGGGTGGTAAGGAATGTATTAGTGGCCTGGGGACTTCTCCCGGGGAGAGATCCCGATGTGACGCTTCCAAATCCTTGTCCGGCGGTGTATTGCTTCGCTTCATCGTTGTACTTTATATACTAACTGCCGACAGTTATTTTTTGTTCTTCCCGTTAAGATATTTCTCGACGGCCTTCGCATCAGTTCCCACAGCCCTTACAACCCCGGTCAGCTGCTGGGATGACACCTTAAATTTGTTTTTCCAGTAATCCATCTCGTAGCGCTCATTCGTATTGATCCTTGAACGGTCCGGCTCACCGGTCTTTTTTTTGTCATCACTCATACTGTTGTATTTAAAATTGGTTCTGTTTATTTCGCATTGTTAAGTGTAATAATAAAGGTGGACTTGCATCTGTAGCCTATAAAGCCTTACTCAAAATAACGATTTATAATACTTTATGGCATTACATCATTTTTACCAAATTTTACATCATTTTTTGTATCAAATGGTCAGTGGGCCCAGTGTTGCATTGCATGCCAATGGGACATAATGAAAATCTTGCAATGATTTAGAAAATTCATGTAAAAATGAATTACTATCTTCCGCTAACTTTGGATCAATCCGTCTCGAAATCAACCCCGGTCAAATAAATGAGTATGCCACGGAGGCTGATCAGAAGTTCCTTTTATGCACTATGCCATCATCCCTATTATTTAGGAAAAGCGCTGATAGGCACCAATTATAAACCTTACTATGAGTGCAGGTTCTTGTGAACCGGATTTTGTTATAGAGATGAAAGGTTGCAGGAGCCTGCCTTAAAAAATAATAATCGCATGCCGTATAGATTATTGAATACGTCAAAGCTCATTGCTCTTTGAAGGAAGACACATTATAATGTAAACAACTCTTCACAGCATTGCTCAAATAACTACTAACTTTTAACCTTAGAATTATACTACCATATGCCATCGGAAATCATTACAAAGTGTAGTGCATTAATAGCATCCAGGGGATGGAATATCGCATTTGTAGAAAGTGCCACCGCCGGACGATTATGCTCGGAATTTGCACTTACACCAGACTCCGGCAAGATCCTGCGCGGGGGAATATCCTGCTACGAGGTGTTCGTTAAAGAGCAAATTCTCAATATCCCTCATAAGCTCATTGAACTATATACACCCGAATCCGAAGAGGTAACGGCTGCACTGGCCCATCAAGGGGCAAAGTTCTTCAATAGTAAAATTACGGTAGCCATTACAGGGCTTACAACCCCGGGCGGTAGTGAGGCTCCCGAAAAGCCGGTGGGGACTATGTTCCTGAATATCCGAACTCCACTAGGCATTATAGCCGACAAAACGATTTTTAAAGGTGCCCCGGAACAAATTATCCTGCAGGCCTCCGACCGGGCAGCCCAACTAATATACCAACAGCTAAAGAATAATTATAAATAATCTATTATGGCAAAATCAGACGGAAAACAAAACACAGACGGCAGGGGACAACGTACAGTCCCGGCAAATCATCGGCGGCGGAAGGATTAAAGAACTTTTCCTTGATGAGCTTAAGGACATCATATATGCTGAAAGGGCTCTTGTAAAATCATTGCCGAAACTGGCGAATAACGCGACTGATCTTAAACTTAAGGAAACGATCACCGAACATATTGCAATAACCGAGCGGCAGGTCGAGCGCCTTACGCAGGTCTTTGGGCTTTTGGGAGAATCTTACCGAGGCAGGAAATGTAAAGCTACGGAAGGCCTGATTTAGGAAGGTGAAACCATTATGGAGGATACCGAACCAGGCCCGGTGAGAGAAGCAGGGATTATTTCCGCCTCTCAAAAAATTGAAAATTGTGAGATAGCAGCCTACGGAACCCTCGTGGCTTTTGCTAAAATACTTGGCGAAGACGAGATCGCCGTGCTTTTGGAAGAGACCCTTGCAGAAGAGAAAAAAGCAGATATTATACTTACTGATGCGGCGTACAACACCATTAACCTGGACGCAGCAGAAGGCGAACAACCCGAATAGTAATAATTAATTACAATAGCCAAGGTTCCCGCCTTAGCTATTGTAATTGACGGAAACAACAAGATAGAATATGATACGGTAGCCTCCAAAATTGGGAATTGAAGGAGCATTTTATCAATGACCTTATTGCTGGTGATGATGCTAATATTATTGAGATTGTCGACAGCACTTCAGTGCCATCAAAAAATTTTCGACATCAACACCCTGTTGATGCCATTGCCCAAAAACAATAATGGTAGAGTCCGTAACCTAATGGATATTTATAGTATAGGAATTCGACAAATCGTACCAGCAAACCGGTTGGTCAGGTTCCTTTACAGATACGCTGTGAAAAATCCTCCCCTATATTCCGGTTACAACCATACCATGATTAAAATGGGCAGATCAGTTTTTGGGTTGAGCCTTAGAATGAACTCTGAACTGTGCCACCCATCGATATACGCGATATATGCAGGCTAACCAACTATTCATTTAGATTGTCGGGTAGCCACCTGTAACCTGCACAGTCGATCCGGTCATGTAACTTGAATCTTCACTGGCGAGCAATACAAAAACAGCAGCCAGCTCTGCCGGTTGCCCTGCCCTTTTCAATGGTACTTTTTTTCCAAAATTCACGACTTCCTCCTCAGGCATGGTAGCCGGGATAAGCGGTGTCCAGATGGGACCCGGAGCAACACAGTTAACCCTAATGCCTTTTTCAGCCCAAAGCTGGGCGAGGCTAACTGTAAAATTCTGAATGGCACTCTTTGTAGCAGAATATGCAATTAAGATCGGAGGAGCCTTGTAGGCATTGACCGATGCAGTGTTAATAACAGTACTGCCAGGTAAAAGGTACTTCTCGGCAGCTTTGCAGAGGTAAAACATTGCCGTGACGTTTGTAGCAAAGGTTCTTTCCCATTCCTGAGCGGTGACTTCCTGCAGGGATTCACGTGCCATCTGGTAGGCTGCGTTATTGACAAGAATATCAAGGCCTCCCAACGCTTTAACTGTAGTCTCCACCAGTGTTATGCAATGCTGTTCTTCGCAAATATCCCCCGGGACAAGAATAGCCCTTCGCCCTGACTGCTCGACCAGCCTGGCAGTTTCCCGGGCGTCTTCATGCTCATTCAAATAAGAGATAAGCACATCGGCGCCCTCCCGGGCGTAAGCAAGGGCTACTGCCCTTCCAATACCGGAATCTCCACCGGTGATCAGGGCTTTACGGCCTTGTAGTTTACCCGAGCCTCTATAAGAGTCCTCACCATGGTCGGCGGCAGGGACCATTGCCGACTCCAAGCCCGGGGTTTGCTGCGGTCGGTAGGGATACGGTGGCTTTTCATATTTATCGAGCGGATTGATTAAATTTTTGTCTTTCATAATTATAGTATTTATTTTAACTTAACTCTGATCCTAAAATATGGGTTAGCTAGGGAAGTAAGCTTACATCATTTTTCCGAATCGTTGTATCAGAGATAACATTACCCATAATAGCAACCGAAAAATGAGGACAATGAGCAGTAACCCAGCATTTCTTTGACACTATCTAGACATATAGATCAATTTAATTTTTGTTGCTACACAGTGCAAACAAAAATACTATCCCTCCTATTACACAATGGATCAAATAATTGTCATTACTATAGGAAAGCCACCAAGGCGTTGCAGCCAAAACCACTCCTGCACAACCATCAATAATTAAGTGTACGTTGTTGGGGATCACTTTAAAACAACCCAGTTCGTGCCGGCTGAAGAGCGCATTTATAATAAGAATGCCACTTGTAGCCAGCAGGGTAATAGTCTGAGGCGACACTATCGGGAATTTGCACATAAAGGGTATGCAAAAAACATAGAGCCCTAAAAGGTAATCTATTACGGCATGATATCTTGTGCTAATGAAATGCATATTCATCTTTGTAACGATGTGAGATTATAGAACCACCTTGATCAATTGAAAATAAACTTAATAATAAATCCCCTGCGTAGCAGGGGATAATAACCAAATAATCAAGTAACAAAAAATTCTCTTTGTATAGCGGTGTACTAGTTCTGTTTATTAGGATTGCCTGACCCGGAACTATTATTATTTCCTGTTCCAGTACCATTATTGTTTCCTGAGTTACCGGTAGAGGTTGAACCTTTTTTCTTCCTGGAATCATTCGTGGTTGGCGAAGTAGTGGTAGTCGTACCGCTTTTTTTCTTTTTGGCCGCTTTCTTTTGCGAGTGGGTTGGGCTTTGGCTTTGACTGGTAGTTGTCCCTGCTTGAGGGGTATTGCGCCTGTCGGTGGTTGTAGTATCGCTTTGTGCGGAAGCAAGACTAAAGGCAAGCATAGCAGCGAATGTTAAAAATAACTTTTTCATAACTGTATTTATTAAAATTAAATTAAATATGGATGGTATCGGAACTATTTGAGGAAGAGCTTGTCACCAAAGCGGCGATTACTTCAAACAGCCCAGCTATTAGGTGTGGCAAAAAGACTTCCTTTGAAAATCCAAAAAGCCAAGGTGATAGTGCAAGTACTAAGCCCGAAAGCATATCTAGTTTTAAATGCACGGACATCGGGATAGTTCTGATAAGTCCCAACTCGTATTTTGTAAATAGACTATAGACTAAAGCCATTACCCCTAATACAATTGGTACGCTTGCCTGCGGCGCGGTGGGATCAAGCCCAATTATCCACGGAAGCAAAATAAGAAATATCCCTACAATGTAGTCGATATACCCGTGAACTCTTGTGGTAATAATCTTCTTCATGATATTTAATTCACGTTACAATGACAACAGTTATGGTCTTTCCCCGTCGCCAGAACCTGTGGATGTACCGCCCGGTACTGTTGGCCGCGCCCCAGCTCCTGAACCATCTTCACTACCAGCTCTGTCGGTACCGGTGGTATTGGTTCCCGTTGTATTGGTTCCCGTTGAATCAGCCGTAGCGCCCGTAGTGTTTCCGTTGGGATTAGTGTCTTGCATACCCGTCGGCTCAGTTGTTTCGTTTGCGCTGCTTTCTGTCGTCCCGGCATCGGTATTACCCTCAGAATTCGCCTCATTGTCTTTACAAGACGTTAGAGCTAAGCCTAGAAACATAAGGGATGCCAAAAGTGTTGTCCTTAGATTAACATTTTTCATAAATTATAGTTTTAGTATGAGATTCAAAGTTCATTATTTCCAAGGGACAGCCACTTACATCCTAAACCAATTTCGTTACATGATTATTGATGAGTATTCATAAGTCCATCCGGTTTGCAAAAAAATACAAATTCTTCAAAAAATAGTGTAAACCGAGCGGGATTATCATACTGTATCTTAGCTAAAAAAACGATACAAATGAGAACAAAGAATTTCAATAGTTCTGCCTTTGCGGCCACTCTAATTGCCTTTAGTCTGAATTCCTGTATTGACAACAATAATAAGGACGACGGGCGACACGACCAGAACGACTCTAACTACGAAAACGAAGCACCAACCTATAATAAGGCCGAGGACGATATCCAGAAAAATGGCGACACCCTAACTTCTGATAAACGGGTGCCGAAAGATCCTGTAGAGATCCAGTCTAAAGGCAACGCGTCTTCGAAATAATAGCCGCGGTAGAATACTATTGCAGGTATTGGAAGTATTGGAAGTATTATGTCTTGCACTTGGTGATGCGCTACAATCATGTTATATGCTTAGGTACACAGCTGTATATGCCCGGGCGTACAAGACCAGTTCCCTAGTCATGTTGATAAATGACGCTGTATGATACTATACAATATAACAGAGTTGGCTACCCACATCATGTCTTAAGTATGCCTGAATGCGGTTAATTTTAATTATAGTAAAAGCCGGCGTTGCTGCCGGCTCTTATTTATAATGACCCTTAATCTAACCTGCCAGAGGCTTTTCTAAATCCTGCAGTGTCTCTTTTGCGACCAAACTGGTGATACTTTTGCCAGCCGCAATAGCATTGGCTATTGAAAACTGTGCCACTTTGATAGCATTGATGCTTTCCAAATGCGGTATCCTGTTATTATAGCTATCAAGGTCGAAAATGCCGCAGTCACTGTAAGATGTCAGTTCATCCCAATCCGGGCGGTCTGTTACCGGATAAATACAGACCCCAAGCAGCGGAATCCCTTCGCCTATAAGAATACAGCATTCCTGTGAAATCTCTTCAATCCATGGTGCCCGGCCCTGCCCAAAATGCCCGGTTTCGGATAAGAACAAAGGCCTTTGATAGCGGTGGTAAGCATCCCTGAGCAGCGAAGAGACTTTGGTCCGCCTTGGTAGTGTCTCGGGCCAGGGCAGCGTACCGGTACTGTCTTCCCACTGGCTGTTCCAGTAATAGTTGAAACCCAGTAGGTCAAGGTTATCTTCACTACCGCCAAGTTCGGGACACATTCGCCCCGCAATGATGTCCATTGCCTGGAACTGGTGCTCATTGATGGTGTTAATATGGGTCCAGTCGGCATTTTCATCGCCATGAATGCAAATCAGCGGCTCAACAAGCACAATCCTGCATTCGGGCAAAGCCTCCTTTAGTTTCCCGATTCCAAGTATGGCAGCCTTACACAAATGATATTTAATGTCAAAGCCGCAGTTCACCGCAAAAGGAACGGTGCCTCTTACCTCACCGGAATGCCAGGAGAGAAAGCTGATCTCATTGATCGGGACGACAAACAAGGGACACTCTGTAATACCTTTATAAAAGTGCGCGAAAGCGGAACATAAGGCTTCAAAGCGTGCATAAAAATGCGGATGGGTCGGGTAAATGCCGTCGGGGTAGCCAAAATGGCAAAGATCCCATATGAGTTGTATTCCTGATCGCTCTGCAGCCAAAATACGCACTGCCACTTCTGAAAAATCGAAAATATAGGGAGCGGTTTCAACCGCACTCCAGCACACCCCTTCCCGTGCTACATGTATACCCAATGCTACCAGATCCCGATAATCTTCTTCCGCTCTGATGTCGTGCTCGGTCGCTTTGAGCAGATTCACGCGCTCCCCGGAGCGGTTGATATGGTCAGCGCATTCATAGCCTCCCATAAAAAATGTATTGAAAGTGCTCATTGGGACTTTGATTCTAAAAGTATTAAAGAATCCTGCTCAAGCTTGGCAAAAAGATCCAGTGCGTTTTTAAAGGCCTGATCCATATTAAAGTATTTATAATTGGCCAGCCTCCCAACAAAATAAACATTGGAAAGTTTATCGGCTTCAGCTTTGTAACGTTCGTATATTTCCTGGTTTTTAGCATTAGGTACTGGATAATAGGGTTCGCCGTGGTCAGTTGTGTATTCACGCACTACTGTAGTCCTCTCTGATTGCTGGTTACCAAAATGTTTATATTCAATGATCCTCGTAAAATCAACTTCCTTTCCGGGGTAATTAATAACTGAATTTTCCTGGAAATAAGGTTTATTTATAGTTTCAGTAATAAAATTTATTGACCTGTATTCGAGTCGTTCGTCCACGCTGTGTTTAAAGTCAAAATACCTGTCGATAGGCCCCGTATAAAATAATTTTTCGTAACTGTCAATCTGATCAGCTATATCAAAGTAATCCATATTCAACACTACCTCAATGTTTGGGTGGGCGAGCATATTTCGAAAGAGCTCCGTATATCCATTAGTTGGCAATGCCTGGTAAATGTCAGAAAAATAGCGGTCATCATAATTGCTCCGCACCGGGATTCGGTTAAGTACAGACGCATCCAGTTCGTTCGGGTATTTATCCCATTGCTTCTTAGTATAGTGTTTAAACATTTTATCATACAGTACAGGCCCTACTTTGGACAACGCAGCCTCTTCCCCGTTTACAGGTTCCAAAATATCCAGGCTATTTTCTTTCAACCATTGCTCCATTTCAGCTTCGCTATGAATTGAAAGTCCAAAGAGCGTGTTTACCGTGGTAATATTCACCGGTATTGGCACCAGGGCATCATCCACTTTTGCAAGTACTTTGTGCTCCCATTTATACCACTCGGAGAACCGGTTAACATAATCCCAGACCTGTTGATAGTTGGTATGAAAAAGATGTGCCCCATATTTAGATACCAAGATGCCGTTCTGGTCAATATAGTCGTAGCAGTTTCCTGCAATATGATCCCGCTTCTCGACAACTAGCACTTTCTTTCCCGCATTGGCATAACGTTCGGCCAATACTGCACCTGATATTCCCGCTCCTATTATTATAATCTCTGTATTTTTCATTGTGCTATAGCTTTGATTTGTTCCATCATTGAAAGCACCGTACTGTCCCATGACGTCTTTTGCAATATCAATTTATATTCATAATTTAAAAACGGATCAGGGATTTCGTCCGTAGCATCCGCTATAGCTTTATCAAAATCGTCCACGTTATGGATGACAGAAACACAATGTGAGTAGTCACGTACTACGTCCTTAATAGCAGTGGATGCAATTGGTTTATGAGCTGCCATATATTCAAGTGTTTTGGTTGGGCTTATAAATTTTGTGGCATCGTTAAGTGCAAAGGGCATCATTGCCAGATCAAACGCCTTGATATAGTTAGGAAGCTGCTCATAATCTTTCATACCCAGATAATGAATATTAGGTGCAACAGGAAGTTCATGTGCTTCAATTTTAGCAAGGGGCCCTATCATCACAAAAGATACATCAGGCCTGAGTTTAGCAATATCCTGTAGTAGCGCCAGGTCGAGCCTTTCATCAATGACACCAAAATAGCCTACTATAGGGGCTGGAATGGTTGCGATATCATCAGGCAGCGCTATCCCGTTAAGTGCTTTTTCAAAATGTGCCTGATCTACAGAACTTGGGTAACAATGAACATTTGAGTGCAGTCTTGCTTTGGTTTCGTAAAGGGACTTGCCACCTGTAAACACCACATCTGCGTTGGCAACAAGGTATCGCTCATGTTCTATGAGTTCAGCTGGTGCCCCCTTAAACAGGGAAAGTTCGTCCATACAGTCATAAACTATTGTACTGAAGTCAAAACAGGTTAACAGGGGCACAAATGATGGCGAATAAAACCATCCTATTTCGACGGTGGTATTATCAACATAGTCAGGTACTATCCGGATAATGTCCTCAATTGTTTCGACATTAGGCTGCAATACATGCAAATTTTCATGAATCCTCAGCAATCTGCTTTGCTTTTCAGTTTGCCTGCGCCATGGTTCTTCAATAAACAAAATTTTATACTTTTTTGCCATTCTGCTGATGATATGTTGCGGCCTTTGGTAGACAAAGTCCCACCGAAGATGGCAGAACACGATCATATCATACGAATGCTTCCGCATTTGGGCTGGTAAGCCGCCTTCTTCAGTTTTTAGTGTTGTAGTTTGCATAATACCTTATTTATTTAGTTAATTCATTATCGTAAAGCGGTAAACTCTTTTTTGGGGTCACTTTCCGTTCAGAAAGGTGTATTATCATCCCTGATAGGCTCTCAGGTTCTAAGTGCCCGCTGGTGCACCCATAATTAAATAAGAAGATTACACAAGGAAAATTGCAGTTGATTATCTTTCAAAGTCCAAACGTATAATTTATAAAAAAGGATTACATCCAACCCGTACTACTGCCGTACTTTTACCTTTCGAAAACTTTTGAACGGCTAAAAAAACTAAGCTATCGTATGCCACAAATCCCTTTTCCTATCAATTGTTGGCGTCACCTTGCCTTTGGAACCTTTACACAAATTTGATATTTAAAAAGCTCCTACCGTTACACAATTTTGCAGAAAAGTTGTATAAGTGTGTGGTATTCCCTCGTAAAGGATTATCCCTTCCAATGAAGGGGGATAACTGCATAGCGGGGCTGAACGTTAATGTAAGCCACAAAATTGGTTAGGTTAATCAAAATGCTTTTCTTGTAGGGAGCAATAGAAGTGGCTGCTGATGGAGTTGCATAAAAAAACCCGCCCTGGGGCGAGTCAAAAAATGTAAGTTAATCTGAGAAATAGAAAAACTAATAATTGATCATAAAGTGCTCTTTATTAAAGCCCTCTGTAATGTATTGCCAATTGATATAGATTATTTCGGTTAGAATCTTTTTAAGATCGTCAAATTCATTTGGCTTTTTTATATAGATATTGGCGCCAAGAATAAAAGCCTTCTCAACAGTCGCAGGAACCGATGTACTTGAGTAAATGGCAACGGTAACGTCATTTAGTGCTTTATTTTGCCTTATCTGCTTAAGGCATTCCATGCCTGAACGTCCCGGCATTGTAAGATCCAGAAATATGATATGCGGCTTTTCCTGAGACGTTTCAAGGTAATCCATCAGGGCAATACCGTCTTCGCACATTTCTAATGTATGTTTTATTTTCACATGGTTAAAAACCCTATGGAATAAAAGACGGTCATCCTGATCGTCTTCTGCTAATACTATATGGAGTTTTTCAGGATACATAAGTTTTGTTTTAATTTGACATCGCAGCTTTAAAAGCTCTTTTGCTTCTGGTAAGTTTCTGGAAAGTACTTGGCGTCAGTCCCGTAATTTTCTTGAATTGGTTAGACAGGTGTGCCACGCTACTATAATTCATTTTATATGAGATTTCAGTCAGCGACGCATCATTTATAGCGAGCATTTGCTTTACACGCTCAATCTTATAGAGAATTATGAAGTTCTCTATCGTGACATGGCAAACTTCTGTAAATATTTGCGCAATAGTTCGGTAGTTCTCGCCAAGTTCGTCGGCCAGATGAGCAGAAATTTTAACAAGAGGCATATTACACTGGTCCAGCATCCTGCCAATACTTGCCTTTACCTTTTGTACCAATATGCCTTTTTTATTGTCTATAATCTCAATGCCGTAGCTATTAAGGGCTTTGTGAATATTCACGTAGGTTACATCGGGTAAATTCTCGTGGAAATGTACGCACCCAGTGTCGCTTAGGGAATATTTCACAGCAAATTTATCGAGCTGTTCCTGCAGGACAACGCGGCAAACTTTGTCCAAATTGTAGTGTAAGTAAATATTCATGATAGGTATGGTTTAAAAGTAAAGTTATAAAAACCATTAAATTAAAAGTAGAAATAAGTGCCAATTAAGAAAAATATAACACAATTTGTTAAAAGATTATAAGTTGTTTAAGTACAACATTCATTTTATTTATGTATTCATCTAACTTTTAAATAGTCCCAATCATTCATCCTTCCGCTTGCACAAATGTAAAATTGTGTAAGGCGAACAATTCGGTTTTAAGTATCTTTGTTTTTGCAACTAACACCTTTAAATTTTATAAATGTCAAGAAAAGGAGAGATAATTGTTGTCGAGGACGACATGGATGACCGCGAATTCTTTAGTGCAATAGTACGCGATCTGGATGTAAAAAATGAAATTGTCTGGTTCGATAGTACAGACCAGGCGTACGATTATTTAATGAAAACTGCGAAATCGATCTTCATCATTTTCTGTGATATAAATGTGCCGGGTAGAAATGGGCTTGAATTCAAGAAAAAGATTGACAGCGAACCCAAGCTACGCAAAAAAAGTATTCCCTTTATATTCTATTCCACCCTCGCTAGCCAAAGAGAGGTTAATGAGGCTTATACAGAGATGACCGTGCAGGGGTTCTTTAAGAAAAATATTGACTTTGATGATACCAAGGTTATGATTAAAACAATTTTTGATTACTGGGGCATGGCAAAGCATCCCAATACACAGTAAAATTATTCATTGATCAAATATATTCACATAAGTAGCATTATATGTATTCAAACGATTTGCCTGCCAATGCAGGTACTATAGATTTTCCTGTTGTTGGTGTAGGCGCCTCTGCCGGTGGACTGGACGCCTTCAAGTTATTTTTACAGCACATACCCGGCAATTCCGGCATGGCCTATGTCTTGGTACAGCATTTGGCCCCAGAACATGAAAGCCTGCTTCCTGAAATACTTAGCAAAGAAACAAGGCTGCCTGTTCTGGAAATAACGGATGATATTAATATAGTGCCAAACCATGTTTACATTATTCCGGAAAATAAAATGCTTACAGTCTATGACGGCAAGCTAAAGCTTGAGCCACGGGAAAAAAGCAAGAAACTAAATCTCCCTATCGACATTTTCTTTAATTCCCTTGCCGAAGTCCATACAGGTTTTGCAAGGGGTGTCATTCTATCAGGTACCGGCTTTGACGGGACACTGGGGTTGAAAACCATTAAAGAAAGGGGCGGCTCCACCTTTGTTCAGAATCCCGACTCAGCCACGTTTGACGGGATGCCGCTTAGTGCTATCCGCGCCGGCGCAGCCGATTTTGTTTTAGAGGTTCAGGACATCCCGGACAAGCTCCACCATATCGATACTGCATATGAAAACAGCAACGCCTATGCCAATGAGGACAGCGCCCTTACCAATCGGGATGATGACTTCTATAAACATATATTGCGGCTGCTAAAGATGAAAACAGGTAATGATTTTTCTCATTACAAGCAACCTACAATCAGAAGAAGGATTGCTCGCCGGATGGTAATTACAAAAAGGGAAGATCAGGACGCTTATCTTAGTTTCCTGCGCAGCAATCCCGATGAGCAGTTCGCGCTGTTTAATGATATCCTGATACCGGTAAGCTATTTTTTTAGGGATTCAAAAATATTCAATCTTTTATGTGAGACGGCGTTTCCACGTATTTTAAGCGAAAAAACCGCTGGTGATAATATAAGGATCTGGGTCGCAGGGTGCTCTACGGGAGAAGAAGCATACTCTATTGCGATAAGCATCCACGAATTTCTGGCTGATAAAATGCCGGATCTTAAGGTGCAGATCTTTGCCTCTGATATATCTGAAAATGTGATCGCGAAGGCCAGGGCAGGAATATACAACAGGCAGGAAGTACAAAACATATCTGATGTAAGGCTGAAAAATTATTTCACCAAAATTGAAAGTGCCTACCACATCAATAAAGAGATAAGGGACATGTGTATCTTTGCAGTCCACAATTTCGTTAAGGACCCTCCCTTTGCAAGGATGGACCTGATCACCTGCCGGAATGTGCTCATTTATCTTGACCCTTTCCTGCAGAAAAAAACACTCAATACCTTCCATTACTCATTAAAGCCACACGGCGTATTGTTTCTCGGCAAATCAGAAACGGCGGGCCAGGTAACTAATCTTTTTGAGCCTCTGGTAAGGAACCAAAAGATCTATGCACGAAAAAATGCTGCAGACAATTTTACGCCTATACCGTATGAACGAATCGAATCTGTTCCGGTAGACAAGCGTAGTGACAACCGTAAAAAATCTTTTGAACCTGAATTTCATAAGCGTGCTAATGAGCTCCTGTTTACAAAGTATACGCCTGCTGGTGTAATTATTAATAATAACAAAGATATTATACATTTTCACGGTGAAACGAGAATGTTCTTATCCCCCCCCTCAGGCAAGCCTAATTTCAATATTTTTAAAATGCTCCGTGACGAGCTGGCTTTTGAACTACGTACAGCCCTACTCGAGGCTAAGGCATCTCACGAAACAGTTGTAAAAGAAAATCTCCTGCTTAAGGGAGAAGATCATCTTGTCACCCTTGAAGTACTGCCCTTAGAGGGGAAAACCGGTGAGGGCCATATGTTAGTGTTGTTCCACAAAGTACGCCATTTTGCTGACGAAAAATCCCCAAAGGGAAAAAGTGTACAGACGGAAAGAAACAAGCAGCTGGAGGCCGAAATCGAGCAAATGCGCGAAGATATGCGCAGGGTGACAGAAGATCAGGAAGCAGCTAATGAAGAACTTCAAAGCGCGAACGAAGAACTCCTAAGTAATAGCGAGGAGCTTCAGACGCTAAACGAAGAACTGGAGACCTCCGCTGAAGAGCTCCAGTCCAATAACGAGGAGTTGCTCACGGTGAACGATGAACTTATTGACCGGCAGGAACAGCTAACTGTGGCCAGGTTATATTCGGAGGCAGTAATCCAGACCATCAGAGAGCCTCTTGTGATTTTAAATAAGGAATTTAGGATAAAGAGTGCGAATGCCGCCTTTTTTAAATACATGAAAACCACTGAATATGATGTGGAAGGTAAAATAATTTTCGACCTTAAAATTGCGCAGTGGACAATCGGGAACTTAAAAACCGAGCTTTTCAAGGCCTTACATGAAAAAGTGACTGTGGAAGACCTTGAGGTAAAGATACAGCTTCCTGAACAAGGAGAAAGAACGATGCTCCTTAATATCAGGCCAATATTAAATGAAAATCTGGGCGAGCCATTGTTACTGCTCGCAATTGAAGACATAACCGATATAAGGGCAGCAAACACCATGCTTCAGTATAATAACCGTGAGCTTATTGAAAGCAATAAAGAGCTTACTTCCTTCAGTTATATCGCCAGCCATGATCTTCAGGAACCGCTTCGCAAGATACATACGTTTAGCAAATTGATACTTAAAGACCCTGAGTCGAAAATGTCCGTGGAAGCAACCGCTTATCTGGATCGAATTATGGTTTCCGTGCGCAGAATGCAGCAGCTGACAGACGACCTGCTTAAGTATTCGCATTTACTGGATACCAATAACAGCGAATTTGAAAGCACGGATCTTAACTCGGTTGTTAGCGAAGCTATTGAAGACCTTTCCGAGGTCGTTGCCGCTGTAAATGCCCGGATAGATATAGCAAATCTTCCCATTGTAATGGGCGATCCTCTTTTACTACGCCAGTTGTTTATAAACCTGGTGGGTAATGCATTAAAATATAAATTACCCGAGCGGGATCCTATTATAACCATATCATTTTCTGTCGCTGATAAAAATGAGATAAGCCATCTTAATGGAGATCATGCAACACGATATTATAAAATAACCGTTGCTGATAATGGGATAGGATTTCTACCTGAACAGTCCCATCGTATTTTTGAACCTTTTCAGCGCCTCCATGGCAAAGATAAATATGAAGGTACAGGAATTGGCCTGGCCATATGCAGTAAAATAGCTTTCCAGCACAAGGGATATATCAGTGCCGAGGGAAAACCCGGCCAGGGAGCACTATTTAATGTATATCTTCCCTTACTTTAAGATTATGGAGTATAATTATCACATAATGCTCATCGACGACGACGAAGACGACAGGATGCTGTTCAGCATGGCCTTGGAAATGATTGATAAGACCCTTACATGTACGGCAATAGATAATTGTTTCAACGCGTTGGAACTGCTTGCATCAGGAGTGCGGCCGGATATCATTTTTCTGGATTTGAACATGCCTTCAATGCATGGTTTCGACTGTCTTCAGTTGATACGACAGTCACAGGATTTTGGCCCTACACCCGTGGTTATTTATAGTACCTCAGGCTATTCGGCAGACATCGAAAAAGCTCAGGAACTTAATGCCTCCGGCTATTTAAAAAAGCAATCGGATCTGGATGCATTATGCCTGAAACTGAAAAAATTTATTGATTATATACTGGAGGGAAATACAGCTTATCTCTCAGATAACGAATGGTAAAGAGGTAATTCTTTTATTACCGTAATCAAATTGTATATGAATGGAAATATTTATATCGGCACCTCGGGTTGGCAATATAAGCACTGGAGGGGAACATTCTATCCAAAGCAGGTAAAGGTAGCGGATCATTTTAACTACTACCTTAAACTATTCGATACTGTAGAAATAAATAACTCTTTTTACAGGCTGCCCACCAAAGAAACATTTTCGAAATGGGCCGAAGCCGTACCGGATGATTTTCTGTATGTCATAAAAGCGAACAGGTTTATCACGCACATGAAGAAGCTTAAAGATCCTGAACAAAGCCTTACCCTATTTCTTGATAATATAGGTGCATTAGGGGGAAAACTCGGCCCCTGTTTGTTTCAGCTACCACCGGGCTGGCAGATCAACGTGGAACGTCTTGAAAATTTTCTAAAATATCTTCCGAAGGAATTACGGTGTGTTTTTGAATTTCGAAATGATTCCTGGTATGATGAAAAAGTATTTACCTTGCTCAGGGCATATAATTGCGCGTTTTGCATTTATGAACTGGCAGGCCACATCTCACCCATTGAAATTACAGCCGATTTTGTATATGTCCGCCTGCACGGGCCAGGCGATAAATATCAGGGCAGTTATGACGAGCCATCATTACAAAAATGGGCTGCATTGTGCCGTAATTGGGCAAAAGATGGACGGGATGTTTTCGTCTATTTTGACAACGACGAAAATGGCTACGCAGCCTTTAATGCCCAACGGTTAAAAGAAATTGTGTGATTAGGGGGTAGTCCTTTATATAGCGCTGTAAGGTCATGGGAGTATAAGCAGCTACCAGAATGATCAATTAATGCACAGGTTCGGCACTACTCTGCTGGCTTTTCCCTATTAACCACTTGGATAGCATCAATTGCAGTGTCACCCAAGCCACAATTACGAAGCACGCCGGTTATAAATGCTGTTTTCTTTGCAACGTACCACTCCATCGTGGATGCAGTGGCGGCAAGTCGTCTCTTTAGCTCAGCGTATTCAGTAAGTGCATCAGGATGCTTGCGTAGGTAGTCCCTGAACCGGATATGGTTTTCGAGAGCAAGCGTTCCCCGCGTGCACACGTACAGATGATGTTCCATCCACCCATCTGACACACCAAAATAAACATCCAATGATTCTGGATAAAAAGCATGCCGCCCAGGTATACCCATCGTACCTCTATAGTTATAGCCGATTAGCTGTAGGCGCCTGATGATTTCGGTCAGTTGAGATTCATCCTCAATAATTATATCAATGTCAAGAATTGGCTTTGCAGCCAGACCCTCTACCGATGTGCTGCCCACATGTTGTATGTCGTCATACAATCCTTCTAGCAGTTGCTCATAAACCTTACGCAATTGACTGTACGCTACAGGCCATAGTGACGAATATGGTTCGATTTTTAGTAAAGTTCCATCATTTTTATGAGTCATAACCTATCATAATTACGATTGTGTTTAAATTTCATATCCAAAACTCCTAACACTTTGATAAGTTTGCAAATGTAAAATTTTATTCAGAAAGAATCGAGTTCCAGCTTTGCTTGATGCACATTGATCATATATACAGGTATAGCTATTAGGATACATTGAAAATTCTGGAGCAGGGTTATGAAATGAAAGATGATTGGACACAACCCCAGGACGTTTTACACTTCGAAAGAAAAGTGTGTGGACGCTTCGTTATCTGCGCGTTGTAGTTGCGAATTTATAAAATAGTGCTGGTGACGGGTAATATACTGAATATCACTACATTAACAAGTGTGTGATTGTAGCGTCCTAAAATAAATAATCCCTCAATTGAGGGATTATCGGATGAAGCTATCAAGATTAAATCTACCAAATCTATATCCCGTGAACTCCGTTACAAATATATTAGGCATCAGAATATATAAAGTTGCAAAATTTTACTAAATAATTATACAGTTTAAAACAAAAGCCCCCTAAAAGGGGGCTTTGTACCGTACCAATTTATTATTAACGAAAACATCAGGGTATTTAAGTGACAGTTATTACAAATAACACCCAGCCAGACTGTCGTCCTTAAATACTCCTGTTACCAAGTCAAATAAATTGTCAGAAATCTTAACTTTTTGTTGGAGTATTGTAAAACTTTCATAAAATTGCCACAACTATCAAAGTGTATTGGCTGGAATTGCAAGCGTATTCTTCGGCATATGTCAATTTCGAAACTTTCTGCATACTAGCGTTAGGTTCTGCAGAGTAAGCTTAATAGCCCTAACAACTAATTTGATGCAGAAAATCCGGTGCTATGGTGTAATTTTGTGATTACAGGAGTAAGGATTGGGTATTCCCCTATCAGCCAATACATCTGTAGCACAGGCATCGGAGATATCTGATTTGCTTATTAATATAGCAGGCACAGCGCTTGTGTTAGACAAAATGGACTATGAAAACATAATCCGTAAGAGTTTGGCTTAGTGTGATTGTGAGAATATAAATTTAATCTGAATAGTTATGGATGATAAAGGTGCATCAGTAGTAATTACACATTATATCATAGAGAGCAAACAAGTGCAATATGAACAATGGCTGGAAGAGATCGAACCGATTTGCAGAAGCTATCCTGGCAATGTCGACTGGCATATTATCCGCCCAATACCAAACCTGACGTATAGTTACACAGTAATTATCCGGTTCGATTCCGTTAGTAATCTGCGAAATTGGATGGCATCTGGTCACCGAAAAAAATTTATACAGAAAGCAGAGCCACTTTTTGCCAGCGGCGATAAATATTATATAAAATCAGGTCTGGACTTTTTGTTTCCCGAAAACAATAAGCCCCCCGTACGCTGGAAGCAGTTTTTAGTTACCTGGTCAGCAATATACCCATTATCACTCGTTATACCATTAATAGTATTACCATTTCTAAATTTATTTGATGCGCCGGACAGCAGATTTTTAAGTTCATTATTTATCTCCGGTTGTGTAGTATTTCTAATGATATTCGTAGTTATGCCACCATACACCAAATTAATTCGCAACTGGCTTTATAAATAACGCTATAGCATGGCAATCCGTACGCTTGCCTGATATGGATTATATACTGTTATTTATGGGCACTACATGTACTTATCTTCATCCAAATGGAGGATGGACAGAAAAGGGAAGATATCTAAAAGCGTACCTTCATAGCCCTTAGGTATGGGCAGGGAGTAACCCCGATGTTAAAGGAGTCTTAATTTTTTTTTTTGTTATTATTCCGCCTTTTTATCTTTGCCGTACCAATCTAAAAATAAACATTATGTCACAGAGAACAAAGTATTATGTACTGCCTTCTCCGTACGGTTGGGAAGGCATGATGGAAGGTGCGCTTAGGGCATCGGTAGCTTCAAAAAATAAGGAAGAAGTTTTAGAACGAACAATAGAACTTGCCAGAAGAAGAGAGCCAAGTGCTGTAGTAGTCCATGATGATGACGGGTCGTTCGATAAAGAACTTACTTATGGCGATGCCTCTTAAAGTTAGCATCCTGTAAATGATATTACTTAAGTTTACTTTACCTAAGAACGTTCTTTCTTCAAATTATTTCTACACAAGAAGTAACCTCAAACCCTTCTCCTCGAAGGGTTTATGTTTTAACATAGTGATATTTGCTAAAGCGCTTAAAACGTAGTCCCTTAGAATATATACAATATCTTACTTTTATGTTGGGACAAACACCTTACCTAAATATTTAGTGTGTTGCGCCCAAATATAATGCTTAAGTCCTCCCCGGATGGCAGAGGCTTTTTTAGTATAATTTTGCAAGCATTATGTAAATTTATACAAGCGACAAAATACATATAATTATACCTTTACTAAAGGTTAATAAGAGGGGTTGGTAGCGACATCCGCTTTTAGTTTATATCAGACATTTTGTGTGAGATCCCTCCCCGGAGGGATTTTTGAATTTTTAAAGAAAAAAGCCCCAAAGGGCTTCTCTTACTACAAAATTGATCACAAACTATAAATACTTAACTAAACTCATTTTTAAAAGGCTGCTAACTTATAATTGTTTCGCTGCCTATTCAGCTTAAATGTTTGTTTAACGGGTGCAAATCTAATGCGCCAGTTGTTAAAGTTTTTTTAGGGAATTCAGAATATATATATAAATTTCCCTTACTAATTACCCACTCCCACCTCCTGCCATTGATTGCTAAAAATAGTAGAGTGTGAAATGCAGGCACCGAGTGATTTGGCTAAAGAACTGATATGCTTATTATTAAATTGGCATATAAGCACCACTACCTCTACTCCATCAACACACCATCAATAGCGATATTCTTTGCGGAAAGCCAAGCGGCAGTTGACCAATGATCCGTGTAATGGTAAATACCGAGGCCTATGTAAAAAGGTCAGGTGTAATGTTTTGGTCCTGGTGTGTAATGGCAAGCTATTTGCGATTGCGGTCATCCGACTGCGCTTTACAGTGTTTGATAGTAGGAAAAGAAGTAAAGTTGAGAGGTTAAAATGTAATTCATGATTGGTTCATGTTATCATCATCATCTAAAATTCTACATATAAAGTGAGATTCTTTTTTCTTATTCCTATTTATACGATACACTTGCAACGAGAGAATTGCTAAGACGAATAAAGTGGACCTTATACTGATTTTTATTTATCAAAGAATCTGCTAACTTATCTCTCACAATCTTTTCAATTTCGAAGCCTGAATGATAGGGTCGTCGCGAAATGTCTATAGAATATATATAAACCAAATCGTATCCCTCTTTTATAAGGTGATATCTTCAAAAAATATTCATTGGAAACAGGAGTAGACCCATTTCCACCTTACAAACCCAGGCGGAACTTCAGCTAGCTTAGAAAGAAAATCCACATCGTAAAAATTTAAATTTTGACATTTAAACACTGCGTAAAAATCTGGCATATGATTTTTGGTTTTTTGAAAAGAAAAAGTAAAACCCTTCCGAAGAAGGGTACTACAAGAACAAGGAAATTTAGATACTTATGTATCTCTGTGTTAACAGGAGAAAACTATGAGACTTATTAATCCTGCTTAAAAGAACGTATGATAAATTTAGAAAAAAGCCTTACGAGACTTTTATACAATTATCCTATAAGATTACATAATATAGTAGATACCTTTAGACATATACATACTTTTTTTAAAACATGTTATTTTATCACTGGTCCGTATTTTTAGGTTCTATTTAAATAAGTATTTTGAAAGCAAACACGACAAACAGACAATTTCGCTATTAGGAAAGTCGGCATGAAGCTGTATGAATTCTTTACATTGGATATGAACTGAAGGGGCTGTATGGCAACCTGAAATTGCCTCCATTATCTACACCACCGTGACAGCTACCGAGCTCTAAATGCCTTTTTTGTAAATACATCAAAAGATTAAAGACAATACAGTTCTCGGAAAACCGGCCTTAAAAAGGCTAACTATTAAATTAATACGGTTTCAAAATCATTTTTAATCCTCGCATACTTCATTCCGTCCAATACCTGCTCACACCAATTTTTACTAATCACCTTTATCGGGATTCAGCAAACGCTCTTCAGGCTTAGGATGGTTATCGGGCTTATCAGGATATGCATCATTATGCGCCTTATCCTCCTCTTTTTGAGACTGATGGTATTTATATTTTGATTCGTCTGGGATGTTTTCGGAAGATTTCAGTTTATCCTTATTCTTGTTATTCTTTTTCATATTATCTAGTATTGATTTTTGCTTTAACACCGCGATATTTATTATAGTGCTCAATTATTCTGTCATATTGTTTATTACGATCCTGAAAGTTAATCTGATGCAATGCATCTTTAGCATCATTTATTTTACGGGAATGTTCCATTTCGATGAAATCCCAACCCTCGATACGTTTTTTATAGCTTGCCTCATTTACAGAGTCGACAAAAATCACATACCGGTCGATGGCTTTTTGACCCGACCGCTCTTCACTGCTTTTACAGGAAAATACCAGTAAAGGCAATGCAACTATACAAACAAATTTCATAGGAAGTTTCGACTTATTGATTTTCGGGTTATAGCTAATAAGCATGATTTTTTATAGGTAGTTATCGTAAAACATATTCTCCTTATTTACAAATTTAGGGCTGGAATAAATGTTTTTAAATACATGATTTTTCAACTTTGTTACATCTTACAGCATATTTCGCTGCTCCACGACGGGCTAATTAATTACCATGCAGGAATATACAACAAAGTTGAAAAGTTATGTAAGGCATGGAATTTTGATGCTGTGTAGTTTTACAATATAGCTTCTGGCTATCTGACGATACTATTTAAAAATTATAATTTAATATATGTAGCCTATGTTTTATCACGATTCCAAACTTCAATATGAAGTGAAAGTAGAAAAACCGGATCCGATGTTTGCTAAGTTATTGCAGCAGGCCATCGGAGGGATAGAGGGGGAAATCAGGGTTTGCCTGCAATATCTATTTCAGGCATGGGGATCAAGAGGTCCTGATAAATACCGCGATATGCTTTTGGAGACCGGTACGGAAGAAATTGCACATATCGAGATGCTCGCGACAGCTGTTGCCCTCAATCTTGAGACGGCTCCAAACCAGATGAAGGATGAAATGGCAGCAGACAGCCCCATACTTGAAGCTATCATGGGAGGAGCCGATCCAAGGCACTTCCTATCTGCAGGCCTTTCGGCAATGGCCACTGACAGTAACGGCGTCCCCTTCAATGGCTCATGGGTGGTTGGGAGTGGCAATCTTGCAGCAGACATGCATGCCAATGTAATGGCCGAGTCTACCGGAAGATTGCTGGCAACAAGGTTATGGCACGCTACAGAAGATAAAGGCATGAAAGACATGCTTTCTTTTCTAATTGCCAGGGATACTATGCATCAAAACCAATGGCTTGCAGTACTGGAGGAGATTGGCGGCTTAAAGGGTGCCCACCCTATACCCAACAGCTTCCCTCAAAGTGAGGAAAACAGTAAATTCAGTTATTCATTCTTATCAACAGACATAGGGACAGATGTACATCAGCCAGTACCGAAAGAAAAAGCAAGATGGACTGAAGGCGAATCCATCGACGGCAAAGGCGAATTCACTTTTGAAAAAGCTATGCCCTTTGGCGAAAAACCAAAACTTGCTGCTCCGGATCCATCTGGTTTTGCACAAAAAGAGCAGATGACAGATGAGGATGGATTTATTAAATCAGTATTTAGAAAGTTATAATAATCATTAAATTTTATAATCATGGAAAACCAAAATGAAAAACATTCGGAAGGTAAAGTAGCGAAAGCTATAGAAAACCAAACCGCAAAATTACCGTCAGACACCTTCCTTTGGGCTGCAATTGGATCAATGGCTGTATCTGCAACATTAAAATGTTTAGGAAAAAACCACACAGCACTCTTTGTAGGGCAGTGGGCGGCACCCTTTCTACTTTTAGGAATTTACAACAAGATCGTAAAAGTTGAAGGAAGTGAGTAGCGAACAAAAGACAACGAGCCTATCGGGCTTGTTGTCTTTTTTTTTAATGAAAATGGGTCGGCAGAAATAGGACAAGCCGTTATATAACCAAAACGAAATATGATGCAAAATTCAATTTCACTGTGTATTACATGCAATAAACAACTAAGGGATGAAATTACTGAATCAATGTTTTCTAACCTGCTTATATTATTATCCGCCTTCCTACTACTTGCAGTAATAATCGTGATACTTAATTCAGTTGCTTTAAAGCACTACAACTTCATGATGGAGAATTACCCCCGTACAGCCAACCTTAATCCGGTTCCCTTGTTTACTGCATCCATTGTCCTGGGGATGGGCATTGGCGGTTTCATTGACGGTATTGTTATGCATCAAATTTTGCAGTGGCACGGTATGCTCAGTAATATTATACCGCCAGATACCGTTAACTCAAAAAGCTTAAATATGTTCTGGGATGGAATTTTCCATGTATTCACACTTACAATGGTAATCATAGGGATACTTCTTCTAAAAAACCTGATCCGTAGAAACATTAGCGGTTCGTCCAGGGTACTTACTGGTGGTATACTGGCGGGATGGGGAATTTTTAACTTGGTCGAGGGCACCATAAACCATCATATATTAAAAATACATAACGTACGGGAAGTACAGGATCCAGACCCTTGGAATTTTGGCTTCTTAGTTATCTCTGCGTTTATGGTAATAATTGGACTTTTGATCGCCAGAGACCGCCAGGCAAAGACATAGGGCGTATCAATTTTAAAATTGTTCAGGTACTTAAAATTTGTCAGTCGAAATAACTATTAAAAATCATTATAAAGGCAAGGCATGATTATCAAGCACATTTGCGAATGCTGTGGCTCTTTCCAAAGTACTGAAGTGTATGCCGGGATGCCCGGTAACCCGGGTTGTGCTCCAATCCTCTCCATCTTTGGCAAATTGGAATCGTACGAAACGATCGGCCCTGCCACTAATACCCAAAATTTCAGTTGAGATCGAAGCATTACTGGCACTTGCGAATATAGTTTTTCCTGGTGCCACTCGTCCAAGCTGCTGATAAAAGCTTTTTCGTATTGGCTCATTATCCTGAATAGCCTCGATAACAAGATCTGAATTCAATACCGCTTCGCTCAGGTGTATCGTATACGACAGCCTACCCGCTGCATTGCGGATCAACTCTTCGTCGATAATGCCCTCTGCGATATACCGCATAGTAACAGAGCGTAGGTTATCCTTGGTTGATTGGAGAGCTTCCTGGTTAATTTCAAAGACCTTTACCCCGAAACCACTTAGTGCGATGCGAAGAATTTTTTCGATCCCAAAGCTGCCTGCACTGAAAATCGTTATATTTTTTATACTCATAATTGTTTAAATTTTCGATTACTATTCATCATCATCTCCCGTCGCCTCATCATCCTTCCACAGAATCTTAATAGTGCTATTTCCATGAATTACAAACTCCATATATTGTTTGTTAGAGCCCTTTTCAGGATTCAATGCCTGCATTTCAGCGTCCTCTCCTGCCTTTCCTGCCTGCAGTGTTACCCTGGGGATAGCCCTGCCCTCTAAGGGTAAAATTGCCATTTTAAACGAAAGCCTTTCATCTCCCCTGCTATAAAAACTTATGTTTGTATCCTTGACACTAAATTCTGTAGCAGGGTATTCGGTGTATATCATAAATCCCGCCTCACTGATCTTATAATATTGCCTTGGAACAACCCCGAATGCAATTCCCGCTCCATACACTTCCTGCCCTACCTGGCCAGATCTGTTCCATCCATCCTGAAGGTCTTCCAATGCAATCCATAGCGATGGATCTATCTCACCTGTTTTCACATCGCCCTTTTCTGCAAGCACCTCGTTTGGAAGCTTTGGGGGATAATAATACGAAACTCTGTTTATCAAATATTTGATGCACTCTGCGAGCATTAACTTTACCGTCGGCAGGATCTCTTCAAGACCGTCAGCTTCTTTTAAAAAGGTGTGTATACCTGCAAAAACTTCCTGCTCCTCGTAAGCGGCAGTATAGGGAGCATCCTTTAGCGGGTACACAGCAAAGAATGTAGGATAATGCTTCGCATTACCATAATCGCATTCCCATAACTGGACATTTTTTAAGATAGAGGCGATACACAAATAACTCAGATTAAGAAAAGTTTTATCTTTTGTTTCTTTATAAAGACGTAACAAGGCGCCGGCAGAGAAAGCCGTGTTGTTTGCCTGATAAAAAATATCAAAGGCAAGACCATCCAGCTTTTTCCCAGCAGTAACTGCCTCATCAAAATAGCGTTGTTCACCTGTAATCTGCCATACTTGTATCATCAGGTGTGCATACGCTCCCGCGACATCCTTCTCCCCTCCCATTCCTTCCTGGGTTTCTTTTTTAAGCACTTCCAGAGTGGCCATCTTATAAAAAACAGGCCAGTCATAATCGAAATGGTGTGCAACTTTAATCACATAATCGATTGAGTTAAGAAGGAGCTTTTTTGCTGTCGCATCGCCATCCATTGCAAGACGTGACAAATTTAACAAGGGATGGTGAAGGTACCAGGAATCCATCACCCCGGGTTGTTTTTGTTCTTCACTCCAATCAAGGTTCTTTTCCTGTCCCGGAAGCCATCGTACAATTGTCTCCAACTGTTTATCATAAAAATTCTCCAAGCCTTCCTGAAGGGTTGTGATTACCGGATGATGATCCTCTCCACTCCAACTATCGTAATCCATTAGCGGAAGCAATACAGCTAACTGTACCATGCTTTCCGGCGGCGTTTTATAATCGCTTACATAAGCATTGAGATACGAATGACCTTCGGCAAATTGCCAACATCCTTTATGGTTAGCAAGGTCTTTTAAACCATTGTGCAGAATCCTGGGCCAGTCGTGGTATTGGGTATCCGGTTTAGGCAGCAATAGATAAATATCGGCAAGATGATTAATAAATTGCTGGGACATCTCATAATTGTCCTTTGGTATTTCCGTGCTAAGAAGCACAAACGCATCAGAAATAGTATACGACTCACCTTTTTTAAGGGGCTTTTCTACACTTGTTACAGGAAGCTTAAAACCCAACTCAGGCCATACTCCACCCACAAGGTCCCCTGCCGAAGTCTCGGTTGTTTCACAAAACCCATTTAGCGCAGTGAGGTTTTGGAAATAAAATACTGAGCCTGTCTCAGGCTTCTCTATCGAGAAGAAAAGGTTTCCGGAACGTGTACCTACCTGTGTAGCGTGGATTTTACCCTGCGTATTTTGTGTTCTGCCACCATTTTTAAATAATGGCATAATATCTCTAGGCCAGTACGGTATTAGCTGGTTAAAAGCCGGCCTGATAACTGTCGTGTATCTGAGAATAGGTTTTTCTGTATCCGGAAAATTAAGTGTAACTTCTATTTCGCCTGTTGTCCCGGATAGTAAAAAGACAGTTTTTTCGCCTGACTCTTTAATATCATTCACCGTAATATGATCGTTGGCAGCATATGCCGCCCTAAACGCTACACGCCCTCCCTCCGGCCAGTGCGCTACAAACCAAAGGCAAAACTCTGCTACAATAATTTTAATCTTATATTCTTTAATCTCTTTTTCCATTAGAAGGCTTCCGCTTTCCAGGTTATCCTGTGCAGTAGCCGTCCAGGCAGAAATAGGCTCCATAGGTTCAAAATTTTAATTCGTTATTTCAATGTAATGCTATATAAGTTGTAAATGCGGCCTGATTTTAAGCTCTACCACATCACAGCGTTTTGGTTGGGAGATGCAGTACAAAACTGCGGCAGCTATATCGTCTGCAGTAAGCATTTCAAGATTAGCAACATGCTCTTTTTTGGTCCCGGTGTCCTCAGGTTGCATATCAGTATCAACCGCACCTGGCTCTATAAGCGTTATCTTGATACCCTCAGGATTGATCTGTTTCCGTAGTGATGCACTAAAGCCTTCTATTGCCGATTTTGTAGCAACATAAAGTGAACTTGTTTCCTCCCTCACCTCTGCACTCATAGAACCAATATTAACGATATGCCCTTCTCCATTTGATTTCATGCGCTCGATTGCCATATTCGAACAGGCCAGATATCCAAGCAGGTTGGTATCTAAAATTCGTTTCCATTCCTTATAATTACCTTCGGTTATACTCCCGAAAGGCAGGGCTGCATTATTTATAAGTATATCTAGTCCATGTAATGAATTATCAACTTCACTGAACACCTGATCAACACCTTCTTCAGTGGCCAGGTCGGCTAAAATACCGTAGACACTTCCTTTAGAACCTCGTTTAATATCCTCCATTGCCTCAGTAAGATGCTGCTCATTTTGCCCTACAATGAGAACATTGGCACCTAATTCAGATAGCTGTATAGCTGTAGCCCTGCCAATACCTGTAGTTCCTCCGGTGATCAGAATTGATTTACCTTCAACCGATTGTGGCCGGTACCCATTATTAGTTTCCATAATTATATGTTATTTAGATTATTTACCGAAATCCAAACGCGTATCTGCCTATATGCCCTTTCATCCAATAGATGTCAGTCACTCTGAATTCCTTATTGAAACTATAAAATTACAGGTTGCCATTAGTAATATTTTACATCATATTTCAAAATTCTTGCATGCTGATCTCTGAATATAAAATATAACGAATGACAAAAATGATGTAAAGATCTTTTTCCCTAAAAGAAACAATTTTATAGAAACGAACAGCATAAAAAAAGATTATATGGAAAACAAGATGAAGGCTGCATTGAAAACGGCAACAGGCGAATTTGAAATCTCGGAAGTTAAAATTCCTGAAATACCGCATCCTGACTGGGTTTTGGCCCGCGTAAAAGTTGCCGGTATATGTGGTACCGACTTGCGGCACTGGCAAAAACATGAACCCGATCTGGAATGTAAGATTATGGGGCACGAACTCGCGGGAGAGATCCTCGAAGTGGGTGAAAATGTAATTAATGTAAAACCAGGAGACCGTGTGGTTATAGAAACATTATTAGGTGATGAAACGTGTGAATGGTGCCGGGTTCAGCAATATAATCTTTGTCCCCATCTATACCCTATACGGATGGAAACGATATCAAGGGCATTTGCCACCTATGTCATAGGCCCCTCAAAAAAGTTTTACAAACTTCCCGATCACGTCAGCTTTGAAGAAGCCGCATTACTGGATACTTTCTCTGTTGGGCTCCATGCACAGCAATTAAGTGGACTTAAAGTAAATGACAAAGTCGCAATAGTAGGATCCGGGTGTATAGGTTTAGGTCAGTTACAACTGGCTAAAGCAAGCGGGGCTGACGTCATTGTAGTTGACGTTGTTGACTCTTCGTTACAAATGGCAAAAGAGCTCGGAGCAGATGTGATTGTAAATTCAAAAAATGAAGATGCCTACAAAAAGGTAATGGAATTTTCAAACTATCGCGGTGTAGACATCGCCTTTGAATGTGCAGGTGGTTCTTCAATGCCCGAAACACTTCCGCAGGCAACTTCTTACGCAAGAATAGGGGGTAAGGTAATAATCGTAGGGGGATTTGATGCGGGGAAGATTTCGATCCCCCTGGAATGGGAACGGATACAAATGAGGCAAATACAACTTATACCCAGCGCCAGTTATGCTTTTTGGGACATTTATCCTGAAATGCAGATTTGCCTGGAACTATTGGCTATAGGTAAACTCAACGCTAAAAAAATGATAACCCACAGTTTCCCGTTGGATGACATTAACAAGGCTTTTGAAACTGCTCAGGACAAAGAGAACACACATGCTATTTTTGTGGCATTGACCATTTAAATACAATTTAATTATACTATATGAAAAAAGAAGAGATTCATCTGGATGACATTAGGAGGATATTGTTAGGAGATGCTCCCCCTGAAATATTGATAGAAGTAATTATTCGTAGCCTTGTTCTTTATATGGGCCTTATCCTTGTCGTGAGATTGTTGGGTAAGCGAACAAACTCTATACTCACAATCACCGAAAGAGCCGTTTTTATAACGCTGGGTGCGATAGTGGCCATGCCAATGCATGGGCCCAATCATGGAATAGTAATAGGCCTTATAGTCTTGATAACAGTCCTTGCATTGCAGCGAGGCTTTACCGGTAGTTTTTTCATTAGTCGCAGGTGGGAGGAATTAATGCAGGGACAGGTTTTTGCTTTGGTAAAAGATTCAGTGATTGATGTTAATCAGATTGATACGCTTTTTATTTCAAGACAACAGCTATTTGAATTATTGAGAGAAAAAGATATTCGTCATCTTGGGCAGGTAAAAAGAGCATATATTGAAGCAGCTGGTACAATCAGCATCTATAAATATAAAGAAGTACAATCGGGGCTGTCTATACTTCCGATAAACGATATTGACAAAATAATAAGCATTGACAAAAAGCATAAAGCCTGTTCTTGGTGTGGTGCAAGGGTAAATAACGGATATTCAGGTAACTGTCCTAATTGCGAACGTAACAAATGGGTAGCACCATCAACAGAATTTGTAAAAGATGAATAGTCAGGAAATAAAACTTACTGATTGGAACCGCATCGTATTAGGTGAAGTACCACCCGAATTTATAATTGAAGTTGTTATTAGGATGACGTTGATATATATTATGCTGGTAGTTTCCTTAAGGTTAATGGGCAGGCGCATGGAAGCAATGATCAGCCGAGGCGAAATGGTCTCGCTGGTAACCCTGGGTGCGTCTATTGGTGTTGCAATACATACTCCCGAAAGAGGACTTTTACCATCCATGGTAGTAATCCTCATTATTTTGTCAATGCAGCTGCTCCAGTCTTATATCACATCAAGAAGTTCAAAGGGCGAAAAGCTATTGCTTGACCAAATTTCAACTTTAGTACAAGATGGCCGCTTAATGATTAAAAACATGAAGAAAAGCCGTATTACCCGCGAACGCCTTTTTGCAGCACTCCGCCTCAAAGGGCTTACAAATCTTGGCAATGTACAACGGGTGTATTTTGAGGCGAAAGGCGTTTTTTCTATTATCTTTTATCTCGATGACGAGTCCAAACCAGGTCTTTGCATTTTACCTGATTCAGATGTAGAATACCGAAGTGAACTGAAATATGATGATGCTCATTATGCATGCAGAAGCTGTGGCAAGATCGACGAAAAGAGCACCACTGTAGCCTCGTGTACTAACTGTGGCGCACATGAATGGGAAAAAGCCGTAATTGAATGAGCGATATATAATTGACGTAAAATTTTGCAACTTCACCAGCGATTGATGTAATAAAGTTTTTTTGCAGGTTTTAGAAATTGCATCAATATTGCATATACAACTCACCGGATTTTAAACATTTAAATAGCGAAATATGGCAAGTAAAAATCAGACACCCGCACCAAAAGTTTCAAGCGAGAGCAAACAGCACATCAAAGGCCAGCGTAAAGAGCTCGCTATTGAACATTTGGAAACAGGCCAGCAGCAAGGAGTTACACGCGAAAACGTTGATGCCGTTGAAGATATGAAAACAACATCGCAAAAACAGGAAGAGCGTGAAAAGCGACTAAAGGATGGGCATGAAAGCCTTGATATACCTTCTGGCAATGAAGGGGAAGGTAAAATAAAGTAGCTCTATATAAGATTTAGATACTGACATAATAGATATGACGACACCGACCATACGTATAATAAAAGATAACATATGATTCATCCAGATACAGAACTTCGCTTTATAAATGACTTGGTTGGTTATGGCGTGGTTGCTAAAAAAATCATTCGTAAAGGTACCATCACCTGGGTGCAGGATGATCTGGACAAAGTGTACACGAATGATCAGATTGCCGGCATTAGTACATTGATGCAGGAATACCTTGAAAAATATAGTTTTACAAATAACAAAGGGGAAAAGGTATTGTGCTGGGATAACGCAAAATTTGTAAACCACAGTTTTAATTCAAACTGTATGAGTACGGCTTATGACTTTGAAATTGCTATTAGAGACATTTTTCCCGGTGAACAACTAACCGATGACTACGGATATTTGAACGTTAGCGAGCCCTTTATACCAGAGAACGAAGGTGGAGAGAGAATCGCAGTATATCCTGATGATATCTTACATTATTATGCTATTTGGGATCAGCAGGTAGTAGATAATCTTGCTGCTTTACAAAATGTAGACCAACCGCTCAAGAAATTTATTTCTGCTGCTCGGTGGAATGAATTCGAAAAAGTGTTATCCGGACACGAAACTATTCGGTCAATAAAAACCTGCTATTATAATTATAGTAAATAACATTGAGCGCAATTTTATCTTTATAGACAGTTTATATATCATTTATATAGTATCATGATAAGTGATATCACAGATACTATCTTATGAATGAAATTCTAATGCTACTTTTTGTAAATCGGATCAAGAGATATTTATATCCCCTATTAACTAAAGTTACATAGCTGATTTAGCAACCGTACGATTTAAAATTACTTAAAGTCCTAAACTTTGTGCGGCAGTATACCGGAATTTTTATCCCCAGGATAACAAAATGACTCGTGAGCATCTCATTTATTACGTAGCTTAATCACGTTGCCTACGCTATAACACATAAGCCATGCATGAGGAGTAAAGTTCCAGAAGATTAGTAAAAGCTTAAGAAATCCTTATAATGTTTTAACATCACAAACCTTTAACTTGTAGTTTATTACAGATTTTAATTAAAAATAAAAATTATGAAAACTACACCGACAGATCAAAATGCACAAAACACCGGCGGTCGAAAAGTTGCCGCCAAATCTTCTGCTGCCGAAGGGCTGCAGGAATTATTTGTAGACGAACTTAAAGATATAATTTATGCAGAACGCGCACTGGTAAAAGCCCTGCCGAAGATGGCAAATAATGCTACCGATGCAAACCTAAAAGCTTCCATCCAGGAGCATGTGGCGGTAACCGAAGGACAGGTAGCCCGCCTTGTACAGGTTTTTGAGATCCTCGGCGAATCAGACCGAGGTAAAAAATGCGACGCTATGGAAGGACTTATAAGCGAAGGGGAAAGCATACTGGAAGAAACAGAACCGGGGCCGGTTCGTGATGCAGGTATTATCTCAGCCTCCCAAAAAATTGAGCATTACGAAATCGCATCCTACGGTACGCTGGTTGCCTTCGCCAAAATACTTGGACACGATGATGTCGCAGCACTTTTGGAGGAGACCCTTGCCGAAGAAAAAGATGCAGACCTTAAGCTGACCGATGCGGCATATAACAGTATAAACCTCGATGCCGCAGGGGAAGATGAATCAGCAGGCCAAGCATAGCTATGAAACAGTTAGATTCCCTGGAGTAGATACTTACAGGGAATTTTTTATAAATCACACTTATGAAAGCACTTATCCTACAGGGTACACTAAAAGAAAAAGGAACCTCTAATACAGCCGCGTTAAGCGATTTCGCTGTTGGATATCTCGAAAAAGAGGGCATAGAATGCGAAATTATTAAGCTGGCAGAACACAGCATTGGCAGGGGCAGCTATATACAGTCGGATCCTGAAGACGATTTTCCGGCAATTTATGAAAAAATACTGCAATCTGATATTCTTTTGTTCGCCACGCCCATTTGGTGGAACAGCCATTCATCGGAAATACAGCGTGTAATTGAAAGGCTGGATGAAGTGTATGACATTATCAATCAGGGTAAGGACTCTCCGCTAGACGGCAAACTTGGGGGAGTAATAATCACCGGTGATTCCGACGGCGTTGAACATGTTACAGGGAACATTGCTAATTTCTTCTGCAGCCTTGGCCTAACCCTACCTGCCTACTCCTCCCTTGGTGTTATCTGGGAAGGCCATGCAAAAGGTAAAAAACAAACAAAAGCCAATCTTTTAAAATATTATAAAAAAGAATATGAGCAGGACGCCCAGGCTATGGCAAAATCATTTGCAAAATTCGGGGCTAAATAATGCGTTACTACATCTTAAAATTAAAAGCACAATAATCGATCATCACAAGCTGATGATTGGCATCTGCCGATAGTATCTCCGGGGAGCAGGCATGGCAGATCTGCTCCCTTATTTTTTGCAACATCGTCTGCGGATCCTCGGGATCGCCTTCAAATTCAAACCTTACGTAGGTAGACAATCCTTCACCTTCTGACGTTTCCAGATTAATAACATCTGTACTATTACCTACATAAAATATATCGATCATATCTTTTTCAAGTGCTCCATCCAGTGCCGTTAAAAGGGCCTTACCGTTCTGCGGTAAAGAAATATCTTCCTCCGAGGTAATTTTGATAATGCATTGCAATTGTGTACTCATAATAGTATATATTATATTATCTAATAGTCCGTTAATTTTTCTGGTACTTTAAAAGTACCACGCAATTCTCCTAGTGTAATGTTAATAAAATATAACGTTTTGTTAAGTTTTACGGCATTTGCTTCAAATAAACAGTTTTTATATACGTAAACATTTTCGCTTTAATATTGGTTAATCATTTACTAAAGAACTACTTAAGATGACATAGGTTGTATAACTTTATGCTCTGTATAATAATTATAAAGATGAAAAAATATAAGATTGGAATAATCGGCTATGGCGGTTTTGGTAAATTCCTGCACCATTGGTGGAATAAATTAGATAATGTAGAAGTAATTGCTTTTTCGGGAGGAAGCCCTGCTGATATTCAATCCCAGCAAGCAATGCATTATGACAACTGGAAAGACCTACTTGAGGACAAGGAAATAGATATCATTAGTATAGCCACCCCTCCCGCACTCCATGTGGAGATGGCGTGCGCAGCAATGCTTCGCAACAAACACGTACTACTAGAAAAGCCGGTTTCGCTGAACAAGGAAGGGGTAGAAGAAATATTGCGAATTCAACGGGAAACCGGCATGGTCATAACCGTTAACCACATGCTACGCTATAACCCTATTATACAGTCGTTAAAGCAGCTTAGTAAAAACGAAACCTTTGGAAAACTTAGGCATGTTGTGGTGAGCAACTACGCTCAGGATGCCTCGTTACCGGCTGAACACTGGTTTTGGGATAAAGCCATATCGGGAGGGATATTTATCGAGCACGCTGTTCATTTCTTCGATATCGTAAATTCCCTGACAGACCAAAAAGTTGTTAAAGTAACAGGGTGCACACACAATAGGAATGAACAACAGGAGGATCAGGTTGCCGCGACAGTTCTATATGAGGATGGCCTCATTGCTAATCATTACCACGCATTTTCCGGACCCGGCTTTTTCGAGCAGACCACAATACGCCTTACCTACGATCTGGCCAGGATCGAAGTTGAAGGATGGGTTCCGATGGGGGGAAAAATTGAGGCACTTATAAATAATTCTGGAAAAGCGGGTATTAATACTCTGCCGGGACTAGACCTGCCAAAGGCTACACAAGTAGCTGAACTTACGGATAATTCCCGTCCGGAGGGATGGGGTGACATGAGCGATGTTAAAAATAATACCGTTATTTTCGGAGGATTAAAATATTATGTGGCTGATTTAGTTTCAGGATCTTTTAAACTTCAACAAACAAAGTCTGAAATATACGGCAAATGCGTACAGGACATTCTCCTGGATATAATAGCAAAGATTGAGGATTCCGACCACATTCTCGCCATTACGGTCGAGGACGCTTTTGACGCCCTAAAAATTGCTATGCTGGCTGACCAATCTGCACAGGAAACATAATCTTTTCAGAAACACAGTCCATTAAAATATGTTTTTCAAATAGCTGGCTAATATTACAAGATGCTTTAGATACAAGCTATTGGGAAACTATAGATATCGGGAGACTTTATATTATTTCGGAACCAGGGATAGCTAAATTTTTTATAAAGCAGTGTTCCATTTGCGGTTATAGGAGTAACTTTAAGTTAATTATAGCATTATATATCATGGCTTTAGATAAATATATACAGAAAAGGGACGCCAAAAAAACTCCTGAACCTTTTGGAGGGAAAAGCAGTGAGGGTAAATTGCGCTTTGTCGTGCAGAAACATGCAGCGTCCCACCTTCACTATGACTTTCGAATGGAAATGGAAGGTGTCCTGAAAAGCTGGGCAGTGCCCAAGGGGCCATCACTTGACCCGGAGATAAAACGGCTAGCTATGATGGTTGAGGATCACCCTTTTGATTACCGCAATTTTGAAGGTATTATACCCCAGGGAGAATATGGAGGGGGAACGGTCATTGTGTGGGATGAGGGGTACTATGAGCCCTATGAATCTAAAACGAAGTCTAAAAGCGAACAGGAAAAAGAACTACTGCAAGGGCTACATGGTGGCAAGGTAAAATTTATCCTGAAGGGGAAGAAACTTAAAGGCACGTTTGCCCTTGTTAAAGCACATGGACGTGGAGAGAACGGATGGCTACTGATGAAACTTGAGGATAGCCATGCGACTGATAAAGACATCACCCTGAGAGACAAATCAGTTATCTCCGGCAAAACGCTGGAGCAGGTTACAAAAACCAGTAAAAACATATATGGGCAGAAGGCAGCGGAAACACCGCAGCAGGAGCGCGGGAATGAAGCCAAAATAAATGATGTAAAATCATTAGAGGCAGATGTGTTACTTAAAAAAGGTAAGAAAGGCAAAATTCCGGAGGCGGTTAAGCCAATGCTTGCAACACTTGTCAATGAACCTTTTGATAATCCCGAATGGACCTTTGAGGTAAAATGGGATGGCTATAGGTCAATAGCCTATATTAATAAAGGAACAATCGAGCTTTCATCGCGAAACAATAAATCCTTTACTGAAAAATACTATCCTTTGGTAGATGCAATGAAAGACTGGTCGATTAACGCGGTGCTTGACGGGGAAATTTTGGTGATTGGAAAAGACGGGAAGGCAAACTTCAGTGCATTGCAGAACTGGCGTAGTGAAGCTGATGGCGACCTAGTTTACTATGCGTTTGATCTACTTTGGTATGAAGGCAGGGATATTATGGGGCTTCCACTTGCTGAAAGGCAGGATATCCTCAAGGAAATTCTGCCTACAGACAACGATCATGTGCGCCTGAGCCAGGTGTTTACAGCAAGTGGGCTGGATTTTTTCGAGGCAGCCAGAAAAATGCAGCTTGAAGGCATTATGGCCAAGAAATCAAACAGTACCTATCATCCGGACGCCAGATCAAAGGAATGGCTGAAAGTCAAGGTCAACCAACGCCAGGAAGTGGTAATCGCCGGATTTACTAAAAACGAAGGCTCTGCAAAAACATTCAGTTCTCTGTTGCTGGGTGTCTATGATAAGGGGAAACTTCAGTATGTAGGAAAGGTGGGCACGGGTTTTAATGCAAAGATGCAGAAAGAAATGATGGAGCAATTCAAGCCATTAATAACTAAAAAGATTCCTTTCACAGCCGAGCCTGATGTGAACAAGCCATCGCGCTTCCGCCCCAACCCACCGAAAGCAGTGGCCACCTGGCTAAAGCCGGAACTGGTATGTGAGGTAAGCTTTGCAGAAGTCACCTCTGATGGAGTTTTCAGGCACCCCTCCTTTGAAGGCATGCGCTCCGATAAAAAGGCCAGGGAAGTGATCAGGGAAACTGCTACCGATACTACAGAAGCCACAGAATCAAAGCAGGAAGTAGCAGCTATGAGGAAATCTACAATATTAAAAGCACCAAAGCGCCCGGGTAAACACACGCTTTTAAACCCCACTGAAGAAACACAGGTTAAGAAAGTAAATGGGCATGACCTCAAATTTAGCAACCTCAGTAAACTTTATTGGCCGGAAGACGGTTATACTAAAAGGGATATGTTTAACTACTATTACCAGGTCGCCGAGGTTATCTTGCCTTATCTTAAGGACCGCCCATTATCATTAAACCGCTACCCCGGTGGTATTCATGGCAAAAGCTTTTACCAAAAAGATGTAAAGGGAAAAGCACCTGATTGGGCGGACACTTTTCCATATACTACAAGCGATGGGGAGGATAAAGAATTTTTGGTAGGTGACGATGAGGCTACCTTACTATGGATGGCTTCACTGGGATGTATTGAAATGAACCCCTGGTTCAGCCGCACGGCTCATCCTGACAACCCCGACTATTGCGTTATCGATCTCGACCCTGCTGATAAGACTACCTTTGAACAGGTGATAAAGGCAGCGCAGGAAGTAAAGAGGGTACTTGATGCTATTGATGTAGTGAGCTATGTTAAGACGTCGGGCTCCACCGGTATCCATATCTATATTCCCCTTGGTGCTAAATATACCTATGACCAGTCTCAAATGTTTGCAAGGTTATTGGTTTCGGTGGTACAAGAAAGGCTACCGGATTTTACATCACTTGAAAGAAAGATAAAAGACCGTGAGGGCAGGATGTATTTGGACTTCCTTCAGAACAGGCCTGGTGCAACTATCGCATGTGCCTATTCGCTACGTCCGAAATCCGGTGCCACAGTTTCGATGCCATTGCATTGGGAAGAGGTGAAAAAAGGATTGAAGATGAAAGATTTTACAATTAAAAATGCGATTGCACGTATAAAAAGTGAGGGCGACCTATTTAAAGGTACTTTAGAGAAAGGTATTGATATGGAGAAGGCTTTAGAAAAAGCAAAAAGTGCTTTTAATTGATTGCTTTTATTTAAACAGTTGCTTTTTCTAATAGGCGCATAGCACCGGTAAAGTCTCCCACCCTTTGGTAAAGATAGAGCCATGCAGCATACAACTAGCTTGAATTACATTTTATGATACAGCCCATTATTTTTTGGAAAAATTTTGTCGTTATTGTATGGAGACACATACAAAAATGCCGGGCTATGGGGGAAGTCATTAACCCTGGTAGACAAGGAAAGTTGCGCAGTAGCATTTAGCCTCCTCCCTTTCTAAATACCCGGCCATTCATATGCCGGTGAAAAGAAAAGAATCTTAGCAAGCACCTGCTTTTAAAATAAAGCAGCATTGCTGTTTGTAATTTAAAGAGATAGGGGGCCGTTACCACAATTCAGTTATTTCCTGTAATAAAAAGGTAATATATTGTAAAGCATTGGTGCTGTGCAGACTGTAATTTTGAAATAAGGGATACGATTTCAAAATAGAGTTTTAATTTTTGTATGCTACTATAGCAGCTACGGTATCATGAGTTGTTAACTCGTAGTGAACGCTAAATTAAAGCAAACAATTTCGTGCCGCGGATTCGCAACGCTAAACAAATAATTATGGAGCAATTAACCTTAAGCACTGAAAGGCAAAAATACCTGCTGCGATTTGTAACTTTATTTCTGGCTGAAAATCGGGATGCAATGCAATCCTGCCGGGTTGAAATTACCAAGGCAGCCACTGTTATCCAGTCAATAATAACTATAAAGTCAGGATTTACACCGGAATTAACAGATTTGTATAAATGTTTTCTATGCTTACGATATTCTATTATCGGAGTAGAATCTCCAAGTGATATTACATTTCCGATGCATAGAAAAGTATATCTGAATATTGATTTGTCAAAACTTGACGCTTTATCAAGATTGCAAAAGTACCTATGCTGTCCGGCGACACCTAATAAAAACCCAAGCCTGGATGAACTCAATTTACAAATTGACATATTTAATAAACTTTACAATACACAACAGCAAGCGGCATGAAAAGTAAATACAGTGTCATATGAAAAGATATGTAGCTGATTACAAACTAACCGATGCTAAACATGATAACTCTAAAATGTTAAATAGTTTTATAAACAACTCTAATAAAAAAATTTATGGCTAAGAATCGTACACCCCAGGTAAAAGATGACAAGCAGTATGAAGCCTTGAGGGACAAAGGTTACAGTAAAGAAAAATCAGCCCGTATTGCTAATAGCAAAGGTGCAGAAAAACGGGGAGGCAAGTCCGACAAATATGAGGATCGTACGAAGCAGGAACTATATGACGAGGCTAAAAAAGTGGGCATTGAGGGGCGCTCAAAGATGTCAAAAGCAGAACTGGCAAGAGCATTACGTACTAATTAGCTAATGCCTATGAAGTACATGATGCTATAAGTATTAATTATTTAAGATTTGCTACTAAACATCTAAAAAAACTATTATGTCAGAAGACAAAAATTATGCTCTGATAACAGGGGCAACAGAAGGAATTGGTTACGAGCTGGCCAAGCTATTTGCCAAGAATGGATACAACCTGATTATCGTTTCAAGACACGCCGAAGAATTAGAAAAGAGAGCTGCTGAGTTCAGGCCACTGGGAATTGAGGTTATTCCTATTGCAAAAGACCTTTTTAGGAAAGAACAGGCTTTTGCTTTATGTGAGGAAGTAGAATTGAAAAAAATAAAGGTTGATGTACTTGTAAACAATGCGGGTCAGGGTGTTTATGGCCTCTTTAAAGATAATGAAGTTGAACGTGAGATGGATATTATTGACCTGAACATTGCCTCCACGGTTATACTGACCAAACACTTTGTAAAAGGGATGCTAAGCCGCAATGGTGGTAAAATATTAAATCTTGGTTCAATAGCAAGCAAGACTCCGGGGCCCTGGCAGGCGGTGTATCATGGCACAAAGGCGTTTGTATACTCCTTTTCCGAAGCCATACGGCATGAATTAAAAGACAGTAATATTACTGTTACTGCACTTTTGCCCGGTGCTACGGATACTGATTTCTTTAATAAGGCGGATATGCAACGAAGCGCAATTGTGCAGGACAAATCATCCTTATCAGATCCTGCTGACGTGGCTAAAGATGGTTACGATGCATTAATGTCGGGCACAGATAAAATCATTTCAGGCTTCAAGAACAAAGCCATGATTGGTATGAGTAATATTATGCCTGATACCGCAGTAGCGGCAATGATGGACAAGCAGCAAAAGCCCGCTCGTGATAAAGACAACATTTCTGATTAATCTCAAAAACGAATGAAATGAAAAAAGATAATACAATGAGCCGACGTGCGGCTATTACAGGTATAGGCGCAGTCATAGCAACTGCTGCAATTAGCCCGGTCATGGCTAACGGGATAGGAGAAAATAATAGTACACCCGATCCTGCACTTGAGGACCCTACAACAAAATATGTGAGACCGCCCTTTAAGGAACAGAAGCAGCCATGGCCCGGCCTGGCATCAAAAATGGACCCTAAGCCGGACCATGGAGAAAAAAGCTATAAGGGATCCGGACGCCTGAAGGGACGTAAAGCGCTTATTACCGGAGGTGATTCGGGAATGGGAAGAGCCGCAGCTATTGCTTACGCCAGAGAAGGTGCCGACGTTGCTATCAATTACCTGCCGGCAGAGGAGGAAGATGCAAAAGAAGTGATTGCCCTTATAAGATCAGAAGGCCGTAAGGCAGCAGCGATCCCGGGCGACCTGCGCGATGAAGCATTTTGCAAAAAACTGGTAGATAATGCTGTACAAGCATTAGGGGGCCTTGACATCGTGGTTAACAATGCAGCAAGGCAGCAAACAAGAAAATCGATACTCGATATAACGACAGAGGATTTTGACGCCACTATGAAAACCAATATCTATGCGCCTTTCTGGATTATTAAGGCCGCACTGCCTTACCTTAAGCCGGGTGCTTCAATAATAGGCACAACCTCGGTGCAGGCTACGGATCCCAGTGAAGACCTGTATGATTATGCACAAACTAAGGCCGCCACTACAAATTACATAAGATCCCTTGCTAAGCAGCTTGGCCCTAAAGGTATAAGGGTTAATGGAGTTGCTCCCGGTCCTATCTGGACGCCGCTACAGGTTAGCGGGGGTGCAACAATGGAAAAATTGAAGCAATTTGGGGGTGACACGCCTCTGGGAAGGCCAGGACAGCCTGCGGAACTTGCCTCAATATACGTCCAGCTTGCTGCTAACGATGCCAGTTTCTCGACTGGTCAGATTTATGGTGCTGCCGGGGGTGCAGGGCAGCCTTGATCATTACGATATTGCCTCGCCATTTTAGAGCTTTAAATATCGTAAGTGCAGAAAAGAACTAGAGACCTCCCGGGTTTTGAAAAACTTTTGGAATTGTTGTTTAATTATAAAGTAATCGGAAAAATATTATAAAGTAATTGCTGAAATTAGTACGAACTTTGGACTATATTTCTTTGTGAGGGCCAAGAAATAGTTATCTGGAATATGCAGCTTAATCCTAAGCTGCTGTTCTTTTTAATCTCGCCTATAGTTTCTTCCTACTCCCCTGTCTGCAATGTCGCAATCATTAATAGCCTACAGGACCGTTATGATATTTATGCTCGTTTAACAATTGCTTAAGAGTCGTTCTCTAATTTTATTCCTATATATGTTAGAAGTCCATACAAAGAATTATCAATAACAATATAATGAAGCTAATAGGCACCAACCGATGGCCGAAGGGATAGATGTTGAGGATAGATTATCAACAGGCTAACCGAACTGTATAGCGAATTTGTTGAAAGACGTAGTTATAGAATGAGAGGAAAAAGCCAAAATGGATACCTATGAAACAATAAAGCTACATATAAAGGAATTTCTCTTACGCCTGGAAAAGTATATTTGATTCAAAGATTTTGCAGCCAACACGCTTAAGCCGAAGTAAGGGAAAATTTGAGATAATAACCTTAAGCACGAACCTATAATTGAGAATAGGTAGTAAATAACATAAATCATTATGCAGCGCGACTTAAAAAATTTAAAAGATAAGGCATGCAATACTGGAATAAAAAGCCGCGAAGAATGCCATTTTAATTTTTTTTTTGGAACACTATGGTTGTTAATTTTCCTCGCGACAATGTGGTGGTGTACGATCTTTTACCACAGGCATGTAATAAACTTTTTTAAGAGATCGTATTTCAACTTTTATACTTAAATTGCTGTATATGGCAACAAGTCCTGACGTAATTATAATTGGTGGAGGCCTTGCAGGTTTGGCAAGCGCAATTCATTTATCTAAAAAAGGATTAAGGGTAACCGTGATGGAAAAGTCCACCTACCCGCGCCACAAAGTGTGTGGAGAATATATTTCAAACGAAATTCTTCCCTACCTGAAATGGCTCGGCGCAGATATTCCAAAGCTTCAGCCTGCCAATATTACCAATTTTATACTTACAGCCGGCAAAGGTAGAATGGCGAAAGCACAACTTCCCTTAGGAGGCTTCGGCCTTAGTCGTTACGTACTCGAGGAATATCTGTGTCAGATTGCAGTAAAAAATGGTTGCACCCTGCTCCAGGAGACTGTCAACACTATTTCTTTTAGTAATGATTTATTTACCGTTACCTCTTCAAACCAGGTTTTATCAGCGAAAATAGTTTTAGGTGCTTACGGCAAGCGATCGAATATTGACCAGGTTTTGTCAAGAGATTTTATACGTAAAACGTCACCCTGGTTAGCCGTTAAAGCACATTATTCAGGTAATTTCCCTGACGATGTTGTGGCATTGCATAACTTTAAAGGCGGCTATTGCGGCGTATCCAAGGTTGAAAGTAATATCCTTAATATTTGTTATCTCGCAGATTATTCCACCTTTAAAAAATATAAAAATATCGATGATTACCAGCGTAATGTACTTTATAAAAACAAGTACCTAAAAGCTGTATTTGAAAGCTCTACCCTACTCTTTGATAAACCGCTCACTATAAGCCAGATATCATTTGACAGCAAACTACCTGTAGAAAACCATATACTTATGATTGGTGATACCGCCGGTCTTATACACCCACTTTGCGGCAACGGTATGGCAATGGCATTGCATAGCGCTAAAATTGCTTCAGGGCTCGTGTTAGAATATTACTCAGGCAGCATAGCATCACGACAGCGACTCGAAACAAAGTACTCACAGCAATGGAAAAAACATTTTGCCGGACGTTTATTTATGGGGAGAGCCTTAGCCAGGATATTACGGTCTAAAACTACCACGAATCTATTGGTTGCTATAACAGCAGCGCTGCCTGGGCTACTGCCTCTAATAATTAAACAAACGCACGGCAAACCTATCATAATCAATTAAATGCCCATAATTACTAAATACAGGACACAGGAAACCGAGATAATGGACGATTTTTCGCTACAGGGTGAAGAGCTGCGCGATGCACTTGATAAAATCGCTAACATTAACCAGCTTTTAGGTGGCAACAGCTTAACGCTACACGGTGTAAAGCTGTTATTAAATAAAAGTAAAGGGAGCATTCCTAGAACGATAACCATTGCAGATATTGGTTGCGGCAACGGCGATATGCTACGCATGCTGGCCCGCTATGGAAAAAAACATGCTGTTAGCTTCAAGCTTATCGGCGTGGATGCTAATGACTTTACAATAAATTACGCAAGGTCGTTATCACTAGACTATCTAAATATTGAGTATAGATGCCTTGACATTTTTAGCGCCGATTTTACAACCCTCAAATATGACATTGCCATTTGCACCCTCACGCTGCACCACTTCACCGACGAGGAAATAGAAAATATAATCATTACATTTAATAATAATGCAGCTCTGGGAATAGTTATCAACGATTTGCACCGTAGCAAGGCTGCGTATATGCTTTTCAAAGTTATCTGTAGTTTGTTTAAACTTAACAGAATGTCGCGCGAAGATGGGCTGGTATCTATATTACGGGGATTTAAGAAGCAGGAATTAATTGACTTTTCTAAAAAACTAAACCTAAAAAAATATACCATAAATTGGAAATGGGCTTTTCGCTACCAATGGATAATAGCTAAACAATGAGTGTAAAAATAATAACCGTTGCAAAGCAACTACCACAATATTCTCGTACCACAACCGATATGCTTCCGCTTCTGGACGGCTGGCTGGAGGGACAGGATGAACGTTTTATAAAAAAAGTAAAGAAGATATTTGAAGGCGCCGCTGTAGATAAACGCTATTCTATAATGGATCCTGCTGAAGTTTTTACAGCCACCTCATTTGAAGAGAAAAACGATATTTACAGTCGTGAAGCCATTATTTTAGGTGAACAGGTGCTTGAAAAATCGCTTAGTAAAGCAGGTTGGGACCCAAAAACGCTTGATTACATTATCACCGTTAGCTGCACCGGTATCATGATACCCTCCCTGGACGCTTATCTGATTAATACGATGAAGCTCAGGCAGGATATTGTGCGACTGCCTGTGACGGAAATGGGTTGTGCCGCAGGAATATCGGGTATTATCTATGCTAAAAACTTTTTAAAGGCAAATCCCGGCAAGCGCGCTGCGGTAATAGCAGTAGAATCACCTACGGCTACATTTCAGCTCAATGATTTTTCAATGCCAAATATAGTAAGTGCTGCCATTTTTGGAGATGGAGCGGCTTGTTGCCTTCTCTCATCATATGAAGACGACTACGGACCTGAAATAGTAGACGAGCAAATGTATCACTTTTATGATGCAGAGCACATGATGGGCTTTAAGCTCACCAATAGCGGTTTACAAATGGTATTGGATATTGAGGTGCCCGATACTATCTCAACACATTTTGGCGATATAATTCACCCTTTCCTCCAAAAAAATAATTTAGAGATTGAAGATATAAATCACATGATATTTCACCCGGGAGGAAAAAAAATAGTCGCGACTGTCGAGACACTTTTCTCAGGCTTGGGTAAAAACATTAACGCTACTAAAGAAGTCCTTAAGCAATATGGAAATATGTCCAGTGCTACAGTACTCTACGTTCTGGAATGTATTATGGAGAAAAGTCCGCAACCGGGAGAAAAGGGTCTAATGCTTAGTTTTGGCCCGGGATTTTCTGCACAGCGTGTTTTATTACAATGGTAACTACATAGAAAAAATATGAACTTAAACGACATTATAGCACAGCTTCCTTACAGCAAACCGTTTTTATTTGTTGACGAATTACTTCATGCCGACCAAGACGGTATTACCGGCACTTACACTTTTAAAAAAGATCTTAATTTTTATAAAGGCCATTTTAAAGATAATCCGGTAACACCGGGTGTAATCTTAACAGAGACTATGGCGCAGATAGGCATGGTTTGCCTGGGTATTTATTTACTGGGTAACGATTTAAAAAAAGATACTGTTGTTGCTTTTACATCCGCAGACATGCAGTTCTTAAAACCCGTATACCCTAATGAAAAGGTAACTGTGACATCGA